>Ga0209307_1000015_pt1 | contig 227594 bp, 215 predicted proteins | sample COGITO_mtgs_1105_FD_185519 | JGI IMG/M metagenome (GOLD analysis project Ga0209307, IMG submission 185519) | Pelagic marine microbial communities from North Sea - COGITO_mtgs_110530 (SPAdes) (version 2) | ecosystem: Environmental > Aquatic > Marine > Epipelagic ... | reverse complement strand
CGTTTGCAACTCCCGCGTGGCCATATATAGGAACCTAATTCTCTTAGCCATTCGATCACATAATGTAAATGTTCTTTCTGGGTCAACAATAGCCAATGGCATACCGGGCAAACCCGGACCGGTCCCCACGTCTAATACGCGGTCGCCGTGAAGATAAGGTAGGACACTCAGGCTATCTAAAAGGTGACGTGGCAACAGACGATTTATATCGCGGCGGGAAATCAAGTTCATGCCCTTGTTCCACCGCAAAAGCAGGGCCGCAAAGTCATTAAGCTTAGACAAACGGTCTGCATCAATGGTCAAACCAAGGCCATTAACTCCAGCGACAATATCCTCTAATTTAGTATTCAGAGTGTTGACGCCTTAGCGGTGTTTTTTGCCAGTGCTTTGGCGTGTATCAATAAAATTGATAACGCCGCAGGAGTCATTCCCGGTATTCGTGCGGCTCTAGCCAAAGAGTCGGGTTTATGGTGCTCGAGTTTCTGCTTTAGTTCGTTTGATAAACCTTCGAGTTGCGCAAAATCCATCGTTGCCGGTAGCAACATGCCTTCATGCCGGCGGATTTTTAAAATCTCTTCGTCTTGGCGCTTTATATAACCTGCATACTTGGTTTCAATTTCTAGCTGCTTAACCGCGAGTGCATCTATATGAGCATCGCCGTTTGAATCGGTTTCAGTAAGAGCTAATGCCACTGATATCTTTTGACTATTAATCTCCGGTCTACGCAGCGCTTCTTCCAATGTTGTTTCTTTGCGTAAATTCAGCGCTAACTTCTGATCTAAGTCGCTGCTAGGCAAAATGCACGTGGCTTTAAATTGTTTTCTAAACTCATCAACTCTACGCAACTTTTCTTCAAAGTAGCTGCGCCTCTCATGGCCCACCAAACCAAAATCGATACCCATTGGTGTTAAGCGTTGGTCGGCATTATCTTCTCTCAAACGCAGTCGAAACTCCGCACGGCTGGTGAACATTCGATAGGGCTCGGTTGTACCCAAATTAATTAAGTCGTCAACTAAAACGCCTATATACGCTTCGTCGCGACGGGGCTCCCAAGGCGTTTTGTCTTGGCATTTTCGAGCCGCATTGATGCCGGCGAGTAGGCCTTGAGCACCGGCTTCTTCGTAGCCTGTAGTGCCGTTAATTTGCCCAGCAAAAAATAACCCTGCTATGGCCTTTGTTTCCAACGAGTGCTGTAGGTCTCGCGGGTCGAAATAGTCGTATTCAATTGCATATCCAGGCCGTGAGATATGTGCATTAGCAAAACCCTGCATGGAGCGCACAAACTGAAGTTGCACATCAAAGGGCAGGCTAGTGGATATACCATTAGGGTAAAGTTCTGTTGTATTTAGCCCCTCTGGTTCGATAAATATCTGGTGACTCGACTTGTCTGCAAAACGCACTACTTTATCTTCAATGCTTGGACAGTACCTTGGACCAACCCCTTCAATAGCTCCGCTATACATAGCGGACCGATCTAAGTTGTCGGTAATTATCTGGTGGGTATCTGCATTGGTATACGTGATGTGGCAGCTAATTTGCTGAGGGTGGTCACTGCGCTTACCCATGGACGACATCACTGGGCGTGGGTCATCGCCAAGTTGGCTTTCTAAAACGCTAAAATCAACACTGCGCCCATCGATTCTTGGCGGTGTACCTGTCTTCAGGCGACCCACTCGAAACGGTAATGCGCGCAACCGCTCGGCTAGTGCTATTGACGGTGGATCTCCAGCTCGCCCACCGGATTGCTGTTGATCACCAATATGAATTTTGCCGCCCAAAAACGTGCCAGTAGTCAAAACAACGGTTTTGGCACAAAAAGTTAGGCCCATTTGTGTTTCACAGCCCACCACCGTGTCATTTTCTACCACTAAGTCGACAACAGATTGCTGGAATATTTGTAGGTTTTCTTGGTGTTCAAGAATGTCTCTAACCGCATTTTTATACAAAGTGCGATCTGCCTGAGCCCGTGTGGCTCTGACAGCTGGCCCCTTGCTGGAATTAAGTACTCTAAAATGGATGCCCGCTTGGTCAGTTGCCTTAGCCATAACGCCATCTAGCGCGTCTATTTCCGCAACCAAGTGGCTCTTGCCTATGCCTCCAATTGCAGGGTTACATGACATTTGACCCAGAGTTTCTATGCTTTGGGTAAGCAATAGGGTTTTTGCGCCCATGCGGGCCGATGCCGCAGCGGCTTCTGTTCCAGCGTGGCCACCGCCAATTACGATGACATCAAATTGTTCTGGGTATTGCATACCTATGAGTACTCATGGCTGCTAGGGGCGCAGTAGTATAGTGCTTAGTCTAAATATTGGAAGATTTTGTTATCGACAATTATTTGTCCAAAGTTACTTACCAATGCAAAACTCCGAAAAGATTTTGCCCAATAAATCGTCAGGTGTAACCGTGCCGGTTATCTCTCCGAGGCGCTGGTGAGCAATATAGAGTTCCTCTGCAACAAACTCTGCTCCTTGATTTTGCGTTAGCGCCTGAGCTGCCGCATTGACCTTTACCAGGGTGTCCTTAATGATTTGGATGTGCCTTTGACGGGCTGCAAAGGGTACATTTTCCTGACCAAAACCTACGCTTTCTTGAATAGCTTTTTTAAGTAAATCTAATCCCTCACCCGTTTTCGCAGACACGCTGACGCTGGCAATATCTTTGGGTAGATTGCGCATCGCACCAAGGTCGGATTTATTCACAACCAGCAAGATATTATTGGGCTGGCTATCACTTTCTTGAATCAGCTCTATATTTCCAACTAGCTCACTCGATGCTAAACCTTCCTCAAGCGTATCTGCTGCGGCAACGTACAGAGTTAAGTCAGCTTCCGCTGCCTGTGCAATGGCCCGCGCTATACCAATTTTTTCTACTTCATCACTACTTTCACGCAGACCTGCCGTGTCGACCAACCGTATAGGCAACCCACCAATGACAAGATCGATTTTCAGTAAATCTCTAGTGGTGCCAGGTATATTCGTCACAATAGCAGCTTCTTCCCCAGCCAAAGCGTTTAACAAACTTGATTTGCCCACATTTGGTTGACCAATAAGCGCTACTGAAATTCCAGAATTGATAAGCCTGCCCTGATTAGCCTGTTCTAATATTGCGTCCAAAGCGGTTACGGTCTTGGCTATATCCTCTGCCACCTTTGCTTCTTGAAGAATTTCTATGTCTTCTTCGGGAAAATCTATTGCTGCTTCTACCCGCACACGCATATTGGCTATATCCAATGCGATAGCGGAAATCATTTCAGAAAAAGCACCCTTTAAGGTATTCAGAGCGGCTTTGGAGGCAGCAATTGAAGATGAAGCTATTAAGTCTGCAACTGCTTCGGCTTGGGCAAGATCTAGCTTGCCGTTCATAAAGGCGCGTTCGCTGAATTCCCCAGGGCGGGCTAGCCGAGCACCACGTTGACATAAAGCATTTAATATACGGTGCTGAATTACCGGCCCGCCGTGACCTTGGAGTTCAACGACATCTTCACCAGTAAACGAATTTGGTCCCGGAAACCACAGAGCTAAGCCATTATCCAATAGCTCTTGGGCGTCAAAAAAGTCGGTATAGACCGCGGTTCTTGATTGCAGTGGTTTAGCGCATAACTGGGCCGCAACTTCGCCGGCGCCCTTACCTGATAGTCGCACAATGCCTACGCCACCCTGACCAGGAGGCGTAGCAATTGCGCAAATCAGGTCGTTGTTTAACGCTTGGTTTGCTTCCACAACAGCGTTAGCAAATGTCTTTTTGCCGCGAGGCGATTTTCATAATGCACCCTAGCGTAAACGTCGCAATCTTAGGCACGTTCATTTTCTACCTTGCGGTAAATATACGTTTGTTGGGCTATGGACAGTAAGTTATTTACTAGCCAGTACAGAACTAATCCGGCCGGGAAAAATAAGAATAAAACGGTAAACATGATCGGCATCAGTTTCATTATCTTAACTTGCATCGGATCGCCCACTTGCGGATTTAGCGACTGCATTAGGTAAGTGCTCGCACCCATCAATAACGGCAGAATGAAATAGGGGTCCATCGCCGATAAATCTTCTATCCAAAACATGAATGGGGCTTGGCGCAATTCAACAGATTCTAGTAGCACCCAATATAATGCTAGGAAAATTGGCATAGGCGCTAACATGGGCAAGCAACCGCCTAACGGATTAGCTCCTTCCTTTTTGTACAAAGCCATCATCTCTTTAGATAACTTTTCTCTATCATTTGCGTAGCGTTCTTGCAGTTTCTTCATTGCCGGAGCTACTCTGCGCATGTTTGCCATTGATCTATAACCCTTGGCTGATACCCAACCCAAGGCTACTTTAACGGCTAACGTAAGTAGAATAATGGCAACTCCCCAGTTTCCAACTAAGTCATGAAAGAAGGTCAAGGCTTTGAACAGCGGTATGGCTATCCACCAAAGAAAACCATAGTCGACCGTCAAGTTGAGGTGTTCTGATATTTCCTCTAGCTCGATCTGATCCTTTGGACCCGCATAAAAGTCAGCACTCCAAACCCCAATATCACCTGGTTGGATTACTTTTGCTGGACCGGTAAAACCAAATAGATACTTGTTATCACTGGTAGGTCGAGCGTAGTAACGGATTTGTTGTTCTTCAGGAGCGACCCAGGCTGACAGAAAATAGTGCTGCAAAAAGGCCACCCAACCACCGTTGTTTTCGGCCTGAAATGCATCATCATCTAGGTCATCAAATTCCAGCTTTTGATACGGTTCCTCAATAGTCGTGAGCGCGCCACCTAGATATGGGTCTGGCGCTAGGGAAAACGACTCGTCCGTTAATACTTTCTTTCTGTCACGCTTGATCTGCGTAAACATTCCAGCAGTAAATGCACTGTCACTGGTGTTAGTCAGTCGATAACTTACTGACAATAGATACTTATCTGCTGTAAAGGAAAAAACCTTTTCAACCTTAATGCCATCAGCTTGAGTGGTTAAAACTAGGTCATCCTGGTTATCTATTGTCAATGCTCTTACGGAGGATGAATAACGAGGTCTCTGACCATTTTTATCCACGCCGTTAGGACCGATAAGTCCACTTTGCGCGATATAGGTTTGGTTTTGGTTTTGTTCGAGCAACAAAAAAGGAGTGTCTTGCCTGTCCAATGCTACCGGATATTTTGGCAACTGTACTCTAACAATGTCGCCCCCAAGTAAATCAACCCAGACCTTCAACTTTGGCGTTGTAACAACTACTAATCTACTCTCGGGTGTTTGCTCTACATTTTCGTTGTATCTGTTTTGATCAATTAGGGTTGGAATCTCTTCATTACTGAGAAGACTTACGTCAGGGATATCCGAATCTGATGTACTTTGATCAACCACACTCGGCCTGATTGCAGTGGTGTCTATGGCGTTAGTTTGCTCGTTAGTAACTAAAGGAGCTTCGCTATAGGAAACACTCGACCTATCAGCCTGCATGTCCTCGTTCCAAGCTAAAATAAGCAAATAGGAAGTTGCCGCTAGACCAATTAACAGAATAATGCGTTGTATTTCTGGAGGTAACATAGATCTAAATCTCTTTATTTGCTTTTTTCAGTTTCGGGAACGTTGTCTATGCCCCCTTCGTTAAAGGGATGGCATCTACCGATGCGCTTCACCCCTAACCACAAACCCTTAACAGCACCGTGCAGGTTGAGTGCTTGAATCATATAGCTCGAACAAGTTGGGTGGAATCGGCAACTCGGGGCAAAAAACGGGCTTATGCTCTTTTGATAGACTTTCACGCCGCCTATTAACGTTTTCTGCAGCACTTTACTGAACGTAGGCCCTACTAACCTTAGATTATCTTTTAACTCAGTGATCACTTTGTCTTAGATCCTTTTTGCCCTCGAGAACCGCAAATTGTCGTTCCAGCAATCGGTGTAGCCGCGCGTCTTCCACTTCGGCAAAAAGCTGAATAACTAGGTCTACTGGCGGCAATGTGTTCAATTGTACGCGGAAACTGTTGCGGATTATTCGCTTAATCCTGTTCCGTCTCACTGCTTTGGAGAACACTCTTTTTGCAATGACAAGACCTAGCCTAGAGTGACCTATTGTATTCATTTTGACCCGAATACGCAGAGGCCCATCTGAAAGTACTAAGTCAGATTGCTTGAAAACATCAGTATATTGGTGAGCACTTAACAGCCGAGCTCGCCTTGGGAAAGCGTAGCTGATCAAGTTCAGAAAAGGCTTAATCAGACGGTAAGACGCTTACGTCCCTTTGCTCTTCTGGCGTTTAATACTTTGCGACCAGCTTTGGTAGCCATACGAGCACGGAAACCATGAGTCCTGGCGCGCTTGAGGTTGCTTGGTTGAAACGTTCTTTTCATATCAGACTCTAAAGCTCAGTAATTTGGATACTTAGGGAAAATTCTATTCCACACTGCCTAAACTATTTCTAGGGTCGAGTGAAACAGGGTGCGCGATTCTATGAACAGTAGAGAGAAGAGTCAATTAATTTGATTTATATATATAAGATTTTATTGTTGTTTGTTATTAAGGGGAGAATTCTGCGGTATAAGTGCGTTAGTACCTTGATTGTATTAGCGTTTGCTCACCTCAAAGGTTGTGGGTAAATGGTGTTTGGAATATGTATAGGTAGGATGGCTTTTATGTATAAAAAGTTATCCACAGGTTCTTAAACATTTTGCGCACAAGTTACGCAACAGGTATCCTCCATTTTTACTTTTTAAGTGTCTTCTAAGTAGTTGATATAAAAAGATAAGATATAACGTTTCTACTTTTTTTTCTGATTGCATAGTACTTACCCTTTGGATCGGCATAGAATTGCACACACAACGGAAAGATGACCAAGGTACGATACTTCTGGGAAGGGGGTAATCGGTCGGCCGTAAGAACAATGAACCCAGAGGATGCTCGTAGGTGGCAAAAACTATTTGGCAAAAGTGCTTGGGACAGCTCGAATCAGAGCTGGCTAATGAGCAATTCGATACCTATATCCGACCGTTGCATGCGGAGTACGATGAGGGCCGTTTGACACTTTTAGCACCCAATATTTATGTGGAAGAAAAAGTCCGCGCAAGTTACCTAGAGCGAATAAGCGAATATTTTGATGGCGCACTGGATAATTCAGAAGTGAATTTGTCGGTAGGGGGGGTTAAAGAAGCCCAACCCCTACGCACCGAGACCGATACATCGAGCAAGCCAACTTCTCGAATCACAGGCCATAATCTGAATAGAGAATTTACCTTTGACACCTTTGTTGAAGGTAAGTCGAATGAGATGGCAAAAGCGGCCGCATCTCAGGTTGCTAATAATTCAGGTAGATCGTACAACCCATTACTAATGTATGGCGGCGTTGGTTTAGGTAAGACACACCTTATGCAAGCGGTAGGCAATGAGATTTTGCGACTTAAGCCCGATGCCAATGTGCTTTATCTACATTCGCAACGCTTTGTGCAAGATATGGTCAAAGCTCTGCAATCCGGCACCATGCAAGATTTTATGCAGTATTACCGATCTATCGATGCTCTACTAATTGATGACATTCAGTTTTTTGCCAAAAAGCTGCGCTCTCAAGAAGAATTCTTCCACTTGTTTAACTCACTACTTGAGCGCGGTGCTCAAATGATTTTGACCAGTGACAAATATCCTCGCGAAATTGATGGGTTAGAAGATCGACTAAAATCCCGTTTTGTATGGGGTCTGACCGTAGAGGTGGAGGCTCCGGATCTAGAAACCCGTGTTGCTATTTTGATGAAGAAAGCAGAAGCAGAAGAAGTAGCCTTAGACCATGAAGTGGCTTTCTTTATTGCAGAACGGATTCGCTCTAATGTTCGTGAATTAGAAGGTGCTTTGCGCCGGGTTATTGCAAACGCTAGGTTTACCGGTAGTAGAATTTCTATTGAACAAGTACGTCGCGCCTTACGTGATTTGTTTGCTATACAAGATAGGCAGATATCAATTGATAATATTCAGCGCACGACGGCCGAGTACTTCAACATAAAAATTGGTGACTTACTTTCAAAGCGCCGCAATAGATCAATAGCTAGACCAAGACAACTAGCTATGGCTTTAGCAAAGGAATTGACTAATCATTCGCTGCCAGAAATCGGCGATGCATTTGGTGGTAGAGACCACACAACGGTTTTGCACGCATGCAGAAAAGTTGTAGAGCTTAGAGGCACTTCATTAGATATAGCTGAAGATTACAAAAATTTGTCACGACTTTTGTCGGGCTAGTGAGGCAAAAATGAAATTCACATTACAAAGAGAACAGTTGCTAAAGCCATTGCAGCTGGTGACAGGTGTAGTAGAGCGCCGTCAAACGTTACCGGTATTATCTAACTTGTTGGTTCAGGCCAGCGAGAAAGGAATTTCATTAACAGGTACGGATTTAGAAGTTGAGATGGTCGCGCACTGCGCAGTTGAAGTTCAAGAGGCTGGCGAAGTAACTATTCCCGCCAGAAAGCTAGCGGACATTTGGCGCTCATTACCTGAAGGGGCAGAGGTATCGCTGTCAGTAGAGGGCGAACGAGTGACTATTCGCAGTGGCAGGAGCCGATTTACTTTGGCCACCTTACCCGCCAGCGATTTCCCTAAAGTAGAGGGCGGGGACGCAGATATCCTCGTGCCATTGGAGCCTACGGCACTTGCTGGACTTATTGATCAAGTATCTTTTGCCATGGCACAGCAGGACGTAAGGGTTTTCTTGAATGGCATGTTGCTTGAAATTGGTAGTGACTATATCCGCGCCGTTGCTACAGATGGTCACCGGATGGCTATGTCCACAAAGCCATGCACACCAGAAACCCCTATGGATTCGCGTAAGCAAGCGATTGTCCCAAGGAAGGCGGTATTAGAGCTAGGCCGCCTGCTTGATGAAGAAGATGAAGAGCTCAAACTACAGTTGGGTACAAATCACCTGAGAGTTAGTAAGGGCGCGTTCACTCTGACAACTAAATTGGTAGATGGTCAATTCCCAGATTACGACAAGGTGGTCCCAAAAGACGCATCTAGAGCAATTTCAGGAGATAGAAATACGCTGCGCCAGGGTTTTCAGCGTGCGTCGATACTTTCGAATGAAAAATATCGCGGCGTAAGGTTAGCCATTGCAGAGGACCAAATGACTATTAAAGCTAATAACCCAGAACAAGACGAGGCAGAGGAAACGGTGCCAGTACAGTTCAATGGGGAGCAGTTGGAGATAGGCTTTAATGTCAGTTATCTATTAGATGTACTTAGCGTACTTTCCGGAGATGAGGTGCAGATTAGCGTTTCAGATGCAAATAGCTCAGCTCTGCTTGAAGACCCTGCTAAGGAAGGCGCGGTATACGTTGTCATGCCAATGAGACTCTAAGTACCTGCAGGGTATTAGGATTCTTTTTTGCGTCTAGTTAGCCTTAGCGCCAGTGCATTCCGTAATATTGACCAAATCACACTGGAGCTAGGTTCCGGTTTTAATCTTATTCACGGCGATAATGGCGCAGGCAAGACTGCGCTACTTGAGGCAATCTTTCTGATTGCCCGCAGCCGCTCTTTTCGCACTACTAAAATAAGGAACATTGTTAAGTCTGACGCGAAAGAGACCTTTGTCAGGGCAGGCGTTGCCACTGAATCTGGGCAAGTACATGCGTTGGCGGTTGGCAAGTCGTTAAAAGGCACTTCTGAACTTAGAGTTGATGGAGATAGTGTTAAAAGATCTTCAGACCTGGCGAGATATTTACCCGTTCAGGTTTTGCTTCCGGGCGTGATCGATCTAGTGCTAGATGGACCAAACGCTCGTCGGGAATTTCTAGATTGGGGTTTGTTTCACGTGGAACAAGGGTTTCTTGAGGCGTCCAAGCGATACCGTCGAGTCTTAAGCCAGCGAGCCGCATGGATGAAGATAAACCAACAGAGCAGTTTTGCAGATGACCCTTGGGTAGATCAGCTGGTAGATGGCGGTGTGCAGATCGGAAAATGGCGAAACGCGTTTCTTCTAGAAATGAACGATTATTTTCAGAATATGTTGAGATTGCTTGATCCAAGCCTTTCTTGTTCTCTCGCTTATATAGACGGCGGATACCCTTCAAGTGAGCTAGAAGCCAAGGAAAAGCTTTCAAGTAGTTTTGCTCGCGATCTAAAGTTCGGCGTAAGTCACTATGGGCCGCACCGGGCGGACTTAGAGTTTAGGTTTAATGGTTCTACTGCAAGGGACATCGCCTCACGCGGGCAAGCCAAGGTCATTGCTAGCGCGGTAACATTGGCTCACGCGGCATTGCTTGCGAATGCGTACGATAAAAAACCTGTCATTCTTATTGATGATTTTGGCGCAGAACTAGATGAAGAGCGTAGGCAGAGTTTTCTCACTGCGTTAATGTCTTTAGATTGCCAGGTTGTTGCCACCTCTACCGAAGCGCCAGCAGGGTTGTTGGAAAATACCGCACAGGGACAAATTAGCGTGTTCCACGTGAAACAAGGCAAATTAACCTTAGATTAACCCTAATTCATAGCAATCATTACTAGTCCGATACATACACAACGCCCCTAATCGACTAAAATGAGGGCGCTGTAACAGTTACGTAATTCCCAACGAAGGGGGAGACATGTCCGAAGAGAATAGTTACGACTCAGGCAGTATCAAAGTATTAAAAGGCCTTGATGCAGTCCGAAAACGACCAGGTATGTATATTGGTGATACCGAAGACGGTACGGGTTTACACCACATGGTCCAAGAATTAGTCGATAACTCCATTGATGAAGCTCTTGCAGGTCACTGCGATTTGATTAACGTCATAATGCATCCAGAGCAGGCGATTACAGTGCGCGACAATGGTCGCGGCATTCCCGTAGATATCCATGAAGAAGAAAAAGTCAGTGCGGTTGAGGTCATTATGACCACGTTGCACGCCGGCGGAAAATTCGACGACAACAGCTACAAAGTATCTGGCGGACTCCACGGAGTGGGTGTGTCGGTGGTAAATGCTCTTTCTGATGAACTTCGCTTAACCGTACGCCGCGACAATAAACTCTATGAACAAGAATATCGGCAAGGTGTTCCTGTAGCCCCATTGAAACAAATCGGCAACACTGAAGAACGTGGCACAGAGTGCTATTTTAGACCTTCGCCCGACACTTTCATGAATATCAAATTTCATTATGAGATCTTAGCCAAGCGATTACGTGAGTTGGCCTTCCTTAACTCTGGCGTTGCAATTCATCTCAGTGAAGAAAGCTCCGGGAAAGAAGATACCTTTGTTTATGAAGGCGGTTTGCAAGCATTCGTTGAATATCTGAATCAAAATAAAACACAGCTGAATGAAGTATTTCATTTCACCACCGAACGTGAAGACGGCATTGGTGTTGAGATAGCAATGCAATGGAATGATACGTTCCAAGAGCAAGTTTTTTGTTATACCAACAACATCCCTCAAGGCGATGGCGGCACACACCTAGCCGGTTTTCGCAGCGCATTAACACGAACGCTTAATACCTATATTGAACGCGAAAATATGGTCAAAAAGGCGCAAGTTGCCACTACCGGAGATGACGCAAGGGAAGGGCTTACAGCCGTTGTATCGGTAAAAGTACCCGATCCAAAATTTTCTTCGCAAACCAAAGACAAGCTAGTTTCTAGTGAAGTTAAAACAGCGGTAGAACAAGAGCTTAATAAATTCTTTGCTGATTATCTTGCTGAACACCCGCAAGACGCAAAATCTGTAGTCGGAAAAATGATCGACGCGGCCAGAGCTAGAGAAGCCGCGCGCAAGGCCAGAGACATGACCCGCCGTAAGGGTGCATTGGATATTGCAGGCCTCCCTGGGAAATTGGCAGATTGCCAAGAGAAAGATCCATCGCAATCTGAGATATTTTTGGTGGAAGGGGACTCTGCTGGTGGTTCCGCAAAGCAGGGCCGAGATCGCCGTACCCAAGCTATTTTGCCGTTGCGTGGCAAGATTTTGAATGTAGAGCGGGCCAGATTCGACAAAATGCTTTCGTCACAAGAATTAGGAACGTTGGTAACGGCCCTGGGTTGCGGTATCGGCAAGGGAGATTTTGATCCCGATAAATTGCGTTACCACAACATTGTAATTATGACCGACGCTGATGTGGACGGTTCTCATATTAGAACATTGTTGCTGACCTTCTTTTTCCGTCAAATGCCTGAACTATTTGAGCGTGGGCATATTTACATTGCGCAACCGCCCTTATATAAGGTGAAAAAGAACCGTCAAGAACGTTATGTTAAAGACGATGATGAATTGAGCGCCTATTTTATGGAGCTATCGCTTCAGGATGCGAAGTTATTCGTTAACCCTGAAGCACCGGCTATTCAAGGCGAAGCTTTAGAGGCATTAGTTCAGGCTTATCAAAAGCTCATCGACCGCTTAGCTCTCTCAAAAAGAAAGTACCCTGTCGAAATTACCCATGGTCTTATTCGCGCGCCGAAATTGTCACAAGATGATATGAATGATGAAGCGGTTATTCAGTCTTGGAGTGACGTGTTGGTGGAAATTCTTGGCGACAACCCTGGCGCCTCTCCAACTGTTGAAGCGATATGGGATGAAGAGCGCCAACTCTTTGTACCCAATATTAGCATTTTGCTAAAAGGTAACCGTGAGCGAGTGGCGTTAACCCCTAACTTCTTAGCGGGCCCAGAGTATCGGGCTATCTCCGAAATGATCGACATGCTCCACGATTTAGTAGAAGAAAACGCCTACATACAACGCGGTGAACGTAAGCAAGTAATCACTTACTTTGGTCAGGCTTTCGATTGGCTTCAGTCCGAGGCACGACGAGGCGTAGACCTTCAGCGTTATAAAGGGTTGGGTGAGATGAACCCTGACCAGCTCTGGGAAACGACAATGGATCAGTCAGTACGTCGAATGCTCCGCGTTACCGTTGATGATGCCATCGGTGCAGATCGGATGTTCACCACGCTAATGGGAGACCAAGTTGAACCAAGAAGAGAGTTTATTGAGACTAATGCCTTGTCGGTGGTGAACCTAGACGTATAAGTTGCTCTAAATTTGGGTTTGTTCGAAGCATTCGGGTTCTTTGCTTGAGCTCTTCATTTCAGGGCGACCTTTTCGTTCACCCTGCTGTGGGAAGCGTGTTTGGGGATTGTCCATGAGTAATCCGGCTAAAGAGAAAGTTCGTTGTAGTTGGTGCAATGCAAGTGATGTATACAAAAACTACCACGACCAGGAATGGGGTATTCCTCTCAAAGGGTCGGCAGATCTTTTTAAGTTGCTTATCTTAGAAGGCATGCAAGCAGGCCTTGCTTGGATTACGGTTCTTAATAAGCGCGAGCACATGCAAAAGCTATTCTTTGGCTTTGACATGGTTAAGTTGGCCAATGCTACTCAAGATGATGTGGAGTTTTGGCTCCAGGATGCCGGCATTATCAGGCACCGTGGCAAACTAAATGCCATGATAGGCAACGCCCAAAGCGCCCTAGAGTTAGATAATTTTGGTGAATTTTTGTGGCAATTTGCGCCGCCCGTAAGAAATACGAACAAAGCCTTTGCAGTGCCTGCTCAAACTAGTGATTCGAATGCCATGTCTAAGGCACTCAAAGCCAAAGGCTTTCGCTTTGTTGGACCGACAATTTGTTATGCCTTCATGCAAAGTGCCGGTATGGTGAACGACCACCATGCAGATTGCTGGCGTTATGCAGATTGTCAAAAACTGCTGAAGGCATCAGTAAGAACTTAAGTACGCTTTAAAAGTGCAAAATGAACACTAATCAACGCCGCAGGAGTTTATGCCGGAACGTTGAGGTCTGCTGTTAGAGAAAGTTGGAGAAATTTTTGGCGACCGTTATTGCCGGCATATTTTGGTTATTGAGTTTAATACCACCTAAGCTAGCTGTGGCTTTGGGTCGAGGCCTTGCTCGAGTGATGGTTCTTTGCAATACCGATGCGCATAGAACTACCAAGATCAACATAGAACATTGTTTCCCGGAAAAAAACGCTGCTGCTCGAGAGCAGATTATTTTCGAAAGCCTTGCCCAGACCGCTTTGTTACCTATTGAATTTGCCTATCTTTTGCATTGGCCCATTGAAAAACTGTTAGCAAGGATCAGTAGTGTTCAAGGTGAGGAACTTTTACACACTGCATGGGCTGAAGGTGATGGTGTTTTGCTGCTGATGCCGCACTTTGGTTGCTGGGAATTTATGAGTCTTTACTTGGGCAGTGACTATCCTGTTTCCGCACTTTATACGCCCCCGAATCTAAGAGCATTAGAGCCAGCTATTCTGAAAGCGCGAGAAAGGCAAGGAGCGGTCTTGCATCCCACTAACCCCGCGGGCTTGCGTGGATTAGTTCGCGGCATGAAGCAAGGTCATGTGGTGGTACTGCTTCCAGACCAAGTGCCCACCGGCGAGGGTGGCTGCATTATGAGTCAGTTTTTTGGCCAAGATGCGCAGACTATGTCCCTAGCAAAACGCATAAGTAGCGTAGGTAAAGGCAAGCCGAAGGTAGTTATGGCCAGTGCTTGGCGCAAAATTGATGCAACCGGTATAAGTTACAATATTTCCTTCGACTTACCAGAGTGCGGCATTTCCAGTCCTGACGAGGTGATTTACGCAGATGCGTTGAATAAAAGTGTGCAGAAAATTGCCGAAAGAGATTTAACCCAGTATCAGTGGACCTATAAGCGTTTTCGCAGATTAGGTCCCGATAAAGAAGATATTTATCGACGCCAGTAAGCCGGCGTAAGTAGAACTAACAGGGTGAAAATCTCAAGTCTTCCAAGCATCATATTGAACATAAGTACCCACTTCACATCTGAGTCTAAGCCGGAATAGTTCATGGCAACCTCGCCAAGTCCTGGCCCCAAATTGTTTAGGCTAGCGCCTACAGCCGAGAATGCAGTTAAAAAATCTAAGTCACTCATGGTCATAATGGCAGTTACTGACAATAAAAACAGCAAAACGTAAACACTAAAGAAACTCCAGACGGCCTCTATTAGTCGGTCAGATACGGGCGTCTTGCCAAGTTTAATAGGAAACACGCCGTTAGGATGAATTAGGCGTTTTACTTCCCGCATACCCTGAAGGTAGATCATTACCACGCGAATCATCTTTATGCCGCCGGCGGTTGATCCTGCGCAGCCACCAGCAAAGGCCGCAAACAACAAGAGTACCGGTGCAACAGACGGCCACTGAGAAAAATCCTGAGTAACAAAGCCCGTAGTGGTAGTGATAGAAATGGTTTGAAAAATGCCATCGCGAATGGGCGAAACACTTTCTGGCGTATTGGTTAACAAAATGCTACAGACCCCAATGCCCACCAGAAATAGCACGGATAAATATGCCCGCACCTCAAAATCTGCAAAATAGTGCAGAGGGTTGCGCCGCCGCCAGACCAAAAAGTGCAAACCAAAGTTGATCCCTGATAACACCATGAACAAGCACGCTACAGCCTCAATTGCGCCGCTGTTGAAAAAACCAATGCTGGCATCGTGGGTTGAAAAACCACCGATGGCGACGGTAGCAAAGCTATGACTGACAGCATCGAAAAGACTCATGCCTGCAGCCCAATAAGCCAGTGCGCAGGCAACTGTTAAACCCAGGTAAATGTACCAAAGCGCTTTTGCCGTCTCGGTGATTCTTGGGGTCAGCTTGTTGTCTTTAACCGGCCCGGGAGATTCGGTTCGGTAAAGTTGCATGCCTCCAATGCCCAGCATCGGGAAGATAGCTACGGCCAAAACAATAATGCCCATGCCGCCGAACCACTGCAGTAGCTGGCGATAAAATAATAACGATTTAGGCAAATCATCAAGGCCAACCAAAATCGTTGCACCGGTAGTAGTCAGCCCAGACATCGACTCAAATGCGGCATCGGTAAAAGACAGCTGGGTCGCGGGATCGATATAAAAAGGGATTGCGCCAAATATGCCTAGACCAATATAAAACAACGCCGTAATTAAAAATCCATCTCCTCCGCGCAGCTCCCTATTGCCGCGCAAGGGTAACCAGAGCGTCAGGCCACAGATGAGGGTGACAAAGAACGCTGTGATAAACGTATCGGTATTATCTTCAGCAAAGGCCAGGGCAACAATAATAGGTAACAAGAACGTAAAACTAAAAAGCGTTAGTAATGTGCCGGTTACGCGAAAGATAACGGATAGGTGCATGTGTTTTCGCTACCTGCTTAGAAGAAAGTCAGACCGACTTGAAATAATCGCTCAACTGCCCGTATCTGGGACTTATCGACCATAAATAATATGACATGATCATCGGAGACAACGATGACATCATCGTGGGCGATTAAGACATCATCGCCTCTAACAATGGCGCCGATGGTGACCCCACTAGGAAGCTTAATTTCGTTAATTTTGCGGCCTACTACCTTGGAGCTTTTGGCATCTCCGTGAGCAATGGCCTCCATAGCTTCGGCCGCGCCGCGCCGTAAACTGTGCACTCTTGCCACATCCGCTCGTCGCACATAGGATAAAACGGTGCTGATAGTTGCTTGTTGCGGAGATATCGCCACATCAATTTCCCCGCCTTGAACTAAATCAACATAGGCGGGTTTGGTGATTAGCGTAATGACCTGCCTTACGCCAAGGCGTTTGGCCATTAAGGATGACATGATGTTCACTTCATCGTCATTGGTCAGTGCGCAAAACGCATCGCATTGCTCGATATTTTCTTCTAACAGTAAATCTCTGTCAGTGGCGTCGCCGTGGATGACCACGGCTTTATCCAATTGCTCTGCAAGCTTGTCGGCTCGAGCTTTTGAGAACTCTACGACCTTAACCGCGTATTTGTTTTCAATAGATGCCGCCAGGCGAGCGCCAATGTTACCGCCGCCCGCAACCATGACTCTCCGATAAGGTTGCTCTGCTTTGCGCAGCTCGCCCATTACCGCGCTAATGTGTTCTCTGGCGGCAATGAAAAAGACTTCATCGTCTGCCTCAATCACGGTACTGCCCTCGGGCATAATCGATTGACCGCGGCGAAAGATTGCCGCAACGCGTGTATCTACTTTAGGCATGTGTTTACGCAGCAAACTCAGCGCATGACCAACCAAAGGGCCGTCATGGTATGCACGCATAGCCACTAGCTGTGCTTTGCCGTTAGCAAAATCTAAAACATCTAAAGCGCCGGGATGACTAAGCAACTCGTGGATTTGATCGGTGACTACTTGCTCAGGATTAATTAGACGATCAATGGGCATATGGTTTTTGTGGAAAAACCCCTCTTTGCCTAGATAGGCAGAGGATCTAATGCGCGCAATTTTCATTGGTGTGCGAAAAACGGAGTAGCAAACTTGGCAAGCTACCATATTGATTTCGTCACTTGAGGTTACAGCGATAAGCATATCCGCATCATCGGCACCAGCTTTGCGCAGAACGTCAGGGTGAGAGGCAGAGCCTTCTATTGTTTGTATGTCTAAACGGCTGCCGAGTTCTTGGAGACGCTCGCTGTTTTGGTCGACCAAAGTAATATCAAAAGACTCTTTGGCTAAACTCTCTGCAAGGGTGCCGCCGACTTGTCCTGCACCCAAAATCAGAATCTTCATATTTACCTAACCTTTTTACTAAACTTTAGTCAAACCGGCGTAAAAAAATCCGTCAGTGTTTTTATCTGATGGTAACAACTGCCAACCTAGAGTAGTCGCACTGCCATATTTAAGGTTCAAAGCAACGGACGTTGCGTTTGTGTGGGCGCTTATAAACTTCTCTATCACTTGATCGTTTTCCTCATGGAAAATTGAGCAGGTTGAGTAAAGAAGAGTACCCCCCTCCTCTAGTCGGCGCCATAGATTGTGTAACAACTGTAGTTGTAGATCTTGGTGGGCTTGCAAGTGGTCTGGTTGGAGCAATAAGCGAATATCAGGGTTGCGCCTAATAGTGCCGCTACCCGAACATGGTGCGTCGAGTAAAATTCCGTCGAATAGACGGTCACCACAACAATCCTCGTCGGTTGCATCTGCACATAACATAGACAGCCGTGGATCATCTGTATGGCCGAGCCGATTACCAATAGTTTTAGTCTCGTTTAAGCGCTTCTTTTTACTGTCTAATGCAAATAGCTGGTGGGCCTTAAACTGGGCACTCAAGCGTTCGTGCAAATGAAATAACTTGCCCCCAGGAGCCGCGCAGGCATCAAGTACCCGAGGCTCGAAAGTTGTTGCAGGTATTAACTCCATCATTGTGTTGGCTGCAAGTTGCGCAGACAGGTCTTGGACTGCAACTTCACCGGCAGACCAGCTCGGCAAAGTTTCAGCATTCTGCGGGGTATCGAGGATTACTGTTTCCGCCATACGAGACTCTGCGAACGAGATGTCGTCTTCGCGTAGTTTAGCTTTGTAGAAACTAGGCTCTACTTTTGTCGTATTGATTCGCAACGTCATGGGCGCACGCTGACTGTTGGCAACAACAAGGGCCTGCCATTGGGCCGGATACTGGTCAGCGAGTTTGTCCTTAAGCCAGGTTGGATGGTCAGAAATAGCGCTGTCTATTTCCGAACCATTTGTGCTGCCCTTATATTCGGTTTGTGCGGCTTCGGTGGCACGTTGTAGCTGTCTAAGCACGGCATTGACCAGCCCCTTTGCCCACGGTTTGCCTAGAACAACACAAGCGTTAACACTTTCATTGATAATGGCATAGCTTGCTATGCCCGTGTATTTTAGTTGGTAGGCGCCCACTATCAGCAGGTGAAATAGATCTCTATCTTTGTCGCGGAAGGGCTTTTTCAGCAAATTGTTAACCGGTTCTTGCAACGAAAGATAGTGACGAGTTGTGCCGTAAATTAGTTCTCTATGCAGGGGTGTTGAAATCCACTGAGACTTTTCAGCCCTAATCCAGTCTATGGTTCTGCCGCCTTCAACTATATGTTGAAGCGCTTTGCATACCTCCATTCTGGTACGCGCGCTTTCGTTCTTCTTGTTTAGACCCACCTGGGATTTAGGATCCCCGGTTTTATTCGTTCCTTTGGTATGCCAGGAAAAACTCATGGGCTGACCCCATCCGCGTCAAATTGAGCACCCTCAGGTAGGAACCGTTGAAAACCGTTGATTGCCGCGGCTGCATCCATTGGTAGTCCTTTTCCTTTATTTATTCTAAGTCGCTGAACTTGTAGTTGGTCGGTTCCACATTGAACGACGAATTGTCCCTTGCGTGCCGCCACTATAGTACCCGGGGCAGCTGCACTGTCCGCAGTGATAACTTGGGCGCTTAGAAGTTGCACCTCTACCTCTGGTAGTGTTGCAGTAACGGGCATCCTGTTGGCAAGCGCGCGAATTTGGCGCTCAATCTCAGCGGCGGAATTGTGCCAGTTAACTCGTCGATCGGCAGGGGTAAGTTTGGCCGCGTAGGTAATGCCTGCTTCGCTCTGGGCTTGGGCTTGGGTTTGGGTTTGGGCTGGCAGGCTATTGAGCACCTCAATAAGTAGCTGGGCGCCACCTACCGCCAGTTGATGTTCTAAATCTGCAACGGTTGAGTCATTGTTAATCGCGACCTTTTGTTCAAGAAAGACGGGTCCAGTATCTAGGCCTTTTTCCATTTGCATAATGCCCACACCAGTTTGTGTATCTCCAGCCATCACCGCGCGCTCAATGGGTGCGGCGCCGCGCCAGCGTGGGAGAAGTGAAGCGTGAACATTGATGCATCCATATTTAGGCAGTTCTAATACCGTTGTCGGTAAGATCAATCCATAGGCTGCAACGATCAATACATCTGGGTGAAAATGCGAAAGTTCATCTAGGCTTTCTTGAGACTTAAAGTCATTTGGCTGTAACACGGGAATGGCTAGTTCTTGGGCCAAGGTTTTAACCGGGTTGGCCTTTAGTTTGCGCCCACGACCCTTTGGTCTATCAGGTTGCGTTAACACAACCTTTGGTGCAAATGGCGAGTCACTCAAGTGCTGCAAAATGGTTTTTGCGAATTCAGGGCTACCTGCAAATGCAGTGGTTAGGTTGGTCACGCCTGTTCTTTGTTTTTCTTAAGTTTTTTGTTGATACGGCTGCGCTTTAAGCTGGACAGGTAGTCTACAAACAATTTGCCATCCAGGTGATCACACTCATGCTGAATACAAATGGCAAGCAGACCAGAAGCCTGCATAGTAAATTCATCGCCTGTCACACTTTGAGCCAGCACCTCAATATGTTCAGATCGTTGCACAGTTTCGTAAATTCCTGGAACTGACAGGCACCCTTCCTCCCAAGGAATATTTTCGCCAATGAGGGTTAACTTCGGGTTAATCAGTACATGGGGTTCGTTATTGCCTTCAGAAACGTCAACAACAATAAGTCGTTGATGGACATTAACCTGAGTCGCGGCAAGACCAATGCCAGGGGCGGCGTACATTGTTTCTAGCATATCTTCCGCCAAGGTTGCCACGGCCGATGGAAACTCAACAATCGGCGCTGCTTTGGTGCGTAGGCGCGGGTCTGGATGATGCAATATATGAAGCAATGACATGAATGAACAAAAGCCTATCGAATAATGGCGGCAGTATAACGCCAACGCTCGTGGATACCGATACTTTGGTAGCTATAGATTGGTTAGAATTTGCGCGAAATTTCTGAGTGGCGCTCAGTCAGCTGCATTCTTGCACTCCCAAGATCAAAACCCACCGTCTTAAGCTGCTCTAAGGGGCTAATGTGTAAAGTCTTACGCGAGCCACCCGCTATAGATCAGGTCACGAGAAGTCACTGCCACTTTAATCTCCCTCTTGGATTACCGAACCTAGTATATCTAGTGAGCGCAGCATCCTTATTAAGCGCCGCTCAAGAAAAGGTTATCGCACAGGTATTACTATGACGAGCCACACTACATTGCGCCTTTGCGAACTCTTAGCGAGCTGGCCTCGTCAGGTGATCAATAGCTGGATTTTCTCGGGACAATCGGCTGAACTAAAGTTGGTTTCAAGAGAGCACCCACCAATGCAGCAGAAGCGCCGCCAAAAGTTAGTCGGTTTCTTACCGGAGCATGTTGCAGAGAAAACTCAAGTACTGTCGATTCTAGATGATGAGTTTCCGGCCTTATTAAGAATGATACCGGACCCTCCACTTGTACTCTTCTATTTGGGTGATCCGCAGGCGTTAGCAAACCGTGCTATTGCTATTGTGGGTGCGCGTAAATGCACAACCGTAGGAAAGGTTGTTGCCGAACGCTTTGCTGCAGACTTAGCGCACTCGGGTGTTTGTACTATCAGCGGTCTGGCGCACGGTATTGATGCAGCAGCGCATAAAGGCGCTCTCGCAGTTGGCGCCGGCCGCACAGTTGCCTTTCTTGGTTCTGGGTTGAGCAATATTTACCCACGGCAGAATAAGTACCTTGGCGAAAAAATTGTGGCGCAAGGCGGAATGTTGATAAGCGAATACCCCTACCAAACCCAACCTCGCCCGTATCACTTTCCCGAAAGAAACCGCCTGATTAGTGGAGCAGCATGGGCAACTATAATGGTGGAAGCCAGCGAACAAAGTGGGTCCTTGATCACTGCGCGTATGGCATTAGAGCAGGGACGAGAGGTTTTTGCGGTTCCGGGTTCGCCTTTAAGCGAAGTTAGTAAGGGCTGCCATAGAATGATTCGCCAGGGAGCTGTGTTAGTGACGGATGTTGCGCAAGTAATGGAAGAAATGGATTGGACCCACAAAGTGGATTACCACCCAAAGCAAGAAACTACTAATCTTTCATACAAAGTCCCAAATAAGGGACTAAATAAAGGATCAAATAGCGAACTCAATAAAGAGCCAGTCACCAAGCTAGATGATGAAGTGGGGCCTAAACTCAGTCCTGTGAGTCAGCGGGTACTGAGGATTTTGAGCCCGTATGCCATGAGTTTGGACGAAATATCGCTAGCTTGTAGCGATGACATCCAAAACATTAGTCAAAGTCTTGTTGAATTACAGCTCGCAGGGTTTGTTCAGCAACGGTTAGGCGGGTATATTCGCGTCTCATAATTTAAAGGATAGATGACATGTCTTGGGTTGCAGTTTTAATGGGGTCTGAATCAGACTGGCCAGTCATGCAGGCGACGACTTCAATGTTAGAGAGCTTGGGGATTACGTTTGAAGTGCGAGTAACTAGCGCACACCGCACACCTCAGGGTACGGCAGATTATGTAGCAGACGCTGAAAATCGTGGTTGTAGAGTATTTGTTTGTGCGGCTGGAATGGCCGCGCATTTGGCGGGCGCAGTAGCAGCGCATACCCAGCGACCCGTTATTGGTGTGCCAATTGATAGCGGTCCACTTCAAGGTTTTGATGCATTGTTATCTACCGTGCAAATGCCTGGTGGGATTCCGGTGGCTACAGTTGCTGTGGGTAAAGCTGGCGCAAAGAATGCCGCATATCTAGCTGCGCAAATGTTGGCGATTGCCAACGATGATTTGCACCAAGTGGTAGTAGCTGATCGCAGCGCCAATAGAGAAAAAGTCGAAGCGCAAAATGCTTCTGTGCAGAAATCTCTTAACTCTTGAGTGATATTGCTGCTGCCGTGGACGTTTTACAACGCGGCGGCATCTTGGCTCATGCCACTGAGGGCGTTTGGGGCCTTGCCTGTGATCCCCATAATGCAGCGGCGGTCCAGCGGCTACTAAAAATCAAGATGCGACCCGAAGAAAAAGGCCTACTGCTTTTGGGTGGATCAGCTGCAGCCTTCGCTCCGCAGTTGGATGCCTTAGAACGCTCAGATCGGCAAAGTATTGAAGCTACTTGGCCGGGGCATGTTACTTGGATTTTGCCTGATACCGAGTATCCATCTTGGGTGAGCGGAGGTCGTAAAACCGTTGCATGTCGCGTACCCGACCATGACCAAGCTAGGCAATTGGCTGAAGGCATGCAGCGACCTATAGTGTCTACCTCTTTGAATCTTGCCGGTGAAGAGCCGATTAGAAGTTACGCCGAAGCGTTGGCGCAGTTTGCACAAATTGTTGATCTAGTTTTGCCCGGCGAAATAGGTTTGGCAGATGGCCCAAGTAAAATCCTGCAGCTGCAAGATACAGGCATTCAAAGTCTGCGCTAATAGTTAGAAGCAGGACCAAGATAAGTGAGGACCGTCTGTAACCACCTAAAGGTGTATAAAGGTGGAGAAAACAAAGGATTGTTAAGAAGGACGCTTTCACATGGATCGTTATTGCGTAGTCGGTAACCCGATTGAACATTCATTGTCGCCACAGATTCACCAAGAGTTTGCTGCGCAAACTGACCAAGCGTTGGTGTACGAAAAGGCCCACCTCGAACTGGGGGGGTTTGCTCAGTTTTTGCAAGAATTTGTCGCCTCTGGCGGCAGGGGCCTCAACATAACTGTACCCTTTAAAGTCGATGCTTTTCAGCTTGCAACCCAGCGCCATGGGCTAGCCAACATAGCAAATGCGGTAAATACGCTCTCGATCGATGGTGACAATGTCATTGGCTATAATACTGATGGGGTCGGTTTTGTCCGAGATTTAGACCAACGTCATGGTTTTCAGCTGCAAGGTAAGTCTGTTCTAATTTTAGGCGCTGGCGGCGCTTGTCGCGGCATTGTGGAACCCCTTTTGAGCGGAAACCCCAGCCAAGTCACCATAGCGAATCGAACGCTTGCTAATGCTCAAGCACTGCGTGACTTGTTTGTTGGCCGTCATGGATACGAGCGTATTGAGGCGGTTGGCGTAGACACATTGACTGAAGATGGTCACTCACATTACGACTTAGTTGTTAATAGTACCTCTCAGGGGCTGTCCTCTGAGGCAATTGAACTACCGGTATTTTTGGCGCGCGGCGCGTTTTGTTATGACATGAGTTATGGTGCAAAAGCCAAGTTTGCTCTTTGGGCAGAGGCGCATGGCGCACTGGTTAGCGTTGATGGGCTGGGTATGTTGGTGGAGCAGGCCGCCGAAAGCTTTAAAATTTGGCGTGGTGTTCGACCTGATACAGAGGAAATATATCAGCGCTTGAAAAAGCAAATAGGAGCTGAACTTTGAAGACGACAAAACGGTTTATTTCAGGAGCAGTTTGTCCAGAATGCCGCGAGTTAGATAGGACCGTGCTTGAAACGGTAGCATCCGACGATGATACGGAAGGCGCAACCCAAGTTCAGCGGCGCTGTGTTAGCTGTGGTTTTACCGAAATAATGGAGTCCGAGGCGCCAGCGAATGGTGTTGTGTTGCCTCGAGCGAGATTTGAGCGAAACAGAGCGCCAGCGGCGGAGCCGCAAGTAGTTCGTCTAATGGACCCCAGCAACCCGAAGCGTTGAATGTAACAGTGCTTGGTTCTTTTGCATTTCATGGGCTTACATAGCTTTTGTCTAAGAACTTTTAGCTTGTTCACAGCACCAAAAAACAAACTTCGAGTTGCTCTAAGGCATTGAGTTGCTATAATCTCGCCGCGCTGGTCGAGCTGCAAGTGTCAGCGCAGCAGTAATACGCCCTGACGCTGTCTTATCGCCGCTAAAAGCACGGCTAAAAAGACGCGATCTGACGCGATCTAAAGACACCTGTAAATGATCAGCAGTGCACCAGATTGGTGGTTGGTTATTAGGTGGCTGCATTATTAGTGCCTACATTGCGTCAAAAAGAACAATGATGCCCTTTGCCTTGTTCAAAGCGAAAATCGCATTAAGGCGACAGAACGTTTAGAAAGATTTTGAAATACGTTGTTGATAATACTGGGCAGGGTCTGCCAGTACGGTCGGCGACGCTTGACTACCTATTTATAGAAATGAAAGTGAGACAGAGCAGAATGAAAAAGCAGATTTTGCGGATGCTAACCGGCGTCGTGGCGTTTATAGCCTCAGGTGTGGCCTTTGCGGACGAACTGAATATGCGCGTTGGCGTTACAGATATCAGTCGCCAAGTATATGACCTGCACATGACTATTTTTTATATCTGTGTGGCGATTGGTGTGGTCGTATTCGGGGTGCTCTTCTGGTCGGTCTTTCGCCACCGCAAGTCTCTGGGAGTAGTTCCCGCGACATTCCATGAAAGCACAAAAATGGAATTGGCTTGGACCATCGTTCCAACTCTGATTTTGATCGTAATGGCTATCCCGGCGACCCAAGTACTTGTTGCAATGTACGATACCGGCGGCGAAGACATGAACATCGAAGTTCGTGGCTACCAGTGGAAGTGGCAATATAAGTATCTAGACGAAGATTATAATAACTCCTTCTCTTTCTTCTCTAATTTAGCTACACCTAGGTCACAGATTGTTAACCGATCAGAGAAAACTGAAACCTATTTATTAGAAGTGGACGAGCATCTAAGAATTCCAATTAACCGTAAGGTGCGTTTCTTGGTGACTTCTGAAGACGTGATCCATGCATGGTGGGTACCCGATTTTGGTATTAAGCGCGACGCAGTACCTGGCATGCTCAACGAACTATGGGCGATTGTGGAAGAGCCCGGCATTTATCGCGGCCAATGCACCGAACTTTGCGGCAAAGATCACGGCTTTATGCCAATTGTTGTAGAAGCAATGCCTGAAGCAGAGTTTGACGCTTGGTATGCAACCAAGGTTTCTTCTGAGGTTGTGCGTAAAGAAAGTTTAACCAAGACGTTCTCCCATGATGAACTCATGGTGCAGGGCGAGGTTATATACGGTACGTACTGTTCTTCATGCCACATGGCTAACGGTGAAGGTGTACCACCAGTCTTCCCAGCTATTGCAGGTTCTGCTGTAGCAATGGGACCTCGCGAAGATCACCTGAACTTGGTGATTAACGGCGTGGCAGGCAGTGCAATGCAAGCTTTTGGCAAGCAGCTAGACGCAGCTCAGTTAGCGTCAGTTGTGCATTATCAACGTCACGCATTCGGCAACGATGCTGGGGATATTTCCCAGCCTCAAGACGTAATCAATTTATCTAACGGTCAGTAAGGAATAGGCATGAGCGAAGTTATTCACGCAGATCATCACGACGACCACGCACACGGCCCTGCAAAGGGAATGTTGCGCTGGCTTTATACAACTAACCACAAAGACATTGGTACGCTTTACCTTTGGTTTAGCTTTGCGATGTTTTTGATTGGTGGTGTTATGGCTTTGGTCATTCGCACTGAATTGTTTCAACCTGGTTTGCAGTTTATAGAGCCAGAGTTTTTCAATCAGATGACCACGAACCATGGTTTGATCATGGTCTTCGGTGCCATTATGCCGGCCTTCGTAGGCCTAGCTAACTGGTTAATTCCAATGCAGGTCGGCGCCCCAGATATGGCTCTACCCAGAATGAACAATCTTTCGTTCTGGATTCTGCCTTTTGCCTTCAGCATGATGATATCCACGTTGTTTATGGAAGGCGGCGGCCCTAACTTCGGTTGGACTTTCTACGCTCCGCTTTCAACTACCTATGCGCCAGATTCAGTAACATACTTTATTTTTGCGGTTCACCTAATGGGCGCGTCGTCCATTATGGGTAGTATCAATATCATCGCGACTATCTTGAATATGCGCGCTCCTGGTATGACATTGATGAAGATGCCAATGTTTGTATGGACATGGTTGATTACAGCGTATTTGTTGATCGCAGTAATGCCTGTTCTAGCTGGCGCGGTAACCATGATGTTGTTCGATATTCACTTCAACACCAGCTTCTTTAATGCTGCCGGTGGTGGTGACCCTGTAATGTTCCAGCATATTTTCTGGTTCTTTGGTCACCCTGAAGTTTACATAATGATCTTGCCAGCATTTGGTATTGTCTCCCACATCATTCCAACCTTTGCGCGTAAGCAATTGTTTGGCTATACCTCAATGGTATATGCGGTAGCCTCTATTGCGTTCTTGTCCTTTATCGTATGGGCACACCATATGTTTACAGTGGGCATGCCGTTGGCGGGTCAGCTATTCTTTATGTACAGCACAATGCTTATTGCGGTACCTACGGGCGTGAAAGTTTTCAACTGGATCGCAACTATGTGGCGCGGTTCAATGACTTTTGAAACGCCTATGTTGTTCGCAATTGCATTCGTAGTGCTATTCACCATGGGCGGTTTCTCTGGATTGATGCTGGCGATTACGCCTGCTGATTATCAGTACCACGATACCTATTTTGTAGTGGCACACTTCCACTACGTACTTGTGCCTGGCGCATTGTTCTCAATCATTGCAGCAGTTTACTTTTGGATTCCAAAGTGGACTGGCAAAATGTACGACGAATCTCTTGGTAAACTGCACTTTTGGCTGTCATTTATTGGTGTGAACGTGACCTTTTTTCCACAGCACTTCTCAGGTTTAGCAGGAATGCCCCGGCGTATTCCAGATTACGCTCTGCAATTTGCTGACTTTAATATGGTCTCAAGTATTGGTGCCTTCATCTTTGGTTTCTCTCAACTGTTTTTCTTATATGTTGTGATTAAGACCATTCGTAGTGGCGCACCTGCTAAAGGTCGTTCATGGGAAGGCGCTAAAGGTTTGGAGTGGATACTTCCATCTCCAGCACCGTACCACAGCTTTACTTACCCACCAGAAGTGAAGAGCGAAGAAGTCCACGGCTAGCCCAAGGCTAGTCAGGAGAGCTAGAAATACATGAGTACTGAAGCAAAACAAAAGACAGAGATTAAGCGAACTGTAAAAAAGTTGGCTTTGATTGTATTGGGCATGTGCGGCTTTGTTGTTGCACTGGTGCCTTTGTATGATTTGTTTTGTGAAGTTACTGGGCTCAACGGTAAGACCGGTGGGCCATATGTGTTTGATGAAGCAAGAACCAGCCCCGATACATCCCGCTTAGTTAAGGTGAACTTTCTCACCAATACTAATCAAGGGATGACCTGGGATTTTTGGCCGCAAAAGGGTGCTGTGAGGGTACATCCAGGGTCGGCTAATACGGTGAGCTTCTATGTGAAAAATACCACCGGGCGACCTATGATCGCCCAGGCGATTCCTTCGTTGGTGCCATCATCAGCCGCGGAATTTTTTCACAAGACTGAGTGTTTTTGTTTTGAGCAGCAGCTTTTGCAACCCGGAGAAGAGTTGGAAATGCCAATGCGGTTCATTGTTGATCGTGGGTTACCTAAAAACGTTTCAAGTATCAATTTGAGCTACGCGCTATTTGATGTCACCGAACGTGTTGGATTGCCTGAAAATATGCAAAATGTAGATAACCAAGTTAGCCCCGTAGCAGGCGGATAACGACATAATTTTAGTGGAGGAGATAGATGAGTAGCTCAACAGAGGTGGACAACTCGACATACTACGTGCCCGAACAAGGTTGGTACCCGGTATTTTTAGCTTTTGGCCTGATGCTTATGGTCACTGGCTTGGCGGGGTTCTTGAACGAAATCAAAAACGGTGGCGCCGGTGGCTGGACTCAAAGTCTTGTTGGCTTCGCGTTTGTCAGTTTCGTTCTTTATCGCTGGTTCGCTAAAGTTGTAGAAGAAAATGCAGCTGGTATGAATAACGCAACTCTGAAAAAGAGTTACGTTTGGGGCATGGGCTGGTTCATATTTTCTGAAGTCATGTTCTTTGCAGCATTTTTCGGCGCTCTCTTTTATGTGCGTGAATTTGTTGTACCTTGGTTAGGTGGTGAGGGCGATAAGGCTGTCATTGGCGAATATCTATGGCCTGCATTTGAAGCTACTTGGCCAGTGGTGGCTAATCCAAATCCTGAGATCTTTGTTAATCCAGGCGAGAGTATGGCTTCACCGGATGTATCTAATCTTAGTGCTTGGGGCGCCTACCTGCCGTTCTATAACACCGTTATTCTTTTGACTTCTAGCGTCACAGTTCACTTTGCTCACGATGCAATTAAGTCTCAGGAACGTAATAAGATAATCGGTTGGTTAGCTCTAACAGTTATCCTAGGTATCATCTTTTTGATTCTTCAGGTAGAAGAATACATTCACGCTTATCAGGCCTTAGGTTTGACCTTAGATAGCGGAATTTATGGCTCTACGTTCTTTATTCTGACCGGTTTCCACGGTTTTCACGTAACACTGGGTACTTTCATTCTCTTAGTTCAACTTTTCCGAGCTATAAAGGGTCACTTTACAGCGAATGATTGCTTTGGCTTTGAGTCAGCAAGCTGGTACTGGCACTTCGTTGATGTGGTTTGGGTTGGGCTGTTTATCTTTGTTTATGTCGTATAGTGCAAGGGCGCTATCGGGTTCGCCTGATAGCGCATGATGTCGGCAGGCAGATAACGGCTGGCATAAAAAAGGGCTCTAAGAGAGCCCTTTTTATTTGCCTAAATTTTCACAAAACTTTGTCTGGTGAAATGGCAGACTTAATTTATTCGCTTTGCTGGGTGGCGCCGTGCCATGGCGCGTTGAGGCCCATGCGCAGTTCTCCGGTGTAAAAGCCGTAACCAATGGTCAGTACCAATAGTGTTGCGAAGGTGACTCTTACTCCGAGCGCGTACCACAGGCGCTTGCTGTCAGGTTTGTCAGTGTCTTTGAAAAGAAATACCAAGCCACTGCCAAGGCTAACTATGACGCACAAAAGTAAAACAACAATAATGATTTTGAGCACTGGTACACTTCTCTTTTTTAGAATTCTAGTTTAAAGCATATGGATGCGGGCGTTAAGCAATGAAAGGATTTTCACCGGGTTGGCGCATGACCATTTTTACCATCATCCTGTTGCCAATACTATTAGCTCTTGGCAATTGGCAGGTGAGCCGTGGCGAAGAAAAACGCGGGCTTGAAAGTAAATATTTAACTCAATTGGCAGGACTACCAGTATTACCTAGTCCGGCTACGCTTGGTATTCCATTTAATACTATTCGCCTTAGGGGTAGCTATGAAACAACCTACTTTTTGCTGGATAACCAAATTAGCGACGGACAGGTAGGTTACTGGGTCATCCATAGCTTTTTAGACGTAGATCATGGTCGCTTCTTGCTCAACAGGGGTTTTATCGCTGGTACCAAGGACCGGGGCGAACAACCAATAGTGCCGATGCCAGAGGGTGAGTTTACACCGGTGACTACTGTTTGGCCTGACTTAGGCTTGATTCCTATTCTCTCAGATGACCCTTGGAATGATGGGTGGCCAAAACAAGTTCAACGTTTGGAAATAGACCGCATGGCTGAATTAGTTGATGCTTACCCCGCCGAACTGCGCTTAGAGGCAGGACAACCGGGCGCATTAGTGGCTGCACCGTTTGCTCAGGGCTTTAGTGACGCAACTCACAAGGGCTATGCACTAACTTGGTTCGGGTTAAGCATCACACTGTTAGTGGGTTTTATTTTCTATGGGTTTAAGCGCCCGTGAAGGCCTGCGCTTTTTTCACAATAGTTTCGCAAGTATTAGGAGTTAAACATGCAGGATAAACCGGCCAAAAAGCCCGCAAGCGGCCGCCGTCAACTTACGCTAATTCTTATTACTGCGACGCTATCCTTGGGTGGCTCCTATTTATTGTTCTTCGCTTCGCAGAACAGCAGTGGTTGGGGCACAACAAACAAGGGCGATTTCGTAAATCCTCCTCTAACTATTGAAGCTATTGGCTGGGAAAGTGAAAACGGTGTTGCCGTGGGTACATCGGGTCATTGGTGGCTTTGGACTGTGGCCGAAAATTGTGCTGAAGATTGCGCTAAGGCATTGAAAAACCTTCAAGCGACCCATATCTTGTTGAATAGAGAAGCGAAACGCGTGCGCCGAGCTTTCTCTAACATCTCGGGAAATTTCATACCCGAAGATCAGCCAGATCTAAAAGTTATCAAAACTAAAAATCAGCCAGTTCCAGCGGGAATCTATATTATCGATCCCAATGGTAATTTGGTTTTTCATTATGCAATTGCTACTAATCCAAAAGACATATTGCAGGACCTTAAACGACTACTAAAGGTGTCTCAAATTGGTTAATTCCCGACTTAGAAAACTTGCCGGCTTCGGCGTCATATGGGCGCTATTAGTTGTATCTGTTGGTGCGTACACCCGACTTGCCGATGCGGGATTAGGTTGTCCGGATTGGCCTGGATGCTATGGGTTTTTGACAGTGCCCGAAAATACCTCAGACATAACAGCTGCAGAAGCCTTATTTCCTGACGCGCCGGTTGAAATTGAGAAAGCTTGGTGGGAAATGGGCCACCGTTACATTGCAGGATTCCTATTGCTAATTGTCTTCTCCATGTTGGTGCTGGCATGGCGCAATGCGAAAGAAAATACACCCACTACTATAGTGTCTGCTTTGATGGTACTGATTCTCTGCCAAGCAGCATTTGGCGCCTGGACCGTGACACTAAAACTATGGCCTCAAGTAGTTACCGCTCATTTGTTAGGCGGCTTTGCAACATTAAGCTTGATATGGCTGATTTATTTGCGTCAAGGCGGGTTACCGAGCTTGGTGAGTGGTCTGCCTCAGCCTTCGTTGCACGCAAAGATAGCGTTCGTGGCAGTGGTTGTTCAAATCATGCTAGGGGGTTGGGTATCATCCAACTACGCAGCCTTAGCTTGTTATGACTTCCCTAGTTGCGACGGAAGCTATACACCTGCAATGGATTTTGCACAGGGCTTCAATTTACTCCAGAGCGTCGGTCCAAGTTACCTAGGTGGTTTAATGGACAGTGAGGCCCGCACCGCTATTCACTGGGTTCATCGTATTGGCGCAATATTTGTACTCTTTATAGTAGGTTCGTTGGTTTACAAACTATTGGCCATCAAGCCAGTTATTGCCTATTTAATGGGCGGACTACTTTTGCTGCAGATTTGTTTGGGCATACTCAACGTCGTATGGGTGCTGCCTCTACTTAACGCTACTGCGCACAATACGGTAGGTGCTCTGTTACTATTGTGCTTAGTTACAGTAAACTTCGCGCCCCGACTACGGTTCGTGTGAACCGTTACATTACTAATCAAGAAAGATACTTAAATGTCTGAAGCTATTGTTGGCGCCTCATGGCGAGACTTTTTGGAAATGTGTAAACCGCGCGTGGTTTTACTCATGTTGATATGTTCTGTCGCCGGCATGTTTCTCGCCACCGCCTCAAGTGTCCCGTTAGATGTGCTGATTTACGGCAATATCGGTATTGCTCTTGTGGCTGGCTCAGCAGCAGTAGTCAATCATATTGCCGATTCACATATCGATGCGCGCATGGCGCGAACCCAGAGCCGCCCTGTTGCTACTGGAAGGGTCTCTAATCGCGATGCGATAATCTTCTCGGCGGTCACCGGGCTACTAGGTCTGGGCATTCTTTGGTTCCTAATTAACCCTTTAACCGCTTGGCTTAATCTGGCCTCTTGGGTGGGCTATGGCCTGATATACACGTTCTTTTTAAAGCGAGCGACGCCGCAGAATATTGTCATTGGCGGTTTGTTTGGTGCAGCGCCACCTTTATTTGGTTGGACGGCGGTGACTAATAGTATTGATCCTGGCGGCTTGCTCTTAGTACTGATTATTTTTGTGTGGACGCCTCCGCATTTTTGGGCGTTGGCTCTTGAACGCAAAGACGAGTATGCAGACGTAGGAATGCCCATGCTGCCTGTGACACACGGTGAGGCCTATACTCGACTACATATCCTGCTTTACACGATCTTGTTAGTTCTGTGCACTATATTGCCTTACCTCATTGGTATGTCTGGTTTGGTGTATCTGGCAGGAGCGCTGGCGCTGGGTGGCGGATTTTTGTATTGGGCGATAGTGCTTGTGCGCGATAGCAACCCAAACGCGCCAATGGAAACTTTTCGTTACTCAATAGTCTACTTGGGTGCGCTGTTCCTTGTTTTATTGCTTGACCATTACCTTTTGGTGCAAGGCATAGACATTGCCCCTTTAGAACTGCAAAGAGTGACGGTTTAGTTTGATGCAAAGTATTAAGTCTACGGTTGGTTTGTGTGTCATCTTCATAAGTATTGTTTTGGTGATGTTTGTTTTCAGCAAGCTGCGAACACCACAACTTTCGCCGGATGAAATGCGTGCGCAAGGTGTATTTATTTTGCCTACCCCCCGAGATATAGGTCCCTTTCAACTAACGGATCACACCGGCGAGACGTTTAATCGTCAGAGTTTGGAGGGACATTGGAGCTTCATATTTTTTGGCTTCACAAATTGCCCTGATGTTTGTCCGACATCATTGTCTGTCCTTGGCCAAGTAGAAAATCAGCTAAAGCGCCAGGCACCTGAGTTGGCTAACGGTTTTAAAGTGCGCCTAGTCTCTGTGGACCCTGACGCTGATACTCTTGAGCGGTTAGGCGCATACGTGAGCGCATTTTCGCCAGAGTTCTTAGGTGTGCGTGGTGAGAGAGCTGAGTTGGTGCAATTCACTGACCAAGTTAACGTTGCCTTCGCTAAAGTACCGCTACGTTCTCCAGTTGAGGGTTCGGACGCGCAATCCTATACCGTTGACCATACTGGCAATATCGTAATCATCAATCCAAGGGGTCATTATCACGGCTTCATCAAGTTGCCACATAAAGCGGAGACCATTAGGCTTACTTACCAGACCTTAGACGCTCAATTTTAGGACTCTTATGCATTCGCGGTTCCAGTCTACTGAGACTGACACAGATACAGTTGACCGCGCAGCTTTAGATATTGTTCTCAAGGCGCTGGTCCAGCGCTTCAAAGGCGTTCGGCAACGGTCGCTGGAGCTATGCCATCCTTTGCATATTGAAGACTTTGGCGTGCAGCCAATGGCAAATGCTAGTCCACCAAAATGGCACCTTGCCCACACTACTTGGTTCTTTGAAACTTTCCTACTGCAAAAGTTTGCGCCCGATTATCAGGCGCATCATCCCGCCTATGAGCATTTGTTTAACTCCTATTACAACGGTGTTGGCGATCCATTCCCACGCCTGCAAAGAGGCTCGCTTTCTCGGCCAACCGTTGCCCAAGTTTTTGCCTATAGAGAGGCAATCGACCAAGCGGTAATTACCCTTGTTGGTGAGGGTAAGTTCACGACCCCTGCTGCCGAGGAAATCGCGCAAGTATTAGAACTTGGCCTGCACCATGAACAACAACACCAAGAACTGTTGTTAACCGATATAAAGTACAACTTGGGCCATAACCCACTATTTCCCAGCTACCACGCTGGGCCAACGGCGCTATCTATTGATACAATTTGGCCTCTGCAGCCAGTGTCGTTTCGCGAACACACTCCGGGTCTCGTAGATATTGGCGCTGGCTCTGACTTTGCTTTTGATAACGAATATCCAAGACACCAAAGTTATTTGGTGCCCTTTGGTATAGCGGATCGACTTGTAAGCAATGGTGAATTTTTGCAGTTTATCCATGATGGTGGCTATCAACGGGCCGACCTTTGGTTGGCTCAAGGCTGGGCTGCTTTGCAACAAAGCCCCAGACATCATCCACTTTATTGGCACCAAACGGGGTCAGGCAATTGGTCTGAATACCGCATGGACGGGTTGCACCCTTTGCAGTTAGACGCCCCGGTAACTCACGTCAGTGGTTATGAAGCAATGGCCTACGCTGGCTGGGCCGGCGGCCGCTTACCGACAGAGTTTGAGTGGGAATGGGCGGCCCGGGGCCAGTCGCTGGCGGGTAATTTTGCGGACTCGAACCAATTTCACCCCAGGGTTTGTGACGGCACGAGTGAACAATTCTTTGGCGATGTCTGGGAGTGGACTGCGAGTGCATACGGACCTTATCCCGGGTACAAAACTCTCGAGGGAGTGCTCGGCGAATATAACGGCAAATTTATGAGTAGCCAGTTGGTTCTGCGCGGTGGTTCCTGCGTAACGGATTCAACTCATATTCGCGCCAGCTATAGAAACTTTTTTTATCCCGCAGACAGTTGGCAGTTTTCAGGGATACGCTTGGCGGTTGACCTATGACAAGTAGCACCTCTCTTTCAGATGACAGATTTGCATTTTTAGATCTAAAGCCAGATGTGGACTTTGTATTGGATGAAGTTTTTGCGGGTCTGAGCTTAGAAGCCAAATCGATATCGCCAAAGTTCTTCTATGACGAACGTGGCTCAGAGCTGTTCGATGCCATTACTCAGTTACCCGAATACTATGTTACGCGCACAGAGATGGGCATGTTTGATGCCCACGTAGAAGAAATAGCAGCGGCTCTAGGGGAGAACATTTGCGTAATAGAGTACGGGAGCGGATCTACGAAAAAAATCAGACGGCTGCTAGAGGCACTAAAACCTGAGGCTTATGTGCCAGTAGATATTTCTGGTGATTACTTACTCAGCAATGCGCAGACTCTTGTCCAAGACTTCCCAGAACTAAAAATCTTCCCCGTATGCGCTGATATTACCCAAAGTTTTGCTTTGCCAGCTCAAGTTGAGGCACTTAGACCGTTGGGATTTTTCCCCGGTTCTAGTATTGGCAATTTTGAGCCAAGCCAAGCCGTCGACTTTCTGCAAAGAGTGCGAACAACACTAGGTTCTGGTGGCTACTTTTTGGTGGGAGTGGACGCTAAGAAAGACATCAGTATTTTAGAAGCGGCCTATGATGACGCGGCAGGTGTGACCGCCGAGTTCAATTTAAATACTCTAGTTCACCTGAATGAAAAACTTGGTGCCGATTTTGACGTAGGCAACTTTGAGCATTTTTCCCACTACAACCCAGAACAAGGTTGTATTCAAATGTTCTTAAAAAGTTTGGTCGCACAGAGGGTGAACATAGCGGATAAGGTTTTCTCTTTTGCCGAAGGTGAGCTTCTACATACAGAGAATTCTTATAAGTATGCTAAACAAGAGTTCATTACTCTTGCCCAATCAGCTCAGTTTGACTGCCTGCAAAGCTGGCAAGATGCCAATGAATGGTTTTCTTTGTTCTTGCTACGCGCTCATTGAGACTTGTCCGAGCTGCCTTAGTTCAAGTTAGTCGAATTCCCACAACACCCAACTGGTAACTAGGCTTTCTACTCTCTCCAAATTCCCATTGCCCTTGGTCGGATCTGTGGGCACTAAGTAATAGGGCTTGCCGCGATTGGGTACGATGCGAATGTATCTAAGGTGTCCGTTTTGCCTGAATTCATAAACAATACGGTCCTCCTCGGCCACAATTACAACATCTGGACCTCTAACTGATTCAGCATGAGAGCTATGGGGTAGAAACGAGCAAAGGAGCAAAATAAGTGCAAGCAGAATTAGCCTTAGTGATCGGGGCGCGGCTAGAGGAAAATACATACACGGTGCGCAGGTGGAAAACCAAGTGTCATGCTGGCTTATCTTTGTGGCGCTGACATATCTACTAGCAAAGGCTAAAGTAGTCATCGCGCGCGTGAAATAGCCTGTTCTTTTTTGTTCCAGCACAGGTAAAGTGCATCTGCTCATTGTCTAATTCTCTAAAAATTATAGGAACGTAACTCGTGTCGGATAATCTACCGTCTATTCCCGCCGAAAACCAAACACCTTTGGTGTTAGTTGATGGTTCTTCCTATTTGTTCAGGGCCTATTACGCCCTGCCGGACTTAAGCAACTCCAGCGGACACCCTACCGGCGCCATTCGTGGTGTTATTAGTATGATTCGTAAATTAGCACGCGACTACCCCGATAGTTTAGTTGCGGTGGTTTTCGACGCGCCGGGAAAGACCTTTCGCGATGATCTCTATTCGGAATACAAAGCCAACCGAGCTTCTATGCCTGAAGATTTGCGCGAGCAAATTGCTCCTATTCATGAGCTGATAAAGGCTATGGGCCTACCGCTGATTTGCGTAGAAGGGGTAGAGGCAGACGACGTAATTGGTACTTATGCCACTCAAGCAAGTTTAGCTCAGCGCACTACGGTTATATCTACTGGCGATAAAGATATGGCGCAACTGGTCAGCGAGCACGTCACTCTAGTTAATACAATGACTGAGACCACGATGGATCGGCAGGGCGTGGTAGACAAGTTTGGTGTAACCCCTGAGCAGATTATTGACTACCTAGCTCTCATGGGAGATACCGCTGACAATATTCCGGGAGTGCCGAAGGTTGGGCCGAAAACTGCCAGCAAGTGGTTGAATGAATATGGCTCGCTAGACGAAGTTATGGCTAAGGCGGAAGAGTTTAAGGGCAAGATTGGTGAAAATTTGCGCAATAGTTTAGATCAGTTGCCGTTATCCAAAGCACTAACAACTATCAAGTGCGATGTAGAACTAGATATGTCTATTGCCCAGCTGCAGGCCACCGCCCCAGACAATGCGGCGCTGCAAAAGTACTTTAAGGAATTTGAATTCAAAGCTTGGTCAGATGAACTGGAACGTGGTGATAGCCAAGTTGAGCAAAAAACAGATTCTCACGCGCCGCAGGAAAAGTCACCTGTAATAGAATACCCTCGGGACTATGAGGTGATTACTACTCTGGAAGGTCTGAACTCATGGGTCACCGAGTTGTCTTCGGTAGATGCCTTTGCCTTTGATACTGAAACCACGAGTATCAATTATATGTTGGCGGAGTTGGTTGGTTTTTCGTTTGCGGCTAAAGCCGGCAGAGCCGCGTACTTACCTGTTGCTCATGATTATCCCGGTGCTCCAGATCAACTCACTCTTGAACAAGCATTAGCCGCCTTAACTCCTTTGTTGGAAAATCCGGCTCTTGGCAAGATCGGGCAAAACATTAAGTACGATATGAGCGTAATGGCTAGATACGGGGTCAGTTTTGCTGGACCACTATACGACACGATGCTTGAGTCCTATGTTTTAAACAGTGTTGCAACGCGCCATAATATGGACGCGCTAGCCGAATTCTACTTAGACAGAAAAACCATTCATTTTGAAGAAGTTGCGGGCAAAGGCGCCAAGCAATTGACTTTCAACCAAGTACCGCTGGAAACCGGTGGTGAATACGCCGCTGAAGATGCAGATATAACTTTGCAATTGCACGAGTGTTTGTACCCGCAAATTCAGGCCCAGCCGACTTTGCTGCATGTATTCACCAATATCGATATGCCCCTTGTGCCGATACTTTCTCAGGTAGAGCGTCAGGGCGCACTTGTCGATGGGCGTATGCTTAAACAGCATAGTGCTGAACTTGCAGATCGGCTGAAGGAACTGGTTGAACTGGCGTGGGAGCAAGCGGGCGAAACATTTAATCTAGATAGTCCAAAGCAGTTACAAACAATTTTCTATGAAAAGTTAGGCCTGCCAGTGTTAAAGAAAACACCTGGCGGTAAACCGTCAACGGCAGAGGCCGTGTTAGTAGATTTGGCCCGGGACTTTGAATTGCCAGCAACGCTGTTGAGTTATCGCGGATTGGCGAAGCTTAAATCTACCTATACCGATAAGCTGCCACTGGACATCAATGCTGAAACGGGGCGCATACATACCTCATACCATCAGGCGGTGGCTGCCACTGGCCGGCTGTCGTCATCGGATCCAAACTTACAAAACATCCCAATTCGTAATGCGGAAGGCCGGCGTATCCGGCAAGCCTTTTTGCCGCCAGCGGGCTACAAGATAATGGCCGCAGACTATTCGCAAATCGAATTGAGAATTATGGCTCATTTGTCGGGTGATCAAGGGCTGACAACGGCCTTTGCTGAGGACCAAGATATTCACCGAGCAACGGCAAGCGAAGTTTTTGATGTGGCTCCAGAGGCGGTATCTGACGATCAGCGCCGTAGCGCCAAGGCGATCAATTTTGGCCTTATTTATGGTATGTCGGCGTTTGGTCTAGGCAAGCAGCTGAGCATTTCCAGAACCTTAGCCCAAGATTATATCGACCGATATTTTTCTCGTTATCCCGGAGTTTTGCGGTATATGGAAGAAACCAAAGCCCTTGCTGCTGAACAGGGTTTTGTTGAAACTGTTTTTGGGCGCAGACTATATCTTCCTGAAATTAACGCTAAAGCGGTACCTCGCCGCCAAGCAGCAGAGCGCACCGCAATCAACGCGCCCATGCAAGGTACAGCGGCGGATATTATTAAGTTGGCGATGATTTCTGTGCAGGATTGGTTAGCTAACGCTGATTTAGACGCACGGATGATCATGCAGGTTCACGACGAATTAGTGTTCGAGGTGAGTGAAGGCGATTTACAACAATTGACTGATGAAGTGGTACAACGCATGTGCGCGGCGGTTGAGTTATCAGTGCCGCTGACCGTTGCAACGGGCGTTGGTATCAATTGGGACGAGGCTCACTAGCAGTAGGGAAGTGGGTTTTAAACGCCAATTGCCACTGAAGAGTTAACGTATTTAGGCGCTCTAGTCTTGGGTCGGGCCGTTTGCCTTCTTACTCGCGGCCCTCCCCTTCTTTATCAGCTTCTTCTGGCAGATTGCCGTCATATAAATTCTCGGCATCGCCTTCAATTGGCGTTGCTAATAGAGTGAGCAGTGTCTCAATAAGTTCCACTTTACCAAGGCCGCGCATAGCAGAAAAACATTGGACGCTAGCATGTGGATATTTGCGATATTCATTGCGAATTTTCTGCAGAATTTGCTTTTGAGCGCCATTGCTCAGCTTGTCTGCCTTATTCAAAAGCACATGAATGGGAATGTCGCTTTTGGTACTCCATTCGAGCATTTCTAGATCGAAGGGTTGATTAGGGTGGCGAATATCCATGACTAAGACTATCGCCGCTAAGTGATTGCGGTAAGACAAATAGTGGTTAACTGATTTTTGCCAAGTTTTCTGGGCCTCTTTGCCGGCTTTTGCATACCCGTAGCCTGGTAAATCTACAATCCGACCGCCGGTTCTAATGTCAAAAAAGTTCAATAACTGGGTGCGCCCTGGCGTCTTACTGACCTTGGCAGTTCTTTTGTTGCCCGAGATTTGGTTTAAAACTGATGACTTTCCAGCGTTAGATCTTCCGGCGAAGGCAACTTCAGCGCCAAAACCAGGGGGGCAGCGCTTTAAATCGGGCGCACTGGTAAGAAAGGTGGCTTCAAGTCGTTCAGGTAGTGACTCTTTTTTTGTCATCTTGATATATAATCCGCGATCTCTGAGCTTGGTTTTGATTTTAACCGCCAGCGCAAAGAGGCTAGTTGCATCTGCGGGCGAGTGTTCGCCAGTGTAACATCCTTGAACTGTGCCGAGGTTGGAATTGAATTGAACAACTATGAAAGCTCTAGAGATTAAATTTCTGCCTTTAGCGGGTTAGTTGATGAACATCACGTTCATATGACTCATAAGCCGCTATAAAGGTTGTACCGCTAAGTAAACTACGGAATTTGAATACATGAGTGTTCGCACAAGCATTGCAAAAATAACTACCATTTCTATTCTTTTGAGCCTTTTCAGCGGCGTAGCTCTCGCCGCCGGTGACCCAGCAGCAGGACAAGCCCAGGCTATTACCTGCGCGGCGTGTCACGGCCAAGATGGCGCTACAGCCATTGACCCGTCCTATCCAAATTTGGCCGGGCAAAATGAGGTTTACCTCACTCGTCAGCTCCAAATGTTTCAGTCTGGACAGCGTGATGTAGCCCTAATGAGCGCACAGCTCATTGGTAAATCTGAGCAAGATCTAGCCGATCTTGGCGCTTACTACGCATCTTTGCCGGGCAAGCATTCCCAGGCTCAAGGTAGTGACGAAGATATTGCGGCGGCAGAAAGATTATATAAGGGCGGAGACATGTCGAAGGGTGTGGCGGCATGCTCGTCGTGTCATGGACCAAACGGCGCAGGTAACGCTCAAGCAGGGTTTCCTGCTATTAGTGGCCAGTCTGTGGGATACACTGTTACCCAGTTAACAGATTATCGAGAAGGCAGAAGAGGCACTAATGACGCCTATGGCAGCATGATGCGTGGTGTAGCCTCGGGTCTAACAGACGGTCAGATTGCGATACTTGCTGATTACATTAGCGGCCTGCACTAAGCCGCTTATTGAGTTGGGACTCAAATACCTCGGAGATCAAAGATGCAAATAGGCAAATTAGTTCAGATACAGGCTAAGGCAATTGCTGTTGCCGCGCTTTTGTTATCAGCTTTCTTAGCACCTGTTGTTAATGCTGGTGAAGCATACGTTGAAGGTGTTCACTACGAGGCTATCAGAGTGCCGGTGAACACTGGATTGACCGATGAAGTTGAAGTAGTAGAGGTGTTTGGCTACCTGTGTATTCATTGTTATAGCTTTGATCCAATGCTTAAGCGTTGGGAGAAAACTAAGCCCGCCGGCGTAGATTTTAAACGCGTCCCAGCAGTATTTTCTGAAGATTGGAGCCTTCTTGCGCAAATTTTTTATGCGGCTGAAACGCTAGGGGTTGGCGATAAGATGCACGAGCCGCTCTTTGAATCTATTCATATCGATAGTCTTGATCTTCGCAATGAGCAAGTGGTTGCGAATCTATTTGCATTACATGCCCAAGTCAGTAAGGAAGAGTTTGGCAAAGCCTATTCTGCTTTCTCCGTGAAAAGCAAAGTGTCCCAAGCCAGTGCTAAAGGCCGCGCTTACGGTATTACCGGTGTGCCTACCATGGTGGTTAACGGCAAATACCGAGTAGATGGAAAAATGGCGGGCTCTAATGAAGAGATGCTTAGAGTAGTAGATTTTTTGGTTGCCAAGGAAAAAGCTGCCCTATAAGTCGGCACTTTTAAAATGGTAGTGGGTGAATGCCGGTTAGCTAAACCCACTTCTCTTTCTACCAGCTGTCACCTTCAAGCTATTACCTACCAGTTAGGTTTTTTGCGCTGGCTCTTCACGCTGCTGCGTACCTTTTTACCTTCAAGCCTACGCTTCTTCGATGCCAGCGTAGGTCGCGTGGCAACTCGAGACTTTGGTCGAATTAACGCCTCGTTGACAAACTTTTCAGCTCTAGACACGGCTTCCTGACGATTCATCAGCTGGGATCTATGATTGCCAGATTGAATAACCAACTCTCCTAGCTTATTGATCCGTTTTGCCTGCTGCTCTCTCAGTCGCGCTAGCGGTGCTGGTGGCAGCCTAAGCTTTGCTACGTTCACTCTTAGTTCGACGGTAGTGGCTGTCTTATTCACGTGTTGGCCGCCGGGCCCCGACCCCAGAATAAAGCGAAATTCACAGATGTCAGGAGGCAATTTAAAAGCCATGGTTGGTCAACGCAGTTTGAGTTAGGGCAAGACCTTAAAAGGCTGAGTAAATAAGTTCAATGTTTTCCCACTGCTTTGCCTAAATTCTTAAGATACAGTTGAGTAGAAATAAAGCGAGAGCGTTACCTATGCTACTCAAGCTGTGGGAATAGGCACTTCGAAAGTCGTAGTTGTGGGCTATTTAGCTAAGGGGCTCGGTCGAATACCCGACTGAAAGTGCGCTTTTTTGACTTGGGGTTTTTGATAGTCACTACAGCCAAAAGCCTACCATCGCCTCGTATAGACCATGTTTTGCGCACCTTGCGTTCCGTGGTGCTATATTTTTGCTCAATTCTTTTTAGCGACCACTTGCTGTCTCTGCCACGGTAGTGACCGTTGCGCAGTACTTCTTTTGCGTCTGGACCACTAACCTCAGGGTATTCGAAGCTAATTTTGTTTGCCGACACTGAGATAGACATCTTGCGTGAGCGTAGTACGGCAGGGTCCACTGCGCTCAATGGCGACTGCGGACCAACCTTTGGGTTAAGTGTGGGAAGAGGCAGGCCTAAAATAGAGATACGTACTCTGCCGGCCCCCTGCAGTACTGGGGCCTTCTCATCTAGTTCTTCTCTTAGCAAGTCGCTTTCGGCTAGGTTAATTACCCAATCACCAGCATATTTGTCAGCAATTTTATCTTCTGTAGCGGCTACTACCGCGCCGCTCAGAAAGCTCGTTAGAGCGGCAAGTATGGTCAGTACAGATAAAGAGAACCGACCTGCACTTGCGGTGTCTAATGCACTGCAACTTCCCATAAGTTTATTAGTCCGTGGTGGCATTTACTAAAGCATCTAAAGAGCTGGGGGCTGTCCCCGCTTTTTCTTTTTCTAGCTTAATTTTCGCACCAGCAACAAACTTAGCTAAATCTTGCTTATAGCTATCTGCGTTTACGAAGGGGTTTATCGCGCCGGGTTGCCGAGCGGCAAGTAAATCACGTCGCGCAAACACGTTTCCCATTGCTTGATGATTAGGCAGACTAACAGATGTCCCCGCCTGTATGGATTGCAGGCGCTCGTAGCTTTGTATATAGGTTTGGGTTCGCTCAACACCAGAGAAGTTTAATCCCACACCGCCAAGGGTCATGGCCGTATATTCTTTGTCACCTTCGCGAACCTTGTAGCGAATAGACAGCACGCCCGTGGTATGGCCTGGCGTATTGAATAGTTCAAAGGTGTTATCTCCTAGCGTGATGGTGTCCGCGTCTTTGGCGACAATATCTACTGCTGGCTTAGGCATATAAAACTGCGGCAGCTCTGGCTCAGCCCTAGCTATACCCCAATCCTCGGTGGTCATGACTATTTCTGCGCCGTGGACCTTTTGAAAGTAGGCAGATCCGCCAGCATGGTCAAAATGACCATGGGTGTTAATGACATACTTTATATCGCTTGGTGCAAACCCCAGAGATCTAATGTTATTCACAAGTTGAGGTACCCACTTGCCGTACAGAGAATCTATGAGCACCAAGCCTTCACCTGTATCAATCAAGTATGCTGAAACCCAGTCGATGCCAACGTAGTAAACATTGTCGAAAATTTTGAATGGCTTCACATACTGGGTTTTTCTATCTTCCCAGCTATCCCATAGGCTCTGTAATGCTGGATCAATGGCTGCACCGATATATTCCTCACGGTTGCAATCGGTGCACGAGATGTCTGCGACAGCTTGGAAGCTTTCTAGACCTGCTACCCAATCTCTAATGCTCGTATCGTTAGATGCCCAAGTATAGAATTCGGGCTTTTGTAAGACGGTGTGTGACACACCGCCGCCAACAAAGCTGCGAAAATTTTCAGCCTTGGCGCGAATATCTTGGTGGTTCGCCTTTAGTGCTTCTAATAGCTTCGTGTCCTTTTGACCGCTTAAGGCAAGAAACCTTCTTTGTACCGCATCTTCCGCCGCATCGTACTGGGCGAAGAGAATTTCCGGGCGGTGTTGGGCTGCGGCGATATATAGAGATTCATAATTCATGTCGGCAGACTCTAAATCTTCGAAACCCTGCTCGTTGTTGATGAAGTTGAAGGTGCCCCAGCTCTCGTGGGGTCGGGTTGCCTGATTGATACGTCGATAACCTCCAGCGCCGTCACCCAGTTGCGCAACACGAGCACTGTCATAGTGGTCGGCGATAATAGAGGCGTACAGGGGCGAAGGAATTGCACCAGCAGATGAGCCGGTGACAAAAATATCCTTGGGGTTCTTTATGTTCGCGTAAGTCCATTCCAGCACGGCTTGCATGTTAGCTCTGCCTTGGTGCCGAATCACTAGATCTTCTTGGCCTTCGGTAACGGGTGGGTACACGGTGTCACTGGCACCTATATGTACGTCGCCAGTGCAGTAAGGGGCATAGACTATGGAGTGATGTTTAAACGGATTCTCGGCTTTTTCGAAGTTGAAAATACCGAAATTGGGGTAAGAGGTATTTGCTAAATTGATCGTATAGCTCGGTTGCATGTCAGGATCACAACTTTGTCTGAACCAGCAGCCACCACCGCCTTGTAGATATACCATTAGTTTGTCGCTGGAGCCTTGGCGGACAAAAAATTTGTACTCGCTGCCATCAGAACACGTGGTCTCGCCTTTAGGCAGTACGGTCTGCCAGCCAGTAGTGGCCTGAGTTGCTTGAATTGCTTGCTCGGGCCTCTCAGTTTTTTCATCTTGGCACGCGGTTAAAGTTCCCAAGAGAGCCAGCGCGATTATCCAAAATTTTCCAACTGAGGAAGTATTTGTGAGTCTTTGCATAGGTTCCCCGCCCATATCGCTTTAGAATATGCCTCGATAGTAACGCCGTGGTATCTGCCACGACAACAGCCTTGTGGAGACAAGTTATGGAAATTCTAGATCGAGTAAAAATGTTGCAACAGGTTGAACTATGGCGACAGGGTAGTATCGACAGCGAAGCCATGTGGCTTTGGTCGCTACAAGCTAAAGCCGAAATGCAGGTGGTGGATGCGGCAGTGAGAGATGCATTAGATATGTTGTGTTCCATTCCGGAGGACCTGCTGATTAGTGAAGATACGCAAGTGATTTTTGATGCATTAGGTAACCCGGAAGAGCAAACAGACCTATCGTGTAATTTGCTTTGGAACTATCTTGATATGATTGATACCAGAAGCCGTAGGGCTACGTTAGCCCAAGACCCGTTTTATGGCCCATATTGCTTAGATTAGAAAGACCAGTGCTCGTATTGCTGAAGAGGAATGTTCCATCGATAAGTTAGCTGAACTTTTGCACTTGCTCGATATCGAGCAAATTGAAGAAGACATATTTTGCGCACAACACCCGCCAACCAGAACAAAAAGGCTTTTTGGCGGTCAAATTCTGGCGCAAGCTTTAATGGGCGGCATAAAAACCGTTGGCTCTGACCGTAGTGTGCATTCACTACATGGTTACTTTTTGCGCCCAGGAGACCCAACTGTACCTGCAATTATTCGCGTCGAGCGCACTCGTGATGGCGGCTCTTTTTCCGCGCGGCGAATATTAGTTACACAGCGAGGTGAAGCCATTTTTAGTATGGATGCGTCTTTTCAGGTACCCGAGGCTGGCTTGAATCACCAGATAGCCATGCCGGATTTGCAACCACCTTTAGAGGCGAAAATACCCAAGGCATTGTTTGACGCACCGTTTGTCACGTGGCGGCATGAGTTTCGGCGCTTGCAGTCAGAAACACCGCAGCCCCCTGAGCAGTTTGTCTGGTTTAAAAGCACGGGCCATGTGCCAACTGACCCTGCATTAGCCGCGTGTTTACTAGTTTATGAGTCAGATAATGTTCTGTTGGGGACAGCCCGTCTGCCTCATCGAGGCAGCTTTAAACGCGAAGCTATGCAGGTGGCTAGCCTAGACCACGCCATGTGGTTCCATCGCCCGGTAGATCTAAATCAGTGGTTGCTTTATGCCATTGACACCCCCAGCACCTCTCAGGCCAGAGGATATACCCGTGGGCATATCTTTACTGAGCAAGGAGAGCTGGTGGCATCCACTGTTCAAGAAGGCCTAATTCGCCTGCATTGAACTGCTTCAATCAAGTTGACCTACATAGAATCGACAAGATTACGTAACTTCTCGCACTGAGCCACGCGCTCTTCTGCATTTTGGCCTGCAAAGCTGACGTTCAGAGAGGTAACGCCAGATTCGCGCAGAGCGTAGAGGCGTTCTTTGACAAAACCCTCCGGGCCAATCAATGAGCTCTTGGCTAAATAGTCTGCTGGAATAGCTTCTTCAGCAGCCTTTTTGTCGCCAGCAAGGTACAAGTCCTGAATGATCTTCGCTTCATCCACATAGCCACTCTTGGCAAAAATGTCGTTATAGAAGTTCTTCGATCTAGCACCCATGCCACCGATATACAGGGCTGCACCGGGACGCGCACGCTCTCTCAATTCTTCAGTACCGTCTCCAATAGCCACGCTACCGCCAGCAAAGATGTCTAGTGGCGCTCTATCGCTGTCGCGCTTGGCATTACCCTTGTCTATGGATTCACCCCACACAGCTCGGGCTGCTTCCGGCGTATAGAATGCAGGCAACCAAGCGTCTGCAAGTTCTGCCGTCGCTGCAACACTGGTCGGTCCCAACGACGCAATCGCGATGGGAATATCATCTTTCACAGGGTGGTTAATAAGCTTTAATGGCTTACCAAGCCCTGTGCCTTGGTTTTGTGGCAGCGGAATTTGGTAGTGCTTGCCTAAGTGTTGAACCTTTTCTCGCTTCCATACCTTGCGGCAGATTTCTATCACTTCACGAGTTCTAGCAACTGGTGCGTTATACGGTACACCGTGAAAACCCTCTATTACCTGCGGGCCTGAAGCACCAAGACCGAGCATTGCGCGACCATCAGAAAGATAGTCTAGGCCAGCGGCAGTCATCGCTAAAAGGCTTGGGGTCCGAGTGTAAATAGGCAAAATGCCTGAGGCGATAATCACTCGCTCGGTTTCTGCTGCCAGATAACCCATAGCAGTTGGAGCATCAAAGGAATACGCCTCCGGTACCCACACAACATCTAGTCCTGCTTTTTCCAGCGCCTTAATTTCAGCTACTGCCTCTTTGAACCCACCCGAATAACTCATCAGTGTAGAGATTCGCATATTTGTCTCCGGTAATTTTTGTTGCCAGATTATGGAGACTTGTGCATCTTCAGTGGTAGTAATTTTTTCAATAGGAATGAATATGAGACGCAAATGTAGCGTTACTTTTAAGATTTTGACCATTATCGCGGCCTCTTTTGCTGTTCTGCAAAGTGCCAAAGCAGATGTTGCTACTTTTGCTGACGAGGCTGTTCCACGCCTTTCACAGTATTTAAAGGTTGATACGGTTAATCCCCCAGGTAACGAATACCGCGGAGTGGCTTATTTGTCACAGTTACTCGATGACGCGGGTATTACTTACACAACCGCTGAGTCTGCGGAAGGGCGCGGTAATTTGTGGGCTACGCTTGAGGGCAGTGCTGATAAGGATGGCAACAAGAAACCGGCCTTAATATTGCTGCATCATATTGATGTAGTACCAGCGAACCTCAAGTTTTGGACAGTCGACCCGTTATCTGGGGATATTGCAGACGGCTATGTTTACGGTCGTGGCGCCATTGATACCAAGGGTTTAGGGATTGCTCAGTTACAGGCTTTCTTGGCCTTGGCGGAAAGTGGATTACAGCTCAATCGAGACATCATATTCATGGCTACTGCCGATGAGGAGGCTGGCGGCTTTTTTGGCGCGGGTTGGCTTGTTGAAAACCGCCCAGAGATCTTTTCCGGTGTCGGTTATGTGCTCAACGAAGGCGGCTCGGGACGCCGCTATGGTGAAGACATTGCAGTGATGGTTGAGGTGACACAGAAGGTGCCCCTTTGGTTGCGCCTAACCGCGCTGGGTAAACCAGGCCATGGCTCTGCCCCGCAAATGCAAACCTCCGTAACGCGCCTTATCCGTGGTCTGAAACGTGTTAGCGAAACTGAATTTCCAGTCAACGTTATAGCCCCCGTGGCGCAAATGTTTGAGGGATTAGCGCCTTATCAGAGCGGCGCCAACCGTTCAGCATTCGCCAACCTAGTTAAGGCTGTGGAAAATCCAGATTACTTACTTGGTTTGAAACTCAATAACCCTGCTGGTCACGCGCTGCTGCGTAATACTTGTTCGATCACCACATTAGAGGGCAGTAGTAAGATCAATGTGGTGCCAGCGCAAGCCCATGCAGAGCTAGATTGTCGGCTGTTACCGGATCAGGATCCCGAGGCATTTCTTGTTGATTTGAATAATATTATTAACGACAAGCAGATCAGTATTGAACGAATTATGGGTTTCACTCCAGCCATCAGTCGTACTGATACTCCTCTATATAAAGCCATCGCAAAGGTCTCCGAACAAGCTTTCAGCGCCCCGGTGATACCTACGGTAGCTGGCGGTTTTACCGACTCGCACTTTTTTCGTGATTTAGGTGTCACCAGTTATGGTTATTCGCCCTTCGTTTTCGCGCCTGGCGAGTTCTCGGGCGTACATGGCAATGACGAGCGCCTAGGGATCGAGAACCTTAAGCAAGGTGTACATACGCTCTATCAGCTGCTCGTTGAATTTGCCGTACAACAGTAAACGGTAATAGTTGCTTCGCCCATGTTAAGATTCGGCGTTGAAAAATATTAGGCTGAGGATTGGTAGATGGCGTTAACGATAGAGAGCACTGATCTGGATTTTACCTCTATGCATGAGCGCATGGCGTCTTATGTGGACAAAGATATATTGTCATGTTGTGCCACATTGGTCATGCAGGGCACGAAGATAGTGGACTACAAAACCGTCGGATACATGAATCTAGAGGATAAGGTGCCTCTTCAAGAAGATGCAATTTACCGCATGTATTCCAACACTAAACTAGTCACTTCTGTTGCCTTAATGATGCTCTACGATGAAGGCCGATTTGAGTTAGATGATCCATTAAGTAAGTTCATGCCGGCGTTCGCCGATATGCAAGTACTCGCCGCTGGCGCAACCTCTGCGGACGATGTTGTGGCGGCTAAAAAGCCAATTTTGATCAAACACATTCTTAGTCACAGCGCAGGTTTTAGTTACGGTTTCGTAGAGCCTGATTCGGTGATAGATCAAGCCTACAACAAGACCATTAACGTACTTGGTGATTTCGACCTAGATCTAGAAGAATTTTGCGCAAAAGTAGCAACGCTACCGCTGGCGTATGAAGCAGGTACTAGCTGGCGCTACTCTGTTGCAACTGATGTTTGCGCTCGTTTAGTAGAAGTTTTGTCGGGTCAAAAATTTGACGCATTTTTGCAAGACCGAATATTTACGCCGCTAGCAATGACTGACACAGACTTTTGGGTCCCAGCGGAAAAGGCCTCTCGTTTTATTACTATGTATGCGCCAACAGATTTGTTGGACCCTATGGCGCCAGGTTTGGTCAAAGCCGACGATTCAACAGCAGGTCAATATAACCAGCAACGCAAGTTACTCAGTGGCGGCGGCGGCTTAGTTTCTACTGTTTCGGACTACGTGACATTTTTGCAAATGCTAGTGAACGGTGGCGAGTGGAATGGCCAGCGGATCTTGCAAGCGGAAACCTTAGAATTGATGCGCACCAATCAGTTGGCGGAAGGCGTGCATGTGGCGTTCCCAATGTGGGCTATGCCAGGTACGGTCTTTGGTCTTGGATTCGCCCTGAAACAGGATTTACAAGAAGGTGATCCTGCAAATGCGCAAAACGAATATCAATGGGGCGGTTTAGCTGGAACGCACAGTTGGATGGCGCCAGAAGCAGATCTCACAGGATTTTGCTTAACTCAACGGCTGCCGGGGTTTTGGCATCCGTTCAGTCACGAATTCAAATCCCATGCTTATGCCATTGCGGGTAAGAAATAGAAGGTAATAGAGAAAGTACCTACAACAAAACTTGGTTAGGCTCTTAGCTTGATCAAGCTATACAGGCGATCGCCCATAGAAACTAGTGAAGTTGCTATAAGTGCGAGTGCTGCCCAGTGGAGTATTGGGTTGAGTATTTGTAAGGTTAAGCATTGCAACCCCACGCCTACACAGATTAATACAAAGTAGGCTATACCGTTATATCTCCCGAGTTTACTGCTGCGCAGTGATTGTCCGCTCAAGGCTTTAGAGTCCAGTGTGTATTGAGCGAACGCAAGCAAAATCAAAATCCACAGAAAGCCATTGATGAATCCAAGCTGCGCTAAGGCCCACGCCGCCGAACTAACAAAAATTGCGTCTGTTGCGTGGTCAAAGAGCCCGCCGAACGCGGTTGCTTGACTCATTTTGCGGGCAATTTTGCCGTCAAAAATATCGCTGATTATGGCTACAAACAGAACTAATGCAGCTGTCCACCAGTGCGTACTTAGAATTAGCCAAACAAGAATGGGTGCAAGTAAAAGCCTCAGAAAGGTTAATAAATTTGCCCAAGAGCACAGCATCAGTTTTGCAGCTATTGCGCCGCGACTAAGCGGTAAAGGGCGCCCTCGGTCTTAAAGTCGGGGTCAGGGTCGATATCATATTTGGCGACAAAGGCTTGGCGTATTTGCTCAAACTCGGCAGATTCTTGGACACGCTGGGCTTGGGCCGCATAAAGTTTGCCGTCTACGCTCAAAGTCACCTCAGGGTACTTTTCTAGGTACTGGGCCCAACGATTATCGCGCTCGCCTGCTGCAACATAAAATTTTTGCTGATCTCCTACACCCCATACGGTGACAGAGTAGGGGCTGGTAGGGTTGGTTTCTAATAACACGTTTTCGCACTCTTCTGCGATTGACCAATTAGTTGGCCAAGGCATAACTTCACCTTTGAGGTTGCCGCCAGGAATAGGCCCGATTGGTGAACCACACCCATTGAGCAAAAGAGTGCACAATAGCGCTGCAACGCCGCCTAGAGAATTGCGCAGTTTGATCTGCACGCTGTAAGGTGTTGTACCCGTTGGATTACTGACACTCGAAATTGCATTAAGGTTTAGAAAAAGCATGATCTCAAAAGTAGTTGTTAAATGGTTGATAACAGGCGCCAATGGTAACTTAGGCAAGCGCATAATTGTGCATTTGTTGCAGTCTACTAGGGACGAGATTGTGGCGGTAGTGCGCAGTGAAAGTGCTTCGCAAACCATTCAACAACTCACTTCCTCAAATGCAAACCTATCCGCTGGAGATAATCAGCGCCTCACGGTGGTTGTAGCGGATTATACCAATGTTGAGCAACTGCAAGCGGCTGCCCAAGGCTGTGATAGAGCCGTACATTTAGTGGGAATACTAAAGGCTACTGCCTACGCTACCTATGAGGCGGCCCACGAAGATAGTTGTGCCGCATTGATCAAAGGGTTGGCAGATACTAGTGTTGAGCATATTACCTACTTGTCTATTGTCGGCTCCAAGCCTGACGCAGCAAATACCTGCTTGGCCTCAAAAGGTAACGCTGAAGCTATACTCGCAACTGGTAATACGCCTGCTTGTACCTTGCGTGTACCAATGGTGCTGGGTGAAGGTGATTATGCAAGTGGTGCGCTGCGCCGACGTGCTGCGGGCAAGAACGGATTTGTTTTTCGTGGTGATAGCTTGGAGCAGCCAATTTATGCAGGAGATGTGGTTAACGCTATATGTGCTGCAGCGTCCACTAAGTTAAATGGCGGCTATGATTTAGGTGGCCCCGAGTGCCTTACGCGCAAGCAGCTCTATCAGCGTGCCGCGGATCTATTTTCCAACAAGCCAGTATTCGTATCTCTACCTATTAGCTTGGGCTACTTGGTGGCCGGGTTACTGGAGAAATTCTTGGCTAACCCGCCTATCACCAGCGCTATGCTGGGTGTACTTGATCATGATGACCGCGTCGATCCACAACCGACAATGACTTTGCTTGGTATGGATGAACTGACTTCACTGGATGCCATGTTGCAAGCGGTATTGGTCTCTGACTAATACTGTATCTTGTTAATTTGGCCGCTACTGAAGTCACTTTAGCTTTTTCGCTAGAAAGGCGAGGCTGGTATCTAGCCTATGGTCTACCCCAGAATGGGTGCCGTTGAATTCTTCATAACGATGTGCCACTCCCGCTGCGCTTAGCACCTGGGAAAGCTGACGGCTACCGTAGTGAATGTGGAATTGGTCCCGCCATCCGCAGTCAATGAAAATACCTTCCATCTTCTGCAAATTCTTCTTCTGCCGTGGATTCATATGAATAGGGTCGTGCTGCAGCCAATGGCGCCATCGGTTGGGCAAAAAAGCCCCGGTCTCCAGGTCAAAGGGCAAGCCAAAACCATTGGGTAGTGACGGGTCGGTGTCATAACTTGCGGCCATGGCTATCAGCATTAAAGCCATAATGTCCTTGCCCGCCAATGGGTCTAGGCCGTTGGGGTTGCGCGACCAAATATCCTCAAGAAAACGTTTAATGCGGCCATCATCTTGGCCGGGATTGGTTTGTCCCGCTATATTATTACGTACACCCTCTTTTAGCTTTGGTTGAGCGTACATTTGTAAATGCGTTAGAACTTCAGGCCATTCTGCTTTGTAGACAAAGTCGAAATAAGCGTCGCCAGAATGGTTGGCTATGCCGCCCCAAAATTGCGGGTAGTCCATAGCCATGCGCATGGCGCCATAACCGCCCGATGATTTACCGAAGCAGCCACGATGTTCTCTTGTCGCCAGTGTTCTGAAATGGCTGTCGACAAAGGGAATAAGTTCTAGATTCAAGTAGTCAGCGTACTGCCCTATTGCACTAGAGTTGATGTACTGATTGCCTCCAAGGCAGGTAAAACAGTCTGGGAACACTACGATAACTGGCGGCATAGATTTATTGGCAATGAGGCGGTCCAGCTTGCCGGGTAGGTTTTCATCAAAATTGCGCCAATTCAAATGACCTAAGCCGCTACCGGAAAACCCAGCAAGGTCAAATAGCACAGGAAAGCGTTTCTTGCTTTGGTTGTCATATGCAGCCGGTATATAAACATTTACTACTCGTGCGGATGGGTCGCCAAGTGGGTTGTCTTTGAGCACAGGTGAACTGTGTTCTAGAGTGATAACTCGGCCCTTTGTTGCGCGCGCGTTGTTGTGTCCGTTCTCGCTCATAATTAAGAGCATCCGTAATGTAAAGATTGGCGGTAGCTTAACAGCAGAATAGGTTTGCTATCAGCAGTATAATTTGCGGCCGCAACACTGGGGACTGCCTCTGCTAAGCTAGCGACTTGTATTTCGAGGACTACTCTCGACTAATACAATGACTTAGATAAACTAAAACCTTCAGTAAAAAGATATTCGGAGTTGATATGAAAGTGATAAAGATTGCGCTGGTTGCTGGATTAGTCCTGCTAGGGAATCTAAGTGCCGTAATTTTTGTCCAAGCCGCTACTGGCGACCCAGCTAAGGGGAAATCTTTGTACCCAGTTTGTACCGCTTGTCATGGTGTAAATGGTGCTGGTAATCAAGCTATGGGTGCGCCGAAAATTTCCGGTCAATTGGCCTTTTATACACTCAAGCAATTACAGCTTTTTCAAAGCGGTGCAAGAGGGACTGCTGCTGGGGATACGAAAGGTATGCAAATGGCGGCTATGTCTAAAGGCCCACAACTGAAATCTGAGCAAGCGCTTGCCAATTTAGTAGCCTATGTTTCATCCCTGCCCGACACACCCATAGCCGCAACAATCAGCGGGGATGTGAATAAAGGTAGGGTCGCTTACCCAGTTTGCGCAGCATGTCATGGTGTCCAAGGTGAAGGTAACGAAGCTATGGCTGGGCCACGATTGACGGGTCAAAGTGATTGGTATTTAGTTGCTCAATTGAAAAAATTTAAGAGTGGTCAGCGGGGTTACCACAACTCCGATCATGGTGGCCGCCAAATGCGTGCTATGACGGCAACATTGGTAAATGACCAGGCGATAAATGACGTAGTCGCATATATCAATAGCCTCAATTAGCGCAAATAATGAATGGAAGACTAACAATTAATCTGGGTGCTTTGGCGCATAACTATGCTGAATTCCACCGCGGTAATCCTAAGCAATTTGCAGCGGTAGTAAAGGCTAACAGCTATGGTTTGGGCGTTGCGGCTGTTGCGCAAAAACTCTGGGATGAGGGTTGTAGAGAATTTTTTGTGGCCTTTACCGATGAAGGTAAAACGCTTCGTCAGGTGTTGGGACAAGCGAAGATTTATGTGCTTGCTGGGGTAAGTCCAAAGACTCAGCAAACGGTTGCAGAGCTTTTGACTCATAATCTGATACCCGTCCTCAATACCGTAGAGCAATGCCGCTATTGGTCTGCTACGGCTGCACCCGCAGCGCTGCATGTAGACACTGGTATGGCGCGTTTGGGAATGAACGTGGACAGTGTCGTACAAGATATAAGCGACCTCAATTTAGATCTAGAACTGCTCGTTAGCCACTTTGCGCGTGCAGATGAGTTTGAGCACAATTTTAGTGTGCTCCAGTCCCAGCGCTTAACCTCCGCTTTTGACGCCCTAAGGCAACGCTATCCCAGATTACGTTTAAGTCTTGCAAATTCGGCTGGGTCGCTCACCTTGCAGGGCAACGGTGAACTCAAAGTTCAGGGCGATGACATCGATCATTTGGATCGCGTTGGTATTGGTCTTTACGGCGGTAATCCTTTTACTTCAGGCGCACCTAAACACTACAGCGAAAATTTGCAAGCGGTGGTAAGCCTGCATGGTGAAGTGCTGCAAGTGCGTGAGGTGGATGCTGGCACGCCAGTGGGTTACGGCAGCACCTACATAATGCCGAAGGCCAGTCGCCTTGCGATTCTAGATGTGGGTTATGCCGATGGTTTGCCGCGGCTGTTATCCAAGGGTGGCGGTGCGTACTTTGGTGCGCAGTATTGCAATATTGTCGGTCGTATTAGCATGGATGCGACCATTGTAGATGTAGGTGAGCTTGATGTAGCCGAAGGTGATTGGCTTGAATTGATGGGTGCGCACATTTCTGTCGATGATGTGGCAAGTCAGGCACAGACTATTCCTTTTGAGATACTCACGGGCTTAAGTCCGCGGTTGACCAAGGTCTATATTGAGGACTAAATTTGATCGGATGCGGTTGCTGCAATGCCATAGGGGTGGCTGAAGCGATTTGCATAAATAATAGCACAACAGCAGCGCGATATAGAGGAGAAGGATGTGGCACCAAGTATAAATGCCGATGGCCTATTGGCAGGTAAAGTAGCTGTAATCACAGGCGCAAGTCGCGGCATTGGCGATGCTATAGCTCGGCGCTTTGCCATGGAAGGTGCAAAGGTTGTGGTTTCAGCGCGTACGGTTGATAGCGGCGAGCACTATTTGCCCGGTAGCATTAATCAAACTGTGAGTGAAATAAAATCCGCAGGCGGCGAGGCTTTGGCCGTGAAGGCTGATTTAGCTGTGGCTGAAGATCGCGCCAACCTTGTTGCTGCAACTATGGATGCATATGGTGCTATCGATATTTTGATTAACAATGCGGCCATAACTTATTTTATCCCGGTTGTAGATTTTCCTGAAAAGCGTTTTCGTTTGATGATGGATGTGCAAGTGTGGGCACCCTTTGAGCTTGCTCAATTGGTCGCGCCACAAATGCAAGAACGCGGCTCTGGTTGGATATTAAACATTTCATCCCACGCCGCACTGCATCCAGAAAAAACACTATCCGGTCGCGGTAGCACCGTATACGGCATGTGTAAGGCCGCGCTGGAAAGGTTTACCACAGGCCTCGCGTCAGAGCTTTATGAATATGGCGTGGGCGTTAACGTAATTTCTCCCGGACTTGTTGCTACGCCAGGCGTCATGCATCACAAGCTCATCAATGAGGAAAATGAGGATCGTGTAACACCAGTTGAGGATATGGCGGAAGCCTGCCTGAGATTGTGTAATGGCGACCCTAAAGAGCTTACTGGGCGCATTGACTATGCTGATGCTGTGATTGAAGAATTTGGCCTAGAATCGCTAGACTTAATCTAACGATTTACTTTGTGCCTTAAGAATAATGTCGAGCAAATTTAGGTGGAAATTATGACTCCAACAAAACAGTCAAGCTTAGCCTTGCACAACGAGTTTTCCCCAGACTCCATAGAGGGTAAAGACCTTCAGCACTTACTTCACCCTTCGACAAATTTAAAGCAGCACGGTGAGGTTGGACCAAAAGTCCATGAACGTGCTGAGGGTGTCTATATTTGGGACAATCAGGGCAATCAATATTTGGAAGGCATGGCTGGGCTTTGGTGCACAGCGATCGGTTACGGCAATGAAGAGTTGGCTGATGTTGCTGCAGAACAAATTCGTAAGCTTAACTACTCGCAGTTATTTGCTGGTCGAACGAATGAGCCATCTGTGCTTCTTGCAGAAAAACTCAAGGCTATGATGCCCTTTGATGCGGGCAGGGTGTTTTTTGGATCGTCTGGCAGTGACGCTAATGACACTCAGATGAAGCTAATCTGGTATTACAACAATGCGGTTGGGCGACCAGAAAAGAAAAAGATCATTAGCCGTAAAAGAGGCTATCACGGGGTCACAGTTGCCAGTGGCTCTCTTACCGGTTTGCCGGCTTTTCACAACGCATTTGATCTGCCGATTGCTGGCGTACTGCATACAACCAGCCCGCATTATTATAGCGAAGGTCGCGATGGCGAAAGTGAAGCTGAGTTTGTACAGCGATTAGCCGATGATTTAGAACAAATGATTATTCATGAAGGCCCGGAAACTGTAGCTGCCTTCATCGCTGAGCCGGTACTAGGTGCCGGAGGTGTCATTGTTCCACCAGCTCACTATTACCAAGCAATTCAGGCAGTACTAGATAAGTATGACATCTTCTTTATAGACGATGAGGTTATCTGTGGATTTGGTCGTACGGGAAATGCCTTTGGCGCAGAAACATTTGGCATTAAACCTACAACCATGAGTGTTGCTAAAGCTTTGTCTTCGGCCTACTTACCTATTAGTGCCGTGCTTATTCCAGAATTTATGTATGAAGCATTCGCCGCAAAATCTGATGAATTGGGTAATTTTGGTCATGGCTTTACCTACTCAGGTCACCCCGTATGCGCTGCAGTAGCTTTGCGCAACCTAGAAATCATGGAAGAAACCGATTTGTTTGCACATGCAAAGAAAATGGGTGAGGTTTTTCAAGCCCGACTGCAGCAATTTGTTGGGCAACCGCTAGTTGGCGAAGTTCGAGGTGCAGGGCTCATTGCGGCTGTTGAGTTAGTTCAACAAACGCAGCCACGGGTACCGTTTCCAGCAGCAGAAGGTGTTGGTGCATTTTGCTCAGCAGCTTGTCAGGATGCTGGAGTGATATTACGCAATCTTGGTGACGCCGTTGCTTTTTGCCCGCCGTTGATCATTACAGAAGATCAGGTCCACGAAATGGTAGACAAGTTCGCTATTGGTCTAGCTAAAACCCAAGCGTGGGCAAAACAAGGCGGATTGCTTTAGTCGCTTAATTTTCTTAGTTTTTGCCGTGCAATTCTGGAGGTTATTGGTGAAATTTTTTCAGCGCATTTGTGTAGCTCTGCCACTGTTCATAGTGCTTCTTCTTCCTCAAGCTTATGCGGAAGATTGTAGTAGCAACACGATCGACCTAGACAACGGATTCCCTCACGCGTGGGGAATAGACCAGCACAGTACCCGTTTCGTTTCGGCGCAAAACACGGTTGTAAATAATACTAACGTGCATCGTCTTGAGTTGAAGTGGGCTTATGGGCTGCAGACTCAGTCTCCGCGTTCTTATCCCTATGTGACTAAAGATACAATTTTTTACGGTGACAGCGGCGCTGGTCTACTGGCGTTAGATAGAGAAACTGGCTGTGTTAAATGGCGCAATCAAGATGGCGAGGGGGACGTGGCCAGTGCCATATTAGCGGGTACTTCATCTTCAGGGCTGACCTTGTATTTCACCAGTCGCCGCGCCGGCGTTTTTGCAGTTGATGCTGCAACGGGTAAAACGTTATGGCATTCAACCATTACTGAAGAACCCGTACCACTGTATTCGGGTACGCCTATACTTGCCGAAGGAAAAATCTTTGTGCCAATCTCTAGTCAAGAAATTGGCCTAAGCATGAACCCTTTTTACGGCTGTTGTACCAGTAGCGGCGGCATGGCAGCGTTTGATGCAAGTACTGGTGAACAACTCTGGTATTTACCCACCATCGAAGAACCTGCCCAAGTTATAGGTAGGCACTTTGTTTTTGTAGAAGAGTGGGGGCCTAGCGGTGTACCTGTGTGGAGTGCGCCGACTTACCATGCCGAAAGTGGCTTACTATTTTACGGTACTGGCGAAAATTACACTGAGCCAGCAACCCTCACTAGTGATGCAATTTTTGCTGTAGATGCCGCCACGGGAGAGCGTCGCTGGGTCAGACAGTTCACTGCAGGGGACACGTTCAACATGGGCTGCGTGATTGGTGGTCCAAACTGCCCAGACGCTCCCGGTCCAGATTTAGATTTCGGTGCGCCTCCATTGATTGTGAAGAACAGTTCAGGTGCAACGGGTTTGTATGCAGGTCAGAAATCCGGCCATGTGCATGCTATGGACCCCTTCACAGGCGAGGTGTTCTGGAGTAAACAGCTGGGCCAAGGCGGTTATCTCGGCGGCATTCATTGGGGTATCGCGGCAGACGAGCAAGCTGGTCTTTTATATATCCCAATAAGCGACTTCCCCAGCGGAGGGCACTCTGACCTACCACCCGTGCCAGGCATGTTTGCCCTTAACGTAGACGACGGCTCAGTGCGCTGGAAAAATCTTCAAGACATCCAAGCCATTGATGGATTTTGGCCTGGTTTATCTGCCGGTATTGTTGCTGCTCAGGGCTTGGTGATTGCAGGTGATCTGGCTGGTGGTATTGCTGCTTATAGTGCGCAAGACGGCACTGTACTTTGGCAATTTGATACAGCGCAAACGTTTGCAAGCGTAAATGACGTTCCCGCAACGGGAGCGAGCATCGACTCACACGGGCCACTGCTTGTTGATGACCTGCTCATAGTTGCCTCGGGATATGGTGGCGTAAGCATGCAGCCGGGTAATGCGCTGTTAGTTTTCCAACTAGTAGGCGATGACGCTAGCCAAACCCAAGGAGAACAATCTAGTGAGTGAGGTACCCCAATCAACAGCAAGGATTTGGGCTAGGGCTGTTGCCAACGCCATTGATATCGTTCTTGTTCCCACCTTCGCGCTGTTTTTGATGCTGGTGACTGGTGCATTGGAAAGCGCGGTGGCGTATGCAGACGGCTTTCCGTATATAAGAGTATTTTTCCTTGGTGTGGCAAGTTACCTAATACTCAATGGTTGGCTGCTGTGGCACCGAGGCCAGACTCTAGGCAAATATTTTCTGAGGCTAAAAGTTGTCAATTTCCAAACCCAGCAGAAAGCTGATTTATGGAAGTTGATTTTTCTGCGAGCGTTGTTTTTTGGATTACCCCATGCAGCCCTCATTGGTTTTTGGTACCTAGTGTTATTGGATTGGGTATTTCTTATCGGTAAAGACAGGCGTTGCCTGCATGACTATGTAGCTGGAACCCAAATACAACCTGCTGATTAAGGCGTTAGTAATTTCGCGTACTCTGCTTCATTGCTTACAGTGGTGCCTAAATCTTTTAGCAGGCCATCTTCAATGGCGTAGATCCAGCCGTGGACGCTGAGTGGTTGATCTGATTGCCAAGCTTGTTTGATTGCGTCCATTTTACAAACGCTAGTCATCTGTAAGGCAACGTTGAGTTCGCATAGCTCAGTTAATGCATGGTCAGGGCTAAGCGACTGCAACCGTTCTTTGTGGTTATTCCATAAAGCTCTAACACCGGTAAGCCACTGGTGTACATTACCCTCGGCGTTACCTTCCATAGCAGCTTTGACCCCTCCGCACTGGTAGTGACCGCAAACAATGATGTGCCGTACTTTTAGAACCTTCACCGCATATTCGATGACGCTTACGCAGTTAAGGTCAGTATGCGTGACAATATTGGCCACATTGCGGTGTACAAAAACTTCTCCAGGCAACAACCCACTGATTTGATTGGCCGGGACCCTACTGTCGGAACAACCTATCCACAAATATTCCGGTTTTTGTTGTTTAGCCAGTCTTGCAAAAAACTCTGGATCTTCATCAATCACCTGTTTTGCCCAAGCTTTGTTGTTTGCCAGCAAACGGTCCAAATTCCCAGCCATGCTAATCCTCTTTATGTCGAGTACAGAATTTCATGGGCAGTGTACTGCTTCTGAAGATACTTTTGTCTAGGTAATTTTCCTCAAAGAACGCCAATGGCGAGACGAATACGGTATTATCCGGAACCTAGTTTGTACGGAATATGGTCATGAGTGCACTGCCTGATTTTGATTTTGGTTTTGGCGAAACAGTTCAACAACTGCGCGATGTCGTAGCCAATTTTTGTGCCAAAGAGTTAGCGCCTCGAGCCGCCGAGATTGATAAAACCAATGAATTCCCTCGCGATCTTTGGACCAAATTAGGCGATCTGGGTGTTCTTGGTATGACAGTAGACCCTGCCTATGGCGGCGTAGATATGGGGTATTTGGCCCATACCGTTGTTATGGAGGAAATCAGTAGAGCTTCGGCTTCTGTCGGACTGTCTTATGGCGCGCACTCAAATCTCTGTGTTAATCAGATTGCTCGCTATGGCTCTGAGGTTCAGAAAAACATCTATTTACCCAAGCTTGTTTCAGGGGAGTTTCTCGGTGCCTTGGCCATGAGCGAACACAATTCGGGTTCGGACGTAGTCAGCTTGGGTTTGCGGGCTGTGGAAGATGGCGATGATTACGTTTTGAATGGCACCAAGATGTGGATTACCAATGGCCCCGGCGCGGATGTTCTGGTGGTTTACGCCACGGTCAACCCCGATGCAGGTTCTAAAGGTATAACCGCCTTCCTTATTGAAAAGACTATGCAAGGTTTTAGTACCGGTACAAAACTCGACAAAATGGGTATGCGCGGATCGGACACCGCGGAGCTTATTTTTGAGGATTGTCGAGTACCGAAAACACAGGTACTTGGCAATGTAGGCCAAGGTGTTGGGATTTTGATGAGCGGGCTTGATTATGAGCGCGTTGTGCTTGCTGGCGGACCCTTGGGAATTATGCGTAATTGCTTAGATGTTGTGATGCCTTATATGCACGAGCGTAAACAGTTTGGCCAGTCCATTGGTGAGTTCCAGCTAATGCAGGGGAAAGTTGCGGACATGTACACAGAAATGAATGCCGCAAGATCTTATGTTTATGCCGTTGCCGTTGCCTGTGATAATCAGCGCACTACTCGATTTGATGCCGCTGGCTGCATTTTATACGCCGCTGAGAAAGCTACCCAACATGCCTTGCAAGCTGTTCAAGCGTTAGGCGGAAATGGCTACATCAATGATTATCCAGCGGCTAGACTATTGCGCGACGCGAAACTCTACGAAATTGGTGCGGGCACCAGTGAGATACGACGCATGCTGATAGGCCGAGAGCTGTTCGACGCGACCCGTCCATAGGGATATACTGCGCGCCGATTGCACCGCTTCAGACTTTAAAAATTTATCAAAAAGTAATTAGGAGACCTCCTTTGAGACTGAGTTTTTCAACAGTGATTTTAACTGCCCTTGTATTCTTTGGACTAACCGCAAGTGCGGTACCACCAGGCACCGATGATGAAATTAGTGCTCGTCTAGCACCTCACGGCAATTTGAGTAGAGTAGTCGCCACTGCAATGCCAAGCGAAGCTTTAGTTAAAGCGCCGTTGTCTGGTGAAGAGGTTTATGGCCAGTATTGTTCCGTGTGCCATGCAAATGGTGTTGGCGGCGCACCGCTTTTTGCAGATACCGATGCGTGGGCCCCCCGCGCAGCTAAAGGTATGGAAGTGCTTATGGCCAGCACACTCAATGGCATTGGTGCGATGCCAGCAAAAGGAACCTGCATGAGCTGTTCAGATGATGAGCTAGCCGGTGCAGTAACTTATATTTTAGATGCAGCTCGCTAAAACTCTTTAGCTATGTAGGCAGGCCAGTACGCCTTGGCGAGAACAGATTGTTCCGCTAAGGCTTGCTTCTCTTCTCTTCTTTTCCCTTCCCCCTCCCTATATACGTCCGCTTCTTTTCTAGTGGGTTTTGGGTTATGCGAGTATTTTTCTTTTGGTCTTAGTTAGCTGCTCGCTCTAAGTTAGTGGGTCGCACAAAAGATGGGCGCACTGCGCATTGATTTTGGATTAGCGCACCAATCATGTGCAAGAACTATGGCCTTTAACCAGAGGATGGGAAAAGCGTTTGGAAATTGTTGTGGGAACCAACGGTATGGCGCGGCTTCTCACCCGGATTACTACCTAATTGAAAAAAAATACCCCCTTATTGTGAATTGGCCCTCTTATTGCAATGAGTTAGTTCATAATGATTCTCAAAGAGAATAATTTAAAACTAAGGTTCCAATATGTCAGGAGAGACAATGAAAACAATAGCAAAACTCTTATCAGTCAGTGCACTGGTTTCCGGTTCGTTACTAACATCTGGTGTGGCGAACGCCGATGTTTCTTATAACGTTGGGGTTGTGTCTGAGTACTACTACAGAGGTATCTACCAAAAGAATTCTTCTGCAAGCGCAGGGATAGATTATGAGCAGAACGGTTTTTATGCTGGAGCATGGACTGCTGACGTAGGTGATGGATTAGAAGTGGACGGTTATTTGGGTTATGGCGGCGAAGTAGGTGATTTCACCTATGGCGTTGGCTTTACCGGTTACTACTATACCGGTGACTTTGACGAAACCTACGAAGAAGTAAACTTGAGCGTTGGCTATGGCCCAGTAAGTGTTGGCTATTCAGTTGGCGAATGGGATGGCAACGGTGGCACCGATTATGACTTTATCGATGTAACTATTGATCTCGGCGCTGGCTTCTATGGCACCTACGGCTCTTTTGGCGATGAGTTCGACGGTGATTACTTTGAAGTAGGCTACGGTACAACTGTCGCGGAAATCGATCTTGGCGTTGCTTTGATCTTCCCAAGTGATGAACTGGAAGGCACCGGAGACGCAGCAGGTGAAGCGATTACTTTCTCTATCGGCAAAAGTTTCTAAATAGAGCCAGTACTCTTAGAAGGGCTCCTTCGGGAGCCTTTTTTATTTCCGCATAACTAGAGCTTTGTTACTAGCACATTGCCCATAAGCGAAGCCTTGGATAGTTCTTGCTCTATCAGAGATTTTTGCGCTATTGCCAAGCCAAATATTCTAGAGTTTGTCAGCTTCCCAATTTACGCTGCGAAAATTCAGCGCCTCTAAGAAATGCGGTTCGGCAATATTTTGCTTTGCATCCAAATCTGCCAAAGTCCGAGCAATACGCCATACCTTGTGATAACTGCGCGCTGATAAATGAAACTTTTCAATAGCGGTGTGTAGAAAGCCCTCTGAAAGCCTTGCCTGAGTAATTTCCTTGTCTAAAGCCTTACCCGAAAGTTTGACGTTTAGGCACCCTTGTCGTTTTAGTTGTATGTCCATTGAGGCGCTCACCAAGCTTTTAAGTTCTGGGAGAGGGTTGGTTGTCGGATTACTGTGCTTTTGTAGCTTCGCTAATAAAATCTGATCTAACTCTGGTACTTGAATATGCAGGTCAATTCTATCCAGTAAGGGGCCTGAAACACGGCTTCGATATTTTTGTTGTTGGCTAGGCCCGCAGCGGCATCCGTCTTCCTTACAGGAGCGACCGGCTGGGCAGGGGTTCATTGCCGCAATTAATTGAAACTCACAGGGAAATGACACTCGGTATTTGGCGCGAGCGATGACTGCGTAACCGGTTTCTATAGGCTCTCTGAGCAGATCAAGTGTTGCTGGTTTGAAGTGCGGTAACTCGTCTAGAAACAATACGCCTTTGTGCGCCAGTGCAACTTCTCCAGGTTGGGGCCGCTGGCCTCCACCGACCATGGCCACGCTACTAATGGAGTGGTGAGGATCACGGAAAGGCACTACGGTGTGGTCAGCGCGTTCCAATCCAATGCTTGAATAGATGGTGGCTACTTCTAGAGAGGGTTGGTCCTTGAGCTTTGGTAATAACTCAACGAAACTCCGAGCCAACATGGTTTTTCCAGCACCGGGCGGACCGAGCATAATTAAGTGATGACCGCCTGCAGCGGCTATTAAGAGACCTCTTTTTGCGTTTAGCTGGCCAACAATTTGTGCGTAGTTGGTCGCTGCAATTGGTGGGCTTTTTCGTCTTGTATCTATTGGAGTTCTGACCGCACCCGTAGCCTGGCCATTAAGATACTTTGCCAACTCAGCAAGGTTTGGCGCTACTAGCAGCCTACCGGTTTTAACTAGGCTGGCTTCCTGTTCATTTTCCTCAGGTAATATTAGAGCTCTATTTGCTTTGGTACTGGCTAATGCGCAGGTTAGGATTCCATTGATACCTCGTAACTCACCGAATAATCCAAGTTCGCCGATGAATTCAGTGTTTTCCACATTTGGTATTGTGACTTGACCGCTTGCTTGGAGAATAGCTAAGGCAATGGGTAGATCAAAACCTGCCCCACTTTTCGCAAGGTTGCCTGGGGCCAAATTGATAATGACATGGCCGTTTGGATAGTTGAAGCCATTATTCCTTAGGGCACTCTTAACACGATCTCTAGATTCTTTTACGGCACCTTCAGCAAGGCCAACTATGGTCGTGCCCGGTAATCCCGGTGCTATATGACATTCAATAGAAATGCTGTGGGCATTCAGGCCGATTGGGATGCGGCTGAATATGGGTCCCACTGCCAACATGTTTGTTACTGGCCATTCTCGTTAGGCTGTTCAAGAGTTTTCAAGCGCTGCTCTAAGTCTTGTACCTGCTGTTTTAGCGTTTCCAGCACATCGCGGTGTGCTTCGAAATCCTTTTTTGGCACCAATTCTAAGTGGCTAAAAAGTTGATTCACTTTCTCCTGCACTTCTAACAGCGATGCCTGAGGTAACTGGCTTTTCAAGATTTCGAATAAGGCACCTAATGGGTCTTTGGCGGTCATAATAGTTTACTCGTTACTCCATATTATAATTGGAGTGTTATAATTGGAATGTTGTAATTGCTGTTGGATTTTAATGTTAGAGGTTTTTGCTTCTAAAGTGTTGTTTACGGTTTCGTTTGTAGCCTCCAGTTTGAAGTATCTTCTTAACCACTATCTAAACTCACTTGCATTTTCTCGCAAATGGCCATTCTGCCTTTTACAGGTGCGCCTTTGTCCTACCAATTGTAACTTCGCACTACTAAGGTGCGTTTAGGCGAAGTGTTTAACTTCGTTGCCTGCCAGTTAAGCACTGTTCGGTCTTAACTCGGCGCTCCTAAATCCTCTAGCACTGCCCATTTACCCTCTGTATGCCTTACTCACGGACATTAGCGGCGGGTTTTTTCACAGTTTGATTTTGCCTAAAGCAAAAAAATAAGAACTAGGCACGCATCTTGCTATTACTTAAGTAAGTTAAAAGTTAAGGATAGTAAAAATAGCGGATGTCATTTCTGTTCACACAGAAGGTATCTAAATGGTTCTGATTCGTAGAAAATTCAGGGATGCGTTTAACGCATTTGATCTTCCACAACAGATCTCTCTGCCGGTTGACGAATACAACAGGCGTGTCCCAGAAGCTTAGGAGAATAAGATGAAATTAATTACGGCGATTATAAAACCGTTCAAGTTGGATGACGTGCGTGAAGCACTGTCAGAAGTAGGGGTTCAGGGCATGACAGTCACTGAGGTAAAAGGGTTCGGGCGGCAAAAAGGTCATACCGAATTGTACCGCGGTGCTGAATATGTAGTTGATTTTCTACCGAAGGTGAAAATTGAGGCAGCAATCGATGATGGTCTTTTAGACCAGGCAATAGAAGCCATTAGCAAATCTGCTAATACAGGCAAGGTTGGCGACGGCAAGATTTTTGTCACCGCTTTAGAAGAGGCTGTACGTATTCGTACCGGCGAAACCGGTTCAGGAGCTGTATAGCTTTAAACCAAATTTGGAGTATTGATTGTGGAAGATCTTGTTCAATTAGCATATGCGGTAGATACGTTCTACTTTTTAGTGATGGGTGTCCTTGTGATGTTTATGGCACCCGGCTTTGCCATGTTAGAGGCTGGCATGGTGCGTTCGAAAAACACCTCTGAAATCTTAACCAAAAACGTGGCGCTGTTTTCAATCGCCTCTATAATGTATTTGGTCGTTGGTTATAACATTATGTATGGCGGTGATGGATTACTGTTAGGCGCTGAAAATACCGTTGATGAAGTACTGGCCTCGGGTGGTGATACATACTATTCCGCACGTTCAGACTTTTTCTTTCAGGTTGTCTTTGTTGCAACAGCAATGTCTATTATTTCGGGTGCGGTAGCTGAGCGCATGAAGCTTTGGGCCTTTTTACTCTTTGCAGTAGTTATGACTGGCTTTATTTACCCAATGCAGGGTAGCTGGTCCTGGGGCGGTGGTTTCTTGTCAGATGCAGGTTTCGTTGACTTTGCTGGCTCCGGTATTGTGCACATGTGTGGTGCGGCGGCGGCATTAGCTGGCGTACTTTTACTTGGACCTCGTAGTGGCAAGTATGGACCTAACGGTGAAATTAACCCTATCCAAGGGTCAAATATGCCTTTAGCAACCCTGGGTATGTTTATACTTTGGTTTGGCTGGTTTGGATTCAATGGTGGCTCTGAGTTAAAGCTCAGTAACATTGATGAAGCAAATGCCGTAGCTCAAGTATTTGTGAATACAAATATGGCTGCTGCTGGCGGTTTGGTTGCGGCGCTGGTACTCGCCACCATTATCTTCGGTAAGGCAGACTTAACCATGGCACTTAACGGTGCTTTGGCAGGGCTGGTATCGATTACTGCTGAACCATTGTCCGGTACTAACTTAGAATCAATGCTCATTGGTGCAGTTGGCGGCATAATTGTAGTGCTCTCAATTGTTGGTTTAGACAAAATCAAGATCGATGATCCCGTTGGTGCAATATCAGTGCACGGTACATGTGGTATCTGGGGTTTGATGGCCGTATTGATCACCTCTGATGATGCGACGCTTACTGGTCAGTTAACCGGTTTGGGCGCCATCTTTGGCTTTACCTTTGTCGCCGCATTAGTCGTTTGGTTTGTAATCAAACTGATCATGGGCATACGTCTTTCTGAAGAAGATGAACTAATTGGTGCTGACAAAGCCGAAATCGGTATTGTCGCCTACCCAGAGTTTAGCAAGTAGCTTATTAGCTAACGGTGCAAAATGAAAAAGCCGCCTTTGGGCGGCTTTTTTTTGCCTGTTGTTAAGCAAAAGGTTCCATAAGTTGAAGGAGAGTTTAAGATAGGCACCCTGTTTAACAGTACAATGCAATATGAAATATAAGAGCACCAGAGGGCAAGTGAGCGGTATTGGATTTACCGATGCGCTACTCATGGGACTAGCGTCCGACAGCGGGTTACTCGTGCCTGAATCTATTCCTGATGTTCGTCCACACCTGCAAACTTGGCGAAATCTTGGATTTGTTGAGTTGGCGCAAAAAATCTTGCCGATGTTTATTGACGATATTGAGCCTGGTGTTCTGAACAGGTTGATTGAGGAATCCTACGCGACTTTTGACCATCCCGATGTTGTTGGTTGGAAGCAGTTGGACGATATGGTGGTTTTAGAACTGTTTCATGGCCCTACCCTTGCTTTTAAGGATGTCGCGCTACAACTACTAGGCAAGCTGTTTGAGCATGTGCTTAGTGAGCGCGGTCAAAAGCTAAATATTTTGGGCGCGACTAGTGGTGACACTGGTAGCGCGGCGATAGCCGGCGTGCGCGGACAGAAGAATGTAGATATTTTTATTCTGTATCCAAATGGACGTATCAGCCCATTACAAGAATTACAAATGACTACCGTTGCTGATGCCAACGTCCATTGCATATCTGTAGATGGTAGCTTTGATGACTGTCAGAGTCTGATGAAAACAATTTTTGCAGATGCCGAATTTAAAGCTAAGTATGATTTAGGCGCTGTTAACTCTGTTAACTGGGCAAGAGTCATGGCACAGATTGTTTACTACGCCTATGCAAGTTTGCGTACGGGGCAACCGGCAAACTTTGCAGTTCCCACGGGCAACTTTGGTAACGTTTTTGCTGCGTATCTTGCCCATCGTATGGGATTCCCAATTGCCAATCTTCTGTTGGCGACAAATGAAAACGACATCTTGGCGCGCTTTTTTCAAACTGGCGAGTATTCTCGTGGCGCAGTCCACCAAACGTTGTCGCCCGCTATGGATATTCAGGTTGCCAGCAACTTCGAACGCTTTCTCTACTTTTACTTCGATCAAGACAGCACAAAGTTGTGTGCATTCATGGCTGAGTTTAATGCTACAGGTAAGGCCAGTATTGGCGGTGCGCCTACTGATGAATTGTTCACCGCGGTTGCAGTAAATCGAGATGAAACGTTAGCAGCAATGGCCGATGGACAAGCCAATTACGACTATATCTTAGATCCCCATACCGCTGTTGGTTATGCTGCGAGCAAAGCCCAGAATGCCGGCGTAAGTGCGCCAAGGATATGCGTGGCCACCGCCCACCCTGCAAAATTCCCTGATGCGGTGATTGAAGCGACCGGTGTAACGCCTACCCACCCCTCTTTAGAAGCGTTATCCGGCTTGCCTGTGCGCAAGGGGCATGTTGATGCAAATATTGAAGCTGTGAAAGAATACTTGGCTGCTCGGGTGTAGGCGTTTGATCTTGAGTAGACGGCAGGCGGCTAGGGCTGCTTAGAGTGTCAGTTGATAGGCCTCTAAAGCAGGAGATAATGCTTGTAGACTATTCACTTCAATATCAGCTTTGACCTGATCTTTTTCGCGTATTTGGTCGGTTAAATTTACCCATAGCGTGTGCATGCCTACATTGTTCGCGCCATATATGTCATCTGTTAGGTGATCTCCCACATGTATACACTGCTCCGGCGCCACACCAGCTTTCTCTAATACAGTTGTAAACATTAGCGGGTCAGGCTTGCTCGCACCAACATCCGCGCTGGAAACCGCGCCCGCCAAAAAGTGGGCGATGCCCACTTTTTCTACGTCTGCGTTACCGTTTGTGAGTGCAAATAGCGTGTATTGTTGTGCAAGCACATTAAGCATCTCTAGTGCGCCAGGGAAAAAGGCCACTTCGTTGCGACCCCTAAAAAATATCGCAAATGCTTTTTCGGCGAAATCTCTAGATTGCGCAACGGAAATGCCCGCTGCGGTAATAATTTTGCAAAGGACTTCAATGCGAAGAAAAGAAAGGTCGTGAACTTTCGTCGGGTTGTCTGCCACAACTTGAGTACGAAATTCAGAGGCGGCACCGGATTTGTAAAGCTCTAAGGCATCTGGAATGTGCTCGAACATCCATTGGCGCATGTCACTTTCGGCCTTAATGATTGTGCGCTCAACGTCCCACAAAGTATTATCTAAATCCAATGTGACGACTTCTATCTTTCTGGTTTGTGTGCTCATGCGGCTCATATTTTTTATTGGATTTAGACTTTTTCAGTCGGCATCGCGTTTGGTTTTAGCTCGTGGGTGGGCTTGGTCGTAGACATTGGCCAAATGTTGAAAGTCTAGGTGGGTATAAATTTGTGTTGTAGAAATATCATTGTGTCCCAGTAGCTCCTGAATACCTCTTAGATCTCCGGAGGATTCCAGCATGTGGGTAGCGTAGCTATGGCGCAGCATGTGAGGGTGCAAACTGTTATCGCCTAATTGCATAACGGCAATATCTTTGACCCGTTTCTGTATTGTTCTTGGGCTAATGGGGCCGCCGTTTTTACTCGGAAATAGTGCAGCACCTGCTGTTGGAGCAGGATGTTCCAATAACCAATCCCTCAAGGCGGTAATACACAAACGACCCAGTGGAACCTGACGGGTTTTATTACCTTTACCCAATACAGTAACAAAACCGCTCTGTAATTCTATATCTTGAATGGATAAACCCACTACCTCCATCAAACGCAATCCACTCCCATACAGCAATTCAATAATAGCTTTGTCGCGTTTTTCTTTTGCATTTGTCGGCTGAAAATCCAACAGACGAGCGGCTTGGTCTGTATCTAGTACTTTGGGTAAGCGGCGTTTCACTTTAGGTGATTTGGCTATGCTAGCTGGGTTTGTACTTATTACTTCTTGATCAACCAAATAGGTATAAAAACTTCTTATGGCAGACAAATTACGCTGGATACTTTTAGTACTCAAATCCTTGTGGCGTAAATTGGAGATGAATACAGTAACGTCTTGGGGCGTAGCCTCTGATAGCGGTTTTTCCAGAAATTGTGCAAATCTTGCAATCTCGCGCTTATAGGCATTCAATGTATGTGTCGAGCAATTACGCACCACGCTGAGATGGCGAAGGTATTGTTCGGCAAGAGGTTGTAACTCAGGCATTAGTCGGCGAGACGGTTCATTACTTTGCCCAAAATGTCGGCAATATACTTAACAAACAGCGTATCCATCTCTTTCGAAAAACGATTAGCATCTCTGCTGCCAATGCATAATGCACCAGCTCCCTTCTTAAGGTTCAGAGCCAAGATAACTGCGCTACCTGACTCGTCATGGTCTGACATTGGGAACATTTTTTCTAACTCGCTTTGACGTAGTGCCGTGCATGCAGCGTCATTACTATTTTGTAGATGTGAGAATGGCAGCTCATTGAAGTGGTGTTGAATATGGTCCAGCGATAATGCCAAATCTGCTTCTAATATATGCGCGCAAACGAAGTCTGCCTCGAAGTCTACGAGTACGTGTGTGGCCAACACTTCATTTAGCTCATGCCAAGAATTCACCTCGAGTAACGCCAAGTTTAATGAGCGGGTTTTAGCAAAAATCTCGTCGTTGGCTCGCGCTGCATGTAATAGTTCATTCATACGTCGGCGCATTGCTACATTGCGCTCGCGCAGAATATCAATTTGTCGCTCTACTAAAGAAACCGCAGTGCCAGATTCGTGAGGCAAATTTAGTTCTGATAGTGCTGTCACATGACGTTGAAAAAAGTCCGGGTGTTTACGCAGGTAATCAAGTATTTCCTGCTCGTTGACCGTGTCTTTCACATCGTCGTTATCATTATGTAAGTGCATGAACTAGCTCTCCTTTACAATTTCGCCGCGATGTACAAGGTTTGCATCGCCGAGCATGACCACTTGATGGCCCTCTCCTGACCAATGTATGCGTAACTTACCACCTGGCAAAGATACTTTTACTCGACCACTAACAAGGCCGTTTAGATTTGCGGCAACCACTGCTGCGCAGGCACCAGTACCACAGGCCTGAGTTTCACCGACGCCGCGCTCATACACACGCAACCGTATAAAGTGCTCGTCCACCACCTGGCAAAAACCGATATTAGCCCGCTCTGGGAAAACTTCATGAGCGGTCAATTCTCCGCCAATTTGTTCTACGTCAAGGCCTACTAAAGTATCGACAAAAATTACGCCGTGTGGATTGCCCATGGAAACGGGGGTGACATTAAAGGTCTGTCCGCACACAGAAATATCTTCACTAAGCTGATCAGTATTGCCACTAAATGGAATTAGCGAGTGCTCTAGTACCGGCACGGTCATCAAGGTTTCAATCAGCTGCGAACTTTGCAGGGTGGTTTCAATCATGCCAGCTGCAGAATTCCAGACTAGATGTTTACTTTTGCTCAGCGCCAAGTGATGTGCAAGAAAAGCTACACAGCGCGTACCGTTCCCACATTGTTGCGCTGGGCTGCCGTCAGCATTATAAATTTCATAATCAAAGTCAGCATGCGCTATCGTGGGTGGCGCGATGACCAGTAGTTGATCGAAACCTATACCCCTTTTTCGATCAGACCATGAGCGTACTAAGTTAGCATCTATTTCCTGTGGGCTGCTGACACAGTCCAAGACTAGGAAGTCGTTACCTAAGCTATGCATTTTGTAAAAAGTACGCGCGGTGTTCAAAACCGTTGCCTCGTTGGGTTTAACTGCCTAAGACCTTTTCATTCTAGTGGTCTGCTTGTTCTAGTTCTAGCCGCAATTGATCTTGAATAGTCTCTCTGCGTCTAACCACTTTGAATTCGCTGCCGTCTACTAACACTTCTGGCGCTCTGCCTCGAGTGTTGTAGTTAGAGGCAAGTACCGCACCGTATGCGCCAATAGAAAGCACCGCCACTAAGTCCTCCTCGGCTAGCGCCAAGGATCTTTGTTTAGCTAGAAAATCTCCAGACTCGCAAATTGGCCCGACAATATCCCACTTAAGAGTTTGCGCATCCGATGATTGCCTCACAGGTAATACTTCATGCCATGCCTGATATAGGGACGGTCTAAGTAAGTCGTTCATTGCTGCGTCTACTACTGCGAAGTTTTTATTCTCAGGTTCGTCGGAGGCCTTAAGGTACTCAACTCTGGTGAGTAGTACACCCGCATTTGCCGTGAGGAAGCGCCCCGGCTCAATACGCAGTTGCAAATTTCTACCACCCAAAATTTGCCCAACACTGGCACCCCAAGCTTCTATATCAAGCGGCGACTCGTCCTGATAGCGTACGCCAAAGCCCCCACCGATATCGATATGTTCGAGCTCGATACCATGTCTTTCTAAAGCGTCGCGCAGTTCCAAAACACTAGTAAGGGCCTGTAACAAAGGCTCTGCTTCATTGATTTGCGACCCAATGTGGCAGTCAATGCCTGTAAGATTAATGGCCGGATGTTCTGCCGCTAGTAGGTAAAGGGCCAACGCTTCATCCTTGGTTACCCCAAACTTATTTTCTTTCAGTCCGGTCGCAATGTAGGGGTGAGTTTTTGCATCCACATTAGGATTCACTCTGATAGCAACATTGGCAATGCGCCCGAGAAGTTCTGCTTGCGCCATGATGCGCAATAGCTCGCTACGGCTTTCAACGTTGAAGCAGCCAATGCCAGCTTTCAGAGCAAAGTTGATTTCTTCAGTTGACTTGCCCACTCCGGAAAAAATTACAGATTCAGGGTCGCCGCCTACCGCTAAGACCCGGCTTAGCTCTCCAGCGGAAACAATGTCGAAGCCTGCGCCAAGTGATTTGAATAGCGCGAGAATTGCCAGATTGGAGTTAGCTTTTACTGAGTAATGTATGCGGTGCGGCGTTTGTGCTAGAGCGTTGGTCAGCAGTTGATATTGTTCGGTTAAATAACTTTTTGAATAGACATAGGCGGGAGTGCCTACACTGTCGGCAATTTTACTCAACGGCATTTGTTCAATACACAGCTCGCCTTGCGAATATTTTGCAGCATTAAACTCGAGCGGAGAAGTTCCTGAAGTCACGGAGTCATAATCCTTACGGTTGATCCCAAGATATTTGGGCTTGATGGAGTTGAGTAATGTTCGAGCGCTTCGGCTGCCGGTAACTGCAGGGGACCCTTTTGTCCGCAAGTTACAACTACCCCTGATAGGTAAGCCAAAATGATCCACTTCATATTCTTTATCCCTAATTTTTGCGTACATGAGCTTCAATTGGTGTGCGTTGAACGCTCATGCCTTTGAAGTAGATCGGTCCGGCCAGATTTTGATTACTGTGCTAAATGTGCTCGCGCGCCTTTGCGATAGCTTTAAGTACCTGTGCTGGCGCCGTGCCTCCCAAGTGATCTCGCGCCGCCACTGATCCTGTCAATGAAAGTACCTCATAGACATCTTCGTCAATAATATCTGACGTACCACCGGCCAATTCTGTGATTGACAGAGCCTCTAGTGGTTTTCCGAGTTCTATCGCTCGTTGTACAGCCTCACCCACAACTTCATGGGCATCTCTGAAGGGTAGGCCTTTTCTAACCAAGTAATCTGCTAGGTCAGTGGCAGTGGTGAAACCAGCCAGCGCAGCATGCCGCATATTTCCCTTATTCGGAATGATATTAGGTACTAGTCCCACCAGTGCAGTGAGGCAATCTCGTAGCGTATCAACTGAGTCAAAGAGCGGCTCTTTATCTTCTTGGTTGTCTTTGTTGTAGGCCAGAGGCTGGCTCTTCATCAACGTCAACATTGAGATCAAATTGCCATTCACTCGACCCGTTTTGCCGCGAATAAGCTCGGGAACGTCCGGATTCTTTTTCTGCGGCATAATGCTAGAACCGGTACAAAATCTATCGGGTAATTCGATAAAGCTAAATTGCTGGCTTGACCACAGTATTAGTTCCTCACACCAACGGGACATATGCGTTAGCGTGAGGGCGGTTACAGAACAAAACTCGATTGCGAAATCGCGATCGCTCACCGCATCTAATGAATTTTCGCAAACACCCTCGAACTCTAATAGCTCCGCCATGTACTCTCTGTCTGGTTTATAGGGCGTGCCGGCCAGTGCCGCAGCTCCCAGCGGTAATTGATTGGTGCGCTTACGGCAGTCTATCAACCGGCTTCGATCTCTATTGAGCATGGCAAACCAAGCCATGAGATGGTGGCCGAATGTTATTGGCTGAGCTGCTTGTAGATGGGTAAATCCTGGCAAGATCGTGTCGTGGTGCAGTTCCGCAAGGTCGGCTAGACGGTGTAATAAAGCAGACTCAAGGTCCAAAATTTGATCGATTGCATCGCGTAAATAGAGCCGTATGTCCGTGGCTACCTGATCATTTCGCGACCGGCCAGTGTGTAATTTTTTCCCTGTGTCGCCAATTAGCTGAATAAGGCGATTTTCAATATTCATATGAACATCTTCCAGGGCAACGCTCCAGTTCATTTGATTGTTCTCAATTTCGCCTTTTATCGCCTCCAAACCACCTTTTATCTGATCGAATTCACCGGAGGTCAGTATTTTGATTTTCAATAGCATCTGCGCATGTGCAAGAGAGCCACGTATATCTTCTGCATACAACCGTTGGTCAAAACTGATGGATGCGGTGAACACTTCAACGAACTCGTCTGTTGCTTCACTGAATCGACCCCTCAGTAGACCCTGATCGGTTGTATTTTCTGAATGATCGGCTTTATTTACCATTGTACTTTTCTGCTGTTATCGGGGGTTTGGATCACGCAGTATACCAAGCAATGAAGATTTAGTAGTCAGGTTGTTGGCCAGAGGTTAGAAAAATGTCATTAGGTTATAAATTTTGAGTACCGAAGCTGAAGTAGCAGCCGACACTAGGCGTCTTTCGATTCCAGATCTTCTGGCACCCCAGAAATTATTCCTGCTTGTAATTTTTGGCTTACTTCTTGGTCTATTGGGTTGGACCCTAAGCGTAGAAATGACTTGGTTGGATTTCCTCTATCCAACTCTTTTTGCACTTTGGTCGGTCTTACTTTTCAGTATCGTAATCCGCGGTCTGAACGGAATTTTTGCGCGCAGTTCCTTACACGTGTCGATGGCAATTCTTTTCTTGGTTGGGTTCGCCACGGTCGCCATCGTGCATTTTGCTATGAATGCAGTTTTTGCTGACAACGCTAGCCCGGAAAACCTACTACCTAGGCGCGTTACCATAATTTTCTTCTGCATAGCCGGTTATTTGCGTTATACAGTGCTGCGCCAACAGCTGGTGCGCCAAGAAGAGTCTGAATTGCACTCTAAGATACAGGCGCTGCAATCACGCATACGACCGCATTTTCTGTTTAATAGTATGAATATCATCGCCAGCCTCATTCCTTCTGATCCTGAAACCGCTGAGCAAGTGGTGGAAGATTTATCTGAGTTGTTTCGCGCGAGCTTGCAAGAAGAAGGCAGCTTTGTGCGGTTGGACGATGAGTTAGATTTGTGTAAACGCTATGTTCGCATTGAAGGGCTGCGCCTAGGCGAGCGTTTGACTATGAACTGGCGCATAAGCGAGACGAAAGAGTCGGCGAAAATACCCCTACTGCTCCTTCAACCACTTTTGGAGAATGCCATCTATCACGGTGTGCAGCCCATCCCTGAGGGGGGTACGATAGATTTCAATCTTGAGTACATTGATGCAGACATGCAGATCACTATTATCAATCCAGTACCAAAGTTTGGTTCGATCTATGGCTCAGAAGACCACATGCAGAGGAACGAATCAAAGGTAAAGGGCAAAAGTAATAACTTGGCACTATCCAATATACGTACGCGATTGGAGGTTCTATATGGGTCCAAGGCCGAATTGAAAACCTCATTGCAAGGGGACACGTTTTTGACAAAGTTACGGTGCCCCAAAGTACCGATAGCTCAGTAATGGAGACTTGTTAGTATGCGAATTCTAATAGTAGATGACGAAACACTAGCCAGAGATAGGCTGCGCCGAATGTTAGAAAGCGATGGTCGTCACGAGATAATCGGCGATGTAGGAACTGGTTTGGAAGCTCTGCGTATCAGTGAAGATCTGCGTCCAGATCTCGTTTTGTTGGATATTCGAATGCCGGGGATGGACGGCATTGAAACGGCTAGGCACTTTCTTGGGCAAAAAGATTCGCCAGCGGTAGTTTTCTGCACGGCATTTGAAGAACACGCAATCAAAGCGTTCGAACTGCAGGCGGTAGGATATCTGCTTAAGCCGGTGAGAAAAGAGCATTTGATAGCGGCGCTAGATAATTCTACTCGTTTGAATCGTTTGCAGCTGGCGTCTTTACATGGGGTAGATGAAACTCGCCGAGCACACATTTGCGCAAGAACCTATAAGGGTGTTGAGTTGGTGAATGTGAGTGATATTCGCTATTTAAGAGCGGACCAAAAATATGTTTCGGTGCGTCATGCTGGCGGAGAGGTTATCATTGACGAGACGTTGCGTGAGTTAGAAAAGGAATTTGCGGATATATTTCTGCGCATTCATCGCAACGCGCTGGTGGCTAAGCATCACATATTGGGTCTCGAAAAAAGTGTCTCTGGGCAAATAGGTGTCCGGTTGAATGATATAGAAGAGACTGTGGATATTAGCCGGCGACATTTACCTGGAGTCCGCAAAGTTATAAGGCGGCTTTAATTATTAGGACCTTATGAAAAATATTAGAATTGCCACACGCGAGAGCAAACTTGCATTGTGGCAGGCTAGATTTTTGCGCACGCAATTGCTCGCAGCACACCCTGAAATTGAAGTAACCCTGGTCGGTATGAGTACCAAAGGGGATCGCTGGCTTGACGCTCCGTTAAGCGAAATTGGCGGCAAAGGTTTGTTCATCAAGGAGCTTGAAATAGCAATGCTTGATGGCCGAGCGGATATGGCCGTGCATTCGGTAAAAGACCTCCCCGCGATTATGCCCGAGGGCTTTAGTTTGCCGCTAATAGCCTTCCGAGACGATATTCGAGATGTCCTTGTAAGCTCAAAAGGCCCCCTAGAAGATTTGCCTGTCGGTGCCAAGATCGGCTCTTCTAGTTTGCGTCGAAAATCTCAGTTGCTGGCTATCCGCCCCGATCTTGAGGTACTGCCGATACGCGGCAATGTTGGCACTCGATTAGAAAAGTTAGATAGCGGCGAGTTTGACGGTATTGTTCTCGCTGCTGCCGGTCTCGCCCGTCTAGAACTGCATCGTGAAGACCTACACCCACTTTCGGTAGAACAATGCTTGCCCGCGCCAGGTCAGGGCGCATTAGGGGTCGAAATTTTGACCGGTAGTCCGATGGAAGACTTACTGGTGCCGATGTTAGACGCCCAGACCAACGCCTGCGTGCTAGCGGAACGGCGTATTAGCGCGGGACTTGGTGCAGATTGCGCTTTACCTGTTGCGGCTTCAGCTCACTATATCTCCGCAACACAAATTCAATTGTCTGCTTTGGTCGCTGATGCGGTCGGCGCGAGTTTGGTGCGCAGTACTGTCACAGGCAGCGATCCAATTGCCTTAGCTGATGAGGCTGTTGCACAGCTTCTAGCCAATGGAGCGGGTGAGATTTTAGACAGCATAAGGCAAGATAAGCACTAATCATTAGCGGCTGACATTGTGACGAAAGTCTGGATAACTCTAACGGAACCAAGTGCCGCGCGGATAGCCTCCCAGCTTTCTCGTAGAGGCTTTACGAGTGTTTGTGAATCCGTAACGGAAATTGAATTTTTTGCGCCAAAGTTCAGTCCCCCCGACAATATCAGAACGCCAGATTTACTAATTTTTTTGTCTCAACATGCTGCCCTACATTACCTAGATCAGTTGCATTGTGACGCCTATGGCGCAAGCAAATTCCTCGCCATAGGACCAAGTACCGCTGAGATTCTAAGGCGAGCTGGGTTAGCGGTAGTGGAGCCCGCGCATGCAAGTTCAGAAGGACTTCTAGCGTCCCCTCTAATACAAAACATCAAGGCTAATGATCAAGTTTGGATAGTTTGTGGGGAAGCTGGGCGAGACATACTTCAACAGTCCCTAGCAACGCGATGTAATACGTCCACTGTCACACTCTACCGGCGAGGGATTAGAGCTGTACCCAACAAGGAAGTCGCCGATGCGGACATCATTTTGGTAGGCTCTGCACAGGGTTTTATAGAAGCGGCAAAAGTTTGGCAAAGCGTAGGTGGTAACCCAGCAGTGAGTTTTATTGTCCCATCGGCCCGCGTCGCAGAATTGGGTTTGGAGCTTGGACTCACTCAAGTTGTAAACGCTGGTGGTATGAGTAGCGAATTATTATTGAAGGCAGTTGCGAGAATAGAGCATGAGTGAAGAGCAGATAGCACAATCTACAAGTCAGAGTGCTGGCGTGCAGCCCCGATCTGGATCGGCTAAAAATCCCATGAGTTGGTTCGCACGCTTTACGCTGTTTACGACCTTTATTCTTGCCGGTTGTGGTATCGCCTTAGCTGGTTTTCTTTATCAACAGTTGATTCAAAATAGCCCTCTTGAAAAAGCTATGATTGAAAATAGTGCGGCAAGAACTGCAATATCCGAATCGTTAGAAGTTCGGCTATCCCGTGCTGAAGCCGCGATGGAACTGCGGCAAATGGCTTCACAGGATCAGCTAAGTGAAACAATTGAAGAACGACTGAGCCAGGCAGAAGAAACTCTGCAAACTGGATTAGAGTTGGTTACAGCCAGTAAGCCAACCACACCAAAGAAATGGCGATTGGCCGAGGCTGGCTATCTTGTGCGCGAAGCTAATCGCCGATTGATGATGCAACGCGATCGCGAGCTGGCTCTACTAGCGTTAGCTAGTGCCGAACAAATTCTCCAAGACCTTGGAGAATTTGCGCCTTTTGCTCTGCGCGCAAAACTTGCAGATGATATAGCGTCGCTGCAACGAATAAACACTGTAGATCTTGAAGCAACTTACATACGGCTGGAAACCCTTAAAAGCGATGTCCCTAACCGGTTTCCAAGTCAAAAAATAATTGCGTCAAAACAGTCAGCTAACACCCAACAAGGCGAAGCGTGGTGGCAACAGATACTTAACCGATTAGAGAGCCTCATCAAGATCAGTATGTTGGCCGAACAAGCTCAAAGCCAGGAACTCCCCAAGCTCCTACCGTCCCGGGAGGTTGCCAAATTAGCTAACTTAAGAATAAAACTATCTCTTGAGCAAGCTCAGTTGGCCCTACTTCAGGGGCAGCAGCAGATTTTCCGAGCTAGTCTTTTACAAGCTAAACACACGGCGGAGGAATATTTTGACACCAATGAGCTAGGTGCAAAAAACCTACTCGCTGAAATTGAAGTTCTGTCCGCCTTGGTGCTAAAGCCGGAACTAACCGATTTGAGTAGTTTGCTGGTGATGATGAGTAACCTTGAGGCAGGTAGGGAATGAAGTTGCTAATAGTCATGTCTATTGTCTTGCTTACGCTCGTGGGTGTGGCCTATTGGATAAACGATCCGGGCTATGTCCTTGTGCGTATCGGCGAGTTTGGGGCTGAAGCAACTTTGTGGGGGAGTCTTCTAGCGTTACTAACGGTGTTGGTTTTACTTCGGCTACTCTACGTTACATTTCGTGCTTTTTGGCGGGGTAGCAGCTGGGTAATAGGTTGGAGCGGTCAGCGGAAAACCAAAGAGTGTCAGGAACTGCAGCAAAGTGCAGTTCTAGCATTAGTACGCGACGACTGGGTGGCTGCCCAAGAATATTTTTTAAGAGCTAAACGACTTGGTAAAATTGGCTTTGCGAGTAACCTTGGACTTGCGCGCGCGGCCTATGAACTTGGCAATATCGAAGTACAGACTAGTGCCTTAGACGCAGCCAAGTTGGTGTCGGAAATCTCGCATAATGGCGCACCTAATGACTCGTCTAGAGACAAGGGCCAGCGCATTGCATCTATAGCAATGAATTGGCTTATCGATCGCGGCGAAGGCGCTCAGGTGATTGATGTTCTAGAGCCGCAATATAAGACCGGAGAGTGTCCAAACGCTAAGCTAGTAGTGCTCTGCAAAGCTTATCTGCATGCGGGCTCCGCAACAGATATAAAAAATATTTGGCCTGTCCTAGAGCGGCAAAAGTTATTGAAGAAGAAATTTTTCGATAAGGACTTTGAGAAAGTTTGGGCCAAACGCTTAAGCGCTGAGTCAAATATTGCTGCTGCATTGAAGATTCTACCCAAGATCGAGCGAGCAAATACAACGATACTGTCAGAATGGATAAATGTTTTGGCAGCCAACGGCAATGCAGGTGACCTAGTAGCGGTTATCGAATACGCGCTGGCAAATACTTGGAATGATGAGTGGCTACAATTATATGGTAAAACTCACGGACCAGATTTAGAGTCGCAGCTTGTCTACGGTAAAAAGCTGCTGAAGAAGAAACCTGACGATGTTGTTGTACTGATAGCTTTGGGGAGACTAGCTACCAATAAGCGACAGCTAACTTTAGCTAGAGACTACTTTGAAGCAGCGCTTGGAAAAACTCAGGAAGGTGACTCAGCTCGTGCTGAAATCTACCGAGAGTTGGGCCGTATTTGCAACGCTCTGGGAGACACCCAGCGCGCCCTACAGTATTTGCTTAAGGTTTAGCTTTCTACAAGCGCTTTTTGTGGGACAGGGCGAGGCGCTGTGAAGAATTTAGAGCCCATGCCATGCTAACCGGCTTGGGCTTTTTTACTGAGCGACTATCGCTTCATCGAGTTGAAGAAATCTTCATTAGTTTTGGTTTCTTTAAGCTTGTCTAAGATGAACTCTATTGCGGCTATGTCATCCATATCATGCAGTAGCTTACGTAAAATCCAAACCCGTTGTAGCTCTTCCTCACTCATCAACAGCTCTTCGCGACGTGTCGCTGATCTACGTATGTTGATCGCTGGATAAACTCGCTTCTCTGCGATTTTTCTCTCTAGATGCAGTTCCTGATTACCTGTTCCCTTGAACTCTTCGTAGATGACCTCGTCCATTTTTGAACCGGTATCTACCAATGCTGTAGCGACAATAGTCAGGCTGCCACCTTCTTCGATATTTCTTGCTGCACCAAAAAAGCGCTTTGGACGTTCTAATGCATGGGCGTCTACACCACCGGTTAGAACTTTACCTGATGAGGGCACAATGGTGTTGTAGGCTCGCGCTAAACGAGTAATGGAGTCGAGCAAAATAACAACGTCTTTTTTGTTTTCGACTAAACGCTTAGCCTTTTCAATGACCATCTCTGCTACTTGCACGTGTCGTGATGGCGGTTCATCGAAAGTAGATGCGACTACTTCGCCGCGCACCGAACGTTGCATTTCTGTTACTTCTTCTGGACGCTCGTCAATGAGTAGTACTATGAGTACTGTTTCAGGATTATTTGATGCAATGGATTGCGCAATATTTTGCAGTACCAGGGTTTTACCGGCTTTAGGAGGCGAGACAATCAACGCCCTCTGGCCCTTACCAATGGGTGCCACAAGATCGATGATGCGCGCTGTTAAATCTTCTGTACTTCCGTTGCCGCGTTCGAGTTTTAGTCTTTCGTCCGGAAAGAGTGGCGTAAGGTTTTCGAATAAAACTTTATGCGTTTTGTTAGTACTTTCACTGAAGTTAATTTCATCTACCTTCAGCAGGGCAAAATACCGCTCGCCATCCTTTGGGGGTCGAATTTTTCCAGCGATACTGTCGCCAGTACGCAAATTAAAACGCCTGACTTGGCTCGGAGATACGTAGATATCATCTGGGCCAGCTAGGTAGGAACTATCAGGGGAGCGCAAAAATCCAAAACCGTCTTGAAGGATTTCTAACGTTCCTTCGCCGTAAATGTCTTCGCCATTTTTGGATTGTTTGCGCACTATCGCCGCAATTACTTCTTGTTTGCGGGATCTGCCTACATTTTCCAAACCCATTTCGCGAGCGGTCTCCATGAGTGCTGCAACAGGTTGGCGTTTTAAATCTGAAAGGTGCATAGCCATATTAGTAAGAAAGCCGTAGTAGTGGTGGTTGAATTTTTCGCTGTGCTAGCTCTTTACTAGCTCTTTACTAGAAAAGAGTGTTATCAAATTATGCACAGGGAAATTAGGCGTGATAAAGATAAAGGGGGTTCGTTGAGAGATGGATCTGCTGGTTACTGCAAACTATCTTAAATTTCTTAAATTACTCGCATCTCTCAGGCACTAGTCTAGTGACTTGAGGCTGGGGGTCAAGAAGTAAAAACAACCTAATTGATATGAATTTTCACAGAATTAGAGTACTTGATTAGGTAATACTTAATACGAGCAGTGAAATTAAGAGGGTCCATTTTGGCGGGGCTAAGTTCAGCCCCACTCTTTCCTTACTTGTCTATATGGCTTGTCTACATGACTCGCCTACAGGACTCGGCTACATGTCAGTGCAAGTTTTAGATATTGCTGTCTAAAAACGCCTGAAGCTGCGACTTAGAAAGCGCGCCAACTTTAGTAGCTTCCACTTCGCCATTCTTAAACAACATAAGTGTTGGAATGCCGCGAATGCCGTATTTAGGTGGTGTTGCTTGATTAGAGTCGATGTCCAGTTTACATACCTTAATTTTATCGGCATATTCACCTGCAACCTCACTTAGGATCGGGGCAATCATTTTGCACGGTCCGCACCATTCAGCCCAGTAATCTACAAGCACTGGCTTATCTGAGTTAAGAACGTCTTCTTGAAAGCCGTCGTCACTTGTATGAACGATATTGTCGCTCATCTGCGTCTCCTAATATTTTGCAAAAGAAAATTGTAGCACCGATAAACTACACCTGTCCCGCAAAAGCCGTATTTGACGGATAAATGGTCCACGTATTTTTGCTCTGCAGGCAAGTACCCTGCTAATTTTGCTCAGCCTGGTCTAACAGCCACTGCTTACTGAAGTAGCTTAAAATACCGTCGGCGCCAGCGCGTTTGAAGCATAATAAGCTTTCGCCAATAACCGCCTGCCCTAGCCACCCTTGTTCAATTGCCCCAGCATGCATAGCGTATTCACCGCTGACTTGGTAAGCGAAAGTAGGTACTTGGTATTTGTCTTTGACTCGACGCAGTACATCTAAGTAGGGCATGCCAGGCTTTACCATGACCATGTCAGCACCTTCATCGATGTCCAAGCCCACTTCGTGAATGGCTTCTTCCAAATTTGCTGGATCCATTTGGTAGGTCTGCTTGCTTCCACCGCCCAAGCTCTTGGTGGAGCCTACGGCATCGCGAAATGGTCCGTAGTATGAAGACGCATATTTTGCTGAATAAGCCATTATTCGCGTATTTTGTAACGCTGCGGTTTCCAGTGATTGTCGAATTGCGCCAATTCTGCCGTCCATCATATCGGAGGGTGCAATCACATCTGCGCCTGCAGTTGCACAAACATTAGCCTGTCTGCACAACGCTTCCACTGTAATGTCGTTCGCTACGTAGCCATCTTCATCCAAAATACCGTCCTGACCGTGGGTGGTATAAGGATCCAATGCTGCATCAGTAATTATGCCTAGTTCAGGCACTGCAGACTTCATCGCCTGAACAGCAAGTGGAATAAGCCCATTTGGATTGTAGGCTTCAGCGCCGTCCAGAGAGCGAATTTTGCTGTCTACATTAGGGAACAGTGCAATGGCTGGTAGACCTAGGTCATGGAGCATTTTTGCTTCCTGCACAGCGAGGTCGATAGATAGGCGCTGGATGCCAGGCATTGAAGCTATGTCTGTAGCTTGATTGTCGCCGTCGATAATAAACATTGGGTAAATTAGATCATCTGCGCTCAGCTGGTTTTCTCGAACTAAACGGCGGACAAAATCCTTTTCTCTGTTGCGGCGCATTCTGGTCTGTGGAAACGTTCTCATACCAACTCCTGTTTTCGGCTAACCAAATGACTAGCGACGAGCTATTTTGTGGGTGTTTTAAGTCTAGTGTCTCAACGTTCAGGAAATACTTTCTAACTCAGCACTGGCAGCTAACCATCCTTCCTCGGATTTTTCGACCTGCTTGCGCAGATTTGCTGCTTTTGCAAGAAGGTCGTTGAGTTCCTCAGCGGGCATTTCATCGTATGTCTTTTGATCTGCCAATATTTCTTCAATACCTTTCAACTTAGAGTTGCTGCGCTCCATGTCCTTTTCAAAAGCGCGTACACTTTTGCGAAGTTCGGTTAGTGATGCTCTAGCTGCAGCTCGTTCTTGGCGCTGGGCTTTCTTGGAGCCTGCAGTATCTTTACCGCCCACGCTAGCCGAACCATTTTCAATTCTTGCGGCGGTGTAATCTTCGAGGTCACCATGATAAGTGGTCAAAGCACCATCTTCTACTAACCAAAGCTCATCGACAATCTTGGCTAAAAGACTTCTATCGTGGGCCACAATAATGACCGCTCCGGTATATGCCTGCAGCGCCAACGCTAGTGCATCACGCATATCTAGGTCGAGGTGGTTAGTCGGTTCGTCCAAGACTAGTACTGCGGGTTTCTCCGAGGCCAGAATTGCCATTACAAAACGGGCTTTTTCTCCCCCTGATAGGCTTTTGATCGGTCTTTGTATCATCGGTAGGTTGAAACCCCAGCCACCAAGATAGTCTCTACATTGCTGCTCTCTGAAGTCTGGCCTAATTTCCATCATAGATTCGTAGGCTGTAGAAGACATATCAAGCGACTCCAGCTGATGCTGTGCAAAATAGCCGATGTGCGAGTGGGTACCTTTTTCGAGCTGCCCGTTGAGTGGTGCTAGATCTCCTACAATGGCTTTCAGTAGTGTAGATTTACCCGCACCGTTAGCACCTAAAACGCCAATTCTTGCTCCTGGTAACACAGTCTGGCCTACCTGTTTGAGGATGACAGAGTCACCATAACCAAGATCCATTTTGCGGAAGCTAAACAATGGGTTGGAAACCTTATCCGGATTGCTGAAGTTGACCCTATAGTCAGAATCAACGTGCAGGGCGGCTTGAGTTTGCATGCGCTCAAGAGCCTTAATCCGGCTTTGTACCTGCTTTGCTTTACTCGCGGTTGCGCGAAATCTGTCAACAAACTGTTGAATGTGGCTGACTTGGGCTTGGTGCTTAACGGCCATTGCCTGCTCGCGCTCTAACTCATCGCTACGTTGGCGTTCAAATGATGTGTAGTTGCCCTTATAAAATTTGCCTTCAGCGCCTGCCAAATAAAGTACTTGGGTCACGGTTGAATCTAGAAAAGCCCTGTCGTGAGCAATAATCAGTAAAGCCCCCTGGAAGCGCTTTAGCCAATTTTCTAGCCATAATATGGCTTCTAGATCTAAGTGGTTAGTAGGCTCATCGAGCAGCAACATATCGCTGGGTGCCATCAACGCTTGTGCGAGATTTAGGCGAATACGCCAACCGCCGGAAAAATCTCGGTAGGACTTAGTGGTTTCTTCGTCACTAAAACCCAACCCGTATAAAATTTCCCCAGCACGGGCCTCGGACTGGTAACCGCCTTGGTCATCGTATTGCGTATAAAGGTTTGCAAGCTTTACTGGGTCATCAGTTTCAGCAATGGCTTTTTCGGTTTTGCGCAGTTCTTTGTGACCGTCAATTACAAACTCAATGGCCGGGCGATCACTGATCTCCACTTCTTGGGCCATATAGCCAAGTTGCCAATCTTCTGGAAAATCCACTTCACCGCCGCTGGCTTCCAACTTTTTTAGCACTAAGTTAAAGAAAGTAGACTTGCCCACGCCGTTGCGACCCACCACGGCGACTCTTTGGCCCGGATAGACGACAAGGTTTACACCAGCAAAAAGCACGTCATCACCGCGCTCGAATTTTAGATCTTGTACACGCAGCATTGGCGGATTACTTCTTTCCTAGTTAGGGGTTCGGGCATTTGTTGGGCTGGTACGAAAATCGCCGCAAGGTTTTCGCGAAAAAACCAGCGGAGAAATTCAAAGGCTCATTTTCAGTGAGGTTTGTTAGGAGACTCTGTTCTGGCTGATTTTAGAGCGCCCAATTTTTCTACCGGCTTGAATAGGCCTGGGTAGCTCACGTCGCCCTGCAGTTCTTCTATCAATCCAAATCATGATATCTCGCCAAGCATCGTACTCTCTGCTTGCGGCAATATTTTCTCGCATCTCCATTACTCCAGCGCCGTATTGGGCGGCCTTCGCATACACTGCGGAATCTTTCAATTCTGCGATTACTGGAATATCAAGACAGCGTAGGAGATCTTCTAAACGCTGGTGACTAGTCGAGTTAGTTTGGGCGCGGTTATAAATGACCCCAGTCGGTTTTGGGTCAGCGCGCATAGCTCGATGAGTCAATAAGTCAGTAACGAAGCGCTCGCCGGCTTTAATGTCTAGTGAAGACGCCAGCATAGGAATAAGTACTAGCTCACTGGCTTTCAACCCAGCTTCAAAGACACCTGGGTCAGTATGTCTGCCTGAGGCATCCATTATAATAACGTCGCAGCTAGCACTGCATTCCGTGACTTGCGTGGCAAGTGCTTGGGCTGAATCAAAGGTCGCAATCGTCTTCACACGCGGGGCCTGAGCATCTCGCTCTTCGGCCCAGTGCAAACAGCTGGCTTGTCGGTCGCAATCTAGTAGTGAAACTTGCAATCCTTGATTGGCAAAAGCCACTGCAAGATTGGTAGCAATAGTTGTCTTACCACTGCCGCCTTTGCTGTTAACTACTAATATTTTTTTTGTAGTTTTGCTCATCTTTTATCCTTGAACACTCTCGGCTAAGTCCGGAGCATTTGTCAGTTGCCTTAGAGCCAAAAAATCTATTTGATGCCGTGCCGAATTTGCATAACACAGCCAAAGAGTAGAACCATAAAGCCTGCAAACAGCCAAGCTGGAATACTCAAGCCAAGTAATGACCAGCTCACTTCAGCGCAGTCGCCAGTGCCAGATGTCATAGCTGCAAGTACATCGCTTAAAGGAAAAGCTTCAATCATATAGTTCAAGTCAGGTCCGCAACTGGGTATCTCATCCTTGGGTAAGTTTTGTAGGTAGATTTGACGTAATGAAAAGCCACTTCCAATAAGGGCGCAGACGCCGCCCAACAGTGGGTAAATTCCCCATCGCGGGCTATGTGCAAGGCTTGCATAGGCCATTAGACCAACTAGCAAGAGCCAAATCCGTTGCATCATGCACAATGGGCAAGGGCTAAGGCCCATGGCGTGTTCCATGAATAAACCAACACAAAGTAAGCCACCGCTGACTATACAAATTGCCAGCGCCCACTGCTCAGATTTCCAGGTTACGAACATCAGATATTAACCACTACTTTTCCAACGGCCCTTCTTTCGGCCAGACAATTAAGCGCTTGTACGAACTCTTCTAGAGCATACTCTGCACCGATAAGTGGGCTGATTTTGCCAGCCTCAAACATAGTCATTATTTCAGCAAAGTTTTGCTCGTTTTCTTTGGTGAAGCGAGCTGAAAAAGACCCATAGAATACGCCGACCACTTGGCAGCTCTTCAGCAGAATTAGATTTGTTGGCACGCGAGGAATATCGCCGCCAACGAAGCCAACGATTAACACGCGGCCATACCAATTTACGCAGCGCATACACTGATCGAAAAGCGGTCCACCCACTGGGTCGTAAATTACATCGGCGCCCTTACCACCGGTCAGAGCTTTGACCTTATCTTTTAGGTCGCCGTCACTGTAGTTGATCAGGTCATCTGCTCCGGCCGCTTTAGCGACGGCTAGTTTCTCGTCGGTGGACGCCGCTGCTATAACTCTGGCGCCCATAGCTTTACCCAATTCTACGGCAGCTAGGCCAACACCGCCCGCTGCACCCAGTACCAGTAATGTTTCACCTGGTTGTAAATCAGCGCGTTGCTTCAGAGCATAGTACGAAGTGCCGTAGGTGGTGCTGATACCAGAAGCTTGAGCAAAACTCATAGACTGTGGTTTTGGTTTTAGACCTTTTGCTGAGATGGCAATTTTTTCCGCAAAGCCGCCGTGACCTGAACCGCCAAAAACCTCATCACCGACTTTCCACTGGTCTACATCAGCGGCCACAGCACTGACGACTCCAGCCACCTCCCCACCTGGAGAAAATGGAAATTCTGGTTGGGACTGATATTTTCCCTCTATCATTAGCACATCAGGGAAATTCAGCGCGCTGGCCTTAACATCTACTATAACTTGGCCGGGCTTTAACTCGGGCTCGCTCACTTCTTCAAGAGTGAGATTTTCCGCAGGGCCATAGGATTTACATAATACCGCTTTCACTTTAATTCCTTTGTTTTGGGAGCGGCAAAACGGGCTGACGCTCAAAAAGTAATTTTCCGGGTGCGTAGGGTAGTCGAAGAGGGGCAAAATGTGGACCGAAGTTTGTACCAGATTGGCTTGCTGAGCGGTAAAAGAGGGCTTTGATGGTGCGTTGGTGCCAGATTTTCCAGTCTTTTGACCTTATAGGACTCTATTAGCTGATTTTATTAGCTGGGTTTTTGCTCTAAAAGTCCGCGCCAACTTGGTAGTTGTTGCTCTAATTCAGAGTAGTAAAGGTAAAAGTCCGGTAGCGCTGTTGTTTTAATGGATTTTGCACAATCGTTAACCTCTTCAAACCAAGTTGCCTTATTTAAACGCTGTAATACCGAGCCCAAACCACGCTCAATATTTTCCCATTGGTCATAATTGGCGAATAGGTCTTTTTCTTGGGCATAGTGCAAAAACCGCTGACCATTTTTTGGCAAAAAACCTTCATAAGCTGTTAACGCCTCATAACACTTGGCTGAAAATGTTGTTTTTGCTTCGCTGTGAAAATCATTCCAACTAATGGAGAGAAAGTAGTCTGCTAATACGTCAACGAAGATTGGTGCATAACGCCTGTATTGAGCTGGAAATTTTGCGCAGGTCAACTTAATGCCTTGTTGAGTATTAGAAAAAGCATCAATCCTTCGGTGTAAGCGTACCCCGGCTTGTAGTGCTCTTGGCCAAGTTTGATCTATCCGACCTTTAGTGAAATCGGCAACAACTGCACCAGCCAGTAGCCCTTGGTGTGTTTGGGCATCGGCTTGCCAATGAACCGATGCATGATCTGCTAAAACGCAGTGGGCTAAAAAATTCACAGAAGGTCCGTGAAAGGCAGTGCTAACATTTTCTGTCCCAAAGTCGATTGAGTTCTATTCCAAGCTTGCATAACTATGCAATAGCTCTTAAGTCAGCTTTATATACTCTTTGAGAAACTCGCCGAAAGGCACACTTTCATTGGCTTCAATATCCGCCTGCCGCTTTAGCGACTCCTCAGCTTCTGTGGTCAAAGCTTGTGCCTCCTCCTCAGATAACTTTGTATTGAGGAAATGCTCGTGGTGTTTTTCTGCCTGCTGTAAAGAGAACTTGGAAAAAGAACCTAGCATGCTGAGTGATGCAAGAATTTTTGCTGAAGGGGTTTGTTGTGCAGACTCTACTTTGCGCAGTTGCTTGCTCAAGCTTTGACCGTAGCCCTTACTATTGTGCGCTGTGTCTAGTAGTTCACTAATGGGTTGGCATTGGGTCAGTAGTTCGTTGGCCCAATTGCTTAATGTAATAGTCTTAGCGCCACGCTCTAGTGCAAGATTAGGTTCGCGGCCTTTCTCAACCACGGCGGCCTGATTGCGGTCCATACGCGCTGTTTCTTCGCGACTATCTTCAGGGCTGTCTGCCAAAAGGCATAGCAATAAGAATGTATCAATGAAACGGATTTGTTCTAAATTGATACCCTGTGGTTCAAATGGATTCAGGTCAATACACCGGACTTCAACATACTCTACGCCCCAATTGTTTAGAGCGGCTAAGGGGCGCTCCCCAGATCTGGCCGTACGTTTGGGTCGAATGGTACCGTAAAACTCATTTTCAATTTGTAGAATAGAGTCGTTCAATTGCTGATATTCACCGTCAGCAGTTGGCTGAAATTGCGCATACTCAGAGTGTGTTTTAGTTAGTCCCTCGCGCATAGATTTAGAGTAAGCATCTAAAGAGTTGTACGAGACATGCATTTCGCTTTGGGCGTCACTTTGATAACCGAGCCGGCCCATACGCAAACTTGTTGCATAAGGAAGGTAGTATGTTCCCTCGTTAAACGGATCTAGGCGGTGATCAAGATTTTGAATAAAAGATCTGCATACGGCCGGTGATGCGCCAAATAAATAGATCAGCAGCCAGGACCAGCGCCGAAAATTTCGTATCAATCCAAAATAGGCATCGGTGCGTTGCTCTTGATCGTGGACACCAAGTGCATTCCATAGCTCGTCTGGCAGTGAAAAATTGTAGTGAATCCCAGAAATAGTCTGCATCAGGCGCCCGTATCGATGTCCAAGACCTCGACGATAAACGGTTTTAGCCTGACCAATATTGGAGCTGCCGTACTGCCCAAGGGGAATGCTCTCGTGCTCACTGGGAAATATGCAAGGCATACTACTCGGCCACAAATGCTCATCGCCTATGTTCTTGTGGATATAGGTATGCACACGATCTAACTCGGCTAGGCATGCTTCAGGGCTAGCATGAACACCGGTGATCAGTTCAAGCTGAGCTTCGGAAAAATCCGTTGTGATGTTTTTGTGGGTTAGAGCAGAGCCTAGCGCCTGTGGGTGGCGTGTCTTGGCGAGTCTGCCATCTAAAGAAATGCGTAGGCTTTCTTTTTCGATACCTCGGGTCAATAGGCTCAGACCAGAGTTGGCGCCACTAAGCTGTAGAAGTTTTTTTGCATCCAAATTCATATCTTACTAGGTCCCTTTGACTTAAATAGGGCTTTGTAAGATGCACAAAATTTTTGAATTTAGAATTCTCAAAACTTAGCTCCAGCAAAGCAGCTAGCTTGTATCGACTAAGGCGCTTAAATCGCCCTAGTCGGTTTGGCTATCAGGTGGTAGGGCCTGCCTCTATAATTGATGCATTGACATCGAACTTCGTAAAGTTCTCAACAAACTTTTCAACCAGCGAGTTAGCAGCAGCGTCATAAGCTGCCTTATCTGACCAGGCCTCGCGCGGATTGAGAATTTGATCTTCTATGCCAGCAACCTTGAGCGGTATTTCTAGGTTGAAGCCCGGCAATTTCTGAGTCGGGGTATTTTCCAGATCACCGTTTTGGATGGCCGCAATAACCGCTCTTGTTGTTGGGATACTAAAACGCTCTCCCACACCGTAGCCGCCTCCGGTCCAACCAGTGTTAACCAGATAGACTCGTGAACCAAATTCCTCAATGCGCTTAATCAGCAGATCTGCGTAAACGCCAGCTGGACGCGGAAAAAAGGGTGCGCCAAAACAAGTTGAGAATGTCGCTTTGTAAGCTTCTGTAGAGCCAATTTCGGTAGAACCGACTTGGGCCGTATAGCCTGAAAGGAAATGATAGGCCGCTGCTTCCTTGCTAAGCAATGAAACCGGTGGCAGTACGCCACTGACATCACAAGTTAGAAAGATAATGTTGCTTGGCTCACCGGCTCTATTCTCGGGTACTTTCTCTTCAATGTTGCTGCGCGGATAACAAGCCCGAGTATTTTCGGTAAGAGAGCTATCGGTGTAATCAGGGTCGCGATTTTCATCAATGATGACGTTTTCCACGATAGCGCCGAAACGAATGGCATCAAAGATTACTGGCTCGTTCTTCCGCGTGAGGTCGATACATTTTGCATAACAGCCGCCTTCAAAATTGAACACGGTACCTTTGCCCCAGCCATGTTCGTCATCACCTATCAGTAAGCGTGATGGGTCTGCGGACAGAGTAGTTTTTCCTGTACCAGACAAACCAAAGAATAGTGTGACGTCTTTAGACTCGCCCATATTTGCTGAGCAATGCATTGGTAGCACGTCTTTTTCTGGCAGCAAAAAGTTAAGCACGGAGAACATTGATTTTTTCATTTCGCCTGCATAGCGCATACCAGCGATCAGAACTTTGCGTTGCGCAAAGTTAATCATCACCGTGCCATCACTATGGGTGCCGTCACGTTCTGGGTCGCACTGGAATAATGGTGCGTTAACAACTTGCCAAATTTCTTTGTTATGTGGGTTGTAGTGCTCTGGGTCAATGAACATTGACCGGCCAAATAAGCTATGCCAAGCGTACTGAGTTGTAACTTCAATTGGCAGGTAGTGCTCTGGATCCGCACCTACATGCAAATTCGAGGTGTAGGTTTCAGTCTCACCAAGATGTACTTGGACTCTGTCCCAAAGGTGCTCGAATACTTCCGTCGCTATGGGCAAGTTTACGCTACCCCAATCAATAGAGTCAGAAGTTGAAGGTTCATCGACGATAAAGCGGTCTTTAGGTGAGCGACCTGTACGGGCACCAGTTTCTACAACGATAGCCCCGTTGCTCGCAAATTTGCCTTCGCCGCGAACTACAGCGTGTTCTGCTAACTCCGCTGTTGTCAGATTATTGTAATTCGTAGATTGGCCGTTTGATCCGTGTTCTTGGGACATAGTCTTCTTTATATGCTTGGCGAGAAAGGTGGCAAATTATGCCAGAGGATATGGGGTGGGGGACAGTCGATTATTCGCTTTTTGCACCAATTTGGTGACATCTTCCTGTCCAATACATACCTTTTAATTCGACGCGCCGCGCATTTTAGCAGCGGCTACGGATGCTATAAGGCCTTATCCGCTGGGTGGATAAGTTGCCTTAAAGCTAAATACGCCAAGGGTATTCTAATGCAGGGTTTTCGGTTCGCTGGGTGGATTTTGGTCGCTATTAATGTCCGCGGGGGTTTGCTCGGTTAACTTGTAGAGTACTTGGGTGGCACTTTCTCTATCGTAGCTATAACGATTGCCGCAAAACTCACAATCTACAGTTATCTCGCTTTGCTCCTCAATTAAGGTACGTAGATCTTCGCCACCAAGCATCATTAGCGTTGTATCGGTTTTCTCTCGGCTACAAGTGCAGCGATACGATAACTGCCGTGGTTCATGGAGTCGGCAAGGATGTTCGTTGAACAAGCGGTAGAGCAATGTTTGCGCATCTAACTGGCTGAGCTCTTCATCGGTGACCGTGGCAGCCAGTGTAGTCAGTGTGTGCCAAGCATTTCGCGCCGCGTCGACCTCAATTTCTGTCGCTTGGGGGTCATCTGGTAGGCGTTGCAGCAGCAGGCCCGTAACTGACGGCGCTGACTCAGTCGAAGTGCTGGCAAAATTTAAGCAAGTTTCCAGCTGTTCGGATGTGACGAAATAATGTTCAAGGCATTGGGCGAGGGTGTCATATTCTAGCGAGACAAAGCCTTGGTAAGGCTGCATGCCAGTATCTTTGTTTGGAATAAGAGACAAGGCTAATTGACCGTTCCCTAACCATTGAGCCAATGGTTGCTGAGTTAGGGCGTTGTTCTCAGGGTTTTGCAAATGCATGATACCGCGTAAGAATTCTTGGTCTTGGCACTCAGCTAGCGATCTTACCAAATCACCGTCTCCGCGAGATTGCAGCGTGATCGCTCCAGAGAACTTTATGTTGTCCGCGACCATTGCCACTGCCGCCAGCATTTGCCCAAGCATTTCATGAATAGGTTTTGGATAAACCCTGTACTGGGTCGCTTGGCTCAGCGATTCTTCTAAGCGCACCCATTGGCCTCTAATCGGTAGATCAATAAAACTAAAGCGGTGTAATACGTCCATATGGGGTGGTGCTGCCAAAATTGGTACTGGTCGGAACAAGCTGCATTATTCAATAGCAGAGCATTTGGAGCTAGATATTTTGCAGATTAAGATAAATTCTTATGCGCCTTCATCGTTGTCCCAGCCTTCATCCAAAGACTTCAGTTGACTTAGAGCACGCCTGTTCTTTTTATTTGGTCGCCCACTTGGAACGGTCAAACCAGCTCTTTCCATGCGCCGCCGGCTGACTGAAATTTCTCGCAACTCTATGCTTTCCGGAGTTTCTTTATAGAGGGTCTGGGCGATGGTTGCCGCGCCGCGCTGCTCAGAGAGCGCCTCCACTACTACGGTTTGCTCTTGCAGACCTTTGCGAATTGTTAGAGTTTGACCAAGTCTTAGTTCTTTCGCTGGTTTTGTCCTCTGTCCGTCTACATGTACTTTGCCGCCTTCGACGGCGGTTTTAGCCAAAGAGCGAGTCTTGAAAAATCTTGCCGCCCAAAGCCAACGATCTATCCGAATCCCACTCATGCAAGACCCGCAATTAAATCAGCGCAATTTTCTACCGCAGGGTGGTTTGCTCTTTCTCGGCTGGGTTTTTGAGAATCCGGATTAAGAATCGCCCAATTCTCACGAATACCAAACTTCGCTGCCGCCTCTAATACTCGCGGGGTATCGTCTAGAAACAATGTTCGCGACGGATCAAAGGGGTGTTGCCGTTGCAACGCATGCCAGAATTCTTGACGTTCTTTTGGAAGAGCAAAGTCATGGCTTGATACGACTCCCTGAACATAATTAGCCAGACCTGTCACTTCGTGCTTTAACTTGAAGCCCTGACGATCTGCATTTGTGGCAATAAAAATTTGCTTGCCGCTAGTTTGTAAGCAAGCCAGAAAATCCTCCGCGCCGGGAAGGTAACAAATATAGTCCGTGGCAGATTGGTGTAGCTGCATAATATCTAGGCCGGTGAATTCGCTCCAATAGTCAAAACTATAAAAGGGCATAGTGCCTAACAAACTGGTCATCTGCTGACCGAGAAACTGCCGCGCTTGTTCTAAAGGTATTTGCCTAGCTTCGGCAAGTGCCGCGGGAACAATATGGCTCCAGACCTGATTGTCGTAGTTAAGATCGAGGAGCGTGCCATCCATATCTAAAAAAACAGTATCAATGCTGTCCCATTCAAGGGCTGGGATCTGCTGCTGTGTAATGGCCTGAGACATCGTGAAAAATTATCCTTCTCTCATTAGTGGAAGCAAAAATGGGTAAAAGCAAAGCCCTAGCTTTGTAGCTAAGCTAGACAATCATAGATGATTTAGGCTTTTCCTGAATCTAGCCAGATTTGTAACGCTCAGGCGTTTTATACTAAGCGAAATTTTTCACCTAATGCGTACCGATACCCTATGCCGTTACCCAAAATAAATAAAACAGAAACTCTAGCAACCACACGATTTTTTAAGATTGAGGCTCTGCATCTTGAGTTTAGTACCGGTGAACAGCGGGTATATGAGCGACTACCAGGGGGGGCTACCTCAGGTGTGATTGTGGTTGCCATCAATGCAAACGATGAACTGATGCTTATTCGCGAATACGCAGCGGGCTTTCATGAGCTGCAGTTAACCCTACCTAAGGGGGCTGTGGACCAAGGTGAAACTCTTGAAGTTGCTGCGGATCGAGAGCTGGCGGAAGAGGCTGGCTTTGGAGCGCGTGATGTAGAGTTTGTAAAATGCTTGTCTATTGCTCCCGGGCACATGGGTTATACGATCAATGTAATGTTCGCCCGTAATCTTTACCCCAAGGTTTTACTCGGTGACGAGCCTGAACCACCCGAATTAGTACTCTGGCCGCTATCGCGCCTAGATGAACTGCTGGAGTCAGATCAATTTAATGAGGCGCGTGCGATTGCTGCGTTAACATTGTGCAAATCTCGGCTGACAACCGCCAACGCGACAAAGGAAAGTTAAGAAAATTATGGATGACCAACGTTTAGAAGAAATCACAAACCAGCTGGTAGACATTGTTGCTGCGGCAGGATCCGTGATTCTAGAAGTCTACGAAACAAACTTCGATGTGCAGACGAAGAGTGATGAGTCACCGTTAACAATTGCCGATTTGTCAGCTCACAGGGTCATTGATGCAGGTTTGCAAGAGCTAACCCCTGACATTCCGATCATCTCAGAGGAATCAGAGCCGCCCAGCTATGCGGTGCGTTCTCAGTGGCATCGATATTGGTTAGTGGACCCTTTAGACGGCACCAAAGAGTTTATCAACCGCAACGGTGAATTCACTGTCAACATTGCTTTGATTGAGGGCGATAAGCCTATTTTCGGTATCGTAGGCGTGCCGTTTCAGGGCAAGATTTATGTTGGTAATGCTCGTAAGGGCGAGGCATATCTGTTGCACGAAGGCGCAAGATCAGAGCTTAGACCCCAGCGGCGCGGCGCTGATGACGCTTCATTGACCGTTGTAGCGAGCCGCAATCATGGCGGCGAACGTCTTGAGGCATACTTGAGCGAATTGGGTAACCAGTTTTCTGATTGCACAAGAACACCCGTGGGCAGTTCACTGAAACTTTGTGTGTTGGCTGAAAATAAGGCAGACATTTATCCGCGTTTAGGTTTGACCAGCGAATGGGATATTGGCGCAGCCCAAGCGGTATTAGTTGCCGCTGGCGGAGGCGTGTTTACAGAAGATGGCGAGCCGCTGCGTTATAACACCAAAGAGAGTTTCTTGAATCCGGAATTTATTGCCGTGGCTGATCGAGAGTTTCCGTGGCTTGAGCGCCTGCCGAGTTTTCCCGCAAAAGACTAGGCTGCTTTGCGTCGATTTCTTTGATTGCTTGCGGCTTTGTGTAAGAGGTTGGTCTCATCCAGCCCGACTGCATACTGTGCATTCGCCCTGCCGAGGATGAAACACTGTATAAAGATACAGTCTCGGCTGGAGAGGGAAGCTAGAATACAGAAAAATCTGACAAAATAAACTGCCAAAAAGTGAAAATTTAGTGAAATTTTGTTTTTCTAACAAACACAACGTCTTAGCACCGAAAGTTGTTCAGCTTCTGAAATGGTTTTGTGACTTGATAGGCACTTTTTTTGGCGGTGACAAAGTTTTTTATGCAAATTGTCTTTGCGACGAGAAAAAATTAGTCTGTTAATTGAGATATAGGCTTAACTGTTAAAATAAAAAAGTTCCAAATTAAGAATTAGATACAACGCCATGCAGACAGACCCAAGAACAGATATAACCCCAAGCAGGGCTGAAATACTCGCCGGTACTTCGAATGCTAAGCGAGTCGTGGCAGCCCATACTACTTGGGCTGAGCAACAGTGCCGCCTACATGACGAAGCATTTGCAGCGATAGTCGCCGCGGGCGTACCACGACTGTTTTTGCCCAAGAGTTTAGGTGGTTTTGAAGCAGACCCCGTGACCTGTGCGCTAGTCTGCGAGCAGCTTGCCGATAGTGACTCGGCGGCGGCTTGGCATGTAATGGTATTCAATGCGGCTAAGTTGATGGCGGCAAAATGGCCTCAGGAAATGGTCGAACTGCTTTGGGCAGCTAACCCAGATATTTTGGTTTCCGCGAGCGGGCATAGCCCAATGCAGGGCAAAAAGACCAGCGGTGGATATATCGTTAGCGGAACTCAGCGTTTTGTCAGTGGGTGCGATCATGCCGCTTGGTTGATGTCGCCAATGCTGGTCGACGGTGAAATGCACATGGTAGTAGTGCCCATGAGCCAATGTAAGAAGCTCAACAATTGGGACACTTTAGGTATGCGCGGTTCAGGTAGCACCGATGTTTTACTCGATGACATTTTTGTCCCCGATGTACAGGTTGCGCCTCCAGCTACGCCTGAAACCCCTACCAATATTCACTTTCGTGGGCAGTTATATTCATGTCCGTCGCGGATTGTCTTTGCCACCTATGTCCCAGTTGTATTCAGTTTGGCTAGGCGTGCATTAGATCAAGTTAGCGCGCTGGTAGCAGATAAAACTCCAGGCGGCGCTGCCGGCAAAGTGCGCGACAAAAATATTGCCCAAGCACACTACGGTAAAGCGTTGGCGCAATATAGGGCTGCCCGGCTGATGTTTTATGACGCCTTACAGCAAGCATGGGATCAGGCTGGCGAAGGTCAAGTCGCTGATGATGTGGACCGCGCAGATCTATATTTAGCAGGCACTCACGCGGTGCAATCCTGCGCTGAAGTTGTTCGGCATGTGGCTGATATTGCAGCAACAGCCATGATCGCCAAAGGTTCTGAGCTTGAGCGTATTGGCCGTGACATGGAGACGCTCCGCCACCATGGATTTGTTAACGAATCTCGATACGCCAGCGTTGCTCAAGTGCATTGGGGGGCAGAGTTGGACTACCCCGCAATGCTCAGATGAGCCCAGCGCGAAACAAGTTGGTGCGCAATTTACTATTGGCTAGCAGACGAATTTAGATGGATAGCGTATGACTTCTAGTTCCTTAAACACGTCACTGCCAAACGATGCATCGATCCACTATGTTATTTATGGCGCTGGCGGTATTGGTGCGACTATTGGTGCTCGGCTACATCGAGCAGGATTTAGGGTGACGTTAATTGCTCGCGGTGAACATGGTGGTGTCCTGCAAGATCGTGGGCTGCACTTCATTGCACCAGATTGTGATGAAATTCTAAAAATTCCAACGGTATTGCACCCCCAAGACATTGCCTTTGCTGAGAATATCGTTGTACTCATGTGCATGAAATCTCAGCATGGTCTGGCTGCATTAGAAGATCTTTCCAGAGTAGCTCCACAACATACCCCCATAGTTTGTGTGCAAAATGGTGTTGCAAATGAGCGTCAGGCATTGCGCTTTTTCCCTAACGTTTATGCAAGTGTCGTCATACTCCCAGCCGTTTTTTTGCAGCCAGGCCAAGTTGTGAGTCATGCAGCTAACAAAGGCGGAATATTAGATACGGGTTGTTATCCGCAGGGGCTAGACAGTTGCGCAGAAAAAATTAACGCAGACTTAGCATCTGCTGGGTTTAGTGCGCGCCCAGATGCGCTGGTTATGCGCCAAAAGTACGCCAAGTTATTGATCAATTTGGCCAATGTTTTGCAGGCTGGTTTGCATGATGTCGCTAACGCTAAAGATATATCTAACGCTTTACGCCGTGAGGCGCTGGCCTGTTTTACAGCTGCTAACATAGATTGCATGGGGCGCGACGAAGCCAGACAACGGCGCGATGGCATGATGCTCGATACGCATGTGCCCGGTCATGATCGTACTGCTGGATCGTCGTGGCAAAGTGTTCAGCGGGGCACTGGGGATATTGAAACTAATTATCTCAACGGTGAGATTGTGTTGCTCGGTCGTTTACACGGCATTGCGACTCCGGCTAATGCAGCTTGTGTTGATATGTCAATGCGCATGCTCCTAGAAAAGCTCCAGCCTGGAGCATTCTCCGTAAAATGGTTGAGTGAAAAAATTGCGCAGTTGAGCTAAGTGCTTAAGTTAAGTACTTGCAGTAAGCAGAGTGTTAAGGTGATTTATGAGTTTTTATACTAAACGCAGATTGGCTTTTGCCACTCAAGAGCTACAGCAACCTGTGCAGCTTTTACGCGAGCTGGCAGCAGCCCAAGCTGGAGTGACTCTCTGGGGGATATGGCACGGCATTTTTGGTATGTCGTCAAACGAGTTGATTTTGGTCACGGCGCACAGCGAATACGAAGATGGTTTGCGGCTACCACAAAATATTCGCGTATTGGAGGAGTATCAGCTAAGAGCTACCGCTCGCCCGACGGATAGTGCGCCGCTAAGCAAGTCTGGAATTTATGTCTTTCGCGATTTTATATTGGACGGGAAAGACATTGAGGAGGTAGTGGCATTGTCCAGCGCGGCTTGGCAAACCTTCGAAGTTGGCGGCAACTATGCAGCTCAACCTATGGGTTTGTTTGCACCGCAAACGCCGTCAGCAAATTGTGTCATGCATTTACTGACTTGGTATCCAGATTTTACCTCTTGGCAAAACTCCAGAGAGTCAGGTGCTCAAGCTCTGCAGCTCTTTGCGGCACGCAGGGCGTTGACGTACTCAACCGTTGCTGTAGCAACTAGACTAGATTTGCCTTAACAACTATCGCTGCGTGATTGTTATAGGCTTGCTAACCAGTCGTCGTCCGAACCTTCGTTGATTGCGGCAAAAAGAGGTGTAGTGAGATAACGCTCTCCAGTGTCTGCAAGCATGGTCAAAATTACGCTACCGGGTGCAGCTTGTTCTGCAACTTTCAGTGAAGCAGACAGTGTACCGCCGGCGGAAATTCCCACAAAAATTCCTTCTTCTTGTCCAAGGCGCAGTGCGCAGGCCATAGATTCGTCTTCATTCACAGTGACAATTTGATCGGTGATGTTTTGGTCCAATATTTCTGGAATGAAATCTGGAGTCCACCCCTGAATCTTATGCGGTGACCATTCACCGCCAGAAAGAAGTGCTGCTTGTTCAGGTTCAGCAGCGACAATCTGCAACTCAGGACGCGCTGCCTTAAGAGTCCGGCCAGCTCCAGATAACGTGCCACCCGTACCCCAGCCAGTGACCCAGTAGTCCAAACGTTCGCCAGCAAAATCTGACAGAATTTCCGGGCCAGTAGTGCTGGCATGGTAATTGGGGTTTGCAGGGTTTTTGAATTGACTGGCCATAAACCAGCCGTGTTCAGCGGCTAGTTCTTCTGCGCGTTTGACCATGCCAGTGCCGCGCTCAGCCGCAGGCGTAAGTAAGACTTTACCGCCCAGTGCGCGCATGAGCTTACGGCGTTCAATAGAAAAGGTTTCCACCATGACAGCCACAAACGGGTGCCCCATAACTGCGCAGACCATGGCTAGTGCAATGCCTGTATTACCGGACGTAGCCTCAATGACTGTTTGCCCAGGCTTTAACGCTCCGCTGTCGCGAGCGTCTTTAATGATGGCGTAGGCTAGACGGTCTTTTACAGACGCCATGGGGTTGAAGGATTCAACTTTGACATACATTTCTACGTGATCTGGCGCAAATCTATTCAGTTTAACTACTGGAGTATTGCCGATGGTTTGTAAGATATTGTCGTATTTCATAGCAAAGGACCTCTTTATTCTGAATTATGTTGGTGTTGAGTCAGGTTTCTAATATGCGCAATAAGTACAAGTATTACACCCACTACAGTGAGTGGTATCTCCCAACTTTCGCCCATCACATGGATCACTGCCAAGAACATTAGCGATAAACCAACGCCCCCCAAAACAAGGGTTAAAATGCTTTTCGCAGTCTGATAACCCCGCCATAAAGCCAACAGGCTTATAGGCACAGCGAAGGCTAGTAGTAGCCAGTGAGCCATAGTCTCCGTATCACTAAGCCAGCTATTTAACGCCGGCATGAGCAGTAGAGTCAGCGGCAATGCCAGGCAATGGATTAGGCACAACCCAGATAGCCATATCGCTGCACGGTCTAATTTGGACTTATTTGCGTTCTCGAGTTTCGACACAATTTGCTGCTGGATTGAAAGGTGGCATAAGCTATCGTTTAGACCTTCAGCATGCAAGGCGCGTAAGCGTATATGATTATGCGTCATAGATATTTGTAGCCATACATTGGGCCACAGGCTGCAAAACACCCCTTCAAGTGGCGAAAACACTAGGAATAGCATTGGTAAGCGTAAATAGAAGTAAAAACAATGGATGATAGAACTCGATGGGATGCACGATATCGCAATGGCGCCTACGCCGAGCGTCCTTGGCCAAGTACATTTTTGGAGCAAAATATAGTCGCTCTACCGAGTAGTGGCGGCGATGGAAGCCATGGTCACGACAAGGCACTAGATCTGGCCTGTGGTGCTGGGCGAAATAGTGTTTTTCTTGCTCAGCATGGTTTCACCACCCAAGGTATAGATATTTCCGCAGCAGCCATTGCAGCAGGCTCCGCGTACGCTTGCCAAGTGAAGACAAAAGTAGCTTGGCGATGCCAAAACTTGTTAGAACAAACCGGCGGAAAAAATTTGGGACGAGATCCGATCCATGATTTAGGCCATTTCCAACTGATTATTCTTTTCAGATTTGTTGCCCCGGGCTTGCTCACGCACCTTATGGATCACCTCCTTCCCGGCGGACATCTAATGGTGGAAGAACATTTGCAGCATGACTTGGGCGAACAAATAGTAGGGCCTAGAAATCCAGATTTTCGCGTTGCACCAAACGCATTGTTGGGTGAGGTTGAAGCGGCCTCTCAGTCCTTTGATGTCATAGAACATTTTGCGGGTTTGGTAGCCGAGCCAAGTGGTGAGAAAGCCGCTGTCTCTAGGCTTTGGGTTCAACGCCATCTTTAGTGAAGCAACTCTCTAGGGCCACTATCCAAGCAGCGGCGCAAAACCGGCGTATCGAAACAAGTAAGTTCGTGCGATCCTATTGCACAAATATTAACTACAGGAGTTCCTGACATGAGCGAAGAACAAGCAATCATAGTAGAGCGCAAAGGGCGCGTGATGGTCATTACACTGAATCGACCCGATGCAATGAACGCCATTAATGGCGCGCTGTCTAACGGTCTTTGGACTGCCATTCAGGAATTGGATGCAGACGATTCGCTGGTGGCCGGTGTCATCACCGGCAACGGACGTGCATTTTGCGCGGGCATGGATCTCAAAGCGTTTGCACGAGGCGAAGACATTGGCCCATTGAATCAGTTTGTCCGCACCGGCGCGTCTAAGCCGTTGATCGCCGCGGTAAACGGTTTTGCCTTAGCTGGAGGTTGCGAAATAATGTTGACCTGCGACCTTATCGTTGCTTCCAAAGGTGCCAAGATCGGTATCCGCGAAGTTAAAGTAGGACTCTTTGCCGCCGCTGGTGGTGTGTTCAGACTTCCAGCGCGTGTTGGTTACGCGAAAGCTATGGAAATGGCTTTGACCGGAGAACCCATCACAGCTGAGGAAGCATTAGATGCTGGACTATTAACTAGTCTTACTGAGCCCGGTGAGGCTTTAGATGCGGCCTTGGCTTTGGCAGATCGTATTGCTGAAAACGCCCCGCTTGCTGTTGTGGCATCAAAAACTCTCGTGCGGGCAGCATCTATGGGAATTGAAGAAGATAAGCTTTGGGAAATGCAGATTCCTCTGCAGAAAAAGGTTTTTAGTTCTAATGATGCAAAAGAAGGACCAGTGGCATTTGCTGAGAAGCGTGCACCAAACTGGACCGGAAGCTAGTTATAGCTGATTGAAAGTTGTTCGGGTAGCGGTTCAAGTTGCCGGATTAGAAACGGAGCAGCATTGCTCCGTTTTTGTTTGTGCCGAGGGCTTTTTGCTTTTTCGCTAAAGGCTTTTTTCGCTAAAGGCTTCGCCCAACTAGCGCGGGTAATCATTGTGCGTTTGCTGCGGCTTGGCGCCATACGCGGATAAAGTTGCCACCCCAAATTTTCTCAATATCTTCAGCACTGTAGCCGCGCTCCAATAAGCCTATGGTGACATTGAGTGACTCGCTAGCATCTTCATAACCGGGTATGCCGCTGCCATGGTTAAAGTCGGTACCAATGCCTACATGGTCCACCCCAATTCTCTTCACAATGTAGTCCAAATGGTTGAGCATGTCGTCCAAGCTAATGGGCCCAAGTAATGCGCTAACTTTGGTAAGAAAAGTCTTTTTCACTTCTGCGTCGTCAATCTCCCAGTACAGCTCGAAGGGGTATAGATAATCTTCGTCGATATTGGCTTCGCGCCGTACTGCTCTAATGTCGGCGTCCATTTGGGCATTCGTAGTATCAAACAAATAGCCCCTGAAAGGAGCAACGTGCACCACACCACCTGTAGCACCTAGGCGGTCAAGTTCTTCGTCCGAAAGGTTTCGGCTTACTGTAGTTAGGCTCCGCGCATTCGAATGACTGGCGATGACCGGTGTTGTAGAAAGCTCAATGGCTTGCAGCGCCGCCTGTTTAGACAATTGAGAAATATCAACGATAGCGCCAAGCTCATTGATGTTTTTGATCGCTGCAATACCCAGATCGGATAAACCGCCATGCTCTGCCGTGGCTTCACGTTGCCCAGTGGCGCCGTCAAACAGTGGGCGTGAGGAATCTGCAAAAGCATTATGGCCCATATGGGTCAGCGCAAATATTCGTACGCCCTCGGCATAAAAAGACTCAATGGCGGCCACTGATGTACCTGCAATGAGGGCATTTTGAAAGCCGAGTAATAGCGCTGACTTACCCGCTTCATGGGCGTTAATGAGTTCATCAGGCGTGAGTGCAATAACGGCGTTATTTGCTTCCTCCGCGGCTAAAGCTTTAGCTGCTGCCAGCTTTGCCTTTGCCAGTTGCTGGGCAGCTTCATACCCCGCAGCCGTGCGTGGTCCCGGGCTTACCGCTACCGACATAACAACCGCATCTAGTCCCCCTGCTACCATTTTGTCGGGCGCGACTTTAGATAAACCATCCTCGCCCACATAGGCAGAAGGCGCTCCGGGTAGTTCAATGTCTGCGTGTGCGTCCACGGTTAATGCAGCTTTATGAATTGCCTGGGCTTGGGCTAAAGAAATCTTGGCATCATCAGAGGTGGTTGCTGAAGTTTCGGGAGTGGAGTTTTTGTCGGAGCATCCGGCTAACAGGCCCATGGTCAATACGATGGCGCTCAGTAGCGTTGTTTTGGAGAATTTGGTCACAGTAGTTCCGCTGGTTTTTACATAGACTGATCAGCCTAGCCCAAGTGTCACTTAGAGGACAACTTGCTCCGCAATGCAGTCGGATTCGCACTTGTGACGATCTGAGTCTATTGCCCAGACCAAATTGCCGCTAGGATGTACGTTTTAGGAGGATAAATTGCATGGAAAATATTCCTACAATAGATTTTGCCGAATACCAACGCGGCGGTTTTGATGCTATTGATCAACCGGCTCTAGTAGAAGCCTGCGAAGACCATGGTTTTTTTCTTCTCACCAACCATGGCTTAGAAGATGTAGTAACAAATACTTTTGCCGCCTCGAGTGAATTCTTTGCCATGCCTCGAGAAATGAAAACCGCAGTTTATCGTGATGAGAGTAATCCCTTGGGTTACTACGACCGCGAACTGACAAAGCAAAAACGTGACCAAAAAGAAGTCTTTGACTTTAAGGCTGGCGGTCACATTTCTAAGAATCCTGAACGGCATACCCGCTGGCCAGATCAGCCTCAAAGCTTTCGCCCTGCTCTAACAGATTTTTTTCAATCTTTTGCCCAGTTGTCTGCAGCAACAATGAGTATGGTTTTGGCGGCTTTGGGAATGTCTGAGGCCGAAGTGCTACAAACTATGGAGAAAGGTTTTGGCGACTTGCACACAAGTGCCGCTCGTCTGAATTACTACCCAAGTGCCGACCCTGTGCCAGATGCAGAGCGCACTGATCTAACCGGTTTGGGCGATATGGCACTGCATCATCATACTGATCCTGGGGCTATTACATTGCTGTTGCAAGATAATCATGGCGGCCTTCAAGCGCTGTCGAAGAAAGATGGTTGGATTGATGTGCCGCCGGTAGATGGCGCCATTGTTGTGAACATTGGTGATGTATTGCAGGTTTGGACTAACGATCGGTGTACTGCCGGAGTGCACAGAGTACTGCCGGTACATTCAGAGCAAGGTCGCTATAGCGTGCCATTCTTTTACCAGCCTGCGGTAAAAGCGATTATTGAGCCTTGGGTAGGTGGCCAGGATGCTGCTCTTTACCGTGCATTTTCGTGGCAAGAGTATATTCGTGGGCGTGTCACGGACAATTACTCGGACATCGGTGAAGATGATATTCAGATTGAGCGTTATCGTGTTGCCTAAGTTGTTGTGGGTCACTAACCCATAAAGTCGTCGGCTAATTCCGGAGACTGCAGAATGCGAAAGTATAGCCACCTTCTGTTTGACCATGATGGCGTATTGGTCAACACAGAACATTTGTATTACGAATCTACGCGTAGGCAGCTGGCAAGCCTGAATATTGATTTAGATCTGCCGCATTATATGCAAGTAATGGTCAATGGCTCTGACGTTTGGGAGATGGCGCGGGACCAAGGTATTACGGAGGAGGCTATTTCCCGAGGCCGGCTGCAGAGAAACGAACTGTATCGGCAGTTACTCAGTGGCGAGGATTTATCCATTGCTGGTGTGGAAGGCGTTTTGGTTGAGCTTAAACAGCGTTTTTCCATGGCTATTGTAACCACCTGTAAAGACGCAGACTTCGCCTATATCCATGATCGTCCTGAAAGTACGCTGAATATTCTCCCGCATATGGATCTTGTGCTTACTCGTTCAAGCTACACTAAAAGTAAGCCGCATCCAGAGCCGTATTTGACAGCACTTGAGCGCTTTTCGATAGCGCCAGAACAGGCTTTGGTGATTGAAGATTCTGAACGCGGACTGCGCTCAGCGGTTGCGGCAGGTATAGATTGTGCGGTGGTGGAGTATGCCTTCACAGCAACTCAGGATTTTTCTAAAGCGACTTATCGAATAAAAAGTCTGAATGAACTAACCACTTTGCTTGGCGTTGAGTAGTGGCATCTCGATTTTAGGCATCTGCGTACGTTCTTTGATGCCGCGCTAGCAACTCTGAGGTTAAAAGTACTCTGGTTCTGGCGCTAGGGTAACAATTAGGTAGACCGCGGCGGCTACAAAACCTGCTATGCACAAGCCGCGGAAAAATAAATTGTTAGCAATCGCCGTCTGTAGCATTTTTTCGCCAAGATTTTTTCTGCCTGTTAGCATTGGTCGAATAAGATTCTCTTTCTTTCCCAGCAGATACCAGGTCACGGTCAAAAAGTGTAATGCTACGGCCGCTAACAAAAAATTAAAGTTGGTATGATGCAGCCAACCAAGGTAGTTGGCGAGGCTGTTGGAGACAACGCTGTTATAAGGGCCGGCATAAAATATGTCATCGCTGATGAATAAGCCGCTTACCGCCTGTGTCATAACTAATGCCAGTAACACCACACTCGCCCAGCCGCCCAATGGTCCATGACCAATATGGCTAACCCCATTAGCAGGCGTGCTCTTGGGTAGTTGCTTTAAAGATTGAATAACGGCCTTTGGGCCGGACAGAAAGTTTCTAAAGCGTGCATGGGTGGTACCCACTAAGCCCCACAGTAATCTAAAGCTTATTAGGCCTAGGGCAGTGTAGCCAAATAGAAAGTGCGTTTGTGTCCACTCAAAGCCGGCTTCGGCGGTAATCCAAGAACCCATTAGGCTCACAGCTAGAGCCCAATGGAATATCCGCAAAGGTAGATCCCAGACTAACGAGCCAGCATTGTCTGACTTTAGTTTTGCCTCATTTGCGGACATGTCGTTAGACGCAGTTGCTAGTAGCGCCTAGCCCTCGTCTTTTTCGCGGTAGCTCTCGTGACAGTTCTTACAAGAAGAACCTAACGCGCCAAAGGCTTTCATAGTAGGTCCTTTGCCTTGGCTGGTTGCAGCCGCTAACTCAATAGCTCTTTGCGTGGTTGTAGCTACCTTAGCTTTGAAGTCGTCGCTATCTTCCCAGATGCCGTCTTTAGCACCTGACTTCAGACCGCTTGCGCGAGTATCCATGGCAAATACGTCTTCCAGCATTGGCGCTAGTTGAGCAATTTTGCCAGCATTGGTTTCAATAACAGCGGCGTCGAATGGAATTTGGCCTCTTGCCATGCCTACGATGGGCCCAAAGTAACTGGCAACAACTTTGAGTAATCCTTGACGCGTATCTATTGCAGTTTGTGCACGCTCTTCTGCACTGGCGGCAAAAGCACTTGTGCTAAACGCTGTGAGTAGGGTTATGAGTAAAAATTTGCGAAACATATTTTTTCCTATCTGTTAGTTAACGAAATTGTGCGGCGAATATGGTTTTAAGTACAAGTGTTATCTAGGTTCTTTACCAAATACAACACATCCGGATGCACCAAACATACCACCCACACCCAAACAAAGAGAAACATTTGCGTCTGGGACTTGGGCTGGCGCGGTACCGCGAATCTGTCTGACGCTTTCTTGTAGGGCATACATGCCGTACATACCGGAGTGCATGTAAGACAAGCCGCCACCATTAGTGTTCATGGGGAGGCTGCCACCCGGAGCGGTATTTTGTTCCCAGATAAAGTCTGCGGCTTCACCTTTTTTGCAAAAACCGAGATCTTCTAAGCCATAAATGGGCAGGTGGGCGAAGGCGTCGTAGACCATTAGGTGATCTACGTCAGCATGGGAAATCCCAGCATCTTGCATTGCAAATGATCCTGCCACCTTAAATGCCTTAGAGCTGGTGAGGTCTTCCATTTGGCTGACCATTGGGGTTTCCACGCTTTCGCCGGTACCAAGGATATGGACAGGAGGATTGGGAAAATCTTTCGCTCTATCTGCTTTAGTCAGAATAAGCGCACCGCCGCCGTCGGTTACCAAACAGCACTCAAGCAAATGGAATGGATATGCGATCATTTTTGAATTCAGCACATCGTCGACACTAATTTCATCTTGAAAACTGGCTCTAGGGTTCATAGACGCCCATTCTCTTTGCACAACCGCAACCATCGCCAGCTGCTCATGAGTCATGCCGTAATCCTTCATATAACGCAGAACCGGCAGGGTAAACATTGTTGGTGGTCCCATCGGGCCATAGGGCACTTCAAATTGTCCAGCTAGCGAGGCTGGCGCACGTGGGAATCCACCGCGACCAACACCGGAGCGTCCGCTTTCGCCATGAGTAATAAGTACAGTTGTACATTGGCCGCTGGCAATGGCCGCCACGGCGTGACGTACATGGAGCATGAACGAGCAACCACCTACTGATGTTCCGTCAACCCAAGTTGGGGTAATGCCAAGGTAGTAGGCTAAATCGGTGGGTCTGTCGCCAGCAGTGGCTATACCGTCAATATCTTTAGCGGTTATACCCGCGTCAGCCATTGCATTGAGAGCCGCATCTGCGTGGAGTTGGTGTTGGCTTAAATGGGGAATTTTGCCAAGTTCTGTAGTTTCTGCAGCGCCTACTACTGCTATACCAGTCATGTATTTGCTCCATTGGGAGCATTAGTTACTGGCGCAAAGAGGGGCAACTTAATATCCTCGCTGACCTGTTCAAAGCGCACTTGCAAAGGCATATCTAATTGCAATGCCTCAGGTGTCTGCGCACATTCCACAATATTGGTCATCATGCGCGGGCCTTCTTCCAAATCTACAAGGGCTATGGCGTATGGGCCATCGAAAGCTGGATGTGGGCGCTGGTTGATTACATAGCTGGCTAGCGTCCCACGGCCGCTAGCGGCATAAACTTCTACAGAGCGTGAGCTACAAGACGGGCAGAAAGGTCGAGGCGGGAAGTAGGTGTGAGCGCAATCTGTGCATCTTTGCAACAGTAGCTGATCTGCTTGGGTGCCATCCCAAAAGTGCTGTGTCTCCGGCGTAGGCTGGGGTAGTGCTCTAGTTGGCTTGTCCAACGCTCTCTCCTTCTGTCTAAAAGTTGCTGAAAATAAGTATGCCTTATCGACAAGGGCAGATAACAGTCCATCCTGTGATTAAGCGCGTTAATGATCAAAGCATTGCTGGTGAGTATTGCTTTGTGTAGGCAACATGGACGAAAGTAGCAGCTATATGTAAATAATGTGGGGTGGGAAATGCAAGTTAACGGCGCCTGTCATTGCGGAGAAATTACCTTTACGGCTGAAGCGGATGCCAATTTTTGCGTGCTCTGCCATTGTCGAGATTGTCAGGTTATGTCAGGGGCCCCCTATCGAAGTATCCTCCCTGTGAAGGAGGCAAACTTTACGTTAAATACCGGTCAGCCCAAGTGTTATTACAAGCGCGGTGATAGCGGCAACCGGCGTGAGCTGACTTTTTGTGGTGACTGCGGCACCCATATTTATGCAACTTCCGTGGAAGAAGACGTACCTCAAGGCAAGCGTATGCTGGGCTTGCGCACTGGCATGTTGGCGGAGGTGGCAGATTTACCGCCCAAGCGCCAAGTTTGGTGCGAATCAAAGATTGCTTGGGCCGATGATTTGCCTGCGCTGCATACGCCAGAACAAAACGGTCAATAACAAGACATGCATACCCTTTATAGCTTTCGTCGTTGTCCTTACGCTATGCGTGGGCGTATGGCCCTTGCGCTAATGGATACTCAAATTGAAGTTCGTGAAATTCTGCTGCGTGATAAACCTCCCTCAATGCTTGAAGCTTCTCCTAAAGGTACTGTGCCGGTGTTCATTACCGCCGAGGGGCAGCTCATAGAAGAGAGCTTAGATTTAGTAATTTGGGCTATCGCTGAAAACTCTCCACAATGGCTTCAATACGGTGGCTTAGAAGAGCAAAAGGCCTATATTGAAAAGTTCGACTCTGAATTCAAACCGCTACTTGACGCCTACAAATATACTCGCCCGGGAGCCGAACACCCTGGGTCCTATTACCGCGATTTAGCCGAAGGTTGGCTAGATGAATTAGAACAAAGTTTGCTGACACAAGAGTACTTGTTAGGCGACTTGCCGCAGATGCAAGATATTGCATTAATGCCGTTCATTCGACAATTTGCCTTCGTTGATAAACAGTGGTTCGACGAGCAACCGCGCCCAAATCTTAGCCGTTGGTTAGAGTCTTGGCTTAAAGATAACCTTTTCACATCTATCATGAAGAAGTACCCTCAGTGGCAAGAGGGAACATGTGGGGAAATCTGGCGCACAGGCTGAGATGACCACGACTAATTCAGCGGAGAGTGAAATGCAAAAGTGGATCGTAGGAATTGTCAGCATCATTGGTGCTGTAGCACTGGCGGCTATGGTGGCTTGGTCTGGCTCGGATCAGGGTGTTTTATATAATGGTATGTCGGTATTTGTCTGGTGTGGGGTTTTTGCATTCGCAGTGCAGTGGATTATCTTTATTCACGCGTGGTTAGCGCGAACCGAAGCTTTTTTTGACCTTACTGGAAGCCTGACGTATATCGTTATCGTGGTAGCCGCTGCAATATTGGCGGGTGTTGATGATTTGCGGTCGCTGACGATCACGGCCCTCATAGTTATCTGGGCACTTCGCCTTGGCCCCTTTCTATTTTTCCGTATTAAAAACGCTGGTGAAGATCGGCGTTTTAGATCAATCAAAGCATCATTTCCAACGTTCTTAATGACCTGGACATTACAAGGTGCGTGGGTCTACATCACGGCCAGTGCAGCGTTAGGTAGTATTACCTCAAGTAGTACAGTTGGCCTAGATGGAGCGTTTGTTCTGGGGGCTAGTTTGTGGGTTGCTGGTTTCGCCATTGAAGTGATTGCAGATAACCAAAAGACTGCCTTTCGCAGCAATCCAGAGAATACGAATAAATTCATTACCTCCGGGTTATGGGCGTGGTCCCGCCACCCCAACTATTTTGGTGAGATCTTGCTATGGATTGGTATCGCCGTAATCGCCTACCCAACCTTGGTGGGTAATCAGATTTACTTAATGCTGTCGCCACTGTGGGTAATCTTTCTACTCACTGCAGTTAGCGGTGTGCGCATGCTTGAAGCACGTGGGCGCAAACAATGGGGAGAAGATCCAGAATATCAAGAGTACGTGGCCAATACGCCAACGCTTATACTGTGGCCGCCGCGTAAGTAGCAGCGTCACTGCGTGGGCGGGTTTAGTTAAACCTGCCTGTACGGTACTGCACTTACATCTGGGTATCAAAGTATGGCGGGCCAATGTTAAGAAATCGAATGATATGCGACATAGGCCTGATCTTTCAAAGATTCATTGAGTAGTTTTCAGGATCTACTTTGAACTTAGCTTTTGCCCTTTTGCCAGAGAATCTTTCGCCCGAGAGCCTTTAGTTCTAGACGCTTTTGTTCCAGAGCTTTGAGGGAGGGAATGTTGGCAACTATTGGACGACGGTTTTTCCATTGTCGGTGCCTTGTCCGCCACGAATCAAACGCCCAGGTAATTCGCCGGTATGCGCTCCGTCTTCATATGTCACTACACCACTGCAAATTGTGGCTTTATAACCGTCTGCACCCTGAACCAATCTTTTACCGCCGCCAGGTAGGTCGTAGACCATTTCTGGTTTGTGTAGCTTCAAGTTGTCGTAGTCGATTATATTCAGGTCCGCTTTGAATCCAGCCTGAAGCAAGCCTCGGTCGTGAAGACCATATAACTCTGCGGTGTCGCGAGTCATTTTGTGCACAATGAATTCTGGGGACATAGTCGGCCCGCGTTGTCGATCTCTTGAGAAGTAGGTCAACATATAAGTTGGCACGCTGGCGTCTACCAGTACGCCGCAATGAGCGCCGCCATCGGATAATCCGAAGACGCTGCGAGGGTCTTCTATGAGCTCGCGCTGACCCTCTAGGTTACCTGCGTAGCGACCAAACAGCACCAGTAGCGGTGTGCCTTTAGCCATCGTGTCCATGACCACTTCCATTGGATCTTGCTGATTCGCGGCTGCAATGGCGGCAATGCTATCTGCTTCTGAGGGTTCGTAACTCAGAGATTCATCCATAACCCAAATGGTGTCGTAGTTGTTCATCATGCGCACAGCATCCTTGCTGCGGGGCAATACTTTTTCCTCGCTCAGAATACGTTGCCGAAATTCGCGATCCAGCAGCTTGGCTTTGCGCTCGGCCAAAGGCAAATGTTCTATTTCGCGGTAGGCCGCGTGCTGACGCATGGGATTGATGGTGCCTTCTAAGGTCATCAATATAGAGGCCGGGCGTGCGCCTACTTGGGGTCGCAGCGTCAGATCGCTTTTCTTCAAATCACTGGACAAAGACCAAATTTTTTCCGAGCCCACGGTGGTTAGCGTGGTAATGGGCCGACCGGTGGTGCGAACTATTTGTTCGATCCACTTCAGTTCGTCGGCATCTTCTAGCCAGTCTGAGATGATCTCAATGGTGCCATGATCTAAGCCTGTAAAGGCCTCACCGATGGCTAGCATCTCATCCGCGGAGGCGTTGGTACCGGGAATGAGATTGCCCGCTTTATCTAAATGGCCATAAAAACGTGAGGTGGAAAAGCCCAAGGCACCTTGGCGCAGGGCATCCCGAGTAATATCGCGCATGGCGTTCATATCTTGTTTAGTAGCATCCTCATAGCAGCGATCACCCATAACGTAGTGACGTACCGCCACGTGAGGCACTTGGGTTCCGATGTCCACAGCATAAGGGGTATCAATTGCGTCGAGATATTCAGGGAAGGTTTCCCAACCCCAAGGAATGCCATCGTGAAGCGCAGTGCCAGGTATGTCCTCGACACTTTCCATCAGGGACACCAGATCCCCTTCAGAACCGGGATGCACTGGAGCGAAACCTACGCCGCAATTACCCATGACCACCGTAGTAACCCCATGCCAAGAACTAGGTGTTACTTGCTTGTCCCAACACACTTGACCATCGTAGTGAGTGTGTATGTCGACAAAGCCCGGAGTTACCACCATGCCGCTGGCGTCGATGTCATGTTTGCCTGAACTTAAACTGCCCACGGGGGCGATGGCACTAATCTTGTCGCCATCTACCGCTATATCGCCTTGATACCGAGGTTCACCCGAGCCATCAATGATGGTTGCGTTGCGTATGGTTAAGTCATGCATGTTAGTGCTCCCCAGCAGTTATCATGTTTTACCAGCGTATCTTTACTGGTTTTTTTCACAGTTTTCGCAGTTTCCACAGTTCCGCGCGAGCCTATTGCCGCCTAGAAGCTCCCTTGCCAGCGCAGTTCCGCGCATTTCAGTAACAGCGCCTTGTTGGGCAAAAATGCCGGTTCGCGTTGTTTAGTTTTCACACTGTTATCGGTCGATGGCAGCAACGCTTAGTTTGAAAGCCACAACAACACATTCTTCATCTTAACAATCGTGTGTCGAGTCAAACAATACCCGAGAACTTGATCCTGTTTGCGCAAAATTCAATCCGCTAAATCGAAAGATACACAGGCCAAGTTTAGTCCAGTTAAGAAATAGGAGAGACTCCATCAGTTGGCGGGTTTGTTGAACCCGCCTGCTACACAAAACGTTAGAGGCTTTGTGCGCCGTCCACCGCTACAGTTTGTCCGGTAGTCCAGTAAGCGGGCGCCGACAGCAAAAATGCTGCAACATTACCAACTTCTTCAGGTAAACCCATGCGGCCAAACGGAATTCCCGCTAGTGTGGCGTCGTACATTGCAGGCATGTTTTTCTTTACCTGATCCCAAACGCCGTCAGGAAATTCGATAGAGCCCGGGGCAATACAGTTGACTCGAATATTGTCTGCAGCCATTGCTTTGGCGTGGCTTTGGGTGAGTTGAATTACCGCTGCCTTTACAGCGCCATAAGAAATATTACCTGAGGCGGCTAATCCGCTAATGGACGAGATATTTAAAATACTCCCGCCACCATTTGCCTTAAGGTGGGGTGTGGCAGCCCAAGTGGTGCGTACAACGCCCATTAGGTCGATATCTATTCCTTTCTGCCAACCGTCTTCATTGTCCGAATTACCAAAGCCGCTGGGGTTGTTCACTAAGCCATAGAGACCACCCAGTGCACTCGCCGCTGCGTCTACATAGGCTGCAATGGCATCGGCTTCACCAATATCACAAACTGCCGTATGTACTTTGCCGCCGTGAACTTTTAACTTTTCCGCTGCCTCATCCAAGCTGCTCTGGGTACGCCCACAAATAGATACCCACGCCCCTTCTTTGGCACACGCGGCGGCGATAGAGAAGCCAATACCCTTGCTGCCGCCAGTGATGATTATTCCTTTGTCTTGTAGTCCTAAATCCATTTTCAGATCCTTAAGTTAAGTGCTAGCCGAAGAACGACTGTTATTAGGGTGATATTTGGCTGTGTTAAACCGCTGTCTTCACCGCCAGAGTCGCCATAGACGTTGGCATAAAAGCGTTAAGTGGCGTGGCTGTATCGTCCCATCTATCCTCATAAAAGCCTGCGATGAGAAAACCGGCGTCAATTTGTCCGGCGATTTGCTCATCTAAACTATGACTGAATTCCAATGCCGCACCAGCGGCTTTACGTTTAGCTAATTCCGCTTCGTCAATATGCTCTATATCAGCATTGGGCAGAGGAAATTTAACTTCTAGCGAACCCCCTGCTTCAATATCGTAGTGGTCGAAAAGGAAAAAATCTGGGTTCATAAAGCCGCTCAACAATCTGCCATTGGTCACAAGTACACGCGCACTGTGCTGCCAAACGGGTCTGATGGTCTGGGAAAAAACATTCGACACCGGGTGAAAAATTAGGTCAAAGGAAGCATCTTTGAAATAAGACAGGTCGGCCATGTCGCCCTGTACAAGCTCAATAGTTAAGCCGTCCCTATCGGCGACTAACTGGTCTTTGGCTAACTGAACTGGAGAGTTATCGAAACTGGTTACGACAGCGCCTGCTGCGGCGAGTATAGGTGCCTGCTGCCCGCCCGCGGATGCTAAACACAACACTCTCTTTCCATGAATATCTGAAAACCATGTTTTTGGCACATTTTTGCTGGGGGTCAATATAACCTCCCAAATGCCACTTTTCGCCTTTTCAATGGTGGCGCTATCTACGGGTTGTACCCAAGGGCTTTGCGCATTTTCGGATTGCTTATCCCAAGCTGCTCGATTGTATTTGAGTATGTCGGTCATACAGGTATTGTGTGTGCCTTTGAAATCAAAGAGAAGCAGTTTATGGCTGAACAGACGCAAGAGGTGCCTATTCAACTGGCGGCGGATTATTTAGTAGTTGGCGCTGGTGCTATGGGCATGGCATTTGTTGATGAAATACTCACCAGTGACGCGGCGGCAACTGTTGTTCTGGTAGATCGTTATGCAGGCCCTGGCGGTCATTGGCGGCGCTCGTACCCTTTTGTCTCATTGCATCAACCCGCAGCGTTTTATGGTGTGAATTCTGAAACCCTTGGTCGTGGTGGTAAAAGCTTGGCGTCTGGTGTGGAAGTGATCGGCTATTTCCAGCGCGTTCTGGAAAAGCATATAGCATCCGGGCGGTTGAGTTTTTATCCTCACTGCGAACATACACACGCCAAAGAATTTACTTCATCGGTAACTGGCGCGCATTACAGCGTTGCCGTGAAGCGCAAGTTGGTTGACGCTACTTATATGAAGGTGGAAGTGCCTTCAATGCGTAAACCACCTTACCGAGTGGCCCACGGTGTAAAAGTAGTCCCACCTAATGCCCTTGCGGACATCTCCAGCCCTTATGCAGGCTATGTTGTGGTAGGCGCGGGGAAGACAGGTATGGATGCTGTGTTGTACCTGTTGGGGTTGGGACTTAATCCGGACCTGATCACTTGGATCATGCCAAACGATGCTTGGCTTCTGGATCGCGGCAATTTACACCCAGATGGGTTGCTGCAAACCCTTGGCAAGCAGCAGGAGTCAATGGCTAGGTCGGAAAGTCTTGAGGCCCTGCTACTCAACCTTGAGGCCGATGGAATGTTAATGCGCATTGACGAATCTGTATGGGCCGAAAAATACCGTTGTGCGACTGTAAATAGGCAAGAGCTGGAACAATTACGCAGAATAAAAAATGTCGTTCGCTCTGGCCGGGTGGTGAGTATTGAAGACAGCCAAGTGATCTTAGAGCAGGCTAGCCTTAATGTGGCCAAGCAGACTCTGTTTGTTGATTGTAGTGCCAACGGATTATCTAACAGACCGATAGTGCCGGTTTTTGCGCCAGATAAAATAACTTTGCAATCTGTGTCTATGTGTCAGCAAGTTTTTAGCGCAGCGCTTATTGCGTATGTTGAAACCGCGTTCACTGACGTGGACATGCAAAATGATCTTTGCCGTGTTGTACCGCACCCAGAAAGCATAGATGACTATTTGTATGCAGTGCGCGTTGGCGCAATAAATAATGCTAGTTGGGGTAAGCACTTGCCCAAGTGGGTACGTAACGCGCGACTCTCTTTTCGTTCGCATATTCCAACTTGGCGTCTCTTCTCGAAAATGCCGAAGATGGCTAAATTAGCGCCGTTGGTTAACAAAAATTTACAGGCGATGACACAGCAGCGCGAAGCACAAAAGGCAGCTGCGAAGTAGGGAGGTGGCAATTACGATTGGGTTAAGAAGTTGGCTCACAAGTTTTTGCTTAGCCGCCAGCCACCGTCTGCGGAGCCTCAGGCGCTTCTGGCAGTTTGCGAATTTGTATAACAAATATAATTAGCGCTACAAAAGTTATTGCGGCCGCAATGAGAAAGGCGCTGCCTGGCAGATACACTGGCGCACGCTCGGAAGTGAAGTAGGTAAAGGTTTGAGTCATGATAAGGGGTCCAGCAATGGTGGCTAAACTGGCTATGCTGGCTAAGATTCCCTGCAGCTCACCTTGCGCGTTTTGTTTTACTTGATTAGACAAAATGCTGGTTATTGCCGGGCCGCCAAGACCTGCGAGGGCTGAGACAAAGATCCAAAAATAAATTTCTGCACCTGTGTTGGAAACTGCAATGCCGGTATAGGCGACGACTGCGGAAAGCACGCCTACGTAAACACAGTTCACTGCGCCCCATTTTGGAATGACTATACGAATTAACCCGCCCTGAACAATTGCCGAGAGCACGCCAACAAAGGCCATAGAAAGTCCTACATCCCAAGGTGACCAAGAGAATTTCTCAATGGTATAGAAATTCCAATTAGACGGATAAACATGGTGTCCTATGTAGTAAAGGAAGACTGCGCACAGGAGACCGATAAGTAATGGATACTGTTTGATCTGCTTGATTGCGCCCCACGGGTTGGCTCTGCGCAATTCAAATGGTCGTCTATTTTCCTTGCTGAGGGTTTCTTTAAGAAAAAAGAATCCATAAGCACAGTTAGTGAAGGCCAATGCTGCGGCGCAAAAGAAAGGCGCTCGAATGTCCCAGGCGCCAATTATTCCGCCGAGCGCCGGACCAAAAATAAACCCCAGACCAAAGGCTAAACCCATCAAACCAAAGTTTTGCGCACGTTCGTCTGGCGGGCTAACGTCGGCTATAAGAGCGTTTGCCGTTGCATAAGTTGCACTAGTGATACCTGTTAGCAAGCGGCCTAAAAATAGCACCCAAAGTGCAGTAGCGAATCCCGCAAGTAAGTAGCTGATGCCGTAGAAAAATAGCGAAACAACCAGTATTGGCCGACGCCCTAAACTATCGCTGAGCCCGCCTAAAAGCGGCGAGAACAGAAAGTTGGTTACGGCATAGCTAACAACTAAGTAGCCGCTCAGCGCGGAAGCTTCAGATAGGTTGACCCTAGCTACCTCGGTCAAGTATTGGGGTAGTACTGGGACTATGATGCCAAAGCCCACCGTATCTAAGAAAACTGTAATGGTGACGAAAATAAGCGCGTGTTTTTTGTTCATTGTTAACTTCTTGAAGGACAGTTACCTAGGCTATAGAACCGAGACTCAAGTTCTCGGCAAACGATTCACGGCATGCAGGATAAGCCCTATTGGATTGATCTCAAATGCTTATTCGACAACCCGTTCATGATCCTCGACAGAGGGTGGTGCCATTAATCTCTTTTGTTGCTCTGTGGCGTTCGGATAGTCCGCCAGCGCATATGGGGCCTTGGCCCAGCTAGAGTGCGGTGGGCTGTATTTGAACAGTAACGCCCTGCGCTCCAATGCACCTTGCCAAGGCGCGGTACCGTGCATTAGTGCTTCAGTAAATAACACTACATCACCCGCTTTTAGAGCAGGTTGCCGGACGTACTCGGGTTTACGTTCATGGGCACGCACATCCTCTGGCAGATGCTTAATGAAATTTGTTTTGTGACTGCCTGGCACACAGGTAAATCCGCCATCGCCAGGGTTCGCATCGGTCAACACCCATGTGGCGACCATTAGTCCATTCCGCATTGTGCCGTCAGTGTATTGGTACCAATGATCGGACTCGAACAAAAACGGGCCGCCATGGAGTAATTGTCCTGGCGCATCGCTTTGCATAAAAATCGAATAATCATGGTCCGCGCGCAGGCGCGGGCCAATCAGTTCAATTAGATAGGGTAGTACCTTTGGATGATCCATCAGATCAAGAAATGGCTTACCCCATTTACTGATATCAGCGGTACGTCTAAAAGGACCATCTTCAGGTTGTCTGGGCCAGTGGTCATCGCACTGAGCTGACAATGCCGCGCATTCTTCAATACTGAGCACTCCTGGAATTACCAGATATCCTTCCAGATCGAAACGAAATTTTTCTTCATTTGTGAGCATAAATTTGCCCTATGTCTTTGTACGTGATCAATAGCTCTGCAGTTGCGAGAACCGTTTTAGCAAGATGTCTAAGGTAGATAGATATTGTGCTAGAGCAAGTGTCTATGCACCTCACTTGTGATGTCCACCTACTACATCAGGTAGTGGTCGAGTAACTCGCCGCTTTGTTCTTGCGCTTCCAGCCGAGCAATTGTTTGCAAGTGTACTTCGTCTGGGCCATCGTAAATGCGAAAAGCTCTAGCTTTGCCAAATGCGCGTGCAGCGGGGGTATCGTTGGTCACACCTCTTGCACCATAGAGTTGAATGGTCCGATCGGCAATACTCTGATAAACCCGTGCCACAGCCACTTTGATCATCGAAATTTGCTTACGTGCTACTTTATTACCAACACTGTCTAAAAGATAAGCTGCGCGCTGTACCAGCAGACGACATTGGTCTAGCTCAATACGAGACAAACTAATTGCTTCTTGGGTAGAGGAATATTCATCAATACGCTTACCAAAAGTACTGCGTTCCTGTGAGCGTTTAATCATTAGGCTGATCAAGACCTCACATTCTCCAATTGCGCGCATACAGTGGTGTAGGCGAGCAGGCCCTAGGCGCGCTTGACCAATGGCAAATCCGGCACCTTGTTCTCCCAGCAAGTTGCTGGCTGGAATGCGGACATTTTTAAACTCCATTTCTGGATGCAGGTTGGTGTCAGACAAATGTTCAAACACCGGCAGGTTACGCAGTAGGTTAATGCCGGGCGTATCTCGAGGAATGAGAACCAGCGATTGGCGTTTTGATTTAGCCGCTTTTGGATTGGTGACGCCTACTAGAATAATCAATTTGCAGTTGGCGTGAGATGCATTAGATGAAAACCATTTGCTGCCATTGATAATAAATTCATCGCCATCTCTAGTGATCGAGGTTTCTAAATTCACCGGGTCTGATGAGGCCACATGAGGCTCTGTCATGGCAAAAGCAGAACCTATTTCACCATTCAACAGCGGGGTTAGCCATTGTTCCTTTTGCTCCGCTGTCGCAAAGAGTTGTAACAACTCCATATTGGGCACATCTGGCGCATGGCAGTTAAACACATTGGACGCCCACTCTAAGCGGCCAAGAATTTCTGCTACACCGGTGAATTCCAGGTTAGATAAACGTAGTCCCGGCTGATCTTGGCTAAGCCTAGGCAAGGCCATATTCCATAATCCCAGCTCTTTCGCCTCTGCGCGAAGAGTTTGTTCTATCTCTGGGACGCTTTGTCCTTGATGGGCCTGTTCCAACCAGAGTTTGTGGTTGGGTAAAATTCTTTGATTAAAGAAGGCTTCAACTTCGTCTTTCACCTCAATTGCTTTAGCCGGCAGCTCGAACATTGATTACTCCATTTATGCATGCCAAGGAACATAACCGAGAGGTTAAACCAATCTGCTATTTGTAGGGCAGCTTATTTTGTCGTTAGTTTTCGCAGCTCAAGTGTCCGCAAAAAATTTGCTAGTGTTGGTAAGTCTAGTCAGGTTTAATGACAATCATTGATTGATTTGAGGGTCGGTTTTGGACTTGTATATAAAAACTGCTATAGCCCCGCGGCTGATCAGCTTTTGCGCATTTGCTGCAATGTTCGCACCTTCAGCCCATGGAGAAGTAGGCGCAGTTGCGAGCGGTAGTTCAGTGTCATCTGCGCAACGCCCGAATATTGTCCTAATTTTGGCAGATGACCTTGGGTTTTCCGACCTAGGTAGTTATGGCAGTGAGATTGATACACCAAACCTAGATGCTATCGCCGCCCAAGGTCTGCGTTTTGCCAATTTTCATGCCGCTGCTTCCTGCGCGCCAACCAGAGCCATGCTGCTAACAGGTGTTAATAGTCATGCTGCAGGCGTTGCAAACATTGCTGAAGCCATTCCCGACTACCAAGCATTAAGCCCCGCATATCAAGGGGCATTAGACAGCAACGTTGTGACCGTTAGCGAGCGTTTGCGCGAGCAGGGTTATCGAACGTATATGACCGGCAAATGGCATTTAGGTGGGGCTAAGGAGCAGTTACCCTCGCAGCGTGGCTTTGATCGAGCGTTTGCACTGGCCGATACCGGTGCAGACAATTGGAGCCAAAGATCTTATCTACCGATATATGCAAAGGCCAATTGGTATGAAGATGGTCAGCCTACGATTCTTCCGGAAGGCTTTTACTCGTCGAAAACCCTAGTCGACAAGGCGATTGAGTACATTGCCAGTGAGGAGGACACGGATAAACCGTTCTTTACGTATATTGCGTTTCAAGCCGTACACATTCCAGTGCAGGCACCTGCTGAGTTTCGCGATAAATATCTAAATCATTACACCCAAGGTTGGTCAGTACTGCGTGAGCAACGGTCTCAAGGTCTAGTAGCAAGCGGCGTGCTAAAAGAGTTAGCGCCAAGTTATATAGCGCCAACAACGGTGCCTTGGGACAGCCTAGATCCTCAAGTTCAAGCGTTCGAAAGTAAGGGCATGGCCGTATATGCGGGTATGGTCGACGCTATGGACCACCATATCGGCCGCTTAGTAGATTACATAGATAGCCAAGGCAAATTGGACAACACAGTTTTCATTTTTCTTTCGGACAATGGTGCAGAAGGGTCTTTGGCCACCCGCTCTCCAAGCGGTGACCCAGGGCTGCAAAACCTGCCAATGCGTAGTTGGATGTATTTCAACGACTTCAATACCGATCTAGAAACGTTAGGAGAAATAGACAGCTACCACGACATAGGACCCAGTTGGGCGAGTGCTGCCGTTGGTCCTTTAGCTTGGTATAAGTTCTTTGCTAGTGAAGGCGGTATGCGAGTGCCACTAGTCATTGGGGGTAACGTTAACGGCCAAAGTGTTATTGAAAATGTTGGTGGTGTAGCACACGCTCTAACTTGGATTACCGACCTTACTCCAACAATTTTGCAAATAGCTGGCGTTGGGTCAGCTACTGAGGGCATTGTTGGCAAAAGCTTAGCGCCCCTGTTTGCAGACGAAAAAGCTAGCGTACGCAGTGCAGAAGATATCGTGGGTTACGAACTAGGTGGCAATAAGGCCCTTTTTAAGGGCGATTATAAGTTGGTAATGAATAGAATAGTGAATGAAGAAAGTGTTTGGCAGCTCTTCAATATCGTTTTAGATCCAGGTGAAACCGAAGATCTTAAAAGTAAAAACCCTCAGCTATTTGCTGAACTTAAAGCTGACTATGAAGCGTGGGCCGTGCAGCAGGGTGTCATTGAGGTCAAGCCGGATTATGACCAACGTGCTCAAGTGTTTAACAAAGGCCTCAACGACAGACCCGTACTTTTGCTATACGCGGCGGGTGGCTTGCTTGGCGCTCTAAGTTTGCTTGTATTACCAATATGGCTGTTGATTCGTCGTTTTAGAAAAAAACCGTAGATAGGACTTTGGCCTAAGTGGGCGAACTTTAGCTACGCTCATCCAGACAAAGCGTACGTCTATTCCCTGCATCTGTTGCCCGTGGCCCAAATGACAGAGAATTTTGCTCGTGTCTTCATTCTTAGAACTTTTCTAATCAAAGCCAAGTTGAGGGATTCAATATAAGACCTCAACGTGAGAGAGGGTAGATTATGCAGCAACCAGACCCAGCAACTAAACTTAAAGAGCTTGAGGCTCAGCTTGTAAAACTAAACGAAGAAATAGAACAAGTTAGAGCACAGCAAGTTCCTGTAGAAGTAGAAAACTATATATTCCAAACACTTAATGGTTCTGTGTCTTTATCAGAACTATTTGGTCAACGTGAACAGTTGATGTTGATTCACAACATGGGCAGTCAGTGTCGCTTTTGCACTCTATGGGCAGATGGTATCAATGGCCATTTACCGCATTTAGAGTCTGTGCTTTCGGTGGTTTTGGTGTCTCACGAAAGCCCTGCGTATCAGCGCAAATTTGCTATAGATCGGGGTTGGCGCTTTAACTTGGCCAGTCACGGTGGCGGCCAATATATTAAGGATCAGTGTGTTTTTGGCCAGGCAGATAACTACCCAGGTGCAGTGGTCTATCGCAAAGATGGCGACAAAATTATGCGCCTAAATCGCGCGCCATTTGGCGGGGGTGATCAGTTCAACGCATTTTATGGGCTTATGAGTTTGGCAGATTTCGACAGCAACGCTTGGGAGCCGCAATACCATTACGACGAAAAGTGATGCCAAACCTTTGTTGGTGCGCCGTTTATCTCCAGCGCACCTACTTGCGTTCACAGCCTTGTTAGTCGTTTAGTAATGCCACACAGCGGGTCCAGCCTGCCGATGCTTTAGCAATTTTTACTGGGAAGCAGGCTACGGTAAAACCGTGAGCCGGTAATGCTTCCAAGTTATGTAGCTTTTCCATCTGCCAGTAAGGGATTTCCCGACCAGCTTTGTGGCCTTCCCATATCATGCTCGGATCTGGATTCTCTGCCCATTTCTTGGCGGTGTGGCTAAAGGGCGCATCCCATGACCAGCCATCTGTTCCCACCACACGCACCCCGCGCTCTGTCAAATACATGGTCGCGTCTCGACCCATACCGCACCCTGCATCAATATAGCCAGGTTGGGCAAAAACAGATCCCGCTCGAGTATTGACCAGGACAATATCCAGGGGCTGTAGATTGTGCTCAATACGCTCAAGCTCCGCTTCGATTTCTGCGGGGCTGACAAGGTGACCGTCCGGAAGGTGGCGAAAATCTAGCTTCACACCGGGCCGAAAACAATAATCCAGCGGCGTTTCATCAATTGAAGGTGCTGGGTCGGCGCCGTTGTTGGTGGTGGAGTGAAAGTGCCATGGCGCGTCCATATGGGTGCCGTTGTGGGTAGACAGCGTAACGTTCTCAACAGCCCAGCCTTCGCCATCAGGTAAGTCTTCGGGCTGCAGGCCCGGAAAAAAGCTGGCTATGGCCCCGGCCGTTTGGTTATGCACGCTATAGTTTACTTTAGGACTAAACCCAGGAGGGTCGCTGTGTTCGTTGTTGTCTATGGAAACTGAAAGATCTATAAAACGCGGCATATTGCCCTCCACTCAAATGCTCAATAGGCACTCATCCTAGCACCGCTTTGGCTTTATGCTCAAAAGTCAGAAACTCATCAACCACCCTCGTACAGCTCAGGTAGAAAAAACTCCTCCACCAACAAGCCGCTATTTTGGGTTTGCGTTTGTTGCCACAAGCAGCTGCGGCCTATAAGTCCGTTGTCTAACTGCAGTGGTTGCAGATCTCCTAGGCGTTGCCAGCGAGCATCTGTGAACAGTAATTCTGCTAAGGGCCGTTCTAGCAACCCTTGTAACGCCGCAACATCAGGGCTGGACTCCGGTGTGACCGTGCGCGCCATGACCAATGGCTGATTCTTGATACTCAACAAAATGTGTCGCGCAAATACTGGCTCAGTTTGCGCAAACCACCGAGCCTCCGTAGCCGTAACCTGCTCTGTGTTTTCGCTTAGGACGGTAACAGTGGGCATTGCGCCAAATTTTTCTGCAATAGCTTTAGTCATAGACGATGTCAGCCATAGCCAATACTCTGCGATAACTGGGATATTGCTGGCGGAGATGTGCGTATCCTCTAGTGGCGCAGCAGTGCGCATTTGCGAGACATAGTTTGGCAAAGGAGTTGAGGACGAGTCTGCGGAGTAGTGCATAGGTGAGTTAATCTGTTACTTCTATGTTTAGCATTTACTGGTGATATCTAAATGTATGAGAAATAGCCACTGTGTAAACGCGCTAATAGTATGTACACCCAAAACTTTAGCAGGTGTAAGCTATACGAAATTTGTTTGCTGGATGAAAAATGAATCGATTTCCTCAGCGTCATGGTGCTGGCGAGAGCGGTAAAACTGCCCTAGCCGAAACACAGGTGTATCTTAAAGATACCGACGCTCCGTTACCACAAAGCGTTAATTTCGGGACGCGCTACGCCTATTTTAAAACTATAGCAAAGGGTGGCAAATCGCTGATCAAATCCTGTAAGGACCTGCATCTTTCTAGAGTAATCTGCTACAAAACTTTGCGCCCAGAGCTGGCAGATGACCCAGTTGAACAACAACGACTGTTGCGCGAAGCGCGGGTATCGGCGTTGTTACAACACCCTAATACAGTACCAACGTACGAATTGGGCCGCGACACCAAAGGCCATTATTATTTCACTATGAAGTTGGTGCACGGATATACGCTGCGCGAAGTGCTCGATTACCGTGAGCGCTACGAGTTGGCGCAAATGGTGGAAGTACTTATGCAGGTTGCCTACGCGCTGCAATACGCGCATACCATGGGCGTGATACATCGCGATGTAAAGCCAGACAATATTCTTGTGGGGCCTTACGGTGAGGTACTGTTGCTTGACTGGGGGCTAGCCAAGGTCTGGCATCCAGATGGCACTGATAGTGAATCTGCGTACACAGAATTTGATCTGACCGATGATGATTCCACTATGACGGGTCGCGGCAAGTTGCAAGGCAGTATCTGCTATATGTCACCTGAGCAGATCAATCGCGATAAAGATATTGATGGGCGCACGGATGTATATAGCCTTGGTGCGGTGCTGTACGAAATTCTCACTGGGCAAAATTCATCCGTTGGAGAATCCATGGACGAGTTAGTACGCAGTACCTTGGAAGATCAACCTATTCCACCCAGCAAGGTATCACAACAGCCTGTGCCTAGTCGGCTAGAGGAGATCTGCATGAGATGTTTACAAAAAGATGCTGCGGCGCGCCCTCAATCAGTGGGTGAGTTTATTCGCGAACTGAACGAAGAGTGGCGCGAAAGTTAACTGCGCTATCTGTGCGGGGCCAGATTCTTTATCGCAACTCGGCGAAAATCTATTGGGTGAGACTCACTTTGTAGAGCGATATAACCGTGCTCTAGCGTCAGCGGAGCGCCTTTGCCACGGAGTTTTGCGCTTTTGGACCCCTTGCTTAACTTCAAGTTGCCATAGCGAATTACCTCGCTACCGTTGACGCGGTGTATTACAGATTCCGCGCCATTAACTTCAATTTCTATACTCACCCATTGTTCACCATCTAATGTCTCGCCGTTAGATGCTTGGCAATGACCTTTCAGGCGGCGTCCCAAATAATCGACCTCTGTGCCCGGGCTACAAATGTTTCCTGTTGGTCTTGTTTTACCGTTACTTAAGCCGCCCAAGAATTGCGCTTCAATGGAATCTGGAAAGTCCTGTTTTACAGTCATCGTTGCAGGATCCTGACTATGTAACATAACGCCGCTGTTGCGCTTAGCCCAGCCTGCGCCGCCGCTAACCTGCTCGCCTGTAAAGCGATACTCAATAAGCAATTTGTAGTGAGAAAATGGCTCAGCGAAAAAGAGATGACCAAACTGGTTGGAGAACTTCTTGTAGTTGGAATAGTTCACGCGTAGTAAACCGTTTTCTACAACAAAGGTTTTAAGAGGATCTGCGCCTAAGGGTTGGCCAGTTATTTTCGTTGTCCAGCCATCTAGATTTTCGCCATTAAATAATTCCACCCAATCGTTAGCTTCACTTTGCGCACTTGGCGTATTGCAAGCCTGGGCTACGCTTGGTAAGTAGGTGGATAAGAAGAATATAAAAGTAAGTACTAACTTGCTCATGGCATTGCTCTCTTTGGGTTGTGATAGGTATACAACTTTGCCGTTCAAACGGCGCCTGATTCATGTAGGTCTTTTATTTCTTCTTCAGAGTAGCCAAGTTCTCTCAAAATGTCTTCGCTGTGCTCACCAAGATTCGGTGCGCGTGTCATATCTGCTTGGGTAATACTATCTACCCTAATTGGGTGGTTGATAATTAGCGGGATCTCAACATTATCAAGGGCCGGTTTAACCGCCATTGAATTTTCAAGAATTTGCTTATCAAATGGCGTTTCTTCAATTGTAGCTATTCTATTCACCGGCACCTCAAAGGCGGCAAAAACTGCTAACCAATGATCTGAGCTTTGTGTCCCTATTATTGCTTGAATTTCATCGCCGAAAGCTTGTCTATTGACCCACATCTCCTCGGGATCTCCAAATCTTGAGTCCGCTAGTAGGTGGATAGCATCAAGGCCAGCTAGTACTAGAGACAGTAGTTCTTCATTGCGTACCATATTAAATTGCAGCCAACGGCCATCGTCAGCTTGATAGGGCCGCATCATGGCGCCGTTGACCAGATTATCGCTACGGTACTGTGCCATATCACCTCCAGCCATTGCGCCTTGGGCAATGCCAGAAGCAGACCATAATCCGTTAGCTAATAGAGACGTATGTACCATGCCACCTTTGCCGGTTTTCTCCCTATTCAATAACCCGGTAACAATTGCAGCATAAAGTGCCACAGCGGTTGGATGATCGCCCATACCGGGCAAACCTTGTGTTGGCGGTGTATTTGGTGCGCGCATAAGATCCATCAAACCACTTCTAGCCCAGTAGGCAAGTTGGTCAAAGCCTTTGCGATTACGCTCTGGCCCTCTCTCGCCATAGGCGGTCAATGAGGCATAGATCATATTCGGATTTTTCGGCTTTAGGTCGTTGTATGTCAGCCCTATAGATTCCCGCACTTCGCTAGGGTGGTTGGTAATAAATACATCACATTCGGCGACCAATTTATGCAGTACTTCTAGGCCCTCAGTGGATTTGAGATCTAAGCATAAACCTCTCTTGTTGCGCCCATCCATCTGCCAGAACCATTCGTTGCCAGCTTCTGGGGTGGTGGGAATGTGTGACAGCATACGTAGCATATCGCCGTCACCGTGCTGTTCAATTTTGATTACGTCCGCACCGAAGTCGGCAAGAATCATTGCAGCGGCAGGGGCGGCTATAACGGTGGCGCAGTCGATGACCTTAAGGCCTTTGAATAGAGAATTTTGCATACATACGCCATTAGATAGGGAACCCTATCTTAGCCGCACAGTGTGGAAAAATTCAAAAGACGTTAATAGTCTGAGGGTGCATTCATCTGGGAGGCGTACGGCTGCCTCATTACGAACCACTTTTGATTGGGTTCGTAGGCAAAGAACCGCTGCTAAAAGGGCATTAGAAAGACCCTTGGGGAAAGTGTAGTCAGAGCGATTAGCTAGCCAAATAGGGCTTAGGGCTTTCCTTAGCCAGTACAGAAACACGTTCTCCATAGCGGCTATAACCAACATAGTCGCGTATAGCGTGATGTTGCACGCAGCGGTTGTCCCACATGGTTAAGGTGTTTTTGCGCCACTTTACGCGACATTGAAACTTAGGGCTGGCGGCAACATAGCGGTGAAGTCCCTCCAACAACATATCGCTCTCCCATTTTGCAATCCCTTCAATGTGCGAGGTAAAGCTACCGTTCACAAACAAGTAGGGCCGCTGAGTTTCCGGATGTTTTGGAATAACAGGGTGCGTGGCTTTTGGGTAAACTTGCCCAGGTTTTAGCCTGATGCCGTAGTTGCGAAGGTCTATTTCCCCATCATGAAAAGCAAACTTGCTGTGGAGTAAGTTTTTTAAGTCTGCGGACAGCTCGTTATATGCCTCGTACATATTGGCGAACATTGTGTCGCCGCCGTCATTTTCCGGCGTTTTAGTAACGTACAAAAGAGAGGCCAAGGGCGGCACTTCTTCACAAGAAACATCTGAGTGCCATGCCTCTCCATTACTTTGTATCGCATCTGGTTTTGTGTCGATGATAAACAATTCAGGATCTTCGCCCTCTTTGCCAGCCCCCATACCGCTGCGCTTAGACGGATGAATATGTAGTTCGCCAAAGTTTTGTGCAAAAGCTTTGTGCTCGTCTCGAGTCAATTCTTGGTCGCGAAAAACCAAAACCATATGCGTCAGAAACAGGTCTTTAATTTCTCTTATTTCAGTGTCGCTGAGGTTAGCGAGGGATAGGCCGCTTATTTCAGCGCCAATCATTGGCGTAATGGGAGTGACTAACATGGCGCTTGCCCTACATATTTAGTGTTTGGAGGGTAGCAGAATAGATGGGCAACTTTCTAACGCTAGATTTCTCGTTTCTACAGATTTATACGAGGGGTTGCTGTACCAATTAGTGGCTGGTTGGTTGCTTTGCAAAATAGATGAGCAAAAAAAGCCCCGAACTAGTCGGGGCTGTAATGATTAGTGGTTGTCCTTAAAGACTAGCACTAAGTCTAAGAGTCCAAACGCGTCCGCGTGGATCATGCAGCGTGCCGTCATAGCCTGTGATGACCGGTACAAACGGCGGCTCTTCGTTAGTAAGATTCAAAACGCCTACGCTTACCGAAGCATCGGACAGATACTTGAGATCGCCAAAGGAATAAGTGTACTGGGCATCAGCGGTGATCCAAGAGTTTATAGATGAATCTAAGAGGCGATCTGCAAAAGCCTGATCGTGAGCCAGCGCCGCTGTAGCGGCAAAGAACGTTGAGCCGCCAGTAAAGTTATGATTCACACCACTTACATACTTTACTAACAAAAATGCTCTATGTTGATCTAATCCCCAATTCAGGGTTCCGTTCACTTTCCACTCAGGGAGTGGTCGGGCGACTGGATTAGCGTCATTGTATTCGCCTACTGCGTCGAATACGGTTGGGGCACCTCCGGTTCTGCTGGCAACTTCAACTTCATAGTCCGCTAACCATGCGGCTTGCAGGCCAGCTTTCCAGTTACCTACATTGGTATCGAAGCTGTAGGAAGTAGAAAGATCTACACCGCTGACTTCAGCACCGTTTGCATTTGCAAAGTTAGGTAGCACTCTGAGCAGGCCTCCAGTTGAATTACGTATGACTTGTGTGCGATTGCCCACGCCGGCTTGCACTGCCTGAAGTAATGTTCCACCGTTAGCGGCAACATGCGCATTCAGCGCTGTTAAATCTTCACTAAGCAAATTTGCGTGGCTTTCCCGCGTGATGATATCTGTGTAGTCATAGCGATAGTAATCCAAATCTATTTGTAACCCCTCAAGTGCACCATCTTCAGGTGCCCAAGACACGCCAATATTAAAATTCTCGGAGGATTCCGGTGCAAGATTTGGATTACCTACTGACACAGCTGCTCTAAAGGCGGTACCACCTAATCCAGTGTCGGCTAGGTTGTGCACGGTTGTAATATTACCGTAGAGCTGTTGGATAGACGGTACTCTAAACGAGGTGCCATAAGATGCTCGCAGTGAAACAGAGTCGATTGGCTGCCAGAGGAGGCTAATTTTTGGATCAACGGTATCTTCATTTATTTCGTCAAACTCCTCATAACGAACGGCTACATTGACTTCCAAGTTGTCAAGGAAGGGCAAGCCTATCTCAGCAAACAACGCCTGAGTGGTTAGTCTGCCGGTCCAATCTTGTGCTCCGAAAGCAAAGTCTAAGTTATTACTATTTGTTGCCCCATCATAGAAAGCTGAACCGCTATCAGCTCTGCGCTGATATCCAATAGCTAACCCTGCTGTACCACCGTCAAGTTCAAAAATCTCGCCGCTTGCAATAATATCGATAATACGCTGTCGAAAAACCAAGTCGCTTGTAACTCGGCCGGCGACAAAGTCGTAAAGCTCATCTGGGTTAACTAAAGTGAGATCTGTTTGTGGGTCACCATTTCTGTCAAAGCTAGCGTTGCCGAATGGGTTGAAGTAATAGCAGTTATTTCCAGCTGGATCGACGAACTGTCCGCCTGATGCCGCGTAAGCCAAGTTACCATCGCCTGGAGTGCCGTTTACGATGTCGCAATTTGGGCCGCCCAAACCGTTTATGGCTAATTCAAACTGAGCTGATAATGTGTCTTGTGCTTGAGTGGTAGCTGTATCGTGCTCGCTCGCAGTATAAGAAAAATCTACCGTCCAACTCTTGCCGCTAAGTTCGGTATCCCATATTCCACCTAATACAAGCCGTTGGTCGGAACGAGAAGTGTTTGTAAAGGTGTCTAAGGGTCGATCTGCGCTGGAGGTATTTCTCGTGCCGCCCAGCAACCTTGTTTGGTTGCCTACGGCAATTGGTACGATGCCACGACGAAATGCATCTTCAATATTACCGAAATGGTTTGGGCTAATAGTCAAAATTGGTGCATTTGGGTTGAGCGAGTTCAAACGATCAAACTCAGAATCATTGCCCGCGAATTCGAAGTAAGCCTGTAAAGATTCCGATATATCGTAGTCACCTGTTACATGAATCTTACGCAGCGACTCCTCAGACTGCAGAGCAAAGAAAGAACCGAAATCATAAGCGCAAATTAGATTACCAAAGACTGGGCCAAGCGCACCGCCGCGTTCTTGAGCTGCTGCGTTTTCACAGTCTACGTCCGCTTGACCAAAGGATGTACCTTGAGCGTTACGCGGAAAAGTGCCGCCATCGATAGCGGCACTTACTGCCTGTCCGGGTCTGAGGCCGTGGGCTGCCCACACAGGCGTACCTCGTGGCACTATTCTGCCGGGCTGACCTGTGCCGGAGGCGCTAGAACCACCAAAACGATCATAGCGATCATCAACATTTATCTCGTCTCTATTGAGAACTGAGGCGGAAGCTACGATACCTCCCTTGTCGCCCCGAGTACCAAAGATTACGCCAAACTGATTTGCAGGCCCCTCGCCAGTTTCCTCATCCGTTGAGTACTGGTATTGCAGATCAAAACCTTCAAAGTTCTTCTTGGTAATGAAGTTCACAACACCAGCGATAGCGTCAGATCCATATAAAGCGGAAGTACCGTCTTTAACAATCTCTACTCTTTCTAATGCAATATTGGGTATCAGTCCGTTAACGTTAACGGAGGAGTTGCCTCGCGCGTTAAACCACGACGGCACTTGGCGCTTACCGTTTACTAGTGGCAGGGTTGCACCATGTCCCAAGTTACGAAGATTAATAGAACTTCTTCCATCCGCACCCTCACCCTGAAAGGTAGATGCCCTAGTCTGGCTACCTGATTGCCATGGAAGCGATTGGACCACCTCGGCTATATCAGCAGCGCCTAGGTCATCAATGTCTGCGGAAGTGATAACAGATAATGGCGACGGTGAGTCTTGGGCCGTGCGTTTCAAAAATGATCCAGTAACTAAAACTTCTTCAATTACTTCGTCTTCAGCAGCGACATTTTGCATGCCTATAAGATTTAACAGCAACGCACCAATACACAGTGCGCTAAACGGCCCTCCTCGGTTAAATATTGTACTTTGCCTTTTCCGTTTGACTAGGTTCATAAACCTCTCCTAATAGTTGATCAACAATATGAGCTACAAGCATTTATTCATCGCGTTAACAGATGACATAAAGCTGCGCGGGAAAAATCCCATCAAAAATTTGTTTCAAACTGTTTCTATCAGCTACAAATAGAGCGGTCGAATGCAAACGAGAGAAAATTTCATTTTTGTGAACTAGTTGGCATTCCACTCTTTTCTCGTCGCTTTTATCAGCGTTCTAACAGGGAAAATGCGAGTTAACGGTCTCTACTTTGAATCGTCGATTTATTTGCAAGCAGCACCTTGTAACATTTGATGAATACTAAAAACCTCGGGCCTATCCACGATTAGATTCGAACTGTTAGAAGCGGTCATTCCAAAAAACGACCTTTTAGGAGCTAATAGCTACCATTTGTCGGTGGCAGGCTTATTGGAAGGTATCCAAGAGAGTTCTTTGCATGGAGTCCGTTATTGTCTCTGGCTTGGAATTTGAGACATTGATACTTGTGAATTACCACGTGGCAACCACCTAGAAAACCTTCGAGACATCGAAATTATTCGTGTTGCAATAGGGGGAAATAAGCCGTCTTCTTGTTGTCTAAAAGACACCTAATTGTCCACTTAGAGTCAGCGCAAAAATTTTGCCTCCATGAGGTCTTTAGTCCTATAGTCCAAGCTTCACATTGGCAGAGAGAAAGCATGGTAAAGGTTATAAAGAATGGTGACCGGCTATACAAAAGCAGGTTCATCAAACTCGTGTTTGCCAGCTTTGCCTTTGCTGCAATAGCAAGCACAAATGCTCAGGCAGTAGAGTTAACGCCGCGAGAGGCGTATACATTTGGTCAGATTTGCGCCTACTGTCATGCACGTGCCGAAACAAGTGCGCCGGTTATTGGCGATACTGAAGAATGGCAGCGCCGCTCTGCGGACGGGTTTGAAGTATTGGTTACCAACACCATCCTAGGTGTTGGCAATATGCCGCCGCTGGGTACTTGCGGATACTGTACGGAAGACGAGATTCGTAATCTTGTAATTGTTATGTCGGGTTTAGATCCTGCGGCTGCAAACCAAGGGGTAAAACCATGATCAATCGCCGAAAGCTTATAAAAAACTCTGTGCTAGGCACGCTGGGTGCCAGCGCCGCTGTCGGCTTAACCGGTTGTGGCAAAGGTTCTATGGGCCCAGACCAGTCCTTAGGCTACGATTTCACCACGGGCAAACCACTACCTTGGATGAACTGGGCCAAGAATCAAGGTTGCCAGCCGGCGCATAGAATTGCGCCGCAATCTGAAGACGAGTTGCTATCTATAATGACCTCCGGCAATGGCGGAACTATCCGCCCTGTAGGCGCAGGCCACTCATTCAGCGGTGTTGTGCCTACTGAAGGTACGTTGCTATCAACAGACTTGTTGAATGGAATAATCAGCGTAGACCAAGAGCAAAATATTGTAGAGGTTTGGTCAGGCACGCGTTTGCACCAATTAGGTCCGGCGTTAGATGCTTACGGACAAGCCCTAGTGAATCTGCCGGACATCAATTATCAGACTATTGCCGGTGCTATTTCTACCTCCACTCATGGCAGTGGTGTGAATATGGGTTCTTTGTCTTCAATGATAGATGAGCTAACTATCGCTACGCCGAGCGGTGAGTTACTAACCTGTAATGGGAAGAATAATGTAGAACTGTTTCATGCGGCGCGTTGCGGCCTCGGCGCACTGGGTGTCATTACTCGAGTAAAAATGCGTACCGTTCCCGCATATAGCCTCATACAAAAAACCGCAGTGGAACCTTTGGATGACATCCTAGATCAAATTGAATTTGAGAAAGCGAGCAACCGCAATTTTGAATTCCTGGCCTTTCCCCATACTTCGATGGCGCTAGTTGTGCGTACAAACGAAGTAGATTCGTCTGCGCCAATCATTAGTTCTGGAGAGGAAGATCCAACGGCCATATTTCAAATTCGTGATGCCTACCAGCAACTTGGTGTACTGCCGTTAGTTGGTGAGTTTGCCTACCAAAAAATAATTGATGCGGCAGCAGGTGGCGCAGCAACGGTAAAGTCTGGGCCATCGTATACCGTGTTAACGCATGACCGTGTCGTGCCTTTTCGAGAAATGGAATATACGGTGCCAGCAGAATTAGGCCCTGCCTGCTTAAAGGAAATACTGGCGACTATTGTTGAGAAAAATATCCCCGTCATTTTTCCAATTGAATATCGCTACACCAAAAAAGACGACATATGGTTAAGTATGTTCTCGCAGCAAGATGGATGTTCTATCTCTATCCACCAATTCGCTGATGAGGATTTTGTAGAATACTTTGCTCAGATTGAGCCCATTTTGCGCAAATACAATGGCCGCCCGCATTGGGGCAAACTACACACCCTTGGGCCACAAGAATTGTCAGATCTGTATCCACACTGGCAAGATTTTCTCGCCATGCGAGAAAGCATCGACCCTAACCAGCAACTGGTGAACAGTCACCTCGCGCAAATTTTTGGTCTGGGAGAGTTAACTAATGCCTAGTCGCAGATCTCTTTTACTTGGCGGACTAACCCTTGCTGGTGCGGGAGCATTTTGGGCGCGACCAAGCAAAATGGGGTCTGGAGGACATAACGACTATTTCACAAAGCTCAATAACGTGTTGCGTAAAAACAGCGAAGGCCGCCCCACAATGGTCATTGATCTAGACGCTCTGGATCATAATATTGCCGAAGTGGGCCGCGCACTGGGTAATCGCGATTTAAGAATTGTTGCCAAATCTATTCCCAGTACCTCGCTTATTGATTATGTGAGTAGCCAATCTGGTTCCAACAAACTTATGGCTTTTCATGAACCATTTCTAAGCGCAATGGGCACGCCACAGTCGGACATATTATTCGGTAAGCCGATGCCGGTAGATGCAGCAGCAAGATTCTATGATCGACCCGCGCTGACGAGGTTTAATCCCACAACACAATTGCAGTGGCTAATTGATACACCTGAAAGGCTTGCTCAGTATGCAAAGTTAGCGGAGGCCAAAAAGCTCTCAATGAGCATTAATATTGAAATAGATGTAGGGCTGCACCGTGGTGGGGTAAACGATCCTACTGTGCTAAAGCAGATCCTCCAAACCATTGAACAAACACCGCAATTGTCCTTCAACGGACTGATGGGTTATGACCCGCATGTAGTTAAAATGCCTGAGCTTATTGTTGGGCAGTCCGAGGAATTTCAGCGCGTGCAGCAGCGCTATCAAAAGATGTTAGATGTCGCTCAAAGCTACCAGAGTAGTAACTTAACTTTAAACGCGGCGGGTAGCCCTACGTATACTTTGTGGGGCAATGTGCAGGGCATTGCTAACGAATTATCTATTGGTTCTGGATTTGTCAAACCTCTAGATTTTGACTTGCCTTCATTAGCCAATCATAGACCGGCACTTTATATAGCAACGCCGGTTTTGAAATCATCCAAAGGCACTTGGACAGCGGGGGCAGATTGGGTGGGTGAGGTGCAAAGCCTATGGGACCCAAATAGAGCAAGAACAATTTTTGTTTACGGCGGCTATTGGCAGGCCAAAACAGTTTCGCCGGAGGGCCTTATTAATAATCCGTTGTTCGGTAGAAGCAGTAATCAAGAAATGTTGAATGCATCAGATGCCGTGGATATCGCTGTAGACGACTATGTGTTTTATCGACCCACTCAAAGCGAGTTTGTTATGTTGCAGTTTGGCGAGATCTTGGCCGTGCGCAAAGGACAGATTGAATATCGTTGGAAGCCCTTTAGCTGGGTTTAAACTTTTTCCAAGTTAGCCGCAATGTTAGGGTTGGCGTCCACCCTTCGCAGCTGCGCCTAGTGTTCACGAGGTTGCCGTTGAACGGTGACTTAACGGGACGTGTATTCCAGTAGCCCCGCCAGTCAGGAGATCAACACCGCCCATAGTTTTCCGTCCATAAACAACTGTTAAGTCTGAAATTATCTGTATGGAACGATAAACAAATGAAATCCATTAGAAATAAATATTCTAGGGAGACAAGGCTGAAAATTATGGAAAATATTCGTATAACTTTAATATGTTGCATTACTTCTGTTTTAGCTCTCGGCTGTGCATCAAAGCCAGAAGATATTATTGCCGTAGCGTATCCGGATGAGGCATATGCTGGATTGTCATGCGAACAGATTGGGCGTGAACGTATCAGAGTGCAAGATCAAGTGTTAGCGGCTACGGGACAACAGCGTTCCGAAAGGAAAAAGGATCAAGCTTGGGGGTGGACCGGTGCAATTTTATTTGCGCCAGCATTGTTTATGATGGATGGAAACGAGGAAACTGCTACCCGTCTTGCTGTATTAAAAGGGCAGTACGAATCTATAGAGAGAGTTAGCGCAGCTAAGAGATGTGTGGGGAACATCGCGCAGTAACCCCTCCGAAGACCGGTCCCTGAGAATAAGTGCACCCTATGAATGTCGGTAAAAAGTAGCTCCACTCTATAAAGCCCAAAAGCCCAGCGTCCATTTCCCTTAAAGCCATTGTAACAATCACCTACAAGAGGTGCGAAAGTCTAGGTGATAGAAAATCAAGGAGGCTTATTTAGATCATCTCAAGTTAGGTAGACGCAAATGGAGGAAATACAAAAAGGGGAATAATGGTGGCCTGAGGTGGAATTGTTTCCTGCCGTCAGCACCAAACCACTGATGAGCCTAGGTATATCAACGGCTTACGCAATCTCAGTTCACTGTCAAAGGCAATATATTGTCTACTCTTGCGTTTTAACCAAGCCGGCCCATCTAAAGCGCCCGCGGGAGGACCTATAGCCCTACACTAATAGTAGTAGTTGCCAGTGGTATACATTAGAGATGGGTTTGAGATGAATCGCTGGAGTTAGCAAGCCGTCAAACTTCAAGTCTTAACGAGTGAGACTCAAGACTGCTGAAGCAATGCTGCTGTACCCCTTCCAACTTGCTCGGATTACGACTATTCTTCCGCGGTCTGCTAGGTCGGTTTTGAGCGTTTAAGTCGGCATTAATTAAATCTGAGTTGGCCATCTTAACAGCAGGTCACCTGCCACAACTTTAATTATTGATTAGACCGATTTGATTTTTTAATAAAGTGCCGTAACTTTTATGTAAGAAAGCTACGATCATAGTGCCGACAAAAGTGAGCTTTCAGCATGACCCCGTTACAAAGTTTGACCGATCAAGTGAAATCATATTCCAAAATAAGGAACGTGAGCGCTAATGCGTATTTTGACTTCAACCCAAAAGAGCAAGCTATCGTTATAGAACATGGCGAACTCATGGTCGCAGGTGCCAAGGGTCCCAAAACTGGTCTTTCTGGCAGAGTAATTTTAAAAGAAAATGATCCGCTAGGCTTCGCTGAATCCATTGCAGCTGCGAATGCGGGGTACGAGTGTAAGGTCCTTTCTGATCTGCAGATTAGAGTGTTTGACGGCGTAGAAATACGTGGCTTCGCAAACAAAGCCGAGATTTTTTCTAGAAACATCATTCGTTATAGCGTGGGCAGAATTTTTGATGGCGTGAGAAAAGGTTCAAAAGCCAGTATCGTCTTTGAAGATGAATTCATTTTTAAGCATTATGATGATCTAAAAAAAGTAAAAGTTGCTAGCGGTAGAGAAATTTTCAAGGCCGGCGCTCATGCAGACAAAATGTATTTCATTGCGTCAGGTTCGGTTAATGTCAACACGGCACAGAATAAGTTAATAACGACATTAAGTGCGGGTGAGTGCTTTGGCGAGGCCTCGCTCCTGGGAGAAGGTGTACGAAGCTCAACAGTTTGCGCCAACACTGACGTTAGTTTAGTTGTCATAGAAAAGAGCCGCGCTGAAGCAGAATTACAAGACGGTCATCCCATGACTCAATTCGCCACATTAATGTTGCTTAAGCAACTGGGCCTTATGAACCAATTACGCGGCTTGCACCAACGTAAGAATGTTTAACTGCAATGCCTTAGGAGCCAAGCCCGCTTGGCTGTTTGGGAAGTTCTTCTGTGTCAGTTAACACCAAAATTCAGATCAAATTCTATTAATTCTGAGTCCAGACCTCACATCACAACCAGCAGCCTCACACTCTTAGCTAATCATCCTCCAACACCACAACCTCAGTGTCCTTCTCCTTACCTTTAACACTCCAATCCATCCTCACTGACCTAACGTCACCAGTACCTTTGAGTACATATTGAAAAGATCTAGCCAACATAAGTTCAACTGTCGGCTTAGCGGACACAGGAATAATTACTCCATCATGTACTGGTAACACGGGTATACCTAGGTCAGTAGCCATACGTACAACATGCTGAATAATTGTGTTGTCTAAGCTTTGGCAAACTCCTTGTGTTACTTAAAGTAATATAGCTCGTGCATTTATTGTTACTTATGGTAACGTTATTCCACTTAAAAAAATTAGGATGGCATTATGAAACTTTTATCAATGGCGATGGCAACTGTGGCTCTAACCTTCTCGGCCTCTACGATGGCCGGTGGAACAACTGAAGTTGCCCAAGGGCACGATATGGACTCTATAGTTAAGAAGCTAACAATGAGCTGCTACCGCAATCGCGAAGGCGACCGTTTGTTTGTTGGCGTAGCGGAGACAGTGCGTTTTTGTCAAAACGCAGCCAAGCAAGTCGTTTCAGCCGCTTACGCGCAAAAAGGGTTAGAGCTGGCTAGCGCGCAGCAACAACAGCTGAGCGAACGCATCAACTAAAAAACCTGTGACCAACTCCGCGCGATGATTGAGTAGTACTTCGTGCGGTGATTTTCAGGGACTTAGCGGTCAGAGAGCAAAAGATAATTGCTGGAGCTAAAATTGAGGACGCTGACTTTGCAACTGAGAGTGCAGCGTTAGCCAAAGCTCAGGTGCCTCAGCAGTCTGGCGTAGCTATGTTGGCTCAAGCCAACGCTAGTCCACAGTTGGTATTGCAACTGGTCAAGTAGCCTTATCAACTTTGAGCCTTGGTTTAACATCACAACCAACGGCTTCAGGTCAGGCTATAGGCAGAGCCTTTACTGCTCACAGCCCAATCTGATCAAGGAGTTAAAAAATTTAAAGGTTGCAAAATGGTGGCCTGAGGTGGAATCGAACCACCGACACGAGGATTTTCAATCCTCTGCTCTACCGACTGAGCTATCAGGCCGTACTGCTTGCCTAACGTTGGCAGCGAGCGGCGTATTAAACCGATGTCGCGGCTTCCCGTCAACTGCTCTGAGCAGGTGTATAGCCTTCCGGTCGATCTACATCCTCATTTCTGAAGAATTTCCACATCTGGTCCAGCAAATACTTACGTGTTTCGGGATCTATTAGGCTCAAATGTTTTTCGTTTATCAGCATGGTTTGCAGGGTCTGCCATTCCAGCCAGGCTTTTTCGGAGACCTGAGCAAATATTTTTTCACCATGAACGCCGGGGATGGGTTGTTTTTCCAACCCGGGCAGTTCTTTTTGGTATTTGCTGCACAGTACTGTTCTGGTCATTTTGCCTCTTTATATTCGCTTTGCTATCTATCTTGGGTCTTGCCCAGCGGTGTTAGTAGTTTAACCGCTACCGCAGACAATCCTATGGCTTCGTTGTTGTTTTCTAAATGTTCAGGTAACACCCAGCGGCTACTGCTTTCCTCCACGGCTAATGTCGGTTGACGCTTTAGGGTTAAGTAAATGGGTTCTACGTCTAAATGAAAGTGGGTAAATGTATGGCGGAAAACCGCTGCGGTGTGTTGCTCTACATCGGATGCTTTCAATCCTAGTTCTGCCAAGTACATATCTATAGAGGTGTCAGAACTGCGCTCTGGCGGGTTCCATAAGCCTCCCCATAGACCCGTCGCCGGCCTTTGCTCCATTAGCGTGGCGCCATTCGGTAAGCTGGCTATGAAGAACCGCGCTGTGCGTAGGGGTTTGGCTTTTTTCGCTTTGGGTGTGGGCAATAAATGCACCATGTCTTTGGCCAAAGCCACGCATTTGCTGCGCATAGGGCATTGTTCACAGGCAGCTTTCTTTCTAGTACACAGGGTTGCTCCCAAATCCATAATGGCTTGGGTATAGGCTGCGGTTGATGTAGCGGGTGTATGTGCGGTTGCATCCAGCCACATTCGTGCACTGATCTTGCTGTCGCCAGGGTAGCCCTCTACGCCATGAAACCTCGCCAGAACCCGTTTCACGTTGCCATCTAAAATCACCCCTTGCTGGTTCATGGCAATGGCTCTTATCGCTCCGGCGGTAGAGCGGCCTATCCCTGGTAGAGACTCAAGTGCTTGTTGCTCTGTGGGCATTTGGCCGGCGTGGTTTGCAACCACCAGCTGGGCGGATTTATGTAAATTTCTCCCCCGTGCGTAGTAACCTAGCCCAGTCCAAAGATGCAGTACCTCGTCTATATGGGCCTGGGCTAAGCTCTCAATGTTGGGGAAGCGCTGGGTGAAGCGCGCAAAGTAGTCGATTACTGTGGCAACTTGGGTCTGCTGCAACATGATCTCCGAAACCCAGACCCGATATGGATTGATGTCGGTTTGCCAGGGCAAGTCTTTGCGGCCATTTTCTTCAAACCACTCTAGTAGTCGCCCAGCAAACCAGTCCATCTAATACGCATACCTTTTTATTACTTGCCGAAGAGATTAAGTAGTTGCTTGGCGGCGTCTTTCAGCTGATCAGGCACTTTTTCTTCAATGGCGTCGCTTATTTTCTTTTTAACTTTATCTTGCTGAGAATTTTTCAATATCTGCACCAGCATCTTACCTATTGCTTTGGTATTTGGCTTGCAGGAAGGCTCTGCTAGTTGCCCTTCGCAATCAAAAGGAATGGCAGTATTCATTAGCGCAGGGGTTAGCTTAATCTGTTGCCCTGGTTGGGGTGTGTTTACTACCGCGCTGCCGCTGAGGTTCAGGTTATCAGCAAGAAATTGGATCTGGCCACTAGCTGAGGTTTGTAGATTGTCCAAATCCACCACCAAGCTGTTGGCTTGGCCCTGAATAGTCCACGCCGCCTGCAAATTGTTGTACTGCAGCTGATCAGGCAACTCACCTACAGGTTCTTTAGTTGATGCCAGTTGATTGATCACCACTAGCGCCTTCTTAACCTGGCTGATATCAATGCTGCCTTGACCGCCATCCAAGTTTGCCGACCCTACTATACTATCGGCTAATGCTTGTTCTGTGTTGCCCAGCATTTTCAGTTGCCCCTTAACTTCCAGTGGGGCTTGCCAGTTGAGTTTGCTCTCTGACAGCTCCAACAGCTTGCGGCTGTCTATATCGGCGCCTTCGAAGGATATATCCCACTCTACTGGCACAGGGTTTACGTTGATATCCGCAATTGTGTTTAAGTTGCCACCAAAAAAGTCGGCTAATGCTAGCGTTGCTTTGCTTTTGCCTGCTACTTGTTTGACATTCAATTTGGCATTGTTGAACTTGTACTCACCGGCGTTTAGCTCGCTTAGGTTGCAGGCGATATTTGCATCAAAGGCCAAAATGCTTTCTACCGGCAGCAAGTCGTCGTTTGTACTTGCGACACTTGGCGGTGCTGCATTGTCGGATACTTCGCCGCTACAAATACCGTTGGCATAGGTGCTGGTCAGTGCAGTATTGGTGAACTTCACAAGTGTGCTCTGACCGGTGTTAGATGCCTCCAAAGACATATAGGTGAGGCTGCCTTTGAGGTTAAAGTCATCTGCCGCAACATCTGCCCCAGCTTGATAGGCGAAATCAAGTTCAAAAGGGCTGGGCGTTTCAGGTTGAAAATCTTTGAGTGTCAAACTGCGCACAATCATTTGGCTACCTGCGGAATCTATCACGACATTTTGCACGTTAAACTGGTGTATCTGCCAAGAATCCAAGGCCGAGAAAATATTGCCAAATTGCGCATTTAGTGTGAGCTGGCCAACACTTATTTTTTCTTCAGCGTTAGCGGCACTAATCTTTTCGGCAGTTAGCCCAAGGGTAGGTAAGATCTGCCATTGAATATCACCGTTGATCTCAATGTCGTAACCACTGGTATCGCTCAAATAGGCTTCAAGGTCAGCTTTGTAGCGTTCGCCGTCTTGTAAATAAAAGTAGGCGGCTATAACGACTAGTAGTAATACCGCAACAATCAGCTGTATAAATCGTTTCATTTAACTATTCCTCTAGTTAATGGTGCAGTTATTGGTTCTTTTAACGCATTGCTCTAAATGTCTCGGTGATTAGCCGTTTTCAAAAGCGGTAAATATCTAGAAAACGCAATCTATACCAATATTACAAATCGTGGATAGTTTATGATTGGAATGCAGACCGACTGTGGGTCTTTTGCGACAACCGAACACTTCACTGGGAAAACCATGTCTGTAGATACATTTGATCCAAGCCAATTCAATGCTCAGAACAAGTCTATTGATGCGGCTACTTTGGCTTTAGCCTTGGAGCTAGCAGCGGCCGGCGCGAAAGAAAATTTCGCAATTGAGCTGACCGCAGAGCAAATTGCTACGTTAGCTCGGCTAATGCAGCACTCGGGCTGGCAAGATGCGGGGACTGATTTAGACGATGCGGCAATAGTAGGCTTGATTCGTTTGTTCACGTTGGGCGAGATGCGCTACCCCGAGTGGAAAGCCGAGGCTAAGTCTCCAGTAGTAGGATTAATGCGAGTGCTAAAAAAGCGCAAAACTGTGCCTGCGGATTTAGTCTCATGGATAAAGGCAAATACCAGCAATCGGTTTTTACCCCATGGCGATTTGATGGATCTGCTTTAGTAGCTAGATTTTTCAGCCAAATCAGACTGCAGGGATTATGGCAGCTGGTAATTGATTTAAACCAAGACTGTAATCTTTGGCAAAGCCCGTTAAACTGCCCGCCTTCAAAGCATAACCGCAGGTGATAAAAGTGCGTCAGGCGAAAATTACAAGAGATACCAGCGAAACCCAGATTGTCTTGAGCATAAATCTGGATGGCACCGGAGACAGCCATTTTGCTACGGGCCTGCCATTTTTTGATCATATGCTGACGCAAATTTCTCGTCACGGCATGATTGATATCCATATCGAAGCCACCGGTGATCTTGAGGTTGACGCTCACCACATGGTTGAGGATGTGGGTATTGTTTTGGGCCAGGCTCTGAATGAAGCTATTGGCGATAAAAGCGGTATTACGCGATACGGTCATGCTTATGTGCCGTTAGACGAAGCTCTATCACGGGTTGTAATAGACCTGTCCGGTCGTCCTGGCTTGCACTATGGGGTGGAGTACACTCGCGGTCGCGTGGGTGATTTTGACGTAGATTTATTGCGCGAGTTTTTCCAAGGCATGGTTAACCACTCCATGATGACTCTGCACCTAGATAACCTCAAAGGTGAAAACGCTCACCACCAAGCGGAAACCTTGTTTAAGGCGTTTGGTCGTGCCCTGCGTATGGCAATTACTGCAGATGAGCGCATGTCCGGCATTGTGCCGTCGACAAAAGGTAGCCTATAAATCTATGTTGCTGATTCCCGCTATTGATTTAAAAGAGGGTGCTTGCGTGCGCCTGCGCCAAGGTCGCATGGAAGACTCTACAGTGTTTTCTAAAGACCCCGTTGCTATGGCGGCGCATTGGAAAGAGCAAGGCGGTCGTCGTTTACATATTGTTGATCTGGACGGAGCCTTTGCTGGCGAGCCAAAAAATGCAGCGTTAATTGGTGCCATGGTCGCTGCCATGGGTGACATACCTGTGCAGGTGGGTGGCGGTATTCGCAGTGCTGAAATTATCGATGCTTACCTTGATGTGGGCGTGAGCGCAGTGATTGTTGGCACTAAAGCCATTGAAGACCCCGAGTTCTTAGCAACCATGGCGCATAAGTATCCTGGCCAAGTAATTTTGGGTCTAGATGCTCGAGGCGGCGTTGCAGCTACCCAAGGCTGGGACAAAGACTCTGGCGTACAGGCTCTTGATCTAGCACGCCAAGCGGGTGAGCTACCCATTGCTGGCATTGTTTATACCGACATTGATCGCGACGGCATGATGGAAGGCCTGAATGTTACGGCCACGTTAGAAATTGCGCAGGCGGCCAATATGCCTGTGATTGCTTCAGGTGGTGTGACCAATATGCAAGATTTGCATGTGCTTAAAGCTGCATTTTCAGAACAGCCAGAATTGTTGTTAGGCGCCATTACTGGTCGTGCTATTTATGAAGGCACCTTAGACGTTGCTGCCGGTCAGTCTTTTCTAGACGAGTAGCCTTAAGAGGCGTTGGCCGATCTGGTTTGCCGCCCAAGCCACAAACCAATTTTTTATGCCGCATAGATTGACGTTGGCGCTGAGCTTCTATTCGCCTACGCTGATATCAACTGCGCTTGATGATTGTTCCTGTAGCAAATGCGCTGCTGCAAATTCCAATAACTCGTCTTCATTTGCACTAAAAGTAATGTCAGGTTCAATGCCAGCGTTGTGGAATGAGCGTCCATTTGGCGTGTAATAGTAGGCGGTAGTGATCTTTAACGCCTGTCCATCAGGTAGGGGCGGCATAAGCGACTGCACAGTGCCTTTACCGAAAGATGTATTGCCAATGATTGTTGCGCGTCCATGATCTTGCATGGCACCGGCTACAATTTCAGACGCTGAAGCAGTACCTTCATTGATAAGTATGGCCAGCGGTAGCTCTGCGCTAAAGTCCCCTGTGCTGGCGAAGTAGTCAACCTTGCTAGGATCGTCAGCTAAGAAAGTGCTGCTGCGCTGGGTAGAGACAACTAACCCCCCATCCAAAAATATTTCTGCGACATCTACGCAGGCGCGCAATATGCCCCCAGGGTTGCTGCGCAAATCTAAAATAAGGCCCTTAGTTGCCCTTTGCTTGTTCAGTGTAGCTAGACTAGCCAACAAGTTTGCGCCGGCGTTTTGATCAAAATTTGTAATGCGCACGTACCCTATATCGTTGGCGAGGCGTTTATGGGTGATGTGTGTAGTGGTGATTAGTTGTCGTTGAAGAACCATGGGAATTAGCTCGGCTTGCTCTTCTCGCTTTAGCAATAAGGCTAGGTTTGTGCCTATAGCGCCCTGCATTTGCTGACTAATCTGTTCTGCACTCATGCCCTTAGCTGATGTGCCGTTTATTGCTCTGATTGTGTCGCCAACAGCGATGCCCGCGGACTCGGCTGGTGTGCCTCTATTTACGCGCACTACAGTAAAGAAACCGTTAGAAAGCTTGATTTCAACTCCAATGCCGACGAATTCTCCTTGGCTATGGCTCACTAGATTTGCGTAGCTCTGCTGGTCTAGTAGTTCGGAATATTCGTCAAGCCCTGCAAGCATGCCGTTAATTGCTTGGTTGGTCAGAGTTTTTTCAACAAGCTCCCCCACAAAGTGCTGGTCTATTTGTTTCAGCGCCGCCGCTATGTTCGCGTGCGTCGAACTATATCCAGAAATATGTCTTGAAATATGCCCCGAGTAATACCACTGAAAAATAACTATTCCCAGTAGTATGCCGCTGATCATACTTAGCAGTAGGTTGAGTAGTGAGAGTGGCTTTAGAGTCATTTAGTTAACGTATTGATTGGGCCATTTCTTGGATCATAAACCATGTGGTTGAGGCTTGCTCCTCCTAGGCTAGAGGTTTATCCACTTGGCGGGGTCGCGCACAATGCCCTCGTGACGTAACTCAAAATACATGCCCGGCTCTTGTTGGCCGCCACTATTGCCTGCGCTTGCAATGGTTTCGCCACTTTCGACCCAGTCGCCGGTCTTTTTGCTTAGGTTGTCGCAAAACCCATACATGGTCATGTAGCCCTCGCCATGATCAATAATAGTCATCAAGCCAAAACCTCTAAGCCAGTCTGCAAATACTACTCTGCCACGAAAAACTGCTGTTACCGGCGTGCCCAGTTCTGCACCCATCGTAAAGCCACGCCACTGCAGCCGTCCACCGGCTCGTTGCTCGCCGAATCGATTTCTTAACTTACCTTCCATTGGCTTTGGCAGACTGCCCTTGGCCTCTTCAATACTTGAGTCGTCAAAACCTAGAGGTTCTAGTTGTAGAGTTTGTATAAGCGACTGCAGACGTTCGCTATCTGCTAAAAGTGTTTTTTGTTGCTGGGTTTTGTCTTTCTTTTGTGCGGCGAGTTTACTGATTGATCGTTCTCGAGCTTTGCGCTCGCTACTCATGTTGGCACGCTGTTGCTGTAAGGCCTTTAGGTGGCCGTTGCGTTGTTGCTTCTGCTTGCTGAGAATTTTTTCGCTTTCGGCTAATTGCTGCAGTGAATTTTTGTAGCCTTCAATGAGAGCTAGTCGCTCTGTCCCAAAATAGCCGTGATAACGTATTAGTCTATCTAGGTCCGCAGAGGAGTTTTTGTTCAGCAGTTGCTTGATGAAATCGTCTCCGCCTAAGCGATAAGCGGCCCGCAGGTGAATGGCTACGGCTTGGCGCTGCTGCTTTTGTGACGCTTTAAGTGCGTCTATTTCGTTGGTTGTTTTGCCCAGTGCCATATTTGCTTTTGCCAGGGCTTTGTTAGCTTGCTGTGTTTGCTTGGTCAACGCTGCAATCTTTTTGTCTTGCTCGCGTAGCTGCGCTATGAGTTGGTTATTGTCCTGCTCTGCCTGAGTCAGCCATTTGTCTAACGCATTCAGTTGCTCGAGAGTTTGCTGCAAAGCCAGTTCGCTTTCCTCAATGCCAAGCTCAGATTCTGCGGTAAATGTATGCGGGCTGATCAGCAGTAGTACTGCTGCAATGATTAGCGCCATCTTACGGAACTGACCCGTAGACTTAGCACTACGGTGCGCGAAGGGATAACGACCGGTGGTAGTCATTTCAGCTTGATTGTTTGCAAGCTCGGTTACTTTCCACCTCCAGCTATTAATGATCGCCCTGTCATTTCTTGAGGAATATCTAGCCCCATGAGTTCTAGTAGTGTCGGCGCAACATCGCACAAAGAGCCGCCGTCGCGCAGATTAATATCTTGTGGCCCTAAATAGACTAAGGGAACAAGGTTGCTTGTATGCGCCGTGTGCTCCTGATTACTGGTGTGATCTACCATTTGCTCAACATTACCGTGGTCTGCGGTAACCAACATCTGGCCATCGGTATGCCTAATTACTTCCTGTAGGCGCATAAGGCAATGATCTAGAGTTTCCACAGCCTTAATCGCTGGCTGTAGTTTTCCGCTATGACCGACCATGTCACCGTTGGCATAGTTGCAAACAATTGTGTCGAAGCGTCCGCTATTTATTGCTTCGATAAGTTCGTCCGTGACTTTTTTCGCACTCATTTCTGGCTGCAGGTCATAGGTTGCAACCTTGGGTGATGGGATAAGTAGGCGTTCTTCGCCGTCGAATAGTTCTTCTCGACCACCTGAGAAAAAGAATGTTACGTGGGCGTACTTCTCAGTTTCAGCAATTCGCAGTTGGCGCAGGCCCTTATTCTGCAGGTGCTCGCCTAGGGAGTTGGTCAGCTTGAGTTTGCTAAAAGCGCAGGGCAGATCTATATCTTCTGCATACTGGGTTAGCGTTGTAAAATTTGCCGTTGGAAAAAATGAGCGTCGCGGAAAGCCGTCGAAACCTGTCTCGGTCATGGCTCTGGTAAATTGTCGTGCTCTATCTGCGCGAAAATTCATAAAGATGACAGCGTCTTCTTCACACAGGTGAAAGGGCGCTTGATCTGGAGAGTGGACGGCCGTTGGCTGTACAAACTCGTCATTTTCGTCGCGCTGATATGCACTTTCCAATGCCTGTACGCCAGTCTCTGCATGAAATGGGGCCTCTCCGCGCACAACCAAATTGTAAGCGCGTTCAAGTCGATCCCAGTTGCGGTCTCTGTCCATAGCAAAATAGCGACCACTCACGCTGATCACCTGTCCGCATTGCAGCTCGGCAAATAGCGCGTCCGCTTTTGCTAGTGAGGCCTTGGCACTGCGTGGCGGTGTATCTCTGCCGTCTAAGAACGCGTGCAGATAAATTTTGCCGACCCCTTTGGCTGCGGCAATTTTGATTAGGCTGAATATTTGCTCTTCATGGCTGTGCACTCCGCCTGGAGAGAGCAAGCCCATAACATGTAACGCGCCATTGGTTTGTTTCACAGTTTCTGTGACATGCACGAGTGCAGGGTTGTCGCCAAAATCTCCCTCTTCTATGGACTTATTGATACGTGTGAAGTCTTGATAAACCACTCGACCAGAGCCTAGGTTCATATGACCTACTTCTGAATTACCCATCTGTCCGTCAGGTAAACCTACGTCGCTACCAGAACCGGAAATAAGTGTGCTGGGGCTATTCTGCCAAAGGTTGTCCCAAGTTGGAGTGTCAGCCATAGCAATTGCATTATTGGCAGTGTCTGTACTGTGACCAAAGCCGTCGAGGATGACTAGTAGGCTGGTTGTGGACATGGCGTGGTACTCCTAGGTGCTCTTTTAAAGACATATTCTAAAGGGGCTTCTAACTTTTCATGCAGCAATTCGACTCTGCAGCGGCGAGTTAGGCGTGCTCGCAGATCATTAGCTGATGAATTTTTGTAGCGCCAAACCCGAGCTGAATCTTAGCAAAAAAAGGCTTAGGAAAAAATTCAATCTGACAGCGGCGTTAAATTCGGCGGCGCTAAATAGCTGCTAGCGCCGAGCCCGCAGATACTGAAAATGACGGGGTAAAATTTCTCTATATCAGTCACCCCGTTTGGGCGGTGGAAGTGTATAATCGCCGGCGCAATATCTAGGCGAAATCCATGGAAGCTTTTTTTATTTTTATCGGCGAACACCCTCTTTTAGTCGGGGCGTTCGTAGTGTTGTTGGCACTTTTTATCCGCAATGAGGCGGGGCGAGGCGGTGCAACTATAAGTACTCAAGAACTTGTACGTATGGTCAATGTGCAAAATGCTCTGGTACTTGATGTGCGCGACAAGGCAGAGTTCGCAGAAGGGCATATTGTAGATGCGGTGAACATTCCTTTTGCGAGTTTAGAAGATAAGTGGAGTGAGCTTTCCAAGCACAAAGAGCGCCCAATAGTAGTGGCTTGTAAAATGGGCCAACATTCTGGCTCTGCAGGCACTTTGCTGAAGAAAAATGGCTTCTCTAATGTCTCGCGTTTAATGGGTGGCTACGCTGAATGGCGCGGACAGAATCTTCCGGTAGTTAAAGGTTAGAGGCTAGTAGTTAAAAATGGCAGTTAAGAGTTAATTTTATGAGTGAAAGTGAAAATACTGGTGACAATGGGCAAGCACAAGATGCTGACAGGGCTCAGGTTCAATTCCGTATAGAGCGCGTGTTTTTGAAAGATTCGTCCTTTGAATCTCCGAATTCGCCAGAAGTGTTTATTAAGCAATGGCGCCCTGAGATTAAGGTCGACATCAACACCCGAGCTACAGGCCTTGGCGAAGATCTTCAAGAAGTAATCTTGTCTGCTACGGTTACAGCCACGTTAGAAGAAAATATGGTGGCCTTTATTGTTGAAATTCAACAGGGCGGTATTTTCTTGATTCAAGGCGCAGAGCCTAACCAGTTGAGTCAAATCATTGGCATAGCTTGTCCCAATACATTGTTTCCGTACTTGCGTGAAGCAATGGACAATTTAGTTGTGAAAGGCGGATTCCCTCCCTTGCAACTAGCCCAAGTGAACTTTGAAGCGCTGTATGTGAAGGCCCTGCAGGAGCATGAAAAAGCTAGCGAGGCTGAGCAAAAAGACGACTCGGATGTGACGACTCACTAAGCCCAATCTGGCGGTTTACAATAGACCGTCGAAGTTTTGTTGGCGCCAGCCCTCGTACAAGGTAATGGCAACAGAGTTGGCCAAATTGATACTGCGCGATGTCGCTTGCATTGGAATGCGTAGTTTCTGCTCGTCCTTCAGACGGTGGGCAATGTAGGCAGGCAAACCCTTTGTCTCTTGCCCAAACAAAACAGTATCGTTAGGTCGGTATGTAATTTCTGCGTAACTTCTTTTTGCTTTGGTTGTTAGCGCAAACCAGCGTGTATCTGCTAACGCTATTTGGCATGCCTCAAAGTCCTCATGCAGTGTCACCAACGCCAGCTCATGGTAGTCTAGTCCTGCTCGGCGTAGGCGTTTGTCATCCCACTCAAAACCAAAGGGTTTTACAAGGTGCAATTTTGCGCCAGTGTTGGCGCAGATGCGGATAATGTTGCCAGTATTTTGAGGGATTTCTGGCTGATAAAGTACGACGTTCATAGGCTATTGTAGCTTGCTAAGACCTCTGGAGTCTCACCGGCATTTATCTTCGTTAGCAAATAAGCATTTCGGATGACTCATTAATGCTTAGTGATACTCAATAATCCAGTTCCTGCATTTTTCGGGTCAGAGTATTACGACCCCAGCCCAATAACTCTGCAGCGTCCTTCTTTCTGCCACTACTTTTTCTTAACGCGGCATTGATCATAACCCGTTCTACCCTTGGCATTACGGTATCAAGAACGGTGGTGTTGCTAGTGTCATCCAGTAGCTGGCTGACCCACAGCTCCAATCCGGCTTCCCAATCGGTATCACTTTTGCCCTCAATATCTTGTTGTAGTTCTGGGGGCAAATCTTCGATTAGGATGACTCGTGAGCTTGCCATTACTTGCAGCCAGCGGCAGGTATTTTCAAGCTGGCGTACGTTGCCTGGCCAGGGTAGCAGGGATAAATATTTTGCCGTGGCTATATCTAAGCGCTTCGGCTCGTCCCCTAGTTCAACGGCTGCTTTGTCAAGGAAGTGCTGGGCGAGTAAAGATATATCCTCTCGGCGTTCAGAAAGGGCTGGCACATGAACTCTGATGACATTTAGTCGATGGAAAAGATCTTCCCGAAAAGTACCTCTTTCTACTAAGGTTTCTAGGTTTTGGTGTGTGGCAGCAATTATTCTAACGTCTACTTGTACAGACTGATGACCGCCTACTCGATAAAATTCATTCTCAGCAAGTACGCGTAGCAATCTTGTTTGTGCTGATGCGGGCATGTCGCCAATTTCGTCTAAAAATAGTGTGCCGTGGTTGGCTTGTTCAAAGCGCCCCATTCTGCGCTGAGTGGCACCGGTAAATGCACCTTTCTCGTGACCAAATAATTCGCTTTCAATTAACTCGTTGGGGATTGCCGCCACATTCAGGGCGACAAAGGATCCGCTTTGCCGAGGTGAGTGACGGTGCAGTGCTTTGGCCACTAGCTCTTTACCAGATCCTGATGGGCCGTTAATGAGTACGCTGACATTAGATGAAGACAGCCGACCTATTGCCCGAAATACTTCCTGCATGGCTGGCGCGCTACCAATTATTTCTGTTGGCTCCTCCGGCTGCGCTTTGCTTAGGGGTTCAGCTTCTTTTGTATGCGCAATAGCGCGCTGGACTACCGCAACGGCGTCATCTACATCGAAGGGTTTGGGCAGATACTCAAAAGCACCGCGCTCAAAGCTGTGCACTGCGCTTTGTAAATCTGAGTGCGCGGTCATGACAATGATCGGTACTTGAGGGTGGCTTTCTTGAACTTTCTTAAGGAAATCCAACCCAGACATGCCCGGCATTCTAATATCAGTAATGATAGCCAGCGGGGCATCGTCGTTTAGGTGGTGTAGTGCTTGGTCTGCTGTATTGAATGCTGTTATTGGGATACTCGCCTGACTTAACGCGCGATCCAACACCCAGCGAATGGCACTGTCATCATCTATGACCCATACGTGTCCGTTCATTTAATACTTCCTGTGTTGGCTGGTTCCGTGTCCAGTGCGGAGAACGGTAGAAATAGTGAAAAGGTGGTAACGCCGGTATTGCTAAGGACTTGTACTGCACCCTCGTGGCGGCTAATTATATTTTGTGTAATAGACAGTCCAAGACCTGAACCATTGGCGCGGCCACTGATCATTGGAAAAAAGATCTGTTCTATAAACTTAGGTTCAATACTCGGACCATTGTTTGAAATGTCTAATTGCAGCACTGACTTATGTCGCTTGTTACCAATAGTAAATTGGCGTGTTACTCGTGTTTTGATTGTGATTTTTGGGTTAGCTGTTTCGGCAAGTGCTTCACAAGCATTGCGAGCAATATTTAGGATCGCTTGGATCAACTGATCTTCGTCGCCTTCTACCGTAGGCAGACTTGGGTCGTAGTCTCTAATCCAATCTATATTTTGCTCAAACTCCACTTTGAGAATATTGATTACTCTGTCAGCAGCTTCAACAATGATCACCGGCTCCATAGTTAATGGCTGCCAAGGACCAAGCATGCGATCGACTAAGTCGCGCAGACGGTCGGCCTCAGAGATAACAATTTGGGTATATTCTTTTAGCTCTTCACTGGGCAGGGCACGATCCAATAACTGTGCAGCGCCCCTTATGCCGCCAAGGGGGTTTTTCACTTCGTGTGCAAGACCACGGATTAGGCTGCGGGTGGTTTCTTGTTGAGACTCCAGCGAGTTACCTTGGCTTATGGCGTTGAGCCTGCTCGTAGGGTGCATTTCCAGTAGCAGCCCTCGAGGGTTTTCAACGTTTGTAACGGTCAGGTCTATGCGCTCGACCACGCTTTCTGGTAGCTGCAAGTGAATGTCTCGGCTTGTGAAAGGTTGGCCATTATCCAATGCGACTTGAAGGGAGTTGATTAAATCATCAGATCTGAGAATGAACTGGTCTAAAGAGTCGCCGTTAATTTGCGCCGCTGAAATATGCAGCAAACTTTCTGCGGAGGCATTTACAAGGCGTACGCACAAATCTGCGTCTAGGAGAATAACAGCGGTAACTAGATGATCTAAAAGCCCTACCAATGTGGGCTGCTTTAGATGTTCTCTATATGGTGGTTTTGCTCGATTCATCATCCGCTCAATTGACCTAATCTGCCGTTAATTTGGTCATATCTCAGTCTTAAAACAGCCGTTGCGAGATCTTTGGATAGTCAACGTTTAGCTTAAATTTTATTTCTGAATTCGTGTTTTTGGTTATTGTTCTATCTTCAAAGCAATAATTGGGCCGATATTGGTGACCTAATTGCAGTTTAAAAACCTATGACTGTATTTGATCGAAAGTAGGCCGTAGATAAATAATATTACGAAAAATTTACTATTAAAATCAGTAACCTATATCATTATCATCTGGCCCTACTAAGCCCGTATTTTTTGTTTGCTACGGGGTTGGTGAACATCTGCGTAAGCTTTTGACACAACTTCTGTTCCGGTATCTCGAACTTTGCTGCACCAAAATAGTGCGTGCTCCAAAAAAGGTCAAGCTATATGTGAACGGTCATTGCTGTTTCAGCTTAATTAGGCTGAAGGTAGGGTCAGGGAGGTAACGTTACCGCCTAAGTTGGATTACGGACCTTCGCAAGAGGGTGAATGTTACAGGTGGGCTTTGCTGAATTTGTTCTTCTTGTTGGTAGAGGGTTGCAACAAGGCTGTGTGTGCCGCGACTGACCTGCTGCAGTTGAAAGTTAATCTGAGTGCTAGTTTGACTGTCTTGTAGCGGTTTCGAGGCGACAACTTTTCCGTCTAGGCTCATTTCCAAGCGTAGGTTTGCACCGTCCGATTTTAAGCGAAGTTCTATTTCAACTAGTCCCGCATTACTGCGCAGTAGTTGGCCCTCGAGGGGAGAAGTGATCACTAGGGGTGCTTGATACCTAGTTGTTTTGTCAGTTTGAGTCTCGGCGTTTTGCAAAGCGCTAGGCTCCTTTAAGTGATGGCTGCTAGATGCTAAGAGATTTGTCCTCTGCCAAGGCATTGAGCGCCGGATTTCGCCTGCTTTTTTGATATGGGTAGCTTTTAGGTTATCGGTAAATATCTGGCGAGGGACTGTCGTACATGAATTGTCGCTACTCCTTGGTTGAGTGATCTGCCAAATTTCTTTTCTAGGAATATGTTTATCTACTTTATGTGATTCGCTCAGGGCTGTTTTGGGGCTCAGGGCTGTTTTGGGGCTCAGGGCTGTTTTTGAGCTCAGGGCTGTTTTTGGGCTCAGGGCTGTTTTTGAGCTCAGGGCTGTTGCTGCGCTGTGGGTTTGGCTGATGAACATCGAGCCCATGGCTTGGGTTAATAACAAAGCTGCAAGTATGTGCTGCAATAGACTGTAATTTTTTGCGGGAGGTGGTGTAAGGATTGCTGAAAGTTCGCCGTCCGTTTAACGCTTTAGACGAAGTTTCAGTCAGCGTTTACACAGTTACTTTGTAAGCACTCAACCATATAAAAAGTCTCACAAAGATCCCACGCAGATTCCATAAAGAGAACAGCTCAGAATATTGATGAAGCTGGGGGTAAAACTGAAAGGGACGAACGCCCAGAAAGAAAGGTTTAGAAGAACCAAGGGTCGAGAACACGCCCTCAGATAATCTGAGGGCGCCATTCACTAGAAGAGCTTAGCTTAAGCCAAACCTTCCTTTGTGGTCTTCACAATTGCTGCCGCTACTTTGTATGGATCAGCATTTGAAGCAGTTCTTCTGTCTTCCAAGCGACCTACCCAGCCATCTGTGTGAGTAGTGATTGGAATACGGATGGACGCGCCTCTATCTGAGATACCGTAGCTGAACTGATCAATAGACTGTGTCTCGTGCTTACCAGTTAAACGCTGATCGTTTTCTGCGCCGTAAACACTGATGTGTCTTTGGATATTACGGCCAAAGCTTTCACAGATCTTAGTAAAGGTTTCTTCTTTACCTGAAGTACGCATAGCTTCGTTTGAGAAGTTTGCGTGCATACCAGAGCCGTTCCAGTCTGTATCGCCAAGAGGCTTAGGGTGCCAGTTGATGATGTAACCGTACTTTTCGCCAGTACGCTCTAGTAGGTAGCGTGCAAGCCATGTCTCATCGCCCGCTTGCTTTGCGCCTTTAGCGAAAACTTGGAATTCCCACTGACCAGCTGCTACTTCGGCATTGATACCTTCAACATTGATGCCTGCTTCTAGGCAGATGTCGAAGTGTTCTTCTACACAGTCACGGCCAAATGCATTCGCCGCTCCAACTGAACAGTAGTAAGGGCCTTGTGCAGCAGGGAAACCACCGTGAGGGAAACCTGGAGGCAGTTGAGTATCGGGATCCCATAAGAAATATTCTTGCTCAAAGCCGAACCAAAAATCATCGTCGTCATCGTCGATAGTCGCGCGACCATTTGATTCGTGTGGTGTGCCGTCAGCGTTGAGTACTTCGGTCATAACCAAGTATGCATTTTGACGATCTGGGTCTGGGTAAATTGCCACTGGCTTAAGTAGGCAATCAGAGTCGCCGCCTTCAGCTTGTTCAGTTGAGCTGCCGTCGAAAGACCACATAGGGCATTCTTCTAGAGTGCCGCCGAAGTTTTCGCGTACTTGTGTCTTGCTGCGCAGGCTTTGCGTAGGTTGATAACCGTCGAGCCAAATGTACTCAAGTTTAGATTTCATATTTTAAGATCTCCTTTTATATGTGTATCAGCGTTAGTTAAGAGTTGCCGAATGCAAATGCAGCCCGTATTTATCGCAGCTTATTCCGCTGAAATGCTCTCCCCAGTACCAGCAAGAAATGTGCCATTCACTCGAATGACGAATGCCACGTTGTGTAGGGCATTTTCGAATGTGCCATGACACTGCGGGTCAATATGCGCACCATTATGGTGCGCCGATATCTGGTTGCAAATCTCTCGCTCTATTCTGGTGCATACGCCTCGGAGAAACAATTCCAAAGTGAATATAGTTTTGCTCTTCTTCCGCTGTTTTTAGCACTTCACTCACAGACTAGGGGGCATTTTCTGCCCAGATATTTCTTGTCTATTGCGCAAAGCTATATTTTTACCGGTTAGTTGTTGCTAAGAAGATAAGCAGGAAGATAAGCAAGAAGATGAGATATTAGGGAGACAGCTGTGCGATGTTCCTCCATAATCGCCGCCTTCTGAAGTCCCACAATGATCTTCTCTTTCTCTTAAGTAGAGTTTTGACTTTTTCTGCGCTTTTTAGAGCCAGGGTCGAATCCGCACTTATGGAAACTCATGAGGGTTGTTGCTTGCGGTTGAATTGATCTGCATTGCTAAAATTTAAAGAGGAACTTTCGTCTCGTGCCAAATCCTAATGTACGCAACGTCGCCATAATTGCCCACGTTGACCATGGTAAAACCACGCTAGTGGACTGCCTGCTCCAACAGACCGGAATGATCTCAGCCAGTGCCGCTGAGCGGGTTATGGACAGCAACGATCTTGAAAAAGAGCGTGGCATTACGATTCTTGCCAAAAATACTGCAATTCAATATCGCGATACACAAATTAATATCGTCGACACACCTGGGCACGCTGACTTTGGTGGTGAGGTAGAGCGAATTCTTTCTATGGTGGATGCAGTTCTGTTATTGGTAGATGCCGTAGATGGACCCATGCCGCAAACTCGCTTTGTAACGCAAAAAGCTTTTGCTTACGGACTGAAGCCAATTGTTGTAGTTAATAAAATCGACCGACCCGGTAGTGAGCCTTATCGAGTGATCGATGAAGTATTTGAACTCTTTGATAACTTGGGTGGGACAGACGAGCAACTGGACTTCTCTGTAGTTTACGCATCTGCCATTAACGGCGTAGCAGGATTAGAGCTAGATACCGTTGCAGATGACATGACACCACTTCTTGATATGTTGGTTGATCAAGTACCACCCCCAGAAGTAGATGAGACTGGGCCATTTCAAATGCAGATCAGTTCGTTGGACTACTCAACTTACGAGGGCGTAATTGGCATCGGTAGAATTTCTCGAGGCCAACTTGCTCGTAACCAGCAGATCATCGCTGTGGACCGAGAAGGTAATGAGCGTAAAGGTAAAGTGGTAAATATTTATCGCCATCACGGTTTAGAGCGCGTTGACTCGCCCAATGCTACCGCTGGAGACATTATCTGCTTAACCGGTGTCGACAAGATCAATATTTCAGACACATTGTGCTCGCCTGATCAGGTAGATCCGATGACGCCTCTTACGGTTGATGAGCCAACATTGTCGATGATGTTCTGCGTAAACAACTCACCGCTTTCAGGTAAAGAAGGCAAGTTCGTTACCAGCCGTCAGATTCGGGAACGTTTATATACTGAGGCTTCTCATAACGTTGCTCTGGTTATTGAAGACACCGCTGACCCAGATAGGTTTTTAGTTTCAGGTCGAGGTGAGTTACACCTTTCGGTGCTTATTGAAACTATGCGTCGCGAAGGTTTCGAATTGGCTGTGTCCAGACCGCAAGTTATCTATCGAGAAATAGATGGTGTTGTACACGAACCTTACGAAACGTTAACCATCGATATTGAAGACACTCACCAAGGTAAGGTGATGGAGTCTTTGGGTGATCGCCGCGGTGAGTTACAAGAAATGCAGCCAGACGGCAAAGGTCGAGTGCGGCTGCAGTTCCGTATTCCAAGTAGAGGCATTATGGGTTACCGCCCTGTGTTCCTGTCGCAAACTTCAGGCACGGGCATTATGTCTTTCGCCTCTGACGGCTTTGGCCCGAGAACGGCGGACGACGTGGGTTCGCGTAAGAACGGTGTATTGATTGCAAACGCTCAGGGTAAGGCAGTTGGTTTTGCTCTGTTTAATCTGCAAAACCGTGGCCGCATGATGGTTAAGCCTAACCAGATAGTCTACGAAGGCATGGTTGTTGGTATTCATGTTCGTTCAAACGACCTTACGGTAAATCCTCTGAAGGAAAAGAAGCAAACCAACGTGCGAGCTTCTGGTACGGATGAAAATATCGTTTTAACCTCAGCGTTGGAATTCACCTTAGAGCAAGCTCTTGAATTTATTGACGACGATGAGTTGGTGGAAGTAACACCGGAGAATATCCGCGTGCGTAAAACTCTGCTAAAAGAAAACGAGCGCAAGCGGGCCTAAAACCTAGTCCGCTGTTGTTGCCGAAGTCAAAGTAGAGATCGCTATAAAGTAATCTCGGGTGGCGGCAATAGTCGCCAACAATTTGTGGTGGCCAATGAAAGTAGTACTACAACGCGTCAGTTGTGCGCAGGTTTGTATTGATCAGGCGGTAGTCGGTCAAATTGGCACCGGAGTGCTGCTGCTGTTGGGGGTTGCCCCAGAGGACGATGAGGCAGCTGCGGATTGGCTGGTGGAAAAGGTTTTGGCGCTACGCATATTTCCAAAGCCAGATGCCGAATCGGCTACGACAACTATGCAGCTTGGTTTAGAAGACATAGCTGGGCAAGCTTTAGTTGTTTCTCAATTTACGCTTTTTGCCGATGTCGCCAAAGGCCGCCGGCCCTCTTTCTCTGGCGCCGCAGCTCCAGAATTTGCTAATCATTTGTACGAGTATTTTGTGCGCAAGCTCAGCGCGAGAGTGAGTGTGCAAACAGGCCGGTTTGGTGCGGATATGCAGGTTACCTCAACCAATGATGGTCCCATTACTCTATTGCTGGAAAAGACTTAGCAAAAAGTTCTAAAGAGAGTGCGAAAGTAAAATTAAAAAGTTGATTTAGCGTCTGCTGATTTGCTTTCTACAGGCTTGGCTTCTCTGGTGTTTCTGTGTCGTTTTTCTTCTCTACGAAACGCGCCATAAGTACTCCGAATTCAAACAAAAACCAAGTCGGTACCGCTAACAGTAGCTGAGAGACAACATCCGGTGGTGTCATAAGCATGCCAACAACGAAACAACCAATAATGACATAAGGTCGTTTGCTGGCCATTTTGTCTGCCGTGGAAAGCCCGGTCCAAGCCAGTAAAAAAGTGGCTACAGGAATTTCAAAAGCTAAACCAAATGCCAGAAACATTTTCATTATGAAATCTAGATAGTTGGAAATGTCCGGGGTCATTTGCGCCAGATCTGGTGCAACTTTATAAAAGAACTCGAATACCAATGGGAAAACTAGGTAATAGCAAAAGGCGATGCCGCAGTAGAAGAGTACAACGCTTGAAAAAAGCAGAGGGTAGGCAAATTTTTTCTCGTGGCGGTACAACCCTGGAGCAATAAATCCCCAGAGTTGGTGCAGAAGAAATGGAATGCCAAGAAATAGTGCGCAATACAGTGATAGCTTAAAGGGCACTAAAAAAGGCGATGCAATTTGTGTGGCGATCATCTTCGAACCATCAGGCAAGACACTGATTATCGGCGCTGCCACCCAGTCAAAAATTACTCCGCTATAAGTATAGAAAGGTACAAAAAGTATCACGACCAAAACCAAACTGCGCAAAATTCGTGAGCGCAGTTCTATTAGGTGATCTAGAAACGGTTGCTCATGGTCGTCTACCGCTGCGTCGTGGTTAGTTTCTTTATCTGCACTCACGCTAATCTGTCTTATCTTCTTGGTTTTTTAAGTTCGCTTGTTTGCGTAAGTAAGCGGCTTCGACTTCAGCATCGGTACGCGGTGGTGTAGTGGGTGGTTGTGTAGACTCATCTACCATGGTGGTCGCGTGATCGTCTTCTGCTGGCTCGGGATCACGCCCTTGTGCATTGTCGTCCGTATTTTTGTTCTCGCTGGCCGGGTCGCTAGCCATGATCTTATTGGGATCTATGGCAGTTTGCGCCTTTATTGCATCTGTACCTGCGTCGACCTCATCTTGAATCCGCTTCATCTCTTCCATCACTGCTTCGTTATGCAGTTGGCGACGAATACCGTCCATGTCGATCTCTTTCTCAATCTCAGTTTTTACACTGGTAAATGATCTTTGTAGTCTGCCCACCCATAGGCCTAATGTGCGCAGGGCATCTGGCAGTCGTTCCGGTCCGATAACCAGCAAAACCACCACTATGATGACCATAGTCTCTATTGTACTTATGCCATCAAACATATTTGCTATTCGTCATCACTAGATACTGTTGGTGGTGCATTGTCTCGCGTGGCTGAAGGCTATTGAGTTTTATGCTCTTCTTTAGCGCTTTGCGCAGCGCTCTCAGCTTGCGGCTCGCCGTCGATGACTTTAGCTTGGGCATCTTGTTCCGCGGGCTTTTCTTCTTCAGACACCGCGTTTCTAAAACCCTTAATGGCATTGCCTAGATCAGAGCCAATACTCTTGAGTCGCTTTGGTCCAAATACCAGTAGAACGATGGCCAGGATCACCAGTAGTTCAGTCATTCCTAATCCAAACATTTTCTTACTCCGTTCATTCGTTCGTTTTCAATTCGTTGCTCGACCAGAACTAGCATTAACTCTGGTCCCGATAGTAGTCAAAGGCAACAAAGCCTAGTCGTCGCGGCCGGCTTTTTCCTCAATACCACCAATACCAAATCTGTCGGCCAACTCGTCCAGTACGTCTTGGGCAGTTAGATCTAAGTCACTGAGCATTACCATAGAGTGAAACCACAGATCAGCAACCTCCTTTATTACCTCGTCTTTTTGCCTCGGGTCTACTTCTGCGTCTTTTGCCGCAATAATAACCTCGGTTGCTTCCTCACCAATTTTTTCCAATATCTTATTGAGTCCCGCTTGGTGTAAGGACGCAACGTAGGATTCTTCATGGCTCTGGTTTTTTCGGTCCGCAAGAACTTCAGTTAAGTCATCTAATATGTTCATCTGATTTCCTTATTGACTAGATCATTATCACTTGAGTATGTGGTGAAGGATAGGCTTTTAAGACTACCCATAATGTATTTCCTAGCGACCCAGCTATTGTGAACCGAATATGAGCGGTATTAAAGTTCCGATCCGGCCTTGATCTGTCTCTGGCCCTGAGACATTCAACCCAACGACAAGTGCGCAGATAATAATGATTGCGACCAGCAATCGTCGTCTTTTACGCTGCATTCCAGCCAACTGATCTTGCAGTTGACGAATCTCTTTACTTTGCTTGGCCATTTCTAGGCGCAGTACCATTTGGCCGTCATCTTTGAGTAATGCGGGTAACCGATGCAGCTCTGCGAATATGAGTGGCCCTTGCTCTGCCAGTTCTGTGATGACTGCAAGCGGACCAAGATTGCGCTTGGCCCAACGTTGCATGAACGGCTCAGCTGTCTCCCATAGGTCTAACTCGGGATATAGCTGCCTGCCTAACCCTTCTATGTAGAGTAACGTTTTTTGCAGCAGCACCAGCTGGGGCTGAATTTCCATCTCAAACTCGCTAGCGGTTTGTAAAAGCTCCGCCATAAAGTCAGCAAAAGATATTTCACTCAATGGTTTGGCAAATATTGGTTCACAAACGGATTCTATCACCGCCTCAAACGCGTCGGGGTCCGTGGTAATGGGCACCCAACCGGAACGAATATGCAGGTCAACTACGGCGCGATAGTCGCGGTGGAAAAAGGCCAAAACATTCTGAGCCAAATAGTATTGATCTTCTTTACTCAGGCTTCCAACAATGGCGCAATCTAGGGCCACATACTTTGGGTCGCTGGGGTTGGATACATCCACTAAGACATTGCCCGGATGCATATCCGCGTGGAAAAAGTTGTGCTCAAAGACTTGGGTGAAAAAGGTTTCTACACCTTTGTGCGCCAACACCCGCATATCTATGTTGGCTTCTTTCAGCGCTGTGATATTACCAATAGAAGGGGCAAATACCTGTTCCATGACAAGTATGTTGCGGCGCGTAAATTGTGCGTAGAGACGCGGCACGTAAAGTAACGGTGAGTCAGCGAAGTTGCGTCTAAGCTGAATCTGGTTGCGTGCTTCGCTGAACATATCTAGTTCAATTAGCAGCGTATTTAGGTGATCACGCATGATGCGCGGCAGGTGGATACGCCGAACGATTGTAAAGCGGTTGTCCAAATACTCTGCAACATGAATGAGTAGGGTCATATCCTTAAGAATCCGCGCTTCGATATTTGGGCGCACAATTTTTATTACAACAGCCGTACCATCCTGTAACTTTGCTTGGTGCACTTGCGCTATGGATGCGCTGGCAATGGGCGTAGCATCAATGCTTTGGAAGGCGTCCGTAGTTCCGATAGCATCAGCAACTTCTACCTGAATGTTTAAGTTAGGTATTGGCGTCACTTTATCCTGCAGTTTTGCTAGGGTTTGGCAGACTTCTTCGCCGAGGATGTCCGGCCTTGTGGACAATAGCTGACCGATCTTTATGTACACTGGACCCAAATTTTCCAGTGTCGTTAGCAGGTGTGTGCCCAAAGTTTTTTTGCCAACAGGCAGTAGAACTTGCAGGCCTTTTATCGCTAAGCGCAAAGGGAAATTGGGTATAGCTTCAGCGGGTATTAGGTGATGCAACCTGCTGCGAAAGACCGCGACGATCAGCTTAAACAATTGTGGCCAATCTGCGCGGGTCATCGGTTAGATGGCTCAGAGTTGTCCTGTACTGTGCGTTCACGTTGGGAGATACGAGCACTCAAGCGATCTACCCTTAATCGTAGGGCATCTAATTCGTCTAGGTGACGGGCAAAATTTTCTGTATTAGTGAATCCCGCAGCAAATTTTGCGCCTGCATTTTGCGCGGCATCTGCGCCAAGACTCGACGCAAGATTAGCTAAAGTAGACATTCCCAATTCTAATGTGGCAGCTACTTTGTTAGCGTTTTTGTCGCCCAATATAAGGGCCAGCGGTAGGACTAGGTCCGGATAAAAGTTTTTGATTAACTCGCTCAGTTCCAACAGTAGCGTTTCGTCTCCGTCTATTTGAATTGCCGCTGACTCACCGCCTGTAGTTAACGCCTTAAGCAAGCTCGGCGCCGTACCTGCTATGGCAACATTGGGATGAGCTGCGCTACCGTTGTGCAACTCAATGCCGTTAGCGCCAATTATTAAATGCCATACTTTTTCCGGTGCAGTGCATTTGATTTCAATAACTTGCCCTGCAATAGACGCCATCTTGAGCACTAGGCTCGGATCAAGGGCCGATATTTGGCGGCATACTAGGTTGACAAAATCTACCAAAAATTTGTCGAGCATTGCGCTGTTAACAATGGTCATAACGGATGGTTAATGAGCATTTAACGGTTTCACGCCGCGGTGAATAGCCGCAACTCCGCCAACCAAATTATGGTACTGGGCATCGTCGAACCCTGCGTCTTCAAACATTTGTTTCAACGCCTTTTGGTCTGGGTGAACGCGTATTGAATCCACAAGATACTGATAAGGCTGTGCGTCTCCAACGAAAAACTTACCTACTGGTGGCCATAGAGTTTGGAAAATTTTGTAGGCCGACTCCAATAATGGATCTTGGGGTTTAGAGAACTCTAACACCAACAAAGGAGAGCCAGGTTTCAGAACGCGTAATAATTCTGCTAGCGCCTGATCTTTGTCGGTGAAATTTCTAATGCCAAAACTGATGCATGCGCAGTCGAAGCTGTTATCAGCGAAGGGTAGAGCCTCGGCGGGGGCACGACAAAATTGGACCTGGGACATGCCGCCATCAATAAGTCTGTTGCGACCGACGCGCATCATGGGTTCATTTAGGTCGGTTAAAACGACGCGCCCAGTTTCGCCTACGATGGGTGCAAATAAACCTGCCATGTCACCGGTGCCACCGGCAAGGTCCAAAATATTGTGACCAGTACGTGCGCCAGACATCTGTATGACCATGCGCTTAAAAATACGGTGAGTGCCAAGTGACATTAGGTCGTTCATAACGTCATAACGATCTGCTACTGCTTTGAACACTTCACCCACACGCTTAGTTTTCTCTTCAGGCGAAACTTTTTGATAACCAAAGTTAACTTGCTCCTGAGCGTGACTGGTTGCTTGGGCGTTTTCTTTTACATCAGACATATGCTGGTTTTATCTTCGTTAGTCTTTCTTGTTTAGGTATCGTTTGGATTTTGCTAGGGCCGACCATACGTAACGGTCAGCTTTTTGGCGACCACTGATTGACCGGAATATTTGGCAACCTTGAAGCGTTGGCCTGTTTAAGGTCGGTCAAGTAGTCCTGCCAAAATGTATCTTGATTAGTTCCCATTTCATGTAAGTAGGACCACGCAAATATTCCTGTGTCGTGACCATCGTCAAAGGTGATGCGAATGGCGTAATTGCCAACGGCTTCAATTTTTTTAATGCCTACGTTCTTTTTGCCCGTTTGTAGCGTGCGCTCTTCACTGGAATGTCCGCGCACCTCTGCGGACGGCGAATACACTCGTAGCAATTCTGCCGGCAGGTTAAATGTTACATCCTGCCAGCGAATTTCCAGCACGTGGCCAATTTTGTGATAGGTAATATTAGTCGGTGCTTGCATTACAATCTCTAAAGAATAAACCGGGATAGGTCGTTATTGCTGACTAAGTCGGCTAAATGGGCGTTAACGTAGTCCTCGTCCACTGTGACCGTGGCCTGATCTTGGTCGTTGGCAGAAAAAGACAGATCTTCTAATAATCGTTCCAACACAGTGTGTAGACGTCGTGCGCCAATATTTTCTGTGCCTTCATTGACCTGCCATGCTAGGTGAGCAATTTGCGCAATACCCTCTTTTGCAAACTCAAGATCAACGCCCTCTATGGCCATCAACGCTTGGTATTGCTCCGTGAGACTAGCTTTAGGTTCAGTGAGAATGCGTTCAAAATCTCCCGGAGTTAAAGCACTCAACTCAACTCGGATGGGAAGTCTGCCCTGTAGTTCAGGGATTAGGTCTGAGGGTTTGGCTAAGTGGAATGCTCCTGAGGCAATAAACAAAATATGATCGGTCTTAATCACACCATATTTGGTCGTAACACTGCAGCCTTCAATAAGTGGCAGTAGGTCGCGTTGCACACCTTCCCTAGACACATCCGCCCCGGTGGTCTCCGAGCGTTTTGCCACCTTATCTAACTCGTCAATGAAAACTATGCCCGTTTGCTCTACAGCGGTGAGTGCTTGGCTTTTTATCTCGTCTTCATTAACTAGCTTGGCGGCTTCCTCTTCGTGAATTCTTTTTAGCGCTTCCTTAATTGGCAGCCGCTGATCGGTTTTTTTACCCTGACCCAAATTACTGAACATATTTTGTAGCTGGTTGGTCATTTCTTCCATGCCCGGTGGAGTCATGATTTCTACACCGATATTGACCTGTTCCAGTTCGATATCAATTTCCTTGTCGTCCAGTTCTCCTTGGCGGAGTTTCTTTCTGAACATTTGTCGAGTGCTAGACTCACTACTAGACGTAGACTCGCCGCTATCTGTGTTGTCTGCACTCTCTTTGCGTGGCTCTGGCAGTAATATGTCCAAGATACGATCTTCCGCACGATCTTGGGCGGTGTCTTGTACCGCCTGCATTTGCTCTTCGCGCAGCATATTGATTGAGGTATCCATAAGATCGCGAATTATAGATTCCACGTCACGACCCACATAACCCACCTCGGTGAACTTGGTGGCTTCTACTTTAATAAAGGGCGCATTTGCGAGTTTCGCAAGGCGACGGGCAATTTCGGTTTTGCCCACACCGGTTGGTCCGATCATGAGAATATTTTTCGGGCTAACTTCATCGCGTAATTCAGCGGTTAGCTGTAACCGCCGCCAGCGGTTGCGCAAGGCAATAGCCACAGCTCTTTTTGCCTCACTTTGCCCAATAATGTGGCGATCTAGTTCTTTGACAATCTCAGCGGGTGTCAGTTGTTTTAGGGTGTTCATAGTTAAGGCCTTAGTCGCCCGCTTTGGCAATGCTTAGCGTTTCAATGGTGAAAGAGTGGTTGGTATAAATGCAAATATCACCGGCAATACTAAGGGATTTTTCGACCACCTCTTCTGGCGGTAGTTGGGTGTTTTCAGTCATAGCAATGGCCGCTGCGCGGGCATAGTTACCGCCAGAGCCAATGGCTAAAACGCCCGCTTCTGGTTCGATTACATCGCCATTACCACTGATCAATAGAGTGGCAGTGGTATCAGCAACAATGAGCATTGCTTCAAGTTTGCGAAGGGCGCGATCCGAGCGCCATTCTTTCGCGAGTTCTACTGCAGCCCGGGCGAGTTGCCCATGATATTTCTCTAGCGCCGCTTCAAAACGTTCAAATAGCGTAAAAGCATCTGCGGTGCTACCTGCGAACCCAGCAATTACTTTGTCATGATACAGTTTGCGTACTTTTATGGCGTTGCCTTTCATGACAGTGTCGCCCAATGACACTTGGCCATCGCCGCCAACACAGACTTGCTTGTCGTCGCGTACGCTTAAAATTGTCGTACCGTGAAATTCTTGCATTCGGTTATCTCAGATTAGATCAAGGAGTGTTGTTGTATTAGTTAAGCCATATTGCTGTCAGGTTTTGTTGCCGCAGGCGTGTCATAGCACGGTCTGCAACGGCTTTTTTGTCGAAGGGACCCACTATTACTCGGTGCCAGGTTTCGCCTGAAACTTTGGAAGACTCAATGCTGCTTGGAAGGTCTGTAAGCAATAACTTAGCCCGCAGCACATTGGCATCTGCTTCGCTACGAAATGAGGCGGCTTGAATTCTAAAAGTCTTTGCGGCATTAGCTGTGGCGGGCGGCGCAGAGTATGTGTCCGGATTCGCAGCTACCTCGTTATTCTTCAGCAGGTCAGGGAACTCAAAACGAATTTTAGGTGTTTCTTTTGTAGTCTTTTCACTACTAGGCGCTGATGCCTCGGTGTCCAGTATTTCCGGTGCATAAGCGGTGAGTAGAACAATGGCGGCGCCTACTAATGCACCTGAAGAAAAACTCGGTGCGTGGAAGGTCATTTTGCCTTTTGTTGGGGTGCGTCGCTGCGCCGGCTTGCGCTTTGCAGGTTTGCGCTTAGATTGATTGCTGCGTTCGGCGAAATCTTTAGTCATCGGCCTTGGTAAGGTGATTTGATGTTGGCAGGAATGATACAGGCCGCGCAGCGTTGAGGCGAACTGGGATGAGCGAAAAAAGCCAACGCAAGCTATGTTTTTTCACTACGTTGTCGCAATAAAAAACTTATAGCGCGTCGTAGGGATCTACGTCGATAGACCACCTGAGTTGTGTCGGAACTTTGGGTCTACCTAAGCCGTGGAGCAACTTGTGGAGCTGGCTGCGCGTGGGGGCAATGAGCATGAGCTGATAGCGAAATCGGTTTGCAATGCGAGCCATTGGTGCGGGTATTGGCCCCATAACCTCCACCTGATTGCGACCCATACTGTTAAAGGTATTTTTGCAGGTCTGCAAAAAGTCTAAAGCAATGCGGCCATCTTCCGCTTCAGCTCGCAGCATGGCCATAGGTAAAATGGGAGGCAGTCCAGCTTCTTCACGTGTTTTTAGCTCTTCTTGAGCAAACCCTGCGTAACCTTCTTCTATTAATTTTGTCAGCACTGGGTTCTCAGGTTGGTAAGTTTGAATCCAGACTTCTCCTGGGCGTTCGGCTCTCCCGGCTCTTCCCGCAACTTGTACGACTAATTGAGCCGTGCGCTCTGGTGCGCGAAAATCCGGGCTTAAAAAGCCGCTGTCCGCGTTGAGCACTACGACCAAGGTAACTGACGGGAAATGATGGCCTTTCGCCAGCATTTGGGTGCCCACCATGATGCAAGGCGAACCTTGATTTATTTTATCGAGTTGCTCGCCCAGTTGTCGGTTGGTTCTTGTTGTATCGCGGTCTACCCGATAAATGGGGACATTGGGAAAGAGTGCTTCCACAGCGTCTTCTGCGCGCTGTGTCCCTAGGCCCACAGGTAAGAGGTTGGGTTGACCGCAATGCTCGCAGAGCTCTGGAATTTGAAACTTCAGCATGCAGTGATGGCAAATCATTTGTGCAGGCGAGCGGTGTAGGGTGAGTTTGGCGTCACAATCCGAACAATGACATTGCCAGCCACAGGACTGGCAAAGCAGTGTTGGCGCAAAGCCGCGACGATTCAGATAAATCAGCACCTGACCTTCGGCTGTGAGGTGATGGCGAATTACATCTACTAATGTTCGAGAGAAGCCGTCTTGTAATGTTTGCCCGCGTAAGTCGATTAAATTGTAAGTGGGCATACTTGCACCCCCAGCTCTGTGGGGTAATTTCAGCAAGGTGTAACGCTTGCGTGAGACGTTATAGATGGACTCCAGCGAGGGCGTAGCGGAACCCAGGACCAGCGGAATGCCCAAGCTGTGGGCGCGTTTCGCGGTTAAATCTCTGGCAGAGTAGCGCAGTCCCTCTTGCTGCTTATAAGAGCTGTCGTGTTCCTCATCAACAATAATAAGATCTAACTGCTTAAAGGGCGTGAATACAGCAGAGCGCGTGCCGATTAAAATATTCAATTCGCCGTCTCTGCAACGAAGCCAAGTTTGTAACCGTTGTTTGTCGGTTAAAGCCGAGTGCAACATACCTACTTGGCCAAAGCGTTTTTCGAACCGGGCGAGGGTTTGAGGGGTGAGGGCGATCTCAGGTACAAGCACCATAACTTGACCACCGCGAGCCAAAACCGGAGCCATACTTTGAAGGTAGACCTCAGTTTTGCCGCTGCCTGTAACACCCTCTAAAAGCAAAACCTCAAAGCGACCAGCTGCGGCCTCAATAGCGTCAATGGCCGCATGCTGCTCGGCACTAGCCTCTAAAGCCGGTGCTTTCGCCGCCAGTTCTCGGCGCGTAGCAGCGGAAACTCGGTTAATAACTTCTAGCTCCGCCAGCTTGTTAAGCATCGCTCGACTAAAACCAGCATCCACCAAAGCCTTGCCCGAAATTACTGGATATTCCACTAAGTGCTCGTGCATATATTCCACGAGGCCAGTTTGTTTAGGCGCACGGGGGTTGGTGTATTCAGGTCGGGCTAGATGCCAAAAGTCTTCTTCTTCTAAAACGAAGGGCAGGCCTTTGCGCGCTGCGTTGGGCAAAATGGTGGCTAAAACCTCCCCCAGAGGATGGTGATAGTAAGTGCTCATCCAGTTGGCTAGGTCTAATAGCTCGCCACTAATGGCGGCGTCATCATCGATTATTTGAATAATTGGCTTGGGGCTTTTATGTGGGCTAGTGACCTCCACATTAACGCACACGCCGATGGTTTGAGTGCGGCCAAAAGGTACTTTCAGGCGCGCGCCCACGTTTGGAATGGGCATACTCTCAGGAACACTATAGTCATAGACCGCGTGTAGTGGGCGCGGCACTGCTACCTGAATGATTCGATTTCCCTGATTCATAGGGCATTCTACGGAGAGTTAGAGCAACTGCGAAGCCCAGGGAGGAAAGATTGCGTAATTGCCTTAGATAGATGCTGATAAATGGTCACATAAAGTTGCCAATGAGCAGACATCTGTTAAACTTTGCGACCCAAATTTTTGATGACGGTCAGTCGCTATGAAGCCTGAAATACATCCTGAGTACAACATCGTGAAGGCAACCTGTAGTTGCGGCGCCGAGCTTGAAATTGGCACTACGCTACGTGAAAACATCCACTTGGATGTGTGCTCAAATTGCCACCCTTTCTACACCGGCAAGCAAAAGATCTTAGATTCTGGTGGTCGAGTTGAGAAATTCCGCCAGCGTTTCGCCAAGAGAAGCAGCAGCGGTAGCTAGACTATTTGTTTGGGGTCGATTGTTGGCCCTGATTTCTCGGCTGTTTCTGCGCCTCACTGTCCTGGTGGGGCTGTCTCGTCTCAGTAATCTCCAGATTGCAATTTAGATTGGGTAGAACAAGTGGTTAATTAAATCCCTTCTTTTGCTCTGCACTATTACTCTGCATATCGTCATAGATCTCCCGCCTTTCGTCTCCGCTAGGGGCAATTAGCACCTTTCCGCTTCCATTTCCCAAATTAGTCTGTATATCCTTACGTTCTGTGCGTTTTTGAGTTTTCCTACATTGCTGTCTAATTTTGAGCACTGCTAAATGACCAATCATATTTTCGCCTCTAGATTTGTTCGCAATACCTTGGCTGGGTTCGGAGCCGTTTTGTTAGTTGCGCTGGCTACTGTGCCGGTTCCTGCACAGGCTGGAGTAGGCGCTAAGATGTACAACGAATTTTTGGAAAAGGGTGTTATTTATCCTGACGAAGAGTGGCAAGACTACGTCACAGAAATAGGCGAACGGCTACTCGCCGTTTCTCCTCATGCAGGTAAAACTTATACCTTTGTCGTAGTTGATCAGCCCACCGTCAACGCTTGGGCGACACAAGACGCCTATATTTTTGTCACTCGGGGCATTTTGGCGTTCTTTAATAGCGAAGACGAATTGGCTGGAGTGCTGGGTCACGAAATTGGTCACGTCATTGGCAATCATATAAGAAACTCTATTTCTCGCAGACGTTTGAGTGAGATCGCCGGCTTTTTGGGTGCGTTTGCCACTGGGTCCTCTTCCACGGTTGGCTTAGCTAATACAGTTACCGCAACGTCTTTAGCGGAGTATGGGCGAAAAAATGAATTAGAGGCCGATGAAATAGGCACCCAACTTATTTTGCGAGCTGGATATGACCCTCGGGCTTTATTGGCGAGTATTCAGTCATTGCAGGATCATGACAATTTTCAGCGCACGGTGAAAAATGCGCCTACTATTTATCACGGTATGTTGGGCAGTCACCCTGCCCACAATAAGCGGCTGAATGATTTGGTAGAACAGTCGCAGCATTTGCAGTTGGTTGAGTTGCCAGAGCCTGAGCGAGATTTTTATGCCATGTTGCCCGGTCTGCGCTTTGGCGATGATTCAGCAATAGGTATTGTTCATGATGGTGTTTACTACCACGGCACGTTAAGGCTAAAAATTGCTTTTCCCAAAGGCTGGAATGTTCTTGCGACTTCTGCTGAGGTCTTTGGCAACGAGCCTAATGGTGAAGGCACTATGTCGGCTAAGCGCACTAGTCTGCCGCTAGAGGCGCAAACTCCGCAACAATATCTAACCGAAACACTCCGTCGAGACGATTTAGAGAACGGCGAAGAAATTCAGGCGGGTCCATACGGTGGTTATTTGGCCTCAATAAAGGTGCCGGGCGAGACTCCCAAGCTGCGTAAAATTGCGGTAATTTACAAAGAAAATGGCGTTTACGTTTTTAATGGTGAGCTCAAGGATAAGGGTGATCCAGCTGTTTTCGAAAAGCACTTCAGAGACATGGTGACTTCTTTTCGGCCTATGACCGCAGATGATCTGCGTCTAATCAATAAACAAAGTATCGCATTAGTGGAGGCTCGGCCCGGAGATACTTATGCAAAGCTTGCTGCCAAGATGCCTATTAAGGTAGATGGTGAAGAAACCTTGCGAGTAATCAATGGTCATCACCCTAGAGGTGAACCTAGAGCCGGTGATTTGATTAAAGTGATTCAATAACCTTGTCCGCAAAATAATCAGAACAGATCAACGGCCCGAATTGTTTCTTCTTCATTGCCTCTGGTGGCAGCAGATTCTTTGACCGTTGGCGCTGCCTCGGTGAGGAATATTTCCGAGATGCCGTTAGGGTTGGATGGTGAAACCGCCTCACCGGTCTTGGGATCTACTTTGATGGTGACTATCCCCGCTGGCTGGCTTGGCAGTGTTTGTGGAACACCTTCCAATGCTTCGCGCATAAAGTCGATCCAAATGGGTAGCGGTATGTTGGATCCATAAGCATTGCGCCCCAATGGTTCCTGATCACTAAAGCCAACCCAAACGCTGGCAACTAAACTGCTATTGAAACCATTGAACCAAGTGTCTGCTGCATCATTGGTGGTGCCGGTTTTGCCAGCAAGATCATTACGTTTTAGTACTAAAGCCCTGCGGCCTGTACCTCTCTTTACTACATCTCTGAGCATCGACTGCATAATGAAAGCGTTGCGCTCATCTACTACTCTCGGAGCATTTTTTACTTTTTCTGTGGAAGCAGAGAGTGCGCTTACAAGTTCCTCCAGTGAGCCATTGTTCATTAACCAGTCAGTTGGATTGGTGGAGACGGCGTTGCGTCTAGTTGCTGCTGTGTTGGTTGCGCCCTCAACCTCTTCTATACAGTTGCGACATACTTTTGGTGATTTATTGGTAAAGACCACTTGGCCATTTTGATTCACTATGCGGTCAATAATCTGCGGCTCTACCAAATAGCCTCCATTGGCAAGCACAGCATAGGCTTTAGCCATGTCTAGTGGCGCAACGGTCATAGTGCCGCCGCCGATAGCAAGCTGGGTATTGCGGGGAAAGCTACTGGTGTCAAAACCAAAACGTTCTACATTTCTGAGTACCTTGCCCGCGCCAATGCGCAGTAGTACACGCATGGAGACTAGGTTAATAGATCTATACAAGGCTTCGCGCAAACGTGTGGGCCCATTGTAACGATTGTTGTCGTTATCGGGTCGATACTGAGACTCAAGGTTTTTATCGTCGAATACCAACGGGGCATCGAGAAAAATGTCAGCGGGTGTAATGCCGTTGGAGATGGCTGTTGAATATAAAAAGGGTTTAAAGCCTGATCCTGGTTGGCGAGTAGACTGTAGTGCGTAGTTATATTGATTTCGATAAAAGTCATAGCCGCCGACCATTGCCTTAACATCACCGTTTTCAGGGTCTAACGAAACCAGTGCGCCTTGAATTTTTGGTAGTTGGGCCAACTGCCAAGACACTTCTTTTGTTGTGTCGGCTGGTCGTTGTTGCAGCCGAATAATATCGCCAACTGCTAACACCTCTGCCATTGAAGTTAAGGGTGGGCCGCGGCGATCCACATCAACATAAGCTCGCGCCCATAAAGAGTTTAAGCGAGTGAGAGAATGGGCCTGTCCGTCTAACGTATAAGCTATGGCTTCTTGGGCTTCTACTTGGGTCACAATAGCTGGCACCATGTCGGCGAAAACACGCAGATCTTCTAGGGGTGCCAAAATTGCTTCATTAAATGCAGGGGGCAATGCTGGCGCCTGCCCGTTGAGGGTTGCATTTTCTAGGAGCTGGTTTTCTACGTTAACCAGTTCGGTTTGTAGTGGTTGTTCGGGTGGAAACTGTGCATTGATTAAGTCGACTATTTCTTCTGCCGCCACAGCCTCTGGCCCGCGATAGCCGTGACCTCTGTCATATTTCTCTAGACCTTTGCGCATGGCTGCAACGCCAGCTGCTTGCATGCCTGCATCTAGAGTGGTGTAGATTTCGTATCCACCTGTATATAGATCTTGGAATTTCCCCGTTACTTGCTGACGTGCCCATTCAGCGGCGTAGGGGCTGGGTAAGTCTAAGGTGCGGGCGTAAACTTGCGCGCTGATGGGTGTTGCCACCGCCTCGTTGTATTGCGCTTTGGTTATAGAATTTTGTGCCAGCATGCGGCCCAACACCTGATTGCGCCTGCGTAACGCCCAAGTGGGGCCATTAATAGGGTTGCCCGCTTCTGGTCTTTGCGGAATACCAGCCAGCATTGCCAGCTGCTCCAACTTAAGGTCTTTTAGTGATTGACCGTAGTAGGTTAGTGCCGCAGCTTCAGCGCCGTAGGCTCTTTTGCCAAAGGGCACAATATTTATATACAGCTCCAAAATTTCGTCTTTGCTTAACTCCTGTTCAATTTTTAGGGCTAAGAGCATTTCTTTGAATTTTCTCAGAAACTTGCGCTCAAGGGTAAACGACACATTACGCGCAAGCTGCATGGTTATAGTGCTTGCCCCGCCTGCCTTAGACCCGTCTGGCGCGATCAACCCACCAATTAGCTGGAAAATATCGTTGGTAAGAGAGATGTAGTCTATGCCGTTGTGTTCATAAAAGCGTTTATCTTCGGTGTCTAAAATGGCGTTGATAAACTGCTGAGGCACATCTTCGATATATATCGGTATGAGGCGGCGCTCGCCAAACTCGCCGATCAATTCGCCGCCATTGGCGTAAATTCTCAGAGGGGTTTGAAATTCCACATTTCGAAAGGTTTCAGCCTTTGGTATTTGTGGGTCCAAATAAATGTAGATGCCTGCTAAACCTATGGCCACGGCACACAATGAGCTGACCCCCAGATTGATTAGGTAGAAGAAAATTCTGTATCTTCGGCTGGGCCGAGGGGAGCTTGCCATGATGATATTCGATAAGGTATTTCGCAGTGCGGTTCAATCATAACCAACCCTAGGCTGGTAGCAACCGTAGCGGACTATTCTTTCTCACGTGCCAAACCTTCAAAAGTCACAATCCACAGATAACTAACACGTCCGTGTCCGCAAAAACGCTAGTCCAGCTTGGATATTGCCTACGCAGTTTGCCGTGTTCTCGATATGTCTTATTGATTTGAAAGATCAAACTAATGGTTCAGGAATGACCAGTAGGCAATTGGCCGGGGCAAGATCAATTTTCAGTATCTTTAACAAAACATTTAACAAAACATCTAAAAAAACATTTAACAGAACCTCTAAAAAGCGGCCAACTAGCGAGGTATTGAGATTTGGCTATGAAGGACTATTTTACTGTACGTACACGTAACTTCTCGCTCCGCTGGTGGAGTCATCGCACCCGAGTAGGTATTGAAATAACTGATCAAGGTCTGAAGCTTGTTGAGTTAGCTTGGCGGTGGAATAAACCGTTTTGGTTACACTTTTACGACCTTTATCTTCATCCGCTGATATTGCTGCCTCAACCTCAACCTGAACTTAAAGTGTCGGCATGGAGACGTTGGCATATTGAAACGATAGCGCAAATCCCAATTGAGAAAGGGGCGGTGGAAGACGGTGTGATATTCCAGCTTGAGCCATTGGCTAGTGCGGTTGTAAGTCTAGTTCGGCGGGCGCAAGCCTCCGGTTGTTCTGTTGCAAAGGTGTCATTATCTATAGCGCCAAATTTAGTTTTCCAACTCCCCCTAGGGCGTGTTGGAGACTATTTTGGCATCGATTGGCTAGATAAATTTGATCCCCTCCCCAATAACCACCAGACCTTGGTGTTAAAAGATGTGCCCGCGTTGGAGTTAACCCAGCAGCTTCTTCGCGAGCATAATATCCAGCTTCCGGTGCCGGCTAATCAGGCCTTTTTAATATATTTGGTGGATGATCCTAGATCAGACCGCGATGACCTGCCAGAAAGTCAGTTGGTAATGGTGATATGTCGGCGCAGTGATATCCGTTTGCGCGAACAAATGATGGGTGGTGTGCACCCTAAATTGGCCCGTATGGAGCCGAGTAGTTGCGCCGTCTTAAGGGTAATTGGCTTGGTGGACCCTATTTTGCATCGGCATTTGGCCGCTGCGTCTTGGATCTGGATCAGCTTAGAAAATAATTTTGCAGCGGTAATGGTGGTGACCGGCCAGGCAGGGGGTTTATGCCAGTCGGAATTGTCTAAAGACACCCTGCGAGATTACTTGGCTTTCTGTATCGACCACTCTGATGTGGCCATAGTAGATATTGTTGTTTCTGGTGATGGTCATCATTTACTAAAGCCGATAGAAGAAATGGCCGTATATTTTGGCCTGCCTGTGCGGCTTTTCGATTCTGTGCGGTTGTCCCAACTATTTGTCTTTCCAAGTAGTGTTGCAAAACAGTGGCCTAGTAGCGTTTTTCAGATCGACTGGATGAGTGCTCTGGGTCTAGCCGCCGGCTTGGTAGATGGCGCAGAGTTAAGGGCGGCGATTGCTGGCGCTAATTTAGATGCACCGATAACAAGTAGTGTTTGAAATAAATCTAGCGCCATGGCGTGCTTACCAGCGCCTTCGTAGCGCAAAGTTTTTTGCCCTCTCGTTGGTAGTTGTGTGTTTGCTCAGTTGGACAACCTGTGCGGTGATAGCACTGTATCTGCGCGAATACTTAGCCCATCAAAACAGCCAGCGGATGCTGCTTGAAGGGGAGATCTTAGATCATAGAAACGCATTAAGAGAACTTTCAATTCAGCTCGTTTCGAACGCTGAGGTGCTAAAGGGCGCTAGTGAGTTGCGCCATCTTTTGAGTGCACGTGATAACGGTTACGCAGTTCTATTTATGCTCGCGAACACTATGCCTGCGCGGGCCCGCTATTTAAGTATAGATTTGGACAGCAATGGATTGACGGTTTTAGGTATGGCCGAATCTAATCAGGTTGTAGCGAGGCTGATCAAGAGCATTTCTGCATCTGATTTAAAGTTTGCAATGCAATTACTAGATTCTAAAGAGAGTAGGTTAGATTCTACGCAGATATTTAAAACAGGCACTCCGCCTGGCCTGCCCCAATTCCCATCAGGTTCTAAATCAGTAAAATTTCAACTCCATGGTACTCAACCCTCCGGCAATAACAATTTGTTAGGTAAGCCTTCGTGATGCTCGGTAAGGGAGTAGTCCCTGTGAGGCTTCATGGCTGGATAAGCGAATATTTAGATCGGGTTGCGTATTGGTCTACTCAAACGAGGGCACTGGTGCTTTTTTGCACTTTACTAATAGCGTCTATTTCCGCTTATATGGGGCTATTGCACAAAACCCTCGCTGAGGACTTTTTACTTAAACCGGTGTCTGAGCTGCAAAGAGACGCGCAACATTTAGCTGAAGAGGTAAAAGAAAATGTGGTAAGTGCGGAGCAGCTCGCACGTGAAGTGGACGCATACCACACTCAGTTGATTGAAGTTCCGCCGGATCGTCACGCAGGGCAAACTCTTGAATTTTTGGGCGCCCTTTCGGATGAGTTAGAACTTATTGTAAAACGTATTAGACCTGTAGAGGTCGCAATGTCTAATCGACACCGGTCTGTTTCCAAAGAGCAGTCTTCGTCTGGGTCAGTCTTGTTTGTTACGCGTATGTTCGATCTCACAGTGCAGGGAGAGTACGCGCAATTTCTACAGTTCTTACAACAAATAAGGCAATCGCGCTGGGTTGCTGTGATTGAAGAAATGGATATAGCCGCAGACGAGAAAACTCTCGAGTTACAGGCGCGCTTTAGGTTGAAATTTTACTTCACGAATACTCATCATTTGATGGGTCAACAGCAGTGATTGGTTTATTGGCGCGGCGGTTAGCCTTAGTCAATTGCATTGCCTTTAGCTCGTTGATTTACATCTCAGGCGTATTAGCTTCGGCAAACATGCATGAATCTAATGACCGTCTGCGTAATCCATTTGTCTTCGCCCCAATGCTCAAGAGTTTGCATCCTAGAGTACCTGCTCCGGTTGCACCTCAGCTAACCAGTGCGCGGCTTGTGCGCTGGCAAGTGAAAGACCTGGTTTTAGTCGGCACGCTTGCAAGGGCTGGAGTCACTCAAGGGTTGATACGCGATCCTCAAGACATGATCCACATCATAAGCGTTGGGGATACTCTCACCGATGCACGATTAAGGGTGGTAAAAATAGACGCTCAGGGTTTGGTTCTATTTCCAGAACAACGGGTCATTCCTACCCAAGATTCCGGTGATGAAACTGGCGATAGAAAAACTAATTCGGATGCTGCCGTTGAGTTAGTTTTGCAATTGCGTCCAACGCTTACCTTCAAACCAGCTCAAGTGTTGCCAAAAGGAGTAGGCCCACAAACAAGCCTAGGTTTTAAAAGAAGACAAGATTTACCAACAAGGCAAGGCCTCCGTAGAAGGCAAATTTTCCCCAGAAAGCTCCTATTCAGCAACGTATCTGCTGGCAGCAGTGAGATTTCATTTATTGAAGAGTATGCGTTTGAACCTCGGCGAGATGGGGTGGGACGGTGGTGCTCGATCTCGATAAAGGACCAGCTTTTGAAGGTTGGGCGGGCTGAGGCAACTGTGTAGTGTGTTTTTCGAAACGAGTAGCGAGCAAGTCCACGCTCTATTTACTTTGGTGCGTGTCGGTTGCACCCACGACCTATTGTCTGGCCGAAGATTCTAGCGATGTGCCACCGGCGCACTTTATTGGCATCGGTTCCACCGCCCTAGATTTGTCGAATACAAACTTGGTAAAAAACCATTCAATGCTAGAAATTTCTGCTGTAACGCCGCAGAGTCAAAGCAGTGTAGGTCACAAAGTTAAGGTTACTCCCATTGAGCAATTGGACAAATCTAATCAGCCATTGACCTTGGATTTTCAGGATATAGAGGTGCGCAGAGTCTTGCAGTTATTAGCAGATCTGCGTGATATCAACCTTGTGGTGAGCGAAAGTGTCGCGGGCAACGTTTCTATAAGACTAAAAGACATATCTTGGGAAGACGCTTTGAACACTATTATGCGGGTGAAAAACCTAGCTCAGCGTAGACATAACAATGTCCTGATCATTGCTCCGGCTAAAGAATTGGCCGCGCAAGAGAAATCTGCTCTTGCTAATGAACGTGGTGTAGAAACTCTGGCGCCACTCGTCACCCAGCTGTTTAGAATTCGTTACGGGGACGCCAAGCGCATGCTGGCTTTGCTCAACTTGGGGAAAAACAAGCTGCTTTCTGAGCGTGGTCATGGGGTAGTGGATGAGCGTACAAATGCGTTGATCATAATGGATATTGCCAACCGCCTTGGGGCCATTGCCAAGGTTATAGAGCAGTTGGATATTCCGTTGCAACAAGTAGCTATCGAGGCGCGTATTGTCATTGCGAATAAAACGTTTAGTGAGCAGCTGGGTGTTAGCTGGGGCGCTCTAGGTCAAACTTCAGCCACTTCTGCCGGCGCAACCTCTACGGCTAATCAACCCACATTATCCGCCAGCGTGGGTTTGAATTTACCTGTTTTGCAGGCGGGGAGTACAATATTTTCGATAGGCTTAGCCAAAGCCAATTACGCTTTAGACTTGGAGTTATCTGCGTTGGCAGCGGACGGAGACGCAGAGGTTTTAGCGCGCCCGCGGATTGTGACTACGGACAAATCACCGGCATTTATTGAGTCAGGTGTAGAAATACCCTTTCAAGAGGCCAGCAGCAGCGGTGCTACATCTACAGCATTTAAAGATGCCGTACTGAGTTTGCGAGTAGTGCCGCAAATTACGCCAGACCAACGGATTATTATGCAGCTTAATGTGAAGCAAGATACCGTTGGTCAAATATATGACGGCATTCCTTCAATCAACACCAACGCCATTGAAACCCAAGTTTTGGTGGACAATGGCCAAACCCTCGTACTTGGCGGTATTTTTCAAGAAGATAAAAATAGAGCCCGGACAAAAACCCCTAAGCTGGCGGCAATTCCGCTGATTGGTCGTTTGTTTCGTCGTACGGTACGTCGCGCTGACAAGCAAGAGTTGCTGATTTTTATTACGCCAAATATCCTTGCCGCACCCAGTAATCCAGCGATTCCCGCTTCGACAATGGTTACAAATGGCAAAAAATGAGGGCAGCCTTTAGCCAGAGCTCCGGGAACAAAGCTGTGGTTACTAAAATCGCGGTAAGCTGTGTCTGCAAATTTGTCCGTACCGATTGCGTACCTCGAAGGCAATTTTAGATTACAATTCTGCCATTCAGGACGAGGGTGTTGATGTCTATCTGTCCATATAGGCCAGAGCTGCCTCAACATAGCTTGCCTCCAGGGCAGTATTGTAAAAATAACTAGGGCGGTCACGTAAACGCTAACAGTCCATGAGTGAGCAAAATATATTTTTAGTCGGTTTGATGGCTGTGGGTAAAAGCACAGTTGGCAGACAATTGGCGGAAGCGTTAGATCGTCCGTTTTTTGATTCGGATCAAGAAATAGAAAAACGAGCGGGCGCAGAAATTGCGTGGATTTTTGACGTTGAAGGTGAAGCCGGTTTTCGCGACCGAGAAGAGCAAATTATTGATGACCTGTCGCAGATGGAAGGAATTGTAATGGCCACTGGTGGTGGAGCAGTTTTACGCGAATCAAACCGTCAAAATTTGGCGGCTCGTGGCATAGTTTTTCATTTAGACAGTTCGTTAGAAAAACTCTACGCAAGAACTCATAAGGATAAAAAGCGGCCCTTGCTGCAATCAGCAGATCCGCGCAAAGTGCTGAAAGATTTGAAGGCAAAGCGCGCACCCTTGTATCAAGAAATTGAGGACTTTCGAATTTCCACAGATCGTCAAAATGCCAGTGCGGTGGTTCGTCAAATAATGCGCCATCTAGATAAACAAAGGTAAGTAAATTTAGCTTCGCTTTTGCATTGGGACACTTAAAGAGTCATTGAATAACTAATGAGCAATACAGCAGGTAGTACAGACACAACGTCCCTTAATGTGGAAAGCCTTACGGTGTCTTTGGGGGAGCGCAGTTATCCTATCTTTGTAGGGGATGTTGGTTTTTCAGATCCAGCGAAACTGGCAGAAGGGTTGGCACCCTATCTAAAGGGTAATCAGGTGGCGATAATCACCAACGAAACCATTGCACCGCTTTATCTGCAACAAGTGCAAAGCGCTTTAGGCAATCGCCAAGTTGATGTGTTTCAAATGCCCGATGGTGAATCTTATAAAAGCTTAGACACCTATACCCAAGTAATGGATTTTCTCTTAGAAAAAAAACACAACCGCAGCACTTGTTTGATTGCATTGGGAGGCGGAGTAGTAGGTGACCTATGCGGTTTCGTCGCTGCAACTTTTCAGCGCGGTGTCGACTTTATTCAAATTCCGACCACGCTTCTTTCTCAAGTAGATTCTTCAGTGGGTGGCAAAACAGCCGTGAACCATCCCGCTGGTAAAAATATGATTGGCGCCTTTTACCAACCGCTAGCAGTCTTCGCAGATATATCTGTATTGGAAACATTGCCAGATCGAGAGTATGCGGCGGGCCTTGCGGAAGTCGTAAAGTACGGAATTATCTACGATGCAGATTTTTTTGCATGGTTAGAAGCAAATGCTCCAGCACTTGTGCAGCGCGAGAAATATGCGTTGACACATATCATCACTCGCTCCTGCGAAGTGAAAGCGGCAGTGGTCAGTGAAGATGAGCGGGAAGGTGGGCGGCGGGCTATCCTGAATTACGGGCATACATTCGGTCATGCTATTGAAAAGCTGCTTGGATATGGTCGTTTGTTACATGGCGAAGCGGTATCAATAGGCATGGTCATGGCGGCTCGTTTATCAGTAGAGTTCAGTGGGCTCGCGTTAGCTGACAGCCAGCGTATTGAAAAACTCTTACAGCAACTCAACCTGCCGGTAACCCTGAAAGGTTTAGAGCTAAATGCTGAGGCTATGATTGATGCTATGGGCATGGACAAAAAGGTTGTCGACGGCGAGTTGAGATTTGTTGTCGCCGATCAAATGGGTAGCGTGCGGGTAGCATCGCACGTAAGTGTTTCAGCCCTAGAAAAAACCTTGGCAGAATTTTGTTAAACCATCGCTTCAAGCTTATAAACGGGCTGCATAACCTAGTTAACGGTGCTGTAAGGTCATTAATGTTCACGGCGGCACTGTCGGTCTTTTGCAGTGCACATAGCTTTGCAGCAACAAACGATTTAGCTGCTCTGCAACAACCGGTCAATGAGCCTGAGTGGTTGCTAAAACAGCCTTCTCAAAGTTTTGCCATCCAGATTGTGACGCTATCTAGTGCGCAGCAGCTACAAGACTTAGTCGATATGCAATTGTTAAAAGGGTTCGCACGATTTCGCTATAAGTCAGGTGGCAAGCTGCGCTATGTGCTGACTTTTGGCAGTTATTCCAGTGCGGTGGAGGCTGACAAGGCGAGCCAGCTGCTAGTGGAAAAGCTCCAAGGATTTAGCGCACCTCCAGTATTATGGATTAGGCAATTACAGCCTATTCAGAAGTCCATACGCACAACATTGCAGTACTAGCAAAACCTCCGCCTGTACGTTTGGCCCTTACTTTTTACAGCGTTTGCTGCAATAGATTACCTGGTCCCAATCTCTCTCCCACTTCTTTCTCCAAGTGAATGGTCGCTCGCAGGTCGGGCAGGTTTTTGTTGGTAGGTTGCTCTTTTTTACTCCCTGCATGACGGCCTCGATTTTGCGGTGTGTATTATTCGACAGTTTAGCTAAGGCATGCCGAGGTATGGACAGTCATATTTCAGTAGGTGAGGGGGGGCCATCAGAAAGGAACTCTGATGGGTTGTTTGTAGCTAACGCCGATTAAGGTAGTTCTGTACTGCCCATTAGATGCCGGTCAATTTCTCTTGCAGCTTCGCGGCCTTCGTTAATGGCCCGTACAACTAACGATTGCCCGCGTCGGCAATCACCTGCTGCAAATACGTTGTCGACATTGGTCTTATAGCGACCGTAGTCCGCTTGATAGTTAGAGCGACCGTCGTAATCTACGCCCAGCGAATCTGTGGCTACGTGTTCTGGCCCCAAAAATCCCATAGCGAGGAAAACCAAATCCGCAGGCCAGTCTTTTTCTGTGCCAGCAACGTTTTCAAACTTGCCGTCTTTCATTTCTACTTGAACGGTGCGCACGCCGGTTAGCTTGCCTTGGTCATCACCTAAGAAACATAGAGACGAGATTGAATACACTCTGGGGTCTTCGCCTTGAGTGTGTGCGGCTTCTTCGTGACCGTAGTCAACGCGGAATATTTTTGGCCATGTGGGCCAAGGGTTATTGTCCGCTCGCCCTTCCGGTGGCTGGGCAAATAGCTCAAAGTTAGTGATGCTCTTGCAGCCGTGACGGAGTGAGGTACCAATACAATCAGTTCCTGTATCGCCGCCGCCGATAACAATTACATCTTTGCCCTTGGCAGATATGTAAGCGTCATCATCATGTTTAGAGTCCAGCAAACTCTTGGTGTTCGCTGACAAGAAGTCCATTGCGAAATGTACGCCAGTGAACTCTCTACCTTCAATTGGTAGATCTCTGGGCACTGTTGCACCTGTTGTGAACAATACTGCGTCGTTAGATGACTTCAGCGCATTGATGTCGATGGAACCGTCTTTACCGTCACCTACGTTTGCGCCGGTGATAAATTGCACACCGCCGTCGCGGAGCAATTGAACTCTGCGTTCTACTACTTCGTCTTTAGCCAGCTTCATGTTAGGAATACCGTACATCAAAAGACCGCCAATTCTATCGGCGCGCTCGTATACGGTTACGGTGTGCCCAGCTTTATTCAATTGGTCTGCAGCGGCTAAGCCTGCTGGACCTGAGCCAATAACCGCTACCGTTTTGCCGGTTCTAAGGGCAGGAATATTTGCTGTTACCCAGCCTTCTTCATAACCGCGATCAATAATCGCCATTTCAATATTCTTAATTGTCACCGCTGGGTCTGTGATGCCTAGAACGCAGGCTCCTTCACAGGGCGCAGGGCAAACCCGACCAGTAAATTCCGGAAAATTATTGGTTTTGTGTAAGCGGTCTAAAGCGTCTTTCCACTGATCGCGGAAGACAAGGTCATTCCACTCTGGAATTAGGTTGTGGATGGGGCAACCTTCTTCGGATTGGCAAAATGGCACGCCGCAATCCATGCAACGAGCACTTTGCGTGCTCAAACGCTGCACATCGTGATCTGTGTAGATTTCATTAAAATCTAGCAGTCGATCTGCTGGTGCGCGATAAGGCGCCGCATTGCGTGGAAACTCTATAAATCCTGTGGGTTTACCCATTCTCTTTTCTCAACTCTTTAACTTAGGCGGAACTTAACCCGCGCTCACTTGTTGCTTGCGTTGCTCTAGCACGCGCTTGAAGTCCTTTGGCATAACTTTGACAAACTGGCCAAGACTATTTTCCCAATTGGCGAGGATATTTTGCGCCACTGTTGATCCGGTTAAATCCGCATGCTTTTGAATAAGGTCTTGTAGCTCTGCAATGTCGCCAACCTCGATCATTGGATCTAGGTCTACCATCTCTGGATTGCAGTTGATATTGAACTGCGATTTAGGGTCCCAGATATATGCGATACCGCCGCTCATACCTGCTGCAAAATTTCGCCCAGTGGAACCTAAAATTACAACGCGACCGCCGGTCATGTATTCACAGCCGTGATCACCGACCCCTTCTACCACTGCTGATGCACCGCTGTTTCTTACACAGAAACGTTCTGCTGCAACACCTCGGAAGAATGCTTCGCCTGAAGTTGCCCCGTATAAGGCAACATTGCCAAGGAGGATATTGTCTTCAGCGGCAAAGGTAGAAACTTTGGGCGGATAGACGATAACGCGTCCACCAGATAGGCCTTTGCCCACGAAGTCATTGGCATCACCTTCTACTTCCAGGGTAATACCTTTGGCTAACCAGCAACCCAAGCTTTGGCCTGCGCTACCGCTGAGTTTAAAGTGGATGGTGTTGTCTGGGAGCATTTGTGGCCCCACTTGATCTATCACCTGATTGGACAACATAGCCCCAACAACACGATTGGTATTGATGATGGGCAATTCGGCATAAACTTTTGCGCCGGTTTTAAGTGCAGGCTCTGCCAACGGAATAAGCTGATTATCGAGTGCTTTATCTAGCTCGTGATCTTGTTCGTGGATGGCGAAACTACCGAGGAACTCATTCGGAATCTGCGCCGGTGCCAAGATTGTGGATAAATCCACCCCATCTGCTTTCCAATGGTTAATGGCTTCATCAGTTTTCAGTAGATCTACTCTACCGACCATTTCGTTGAGGGTACGCAGACCAAGTTCCGCCATGATCAAACGCAGTTCTTTAGCCACCATAAACAGATAGTTAACGACATGCTCAGGCGAACCGGTAAATTTCTTGCGTAGCTCTGGATCTTGGGTTGCGATACCCACAGGGCAGGTATTCAGGTGACACTTACGCATCATAATGCAGCCCAGAGCGATAAGTGGCGCAGTAGCAAAACCAAATTCTTCAGCGCCCAGTAGCGCCGCAATTGCCACATCACGGCCGGTCTTAATCTGGCCGTCTGTTTGCAGTACTACTCTTGACCGCAAATTGTTCATAACCAATGTTTGGTGAGTTTCGGCGATGCCTAATTCCCACGGCACGCCAGCGTGCTTAATAGAGGTCAGTGGCGATGCGCCCGTACCGCCGGAGTCGCCTGCAACCACTACGTGGTCTGCACGGGCTTTAACTACACCTGCGGCAACGGTGCCTACCCCAATCTCTGCGCCAAGTTTCACACTGATGCGTGCTTTTGGGTTGGCATTTTTCAGGTCATGGATCAGTTGTGCCATGTCCTCAATTGAATAGATGTCGTGGTGTGGGGGCGGGCTGATCAAGCCAACACCCGGAGTGGAGTGTCGCAGGCTAGCAATGTAGTCGTCGACCTTGCCACCAGGTAGCTCGCCACCTTCACCAGGCTTAGCACCTTGAATAATCTTGATCTGTAACTCGTCAGCGTTGCTGAGGTAATTAATGGTTACCCCAAACCGGCCGCTGGCTACTTGCTTTATGGCTGAACGCTTAGAGTCGCCATTCTCCATTGGTGTGAAACGCTTAGCGTCTTCGCCGCCTTCGCCGGTATTAGATTTGCCGCCCAAACGGTTCATGGCTATAGCTAATGACTCGTGAGCTTCTGCGCTGATGGAACCAAAACTCATAGCGCCGGTAGCAAAACGTTTAACAATTTCACTTGCCGCTTCCACTTCTTCTAGGGGCACCGGCTGCTGGCCTTCTTGAAAATCCAGTAATCCACGTAATGTAGCTTTACGGGTATTTTCTTCGTTGATCTGTTTGGCAAATGACCAATATGCGTCTTCATTGTTCTGCCTCACAGCAGACTGAAGGTTGGTCACAGCAATTGGATCCCACATATGGGTGTCGCCATTGCGACGCCAGTGGAAATCGCCAGGATTGGGTAATACTGCAACAGGGCTTGCATCTCTATTCGGGAAGCCTAGGCCGTGTCTGCGCTGCATTTCTTCAGCCAGCACACTCAATGAAATACCTTCCACTCGGCTGGCAGTGCCGGTGAATGCTTGGTCTATTACATCGCTAGCAAGGCCTACGGCCTCAAAAATTTGTGCGCCTTTGTAGGACTGAAGGGTAGAAATACCCATTTTCGCCATGACTTTGAGAATGCCCTTGGCGACCGCTTTGCGGTAGTTGTAAACCACGTCTTGTGGTGTCTCAACACCAGCTACGCCGTCAAACTCGCCCTGAGTTTGTGCGTTCCAAAGAGATTCAAACGCAAGGTATGGGTTAATGGCGTCAGCGCCATAACCGACCAATAAGCAGTGGTGGTGAACTTCTCTTGCCTCACCGGTCTCCAAAATTAGACCAATTTGGCTGCGCTTGGCTTCCTTGACTAAGAACTGATGCACACTGCCTACAGCAAGCAGGGCGCTCATAGGTACTTGTTCAGCGTTTAGGCCACGGTCACTGAGAATTACTAAGCTGTAACCGTCAGCAATTGCTGCAAGTGCCTCGTTGTTAATACGCTCTAACGCTGCATTAAGTCCTACTTCTCCTGAGCCTGCAGGGTATGTGATATCAATTTCGCAGGTTTTCCAGCCGCGATGGTCCATGGACTTAATAGAAGCAAGCTCACCATTGCTCAAGATAGGATGCGGTATGCGCAATCTGTGGGCGTTTTCCGGCTCCGACTGGAGCAGGTTTTGCTCCGGGCCAATATAGCAATCAAGAGCCATGATGACTTCTTCACGAATTGAATCGATAGGCGGGTTGGTCACTTGAGCAAAGCGCTGCTTGAAGTAGTCATAGAGCATGCGCGGCTTCTCTGACATAACTGCTAAGGCGGCATCGTTACCCATAGAGCCTAGTGGGTCGCGTAATTCCTTGATCATTGGCTGCAACATGAATTGCATAGTTTCTTGGGTGTAACCAAATGCCTGCATTCTGGGCATTAGGGTTTCTGAGTCCAGACCCAGACCACTGTGCTCACCAAGATCACTCAGTTCTAAACGCTGCTCTTTTAGCCAAGTAGCGTAGGGTCTACGCGCAGCTAGGTCAGATTTGAGCTCTTCATCAGGAATCATGCGGCCTTTTTCAAAGTCGATGAGGAAAATGCGTCCCGGCTGCAATCTACCTTTTTCAATTACCCGTGCTGGATCCACCGGCACTACACCAACTTCCGATGCCATAATGCACTTGTCATCATCGGTGATGTAATAACGAGAAGGGCGTAGACCATTCCGATCCAATACCGCTCCGATACAGGTGCCGTCAGTGAAGGCAATAGACGCTGGGCCGTCCCAAGGTTCTATCAAGCAAGAGTTGTATTCGTAGAAGGCGCGCTTTTCCGCAGACATATTTGTGTGCTGCTGCCACGCTTCCGGAATCATCATTAACAATGCTTCAGGCAGTGAACGGCCCGACATGAGCAAGAACTCTAGAACATTGTCGAAGTTGCCAGAATCTGAGCAATTAGCTTCTACAATTGGGAACAGCTTGTTGATGTCTTCACCGTAGTGATCAGACTTCGCAACACCTTCACGAGCATTCATGGCGTTAACATTACCCAGCAGGGTATTGATCTCACCATTGTGGCTCATAAATCTATTAGGTTGAGCGCGGTCCCAAGATGGAAATGTATTGGTGCTAAAGCGTGAGTGCACCATGGCAAGATGACTCTCGAAATCTTCATTCAGCAAGTCGGGATAAAATGGGAATAGCTGTGCTGGTGTCAGCATGCCTTTGTAGATGATTACGCCAGTGGACAGGGAGCACACATAGAATAAGTGATTTTGACTTAGCGCCGCATCGCCACGCAGTCGGTGAGTACTGCGCTTTCTAATCAGATACAGCTTACGCTCAAAATCTTCAGTAGATTGCGCGCTGTCGCTAGAACCGACAAAAAGCTGGGCGAAGTGTGGCATTGCCGCACGGGAAGCATTACCTAGATCTGCTGCGTCCGGATCCGTTGGCAGGTCTCTCCAACCGATCAAATTTTGACCGTTGGCGGCAATCTCTTCTGCAATAACAGCGATGCAGTGGTCTCTTTGCTCAGGATCTGTAGGTAGAAAAACATTGCCCACGCCATATTGACCGTATGTAGGCAGGCTGACGCCAAATTCTTGTGTCGCAATTTGTTCGAGCAGCTTATGAGGTAGGCCGGTTAAAATGCCTGCACCGTCGCCAGAATTCTTCTCGTAGCCAACGCCGCCCCTGTGCTCCATGCAGCAGTTCATAAGACTGGCATCGGTAACGATCTGGTGACTGGGTCGTCCCTTAATGTCACAAACAAAGCCTACACCACAGCCATCTTTTTCATTCGCTGGATCGTAGAGCCCGTGTTTGGCGGGGAAATTACCGTCAAATGTTACCGTCATATTTTCTCTCGTTTAATTCGCGCCGTCATGGGCGCGATGGTCCTTGCCATTATGTTTGCCGACTCAAATTTGCTTTTGTCGAGGGCAAGGAACTGCGTCTACTCAAGTTATGAGTCGACTAGTAGTTCAGATTATTTGCTAGCGATTAGCTCAGCGAAAGGCTTTGTCCAAGAGTCTCTTAAGGGCTTCTCAAGGGCCTTCAGCGTGGCTATATGCGTCCATGTAGTGGGCAGATAAATTAGCCGTTTCGGGTCTGTTTTCCAGTACTGCAGCGTACCCTTCAGACCAAATACGAAAGATCTCAAAAATAACGCTCTGAAGCAAGTCTAACGGGGTTTTATTGCCAGTGTTGAATACCCCCAATTCGGCCATATTTTGGCTTTTTTTAGGGCGATAACAGCACTGCGCTTAGGCCATTTTTAGACAGCTATAAGGCTAGGTTGTTGCTCGTTTGAAAACTGAAAAATTTCCCTTCTGGAGGCGATTTTGACTTTTATGTTCGCTGTACAGGGCTTAATTCGGGCATGGCAGCGATTTTGCGCGAATAATTTGCGCTTCGCAGTAATGTTGCGCGGGTGCATTTGTGGTCAAACTAGAAGTGACTCTTTGCCACACGTGAAGGCAAAATACAGACGTTTGTAATCGAACAAATTACTAGCCTATGGTCTCAATTGTGTCTCATTAGTTCCTCATACAAAGGGGGGGTTGGAGGCTTGGAAAAGCTGGGATACGGTGCGCCAAAATCGAGAAGAAACTCGGTTTTGACTCTAAAGTTATGTTCCAAGTCATTTAAATGCCGCAAATGCTTCTTAACTTTGCTGAAAACTCGCTTTAACCGGCATTTCTTTGCGGAATTTTTTTCTGAGACAAATTAGAATGCCCCAGCAAAAATTCTAATTCGATAAACCTTCAAGAGAGAAACCATGAAAGAACCCGTTCGCGTTACCATTACCGGAGCCGCTGGCCAAATCGGCTATGCACTACTTTTTCGTGTAGCTTCCGGCGCGATGTTGGGCAACGACCAGCCCGTAATTCTACAACTATTAGAAATCACACCAGCCCTTGGGGCGGTTAAAGGTGTGGTGATGGAATTAGACGACTGCGCATTTCCATTGGTGCAAGACATTGTTTATACCGATGACGCCAACGTCGCGTTTAAAGATGCAGACTATGCGCTGCTAGTCGGCTCAAGACCACGTGGGCCAGGTATGGAGCGCAAAGATCTTTTAGAAGCCAACGCCGCTATCTTCTCAGCTCAAGGCAAAGCGTTGAACGACAATGCTTCGAAGAATGTGAAAGTACTGGTTGTAGGTAACCCTGCAAATACCAACAGTCTGATCGCCCAGCGTAACGCGCCAGATTTAGACCCACGCAACTTCACTGCAATGACACGCTTGGACCACAACCGTGCAATGGCGCAGCTGGCACAAAAATCCGGTAAGCATGTAACAGACGTTGAAGGCCTGTGCATTTGGGGTAACCACTCAGCGACACAATACCCAGACATTCACAGAGCATCTGTTGCTGGCTCAGACGCCATGTCATTGGTAGATATGGATTGGTACACCGGTGACTTCATTCCTCAGGTTCAGCAGCGCGGTGCGGCCATTATTGAAGCAAGAGGCGCATCTAGTGCAGCATCGGCGGCAAACGCTGCCATCGACCACATGCGCGATTGGGCATTAGGCAGCGATGCGATTTTGAGCATGGGTGTTTATTCAGACGGCAGCTACGGTGTCGCTGAAGGTTTGATCTACTCATTCCCAGTGCGCTGCAAAGGCGGAGATTGGGAAATTGTTCAAGGCATTGAAATCAGTGAATTCAGCCAAGGCAAAATGGATGCTACTGAGCAAGAGCTGACAGAAGAGCGCGACGCGGTAGCTCACTTACTGCCGTAAACTCAGTTAGCATGCGCTCTAAACGCCTTTAGGCAATTTATTGGGTAAGAATTTGTTCGATAGATTTAGCTAAAGGCTTTTGCAACAAAAATATTTTGTAGTAAAAGATGACCAGCGTTTTATAACTGGGAGAGTGTAGATGTCATCTAATGGCGAAGGGTTAGTCCGTCCGTTTCAAATCAACATCAGTGATGATGACATCAGCGATCTTAAGCATCGCCTGACCAATACGCGTTGGGCAGATGAAGAAACCCCCGATGATTGGAGCCAAGGATTGCCCTTGGCCTACGCCAAGTCTCTACGTGACTATTGGCTTAACGACTATGATTGGCGCGCGCGCGAAACTTACTTCAATAACTTTGACCAATATCTCACCGAGATTGATGGTTTAGACATTCACTTTATTCATCAACCTAGCAAGGTGCCCGGTGCGCGACCGCTACTAATCACTCATGGTTGGCCTGGCTCGGTGGTGGAATTCCATAAAGTTATTGGTCCTTTGACTGATCCGGTTGCGCATGGAGGCAAGGCGGAAGATGCCTTTCACGTGGTCTGTCCTTCCCTGCCCGGCTATGGCTTTTCGGCTAAACCTACCGCTACGGGTTGGGGTGTGGAAAAAATTTGTGCGGCATGGGATACGTTGATGTGTCGCTTGGGCTACGGGCGCTATTTTGCTCAGGGAGGCGATTGGGGTTCTGCAGTAACTACCGGTATAGGTCGTCAAAACTTGGGCCATTGCGCTGGCATCCATGTGAATATGCCTACTGTAGGCGCGACAAAAGATGCGCTTAAAAACCCGACTGAAAAGGACACTATTGCCCTGAAAGCCGCGGGCTATTATGCCCAGTGGGGTGCGGGTTATTCCAAGCAGCAGGCAACGCGTCCGCAAACGCTGGGTTACGGGTTGGTGGACTCCCCTATGGGCCAGGCAGCCTGGGTTATTGAAAAATTTTATGAGTGGACCGACTGCCAGGGTGATCCAGAAAATGTGTTAACGCGCCAAGAGTTGATAGACAACGTTATGTTTTATTGGCTTTGCGGTAACGGCGCGTCATCTGCGCGTCTTTATTGGGAGAGTTTTGGCACCGCGTTTTCTGGTGCTGGGACAACTGTTGAACTGCCCACTGGCTGTAGCATTTTCCCCAAGGAGATCGTACCAGCACCCCGCAGTTGGGCAGAAAAGCTATACACCAATATCGTCTACTGGAATGAGTTGGATAAAGGCGGACATTTTGCCGCTTTTGAACAGCCATCCTTATACGTTAAAGAGGTGCGTAGTTGCTTTGGTCAAATGACTTTGTGAACTCACCGCAGAGGATTTTTTTGCGTAATACGCTACTTGCCTGCTCTTCATAACTTTAGTTATTGTTAAAGTTCATTAGGGGAGTTAAGTCATGTCAATTAAGTTCGAGATCAATGGGCGTAGCGTCACACTAGATGTGCCAGAGGATACGCCACTGCTGTGGGCCGTGCGCGATGAACTGAACCTTAAAGGCACAAAGTTTGGATGTGGTATTGGTCTTTGTGGGGCCTGTACGGTTCATGTTGATGGCGTCGCCCAGCGCTCCTGCATTACCCCGCTGGGCAATATTGCAGGCAGCAATATCACTACTATTGAAGGCCTTTCTGAAAATGGCGACCATCCGCTACAGCAAGCTTGGGTAGCAGCCCAAACCCCACAGTGTGGTTACTGCCAGTCTGGTCAAATCATGCAAGCGGCCAGTCTTTTGGCTTACAACGCTGACCCCAGTGATGCAGAAATTGAAACAGCTATGAACGGTAACCTTTGTCGTTGCATGGCTTATGTGCGTATTAAGAAAGCTATTAAGTTGGCAGCCTCAGACGTGGCTTCTCAGCAGGAGGCGCAAAATGCATAAATCTCAGGCACTGACAACAAACATCACGCGCCGTGGTTTTATGATCGGCGCTACCAGCGTTGGGGTTACACTGGCCTTTGTGCCAACGGCTCTACTTGCAGGTAACCCAGCCGAAATCCTTGCGGCGAATAAATTTGAACCGACCATTTGGTATTCTATTGCGCCATCAGGGCAAATTACCGTCAACGTTACCAAGGCAGAAATGGGCCAACATATTGGTACAGCGTTTGCGCGTATTGTGGCCGAAGAGCTAGAAGCGAATTGGGACGATGTACAGGTCAACCATGTAGATACTGAAGCTAAATATGGGCTTTACGTTACCGGTGGTAGCTGGTCTGTTTGGCAGAATTTTGATCTTATGAGTCGCGCCGGTGCTGCAGGTCGAACTGCCTTGATCGAGGCAGGTGCCAAGTTGTTAGGTGTTGCAGCCGCTGATTGTAGCGCCGCGAATAGTCAGGTCACTTGTCGCAATAAAACTATCAGTTACGGCGATATTGTTAGCAAAGGTAATCTTAGTCGCGCTTATACGGATGCGCAGTTAGCCAATCTACCCTTGAAGGCGGCCCAAGATCGCAAATTGATTGGTAGCGAAACTCAGGCCCTAGATATTCCCAATAAGACAGATGGCGCGGCTGTTTATGGCATTGATGCGACCTACGAAGGCATGGTTTACGCCAAACCTATTATACCGCCAACTCGGTACGGCTCTTCGGTTAAATCGGTAGATGACAGTCAGGCGAAAAAGGTTAAAGGCTATCAGCAGACACTGGTGCTAGATGATCCTTCAAACACGGTGCCTGGTTGGGCATTGGTCATAGCAGACTCCTTTCATGCGGCTCAGCGAGCTGAACGATTGATTGAAGTTAAATGGAATGCCGGACCCACAGCTAAAGTATCCGAGCAGGATATTCTCGCTCGAGGAGCAGAGTTAATAGCTGGTAATGAAGGCTCCTTAGTGGTTGAAGACGGAGAAGTAGACGCAACGTTCGCGTCGGCAGATTCAGTGTTAACTCAGTCTTATACCACCAGTACCGTATTGCATTTTCAGTTAGAGCCGGTAAATGCTATTGGTTTGCAAAAAGACGGTCTTTGGGAACTCCACACAGGCAACCAGTGGCAGTCACTGATTTTGCCTACACTTGCTCAGTCATTGGGCGTACCGGTAGAAAAAGTAGTTATGCGCACCTACTTGTTGGGTGGTGGTTTTGGTCGTCGTCTAAACGGTGACTACGGTGTTCCGGCGCTGTTAGCAGCAAAAGCATTGGGCAAGCCGGTAAAAGTCGTTTTCTCCAGAGAAGATGATTCGCGTTTTGATTCACCACGCTCAGCCTCGGTGCAAAAGGTCAGCATGGCTTTTGACAATGAGGAGAAAGTTGTCGGCATGCAGCATCACGCAACAGCAGGTTGGCCTACAGCGACAATGGCAGCGTTCTTTTTAGGCACCGGTGCCAACGGCGAAAAGTTTGACCCGTTTTCTATCAATGGCGCAAATCATTGGTACGACGTTGGCGCCCACCGCGTGCGTGCGATTAAAAACGATTTAGCGAATGCAACGTTTCGACCAGGCTGGCTGCGCTCGGTAGGGCCGGGTTGGACAAACTGGGCGTTAGAAAGTTTTGTCGATGAAGTTGCTCATAATAAAGGAGTTGATCCAGTAGCTTTGCGCAAGCAGTTGCTGACTAGTCGCGGTAAGAATGCCGGTCACGCACCAAACTCTGTTGGCGGTGCTTCGCGGTTGGCTAAAGTTTTAGAACGAGCCGCTGAAAAGGCTGGTTGGGGCAAAGATCTGCCCGAGGGAGTGGGTATGGGTATTGCTACAACCTTCGGGCAAGAACGCGATATGCCCACTTGGTCAGCGTGCGTTGCACAAGTTGCAGTAGATAAGAACTCGGGCAAAGTGACTTTGCAAAAACTAACGGTAGTTATTGATGCTGGCACCATAGTGCACCCGGATGGTGCGCTGGCGCAGACTGAAGGCGCAGCTCTCTGGGGTGCGAGTATGGCGCTGCACGAAGGCACAGAGTTTGTTAACGGTCAGGTGAAAGATGTAAATCTGAATAGTTATCGGCCTATGCGTATGTCAGATGTACCTGAACTTGATATAGAGTTTGTGGACAGTGAGATGCAGGCGGTCGGTCTTGGTGAGCCAGCGACAACAGTAGTAGGCCCCGCCATTGGTAACGCCATTTTTGCAGCGTCCGGGGCAAGGGTTAGGCATTTGCCTATTACGGCAGCGGCGGTAAAAGAGGCTTTGCTTTAGCGGTAGAATTTGTCGCCAAGACAACGGGTAAATGTGCGGATAAAAGAGGCAGGTCGATATAGACCTGCTTTTTTATGTTACCAAAGCTATCTGCCCTTGAACTCAGGGGTGCGTTTTTCGCCAAACGCCTTGCGGCCTTCAGCACCGTCTTCGCTTGTGCGAACTGTTAGTAGCTGTTCCCGCGCCACAGCGCCGATCTCTGCGGGGCTTTGATTCATTGTAGCCAAGCTAAATTCTTTTAGGGTCTCTACCACTAAGGGCGCAGAGTTAGCCAAGATGGTGGCCCATTTTTGCGCTGCCGCGAGCTCTTCGCCTTTTGCAACGATCTTATTGACCATACCCGCAGCCAAGGCTTTTTGCGCGTCGAAGTCTTCACCCAAGAGCATAAATTCCATAGCCACTTTGTGTGGAATGCGTGCTACCGCGCTACTGATTAGGCCGCCGGTAAAACCTAGCTGTGCTTCTGGATATTTGAAAACGGTGTTTTCTGAAGCCACTACTAAATCGCACATTTGTACAATGACGTAGGCGCCGCCAATGCACCACCCGTGGACCGCTGCAATTATAGGTTTGCGTGTGCCTACACCAATACTCGGCACCCCTTGCCACATTTCTTTAGGCGCGTCTTTAACATCAGCGCCAACAGAGAACGCGCGATCTCCAGCGGCGTGAAGAATTGCCACTCTGTCGTCGCTATCATCAAATCTACGCCAAGCGTCTTGCAAGCCGAGAATGACGGTTTCGTTTAATGCGTTCATCCGGTCTGGACGGTTAATGGTAATGGTGGCGATATTGTCTACTGAGGTATAGGTAACAAGTTCGCTCATGATTAGTCCTCTAGCCAAGTGTTAAATTTTGGATCGCGCTTTTCAATAAACGCTTTAACGCCTTCTTGGGCATCTGGGTGATGGTCCGAAATTGCAGTCTTTGCTGCAATTTCTTCCAAGGCGTGAGTCCAGTCTTGTTCGGCTGCACTATACAGTGAGCGTTTTAACAGGCGCATGGCTACCTGAGGGCCTTGGGCAAATTCTTCTGCCATTGCCATAGCAGCTGTAGATAGGTCTTCGTCAGCTACCACCTCGTGTACTAGATCTAATGCTAAAGCTTCATCTGCTGAAACGATTTTTTTCCGCATTAAGAAGTCTAGTGCTTTAGGCAAGCCTAAGGTGCGTACCAGTAGATACTGACCACCCTCGTCAGGTAGTAAGCCGAAGCGCAGCGTCGCGCTACCCATTCTTGCTGATTGTGCCGCTATGCGAAAGTCGCAGGATAAGGCGAGCGAAAAACCGGTTTGTATGGCGATACCGTTGATGGCGCATATAGTTAGTTTGTCTAAGTTGCGAATGGTGGTGTTGAGCTGCTGGGAGATGCTGCGCAGTGCGTTGTAAGTACCCAGAGCGTTGTCGTGTCCTCCGGGGATTGGGTCAACTAAGGCGTTGCCTGCCATGTCTCCGCCCTTGTAGCCTTTTAGATCGTCGCCAGCGCAAAATGCCCTGCCTTGTCCGGTGAAAACTAACACCCGAACAGCGTTGTCCATTTGCGCTTGGGTAATTGCTTCAATGAGGTCTCGCTTAATGGCAGTGGTCATACCATTCATGCGGTCTGGAGTATTCAATTCAAACCAAGCAATGCCGTTGTTGCGAAGGCTGACTTCAAAGCCAGTAAAATTTCCCGTCTTCATTTCTCCCCCTTGCTCTTTCTTTTCTTTTCTTTTCTTTTCTGCTTTTGCTATTTACTCACATGCCTTGCGGGTTCTGAGCTTTAGTAGCCGATCTTAGTGACCCATAAGAGATGTCCACATATCTAGGTCGTTTATACGCAGGTAAGTATTAGACTTTTTGGTTTCGCCCATTGTTGCATTTGGAATGTGACCATAATTGTGGCCCGGCAGTAATAGGGTGTCGTCTGGAAGGCAACATAGCTTTTGCATGCTGTGGTACATGTCCTCTGAGTTTGCACCGGGTAGGTCTACACGCCCACAGCCGTTGATAAACAATGTGTCGCCGCTGATGAGTGTATTTTTGACTTTAAAGCACTGGCTGCCGGGTGTGTGCCCCGGGGTGTGTAAAAATTCAATTTCTATGTCACCAACCTTAAGCCGGTCTCCAGACTCTACTTTTTCAATATCTGAGTCTGAAATTTCCGTTACTTTTTTGATGCCTTGGGCTTCAAGTTTGTGGGCGTAGAGTTTTACCGGGTTAACCTCTAATAGCTTGCTGATGCCTTCAACATTGTTGCCGCTGAACGAGCCGCCAATATGGTCAGGGTGATAGTGGGTCGCCAGCGCCGCAGTGAGTTTGTAACCCTTTTCATTGATATGGTTGACCATGCTGTCGATATCCCATGCGGGGTCAACAATCACAACCTCCCGAGTAGATCTGCAACCTATGAGATAGGTGAAGTTTTGCATTGGGCCAATTTCGATTTGCTCAATAATTAGGTCGGAAGGTTCGGTCCAAGCGGGTTCAGCCATTGGTCTCTCGATGTTGTAGTAAACCCCTACATTAGCGTAAAGCTAAAACATCCGCACATTTGATATTTACTTAGTGTTGGTGTTTAACGCTCTGATTTTTGAGCTCAAAAACACCCTCTGAGACTTTTTTCTAATGTCCGAATATGAGGAGTTTTCTTGGTTGTCTTTGACTATAGTGATGCTATGAAGCGGAAATTACCTGTTGGTGAAAATCATACTGTTGGCTCTGCTGCACCAACTCTGGCGGCGCGTCAGCAAGCTCGGCTGAGTAGAGATCAGCGTTTTGATGGGCGTTTTATTGTGGCAGTTGTGACCACGGGTATTTACTGTCGCCCCAGTTGTCCTGCGCGTATTCCGAAGGAAGAAAATGTTCGCTACTTTGTTTGCGGTGCCGGTGCACAAGAAGCAGGCTATCGAGCATGTATGCGCTGCATGCCGGACCAAGCACTGTCGGTACCTGATTGGGCTATAGGCAATCGACATGTTGCTAAGGGCTTGGCGCTGATCGAGTCTGGCTTTCTCAATGATCATAGCGTTGCCGATCTTGCGCAAACACTTGAGCTGAGCTCGCGACATTTAGATCGTTTATTTGCAGATACCCTTGGTGCAAGTCCTATTGCAATTGCGCGCATTCGGCGTGGTCAAACCGCTAAAGTATTACTGCAACAGAGCAAGTTGAAATTGTCTGAGTTAGCCGAGCACGCCGGTTATGGCAGTGTTAGCCAGTTTAATAAGGAATTGCGTTTACTCTTTAACTGCTCACCAAGTGCCTTGCGACGGCAGAAACGCGCAAACTCAAAGATTTTGCTCGACCAACAAACTTTGACTCTTCGCGTAGTTTTACCTGTGCGCCTGCCCTACGATTTTGATTGGGTTTTTAACTATTTGCAGGGCCGTGCTCTAGAGGGAATCGAGGAAGTATTTGAGCGGCCTCATGGACAGGTTTTTCGGCGCCGTTTAAGTAGGACTGGCGCGCCCGAATCTTGGCTTAGAGTTGAACGCCACGGTAATGAACTGATCGCATATCTGCCTTTGGACGGCGAACCGATATACCAATTACTGCGCCGACTTGGGCGTTTATTTGATCTACATACCGATGGTGCAACCCTGCATAAGCATTTATCCGCAAACCGTTTCTTAGCACCTTGGGTTGAAGCTGCTCCGGGGTTGCGGGTACCCGGTGCTTGGGATGGGTTTGAGACATGTGTGAGGGCGATTTTAGGTCAGCAAGTGAGTGTTGCACGGGGTACGGAGTTAGCCAACGCCATGATTTTGCGTTATGGCGGCGGCGATTTTCCTAGTCCAGAACAGTTGGTTGATAAGCAGATCGCAGAGCTAGGTATGCCCGGTAATCGTGGTCGAGCGATCAGTACTGTGGCCCAACAAGTTATTGATCAAGGTGTGACTTTTGAAGAAGAGCTTAAGGCTGAATCTTTTGTTGAGGCGTTAACTCAAATCAAAGGTATTGGTCCTTGGACAGTTAACTATATTCGCCTGCGCGTACTCAAAGATCCGGATGCTTTCCCGCATAACGACTGGGTTGTTTTAAAGCAGTTAGATACCACGCCCGCTCAAGCAAAGTTGCAGGCCGAGCCTTGGCAACCTTGGCGTGCTTACGGGTTGATGTACTTGTGGTACGCGGCTGGGGTGGATAGGGCGAAAGCAGCACTGGCAAAGCAGGGTCGAAAACCAGGCTAATTAGCAATCTAAACGGAGGTTATACAATGATTTATTACGCTAAAGTGCAAAGTCCAATTGGACAGTTAACCCTGTGCGGTGACGGCCAGGCGTTAACCGGTCTGTATTTTTCCTCTGGCAGTAAGGCGCGCGGGGCTGATCCTGCCTGGGTGGAAAAGCCAGAGTATTTTTCTGGCGTCAGTAAGCAGTTGGAAGAGTATTTTGCTGGCGTTCGGCAGCAATTCGACCTACAACTCAAGCCGCACTCCACACCCTTTCAAGGCCAAGTTTTGGCTGCGCTGCAAACCATTCCGTATGGCGAGGTGTGTAGCTATAAAGATATAGCCGTACAAATTGGCAATCCAAAAGCTGTGCGCGCTGTGGGTACCGCAAACGGCAATAATCCAATAGCCATAATCATTCCCTGTCATCGAGTTATTGGCAGTGACGGTACGTTAACCGGTTTTGGCGGTGGTTTAGAGGTAAAACGACAATTGTTGGCGTTAGAAAAAAATCAAACGGGGCTATTCGCAAGCCAGTAGATAACGTGTTTATTGGTCTGCGCTTCAAGTAAAGTAACTATATGGTTACTAAGTAGTATAAATACAAACACTGTATAAGTGAAAAACTAGCAGTGTATTCTTTTACCGAAACTGGTATTAGTATAAGTAACCAAATAGATACTTTCGGCCTGAGCACCAGCTTATGCGTAACCCAGAACAAACCCGACGCAAATTAGTTGCTACTGCAGCCCAATTATTGCTGGCGAAAGGTCACGGTGGTCTGCGGGTAGACGATGTTGCCGCTTCAGCGCGAGTCAACAAGCGCATGATCTACCATTACTTCCAACATAAAGAGGGGTTGTATCAAGCTGTACTGCATAGCCAGATTGAAACTCTTATGGCCGAGGCAGAGTTACTCACCGATGGGGTAAAAGACTTTTTGTTGACTGAGATGTCCTCCTCCTCTGCAAGTGTTGTCGAACAATCAAGGGTCCAGCAGTGGAGCAATGGTGTTGTTGGGCAAGAACTAGAAGATGCTGCGGTAATTGTCCTTCGGGCCGTGTTAGATAAGCGCGAGTTTACTAGGCGCCTTGACGTCATTGATTGGAACTGTCTTGTGCATGGACTGATGGCGTTGGCTTTGCCTGGGCTAGCGGACTTAACTCAAAGCGATGTTGAGGGAAGAGGCACTGTTCACAGAAGTTCTGGCATAAGAAATTCAGAGCAAACCAAGACTGAGAACAATGCGGGTGATGAAAGCCCCCTAGAAGCTGCTAAAACAGAGCAACAAAACATAGAAGGTAAGGTGAGAAGTGAGCGTTCGCTTACTGAAAAGCCCAGGTATACCGGTCAAGCATTGCACAGAGTAACAAGCTAATCTAACACCGTCGTAACTGCTCAATAAGAGGGCGGCCATCTAAGAAGCTAACAAAAGTGCCGTTACGGCACCTTTGCCGACAATCAGTCATTAGCCAATAATATCTAATAGCTCGATGTCAAAAACCAAGGTCGCATAAGGACCAATCACGCCGCCAGCACCTTGCTCTCCATAAGCCAACTGATATGGAATGGTCAAACGCCACTTGGAACCTACAGTCATCATTTGTAGAGCCTCGGTCCAACCGGCAATTACACCGCCTACTGGAAACTCCGTAGGTTCGCCACGGTCGTATGAGCTGTCGAAAACAGTGCCGTCGATTAATGTGCCATGGTAGTGCGTGCGCACGGTTGAAGCAGCGGTAGGAATTTCGCCTTCGCCGGTGGTCAGCACTTCGTACTGTAGGCCTGATTCGGTTGTAGTGACTTCAGCCCGAGCGGCGTTGTCAGCTAAGAACTTGTCACCTTCAGCAGATTTGGCTTTGGCTTCCTCAGCTTGCTTGGCTTGCATTTGCTCGTTTATAGCCGCAAAAGCAGCACGCATATCATCGTCGCTTACAGTGCAATCATCGCCATTTAAAGCTTCCTGCAAACCGGCAACTACGGCAGATGCCTGTAGTCCGTCGAACGGGTTATCCATCAATTGCTCGCCCATTTGACGGCCTAGGCCATAGCTAACGCGCTGGCCCACAGTGGTGTAATCAGACATTCATCTCTCTCGTAAGGGTTGTGTTGAATAAAAAGCGGCGACAATCTAGCACATATTGCCTGCAAGCACCTTGCTCGGAAGACGCAAAGACACTTATGCAATTAGACAACTACAGTCAGCAGCGTTTATAGCTGTCCATCACAGTCAATCAGTGGGCTTTTTGTGATCCCGCTTGCGCCTCTTTTTAGCTAGTTCATTGGCCAATTCTTTACGTTCTTGCTGGGTTAGCTCTCGCACAAATTGACTAAATGCAGCGTGGCTCTGTCTCTGGCTGCCTTCTAATGCTATGCGTAATTCATTCAAAGCCTTGTCTAGTGCTTGCCCTTGGAAGTCTTCGGCAGCAAGAGCGCGTCGCACCGCTTGGTGCTTTTCATGCAGCAGCGGGCGCTGGGCTTGGGCGCGCCTAAACTGCTCTCTTAGCATTGGCCGCAGTTCTTTTCTCCGCTCTTTGGGTAAATGGTGTGCCCAGCGGGGTGAGATATGAATAGCGTTAGCGATATGCGGAGGGGTAAAACCCCAGCGCGCCACAGTAAATCCTAGTACCGCCAGATTCACCGCCAACGACACAATCAAAGCGATGATCAATATTTTATGTCGCGTCATTGTCGAAGCCCTCTCCTAGAGTAGAAAAATCAATAGTGCTTTGTGTTAGTGAATCAGCGTAAACCCATGAATTTAAATCAGCATAGTCGTCTTCTTCGGCAGGTTGCAGGCCGAGCCCAAGACCCAAGGCAAAACTAATAATTAATGGGATTGCTGCGGCAATGACCGATGGCCATTGCGTGAAGCTAAACAATGAACCATTGCGAGTATTGGCATGGGCCCCATGATGGTTGTCACTGGTCCCTCTGTTCTGAGAAATCTTAACAATGGAGTTGACTAGATCTGTGGGCGCTTTGTGAGTGTCTTGAGAAAACAACATTTCTATGTGTTGCGCCGCCGCTAATGCCTGTTGCGCATCTAGGGAGCTGGCGAGCAAAGCTTGCGCTTGCTCAGCCTGTGAGCGGGGCCACTTTTCTAGCTCCACCCCAAGGGTGTCTAAGTTTATTAGAAACTGATCAATATTCATGACTCTCTTGCTCTCTTTTTGATTTCAGCGTTGCGTAAGGCTCTGCGACCTCTCGCTAATAGTGATTGAGTAGCTGCATTACTCAGGTCCAAAATCTTCGCGGTTTCATCTACAGAAAACCCTTGCCGGTGCACCAATAGCAATGCGGCGCGTTGATTTTGCGGCACTTTTACTAACAAATTAACCAAGCTATCAACTTGTTCCTGTCGTTGGTTGTGCAGCTCAGGTTCACTACTACTCGGCCCTTCAAGTGACAACTCTGCGTAATCTTCTGCTTGGGAAAACTTGCTTTGCTTGCGGTATTGGTCGACAAATTTATTGTGCAGTACTTTGTGCAACCAAGTCCTCAGTTTGACCTGCCCTACCCTATAGGTGTGCGCGTGGGTCCAAACTTTAAGCCAGGTTTCTTGCACCAGATCATCCGCGCTGCTGGCATCTCCACACAACCGAAAAGCATAGGCATGCAGCACATCCACATGCCTCGTGACCAACTCATTGAAAGCACCGCTGCAATGGTTTACAACTTCCAACATTAGTTGGTCATCGGACAAATCAGTCATTTAGCAAAATACTCATAGTTTGAATTATTAGTCTTTATGCTTAGTTTTTCTAAGTTGCCGTAAGTGCTGGTGCTAGCCTTATTGCTTCCACCGCTTTCTTAGCTTTGCCATTTCTGCACGATCTACAACGCCATCGTTGTTACTGTCTAAGGCTCGCAAGCTTTTCTCAGGGTTTGGCATCTCATCTTTAGACAGCTTGCCGTCCTCATTGCTGTCGAGCATCTTAAACATGGCCCGCTTACGAGCGAGGCGCTTTTGTTCCTTGCCGTTGCCCGCTTTAAACTCTGTGTCACTGACCGAGCCGTCTTTATCTGCATCCAGTAGTGCAAACATTTCTGTTTCTATTAGCGCGCGCATTTTTTCGCGCTCCACTGCAGATGCCATAATTGGCCCGCCCATTCCACGCTGCCGTCGGGCTTTGTCCCTAAACCCGCGCTTTGGTGTGTGCTGTTCAAATTCATCTAACGAAATAAAATCATCGTTGTTGGCATCGGCTTTTTGAAATTGCCTTGCCCCCGCAGTTTTTGCGCGTTCTGCAACTTCATCAATCACTATTGGTCCACGCTGTTGACCTTTTTCGTGATGATGAAAGGCGGATGCGCTGGCGCTGATAAGCAAAAGGCCAGTGGCGCTAATTAGTGCGAATGCAGCTGAAGACCTTGAGGTTAATTTTTGCATAGTAAGTTCTCAGTTTTTGACAATTCAAAAGCTATACGCGAGGCGGCAGTTTTTTGGTCGCGCCATTTTTGTTTGCTAATTCACCAGAATAACTAATGTCGATTATTGCAAAACGATTGAGTACTTGTTGGTCAGCAAAACTTAGAATACGGGTAGTGCCAGTGGACTGCTGTATCGCCACCTCGTCGCCCACGCGCTTGCCAAGTAGCAGCTTGGCCATGGGTGCGTCGACGCTGATATATTCTTTGGCGGTATCAATTTCGTCTGGTCCGACTAGCCGGTATCTAACAGTTTTGGCGGCATTGGCAGTAGCTTGTTCAGACCCTTCAAGAGTTACCCATGCGCCAAAGTACACTTTGTCCGTTTGGTTTGGCGGTTTGTCGACTATTTGTAGGTCCGCCATGCGCTTATCTAAGTAGCGGATTCTGCGGTCGATTTCTGCCAACTGGCGTTTGCCATAAATGTAGTCAGCGTTTTCTGACCGGTCCCCCTGAGCGGCTGCCTCAGAGACTTTGCGCGTAACTTCGGGTCTTTTTACTTTCCAGAGAAAATTCATTTCTTCTTGGAGAAGACCATACCCGTGGGCGGTTATTACCGCAGTCTTAGGAGGTTCTGGAGGCCGGTATCTGCCCATACGTTTTGGCTCTATGGAAAAACAAGTTCTCATCATAGTTAAAGACAGTGATGAAAACATGGTTGCAACCAGTAACCCTAGCGGTGGCCTTGCGCTTGGGTTTGCGCCAGGGCATCTCAAGCGAATAGTAGTGCTCATTCAACCTTGGCTTGGTTACAATCTGCGCTTGGGATGGGAAATGCAGGGGGCAGTGTGGAAAAGCAAATTAAGACAGATAAGGCGGCAGGGGCCATTGGCGCTCATGTGTCAGGCGTGTCGCTGTCAGATATTGCTGAATCGGATGCCGTATACGCCCACGTGCGCGAGGCCGTAGTTGACTACGAGGTACTATTTTTTCGTGATCAAGAACGCAATCCTGAGACTTTTGCAGCCTTTGCAAAACGCTTTGGCGAGGTGTTAGGGCACCCGGCCTATGTCACTGTGGCTGGTGCGCCGGATGTGCAAATCTTGGAGAGTACCCCTGAAAACCCTTCAAAAATTGAGGTCTGGCATTCTGATATGACTTTTATGCCAATGCCGCCAAGTTTTACTTTATTGCAGGGTCAGATTATTCCTGCCTTTGGCGGTGATACGCTCTGGGCCAGCGCGGCTGCTGCTTATGCTGGCCTGTCAGACAAAATGCGCAATTTCTTAGACGGCCTAGTTGCAGTACATGATTTTCGTCAGGGTTTTCGCGAAAGCCTTGCCGAACCTGGCGGCCCCGAACGTTTGGCAGATGCGATTGCCGCAAATCCACCGGTAGAGCATCCGCTTATTCGCACTCACCCTGAAAGCGGGCGTAAGAGTATTTATGTAAATGCGCTATTCACCAGTCACATAAAGGACTTAAAGCCCCGTGAAAGTGAGCAGCTTTTGGCTTTTTTATACCGTCATATTGTTACTGAAGAATATACGGTACGGCTCAATTGGCAGCCGGGAACAGTGGCTATTTGGGATAATCGCTCTACCCAACATAAACCGATTAACGACTTTTTGCCCCAGCATCGACTGATGCACCGGGTCACCATTACCGGCGACAGACCTAATTAGGCGCGTCATAAGAGAACAAGAAGAGAGAAGACAATGACAAATAAGCTGATTCAAACACTGGCTGTAGTTTTAGCGCTGGTCTTTGCCGGTAATGTGTTGGCAGGCCATCACAGTGAAGCAACCTCGAAATCCGCTCTCGCGTTAGATGTCGGCCAGTCAGATGCTGAGCAAGCTGCTCTGCAAGTGATGTACGAGTTTATGGCGTCTTTTAACTCCCGCGATGTGCCGCGCTGGGCTGACACCCTATTGTTTCCCCATGTTCGTGTTGCTAGCGGCGGTGTCACCGTTAACCCAACAAAAGGCGCTTTTGTCGCAGAAACCGATTTAGAGGAATTCGCTCGGATCAATAATTGGCACCACAGTGAGTGGAATAGCATTGAGACCATTCAAGCAGATGCCCAAAAGGTGCACTTTAAAGTTCGCTTCACTCGTTTTAATCCAAAAGGCGAAGCCTATGTTGCCTTCAATTCTTTGTACGTTTTGCAGAAGACGGAGCAGGGATGGGGTATTCGTGCGCGCTCAAGTTTTGCCCCCTAGCGCATTAGTTTTTGGGTTTATGCAAAGATTAGAAGGCAAGTTTAGAGTTTATTGATGAAAGATATTTCGCTAATGCAGCTCGCCAATGTAGATGCATACATGGAGGAAGCGGGTTCACTGCATAAGGCAATGCTGCCGCTGGGATTTTTCACCGCGTTTTGTTTTCATCATGGTTTGCTGAGTCCTGCATTTTTACAGCAACACGAATCTTTGTTAGCGCGAGTACGTTATCAAGAGGGCCAAGTGAGCGAGCTATTTGCAGCTAATGGTGCTGTGCTCACTAAGGAAGATTTCAATCCAAGCGGCTACACCTTTTTGCAAAGCTATTTGGGTAAATTGGCCGAGGACTACAAGGCTACCTTTGGCGCGGGTTGCTACGACATAGACGACTCTTGGGAAAACTATCAACTCTTTGCCAAAGTTTTTGTGCGCGCCCACTTAGGTGCGCCAAAAGGCAAAGGTATTACCAAACCGATTGTGCAAAGTATTAAGGCAACGTGGAAAAAATTATGGCGCTAGGGTTTCGAGATATAGAAGTTTTTCGCGCTGACCCTGAAGATTTGCCCACGGACCTAAGCGCCCTACACCAACAAACCGTTGCGCCGGGCGCGGAGCAGATTCTTCGCGTGGCTAAACTCAACGAAGTGATTATTGCCTGTTATGCCATGCATGGGCCGGTTGCGGAAAGCACGGACTATGTTTTGCAAATGGTCATGGTGCAGCAACAGTATCGTCAGCAAAAAGTTGGGCGTTGGTTAATAGGCCATGCCATTGGGGTTGCTGAGTCAAAGGGCGGGCGTGGGTTAACTGTGCCTTATGATGCCCATCAGAATTTTTTCAAAGTACTAGGCTTTAATCCCGACTCAGCGTCAGGCGGCTGGCGTTTTCAAATGATTCAGGAATAAGCGCCTGTAGAATTACCGGCGCTAAGTACAGGTTTTACGCTGCTGACTAACCTTTAGGCTCGTTATCAGTGCGTGCTGCGCGGCCCAAGTAGCCACCGTGATGGCGTAAGCCGTAGTCTTCTCGTGTTACACCTTTTTGTTCCATAAGCGCCAATGCAATGGCATCGCTAATGGCCAGCATCACAGCCATTGACGAGCTAGGTGTAAGCCCCAGTGGGCAGGGCTCTTCAATTACACCCATGTCCAAGACCAAATCAGCATGGTTACGCAATTCAGAATCTGGGTGCGAGGTGACACCAATAATATTAGACACGCCAAGGTGTCGTGCCATCTCCAAAATTTCGATCACTTCGCGACTTTTACCGCTGGTAGAAAAAGCCAGCAGTACATCGTCTTTGCCAACAATACCAAGATCGCCGTGAGCGGCTTCTGCTGGATGAACAAAGTCGGCAGGGGTTGCCGTTGAGCATAGTGTCGCAGCAAACTTTTTTGCAATGTGTCCAGCTTTACCAATACCCGTGGTTAATATTTTGCCGCTACAAGCCTGCATAACTTCTACTGTTTTGACAAAGTCGTCTGTGACATCAACGGCTTGTATTGCTGCGGCTTCAGCAGCGAGTACCGCCTGCATACGTTCTTTTATGTGCATAGAAATTTCTTCTTGTGTTCCGTTTGTATGCGGCAGTTTTGCAGCATCTGGCTATTAGTTCCGCTAGTACTCAATGCGGGATGATAGGTCTTGACGAACTTTAGGGTCCGGCTAGTAATTCTCCCGCGCATATTACCGGCGCGCGCTACCAACGTATAGGAATGCTGAGGTCTAATGTGACATTTTTGCGTGCAAGTAATTTATTTCTGCTTAGTGCGGTTTGCTAGATTAAAGGCTTATCATTGAACAATGTTTGAATCTATTTCGCTTTTACCTGCGCCTAATCAGTTACTTCTTCGTGGTGACGGCAAGGTGCCGCCAACCACCTATGCTTTGCATTGGCAAGGGCCGGTGGACGCCAGAGTCGCAAGTTACAGTAACGGGCTGTTAGCCCAGAGCAACTGCGGGCCGGTAACACTGTCTATTGTGCAACCCCAGCAGTCTGCGCCACCTGTAAAGATGGACGAGTCACATAGTATTGTTATCCGCGAAACTGGTATTCATATCGCCGCCCAAACCACTTGGGGTGCATTGCGCGGTATTGCCACCGTGCACCAGCTAGTTTTCGCGGACGAGTTGTTTCTTGGCTTGAATATTGAAGATACACCGCGTTTTCATTGGCGCGGCCTGTTAATAGACGTGGCTAGGCATTTTTTGCCTATTGAAGATTTGTTTGCGGTTGTAGATGGCCTAGCGGGTTTGAAAATGAATGTACTGCATATTCATTTCAGTGATGACCAAGCCTACCGTCTGCCTAGTGCGGCTAGACCATTACTGCCCAGCGACGAACATTACTCAAAGCAGCAGTTATTGGAGTTGGTGGCCTACGCTGCGGACCGAGGCGTGCGCATAGTTCCAGAGATAGATGTGCCCGGTCATGTTACCCACTGGCTTACAGCATACCCTGAGTGGGGTATGTATGAGGTACAGCCCAGCGACCGCTTTGGCGTGCATAAAGCTTGCCTGAACCCAACCGATGAGGGGGTGTATGCAGGGTTGGCAGAAATCTTTGCCGAAGTAGTAGAGATTTTCCCCGATGACTTTGTGCATGTAGGTGGTGATGAGGTAAATCCTTCTTGGTGGTCAGACAATGCACAAGCCACGGCCTTTATAGCCGCTCACCAACTTGGTGATGTGCGCGGCCTGCAGAATTACTTTTTGCAACGGCTATGCAAAATTTTGCAGACTCTTGGTAGGCAAGTAATCGGCTGGGACGAGGTACTCCATCCAGATGTGCCCAATTGCGTGATACAAAATTGGCGTGGTATGAGTACCCGTGATCGCGCTTTGGCTCTTAATAGAGACTGCATAGTGTCTGCGCCCTTTTATCTCGATCTGTTTTTTCCCGCAGATATGCATTATGGCTTTGATCCAGAAGGCGACCAAGCAGAACTGTTAGCAATGGAAGATCAGTTGGGCCAAGACATACGCTTGCAGCATGTTGCCAAAGCCTTAGCGTGGACCCAGCAATGGCGAGAGGGCGCAATAACATTAGATGCCAACCAAACCGATGCTAAGGTATTGGGGGGCGAAGCCTGCCTGTGGGCAGAGCTAGTAGATTCGCAATCCCTAATGCCGCGCTTGTGGAGCCGCCTGCCGGCGGTGGCAGAAGTATTTTGGTCGAATATTGAGCGGCCTATATCTCAGGATCAGGTGGCGGATCTGTATAGACGACTCAATGCTAGCTGGCGAGCCTTGGCGAATGATCCAGAGCAGTGCCAAAATCAGGCGCTGGAGAAATTAGGTTACTCAGCAACTCAAGTATTTGTGCTTGGCCATTTAGAGTCTGTGAAATGGTATGGCCGACTGTTGGGTGACCAAGCTTTGCGGGCCAGACTGTCCGGTACGGAAATGCCTCAAGCACGACCCTATGGTGTACACACGCCACTTAATAGAGTGATCGATTTTCTGCTGCCTGAGAGCATGGCCGCGCGGCGTCTTGGTAAGGCCTTGGATACAACTAGTATTACTCACCTTAAGGCCTGTATTGACGGTCATGGCGAGAACAAACCTTGGCCTGAAGAAGGGCAGGCGGCAATAGCCAACTTGTCCCAAGCCTGTGACCTGATGTTGGCGTTTCTTAGTGACCAGATAAGCGCCCAACACTGTGAGACTCAGTTAATAGACTTATACCAACCTCAGGGCGAGTTTATTGTTGCAGTGATTCCATATTTTCTGGATCACCTCAAGCACGCTACTCAGTCGGCCACCTAAATGACCGATCATGACCTAGTGCTGCAACAGGCCTATGCAGTGTCTTACCAGTGGTTTGATAAAGTCTCTTTAGCGCCCTTGGGCAACGGTCATATCCACCATACTTTTTTGCTCACCCGCGTATCTGATAACTCTAGGTTTGTATTGCAGCGGGTGAGTGAAAGTGTCTTTGTTGATCCCCTTTTAGTCCATGAGCAAACTTTACGCATCACCGAACACTTAGCGCGAGATGAAGATTTTTGTAGCCGCTATCGCGTACCGCGGTTGCAGCCTAATAAACACGGCGAGCTTTATTGCGCGGCAGAAAGTGGCTTTTGGCGAATATGGCAATACCTTGGAAATAGCAAAGTTTTTCAGAATTTGCAGAATCAAAATCAGATAGTTTTAAGTGCAAGAGCCTTTGCAGACTATCAAAAAGCCCTAGCCAGCTTGCCTGGCGAGCATTTGCAGGAAAGCATAGTTGGGTTTTTGAAAATGGATCATTATTTACAACAGTTCGACTTAGTTGCAAATTCTGCGGCAAAAGTTCTGCTGTCCTCAATTGACCAATTGCGTGATCAAGGGTCGGACTTTGCTGAACCCAACGCTCATATCCATGCTGACTGTAAGGTCAATAACCTGCTCTTTAACCTTCAAGGCAGTGCGGTGACCTCGATCATCGACTTAGATACCACTATGTATGGTCACTGGGCATTGGACTTTGGCGATTTAACACGTTCAATCGCTTTTAGTCGTGGCGCAGTTGATGTGCAAGATTTTGCCTGTGCCGCTGAGGGGTATTTGGCGGGCCTTGGTAGGCCGGTGACAGAGCGTGTGGTGCAAAACATGGTGGATGCACCTGGGCATATTGCGGGCATGTTGGGTCTGAGATTTTTAACCGATCATCTAATGGGCGACGTTTACTTTCGTACGCAACATGAAGGCGAAAATCTGCAACGAGCGGAGCAACAATTTGCGCTGATGCAGCAATTTCGCCAACAGCACAAACTGATGGAAGAAGTGGTTAAACGACTGGGCGCGGGTATTACTTAGGTTACTTTTTAGGTGAATTTAAGTCACCTGGCTAAGTATGAAGCTGACTAACGTGGCCATAATTACAACAAAAACTGCGGTAAAACCCACACCAATCATTATGAAATGACTGGCTTTGCCACGGGCAAAATCACGTTCTCGATTTTTGCTGGACTGAACTCCCACGGCAGCAGACAGGGCGCTGCCAAGCATTTGCCAAAAGGTCAGCGGTGGAAGCTCTTCATCACTACCATTTGCGCTTGTCTCTTCTACCTGATCTGCGGCTGTAGGCTGCTGTTCTTCATTCATATTATTTCAATACAGTTGTTATCAATTAGCTCTAACTCTTGCTATCGCAGGGCTGCTATTTTTGCCGAAGTTTTTGCCGAAGTTCTTGCAAGAGCTTCTGCCGGAGTGTCCGCAAAAATACTTCTAGCTGTGTCACTTTGGCATTCTAGTAGATATTCACAAGCATTGTTTGACCACCGGCATAATGCGATGCTTAAACGATGAAGTTACATCCGCTTAATCAGAATTTTAGTTGGCACCAGCCCACTGGTCCGTTCAGTTGCATTACGTCCGCTCAAGCTTTGGCCTATGAAGAGCAGGGCGGATTTATTTTCCACGATGCGTTTAACGCTGGGGAACTCAGCGCACTTTTGGCAGAACTTGATCCATTGGAGGCAGAGAAAAATGCGCTGCTAGAACATGTTGATCCGAATGAAATCGCCATAGCCAAGCATGATGAAATTGTCTTTCGCGCCCATACGGTACTGCAATCGCCACAAGCCAAAGCCTTGGCAAACCATACAGTAATGCAGGGTTTGGTGGCTGACCTGATTGGACCAACGGTGCGTTTGTATTGGGACCAAATTGTTTATAAGCGCCCGGGTACGCCAACGGAGTTTCCGTGGCACCAGGACAATGGTTACACCTATGTTCAGCCCCAACAGTACTTAACCTGTTGGATTGCTCTGAACGATGCTACTGAAGAGAACGGCTGCCCTTGGATTGCACCGGGGTTACATAAGTTTGGTACGCTTAATCATTGGTGGGCAGATGTGGGCTTTCAGTGCTTGGAGCAAAGTCCAGAGAATGCCCGGGCGATGCCATTACGGGCAGGCTCCATAGCGGTATTTTCTAGTCTAACCCCCCACCGTACAGGTCCCAACTTAACCACTAGTACGCGTAAAGCATATATTTTGCAGTACGCCCCTGATGGCGCGGTTATGCATCACCGTACTGGTGAAAGCGAATTGGCGGCTGATTCAGACAGACAATTTTTAATTACCGCATAGCCGAGTAACCGCAGCTTACGCCCATTTAACCAACCCGAGCTGGAATAACGCAGTAATGAATATAACAACTAAATTCGCCAGGCGGTTTGTGTGGTTATTCACCGCAGTTTTATTTGCAGGCTGCGCTAGCCAAGACCGGCCATTCCAACTTGTTAGCGGCGAGGCACCAGTTTATCCAGTTCAAGCTAAGGCCCAAGGCATTCAGGGCGAAGTAAAGGTTCGCTACGACATTACTGAACAAGGCAGCGTTATCAATGCGGTTGTTATACAAAGCTCGTTAGGCAAAATATTCGACCAAGCGGCCTTAGACGCGATAAAAAGCTGGAAATTTAACCCAGCCCGTAAGAACGGTGTGGCTATTGCACAGCGTGATCTTGTGAGTACACTTTCGTTTAGATCTGGGAAGGGGACTGACAATGAAGCTGCATTACCGAGACGATAGCCACTTGTATGGGTGGTCCAGTGCGTTTGGTCGGAACATAATTTTTACGCTTACACTTATTGCCCTTGGGCTGAGTATTTTCTTTCAGGACAAAGCTTTGGGTCTGGCATTTGCTGATGTTTCGGCGGCAGATCATATTGGCTACATGTTGCGGGTCACTGCGCGAATTGCCTTTTTTCTTTTGTTGTTAGCAATGATCGCTCGCCCAATTCGGCAACTGACCGGCATGGGTGGTGAGCTGTTGCGCCATCGACGCTATATTGGCTTGTCCATGGCCTTTGTGCATACGGTGCACTTTGGCTACGTGGTTGCGTTCGTACAAAACAGTGGCCAGGCGTTAGAGCTGGTGACAATTATTGGCGGCGGCCTAGCGTTTTTTCTGACTTGGGTGATGGCTTTAACCAGTAACAATACTTCCCAGCGGGTCCTAGGTATTTGGTGGGGGCGCTTGCACACCTTCAGCATTTACTATGTGTGGCTGATTTTCATGAATACTTTTATTGGCGTGCTGCTGACTGAAAGTAACGTTCTCTATATAGGTATTGTGGCCGCCGGTTTAGTTGCGGTTTCGCTGCGTATTGCCGTGCGTGTGACTCAGCGGTTTAAGCGCACGGCGTAAAGCCCAGAAAAACCGCCGGCTTCGGTACCATCTGCCAAGTGCACTTTCGTATTTAACGCAAAGCGGCCCTTGCCAGTGCTTTTGAGTTTTTCAAACTCTTGTAAATGTTCGCCAAAACTACAGCTCACCTTAATATCTTCTGCCACGGGTTTGGCGTAGTCGATTTGACCGTTGGCGATAACAATGGATGCGTCCAATTTATTTAACTGTAGCTGTAGGTGCATCATGCCCCAGCCGGTGAGGGCTTGAATGGCGTAAAGACTGCCCGCAAAAGCGGTGCCATGCACATTAACATTAGGCCCAAGGCCTGCATGGGTAGTAAGCACATGATCTGCAAAACGCTCAATTTTCATAGTCATGGCTTTGGAAAGGGGTATTTGTTCATGCCAAATGGCTTCAAGGTTTTGGCAAAGGGCATCCATGTCGGTCATAGTTTATTCTTCTGTAGTCTGTGCAAGTGGGAGCATTAAGTGATCAGTGTGAATATGGTAGCTGTGAATGTCTACGAGGTTGTGCTGGAAGGCAGCGCAGAGAGTATTCATCGGGTGACTTTAAGCGACGACTTTTATCGGCAAATATGCGGCGGCACATTTACCCAAGAGTGGGTGTTGATACAGGCCTTCCGGTTTTTGCTGGAATTTGGCCAGCGTTGTGACATTGCAGAAGAATTTGATTTGGCAGATTTAACCCAGAGTTATGAGTATTTTGTTATTCAATTGCAGGACAGGTTGGGGTACGAGGAGCCATCTGGTACTGATGTGTAAGCACACTAGAGCTTGAAGCGGTTGCGCAGCACAAGGCCCACTTGGAACAACAGAACAAGACTCAAAAGGCTTTGGCTAAAGGTGGCAACGAATAGCCAATCTGAATGAGGGCTAGAAAATAGTGCTTGCATGCCCTCTTCTCGAGCGTTTTTACTAGTGGGGACATAGATAAACATTTGGCCCCAAGAAAAAGAAAGCCCAGCCCCCACTGCTTGGCAATCAAAGGCGCGTTTGCCAGCGATTACGTACAACATGGCGAACCCTACCCATACACTGCCTAAGCCAACGATTGGTCTAACAAGGCTGCGACCATAATCACTGACAAGGTAGAACAAACCCTCCACAAAGACTGAAGTAAAACCGTGCTTGTTACGCCATCTGGCAGCATGCATTTCCTCAACCTTAAAGTCTATTGCTGCCTCAAAGTCGCGGTTTTGCTCAGCCAGCTCTTTAAGACGACGCAGGCGTTCGGCATCTCCGCCGTCTCGTGCACGCCTGTATCCGGATGAATTGAGTTCGGTGGGGAATTGGCATTTCAGTCCTGCTAAAGAAATGTGGTGAGATGCCTTGGTGCCTACAAGGTCAGGCACACAGCCAAAAGTTTCATTGCCACTTAATGTGAAAGCGCCGCCAAATGATGCATGGCGAAAGCTGAAGGATTTTGCCGCGTGAACATTTCTTAAGTCAGCGAAACTGGCCCTATCCTTAAAAACAGTGTTTTTAAAATTATAGCTACCACTGCCTAGCTCAGCCCCAGCAAAAACAACTATCCTAGTGTCGAATTTTGTATTTTTGAAACTTACGTCAGCGTTGCCAAAAGTTACGCCCGCGAAAAACACATCTCCCCTTTCGAAAGTAGTGTTTTCGAAGTCCACTTTGCCGTTGTTAAAAGTAGCACCTTTGAAGTCCACCTGGGCGTTGTGCAAGGTTAGTTCTCTTAGGTCGACGTTGCCATCGCCGAAATTCGAGTTCCCGAAGTGTATAACTCCATCCCCCCGATTCGTGCTTCCGAAGATCGTTCGATAAAAGAATATATCGCCTTCACCGAACGTCGCTCCGCCGAAAATCAAAGCGCCTCCATCGAATGTCGCCTTTGAGAATTTCACATCACCGTCGCGAAACCGCGTATTGCCGAATGAAGTTATGCCATAGCCATAGTGCGTAAACAAAAAGTTCTTTGTACCAATGGGAAAGTGGAAACTCTCGAAAGGCCAAAGTGTTTTAGGAATTGTTTCAAGACTCTGATACTGCCGAAAATCTACCCCCTCAAAACTAATATCCGCAACTGGATTTTCTGCTACCCACGCATTCCAGACTTCTCTGCCTTGTTTCCACAAATCCACGGCTTCTTGGGGCCCTAGTGATATTTTTTCGTCTTCTGCCATGGTGCTGTGCCAACTTAGTTATTGGCGCCAGCATGGGCTGAATTTTGCTTCCCCCGCATATGACTTACGTTAATGGCGTTATTTTGTTGACCGGTGGTTTATTTGGCTGGGGCTAGGGCTAGGGCTGTGGCTGAGGTTGGGGTGCGCGTGTAGTTTTCTTCTCCGGCTACATATGGGCTAAACTCGGGGTTTTACGGGAGGGTATTATGAGATTTGTAGCAAAAATATTTTTCGCTTTACCGCTGCTTCTAACAACGTTTGTTTGGGCGGAATCAGATCAGCTTCTGCGCTCGCAGCTTGCTGAAGAGGTGAACGCTGTGGCTGCCGATGTGATCAGTTGGCGGCGTGATATTCACCAGCACCCTGAGTTATCTAATCGCGAGTTTCGTACCAGCAAATTGGTTGCCGAGCATTTGCGCGGTCTGGGTATGCAAGTGCAAACCGGTGTAGCCCATACCGGCGTGGTGGCAACCTTGCGCGGTGGCAAACCTGGGCCTGTTGTGGCGCTTAGAGCAGATATGGATGGGTTGCCTGTGGTGGAGAAAACCGGTCTGCCCTATGCGTCTAAGCAGCTGGGTGAATACGAGGGGCGTGAAGTAGGCGTTATGCATGCTTGTGGTCACGACAACCACGTGGCTATTTTAATGGGGGCTGCCCAAGCCTTGGCTGCTGTGCGTGAAGATCTGCCGGGTACTGTTAAATTTATTTTTCAGCCTGCTGAGGAAGGTCCACCAAGGGGCGAGGACGGTGGTGCAAAGATGATGATTGCCGAAGGAGCACTAAACAACCCTGCTGTGGACGCGGTGATTGGTTTGCATATTTCTCAGGGTAGCGCGGTGGGTACGGCTACTTATCGCAGCAAAGGGTTTATGGCGAGCGCCCAGCGGTTTGATATTGAGGTTAAGGGTTCGCAGACTCACGGCGCTCGTCCTTGGGCTGGGGTTGATCCTATTGTCGTTGGCGCGCAAATTGTTAATGCACTGCAAACTATTGTCAGTCGCCAGATTGATATCACCCAACATCCTGTCGTAGTTACTGTGGGTAATTTCCAAGCCGGTGTGCGGAACAATATTGTGCCAGAGACTGCTTCCATGAGCGGTACCATCCGTACCTTCGATCCGAATATTCGGTTGGCGGTGCACGAGAAGATTAGGCGTATTGTTTCTAACATCGCTGAGTCTCAGGGCGCGCAAGCGACGGTGGAAATTGATCCCGGTGTGCCAGTAACCTATAACGACTCTGAATTAACCGCGCTGCTTGGGCCGACTTTAGACAAGGTTTATGGCGCAACTAATGTTTACGAGCCGCCTTTAGTCACGGGTGCTGAAGATTTTTCATTTTTCCAAGAACAGGTGCCGGGCTTCTTTTTCTTTATTGGCGCACGCCCCTTAGACGTGCCTAGCGAGAAGGCTATTCCTAATCACTCTCCTTACTTTTATGTGGATGAGGGTGCGCTAAAGCCCGGGGTTAGTGCTATGACTCAATTAGCTTTGGACTTTTTGCAAGCTGATCAGTCAGGTGGTGAATAAAGACCAGCAGGGGAGTCGCAAAAAATTATTAGACCCCACCGCTTAGCCTGCTAAGTTGTTGGGTCTTTTTTTGCCTGCAATTTGCGCCCAGTGCTGGCTTAAAGTCCCCAGCACTCGTTGTCATTGGCAAACAATATAGGTCCATCGTATGAGGCTTCCATGGCCTGGCGACTGATGCTTTCACGGCCCCGCGTGCGCGTGGTGCGATGGCCCAAGATTAGCATTCGTGCATTGGCTTGGGCTGCTACCTTGCCTAACTCCGATGGTAGAGCGAATTCTTCGCGTAGCTGACCTCTGGATACTTCTGGTATGGCGTGGCTGGCCACCAGTGCGTCTACATCCTTAGCAAACGTTGCTACTTTATTTTTGTCGTTGTTAAAGTCGCCGGCAAAGACAATTGTCTTGCCGCCAATTTCTACCCGCCAAGCTATTGTCGGTACATCACCGTGGGCTACTGGTATTGCCGCTAGGCTTAAAATGTCGCTTTTGTAGCGTGACCAGCGTCGATTGCCTGTTGCCGGCACATTGGTAGCCCGCACTTTATAGCCAAACTTTGAGGCGCTGGTGAGGGTGTGGGCTAGGTAACTGTAGGCTCCATTGGGTCCTATCAGCCTGTCGACAAATTCTGTGGTGGTTGGGTAGGCAGGGTTGTTGCTGTCGGGGCCAAGAATCATTAGCGGTAGTTCTCGATCTTCGCCTTCGGAGCCGCTGATAAACGGCACTAAGTCTGCGCTGTGATCTGGCTGTAATTGGCTCAGTGCAATGACTTCTATCTCGCTGATGTCTGCTCCGGATTTTTCAAATGAGAATTTTGATCCGGCGCCAACGTCTACCAAAAGTCTGGCTACATCGTCTTGCCATACTAGGTAACTGCTAGAAGCCTGCCCGTCAGTGAACTCGCCACTGCCCGCGCCGAGGATTTCTATCCAAACGCCTTCTTCGCCGCAAAAGTCACTGCCCGCCGAGGCGGTCTGTGTGCCGAGACTAAGTGTGAGTGCAATTGCTAAAAGTAAAAGTTTGTTCATGTTGTTAGTCCAGTGTGTGGGCGGCTTTATAACAGCGCCTCAATTTCTGCCAATATATGTTCTACGCCAGCTTCATCCGGCATCCGCCAATCTCCCCGTGGCGATAAGCTAACGCTACCTACCTTTGGTCCGGGTGGCAGGGTAGTGCGTTTAAACTGTTGGGTCATAAAGCGTTTAAAGAACTGCGCCAGCCACTTTTGAATAGTTTGCGCATCGTAGCTACCTGCAAAGCTATCAACGGCTAAATAAAAGATCTTGGCGGCATCTGCGCCTGTGCGCAAAAAGTGATACAAGAAAAAATCGTGCAGTTCGTAAGGCCCTACTAACGCTTCAGTATGCTGGCTAATCTCGCCATCTTTGGGCGGTATTAGCTCTGGGCTAATGGGCGTAGCTAAAACGTTTTCTAATACTTGGCGCAAGTCAGCGTTGGATCTGTGGCTGCCGTACCAGCGTACGAGATAGGCCATCATAGTTTTAGGCACGCTGGCATTAACATTGTAGTTGGCCATGTGGTCTGCATTGAAGGTGCACCAGCCCAATGCCAGCTCGCTTAAATCTCCAGTGCCCACCACTATGCCGCCAACTTTGTTAGCCATGTTAAAGAGTATTTGGGTGCGCTCCCGTGCCTGAGCGTTTTCAAACACCACATCGTGATCGCCTTGATGGTCGAGATCTTTGAGATGTTGTTCAACAGCAGGTGCAATGGAGATTTTTTCTAACGATACGCCAATGGCCTTAGCCAAGCCGTGGGCGTTGTCTAACGTGCCGTCAGTTGTGCCGGGGCCGGGCATAGTGATGGCGTAGAGGTTGGCTGCGGGTAAATTGAGCTTTGCTAAAGCGTCTTTAGCCACCAAGAATGCGAGGGTGGAATCTAGTCCACCGGATAGGCCAATAACCAACTTTTCCGTTCGGGCCGCGAGCATGCGCCGGGCAAGCCCTGTAGCTTGAATGCTGAGAATTTCTTGTGCTCTGGCATCAAACTCATCTTCATCCGTTGGCACAAAGGGATGTGATGGATACTTTCGGGTCAAACTGGTGAGGGGCTGGCTTACGCCCCCTGTTGCAACAACGCGGTAGGCCCGCGGCCTGTCCGCTTGGCTAAAGGTAGTGTTTTGCGCGCGGTCGTGCATAAGCTTTTGGCAGTCTATCTCGGTGACTAAGGTTTGCTCCTCCAGACTAAAGCGCGGACCTTCAGCAATAATCTGGCCTGCTTCTGCCACCATACAGTGACCGCCAAATACGACATCCTTTGTAGACTCTGTGGCGCCAGCTGAAGCGTAAATGTAGGCACAAATATTCTTTGCACTGGTCATGCGCACCAAATCGCGGCGATAGTCGGCTTTGCTGATGAGTTCATTGCTGGCAGATAAATTAAGCATTACCTGTGCTCCGGCCAACGCTGCGTTGGTGCCCGGGGTGAGTGGCGCCCAGAGGTCCTCGCAAATTTCTACACCAAGCAAATGCTGGTCGAATTCAAATAACTGATCTACGCGAATTTGGAAGCTGCCTAAATCTTCGGTCACTTCGGTTTCGTTGACCTGCCCGCCGGGTGCAAACCAACGCAAATCATAAAATTCGCCATAATTAGGCTGCACGGATTTTGGCACCATACCCAGTATTCGACCTTGGCCTATGAGCACTGCGCAGTTGAGTAGGCGTCCATCGCGTAAACGCCAAGGTGCGCCAACGGCGATTAAGGGCAGTGTGGATTTTTTGCATAGCAGTGCCAAAGCCCTGCGCGTATCTTGCAAAAGGGTCTCGGTAAAAAACAAATCTTCAGCGGAATAACCGCTCAGACACAGTTCTGGGAATACTGCTACTGCTACGCTTTGGGCGTTAAGTTGCTGGCAGGTTGCGAGAATAGTCTGCGCATTAGCCATTGGCTCACCAATGCTGATGACGGGTGCGGCAGTGGCAACGCGTAAATAGTTAAGCTGCGAAAAATTGGCTGATTTCATGGCGTGATTCTAGCCTTTTATCAGGCCAAGGATGCAGTGAAAATATTGCCATCCTCTACATAGTTTCATTTAACCTTTTTTTGGACACTTTGCTGCGCTCTTAGGTGCCCGATTGCTGGCTGATATATGCTTAGTGGTCAAGTAGGTTAATTTCAATTTGGGTCTGCTATATTCTGCAGTCCACCGCCAATGGCACTTAGCCAGTTTTTGCGCGGCATGATTGATAAGAGGGGATAAGGTTTATGAATTTTGAATTTTCAGACGAACAAGAATTACTGCGCGAGCAAGCTCGAGGCTTTCTTGCAGACAACTGCCCACCGTCTGTAGTTAGAGCGGTATTGGACGGCGACACAGACCACGATGCCGAGCTATGGCGCAAAGTGGCTGAAATGGGCTGGACTGCAACAGTTATTCCTGAAGAATTTGGCGGCTTGGGTCTTTCCTACCTAGAGCTAGTAGTGATTGCTGAGGAGTTGGGTCGTGCGGCTGCGCCGATTCCATTTAGCTCATCGGTATATTTAGCTACTGAGGCAATTTTAGCCTTGGGTTCTACCGAACAAAAAGAAAAATGGTTGCCGTTGCTTGCCACTGGTGAGGCCATTGGTACCTTTGCTTTGGCGGAAGGCAATGGTCGTCCAAGCGCGAAGAGTCTAAAGACTAAGATGTCTGGCGCTGGTATTAGCGGTCGTAAACTACCCGTACCTGATGGACGCGCTGCGGATTTTGCAGTTGTGGTAGGCGCTAGCGATTCAGGTGACGGTGCCAGCATGTACCTTGTTGAACTTGACCAAGCTGGTGTAAGCCGTGAAGCCGTGCGCACCTTAGATTTCTCTCGTGGTCATGCGGTTATCGAGATGAATGACGCACAAGCTCAGCTGCTTGGTGGCGAAGGTGGTGGTTGGTCTGCCCTTGAAAAATTGATGGACCGTGCTGCGGTTCTGTTTGCGTGGGAGCAAGTGGGCTTAGCAGACGCTGCTCTTGAGCAAGCAAGAGATTACGCCATGGGCCGTTATGCTTTTGGTCGCGCTATTGCTTCCTACCAAGCAATTAAGCACAAGCTTGCTGGCATGTACGTGAAAAACACCTTGGCGCGTAGTAATGGTTACTACGGCGCATGGGCTTTGAATTCTGACAGTTCTGAGCTGGCTTTGGCTGCGGCCACTGCTCGAGTTGGAGCTATTCAGGCTTCTGTTCACGCAGCAGAAGAGAATGTTCAAACACACGGTGGCATGGGCTTCACTTGGGAATTTGATTGCCAGTTTTATTATCGCCGTGCCAAGTTATTGAGCGTCAATATTGGTAGCGAAGCCTACTGGCAAGATCGGCTGATTACTGCAATGGAACAAAACAACGCAGCCTAGCCAAGTAACAATTTTTAGCACGTTGATCGAAAAGAATTTAAGTTTAGGAAGATAATTATGGATTTTAACGATACTCAAGAAGAAGCGGCATTTCGCGCAGAGGCAGCAGCATGGCTGAAAGCAAACGTACCTACTGCAGATGAGCTGAATGGTTTAGACGACATCGCTGCCGCCAAGCTGTGGCAAAAGCGCAAGTACGATGCGGGCTGGGCTTGCATCCGTTGGGACAAAGAGTTTGGTGGCCGGGGTTCTTCGGCGATAGAACAAGTAATTTGGAATCAGGAAGAATCCAAGTACGAATTGCCCGGCGGTGTATTTAGTATTGGTCAAGGTATGGCTGCGCCTACGTTGATGACTTGGGCTGCTGAAGAGCATCACAAGCGCTTTTTACCCAAGCTGGCTAGCGGTGAAGAAATTTGGTGTCAGCTATTTTCTGAGCCAGCGGGCGGTTCTGACCTTGCGGCCCTGCGCACTAAAGCAGAGCGTGATGGAGATGATTGGGTAATCAATGGCCAGAAGATCTGGACCTCCGGTGCGCATTATTCTGACTACGGCATTATTGTTGTGCGTACAGATCCGAATGTTGCTAAGCACAAAGGCCTGAGCTATTTCTTCTTGGATATGAAATCTCCAGGTGTGGAAATTAAGCCCATTAGACAGCTAACTGGTGGCGCTAACTTTAACGAAGTGTATTTTACCGATGTACGTATTCCTGACAGTCAGCGTTTGGGTGAAGTAGGTCAGGGTTGGCAGGTTGCCTTAACCACATTGATGAACGAGCGAGCCTCTATTGGTGGCGGTAGTTCCGCGGTAAATGTAGACATGGCCTATCGCATTGCTAATGAAGTAATGATTGACGACAAGCCTGCTATTGAAGACGGCGCAGTGCGTGCCAAGCTGGCTAACTGGTATGTACAAGAATCTGGCCTGCGTTTTACCAGCTATCGTTCGATGACTGCTATTTCACGTGGTGAGATTCCCGGACCGGAAAACTCCATTGGTAAATTGGTGGGTGCACCTAAGAATCAAGAGATGGCGTCTTTTTGCATGGACCTTTTGGAAATGAGCGGCGCTATTTGGGATGACGAAATGTCCAAAGAAGCGGGTGTTATTCAAATGAACTACATGGGTGCTCCGGGTCTGCGTATTGCTGGCGGTACTGACGAGATTATGGCCAACATTATTGCTGAGCGAGTATTGGGTATGCCTCAAGAACCGCGCATGGATAAGGGTATGCCATTTAGTGAAGTGCCTACCGGCAGCAACTAAAATACAGCAAGGCTTTCTGTTTAATCTTCCTGTGTAATAAAGGAAGCTTTACCTCAATAAAAAGGCGTCCCTCGGGACGCCTTTTTTGTGCTGCTTTTGTCAGCCTTGTTTGCGCTGACCGCTGACCGCTGACCGCTGACCGCTGACCGCTGACCGCTGCCAGCCACTAGTCCAGCATTTCTAAAACATCGCCTTGGGCAAATGTTCCCGGGGTTTCTATGCTCACATAAATCCCCAAATTGCCGCCGTTTTCTTTCACCAAGTGCCGCATGATTTTTGGATCCTTGGGTAAGTCTTCAAAGCCATGGGTGGTGATAACACAGCGTGGGCAAGGTATTTCAAATTTTATGATGGCGGAGCCTATTTTGGCACGGCGTCCCGTCCACTCGTTTTCTGGGAATCCAATTGCATTCTTGTCTGCAAGGTCTAAGAGGATATTTGGTCGAAAACGCCTAACATCAAAGTTTGACTGGCCGCCCGCTGCCGCGGCTGCTTCGTTCAGGTGGATTAAGCTTGCCTTGCTCATTACCAAAATTGGGAATGCATCAAAGTAGCTTCCGGGGGGTGATTCGTATTTTAATATTTCTTCTGGAAACCCAGCGACATCCGGTAAAGGCTCGTCTGGTTCGCGGGCAAAAATTTCTCTGTAATACGCTTCTATGTCGACATTTTCGTCCATCGGCGGGCGCAGATAATGTTCCAACTGATCTTCAGGCAATATTGGCCATAGGCTAACTGGCGAACCCAAGACTTTTGACAGAGCGGCATTTATATCTGGGTCCGAGGACGACACTACTTGTCCTCCTTCCATGGTAATGCTCACTTGGGGGGAAATGTCTTGTGCACTTGGTTCGCTGGCAAAAATGGGGTTCATTGCCAGCAGCTGCGGAAAGCGTTTACCGCCTTTAATACCGCCACGCTCTTCATCTTTCAGCGCCCATGCGCGGTCACCTGGTATGCCGCGTTTGGTCAGCTGGGCTTGGGCTAAACTATGACCCTTCATGCTTTTTACTGGGTAACGAAATATGTCAGTAATAGTAGCGGGCATTGAAATTCCTTATTGTTGTTGTGCAGTTTGTTCGCGCTTTAGTGCCGGGTCATTGGTTCGCCAGCCAACTCATCTACCAGCACTAGGGTTTTATCCAATATGCGCACTACCAGCGCGTCTGCTACTGAGGAAAATTTAAAGCCCATGGCGGCTGCAGATGAAAGATCGATGATGGGAGATTTTAAGTCCCAGTCGTTGTGGGCTACCTCTATGCGTCGCTGTATGCGGCGAAAGTGGGCGCGTTGGGTGAGTCGCCCCTCTGCCTCTAACTGCTGAATAAGTCTATCCAACAATGGACTAATCTCATTTCTCGCTAGCGTGACCTTGTGCATAAGCTTTCACCAGTGTGAACGTGCCATCATTCTGAACTTTGCGGAAGGATATGCCAACCTTTGCGACGACTGCACTTTTTTGTCCTACATGGGGTTAAATTTCTCTGTAGTCCAATAAAACCTCGTCTGCACCTGCGGCCAAGAGTGCGTCTTTGTCGTTGCTGCCGCTGAGTACGCCAATACAGTACATGTTCAAATCTTTGCCTGCGCGCATATCCAATGCCCCGTCGCCGACCATTGCACTGTGCTGGGCCGAACAATTTAGTGCATTCAAATTTGCCTGCAGGTGCCTGACATCGGGTTTTAAATGAGGTGTATCGTCTCTTGCGTGGAGGGCGTCTATATAGCTTTCCAAGTCAGGAAACATTTGCATGACTGCGGCGCGGCAGTTGCGCGTGACTATGCCAAGCTTAATGTTTTGCTCGCGCAGTGTTGTTAGTTTGCTGCGTGCTTGCGCAAACAACTCTGTGGTTTTGGCTGCAGCTACTTCTATGTCAATAATGCGTTGATGGCTGGCCGCTGCATATTCGTCAGCCTGCTTATGTTTGTTTTGACTGCGCATCCACGCACTGGTGGCTGTGATGATTTCGACAATATAAAGATCTGCATAGACCTCGGCGGGGGTTTGAGTAGCCGCCGCCATTGCTGCAATTTGACGCCGCATATCCGCTAGATCTAGGTTGGGCGCTAGCGTGCCATCGAAATCAAAGAGAATGGCTTGAAATTGGTTAGGTGTTTTGTTGGTCAAGGTGGGCGGTTCGCTGCTTAGTTTTTATCAGTGTCTTGAGCGTCTGCAGAGTCGTCCGGTTGACTTAAGTCGTTGGAATCTTGCGCGCCTCGTCTGTTGGCCCAACGTTCTTCGTGTGTATCTGCTATGCGCTGACGAAATCGCTGCAAACCAATTCTGCCTGCGATTATGGCGCTGACTGCGACCACCAATGGATAGGCTTGTGCTTGCACCCAAGAGGCCGAGTTTAGGTCTAAGTGGATTGCCGCCAGTGTGCCGCAAGACAGCGCAACAGCCATGACTGAGAAGGTCATAAGATAGATTCCTACAGCCAACAGTCCTGGCAACCAAAGCTTATGCAATGCTGAAGGCTGGCTTAGATCTAAGACGAATACTGCGCAGAGGGCGAGTACCGCTCCGGCTACGCGAAATTGAGTTTGCTTCATTGAATTAGTTTCTTGTTTTGTTGTTTAGCTAACCAGACCCAGCTGGCCGCCTTCCATTTTAATATTCTGACCATGAATTGCGTCCGCTTGAGGGCCGCACAGAAAGGCCACCAACCCGGCTACTTCTTCGCGCCGAGAAATACGCCGTATAGGAATGTCTTTAGCAACATGGGCCTCTACCTGTTCCCAAGTGTCGCCCCAGCCTTGCTCTAGTCCTCGCTGCATGTAACCGGCTTGAACTTCCGGCGTAAGAATCATGCCCGGTGAAACTAGGTTTACGCGCACGCCGGTGCCGGCCACTTCTTTAGCGAGACTCACCGTCATTGTGGCCAATGCGCCTTTGGCGGAATAGTAACCTGGGTTGCGCGAATTGGGGCTGGTTGAACCAACGGTGCCAAGGTTAATGATGCGGCCCCAGCCGTTGGCGATCAGGCCGGGTAACATGCCTTCAATCAGGCGCTGGGCAGACAGCACGTTTTTTTCATAGGCGACGATCCAAGGGTCGTTTTCTGTTGCAGCGCCGCCACCTTTGGGTTGCCAGCGGCTGGGATCTGCTGCGCCGTAATTATTGATCAAAATATTCACTGGGTAATCTGCGCAAGCGAGCAGTAATTCTTGGCAGCCGCTATGAGTGACAATGTCGCCGCTGACCGCAATGCCGCCGCCCAGTTCTTCTACCGATGCTTGGGCTTGGCTGATAGTCATGCCGTGAACTAGCACCTGTGCGCCCTCGTCTAGCAGAGTTTGGGCAATGATTTGTCCCGTACCTCTATGACTGCCGGTGACCAGTGCAGTTTTGTTTTCTAGATCTAAATTCATGACTTACCTTAGCTATTTGCGCTCAGCTAACCCTACCAGATGCCGTGGAGTGTTTGGCATGAAGTTAGCCGCTCAAGGTTGGTTAAGTATTGGACGTACTCGCTACAGTTTGCCCGCGCTGATATTCACCTCCTGCGGTAGCGGCTCATGTGGCACACTGACCCCGTGGAATTTCAATCAATCATCATCTTTCTTCTCGTTATCCTTTTTGGCAGTTATGTTCAATCTGTAGCGGGCTTTGCTATGGGTATGACTATTGTGGCGGTGGTGGGTGGCCTGCGCTTGTTGGATATTCCAACCCTGGCAGCGGTTGTCAGTTTGATGACTATTGTGAACACCACGTTTTCGCTGCGTGGTCAGCTGCAACATGTGCATAAGCGCCTTTTGTTTTGGATTGGTTTAGGCCAACTGCCGGGTATTTTTCTGGGTTTGTGGTTGCTGGCCTATTTGAATGCCGAGGACAGTCGCCGGTTGGAATTGTGTCTGGGTATTTTTATTACGCTAGGCGGGCTTGCCATGACTATTCGACCACGCCCCATGGCGCAGGTTTCCGGTGGCTTTTTTGCTTGGACTTGTGGTTTGTTGGGCGGGCTGTTGGGCGGTATGTTTTCTGCCAGCGGGCCGGTGCTTGGATGGTTTGGTTACAGCCAGCCGTTAGCTGTAAATGTTATTCGCGCCACCTTACTCAGTAGCTTTTTTATGACTACTTCTACGCGCACTTTAGTCGTCGGGGTACAAGGTGGGCTTACGCAAACGGTACTAACTTTTGCAGCCCTTGGTGTACCCGCAGTATTGCTGGGGGCTTGGCTAGGGAAGGCTTTTCCGCCCTTGGTCAGTGAAGACATTCTCAAGCGCGGTGCTTTTTTTATTTTGTTACTTATGGGCATTTGGATTTGTTTTAGTGCGCTGCAACCGGTGCCTTAGCATTGCTTTTTGCGCGTAATGCGAATCTCGATGGGCCTTGCTTAAACGTCCTTGAATGCAGATGATGGTCGCCGCACGGATGAGCCTCTATACACACAGAGGATTTCCGTGTTTTATCATAAGAATTTGGAGGGGCGTCCTAGACGCTATGTTGCTGACACCATAATGTCTGAATACGATTCGATAAGACCATTTCTTGATCACGAAGTGCCAAGTGTTATTCAACGCTTGGTGAATTCTCCCGAACTTGCTGTGGCTGCCAGTGAGCTGGCTATGCCTAGGTTTCTGGCTAACAACATAGCCGGCAGGACGCTAACCCGACTGATACTGCTGTACAAAACCCGTAATCTAAAGACCATACGAGATTGCCAAAAGCTGGTGACTCACTATTTTGACCAAGTAGTAGCACGCTCTATTGATAACCTCTCAGTTAATGGGCTAGAGCACTTAGACCCTAATAAGCCCTATCTGTTTATATCCAATCACCGCGACATTTTGATGGACTCCAGCCTGATAAATTATCTTATTCAGCAAGCAGGCCACGATACTTGCCGAATGGCCGTTGGAGATAATTTGCTTTCCAACAGTTTGGCCGCCGACTTAATGCGCTTAAATAAAAGTTTTATTGTTGAGCGCGATGTAGATGGCATGCGCGCTTACTACCGTGCACTAACCAGGACCAGTGGCTACATTCGCCACTCTCTCAACGAAGGCGTTTCTGTTTGGATTGCACAGCGTGAAGGTCGCGCTAAAGACGGCTATGACAGAACTGACCCAGCACTGTTGAAAATGCTTTTGCTTGCTTATCGTGGCGAGGACTCGCCCTTGTCTTCGTTGCTCAAGGAAGCACAAATTGTACCTGTTTCGGTTTCCTACGAAGTGGATCCGTGTGGTAAGAAAAAGGCCCGGGAGCTGGTTGCGATAGCTCGTGACGGCGAATACGAAAAGTCTGAGCATGAAGATCTACAAAGTATGATTTTGGGGCTAATGGGTTATAAGGGGCGGGTGCATCTGAATTTTGCTCGCCCTATAAATAGTGTTGAAGACGTTGAGCAGTTGGCCGAGCGGTTAGATAAAGACATTGTGTCAAATTACCGAACTTTCCCAACCCATCGTTTTGCGGCAAAAACTCTGTCCGGTGGACAAGAAAGTGAAGAAGCCGCCACGGATAAGGCGCTTGTTGCACTGAAGGCGGATCTGGCTGCCTGCGCTAGCGATGAAAAAACTAACTTGCTCCAACAATATGCCAATGTTTGGAAGAATCGCCAGGACCTTGGTATAGATTAGGCTGCCCGGTTAGCCTTCGAAATTTACCGATTTTCCGGGGGACGATGCAAACAGCTTGCGTCTAATTCCTCAAAGAAAACTGCAGAGTGCCTACAGATACATTAAAGGCGGCTCGTCGAGCATAGCCATTTGCTCGCGCAGTGCGAGTACGTGGTAAGACCAATAATTCACCGAATCAAAAGTTGGGAAAGCCACGGGGAATGCTGGGTCTTCCCAGCGCCGCGCAATCCATGCAGCGTGATACATAATGCGCAATGTGCGCAAAGGTTCTATGAGTTTGAGCGTGCGCACATCAAAATCATAAAAGTCGTTGTATGCATCTAGAATGGTAGCAAGCTGCCCGGTTTGCTCTGCGCGATCGCCGTTGAGCAGCATCCATAAGTCTTGAATGGGTGGCCCCATAAGGCAGTCGTCAAAATCTACAAAGTGCGGTGTTTCACCCCGCCAAAGAATATTACCCATATGGCAGTCGCCATGAATTCTGATAGAGGGCAAATGCTCTATCTCGCTCATCATTGGTTCAATATGCTTGAGCAAATGTTCGGTAACGGATGCGTAAGCTTCTTCCATCTCCAGGGGCAAAAAATTATTTTCCAGCAGGAAGTTTCTGCTATTTGTACCCAAGTGATCATGGGTAAGGGTAATGCGGTGTTCGAATTTTTGTTGGGCACCTACAGCGTGAAGTCTGGCAATGGTTCTAGACAGCACTTCTAGGTCGTCCTGATTTTCTAGATTAGGCGCGTGCCCTCCTTGGCGACGAAATACTGCAAAGCGAAAATCTGCATGATTGAAAACTGTGGTGCCGTCAATTTGCGTAGGTGGTACTACAGATATTTCTTCGTCGAATAACCCTTGGGTGTAGGCGTGTTCTTCTGCGATGGCCTCGTCGGTCCACCGATTAGGTCGATAGAATTTGGCAATTACGAATTCACCACTCTCCAAGCCCACTTGGTATACGCGATTTTCGTAGCTGTTCAGGGCTAGCAAACTGCCTGTAGGTTCGATGCCGATACTTTCGATGGCATCCAAGATGGTATCTGGGCTGAGCGCATCGTAGGGAGCAGTGGTGTTTGGATTAGCTTGCATGAGCGCACTGTAACAGCCAGCTTGGTTATTCCGAACCATTAACTCGCTTTGTTACGCGGTTATTCTAGTGAAGGCCCAACTAGGTCGCTCGAGTAGCACACCATAAATCTACCCGACTGATCCCCGCTTTTTGTAAGAGGCGCACAAGGTGTCTGGCAGTGGTTCCAGTGGTGAGTACGTCATCGATTAGGGCGATGTGCTCATAAGGAATTTGATGGGTAGGCCTGCGTAATGTATAGGTGCTATTTGCCAGCTTAAGCCTTTGTGCTCTAGTTTTGTGACGCTGTGGTTGTCCGTACTTACGTTTTAGCAGATTGGCTTTGACCGGAGTGTTGGTTGCTTTAGCCAGCATGGAGGCCAAAATTTGTGCGTGATCGAAGCCGCGCAGTAGTCGCTGTTGCCATGAGGTTGGGGTGGGTATTAGGCATTGTGGGAATGGCTGGTTGTTGGTGTAAGTGGCGCTAATCATTCGCAACATTGCTTGGGTCAGGACTTGTCCTTCGCGAATACTCTTTTGAAATTTGAATCGGTGCAACAGATAGGCGGCTTCTTTTTGGTGTAGTAGGGGCACTATGGTCTGGTGGGCCAAGGGTTTGCTTATGCAAGGCCCGCACAGTTGCGTATTAGTTTGCCCTAATGGCATGCCGCAGGCATTACACGGATTGAGGTTGTAGGGTAGCGCCAAACGGCAATATGGGCACAAGTGATCTTGCTGGTGGTCGCCTAATGTTTGTTCACAAAGCGCACAGGTATCTGGCAGCAGTGTGTTGTATACCGTCTGGCCGATTACTTTGGTCAGCCTAGTGATATTGAATGACACCTTTATTTGGTTCCTTTTTTGGTTTCTTTTTTGGTTCCTTTATTTTTGGTTCTTT
>Ga0209307_1000013_pt1 | contig 241430 bp, 216 predicted proteins | sample COGITO_mtgs_1105_FD_185519 | JGI IMG/M metagenome (GOLD analysis project Ga0209307, IMG submission 185519) | Pelagic marine microbial communities from North Sea - COGITO_mtgs_110530 (SPAdes) (version 2) | ecosystem: Environmental > Aquatic > Marine > Epipelagic ... | reverse complement strand
GTGGGTCCAGACTCAACATACCGTATCGGTAAGTAGAATAATACGAAAGGTGTAAGAGTTAATACTACTAGTTTAAGACTTAACCAATAAGTTTCCTTCACTATCCTTGAATTTGTGAGTGACAATTTCTATGAAATCAATCAATGTCCATATTCCACATCCACCAAATGTTAGTAATTGTATTACTCCTATACCTGAATGACCTGTATAGAATCTGTGAACCCCTAAAAAACCAAGGAAAAGGTTCAATAAAAGTGTTGTCATCCAATCTTTGGACTCTCCCGATGATTCCTTTTTATTTACGGATTGAATAGATGTCACCAATTCACACCCACACTTTATACACATTTTTTGTTTCTGGGTAGTTTCTGAACCACATTCTTGACAAAATTTGGTTTCATCTAAAGGGTCACATCCACAACCTGGACATACCTTACTCTTTTCGGAGACTTCAGTTTTACAATTTCTACAATACATTAGTCAACATTTTTTTCCCAGTAATATTCTGTGTCCAATTTACCATTTAAACGAATCTTCCATTTTTCATTATCTTCTCCCACATAAAGTTTTTCTAAATCCCCCTCTTCAGGTCCAATATCACCACTGTCCCAGGTAAATAGAATCTTTTGAAACTCCCAACCCCTGTAATCCTCTTTAGTTTCAATTTTATATGTCCCTTCCGATAGTAAACTTGGTTCGTCATTAATTGTTATAAATAAACTACAGTCATGATCATTCTCAAAGGATAACAATCCTTTAGTACGAACAAAACTCGCATACTCATTTGAGTATCCCGATTTTTCATAGAAGAAATTCTTTCCTGACAACTCTCCTCGGTTAAGACCATTACCAATAACCGCAATAGATATTATCCCAGTTACTATCCATCTAGTCTTTTTACTCCAAATAGAGTTCTTCCACATAAAATAAAGTCCAAGAGGAAAGAAAACAATTAATAGTACAATGATTATTTTAGGATTTTCATTCCATTTTAAAGTATTTGTTTCATTCATTTTCGTAAGGTCTTAATTTAACTTTATTTATAAATCAATATTAAACTAAAACCACATATAAACCAAAAAAAGATATGTCATTTAGGTCTCCTTACCTATTATACCTATTTTTAATACTGATAATCAACTATTTACCATTCTACTCAACAACCCATTCAACCCATCAATACTCTTTGTATTCATCTTCAATCTATTGAAGAGTTTCTTGAAGGGAGATACCAACTTCTTCAACATTGATTTTAGGGATATTTCATCCATTCTCTGAACACCAATGGTAGATACCACTCTACTTACGGTTTTAGTGGATTGTAGGATATCTTCCAACACCTTTTTGGTTTGTTGATTCACTTTGGTAAGTGATTCTTCAAAACTCTCTTTGTATTTGAAGTTATCTCTGTTGTATCCCATTCGTTTTAGAGTTACCAAATACTTCTTTGTTTGAATAGATTTCTTATTCTGTATGGTCAGTTGTTCCAACGTTGGTCGTAACTCTCCTTCAATCTCTTTGTATCGGTTTGAAAGTTCAGATAGTTCCATCTTTACTTTATCAATCTTATCTGATAGTATTCCAAACTCATCAATTTTTGATTCTATATCGTTCTCAAATTTGATACAGTATAATTAATTTAAAAAAATTATTGTACTTTTATAAAATGGAAAATATGATTTTACCTCTTTTAGGAGGATTAGTGTTATTTTTAGTAATAACAATTTTAGTTTCACTTGGTGGGTTTCTATTCAAGTTAAAAGTTATTAAATTAGGTGAGTTAAGTAAATACAACAAATCACAAATCATAACTGAACTCGGAGATCCAAATAACATTATTAATGAAGGAGAAAATCAAGTCTTAGTTTGGATTAAATCTTCTGGAAATTATCTGTTAAAAATTGAATATACAAATCAGGGGGATTTTGTTAGAATTAACCAACAATTAGATCAAACAAAAAATGGACCTAAAGGTTTTATTTATAGTTTTATTTTAAAGTTTATTAAGTAGTTTTAATTAAAGGAGAAAGAATTAAGAGAAAATTCCGAAAAGATGAGTTTGTTGATTGGTATAAAACCAAAGTAGATGACGGTTGTCATTACGGTAGAATATCTTAAGAAGACTGTAGAAAAATCGTTCTCAAATTTGAATTCATTTAATCTCATTTCTTACTCCATATATTGTTCCATTGGAAATCAGGTTGTGATTCTTGGTTGACCTCCTGAGGTTGATTTACCATTTTGGTGTTCAGATACCGATGAAGGTCAGATAACCTCATATACCTCTTATTCTTAGTTATCTTAATGATGGGTAGGTTTTCTTCCGTTACCAATTTCTCAAAGTGACGTCTACTGATATTGAGGTAGGTCATGACTTCGTATTTAGTTAGTAGTTTATCTTCCATAGTAATCCTTCACTTTTCTTTCAAACTCTTTTTGTTTTTCAATAGGTAACATCCCAATCCCTTTCTCTAGGGTTCTCTTTCCATTGAAAATGATTGAATCTCTATACCTCTCATAGGTAATGAATAGATTGATTAGAGATTTAGTGGTATCAGGTATTTTATCTGGTGGTAGATGGTATCCAACCTCTTCTGTGAACTCTTTGAGTTTATCCATTAGTTCGTTGTGTAATTCATTTGGTGTTTGTTTCATTGTTGTTTCTCCTTTTTACTTATCACTTAGATATAATCTATCCTATCAGTGTCGTAATACTCACAATGAATTCAATGTGGAATCCTATTCCTAAATCCATTGTAGACGACTGATAGGATAACTCATCACTTGAGTACTCACTATCACAACCCCATTATCGTTCAGTTCCCCTTCACCGGGTATCACTCCGAGTATATTTCAATACTGTCGGTTGTTGACTATAACACCTTTCTGAAGGGTGTTAACTATCAATAAGTATGGGAGTAAATCTTAAAACGATTAAACATAAAAACTCACAGAATTTCTCAAAGTTTCTTCGGAGAAAGATTCAATCGGGTAGTAAGGGAATGAAGGAGGTTGGAGATAATCCTAAAAAGTGGAGTAGGGGATAACGTTATGTGAGTTTGTTATAAATGAGGAGTTACATAGGTTCTATGTGAACCTGACCTACCTCAACAATATCTTCTCTATTCATTCTTTCCTCTCTAATCTTACCTTTTTTGTAGATAGAGTGAATATGATTGTTCTTAAAAGTACTTCCTCGAGGTGTTTTTAATCCCTCATCATTGAAGATTTGAGATATCTTTCTATATCCTATAGGGGTAAGAAAATGGTCTTTATATCCACAAATTCGGGTGTATAAATACTGTTGATATTCACTATAATTTGATTCCCACAATTTGGTAGTAGTTACTGAAAATGAGAATCTTACAATGAGTTTTAAGGGGTAAGGATAACCGGTTGTTTCTGCTACTCCACTGTTACAGATTTTGCAAGATTCCTAGGCTGGTCCACATTACATCCTCTAAGAACGGCAATGTGGTACGACAACAGTTGCAAAGGTACAACTGAAAGAAAAGGCACAAGCGCTTCTTCAATCTCCGGAATTTCAATAGTGTAATCAGCCATAGCTTTTACATCTACATCACCTTCGGTAGTTATTGCAATTACAACACCTTTACGCGCTTTAACTTCTTGAATATTACTTACAACTTTTTCATATGAAGGACCTTTAGTTGCGATAACAACAACTGGCATTTCTTTAGTAATTAAAGCTATTGGACCATGCTTCATTTCTGCCGCTGGATAGCCTTCAGCATGGATATAGGAAATCTCTTTTAATTTCAAAGCTCCTTCTAATGCAACAGGGAAAGAATATCCTCTACCTAAATATAAGAAGTTGCTTGCATTTTGAAATCGAGCTGATATTTCTTTAATGTCGGCTTCGGTTTTTAAGCAGCGTTCTACTAATTTAGGAATTGAATTAATTTCATTCAATAATGATCTATACCTTGAAGCAGGAACGGTTCCTTTTTTATGGCCAATACTGAGGGCCATTAAGGTTAAAACAGTTATTTGCGCAGTAAACGCCTTAGTGCTGGCTACGCCAATTTCAGGCCCGGCATGCGTATAAGAACCAGCGTGTGTGGCCCTTGAGATAGAAGATCCTACCACATTACAAACGCCAAAAACGGTTGCCCCTTTTGATTTAGCTAGCTCTATTGCTGCCAAGGTATCAGCCGTTTCACCGGATTGAGAAATTGCAATTACTATATCATTTTCATAAATAACTGGATTTCTATATCTGAATTCACTTGCATACTCTACTTCGACTGGAATGCGTGCAAAGTCTTCAAATAAATATTCGCCTACTAACCCAGCATGCCAACTCGTTCCACAAGCAACTATGACAATTCTATTAGCATTCAAAAGGGCTTGTTCGTAATCTTGAATTCCTCCAAGATTCACAATTCCCTTTGATAGGTTTAAACGGCCCCGCATGCTATCTCTTATAGACTTAGGCTGCTCATAAATTTCTTTGAGCATGAAGTGGTCGTAACCACCTTTTTCAATTGCTTCCAATTGAATTTCTAATTCTTGAATGTATGGAGTCTTCTCCTTATTCTGAATCGTGAAAAGATCGATTTCTTTACCGGGCTCTAAAATCGCAATCTCTTCATCGTCTAAGTACATTACATTTTTGGTGTACTCAATAATTGGAGAAGCGTCAGAGGCAACGAAATATTCGTTGTCACCAATTCCAACAACTAAAGGACTACTTTTTCTGGCTGCGTATAATTTATAGGGCTCATTTTTATCAATTAAAGCAATAGCATAAGCGCCTATTACATGATTAAGTGCTTTGCGAAGTGCGGCTCCCAATGATACCTTTTCATTCACTTGGATATCTTCTATTAAGTTAAGAAGTACTTCTGTGTCAGTTTCACTGTGAAAAACATATCCCCGTTTTTCTAGTTCAGCTTTTATTGCGGCATAATTCTCAATAATACCATTGTGAATCATGACTAAATTGCCACTGTTTGAAAGATGTGGATGAGAATTCAAATCATTTGGTTCTCCATGAGTAGCCCATCTTGTATGCCCTATTCCTAAATGCCCGTTTTTGTTTTTATTTTCAGCAAACTCAACAAGCTTTGAAACCTTTCCTTGTTTTTTGTATAAATTTATTTTGGCATCTTCGAGTAATGCAACGCCTGCACTATCGTAGCCTCTGTATTCTAATCGCTTAAGGCCTTTTATAATTATTGGATAAGCTTCTTTAGAGCCGATATAACCTACAATTCCACACATAATTATTTTGTTTCTGAGCTTATTGGAGTATAAGATATTTGTAATTTCATAGCGTTGGTGCTGCTTCCTGGTCCATATATAACCGAACGAGCTCCAGAACCTCCTAATTCTCTCAAAAGTAACCCGTTATTTTCGATTTTACCATCAAGTACACCTTGAATATATCGAGTAACTCCAATGGTATAACCACCAGATGTATTAATTGCCCCATCATAATGGACCTCTCCTTTATCGGGTAAATCATATAATAAGTTTCCATCGGCTGACCTTCCAAAAGCAAAAAGACTTGAAAGAGGAGGGTATAGGTTATCATCTTTTGTATCAGCAGTAAAAATAAGCTTAGCGCTATTAACTAACACAGGACCGTTTTTAGTTATGGTAGCTATTGTCGGAGACTCTATTTTAACCATGGAGCCACCAAAACTGTGAATGTATACTCTTTCGGCATTGGCAATTTCTTTTTCCAATACACTACCTAATTCTGAGCCGCTGTAAGTCATTTTTGACAAGTTAAAAGAGACACTCTTATTATTAATAAGGTACGCTAATTCACTTCGTGTTCCATCAGTGTTGGTGTAATAAATAATCATTCTCGTGTAAACGTCTAATAAGTTAAAGTAGAGTATTGAGCCTTCTCCTTCAGATTGATTGGTGTTATTTGAGGTGATGTACAAGCCCTTTATAAAATTAGTAAAAGCGGTGTTACTTGCATAATTGGATTGATCGGTGTTTATAATCCTCCTTGCAAAATTTGTATCTAATGAAATTCTGATTGAAGGGGTTTCTAATTCGCCATCCGCATTAATTGGAGCAGCAGGGATGGTTGTGGAGTTGATTCTAGTTCCAATTGGGTCATTAGAAACAGCTACAAAACTGCTGCTGTAATAAAACACAGAGCTAGAAAGATTTTCTGTCACTTCATAGACTTCAAATGTTTGATCATTTGTATTTCCGTATCTTCCTGAGTATGCCAAATTAAGAACAGCTGAATCAATTTTCACATCTCTCAGTTCATCTAAATCAATAGTTTCAGAAGATAACCTGAGTTGTGAAACCATCGATGCTTCTACTTTTCCAAGAACGGGGTCCACATAACTTCCAACAGTATTTAACGTCGAAGCATCTGTTCTTACAGAGTCAATACGCTGTGTGGTACAGGTCAATTGGAAAGTGTCCGAGGTAAGCAACCCTAAAAGGTTTTCACTTGGTTGTGCTTCAATCCCCGTTGGCTGTAAGTTTTCTTCTTTCTTCTTGCAAGAAGAAGATACAATGGCTAAAATCAACACGACCCCAAGGAATTGAGGTCGTATGAAGTTTCTTAAATCAAATGGCATTCTAGTCAGCCAAAGCATTTTCAAGATTTATTACTTTATCGTAGAATGCATCATACTCATCAAAGTAATCTTCCATTGCACCATCAAGTACTGGCTTGTCCAGTGTTTTTATGTAATCTACCACTTTGCTACTAGCGTTTTCATCAGCGATGATAACTGCATCAGCGCATGAAGCGCCAAATATATTTAATGCATCGTAGCTAGGATTTTTTATGGCTTCATAGTCTGCTGGCTCAATGTTTTCAGAGGCAAGTTTGTTAAAAAGCTTCTTATTTACAGGTTCTTTTATTTCGTCAGCATAAACAGAATAAACCAATTTAGAGTTCGCAAACATTGGTTCATTATTGTATACCTTTTTTATGAATAGAGGCAGTAAAGAGCTCATCCAGCCATGACAATGAATGATATCTGGAGCCCAGCCTAATTTTTTGACTGTTTCAATTACGCCTTTACAAAAGAATATCATTCTTTCATCATTATCAGGATGTGCATTTCCCTCCAAGTCTGTCAACGCAGACTTTCTTTTAAAATACTCTTCGTTGTCTATAAAGTACACCTGCATTTTAGCAGGTTGAATACTAGCCACTTTAATAATGAGCGGATGATCATGGTCATCAACGACTAAGTTCATGCCTGAAAGCCGAATTACCTCATGCAATTGATGCCTTCTTTCATTGATATTGCCGTACCTAGGCATGAAATTTCGAATTTCTTTCCCTTTCTCTTGAATAGCTTGTGGTAATTCCCGACAAATTTTTGTTATTCTTGTTTCAGGTAAGTATGGTTGCATGGCTTGGGTTACAAACAATACTCTAGTAGTATCCGACATATATCCGTTTTTAAGTTGCTGCGAAGGTACAAAAAAATAGTCATTTTTGCTCTTTAAACCTCGATTGAAGGCAGGTTGCTGTCTAGTTTATAAATGAAGGTATTTCATTCAAATTCAGAACTTGATTTTTGGAGCGCTAATTTGTCAAAAGACACGCTTTCAATTGGCTTTGTCCCTACTATGGGAGCTTTGCATTTGGGGCATTTAAAGCTCATTGAAAGGGCTTGTCTTGAAAATGACTACGTTGTTTGCTCGATTTATGTGAACCCAACTCAGTTTAATAACTCGGAGGATTTGGCTAAGTACCCAAGGGATTTGGAGAAAGACTTGAAACTACTCTCTAAATTCCCTAACCTGGTAGTTTATCACCCTTCTGATAAGGATATATACCCTACTGATGACTTTAAAGAGCCTCCAAAAATTGACTTAAAAGGCCTTGAGAAGGTCATGGAAGGAGCAAATAGACCAGGGCACTTTGAAGGAGTCACAACTGTAGTAAAAAGGTTGTTTGAAATTGTAAGACCTCAAAAAGCGTATTTCGGTTTAAAGGACTATCAGCAATATTTAATTGTTAAAAGGTTAGCTGATAGTTATTTTCCTGAGATTGAAATTATTGCTAATGAAATTATAAGATCTGAAAAGGGCTTAGCCTTAAGCAGTAGGAATGAGCGATTAAGTAATTCTGGTTTAATTCAAGCAGCCAGACTGAATAACTATTTAAGACAAGTAGTAAGCATGTCCCGCAACTATTCAATTCATTCAGCATTGGAGAAAATTATAGGTGAAATTGAGTTAGACTCAAATATTTCCTTAGAATATTTAACAATAGCTGATGCTGAAACATTGAGTGATTACAATCAGCTAAAGAGTAAGGCCGGTATGGTTTTTATTGCAGCTTGGGTGGAAAATATTCGCCTAATTGATAACATGAGGTTATAGTTTATTTAGTGTTAATTTTGCGGCCAGATTATGCAAATTCAAGTATTAAAGTCCAAACTGCACCGAGTAAAAGTTACTCAGGCAGACCTCAATTATATCGGCAGTGTTACCATTGACCCTGTTTTGATGATTGCAGCTAATTTAATCGAGGGAGAGAAGGTTCAAATTGTAAATATTAACAACGGTGAGCGCCTTGAAACTTATGTAATTACTGGAGAAAGGGATAGTGGAGAGGTATGTCTTAACGGTCCGGCTGCGCGGAAAGTTTCGGTTGGTGATTTAGTAATCATTATTTCCTATGCGCTAATAGATTTTGAGGAAGCTAAATCTTTTAAACCAACACTAGTATTTCCAAACGAAATGAATAACTCTTTAAAAGCATAGCGTGAAAAAACAATTGCTTAACCTAGCTAAGATTTTTATTCCCCTGGGTTTAGGAATATTTTTGATTTGGTATTTTGCCCAGTCGCTTGACGAAGAGGGAAAAAAAGAAATCCTTAGATCTTTTCAAAATGCAAATTACGGTTGGATATTATTTTCATTAGTTTTTGCTATTCTAAGTCATATAAGCCGTGCATATCGGTGGCAATATACTCTGCGCCCTCTTGGCTATCAGCCAAAGTTTTGGAATAGTTTCTTCGCTGTAATGATTGCTTACTTAGTTAACCTTGCTGTTCCAAGACTGGGTGAGTTCAGCAGATGTGGAGTTATGTCTAAGTATGAGAAAATTCCTTTCGAAAAATTATTGGGGACCGTAATTGCAGAACGCGTTGCTGATTTTATAATTTTAATTGTAATGACGATTGTAGTTGCATTAATTCAGCTAGAAGTCTTGGGTGGATTAATTGAAGAAATCTTCACAGCAATTGAAAACAAGTTCTCATTAACTATCGTTGTGGCTCTTGTGGGAGTTATGGCAATTGGTGCGGTTTCATTGTTTTACCTGTTTTTTAGTAAAGGGATTAAAAACCCATTCATTCTTAAAGTCAGGGAATTTGTTAGCGGAATTTTTCAGGGAGTTGCAGCAATACTTAAGATGAAGGATAAGTGGGCTTTTATTGGGCACACTATTTTTATTTGGGTAATGTATGTTTTTATGTTTTACTTATGTTTTTTTAGTCTTCCAGAAACCAATAACGTTCCTTTTGGCGGAGTATTAACTGCCTTTGTAATGGGTGGTTTTACTGTGGTGCTTACCAATGGAGGAATAGGCGCATATCCTTTGGCAATAGTTCAAGTGCTTTCACTTTACGGAATTTCAGAAGGTGTGGCAGGTGCATTTGGTTGGATTGTTTGGTCGGCTCAAACGATTCTCCTTCTAGTATTTGGCGCCTTGTCTTTTGCGTTAATGCCACTTTACAATAAAATGCTTGCAAAAAATGCAATTGAACAAGCTTGAACATAAAATAATTTCATTTGATGACCTTTCTAGATTAAAAGAAGAGTTCAAGCTAGAAAACAAGCAATCTGTTTTTACAAATGGTTGTTTTGACCTAATTCATCTTGGGCATATTGATTATTTAATGAAGGCAAGACAGCTTGGAAATGTGCTTATTGTTGGAGTTAATACTGATGATTCTGTTAGAAGGTTAGAAAAAGGTGTTTCAAGGCCAATTAAAGATGAAAATCAACGATTAATGATTCTAGCAGCATTTCAGTTTGTAGATTTTGTTATGTTATTTGATGACGATACTCCATTGCGTTTAATAAAGGAGCTAGAGCCCTTAATTTTAGTGAAAGGAGGAGATTACTCGGTTACTCAAAAAGATCCAGATCAACAGGATTATATTGTGGGTAGTAATGAAATGATAATGCTTGGAAACAGGGTGGAAGTGATACCATTTGTTTCTGGTTATTCAACGAGTATTTTGGAACAAAAAATTATCGAGGCACATAAATAAATGGCTAAGGTAAAATCAATTTTCTATTGTCAGAATTGTGGAAATAGCTCTCCAAAATGGATGGGTAAATGCAACTCGTGTGGCGAGTGGAATTCTTATGTAGAAGAAAAAACTACTGGTAAAAAACAGAAATCATCAACTGATTTTCTAGAAAAGGCCGAAATTGTTAAACTTGATGACGTAAAAGTTGCTGATTTTCCTCGTTTTCCAACTGCAAGTCAAGAGTTCGATAGAGTAATTGGCGGTGGAATTGTACCTGGTTCGGTTATCCTAATAGGCGGTGAGCCTGGAATTGGTAAAAGCACACTTCTTTTGCAGATTTCTTTGCGTTTTAATAAAGAGATTTTATATATATCGGGAGAAGAAAGTGCTACGCAGATTAAGTTAAGAGCAGATCGAATTACTGATAAATCTAGCAATTGCTCAATTTATTCTGAAACCAACTTACAATCTATCCTTCAAAAGTGTCGCGAGACAAAACCCGCCCTTGTTATTATTGATTCAATTCAAACAATTGCCTCTGAGCAAATAGAAAGTTATGCTGGCAGTATTTCTCAGGTCCGAGAGTGTGCAGGTGAGATTATTCATTTTGCAAAGACTACAGCAACTCCAGTAATCTTAATTGGCCATATAAATAAAGAAGGATCAATTGCCGGGCCTAAAGTTTTGGAGCATATGGTTGATACTGTACTGCAATTTGAAGGGGATAGAAACCATGTTTACAGAATATTGCGATCCTCAAAAAATCGATTTGGTTCTGCTCAAGAGCTGGGTATTTTTGAAATGGTAAGTGGGGGTCTAAAGGAAATAAAAAACCCAAACGAAGTTCTAATTAATAAAGAACGCAGTCATTTAAGTGGCGTATGTATTGGCGCCTCTATTGAAGGTAATCGACCCTTTTTAATTGAAATTCAAGCCTTAGTTTCAAGTGCAGTTTATGGAACTCCGCAGCGATCGTCCACAGGTTTCGATTTGCGCAGACTGAATATGCTTCTAGCGGTTCTTGAAAAGCGCTGTGGATTTAGATTAGGTGCTAAAGATGTGTTTTTGAATATTGCCGGAGGTTTGAAAATAGACGACCCCGCAATGGATTTGGCTGTAGTTTGCTCGGTTTTGAGCTCGTCTGAAGACATTCCCCTTGACCCTGAATTGGTTTTGGCTGCTGAAATTGGTTTATCAGGAGAATTAAGGCCTGTTACTCAACTTCAAAAGAGAATAGAAGAGGCAGAAAAACTTGGCTTCAATTGTATTTTGGTTTCCAAACACGCTTTAAAAGGAATTGATGTTTCTGCTCATAAAATTGAAATAAAAGCGTTTCACTCTGTCGTTGAAGTGTTTGAAGATTTATTTGGTTAATGGAAAATCTTCCTAACCTTCTTAAACGCGAAATTTCAAAAGGGTTGCCGGCTATCGAAGCTCACAAGGTAATGGCTCCTATGGAAAGAGTTCTAGACCAAAATTATGATGAAATAGTAAAAACAGCGAAATTAAGCGCTGTTCTTGTTTTGTTGTTTAGGTCAGATGATCAGTGGCATACCATACTCATGGAAAGAAATACTTATAATGGTCATCACAGCGGCCAAATTAGTTTTCCAGGAGGTAGAAAAGAAGTTTATGATTTAGACTTAAAGGCCACTGCACTGCGGGAGTTTGAAGAGGAAATGGGAGTGAAGTTTAAATCTGAGGAAATCATTGGAGAGTTGTCTGAGCTTTATATTCCGCCGAGTAACTTTTATGTAAAACCCTACTTAGCTTGTATTGATGCCGATTTTAAGTTTATACCGGAGGAAAAAGAGGTAAGTGCTATACTTCCAGTTTTAATTCGAGAATTACTTGACCCGGCAAATAAAACAATTGAAAAAGTGCTGGTTTCCAAACATAACTTTTCAATTGATGCTCCTGTTTATAAGATCAATGGTAAGGTTATTTGGGGTGCAACTGCAATGATGATTAGCGAATTGGAGTTTTTACTCAAAAGAATAGACTTTTAATACTTTTCAAAAGCAGGAATCATTGTAAACTTGCGCAAAATTGTCAACATGGCTGTTAACGAAGATCCGCTTAAAAGAATTGTATCACATGCAAAGGAATACGGATATGTTTTTCCTTCAAGTGAAATTTATGATGGCTTAAGTGCTGCATATGATTATGGTATTTATGGAGTAGAATTGAAAAACAATATCAAGGAATATTGGTGGAAAACCATGGTTCATGGTAATGAGAATATTGTGGGACTTGATTCTGCAATATTTATGCATCCTAAAACATGGAAAGCATCAGGCCATGTTGATGCTTTTAACGATCCGTTGATAGATAATAAAGACTCAAAAAAGCGGTATAGGGCAGATGTTTTATTGGAAGATTACATGGAGAAAATCCGTATTCAGAAAATAGAAAAGGAAGTAAAAAAAGCTGCAAAACGTTTCGGTGAAGAATTTGATAAGGACACTTTTCTTGCGACTAACCCGAGAGTACTTCAATACACTCAAAAAATTGAGGACATAAGTAAAAGAATGGGGCAGTTACTTGAGACTGATGATTTGCCCGGAATTAAATCCTTAATTGAAGAGTTAGGTATAGTTTGTCCAATTTCAGGAACATCAAATTGGACCGATGTTCGTCAATTTAATTTAATGTTTAGTACTGAACTGGGTTCAACTTCAGACGGCTCTTCTAAAATTTATTTGAGACCAGAAACTTGCCAAGGAATTTTTGTAAACTTCCTAAACGTCCAAAAATCAGGAAGAATGAAAGTTCCGTTTGGAGTTGCTCAAATTGGAAAAGCTTTTAGAAATGAAATAATTGCTAGACAATTTATTTTTAGGATGCGAGAGTTTGAGCAGATGGAAATGCAATATTTTGTAAAGCCAGGAACTGAACTAGAGGCCTACGAAGAATGGAAAGAAAGAAGATTAAAATGGCATATAAACCTAGGCATTGATCCTGATAAATACCGTATTCACAACCATATTAAGCTGGCTCACTATGCAAATGCTGCTTGCGATATTGAATTTGACTTTCCAATGGGATTCAAAGAGTTAGAAGGTGTTCATTCAAGAACAGATTTTGATTTAAAAAGTCACGAAGAAGAGTCCGGTAAAAAACTGCAATATTTTGATCCGGAAGAGAATAAAAACTATACTCCTTATGTAATAGAAACTTCAATAGGGTTAGATAGAATGTTTTTGGCGATTTTCTCAAACTCCTTGCTAGAAGAGACGTTAGAAGACGGGTCTAGTCGAGTTGTTCTTAAATTGCCTCCAGCTCTAGCTCCTGTTAAATGTGCTATTTTACCACTCTTGAAAAAAGATGGATTGCCTGAAATGGCAAAGGAAATCTTTAATGATTTGAAATTAGATTTCAACATGCAATACGACGAGAAGGATGCGATCGGAAAGCGATACAGAAGACAAGATGCAATTGGAACTCCTTTCGCAATTACGGTTGATCACGATTCCCTGGAAAATAAAACAGTAACCTTAAGAGACAGAGACACAATGAAGCAAACTCGTGTTTCTATTTCTGAATTGAGAAATATTTTATCCGTTAAAACAAGTATGTCAGATTTGGTGAAAGGAGCATTATAAGGCTTCTAATACCTCTTCTAGACGAATTCCACGGGAACCTTTTATTAGGATTTGAGTATTTTGTACAGGGTTTTCTATAAAATGCTCCAACAATTCTACCCTAGTCGGAAACCAGTACATTGAAGGGCCATGGTTAGTTTTCTCAAATTCTTTCCCTACTAAATATACTTCTATGTCAGATTTAGTTAAATCGTTAACAATAGCTTGATGCTCTCTTAAACTTTCCTGACCGAGTTCAAGCATATCTCCAATAATTACCGCTCGAGATGGCTTTAAATGCTGCTTTTCGAAGCTTTTTAAAGCGGCATTTAGTGAGGAAGGGTTAGAATTGTAAGCGTCTAGAAATATTGCATTTGAGTTTTGCTCGATAAAAACGGACCTTAGATTTGCTGGCTGATAGCCGCAGATTGCTTCATGAATTTCATTTTCAGTTACACCAAATTCTCTGCCTATTGCATAGGCCATTTGAATATTGAAAATATTGTATTCACCAATAAGCTTTGTTGTAAATTCTTGTCCAGATTCATTTTTGTAACTTATAAATGGAGCTGCACCTGAAAAAGTAACCTTGTATCTTGAAGAGTCGCTTCCAAAAGAAATCTGTTTTTCCACATCATTCGCAAGTTTTTTTACCTCTGCTTCAAAGTCTGGAATAAATGCAGTGCCATTGGTATTGCTGATGTAATCGAATAATTCCTTCTTTGCAAGTTTATTGTTCTCAAATGAACCAAACCCTTCTATATGATCCTTTCCAACGTTGGTCACAAGAGCGTGCGTAGGTTCTCCAATTAAAGATAATGTAGCAATCTCACCCATATGATTATCGCCCATTTCAAGGATGCAAAACTCGGTGCCTTTTGGCATACTTAACAGTGTGAGAGGCAGGCCAATGTGATTATTGAAGTTTCCAGGTGTACTATGGCAGTTATATTTCTTTGAAATAACAGCATGAATTAGCTCTTTAGCGGTTGTTTTTCCGTTTGAGCCAGTAATTCCTAAAACAGGAATGTCAAATTCTTTCCTATATGAATTAGCTAAGCTTTGAAGCGCAGCAAGGGTATTCGATACTAGTATTGTTTTCCCGTCAATTGCATATTCTGCCTCGTCGATAACTGCATACTTTGCTCCAGATGTTAAGGCTTGTTTTGCGAATTGATTTCCATTAAAGTTGTCACCTTTGAGAGCAATAAATAAGCAATTTAAGGTTGTTTTTCGTGTATCGGTGCACACTGATCTTGCACATTCTTTATAAGCTTCAAGTAAAGTAATCATGGTATAAAAATAACAAAGCCCTCTTGACAGAATCAAGAGGGCTTTCCTATTTTAATAAGTATGTTTTGTTATTAATTCCCTAAGCCAACAGGGCTGCCAACTCTATCCATAGCACATCTAAATCCAATATAAGACGTACGCTGAGTTTCTTCTAAGAATCTTCTTGTTCCAGGATTCATATAATAAGCACGATCTTTCCAGCTACTACCCTTGTAAACACGTGTATCGTCATTAACTAATGACTTCTTACCGTACTCATACATAAATGTAGTTTCTGTTTTGTTTTCCTCTGTGTTTTCAAAGTCATCTCCCCAATGCAATCTATCAATGTGCGATTCGTAATCTCCATCTAAGAAGTTTATGTTATCTGCACGTTGGTAATTTCTACGATCAAGGTTTTCCTCTTCTGTTACATCTACTTTTTGAAGACGCCCTAAACTATCCTTCTCAGCTACATAGCCTTCTTCATCAACGAGTAATTTTTGATAAACATTACCTCTAAAAGGCCTAAAGTCTTCATTGTCTTCGGTATTTAAAGGACGATAAACATCCATTACCCACTCACTCACATTGCCAGCCATGTTGTATAACCCATAATCATTCGGCCAGTAGGCATAAACAGGGTTAGTAACATCTGCGTTATCATTTAATTTTCCTGCAATACCCATGTTATCTCCTCGTCCACGCTTGAAGTTAGCCATCATGCTACCTATGTACTCTTCTTCCGGGTTTCGAACAGCATGACCGTTCCAAGGCCAGAGTCTACGTTCTATTACACGCTCACCTATGGAGTTTCCGATTAAACCGTAAGCAGCATATTCCCATTCTGCTTCGGTTGGTAGCCTGTATTTTGGAAGCATAATACCATCTTCCATTTTCACTCTGCGATACCCCGTTCCATTAGGGTTAAAATCAGGAACACCTTCTGCAGCTTTACCACTTTCATATTGGCCAGCGTAGTAAGCATCCGTATTAAAGTTATCTTCAGCTGCCTGATTTACATAATGCTCAAGAATCCCTTCTCGAATCATAATGTATTCATTGACTCTATCAGTTCTCCAAAGACAAAAGTCATTTGCTTGCTTCCATGTTACTCCTACAACAGGATAATCTCTGTAGGCAGGGTGTCTCAAATAATAGTCTACGTATGGCTCATTGTATGCCAATTTGCTTCGCCACACCAAAGTGTCCGGTAACGCCTTTACAATAACTTCGGGATAATCTGCTCCAAAAACGCGACCCAACCAATACAAATATTCCAACCAGAAATGATTGGTTATTTCAGTTTCATCCATATAAAAAGAAGAAACAGTCACTCTTCTAGGGTAATTATTCCAGTCGAACATTACGTCTTGTTCAACTCTTCCCATCGTAAATGTACCGCCTTCAATCAAAATTAAATTAGGCCCAGTTTCCTGATCCTCAAACGGCATTTTTTGAAAACCACCATTGTTGCGGTCATTATAATTCCATCCTGTAGCAGAGGATTGCTCTTTACCACATGAGGAAAGGAAACCGATAAGTGCTACTAATAAGCTGTATTTCAATATTTTCATATCCAAATTTTTTAGATAACGTCGCTTCAAATATAATAGTATAATATGAATTAAAATTTAGGGCAAGCAATTGGTCTAAACCTTGTTCTTTGAGGTTTACAATCAAATAATAGTGCTAATGAAACCTCATGAGAGCCACCACTCCTGTTTGTTAGTTTAGAAACTGTAATATCATAACTATAACCAAATCGCACATAATCTGTATGAATACCAATCATTGGCACAAATGCATCTCCAGGTCTATACCAAAGACCGGCTACTAATGGGCCTTTGTATGCATACATTCCTAAATAGAATTGTCTTGCATTAGGATCTAAAGAAAACTCGCCTCCCTGTTGTTGAAACATTATGTTAGGAGATACAGCACCTTCATCTGGGTATCTTTTGTTAATGGGAATTACCCATCCAGCATGTGCTGTTACTTTTCTTGGAAGAGCTGTTTCGTCACCGGTAAGAAAAGTTTCTTTGGGTTCTGTTAAATGATGTACAGCTAGACCACCATAAAAGTTTTTTGTGTAAGCCACTGCTCCTGCAGAGAAATCCACTCCCTGAACACTTGTTCTTATAGGTGTTTCTTGAGTTGGATAAATGAAACCATAACGCTCGTCAATCATATCCCCAAAAGTGAGCTGATCCCAATCAATGGCTTTGTTGAAATAAGTGGCTTCACCACCAAAACGGAGAGAAAGTTTTCTATTAACGGCAACATTATAACTGTAGATTGCACTTGCTCTAGTTGTCTTAAAAATACCAGAAACACCTTCACGGTCATGCATTAACAATATACCAAGCCCGCCGCTTATTGCGTCAACGTGTTGGTCATATGAAGCAGAGTAGGTTACATAGTTTCCACCTCCATTAGCAATACCAGGCCACTGATTGCGATAGTTCATAGCAAATCTAGGACATCGCTCAACGCCTGCTAGCGCCGGATTTAGATACAATGGGTTGGCGTAAAATTGAGAGTAGATAGGATCTTGCGAAAAGCCATATTCCACCACACTCATCAAACTGCACCAAACTAATATGACTCTTATAAAAAGTCTATTCGACATATATATTTCGCTTATCTTGTCAGCAATTATACGAAATATTTTGTTTTTGAAAACTTAATTTTGAAATCTAGGTAAATAAAGCATTAAGTTTTTTTTATACAATAATTACAAATTCACGTCGTTCAGAGTACGACTTTTGCCATTTACGAAACCCTGTCAAAATATTTGTGAGTTGAGAATGCTTCGAGATAATTTTTTAAAACCTTTAATTTTTGCCTTTGCACTATTGCTCACAAATGCTGCTGTATCTCAAATTGAGGCAAAGTTCAATTGGGGGCAAATTGTAACTGACCAAACTTTTGAGCATGACCATAAGAAATATATTTTTTTAGAAGGCGCTTCTTATGAACTAGAGCGAAGCGCATTGCCACGTGTTACTTTACAACATGCTCATTCCAGCAGATTTAAAGCTGAGGGAATCGAGAGCTTTGAATTGATAACAGTCCCTTTATCAATCGAAGAGCTTCAAGTGGTCAGGCCATTTACTGCGGATATTGGGAATAAGCCAAACTTTAAACTAGTGTCACAGTATGCTTCTGGCAAAACGATGGTTTCAATTAGTTTCATACCATTTGTAAAGGAATCTGGAGAGATTAAAAAAATACAATCAATCTCAATTAACTACAGCAAAACGGCAAATTCTTATGGGTCTCGGGTTTCATGGAAACGGAATAGTGTATTATCTAGTGGCACATGGTATAAAATTGGTGTCGCAAATTCCGGAATGGTAAAGTTGGATTATGCTTTTTTTCAAAGATTGGGCTTTAACCCATTAGTGACTAACTTAAACGCGCTAAAAGTATTTGCTGCGGAAGGTGGAATGCTTTCTGAAAAAAACAACAGTGCACCTATAGACGACCTAACTCAAGTACCGATATTCACAAGAGGTGCTCAAGATGAGAAAATTGATAAAGGAGATTATGCAGTTTTTTATATTCCAGGGCCGCATGATTGGCAATTAGAAGGTGAAGAATATGTATACACCCATAATATCTACTCTGACTCCAGTTATTTCTTTATTTCGTTTAACTCATCTGCTGTAGTTCCTGCAATAACCAATCAACTTTCTGCAGCAGGGGGATCTATTATCAATGATTTTGATGATTATGATGTGCATGAGTTGGAAAATACAAACCTTATTTCAAGTGGTAGAATATGGTTTGGGGAGCACTTTAATGCAACAACAGCCTATTCGATTGATTTTAATTTCCCAAACATCATAAGGACAAAAGATGCAACGGTTCGAGTTAATTCAGCGGTTCGTTCACTAAATTCAAATAGTACCTTGACAGCATCTGCAGGCTCTATAGGTAACGGCAGCTATAATGGGGGAAGTGTAAGTGGTGATTATACGGATAAGTACGCTATTTATAATAGCTTTTCTTTTAGTGGAAAACCAACTGGAAGTAAAATTTCCGTTTTTCTAGACTTTTCAAAAGCCAATGGCGAATCTCAGGCTTGGTTGGATAAAGTTATGGTAAACTGTAAAAGAAGTTTGACGTTTTCTGGAGGTCAGATGGCTTTCCGAAATATTTCAACATTTAACCAAGCAAACAATTTTAGCTATGAGCTAGCTGCTCCAAGAGCAGATATGCAAATTTGGAATATCAGTACCCCATTGAGTCCTAAAAATGTTCAATTTTCCTTATCAAACGGCAAAGCCCGGTTTAATTCAAGAGGAGGAGATACCAGTGAGTATATTGTCTTTGATCCTAATAATTTGAAGGTTCCTTCAAACTTTTCTATAGTTGATAACCAGGACTTGCATTTGAGACCTTCCAGCCCTATTGATATGGTAATAATTTCTCCGAACGAATTTTTTGGTCAGGCTGAAGAGCTAGCTGAACTGCACAGAGATGCAGATGAACTGACTACTATCGTCGTTGACATTAGGCAAGTTTATAATGAATTCAGTGGCGGCCGACAAGACCTGTCTGCCATTAAAAATTACCTTAGATTTTTAAAAGAGACCGCTGAAAATACTACAGGACCTCGCTATGTTTTGCTTTTTGGTGATGCATCGTATGATTTTAAAAATCGTGTTTCAGGCAATACGAATTACATTCCGATTTATCAAACTGTTGAATCTTTATCACCCACTTCGTCAATAGCGACTGATGACTACATTGGGTATTTATCTCCAGATTATAGTGGCTCTATTACCGAAGGGATTATGGAAGTTGGAGTAGGACGGTTTCCTGTGAAAACTGCCCGACAAGCCTCTGATGCTGTAACCAAGGTTAGAAACTATTACAGCGATGCTTCATTTGGCCCATGGAGAAATAAATTGACTTTTATTGCCGATGATGAAGATCGAAATAGCCATATGATACAAGTGGATAAACTTTCAACTGAAGTTGATACTGTTTTTCCAAGATATAATGTAGTTAAAGTATTGGCTGATGCCTATCCTCAGCGTGCAACACCGGGCGGACACAGATATCCTGATGTTAATAAAGCAGTTGATGATGCTGTTCAGCGGGGGTCTCTTACCATGAATTATTTAGGTCACGGCGGTGAGTTGGGTTGGGCGCATGAAAGAATTTTAGAAGTATCTCAAATTAACAAATGGGATAACATTAATAACATGCCACTGCTAATTACCGCAACATGCGAATTTAGCAGGTTTGATGACCCTAAAAGAACATCCGCAGGCGAATTTGTTTTCTTAAATCCAGATGGAGGTGGAATAGCTTTGCTAACGACCACTAGATTGGTATATTCTACTCCAAACTTTGCACTTACTCAAAAATTTAATGAAGTTGCTTACGATGAATACGACGAATACCCAAGATTGGGCGATTTAGCTCGATTAACAAAAGCCGCTCAAACATCTTTAAACAGCAGGGTTTTCGCATTATTAGGAGATCCAGCGGTTCGCCTTGCTTACCCTCAAGAAAAAGTGGTGGCAACATCAATTCCGGATACAATACGAGCCCTAGATTTAGTTACAATAACAGGCGAGGTTAGAAATCGGAAAACAAACGAGCTACTAAAGGATTTTAATGGAATTGTTTATCCCACCGTATTTGACAAAGAAAAGAATCTCAAAACATTAAATAATGATGATGTCCAAAGAGGAGCATTAGATTTTAAGGCGAGAACCAGTGTTTTGTTTCGAGGAAAGGCTTCAGTAAAAGACGGAAAGTTTTCCTTCTCATTTGTTGTACCTAAAGATATTGATTATAGTTATGGCTTGGGTAAAATTAGTTTTTATGCAGATAATGGTATTGTCGACGCAAATGGATTTGATATGTCAGCTGTCGTTGGCGGTAAAAATCCGAACGCTGCTGAAGATAAACTAGGCCCTCAAATAAATTTGTTTATGAACGATAGCACTTTTGTTAATGGAGGAATGACTGACGAAAGTCCTAACATTTACGCTAAATTATTTGATTTAAACGGTATTAATACCACAGGCAGTGGTGTGGGGCACGATATAGCGGCAACTATTGATGCTAATACAGTAGATCAAATTGTTTTAAATGAATATTATGAGACGGAATTAAACTCGTATCAAAAAGGGGTAGTTAATTATCCTCTATCTGATTTAAGCGAAGGAAATCACACGCTCCAATTAAAGGCATGGGATGTATATAATAACTCTTCAACTGCTGATATTGCCTTTGTTGTTTCTCAAAGTGAGGAACTAGCTCTTGACCATGTGCTAAATTACCCCAACCCTTTCACTACAAATACCGACTTCTATTTAGAGCACAATCATCCTAATCAGGATTTGTTTGTCAGAATACAAGTGTTTACTATTTCGGGTAAAGTGGTTAAGACAATTGATGGTAACTATAATTCAAAAGGGTTTAGATTAGGGCCAATTAATTGGAATGGGTTGGATGATTTTGGAGATAAAATAGGGAAGGGTGTTTATGTCTATAAAGTATACGTTAAATCACCCAATGGCGATATTGCCGATAAGTTTGAGAAACTTGTAATACTGCATTAAGTAAAGGTGACAAACCTTATATTTGCAGACTTTTATTATGGAAATTATAAAAAAGAACAATTTAGTCGCTTTACTAATTGCTGGAGTACTAACCGTTTTGGGTTATACTTCTTCTGGTCAAGTAAGTCAAGGAACTATATCAACTGGAGAAATCAACGGTTCACAGGCTGATGAGGCCAGATTGAATACTATAACCACTGCGGTTCCTTTTTTATTAATATCGCCTGATTCTCGGCATGGCGCGATGGGTGATGCTGGAGTTGCGACAAGTCCAGATATTAATGCTATGCACTGGAATGCTTCAAAACTTGCATTCATTGATGAGAAATATGGTTTTGCAATGGGCTATACGCCTTGGTTAAGGAACTTAGTACCTGACATTAGTTTGAGTTATTTCACGTTTTTTTACAACCTTAATAAAATTATAACCTTCGGTGGAGGTATAAAATATTTCAGTCTTGGCGATATTCAATTTACCGATAACACTGGTGCTAACTTAACTCAATTTAGGCCAAATGAATTTGCAATAAACGGAAGTGTTGCTGCTAAATTTTCAGATAATTTTTCAGGGGGAGTTAGTTTTAAATATATTCATTCAAACCTTACTGGTGGCATTACCGTGGCTGGTGCAGATACAAAGCCTGGACAAACAGTTGCATCGGATATCTCCTTGTATTATCAATCGGAGAAGTTTAAACTTGGTGATAGAAAAGCAGAATGGGCAGCTGGAATGTCTATAAACAATATTGGCGGTAAGGTTTCGTATTCAAATTCTACTGAAAAAGATTTTCTGCCAATTAATTTAAGAATTGGACCCCGATTTACCTATCACATAGATAAGTATAATAAGATTTCAATTCATACGGACTTCAATAAATTGCTAGTTCCAACACCTCCAACGTACTTGAGAGACGCAAATGGAAACTTCGTTACTGAGGGCAATAATTTTGTTATTGGAGCGGGCAAAGACCCAAATCGTCCCGTTGTTGAAGGAATGGTTGGTTCATTTGGTGATGCTCCAGGAAATGTGATTCGCGATGAAAATGGAGATGCCATTATAACAGGCGATGGAACTTACGAAATTGAACAAGGAAGTGTTTTCAGAGAGGAGATGAGAGAGATAAACTTCGGAACAGGTCTAGAATATTGGTACGATGATTTATTTGCGATAAGAACGGGATATTTTTGGGAGCATGAGTTGAAGGGAAATAGAAAATACTTCACCTTAGGTGCCGGTTTAAGATATAAAGTGCTTGGTTTAGACTTTTCATATTTAATACCAGCATATTTTGGACAGCGAGGAGTTCAATCTCCGCTTCAAAATACCCTTAGATTCACTCTAATCTTCAACTTTAATGAAGATAAATCAGGTTCTGCAGTTCCTGCTGGTGGTGCTGCTGGTGGAGGTGCATAAATGAACTTCAGAATAGGCTTTGGGTATGATATTCACCAGTTATCGCAGGGTGAAGAGCTTTGGCTAGGTGGAATAAAGCTGGAATACCATTTAGGGACAGTAGGACACTCAGATGCGGACGTTTTAATTCACGCCATTTGCGATGCCATTTTAGGAGCAGCTAATCTTAGAGATATAGGGTACCATTTTCCAGATACTGATCCAAAATTTAAAGGAGCAGACAGTAAGCTACTACTTAAAGAGGTAGGTTATATCTTAAATAAAAATGGATACCGGCTAGGAAATATAGATGCGACAATAGTAATGGAGCAGCCAAAAATAAATCCTCATATTGAGCAAATGCAAAAAACTATGGCTCCGTTACTTTCTGTTAATACCAGCGAGATATCTATTAAAGCTACCACTAGTGAAAAATTGAGTTTCGTTGGAAGAGAAGAGGGAGTTAAAGCCTATGCCGTTGCATTGGTCTATAAATCTGAAGCATGAAAAAGCAGGTCATAGAATGCGAATTTGAAGAATACTCAAATGCTTCTGAATTATCGGATATAGATAAAGCATTATTTCTTGAAGCAAAAAGAATTAGTCAAAATGCTTACGCGCCTTATTCTGGTTTTAATGTAGGCGCTGCTGTTCGATTAGAGAATGGGAAAGTTATTCTTGGTACAAATCAAGAGAACATAGCTTATCCGTCAGGACTGTGTGCAGAGCGAGTCGCCCTTTTTTCAGCACACTCCTTATATCCAAAACAAAAAATTGAATCAGTAGCCATTTATGCGTATTCTAAAAACTTCATAGTTGATGAGGTAGTTTCACCTTGCGGCGCTTGTCGACAAGTAATTGCCGAATATGAAGAAATTTCCAAGCAAGCTATTTCTGTAATTATGGGGTCTGATGCCGGAGTAATTAAAACCAATGGAGTAAAGCAACTGTTGCCATTTAGATTTTCAAGTAAAGGCTTGAAAAGCTAAGGTTTCAAAGGTTTTTATAACTATCGATATTTAGTTCTGAGCTAAAGACCTAATTATATAAATTTGCTCAACGCAAACGAAGAATAGTAACATGGCAAAACAAACAAAATTCACTAAGACCCAATACTTAAAATGGTACGAATCTATGCTACTCATGCGTAAATTTGAGGAGAAGTGTGGTCAATTGTACATCCAACAAAAATTTGGTGGTTTTTGCCACTTGTATATAGGTCAAGAGGCTGTGGTAGCCGGAACCGTATCGGGCAGTAAAAAAGGCGATAAACACATTACGGCATACAGAGATCACGTTCATCCAATAGGATTAGGGTTGCACCCAAAGTATGTGATGGCTGAGTTGTATGGAAAATCAACTGGTTGCTCTAAGGGCAAAGGAGGTTCGATGCACATGTTCAGTAAAGAATTAAACTTTATGGGTGGCCACGGCATTGTAGGTGCTCAAATACCTATGGGAGCTGGTATCGCGTTTGGCGATATGTACAAAGGAAATGATAATGTAACTTTTTGTTCTTTTGGAGACGGAGCAGCTAGGCAAGGTGCATTGCATGAGACCTTTAACATGGCAATGATTTGGAAAATTCCGGTAGTTTTTATCATCGAGAATAATAACTATGCAATGGGGACTTCAGTGGAAAGAACTACAAACGTCACTGATATGTCAAAAATAGGTGATAGCTACGAGATGCCATCAGAGTCTGTTGACGGAATGACTGTTGAAGCTGTTCATGATGCCATCGAACGCGCTTCTACTCATTGTAGAAAAGGAAATGGTCCTTATTTATTGGATATTAGAACTTATAGATACAAAGGCCACTCAATGTCTGACCCTCAAAAATATAGAGCTAAAGATGAGGTTAAAGAATGGCAGTCAAAAGATCCAATTGAAAAGGTGCTTGAAATTATTAAAACAAAAAAGTACGCAACCGAAAAGCAACTAGAAGAAATTAAACAAAACGTAAAAGACATGGTTGATGAGTCAGTAACTTTTGCTGAAGAATCTGCTATGCCAGAAGCATCAGAATTATATAAAGATGTATACGTTGAAGAGGATTATCCATTTGTAACAGATTAAACTATGGCTGAAGTAGTAAGAATGCCCAAACTAAGTGACACCATGGAAGAAGGTGTAGTTGCGGAGTGGCATAAAAAAGTTGGAGATAGCGTTGAATCGGGCGAACTTTTAGCAGATATCGAAACCGATAAGGCTACAATGGAATTTGAGTCGTTTCAAGATGGAGTTTTATTGCATATTGGTGTTGAAAAAGGAGCTGTTGCCCCTGTTGATGGAATTTTAGCCATTTTAGGAGAGAAAGGTGAAGATATTTCTGAAATATTAAATGCCGAATCGTCCAATGCGAAAGCGGAAGCTCCCGCAGAAGTCGAAAAAGAGGATAAGCCTGAGGTAGAAAGTCAAACAGAAACTAAAGAGGAGACTAAATCAGCTCCTGTTTCTGACTCAACTCCTTATATGAATGAGCGGCTTAAAGCAAGTCCGTTGGCAAAGAAATTAGCAGAAGAGAAAGGAATCAACCTTTCTTCTGTATCTGGTTCTGGAGATGGTGGAAGAATTGTTAAAAAGGATATCGATAATTATACTCCTGCAGCTTCTTCCTCTTTTGGTCAAAGTGCTAAAGAGTCGTATACGGATGTGCCAGCTTCTCAAATGAGAAAATCAATTGCTAAGAGTTTAACTAGTAATCAGTTTAGTGCGCCTCATTTCTACTTAACCATTTCTTTAGACATGGATAATACGATCGCGGCAAGAAAGAGCTTAAACGAAGTGTCTGAAGTTAAGATTTCATTTAATGACATCGTAATTAAAGCAGTTGCTTCAGCATTAAGAACTCATCCTAATGTGAATACCTCTTGGATAGAAGAATCTAAAAGTGTTCGTCAAAACGATCATGTAAGCATTGGAGTTGCAATGGCAGTTGAAGATGGGTTGCTTGTGCCTGTAGTGAAGTTTGCAGATCAAAAGTCGCTTTCAGGTATATCAGCTGAAGTAAAAGAATTTGCAGGAAAAGCAAAAGAGAAAAAGATATCATTAGAGGAACTTCAAGGAAACACATTTACTGTATCTAACCTTGGAATGTTTGGAATTGAACAGTTTACTTCAATTCTGAATGCACCTGAATCATGTATTCTAGCAGTTGGGGCAATCAAACAAGAACCAGTGGTAAGAAATGGTGAATTAGCTGTTGGAAACGTAATGAAGGTTACTTTGACGTGTGACCACAGAACAGTTGATGGTGCCAGTGGGGCATTGTTCTTACAGACTTTCAAACAGTTTGTGGAGAATCCCGTTACGATGTTGGCATAACAAACCCTTCTAATAACAAAGCATCTTCAAAAGCCTTTCTATTGACCAGTTTCTGGGCAAGGAAAGGCTTTTTTTGCATTGTTTTTTTTGGCTCCCAGTCAAAGATTTTTGAAGTCAATAGGTGTTGCTGTGTAACTAAAAAGCTTGGGTCGTCCAGTAATAGTTCAGCCAAATATTCCTGTTCAGTTTGACCAGGAGTAGGGATTAGTATACATGGGATTTGCAGAAAATGCATATCCATAATGGTAGAATACCCAGAACGACAAATCAATTTTTTACTTCTATAAATTAGCTTTTCCAATTCATTTCGCTGCACTAAATTGTGTGTTTCTATATTGGATTTTTCTGAGAAAGGTTGCTCAGTTCCTCGAATTAAAACCACTTTAATTTCTTTTAAAGGGATTATTTCTATTAGTCTTCTTTCGAGCAATGTTCGTTGAGGCTCAGGACCAGAAAGGATGATTAAATAATCAATATCTTTCACAGACGTAATTGCTACGGGTTCACTGAAAGCACTAATTGGATGAATAAAATGGTGCGGTAAATTGGTCTCTGATAACTTCCCACTCAGTTTTTTTTCTTGATTTGCATAATCTGGAATAAAAATAGATTTAAAGCCTTTTTGGTATTTTAAAAGCACGTTATTTACTCCTTTAAAAATTGGAGGTGTTATCAATTTTAGTTGATGGCTAATTAGAAAGCTTTTTACTTCCAAAGACCGAAAGCCATATCTATTATCCGACAGAATTAAATCAAAACTGTCTTTAGATAAAATTTCCTTGACCTTCTTTTGTTCGCTGGCTATTGCAATTTTTAGTTTTGGAATTTGGCAAAGAAGGGCAAGTAAAAGCAGGTTTTTATTAGTTGAATATTGAATATCATAACCTTTTAACTTGTGAAATTTTAAGGCAGGAAATTCTTGTTGCAAATACGCCAATGCTAATCCATCTGATGCAATTTCAACCTCAACACCACTGTTTGTTAAGTGTTGAATAAGTGGAGTGCTTCTTGTCGCATGTCCTAGCCCCCAATTCAATACTCCAAAGAGCACTTTTTTTAATCTAGTATTTTGTTTCTGATTATTCAAAATGGAGCAAATTCCAAATCAAATATTGTCAATTTCAGAGAAAATAGACAATAAAAAATACTTCAAGAATTTCTCTAAGCTAACCCGCGATTGTTTTGTTTATTTGATAAACTAAAAAGAAGTAATGAAAGCTATAGTATCTGGGGCCACTAAAGGAATAGGAAAAGCGATTACGCTCGCTTTGGCAAATGAAGGTTACGACTTGGGTTTAGGTGCCAGAAACCTCGAAGAATTGGATTTTTTGAGAAAGGAAATTCAAGCAATTTATCCCAATATTGAGGTAATTACAAAGTCAGTTGATTTTTCTCAAAAACATGAAACAAGAAACTTTGCGGAAACCTTTTTGAATTATTGGGGAGACATTGATATTCTAGTAAACAATGTTGGTGTTTATGAAGAAGATAGCCTTGATGATTTGAGTGAAAATGGACTGATGAATATGTTTAACGTGAACTTTTTCAGCGCAATGCGATTGACACAACCCTTTTTGCCTGAGTTTAAAAAAAGAAAGTCTGGTCACATTATAAATATCTGTTCCGTTCTTAGTAAAAAAATGCGTAAAAGAGCTGTTTCCTATTCATTGAGTAAGCAAGCATTGTATAGCTACACCAAAATTTTGCGAAGTGAACTAAGAGATTATGATGTTAAAGTAACTGCGATTCTACCAGGTTCAACGAATACTGCAAGTTGGGATGGACTTGATGCTCCTGTTGATGATTTTGTTCAACCAGAAGATGTAGCAAATGGAGTTTTAATGGCTATAAAAAGCAATGGGTTGGTTGAAGAGTTTGAAATAAAACCAATTAATCCTAAGTACTGATAATGGGTAAAAAGAAAAAACTACTGCGTTTTTCCGATACTAAGGCTTTTTCGAATGTTACGGAGCCATTAATGGATGAGGTTTTTGATCGTAAAAGAGGAGTTGGAAAGACGCATTCTTTGGCCGGAAACTGGGGTAAGCAAGTATTCAAAAATAATAACCCTATAATTCTAGAACTTGGTTGCGGAAAGGGGGAGTATTCAGTTGGAATGGGTAAGTTATCTCCTGAAAAAAATTTTATTGGAATAGATATAAAGGGTAATCGTATATGGTATGGAGCAAAAGAAGCCATAGAAGAGGACTTGTTAAATGTCCATTTTCTAAGAACAAGAATTGACTTTATAACGGCCTTTTTTGCAAAAGACGAGATTGATGAAATCTGGATCACTTTTCCAGATCCGCAGGAGAAGGAAAATAGGGCTCGAAAAAGACTTAGCGGTAAAATGTTTGTAGATCGTTACAGGAAGTTTCTAAAACCAGAAGGAGTAATTCATTTAAAAACAGATAGTAGTTTTTTATATGAGTTTACACAACAAGAAATTATTGAACATGGATACAAAAAATTGCTCAGTACTCCAGATTTATATGGAGCTGATTTTGAACGATTCAAAGAATCAAATGAAGCCGGTAGGCATATCCCAACTCAAGAAATTCTAACTATTAAAACCTATTACGAAGAACTGTTTTCGGCTCGGGGGCATATTATTACGTACATTCAATTTACTCCTTAGTGCAAGAAAAAACCTATACTTTTTTTCAAGACGTTTATGATGTTGCGCGACAGATTCCAAAAGGGAGAGTAACCTCTTACGGAGCAATCGCAAAGTATCTAGGAATGGCTAGGTCTTCTAGAATGGTTGGTTATGCAATGAATGGAGCGCATTCTATGTCAGATATTCCCGCTCACCGTGTGGTGAATCGAAATGGATTGTTAACAGGAAAACATCACTTTGAAACTCCTTTTCGAATGCAAGAATTGTTGGAGTTGGAGAATATTGAAGTTGAAAATGATCAAATTATTAACTTCAAAAAGTTGTATTGGGATCCAATGGTGGAGCTAAAGCTATAACTAAATCCAACTTACCTTTGAAACAAACTTCCCTATTTGGAAGGTATCTGCACTTTTTTTTAGTCTTTATTGACTTTAAATGATAGTCTTGAAACCAAGTCAGATACTACATTTGCATTATGGAAATTACACAGGAACAAGTTTTAAGCGCACTCTCATTTGTTATTGAACCCGACCTTAAAAAGGATATAGTTTCTTTAGGTTTTGTGTCTGGAATTAAGATTGAAGGAAATAAAATTTCTTGTACGATTCAGGCAAGCAATCCTGCTATGCATAATCGCAAGCGAATTGAAGAAGCGTGCGTTCATCAATTGAAATTGAAAATTGGTGATGCCGTTGAAACTAATATTAGTGTAGCTGCTATGAATGAGGACAACCAAGCTAATCCTGAAGTTCGAAAAGTTCTCCCTGGAGTAAAACACATCATTGCCGTGGCTTCTGGTAAAGGTGGTGTTGGGAAATCTACAATTACAGCAAATATTGCCGCTGGCTTAGCAAAAAGGGGCTACAAAGTAGGTTTAATTGATGCGGATATTTATGGCCCATCGGCGCCAATAATGTTCGATGTACAATTGCATAAGCCCGGAATGAAAGACATTAACGGAAAGAGTTACATGACTCCAGTTGAGTCTTATGGTGTTAAAATTTTTTCCATTGGTTTTTTTGCTGATACCGATCAGGCCATTGTTTGGCGAGGACCTATGGCAAGTAAAGCCTTGGATCAAATGGTAAAAGATGTGCATTGGGGAGACTTAGATTACATGCTTGTCGATTTGCCTCCAGGAACTGGAGATGTTCATTTGTCCATTGTACAGGCAGTGCCTCTGAGTGGTGCTATCGTAGTAAGCACACCACAGCCCGTTGCTTTAGCCGATGCTCGAAAAGGAATTAATATGTTTCAATTAGATTCTATCAATGTTCCAGTTTTAGGCTTAGTTGAAAATATGAGTTACTTCACACCTGCCGAATTACCGGATAATAAGTACTATATATTCGGTAAAGATGGAGCTAAGGAATTGTCTGAGAAAATGAATACACCGTTATTAGGTGAGATTCCTTTAGTGCAGTCTATTCGTGAAAGTGGTGATATTGGTCGCCCTGCGGTTTTGCAAGACAACACGGTTTCTTCAAAAGCTTTTGAGGCTTTAGTGGATAATGTGATTAACACAATGGAGAAAAAGTAGGCTGATTTTCAGCTACTTTTGATGTTCAATAAGAATTATGGAAAACACAGTTCAGTCTTCGCTTTACCAAAGAGTTGATGAAGCTCTAAACGATTTACGGGTTTTTGTAAAAGAAGATGGTGGTGACTTAGAATTGGTTGAAGTAACTGAAGAAGGCATTGCTAGAGTTGAGCTAAAAGGTGCCTGCACGAGTTGCTCCATGAACAACATGACTTTTAAAGCAGGAGTAGAAGAAGCTATTGTGAAGGCGGTTCCTGAAATTCAAAAAGTAGAGGCGGTAGGATTTCAGTTGAATAAGTAGTTTTACTTATTTCTGGTGAAAAATCTTTGACTTTACCAACCCCAATTTATTTACAAAGTAAATCCAGCTGGTCCAAAGCACACCGAAACCATAAATTGAACTGCGTTTAAAGTTGATAGAAGACGCTTCTTCAAAATATTTAGTAGGGCAAGTAACCTCGCCAATTTCGAAACCAGCGTAAAAAATCTGAGTAAGCATTTGATTATCAAACACAAAATCGTCGGAGTTGATATTGTAATTGATTCCCTCTAAAACCTCCCTTGAAAATGCACGATATCCGGAATGATACTCAGAAAGCTTTTGGTTCATCAAAATGTTTTGATACAAAGTCAAACATCGATTTGCGATGTACTTATACATGGGCATTCCACCTTTAAGCGCACCTTTTCCAAGAATTCGAGAAGCAAGAACTGCTGGATATAAATCATTCGCAATCATGTGCGCGATAGAAGGAATAAGGAGAGGAGTGTATTGGTAATCAGGGTGAACCATAATTACGATATCAGCACCCAATTCTAAAGCCTTATTGTATAAAGTTTTTTGATTTCCACCATAACCTTTATTCTGTTCGTGGCGAATTACGTGTTTTATTCCAATTCGCTTAGCAACTTCGGCGGTGTCATCAGGACTGTGATCGTCCACTAAAATTACATCGTCTACTATGTCAAAGTCAATTTCGCGGTATGTTTTCTCAAGCGTTTTTGAGGCATTGTAGGCAGGCATTACAACGACTACCTTTTTTCCTTTAATCATAGTTGAACTGTTTGCGACAAAAATAGAAAATCGTCTAAGTCGATGAGTTTACGATACAAAGAAGTTATCCTAACAAACTTGTGATTCTATATAGCCAATCAAAGAATGTATCACCTTAATATGAATTTCTTGCACTCTATCTGCATATTCGGAGTGTGGAGCGCGAATCTCTAAATCGCAAAGGCCAGCCATTTTACCACCGTCTTTGCCAGTGAGTCCAATAGCTTTCATACCCACATTTTTTGCAGCATGAATTGCATTAATAACGTTTGCTGAATTTCCACTGGTACTGATTGCCAATAAAACATCACCTTCTTTTCCAAGCCCTTCGACAAAACGAGAAAATATTTGATCGTAACCGTAATCGTTTCCAACGCAAGTAAGATGTCCACTATCAGATATAGCTATAGCTGCAAGTGGCTTTCTGTTTTCTCTGTATCTACCCGATAGTTCTTCCGCAAAATGCATGGCATCGCTCATAGAGCCACCATTACCACACGAGATAATCTTGTTACCATTCGTTAAAGCTTGGCTCAATATATCTCCGGCTTTTTGAATCTTTTGAAAGTTTTTTTCTGTAGAAAATTCATCAAGAACTGACTTAGCTTCCGAAAACTGTTTGTGAATGAAATCCATAGTCAGGTTTATTTGGTTTTGTTGAATTCTGCAACTCCACGATCTAACCAATCTACAAATTTCTCAACATCAGGATCATATGACGCGCTTTCATGCAGCTGATTTTCATTATGATCCAATATCACATAATAAGGCTGCGAGTTTGATTTGTAGCGTTCAATTTGTAAATCGCTCCATCTGTTTCCAACCGTCCGGATTTTTTTACCGGTTGTTTTTGAAACGGTATGTTCATCTTCAGGTAATTCTGTTTTTTCGTCCACGTAAAGAGAAATTAGAACCACGTTTTCCCTTAATCTCCCAAGTACCTCCGGTTCAGCCCAGACTTGCTCCTCCATTTTCCTGCAGTTTACACAAGCCCAACCAGTAAAATCTAACATTACTGGTTTGCCAACTTTTTTAGCATAATCCAGCCCCTCTTCATAATCGTGAAAGCAATTTAGGTTATGTGGGCAAGTAGCATGTGAAGCTGCATCTTTTACCTCTGCCATTAGATTAGAACCAATTAAAGCTGCTTTTCCAACTCCGTTGGGACTTTCAGAATAAAACATTGGAGGGGGGAATCCAGATATTAGTTTCAAAGGTGCTCCCCATAAGCCTGGTATTAGATAAATCGTGAAGGTTAAGCCAATTATTCCCATAAGCATTCTCCCAACTGATAACCGGTCTAATGGACTATCGTGGGGTAGTTTAATGGCGCCCCATAAATACAGAGTAAGACCCGCTGAAATTGCAATCCAAAGTGCAATAAATAATTCGCGAGTTAGAATTCCGGCTTGAACAACTAAATCGGCATTGGATAAAAATTTCAATGCTAACCCAAGCTCAAGAAATCCTAAGACAACTTTTACAGAGTTCAACCAACCGCCAGATTGAGGTAAGGAGTTTAACCAACCAGGGAAAGCGGCAAATAATGCAAATGGCAAAGCCAATGCGAAAGAAAATCCACCCATTCCAACAAGTGGCCCGATAACTCCACCATTCACAGCCGCTTCAACCAATAAGGTTCCAATGATTGGTCCTGTGCAACTGAATGAAACCAATGAAAGTGTAAAGGCCATAAAGAATATACCGATTAAGCCGCCTTTATCACTTTGAGAGTCCATTTTGTTTACCCATGAACTTGGCAATGTAATTTCAAACGCACCAAAGAAAGAAATGGCAAATATGGTTAGTAAGAAAAAGAAGGCTAGATTGAACCACATATTGGTTGACAGTGCATTTAATGCATCGGCTCCAAATATTGCTGTAACTAGGTAGCCGAGCAGCGTATAAATGGCGATTATTGAAATCCCATAGATTATAGCATTTGAAATTCCTTTTGCTTTTGTTTTCGATTGTTTTGTAAAGAAACTAACTGTTAATGGAATCATTGGAAATACGCATGGAGTCAGTAAGGCGAGCAATCCACCAAAAAAGCCTGCAATAAATATGGCTGTAAGGCTGCCACCACTAGTTTCTTGTTCTTTATTGGTCTCAACAGCTGAAACGGTAGGTAAAGCGACGGTAAATTCAAGTGCTTCTGGAGGGAGGCACTTCTCAGCATCACAAACCATGTAATACACATCTCCTTTAATTTGAGTAACACCTGAGCCTTCTTTAACTTTAACCTTTTGTTTGAAGCTCACTTCCCTTTCATAAAAGTTAAGGTTCATCATAAAGTTGTTGTCGTATTCTTTTATCAAGTCACCCTCTTCTTGAGGTGTTCCTAAAATTTCAAAAGCCTTTTCTGCATTGAAATATTGAAATTCAGTAGGAACTGGCCCATCAGCACCTTCTAGGTTTTGAGAATACAAATGCCAACCTTCTTCAATTTCAGCAGAAGCAACGATTAAATACTCTTTGTTTCCAAGGTCTTCCATTGTAAAAGTCCATTTTACAGGATCATAAATTTTATTTTCTTGAATTAGCGGTTGTGCTTCAACCATCGGTGTTTGGTCGGGTGAGCTTTTCTTTGCAGTCAGTCCTAGCGTAGGTTGTTTTTTAGTTTCAACGACATCCATTTTTACGGATTTTGATTTTTTCAAATCAAAACCGAACTCGATATAATCTGGCGGCAAACATTTGGAGTCGTCGCATACCATGAAGGTGAGTTCTCCTTTTACATTGGCGCTTGCTTTTTTAAGTTTTATTTTTTGAGAGAAGGTTACTTCATCGTCAAAAAACAGCAAGTCCATTTGGAAATTCTTATCGAATTCTTTTGTTGGTTTTGGTTCTTTTATTCCTCCAACTAATTCAAAGTCTGCACTTTTTTCAAAAATAAATTCCGTAGGTAAAGGACCTTCGTCTCCAGAAAGCGTATTTGAATATATGTGCCAGTGTGGTTCTATTTCGGCTTTAAACCGAAGCTCATATTCATCATTTGAAAGTTGCTTAGAATCGTAAGTCCAAGAAACTGGGTTGTGGATTTGAGCGGTTGATGCTAGCGTGCTTAGAGCGAATATTGCTCCTAATAAAAGTCTCAACATAGATTTTGTTTGAAATACAAGTTCAAATGTAGATAAATTGATAAATTGAAGAGCGCGCTCACTGAATGTATGTGAACTGTTAACAGCCAATTAGCATGGTTTAAGTACTCTTGTTAAATTTCTTCGGAATATTTGAACAACCTGAAGCCTCTTTTGCTGATTATCCTGTTCCTAACTTTCGGGAGGATTTCAGCAGTATTTTAATGATTTGAATAATTCTTAGGTTGAGCTGCTGAAATAGATTCAGCATAACTGAGACTGTAAAAAAAGGAGCGAGAATTATAATTCCTCTTGCCCTTTAATTCCAAAGTGTTTTCTAATTCCGAAAATAACAGCGTAAAAAATAGGGGTGTCCAGCAAGGCCATGAGCGCTTTAAACATCCAGCCATCAATAATGAATTGAAGCAATTGATCGTTTGGCTTTGCTCCATAAAATAGCACCAATACCACTAAAGTTGTATCCAATAATTGGGATAAAATAGTGGATCCATTGTTTCGGAGCCAAAGAAATTTTCCATTGGTCAATTTTTTCCAAAAGTGATAGATGCGAACATCAACTAATTGCGCAAATAGGTAGGCAGTCATTGATGCAAAAATCACTCTCCAAGAGTTTCCAAACACTGTGGAATAAGCTTCATTGTTTACTGGTGAATCGGGAATGGCATCGAAACTATTTCCCAAGTAAATTATCAATAATACGAACAGAGAAGCTGCCAACCCACTTAGAACAACCGCGTTGGTTTTTTTTCGACCATATATTTCGGAAAGAATATCGGTAATGAGAAATGTTATTGGATAAGGCAACACGCCTGCTGAAATTATGAAGGTTTTGAAGCCAAGATCTATTGCAATGAATTTGTTTGCAACAAGGTTACAGGTTACTAAGGCAGCGATAAACAAGGCCGCAAGCAAAAGGTATAATCGGTCTGCTTGTTTACGCTTTTCTTTATTCATAATTGTATTTAGCCAATATCTTGCACCAAATAGGATAACCTAATAGAATTATATAAGATACAATTGGCACTCTAAATCGTGCATCAACATCGGTAATGCTTGATGTTACAGAGAAATAGAGGATCAAGAATAGAAGAATTAGACCAATTTGCCAATTGGAGCTAAACCAAAGCGGTAAGGAGAAAATAATAGATAAAAGGAGTAACCCCAATAAGAGTATTTGTATAATTATGGCAGACTCTTCCAGCCAATTTGCTCGTTTCAATGCCATTTTAAAACTTGCCCAATAGGAGTTAGGCATGTCTACGTTAGTCAAAGCGGGTTCATCCCCCAACTTTTTACCATAGAGTTGCATTCCAATGTATGACCTCAATGGTTTTACGAAAAACCCGACCCAACTTTTTAGCATCATTTTAAAGGTAACTTCTGGGTATTGCTGCACCACCTGAAAACACTCTTTTCTAGCATATTCTCTAAATAGTGGTATTACATGTGGGTTGTATTCAAAAGCAAGTTCTGATAATGGCTTTGAGTTGCGATATTCATATTCTATGGTATGCCTATTTGAGTTTTTTGCTATCGCTTTTATGTTTGAAGCCGTATGAAATAGTAAATTAACTTCTGCTATTGAGCTAAAGAAAACGCCGCCAAAGGTTTGTTGGTTTCTATACAACCATGGACTTAATAGGAGTGTGCCAATGACTACAAACTTTGTCAATTGGATAAGTTCAAACTTAATTCCTTGTTGGTTGAAAATCAGTAGAATGAAAGGCATGGCAATGAGTAAATAAATTGCGATAGGTTTGGTGTAGGTAGCTAGTACAAGAAACAACATTACATAGATTCTATGGCTAGGTTCATCATATTTAACGCTTTTGATCAAGTAAAACAAAGCACAAACTAGAAAGAACCCAAACCATGTTTCGGGTAAAACAGTATTTGAGAAATAAACGCTGGGAATATCGAAAGCCACTAATAGCCCAACAACAAATGCAGCCAGCCGGTTTCGTTTTATCAGTAAAGCACATCGTGCTGCTATTGCAGCGGTAAAAGCGCCTATCAATGCTTGGATGAATATAATCCACTCGCCGTGTAATTGCAATAAATGAAATAGGTAAATATAAATAGGGTAAAATGGAGTGCGAGTGCTATCAGCTGTTAATTGATCTCCGGTCATTTGAGAAAAAACCCCTTCATTAAAAAGGTTGTAGGCTATGTTTAAATATCCCCATGAATCGAACAAATAGATGGATTCAGGATATAAAAACTGGATCAAAATTGCATACCCCAATCTTACAGTGAAAGCAATTAGGAATACAAAAGTTACAGGGTGTCTCATACTTGTAGTTCAAATGTATGAGAATGGTTGGATTCATTAAATAAAAATCCCCTACCACATTACTGCAATAGGGGATTCTAATATTCAGGGAATCTGCAGTTCCTACATCATTCCTGGCATACCGCCACCCATACCACCTGGCATTTGAGGCATTCCGCCGCCACCTTCTTCTTTCTCTTCAGAAAGAACACATTCGGTAGTTAAGAATAATCCAGATATAGAAGCAGCGTTTTCAAGAGCAACACGTGTCACTTTTGTAGGGTCGATAACACCAGCAGCTAACAAGTTTTCGTAAACATTAGTTCTTGCGTTAAATCCAAAATCGCCTTTTCCTTCTCTAATTTTATCTACTACAACAGCACCTTCGCCGCCGGCGTTCAATACTATTTGTCTTAATGGCTCTTCAATAGCTCTAGCAACAATATTGATTCCAGTAGTCTCATCATCGTTTGCGCCAACTAATCCTTCCAATGCATCAATTGCACGAATAAAGGCAACTCCACCACCAGGTACAATTCCTTCTTCAACAGCAGCACGAGTAGCAGCAAGAGCATCGTCTACACGATCTTTTTTCTCTTTCATTTCTACTTCAGTAGCAGCGCCAATGTACAATACAGCTACACCGCCAGCTAACTTAGCCAAACGTTCTTGTAGTTTTTCTTTGTCGTAATCTGATGTTGTAGACTCAATTTGAGCTGAAATTTGTTTTGTTCTTGCAACAATTGCTTCTTTAGAACCAGCACCATTAACAATAATAGTATTGTCCTTATCGATTTCAATCTTTTCTGCAGTTCCTAAATCTTCAAGAGTTACATCCTCGATTTTTCTTCCTTGCTCTTCAGAAATCACGATTCCACCAGTAAGAATTGCGATATCTTCCAACATTGCTTTTCTTCTGTCTCCAAAACCAGGTGCTTTTACAGCAGCAATTTTTAAAGAACCTCTTAATTTATTTACTACTAAAGTTGCTAGTGCTTCACCATCAACATCTTCGGCAATTATTACTAAACCTTTTCCAGATTGAGCAGTTTTTTCAAGAACAGGAAGTACATCTTTCATTGTAGAGATTTTCTTGTCGAAAATCAAAATGTAAGGGTTCTCCAATTCGGTAATCATTTTCTCAGTATTGGTGACAAAGTACGGAGACAAATATCCTCTATCGAATTGCATTCCTTCAACTACATCTACCGTAGTTTCAGTTCCTTTTGCTTCTTCAACAGTAATTACTCCCGCATTACCTACAACTTTCATTGCTTCAGCAATCAAACTTCCAATTACTTCATCGTTGTTGGCCGAAATTGATCCAACTTGCTTGATTTTTTCATTGTCAGCGCCAACTTCCTGAGACTGTTCTTTAAGGTTAGCAACAACTGCCGCTACTGCTTTTTCAATGCCGCGTTTCAAATCCATTGGATTTGCACCTGCTGCAACATTTTTAAGCCCTTTTGTAATAATTGCCTGAGCCAACACTGTGGCAGTAGTAGTTCCATCACCTGCAACATCGGCAGTTTTAGAAGCAACTTCTTTTACCATTTGTGCGCCCATGTTCTCCACTGGATCTGATAATTCAATTTCTTTTGCTACCGATACACCATCTTTGGTGATAGAAGGTGCTCCAAAACTTTTGTCAATTACTACGTTTCTTCCTTTTGGTCCCAACGTTACTTTTACTGCATTAGCCAAAGCATCAACTCCTCTTTTTAGTTGATCTCTGCCTTCTACGTCAAATGTTATTTTCTTAGCCATCTTTATTAAGATTTTATTTTTTGATTAAACAATAGCAAAAATGTCTGCTTCTCTCATCATTAGGTAATCACCGCCGTCTATTGAGATTTCAGTTCCTGAGTACTTTCCGTAAAGTACCGTGTCGCCAACTTTTACAGTCATTGGTTCATCTGGTTTCCCATTTCCAACTGCTAGTACTTTTCCTTTTTGTGGTTTTTCTTTGGCTGTATCCGGAATAATGATTCCACCTGCAGTTTTTTCTTCGGCTGCAGCAGGTTCAACTACTACCCGGTCTGCTAAAGGTTTGATGTTTAATCCCATTTTGTAATATATTTTTAGTTAAACTTTTGAATGTTTCACTGCACCATATCATTTCATATGCCATTGGAGTATAGCAGACAGTTTGGGTCAATTTTTCAGTTTTGGCCAAAAAAAGTGTCAGTATGAATGACATACTGACACTTTTTAAAATGTCTTTCTTGAAGGTTTTAATTTATTCAGCTGGAGCTTCTTGCTGCTGAATGGGTTGCTGTCCACTTTGGCCAGGAGCAGGACCTTGTTGAGTTGGAAGAATAGTTTCACTTTCAACAAAATCTTGAATTTGTGATTCTTCCGGTGTTAACTCAGTTGCGTCTCCTGTACCTTGCAATGCAGCAGCGCCTAAACAAAGGCAAAGCAATAAAATTGCTAATCCCCAAGTTGCTTTTTCTAAAACATCGGCGGTTTTTTTAACCCCCATTACTTGATTCGCAGAAGAAAATCCGCTTGCTAATCCACCACCTTTGGATTCTTGTACAAGTACAACTCCAATCAGCAGAATACAAACGATAAATATGATTATAAAAATGAATGTTAACATAAGATTCTAATTTTCTTTCAATTCTTGAATAAGGCGCGCAAAGTAATTGCTTTTTTCGGGAATTTTCAAACTTAATTTTTCATAAGCTGAAATCGCTTTTTTAATGTTGCCTTGTTGGGCGTAAATTTTGGCAAGTGTCTCAGTAACAAAGTCTTCGTTTTCAGCCAGACTCATTTTCGCCATGTTTTCAGGCGAGAAAAATTCGGATTGAGGCCTTTCAATCTGAAGGAGTGTAGGTGTAACTTCTTTTGTTAAATGGATTTTTTCTTCTCCTCCTTTAATGAATTTCTCAATCAATTGACTCTTCTGGACAACAGGAGTTGATGTTGACGTATTAGAATGTACTGTTTCTTTAACTAAACTTGAGTTAAGCCAATCAAGAACACCCATGGAGTTGTCCAATTCAATTTTTGGTTCTTCTGGTGTTGGTTTTTTCAGAACTTCAGTTTCCTTTATTTCAGCTTCATCTTTTTGGCTTTTAGTAAGGGATGAAGCACTTTCTTTAAGTATTGAAGCTGATATAGCGTGGTTCAATATCTCTTTTTCTAAAGCTCGTTTTTCGTCTTTTTCTTTTTGAGTTAATGACCGCTCTGGGACCACATCAAGTTGTGCTTGTTCCGTTTTTGATTGGCTTGTGGTAGAATCGATTACTGCATTTTTTGTAGTATTCTTTTCTTGATTTGCAATTGCTTCTTCAACATTAGGCTTAATTACATACTCGTACAAAGCACTTCGGTTGGAAGCATAAATAGCTGCTTTTTTAATTTTATCCTGATAGTCTAAACCTGACTCAAGCTGCTCCAATTTAGCATCAAAAACATACAAGCTCGATAAATATGGATAGCGCTGTTTTAATTCCTGCAGTTCTGACTTAGACTGCAATAAAACAGCGGGATTCTCTATGCTTTCGGTTAACCAATTAAAATTCATTACCAGTCACTTACGGCTTGATTAAAAATATCTTGAACCAATAATTCATTCACTTGAGAAATGAGCTCGCCTTCAACTTCAGAAAGTGGTCTTTGGCTGTCATAGTCAATAAACTGACTGAACGATTGTTCGAAATTTTTAGTGTCATCTTTTGTATTTACAAATACCACACTAACAGTCACAGTGAGTCGGTTCTGAGCAGCAACTTCAGATGCTTGAATACTTACCGGTGCAGTTCTATAATCCACGATTTTTCCAGAAAATTGTAGATCACCGTCTTGTTTAGTAAGGTCTAATTTGGTTTGGTTTAAAAAAATATTTCGCAAAGCCTCGGTAAACTCCTGAGATAGGGTTGGTTGGGCAAGAGGCGCGTAATTTGGAAAAAAATCAACGGAATATGTCTTTACTTCATTGTAGTCGACCGATGCTCCAGAGAAGCCGTAATTTATTTTGCAACCAGTAAAAATGGTTGAAGCTAAAGCAATTAATAAGATAGAAATTCGGCTCAATTTAGATCGTATTCTTTAATTTTTCGGTAAAGGGTGCGTTCGCTTATTCCTAGCTCACTTGCAGCCATTTTTCTTTTGCCATTGTACTTTTCTAAGGCTTTTGCAATCATTTCTTTTTCTTTTTCCTCCAAAGAAAGTGACTCTTCTATTACCTCGTGATGTTGGAACCCATCGGTATCGGGATTTGAATATATTGGTGAATACGCATTTTCCGTTTCATCACTTTCAACTTTAGGCTCTTTTGCAACCGGAAGTTGTCTTTCACTTCCCGAATTTACATCTTTAATTATTTGAGTAAGAATCCTGGAGTTTTCAGAGTTGTCGGTATCAATGTTATTCGTACGTGCCATTTCAAGTACTAATTTTTTCAAATCGGTTACGTCGCTTTTTAAATCAAATAGAACTTTATAAAGAATTTCTCTTTCATTTTCAAACCCTTCTGATTGACTCTTTTTTGAGGTAACAGCAGGCAAGTTAGTGCTGGAATAATTCGGTAAATATTTTAAAATTCCTTCCGAGGTGATGGTGCGTTCGGTTTCAATAATTGAAATTTGCTCCGTTACATTTTTTAACTGTCGTATGTTTCCAGCCCAGTTGTAGTTCATAAGTAAATGCTGTGCATCCTCGGTCAATCGAACAGGCGGCATAGTGTACTTTTCTGCGAAGTCTGATGAGAATTTGCGAAAAAGTAAATAAATATCCGATTTGCGATTTCTCAATGCTGGCAGGGTTAAAGGCACCGTGCTTAACCTATAAAAAAGGTCTTCCCTAAATTTCTCCTTGCGAATACTTTCTGGCAGTTTAACATTGGTTGCAGCAACAATTCTAACATTGGTTTTTTGAACCTTGCTTGACCCTACCTTAATAAATTCGCCTGTTTCTAATACTCTTAGCAGTCGTACTTGAGTTTGAAGCGGCAATTCACCTACTTCGTCTAAAAAGATAGTACCGCCATCTGCTTCTTCGAAATAACCTTGACGCGCATTTTGAGCTCCAGTAAAAGCGCCTTTTTCGTGGCCAAAAAGTTCTGAGTCGATAGTTCCTTCTGGAATAGCTCCGCAGTTAACCGCGATGTATTTTTTATGTTTTCGATTGCTTAGTTGGTGAATAATTCTAGGAAAATTTTCTTTTCCAGTTCCACTTTCGCCAGTAACTAGCACGCTTAAGTCTGTAGGTGCAACTCGCATAGCTGTTTCAATAGCTCTATCCAAGGACTCAGAGGTGCCAATAATTTCGAATCGTTGTTTTAGTTGTTGAACCGTCATTTCTTTTTAAACTATTGCTTCTCCTCTCAATGTGGCTGAAGTCGCAGCGGTTATTTTAACATCAACATATTGTCCAGGTTTGAAGTTGTGATTCGGAAAAATAACCATAGTGTTTTCGGAGATTCTTCCGCAAAATTCATCTGGATTTTTTTTCGATGGACCTTCGATTAAAACTTCTTTGGTATGCCCAATAAAGGAGTCGTTGATCTTTCGTTGGTTTCTTCGTTGAATTTCGATTATTTCACTCAGACGCTCGGCTTTTAGCTTCTCTGGAACGTTGTCTTCGTATTTACGTTCGGCTAAAGTTTTTGGGCGTTCTGAATATTTGTACATGTACGCAAAGCTAAACTCTACTTCTTTAACCAACGATATCGTGTCTTGGTGTTCTTGTTCTGTCTCATCACAAAACCCGATAATTAGGTCAGTACTAATGGTACATTCAGGGGTAATTGTTTTAATCGCATCAATTCTATTCAAATACCATTCACGAGTATAACCCCGATTCATTCTTTTTAGCATTTCACTATTGCCTGATTGGACAGGTAAATGCACGTAATTACAGATGTTTTTATGTTCTTTTATTGCATGCATGACATCGTTTGTCATGTCCTTCGGGTGTGAGGTCGAAAAACGCACTCTCAGTAATGGGTTTACCTTAGCAACCATAACCATAAGTTGGGCAAAACTTACTGTTGCTTCGTTTGCATCTTTTATTTCCCCTTTTTTGGAAATGTTCCATCGGTATGAATCTACATTTTGTCCAAGGAGTGTTACTTCTCTGAAACCCAACTCAAATAGATCTCTTGCTTCTTGAACAATAGTTTCCGGGTTTCTGCTGCGTTCTCTACCTCTTGTAAAAGGAACTACACAAAAAGAACACATGTTGTCGCAGCCTCTGGTAATTGAAATGAATGAAGAAACACCATTTGAACCAAGTTTTACTGGGGAAATATCTGCATAAGTTTCATCACGTGATAATAAAACGTTTACTGCTTTTTGTCCACTTTCTATTTCCTCAATCAAACCCGGTAAGTCCCTGTATGAATCAGGGCCAGCAACTAAATCAACCAGCTTTTCTTCTTCAAGTAACTGTGTTTTTAATCGTTCAGCCATACAACCCAAGATGCCAACTTTCATTTTTGGGTTGAATTTACGTTTCATACCTAAAAACTCTTTGAGTTTATTTCGAACAGTTTGTTCTGCTTTATCCCTAATTGAACAGGTGTTAATGAGAATAAGATCCGCTTCTTGCGGTTTATAGGTAGTGGTAAATCCCTCTTTAGTTAAAATAGAAGCAACGATTTCGCTATCAGAAAAATTCATAGCACACCCATAGGATTCCAAATAAAGTTTTTTTCCATTTGGTTTTACTGGTAAATCGACTTGGGTAGAATTACCCTGAATTTCCTCAACTATATCTTTTGTGTCTATGGGCATGGAATTCGCTTTCTGTCTATAATAGGGGTGCAAAATTAGCCAATAATTAATGAGCTGTCAAACTGTCATTCTAATACTGGTTAAAAGAACGAAAAGGAAGCGGTTAAAAAATTTAGTTTCTGGTTATTTTCTAGCTAAAAAATAAACTTTGATTTTGTTGTTTTAAAGATTGCATTACTTTGCACCCGTCAAGAATGAGGTACATACATCTAAATTATTGACGAAATTAAAAACGAAACTGCATGAATTTAGTAATTGTTGAGTCACCTGCGAAGGCTAAAACTATAGAAGGTTTTTTAGGTAAAGGGTTTACTGTAAAGTCTAGTTTTGGACACGTAAGAGATTTGGCTGGAAAAGACAAAGCAATCGATATTGAAAATGGTTTTACACCTCATTATGAGGTTATGAAAGATAAAACTGCAATCGTAAAAGAGCTGCGTAAATTAGCCAAGAAAAGTGAAATGGTCTGGTTGGCAACGGATGAGGATCGAGAGGGGGAAGCTATTAGTTGGCATTTGTATGAAACTTTGGGGCTAACTCCAGAAAAGACCAAACGCATTGTGTTTCATGAAATTACAAAACCAGCAATTACAAGAGCAATTGAGAATCCCAGAATAATTGATAAGAATTTAGTTGACGCCCAACAAGCGCGAAGAGTATTAGATCGATTAGTTGGCTTTGAGCTTTCACCTGTATTGTGGCGAAAAGTAAAACCGTCTTTATCGGCAGGGCGCGTGCAATCTGTGACAGTTCGTCTTATTGTAGAGCGCGAAGAAGAGGTTGAAGCATTTGTACCGATTTCTGCATATCGAGTTAATGCTGAGTTTTTGGTGGATGAAAAAAGTGTTCTTAAAGCAGAATTGCAGCATAAATTTGAGAAAGAAGCCGATGCGTTGTCCTTTTTGAAAACATGCAAGGAAAGTGAATTTACTATTACCTCAATTGAAAAAAAGCCAGGCACTCGTTCTCCTTCAGCACCTTTTACCACTTCAACATTGCAGCAAGAGGCTAGTAGAAAGTTGGGTTACTCGGTTCAACAGACTATGGTCGTTGCTCAAAAATTATATGAAAGTGGTAAAATCACCTATATGAGAACAGATTCTATGAATCTTTCACAAACTGCAATCGATGGAGCTAAGGACGAAATTCTAAAATCATATGGCTCAGAATACTCAAACATCAAACAATATACAACCAAGTCCAAGGGCGCTCAAGAAGCTCATGAGGCGATTCGGCCTACGAACTTTGCAGAACACACAATTGGAGGTGATTTTAGCCTGCAAAAGCTATACGAGTTAATATGGAAAAGAACAGTTGCCTCGCAAATGTCAAATGCCAAATTTGAGAAAACCAATGTGGTTATTGATGTAAGTAAAAGTAAAGGAGAACATTTTAAAGCAAAAGGTGAGGTTTTATTATTTGATGGCTTTCTGAAAGTATATTTAGAAGGAGTTGATGATGATGAAGAACAGGAAGAGCAAGGAATGTTGCCTCCAATCAATGAAGGGCAGGTATTAGAGCCGAAGTCAATTCTTGCTACAGAAAGATTTACAAATCACCCTCCTAGATACAGTGAGGCCAGCTTGGTGAAAAAGTTAGAGACCTTAGGAATCGGTCGACCTTCCACTTATGCGCCTACCATCAATACCGTTCAAAAGAGGGGTTATGTGGAAAAAGAAGATCGTGATGGCCATGAGCGAAAATTCCGTCAATTGTCTTTAATCGCTCGAAATGATGTCAAGGAAGAAAACAAGGTTGAAAATACCGGTGCGGAAAGGAAGAAATTATTTCCAACGGATATTGGCAGGGTAGTAAACGACTATTTGGTAAAAACTTTTCCTTCTGTGTTAGATTATGGTTTTACTGCTGAGGTTGAGAAAGAATTTGATGAAATAGCAGAAGGTTTAAAAAAGTGGAACGATATGATAGATCGTTTCTATGGCCCTTTTCATAAATCCGTTAATGACGCTTTAGAAGACGAAGGCCGAGCAAATGGCGAACGATTACTAGGGAAAGATCCTAAATCAGGTAAGAATGTCTATGCCAAAATTGGTCGGTTTGGACCTATGATTCAAATTGGTGAGCGCGAAGATGAAGAAAAGCCTTTGTTTTCTCCAATTCGAGGAAATGTAAGTATGACGAAAGTTACCCTTGAGCAAGCTTTAGAGTTTTTTAAACTTCCTAAAACATTAGGAAAACTGGACAAGGAAGAAGTCGTAATTGCCGTAGGTCGGTTTGGACCTTATGTTAAATATGGTACAATGTTCGTTTCCTTAGATCGTAATGAAGATCCCATGTCAATTGAGCTGCCGAGAGCAATTGAGCTGATTGAAGCTAAAAAAGCAGCTGATGCACCTATAGATCATTACGATGAACTCCCTGTTCAAAAAGGGGTTGGCAGATTTGGTCCTTTTATTAAGTGGAACAACATGTTTATCAACGTGAATAAGAAATACAATTTTGATAATCTTTCTCATGAGGATATTGTGCAATTGATTGAAGATAAAAAGCAAAAAGAAATTGATAAGGTGATTCATAATTGGTCAGAAGAAGGGATCAGAGTAGAAAAAGCGCGCTGGGGCAGGTCTAATATTCTAAAGGGTAAAACTAAGATTGAACTTCCAAAAACAGTTGATGCGGCAAGTCTTTCGCTTGAGGCCGTTAAAGATATTATCGAGAAAAATACCACTGCAATAAAGGGCAGAGGAGGAGTAAAAAAGGCAACAAGAGCTAAAAAGAAAAAGTAGGTCGTATATAAAGAGCATTTAATATGGAACTTGATATCTATTTTAACAAAGTTGAATTCTTGAATTCTGATTTTGCATCAAATTCAATCGGAGAAAAGATTCAGATAAACAATGGATTAAGTGACTTTCCAGATTTGACTGAATTCGATATTGTCATTTTTGGTGTAGTTGAAGATAGAAATGCAATAAATAACGCTGGATGCGCTGATGGAGTTGATGAAATTCGCAAAAAGTTTTATGCACTTAAGCGAAACTGGAACTGTTCTATTGCGGATTTAGGAGATATTTTTCCAGGGGAAGAAGTATCTGACACCTATTTTGCGGTTAGTTCAGCGATTTCAGCATGTATCAAGGAAAATGTACTTCCAATCATTTTGGGTGGAAGTCAAGACTTGACTTTTGCAAACTATCAAGCATATGAGTCACTTGAGCAAATAGTTAATATTGTTACCGTTGATAATTCTATAGATATGGGAGAAGTTGACCAGCCAATGAACTCAAAAGCATTTTTGAATAAAATTATTTTGCATCAACCAAATTACCTTTTCAGTTACAGTAATTTGGGGTATCAAACCTATTTCGTCTCAGAAGAGGAAAGGTCCCTAATGGAGAAGCTCTATTTCGATATTCACCGATTGGGTGAGGTGAAAAATGATATGAAGGAGGTTGAGCCGATAGTTAGAAATGCGGATATGTTATCTATAGATATTTCATCAGTCCGCAGTGCCGATGCTCCTGGAAATAAGAATACAACGCCAAACGGTTTTAATGGAGAAGAGATTTGCGCAATAACAAGATATGCCGGTTTAAGTGACAAGCTTTCAAGTATTGGTATTTATGAATATAACCCTGAGGTAGATCAGCAAGGTCAAACAGCATTTTTGATTGCTGAAATGGTTTGGTATATAGTAGAGGGGTTTTACAACAGGAAAGGAGACGGTTTGACTAAGGACGGGAATGATGTTTTAAAATATACTGTTTCAACTTCTACTGATGCGGACGAGATAGTCTTTTATAAAAACTTGAAGTCAGATAGATGGTGGATGGATGTTCCATACCCTGAGTCGAAATTATCCAAGTATAGACGACATCAGCTTGTTCCTTGCAGTTACACTGACTATCAGCAGGCATGTAATGACGGAATTCCTGAAAAGTGGTGGAGGAATTATAAAAGATTACGGTAGCTGTAATCTGGTTTGTATCTTTAAGGTGCTAAATTTCAGGTAATAATAAGGTTGATTGATAGTTTCGCTTTATGTTAATAATATTTGGTTGATTTATTTTTTTGACTAATTTAGTCGACTTATTCACGTAAAAAAGTGGTGTTTATGAAGAGAATAATACTTATTGTTTTAACTTTCAGTACGTTGAGTGTTCTTGGTCAGCAGGATCCTCAATTTACACAAAACTTTGCAAACAAGTTATACAATAATCCTGGCTTTGCTGGTATGAACGGGGCAATCTGTGCTACAGTTATTGGCAGGCAACAATGGTTGGGTTTTGACGGTTCTCCTCAGACAGGGTTAGTTTCTGTTCATGCACCGATTAAATTACCAGTCGATGTGAACTTTATAAACTTAGGTGTCGGTTTTACAGCGGCTAACGATGTTATAGGACCATTAAATACAAATGTGTTTAAATTGGCAATTTCAAATAGATTTACTTTTAATGCGGGAACATTGAGTATAGGCTTGGGTATTGGTACGTTAGGCGCTGTGATTGATGGAAGTAACTTTTTGACCCCAGACGGCGAAGATGCCACCACTGGTGTAATTACTGACCCAAATTTGGCCCCTGATGCTGGAGCTGGTAAGGCGTATGGTTTCGATTTTGACATGGGAGCTTATTTTAGAAGTGCTAGTAATAAAATATTTGTTGGTGCTTCAATGATGCACTTAACACAAAGCGAGTTGCAAGGAAATGAAGTTAATGGGCAGTCCAATGATTATAAAATTGAGTCTCACTTGTATGTTATGGGAGGTTATAGGATTGACAATTTAGTCCCGGATTGGGAATTTGTTCCTTCGGTTTTCTTGAAAACAGAATTCTCCACAACTCAGTTTGATTTTAATGCTAGAGCAATATACAAAGACATGGTATGGGGTGGGGTTTCTTATAGAATTCAAGATGCTGTATCTCCAATGGCTGGTTATAAGCATGACTTTGGGAAGCCAGGTGTACTAAAGATAGGCGCGTCTTATGATTTAAATACTTCAAAGCTGAGAAGCTTCAATAGTGGAACAGTAGAAGTGTTCCTTAATTACTGTTTTACAATAACTCCTAAACCAAAAATTACTATTCACAAAAACCCACGTTGGTTGTAGGAAATTAGTTTATTCACAATAATTTGTTTTATTTGCGTTAATTTTGGCGTTTAGCCATAAAATTGTATTGTTTAAAAATATTCACATATCTAAAAAAGGAGGTAACATGAAAAAGTTACTCATAGTAGGATTCGTAGCACTTATCCTTTCTAGTTGCATGAATGATGCAGGTGGACAGTTGACAGGTGTTTTAGGACGGCAGGTTTGGTATCAGCCGGATCCTTATGGGATGTTATATATACCCCCTGGTAGTTATAACATGGGACCAAATGATCAAGATGCTCCCTATTCTTATACATCTAAATCGAAAACAGTTTCTGTTTCACCATTTTATATGGACGAAACTGAAATTACGAATAATGAATATCGTCAATTTGTTTATTGGGTGCGAGATTCTATGGCGTATAAAATACTTGGAGAGGAAGTTAGTGAAGAAATTTATCTGATTGCAGTTAATGAGTATGAAGAGGATATCGATCCGCCAATTATTAATTGGGATGCTGTTTTAGATTGGAATGATCCCGAGAATAGAGAAGCACTATCTGTAATGTTTTTGCCTGAATACGAAAGGTTCTATGGTAAAAAGTCCTTGGACACTAGGAAATTAGTTTATGAATATTACTGGATTGATTACAAAGATGCTGCAAGGAAAAGTCCTACCATCAATGGTGATCCTTTGCGTGATAGAGGCATGAATGATAGATCAGTTTTTATTCGTAGAGACGAGATTTCTGTTTATCCAGACACTTTGTGTTGGATTCATGATTTTACCTACTCATATAATGAGCCGCTTACAAACATGTATTTTTGGCATCCAGCTTATGATGAATATCCTTTAGTTGGTGTGACTTGGAAGCAAGCTAGAGCATTTTCTATTTGGAGGACATTAGAGCATAACAAATTTTTGTCCTCTGTTGGTGAATCTTTTGTGCAAGATTATAGATTGCCAACTGAATCTGAATGGGAATATGCTGCACGAGGAGGATTAGATTTATCTCCATATCCTTGGGGCGGACCGTACATTAGAAATACAAGGGGTTGTTTCTTGGCAAACTTTAAGCCACTTCGCGGTAATTACTATGATGATGGTGGTATTCATACTGTTCCTGTAGTTTCATATGAACCTAACGATTTTGGATTGTATTGCATGGCTGGTAATGTGTCTGAATGGACAACAACTGCATTTGATGAGTCGGTTTATGATTTCGCTCATGACTTAAACATGGATTACAAATATGAAGCTGAGGACGATGATCCTCCGGTATTGAAAAGAAAAGTGATAAGAGGTGGCTCTTGGAAAGATGTTGGTTATTTCCTTCAAACAAGTTCTAGAACATACGAATATCAGGATACTGCTAAATCGTATATCGGATTTAGAAATGTAATGAGTTATTTGGGAATGGGTAAAAGCGATATTTAAAATTAAAAAATCAAACTTTAAGCGTTAAAATTAAAAATTATGTCAGGGAAAAAAAAGGGTGGATTAGCAGCGTTTCTATACGGAACAGAAAAAGGAAAGACAATTGTAAACATGGCTATGAGTTTAGGAGCTGCAATTGTAATTCTAGGTGCATTGTTTAAAATCCAGCATTATCCAGGTGCTAGTTTAATGCTGATTATCGGTCTTTGTACTGAATCTGCGTTGTTTGCTTTGGGTGCTATTGAACCACAACATTTAAAAGATGATTGGTCTAAAGTTTACCCTGAACTGAGACATTCAGATGAAGAAGAGGAAGATGATTTTGAATCAGAAGCTTTAGCAGAAAATGGACAAGGAGATGATTTAACGGTTACTCAGAAATTAGATGAAATGCTAGAGGAGGCAAAAATAGGGCCGGAATTATTGGAAAGCTTAGGTGTTGGTCTAAGAGGATTGAGTGATCAAGCAGGCAAACTAACAGACATGACAGATGCTGCTGCTGCAACTGATGAGTACGTTCAAAGTGTTAGAGGAGCGGCTAATTCTGTGTCAAGTTTAACAGAGAAATATACTAGTGCTGCTAACGCAATTTCGGGACTTGAAGAGGAAAATAGAGAAGGTGCAAATTTTGGTGAGCAATTGTCGAAAATGTCCTCTAATTTAACAGAATTGAATTCTGCGTATGAGTTGCAATTAAGAAGCGCGCAAGAAACTTTAGAAAATTCTAAAGGATATTTTACTGGAGTTGATGAATTAATGGCAAGTCTTAATAATTCTGTTGACGACGCTAAAGTATACTCTGAAAAAATGAGTGAACTTTCTAGAAACATTACTTCCTTGAATACGGTTTATGGAAATATGCTTACAGCAATGAATCCTAACGCAAATTCATAAGAATTTGAATCAGATTAAAGATAAAAAAAATTATTACTCACAAATTATAAAGGAGATTAGAATATGTCGTTAGGTGATATGGAACCAAGGCAGAAGATGATCAATTTGATGTATCTGGTTTTGCTTTGTATGCTTGCCATGAATGTATCGAAAGAGATTCTGCAATCATTTTTAATTATTAATGAAGGTTTAGAAAGAACAACTGAAAACTTTGAAAGTAAGATTAATCAGACTTACGATGTTTTTGGTCGTAAAATGGCTGATGATCCTGCCAAAGTGGGAGAGTTTTATGAGCATGCAAAAGAATTGAAAGAAAATGCTGATGAGATTGTAGAGCTTATTGAAAAGATTAAAAGGAAGCTGGTTCAAACTGCGGATCAACTGCCGGATGATGCACCAGATTCTGCATTTTCAATTGAACATTGTCATAGTAAGGACAACCAAGATGTTGGTGCTCAAATTATGATTGGTCCTGATTTGAATAATCCATTAGGTGCAGATCAGGAGTATAGTGCATTAAGTTTAAAGTCTAAGATAGGTGTCTTCAATGAGCATTTGGAGAGTTTTATTTTAGAAAAGGGATTAGTAGCCGAAATGAAAATTCCATTGGGGCAAATGAAGGAACATGGTATGTTAGTTGAATGGGAAATCGGAAATTTCAATCATTTACCGCTAGCTGCCACTGTGACAAATTTAACTCGTTTTCAAGCGTCAGTCAGAAATTCAGAGGCAGATGCTTTAAAAGAACTAATGTCTGAAATTGGTGCAGATGACTTTTCATTTGATACCTTGGCTGTAAAAGTCATACCGCACAATGGAACATACATTACCCAAGGAGATTCATTTAAAGCGGACGTAATTGTTGCAGCTTATAGCACGACGAAAAACCCTAAGCTCGTTATCGGTGTAGTTGACACAACAGGGGATCAACCTGAAGTTAAGGATGGGGATACCTCAGCAGTAAAATTTGAAAATAGAGGAATACCTACTTATGGGGTAAAAACCTCTACTCTAGGAGAGCAAACATGGGGCGGTATTATCAAGATTTTGAAACCTAATGGAAAATGGGCTGCGTATAAGTTCGATCATAAATACATGGTTGCAAAACCTAGTTTGGTTGTTTCCCCTACCAAGATGAATGTTTTTTACAAAGGTTTGGAGAATCCAGTTGATATATCTGTTTCTGGTGTTGCTTCTCTGAATTTGACAATGACAATTGCTGGTGGTGGCTGCCGTGTTGTTCCTAAAAGCAAAGAACAAGGTAAGTATGAGGTTATTCCTAATCCGAAATCAAAAGATAAAGTGGTTAGGATTACGGTAAGTTCAAATGTTGACGGAGTCAAAAACTCTTACCCAGCTATTGAATATCGTTTAAAAACTGTTCCAAAGCCTATTCCTTATTTTAATAATGAAACAGGTTCAGTTGACATGAAGAAGAGTAAGCTTCTTACGGGTCAGTTTATCACTGCGAAGCTTGATGACTTCCTGTTTGAATTGAGATATAAGGTTAATAGCTTTGAAATGTTTGTAAGTGTTGGAGGTAAATCTGCAGTATACACAGCACGAGGAAATAGATTGACTGGTGAAATGAAGAGTGTATTAAAAACTATGAAACCAGGACAAACAGCTATCTTCCAGAAAGTAGTAGCACAAATGGATAAGCCTGGTTCTGCTCCTCGACCTTTAGATGGTAATATAATTATTCAAGTAAAATAATAGATCATGAATAATCTGCTTAAAATAAGTGTAGTGGTTGTTTTGTTCACTTCAGGTATTACCTTAAGTGCTCAGCAAAGTATGGTATTAGATGGTATTGTAGTTAATGAAAATACACCATCAAGAAAGATTATACCCTATACTAATCTTCGGCAAGCAGATGTTATGTGGCAAAAGCGAGTATGGAGAAGGATTGATTTGCGTAAAAAGCAGAATCAAGTATTTTACTTTCCTGAAGAACCTGCTCAAGGCCGTAAGAACTTGTTTGACTATATAAAAGAAGGGTTAATAGAGGACGGAACTTTGACCGCTTATGACCCTGGACCTCCTACAGATCCGGATGATGAGTTCACTAGAGCTTATACAGCAGATGAAGTTCTGAAAAGAATGATTTCGGAGACTGAGGTTGAATTGTTTGATGAATTCGGAGATGTAACCGGAACACAAACTGTATACGATACCTTGCGTTCTGCTCGTATTAAATTTTATGAAGTAAAGGAAGAGTGGTTCTTTGAAAGACAACGTTCGGTAATGGATGTGCGAATAATTGGAATTAAACCAATGGCAGAAGTTGAAGGCCCTGATGGTAACCCTACTCTTCAGGATTTATTTTGGATATACTTCCCTGAAGCACGTTACGTTTTTGCGAATAGTGAAGTATTTAATAGAAAAAACGATGCTGAACGAAGAACATATGATGATGTTTTTTGGAAACGTCAGTTCGAGTCTACGATAATTAAAACTTCAAATGTTTACGATAGGCAAATTAGTGAATATAAAACTGGATTAGATGCTCTTCTGGAAGCTGAAAAAATTCAAAATGAAATGTTCAATTACGAACATGATTTGTGGCATTTTTAATGTCCAGGAAAAATAACAACAAAAAAGGGAAGTATTTACTTCCCTTTTTTTATGCCAAACACTAAATAATAGCGTTATCAGTACATTTTCTGGTAATAGTCTTGATAACTGCCGGATACAACAGCACCAAGCCAAGATTCATTCTCTAAGTACCAGTTAACAGTAGATCTAATACCCGTCTCAAATGTTTCTTTTGGGGCCCATTTTAATTCTCTAGTTAGTTTGTCAGCATCAATAGCATAGCGCATATCATGACCCTTTCTGTCTTCGACATAAGTAATAAGCTTTTCTGAAGTTCCTGGTGCTCTGCCAAGCTTGGAATCCATAACAGCACAAAGCTCCATAACAAGTGCAATATTTGTCCATTCGTTAAGTCCTCCAATATTGTATGTTGAATTAAGCGTACCGGTATGGAAAATTTTATCAATTGCCTCTGCATGATCAACAACGTATAACCAGTCTCTTATATTTAGACCCTCACCATAAATAGGTAAAGGTTTGTTGTTTTTGATATTATTGATACAAAGTGGAATCAGTTTTTCTGGAAATTGATTTGGGCCATAGTTATTAGAGCAATTAGATATTTTAGTTGGAAGTTTGTAGGTATTAGAGAAAGCTCTTACAAAATGATCTGAAGCCGCTTTTGAGGCGCTGTAAGGACTTTTCGGGTCGTATGATGTCTCTTCTGTAAAAAACCCTGTGTCTCCGAGGCTACCATAAACTTCGTCCGTTGATATGTGATAGAAAAGATTACTACTGAATGGTGCTTCCCAATTTTTGATGCATGAATTCAATAAATTAACAGTACCAATGATATTTGTTTCAACGAATATATTGGGGTTTTCAATGGACCTATCAACATGAGATTCTGCGGCTAAATGAATTATAGAATCAATATTAAAGTTCTTAAAGACATTTTCAATATCGCTTACGGAACAAATATTCCCTTTTACAAATTCATAATTGGAAGCATTTTCAATGTCACGCAGATTTTCCAGATTTCCTGCATAAGTAAGTGCGTCAAAGTTTATAATTCTATATTCAGGGTATTTGTTAACCAGCAAACGCGCTAGATGGGAGCCAATAAAACCTGCGCCTCCAGTAATAAGGATGTTTTTCTTAAAGTCCTTCATTTATAATGACCAGTAATCTAATTCTTTAATTTTTCCTTGAAAAACGCCTTTTACGTCAACAAATAATCCACCTTCTGACATTATTCCTTTAAAATAACGCTCATCCAATGCTACATATTCATCGTGATTGACAGCTAAAATAACAGCATCATATTTTCCAGAAATTCCATTTTCAGCAAGTCCAAAGTGGTATTCATGAAAAAGTTCTTTTGAATCGGCATGAGGATCCACGACATCAACATCAACTCTGTAAGATTGAAGCTCTTTGACAACGTCACAAACTTTTGAATTTCTAATGTCACTTACATTTTCTTTGAAAGTAGCTCCCATTAAGAGTATTCTTGAACCACTGATATTTTTTCCTTTTGCTAGTATTCTTTTCACTGTTTGTTTAGCGACATAGAAGCCCATACTATCATTTACATACCTACCTGAGTTAATTACTCGAGCATGATATCCAACCCCTTCAGCTTTAAATGTCAAATAATATGGATCTACACCAATACAATGGCCACCTACCAAACCGGGTTTAAATGGAAGGAAGTTCCATTTTGTTCCCGCAGCTTCTAATACTTCAAAAGTGTTGATGCCGATTCTGTTAAAAATAATAGATAGCTCATTCATTAAAGCTATGTTCAAATCACGTTGAGTGTTTTCAATAATTTTAGCTGCTTCGGCTACCTTAATCGATGACGCTCGATGAACGCCTGGTTCAATTATTAATTCATAGACTTTAGAAATAACATCTAAAGATTCATCATCGCAACCAGAAACTACTTTTAAGATTTTAGTAATCGTATGTTCTTTATCTCCTGGATTAATTCTTTCCGGGCTATATCCCACTTTGAAGTCTTCAATAAACTTTAACCCGGAATGTTTCTCCAAAACTGGAATACAGTCATCTTCAGTACAACCTGGATAAACAGTAGATTCAAAAACGACATAGTCGCCCTTTTTAAGAACCTTTCCAACTGTTTTGGATGCATCTAAAAGCGGTTTTAAGTTGGGTTGATTGTATTCGTCTATAGGGGTTGGAACGGCAACGATAAAGAAGTTTACGTCTTCTAAATCCTCTAGTTTATGAGTAAATTCAATATCACACCCTTCAAAATCTTTTGCTGTTAGCTCCTCACTTGGGTCAATATTGTTTTTCATTAACTCAACTCTTTCAGCGTTAATGTCAAAACCAACAACTTTAATTTTTCGAGCAAATTCTAATGCTATTGGCAGTCCAACATAGCCAAGACCAATAACTCCTAATTTACTTTGCTTGTTTATTATTTTTTCTAAAATCATCTTAGTTTAATTTCTTTACAGTACCGTCAATTAATTCATATTTTTCTTTTGATTCTTCACAAGTTGCCTCTCCATTTTCATCGAAGACTAATCGAGAACCATATTCACTCATCCAGCCGATTTGTTTAGAGGGATTACCAACTACAAGTGCATAATCAGGCACTGCTTTTGTTACTACTGAGCCAGCTCCAATAAAAGCAAACTTCCCAATGTCGTTTCCACAAACTACCGTTGCATTTGCCCCAATTGAGGCTCCTTTCTTTACAAGGGTCTTTTCGTATTGCCCCCTTCTATTTACCGCACTTCTGGGATTGTTAACATTGGTAAATACCATTGAAGGGCCAAGAAAAACATCATCCTCGCAAATAACTCCCGTATATATCGAAACATTATTCTGGATCTTTACATTTCGACCTAGAATTACGTCAGGAGAAATCACACAATTCTGCCCAATATTGCAATTTTCGCCGATAATACAATCCTTCATTATATGAGAAAAATGCCAAATTTTGGCTCCTTCGCCAATTTGACAACCTACATCAATTACAGCAGTTTCATGACTAAAATATTCCATTTTATTTTTTAATATAATCGGTAAAATCATTATGCTCAGTTTTGTATAATTCTTCTGAACTCAATGATTTGAAAAAGTCATAGGTTATTTTTAATCCTTCAGATCTATTAACTTTCGGCTCCCAACCCAAAATATTTTTTGCTTTTGTAATGTCTGGTTGTCTTTGTTTAGGATCGTTTAAAGGCAAATCTTCGTAGATAACCTTCTGATCTGTATTGGTTAATTTTATTATTTCTTCTGCAAAATCCCCTATTGTGATTTCATCTGGGTTTCCAATATTCATTGGCTGAGTGTAATCTGAAAGCAGTAAACGATAAATTCCTTCGACTAAATCATCGACATAGCAAAAAGAACGAGTTTGTGAACCATCTCCAAATACCGTGAGAGACTCACCTCTTAGCGCCTGACCAATAAATGCGGGTAGTACTCTTCCATCATTTAATCGCATTCGAGGGCCATAAGTATTAAAGATTCTCACAATTCTGGTTTCTACACCATGAAAATTGTGATAGGCCATTGTTATTGCTTCTTGAAAGCGTTTAGCCTCGTCGTAAACCCCGCGAGGGCCTACTGGGTTAACATTTCCCCAATATTCTTCAGGCTGAGGATGAACCGTTGGGTCGCCATATACTTCGCTTGTACTTGCGACAATAATCCGTGCATTTTTAGCCTTAGCTAAGCCTAATAAATTGTGAGTTCCTAAAGAGCCTACTTTCAGGGTTTGAATTGGTATTTTTAAATAATCTATAGGGCTCGCAGGAGAAGCAAAATGAAGGATATATTTTAGTTCTCCGGGAACATTGACAAAGTCAGATACGTCGTGATTTGAGAATACAAAATTCTCGTTCAACATCAAATGTTCAATGTTGGTCAGATTTCCTGTGATAAGGTTATCCATTCCAATAACTCGATACCCTTCATCTAAAAATCGCTCACAAAGGTGAGAGCCTAAAAATCCCGCTGCACCGGTTATTAAAACTTGTTCCATTATCGTCCTATGCTAAAATAATTAAAGCCTTTTTCTTTCATTTCTTCTATATCGTAAAGATTACGACCATCAAAAATAGATTTCGAGGAAATCCCAGTGCTTAATTGGTCAAAATCAGGAGTTCTAAATACCTGCCATTCAGTGCAAATAAGTAAAGCATCACAATTCTCGATTGCTTCATTTTGACTACCAGCAAAGGTTATTTTATTGCCATAAATTGCTTTTACATTATCCATCGCTTCCGGATCAAATGCGGTTACTTCAGCACCTGCTTTCAGTAATAAATCAATATTATAAAGCGCTGGAGCTTCTCTGATATCATCCGTATTTGGTTTAAAGGCAAGGCCCCAAATTGCAATTTTCTTTCCTTTTAAATCATGGTTGAAATAGGCATTGATGCGCGGAAATAAAATAGTTTTTTGAATTTGGTTTACTTCCATTACCGCATCTAGAATTTGGAAATTGTAGTCGACCTCATTCGAAGATTTCACTAAAGCTTGTACATCTTTTGGAAAACAGCTTCCTCCATAACCAATGCCTGGAAATAAAAACCGCTTTCCAATTCTAGTGTCAGACCCCATGCCCATGCGCACTTGGTCCACATCAGCTCCAACTTTTTCGCAAATATTTGCGATTTCGTTCATAAATGTAATCTTGGTAGCTAAGAATGAATTTGCGGCATATTTTGTCAATTCAGCAGATTTTTCATCCATGTAAATGATTGGATTTCCTTGCCTTACAAACGGTTTGTATAAGTCGTCCATGTGCTTTTTGGCCTTTTCAGAGGATAACCCAATAACAACACGGTCTGGTTTCATAAAATCATCAACCGCAAAGCCTTCTCTCAAGAATTCAGGGTTAGAAACCACATCAAACTCACATTGAGCATTTTTAGCAATTGCCGCTATTACTTTTTCAGCGGTGCCAACAGGAACGGTACTCTTGTCTATAATTACTTTATAGTCGGTAATTATTTTTCCTAATTCATCAGCAACTCCAAGAATATACGATAAATCAGCAGACCCGTCTTCTCCCGGAGGAGTTGGCAAGGCTAAGAATACATATAAACACTCATCAATTGCTGATTTTAAATCAGTAGTAAAACTCAGTCTTCCTTGTGCAATATTTCGCTCAAATAATAACTCTAAACCCGGCTCATAAATTGGAACCTGGCCATTTTTCATTTTTTCAACTTTCTTGGCGTCAATATCAACGCAAATAACATGGTTTCCAGTTTCAGCTAGACAAGTTCCTGTTACTAAACCAACGTATCCAGTGCCAACTACAGCTACTTTCATTCTTCTTTATTTTTTAAGGTTATTGATCTAAAAATTCGATTACCGAAGAGGTAATGAATTCTAGTTGTTCGTCATCTAATTCGGTGTGCATTGGTAATGAAATCACCTTTAACTTTAAATAATCTGTATTTTCTAAAGAAACTCGCTCTTCAAACTTGCCCTCAAAAGACTTTTGTTCGTGCACGGGTAAGGGGTAGTAAATATTAGATGGGATTCCTTTTTTGTCCAAGTGATTCATTAAATCATTGCGATCTACACCATTTAGAATAAGGGTGTACTGGTGAAATCCATGATCAGAATAGTTAGCAGTTTTTGGCACCGTTAGTTCTGGGCGCTCTGAAAACTCGTTGTTGTAAAAGCTAGCAGCTTTATTTCTATCTGAAAGGTAAGTGTCTAAATGTTTGAGTTTAATGCGCAGTATTGCTGCTTGTATAGAGTCTAAGCGACTGTTTACACCAATTACATCATGATAGTATCTTTTACTTTGACCGTGATTTGAAACCATTCGAATCATTGCAGCTAAATCGTCGTCATTAGTCATTATCGCCCCACCGTCTCCATAACATCCGAGATTTTTGGAAGGGAAAAATGAAGTAGTTCCAACAGTGCCTATAGTTCCCGCTTTTTTTGAAACCCCATCCTTTCCTTTGTAGTTCGAGCCAATACCTTGAGCAGTATCTTCTATTACTGCGATACCATGTTCGTTGGCAATTTCCATAATCTCTTCCATAGGAGCACAATGTCCATATAAATGAACGGGTACAATAGCTTTTGTCTTAGGAGAAATTGCAGCTTTTAAGGAATCAGGATCCATGCAAAAAGTTTCTTTATCGACATCTACAAAAACTGGAGTAAGGTTTAAAAGTCCAATTACTTCAGCAGTTGCTATGTATGTAAAACTTGGCGATATTACTTCGTCACCAGGCTTTAGCCCAAGGGCCATTAAAGAAATCTGCAGGGCATCTGTGCCATTTGCCACAGGAATAACATGTTTTACATTTAAGTAACTTTCAAATTCAGTTTGGAATGATTTTACCTCTGGACCATTTATAAATGCTGTTGATTTTAGCACATTAAGTACAGCTGTATTTACCTCATTTTCAATCTTTTCGTACTGCGTTTTGAGGTCAACAAGTTGTAAGTTTTTCATTGAAAATATTTGCGTAGAATAAAGCTGCGAATATAATTAAATTTGCACCCTTCAAAGTGCATTAACTCCCGAAAAACTTGGTTACTCCGTACATTTTTAAATATTTATTAAAGCTGGTTTTTTGTCTCTTACTTCTTATTGCGGTAGCTTCAAAGACCAAGGCTCAAAAAAGTATTTCAGATTCTTCGATAAGTGTTTCTCATATCGACTTCATGTATTCTTTGCAAATTCCTTCTGCAGATTTAGCAGATCGTTTTGGTTTTTTTCATGGCATTGGAGGTGGCTTTTTTTATAAAGCGAGTAACAATTTTGAATATGGAGGAGGAGCAACATTTTTATTTGGAAACCAGTTGCGAGAGCGATCAATTATTGATAATTTACTGACTCAAAATAGCACTATATTGGATAGCGATGGAAGAGCGGCAAATTTATTGGTATCGATGAGAGGTTGGCAAGTTCGGGGCAATATCGGGAAGGTTTTTTCATTTAATAGACCAAACCCAAACTCCGGTGTTTTAGTCAGACTCGGCATTGGATTTATGCAGCATAAAATTCGTGTTGAGGATAGGCAGGTTAATACTCCGCAGTTGGCTTGGCCTTATCAAAAAGGTTACGATAGACTATCCAACGGGTTGATGCTGACTCAGTTTGTTGGTTACCAAATTTATAGTAACACTAAACTTGTGAATTTTTATGCTGGAATTGAGTTTAATGAGGCATTTACAAAAAATCGAAGAGCTTATAATTTTAGCGAAAAAAGACAAGATACTGATGCAAGATTTGACAGCTCTATAGGGTTTAAATTTGGTTGGATGATTCCTATTTATAAACGCGCACCAAAGGATTTCTATTTCGAATAGCCTATCAAAACAATTTATTCAATAATAGTTAGGGCTTATGGATTAGCAGTTAGAATAGCTGGGTTATTTGGCAATTCAAAAGCTAATCATTGGATAGAAGGAAGACGAAATTGGTATTCAATTTTAGAGAATAAACTAGCTCAAAATAATAAGCCTGTAATTTGGATTCACGCTTCATCTACAGGCGAGTTTGAGCAGGGAAGAACGGTGATTGTAGGGCTTAGAAAAGCTAATCTAGATCATTTCTTCCTATTAACCTTCTTTTCTCCAAGTGGCTTTATAGAACACAATGATTATGAGTACGTTGATGCGGTAAATTACCTGCCTTTAGATAGTAAATTGAATGCTTCTTTGTTCATAACCGCCGTAAACCCAAAAATCGCAGTATTTATAAAATACGAGTTTTGGTATTTTTACTTTGAGGCACTTGCAGAGCGAGATATTCCTCTTTTTATGGTGTCGGCTAAATTGACTAAAAACCACCTATTTTTTAAATGGTATGGTGGTTCTTATAGAAAGGTCTTACAGCTTCCTACATTGTTTTTTGCACAAGATAATTCGACCAAGTTGTTGCTTAAAGAATTAGAAGTAGAAAATATAATAGTGACTGGAGATACCAGGATAGATAGAGTGCTAGAAGTTGAGCAAGCTGGAAAGTCTAATAAAATTGTTGAGTGGTTTCTTAAGAAAGAAAAAGCTGTAATTGTTGGTAGCTCATGGTCTGTTGAAGAAAAAATAATTACCAAATGGTTAAACCTATCTTCTTATTCTGGTAAGGTAATTATAGCTCCTCATGAAATTGATGAGCAACATATTACTGACTTTTCGAATTCTTTGAAAGTGAAATCAATTAGATATACGCAGGCAGATACACAGAGAACTGAACCGGAAGCACAAGTGTTGATTATTGATTGTATTGGGGTCTTAAGAGAAATTTATAGTTACGGTTCATGGGCACTTATAGGAGGTGGGTTTTCAGACGGAATTCATAACATACTTGAGCCTACTGTATTTGGATTGCCAGTCGTTTTCGGGCCGAATTATAAAAAGTTTGTCGAGGCTGTAGATCTTATCGATCAAGGCGGGGCTATTTCCATTAAGAATTATGCTGAATTCAATGAACAGTCTAAGAAGTTAAGGAACTTTGAGGTTCTAACTAAACGCTCAAAAATTTGCAAGACCTACATCGAAAATAATCATGGAGCCTCGGCTAAAGTTATTCATCAAATAAATCAATATTTATAATATGAAGTTATTTATGATTTTTATTGGAGGTGGTGCCGGAAGTATGCTAAGATATGGTGTTGGTATTTTGTTTTCTGCTAAGTCCAGTTTTCATCCTTTACTAGCGACATTATCCGTTAATGCTATTGGGTCCTTGATTTTAGGGGTTTTGGTGGCTTATTTTACAAAGCAAAACCTCCAGAATGAAAATATTGCATTAGCATTAACTATCGGTCTATGTGGAGGATTCACTACGTTCTCTACTTTTTCTCTAGAGGTATTTAATTTATTGAGGTCAGGCGATTTTTTGCAAGCAGGTATTTATATTTTGGTGTCGATACTGGTCTCGGTTGCGCTACTTTTTTGTGGTTGGAAACTGTTCGCTTAAAAATGTCAGGTGATTAACAATCATTGTCGAGATTAATCGTTAGCCTCTTTTGTGCGTTAAAAAGTAATACTGAACATATTTGAATTGCACATTAATATTTTTTTATCCAGTAAGATGAACTCTAAAGGTTTTATTAAAGCTACTCTCAATATTACGATTTCAAAAGACAAAAAAAAGGCTTGTCAAATTTGACAAGCCTTTCAATAAAGTATATATAAAGTATCGTTTAAACGACTTTCACATCTACCGCGTTTAAACCTTTACGACCTTCTTCTACATCGTAGCTTACTTTGTCGCCATCTTTGATTTCGTCTACTAATCCATTTGCGTGTACAAATACATCTTTGCCACCGTCATCTGGGGTAATGAATCCAAATCCTTTAGAATCATTGAAAAATTTTACTGTTCCTTCACTCATAACTTAAATATTAATAAGCTGCAAAGATATGTTTTTCAATCAATTATCCATGCTATTTAAAAAAAGAAGTTAGAATTTAAATTAAAAGGTCTAATTTGAGTCAGTTGAATACAAGTTTCTGTTGTGGAAATGGCTTGAATACTGCGTTTTGTATTTAACCTTCTATATTATTAGTTTGCTCTATGTTGTTACTTTAATATTTACTATGTTGTTACTTTAATATTTACTCATTCTTCTTTTTTCTTTTTTAAATATAAGGTACAGAGCTAAAATGTGTTGTACTTTAACCTCTTGATCCTTACCTTTCTGGTATTAGCAGAGTTTTTTTGCGTCCGTTTAAAAAATTCATAAAAGCACATTTTTTCGGGTACTGATTGGTATTCACCTTCACTAACTATCTGTATTTACAAGGATTGAATACTGAGGGAATTTTATGAAAATTTGGGCAAAAAAAAGCCCTTCGCTAACGAAGGGCTTTAGTACCCGGAGCCGGGATCGAACCGGCACGGCCGCGATGGCCACAGGATTTTAAGTCCTGCGTGTCTACCAATTCCACCACCCGGGCGTGATGAATATTCTAAAGAACATTGTTTCGCGCTTTTAGCAAAACATATGAGGCTGCCAAAGCAGCCTCTTTTGAGCGAAAGACGGGATTCGAACCCGCGACCCCGACCTTGGCAAGGTCGTGCTCTACCAGCTGAGCTACTTTCGCCTATCGGTCGGCAAAATTATGTAAAATATTAAACCGTCAAAGGAATTTAGCCTTTCAATAAACTTTTTATTTCATTCAGTTTTAAAAGTGCCTCTACAGGCGTTAACATATCTATATCCGTACCCAGTATTTCTTCTTTAATTTGCGATAGAGTAGGGTCATCCAATTGGAAGAAACTCATTTGTAAGTCAGGCTCAACTTGGATATTTTTCTCCTCACTGGAATGACTTTTTTCTAGACCAGAAAGAATTTTATTAGCTTTATTTAGAACCTTAATAGGCATTCCTGCCATTTTTGCAACATGAATTCCAAAACTATGTTCACTGCCTCCAGGAATTATTTTTCTTAAGAAAATAACTTGTTTATTATGTTCTTTAATCGATACATTATAGTTTTTTATTCGTTTATGTGTTTTACACATATCATTCAGTTCATGGTAATGTGTAGCGAATAAAGTCTTTGGATTTGATTTGTGATCGTGCAAGAACTCTGCAATTGCCCAGGCAATTGAAATACCGTCGTATGTGCTTGTTCCTCTGCCAATTTCATCGAGAATAATCATACTGCGTTCTGTAATGTTATTGAGAATGCTAGCAGTTTCATTCATTTCCACCATAAAGGTAGACTCGCCCTGCGAAATATTATCACTTGCTCCTACACGGGTAAATATTTTGTCTACCAAGCCAATTTCAGCAGCTTTTGCGGGAACGAAACTTCCAATTTGAGCAAGTAAAACAATTAATGCATTCTGCCTTAAGTATGCAGATTTACCAGCCATATTTGGCCCCGTAATCATTAAAATTTGCTGACTTTTTCTATCTAGGATTAAATCGTTTGTAACATATTCCTCTCCAATAGGAAGCATTTTTTCAATTACCGGATGTCGACCATCTTGTATGGCAAGGTCAAATCCATCATTAATTTGTGGTTGTGTATAATGTTCTTGAATTGCATGATTAGCAAATGAAAGTAGAGTATCTAATTGGGCAATTATCTCCGAGTTCTGTTGTATAGCTTTTGTGTAACCTGAAACTGTGGTAACCAAATCGCTATAAAGGTTAAACTCTAGAACAGCGATTTTCTCTTCTGCACCTAATATTTTTGTTTCGTACGTTTTTAATTCTTCTGTGATGTATCTCTCTGAGCCAGTTAATGTTTGTTTTCTCAACCATTCAACGGGTACTTTTTCTTTGTGCGCATGGGTGACTTCAAGAAAATAACCGAAAACATTATTAAAGCCAACTTTAAGGCTCGAAATACCCGTTTTTTCTATTTCACGTTCTTGGATTTTTATTAAATGAGACTTTCCAGAATTCATAAGTTCGCGAAGCTCGTCGAGTTCGTCATTCACGCCTGCTTGAATAACGTTTCCTTTTGAAAGTTGAACGGGAGCATCGGGATGTAATGTTTTTTGAATTCGTTCTGTGATTTCTTGACAAAGGTTTAATTGGTCGGAATGTATTTTTAAAACTTTATGATTGCTTGCGTTAAGCTTATTTTTTAGTTTGGGTATAAACTCCAGTCCTTTAAATAAATAGAGTAGTTCTCTGGGGTTTACACGACCAAAAGATACTTTAGATATCAACCGTTCAAGGTCACCCAGATTTTTGAACTCTGCGGATAACCATTCATTCAATTCATCATTCTTCATAAAGCAAGAAACCACTTCTAAGCGCTTTTCGATAATAGTTTTGTCTTTTAAAGGCAGTGCCAACCAGCGCTTTAGGAGCCGAGCGCCCATAGGTGTAACGCATTTATCGATAGTTTCAATTAGAGACTGCCCATTTGGAGAACTTGCTTTAAAAAGTTCTAGGTTTCTGATTGTAAACCGGTCAAGCCAAACGTATTTATCCGATTCAATACGACTGATTTTTGATATGTGTTGAATTTGGTGATGTTCTGTTTCGGTTAAATAAGAAAATACTGACCCCGCAGCGATTACACCTGCAGACATGTCTTCGATTCCAAATCCCTTTAAAGAAGCGGTCTTAAAATGTTCTTTTAATCGTGTTTCGGCATTATTAAAATCAAAGGCCCAATCTTCTAACTGAAAGGTATTGAAATCTGTACCAAAGCTTTCTTCGAACGAAACCTTTTTACTGCGCTGATGCAGCACCTCATTTGGCTCAAAACTTTGTAATAACTTATCTATGTATGCAATTGAGCCTTCAGCAACTAAAAACTCCCCGGTTGAGATATCCAAGAAGGAAACTCCTGCAGTTTTTTTATCTAGATAAACAGCTGCTAAAAAATTATTTGAATTGTGATCGTAGGTCTTATCGTTGTACGAAACGCCAGGAGTTACTAACTCAGTTACTCCGCGTTTTACAATATTTTTAGTCTGTTTGGGATCTTCTAGTTGGTCACATATTGCAACTCGTTGTCCTGCTCTTACTAATTTGGGTAGATAAGTATCTAGGGAGTGGTGAGGGAAGCCAGCCAACTCAATATGAGAAGCACTGCCATTTTTACGCTTGGTAAGAATGATTCCTAAAATTTTTGATGCAGTAATAGCATCTGCACCAAAGGTTTCGTAAAAGTCACCAACGCGAAAAAGTAACAAGGCTGTAGGGTGTTTAGCCTTGATTTGATTGTACTGTTTCATGAGCGGAGTTTCGCTCGATTTTTTACTAATAGCCACTTAAATTCTTATAATTTGGAAAATCTAAGTTACATACACTTGCAAAGTAAGAGTACCTTTGCAAACTCATTGTTTCCAACAATTATGAACAAGAAACTCAAACTAGAAGAGTTAAATCGGAAAACTGTTTCGGAGTTTAAAAATGCTTGTAAAAGTCCGATAATTGTGGTTCTTGATAATATCAGAAGCGCTTTTAATATTGGGTCAATCTTTAGGACTGCAGATGCATTAGGTATAGAAGCGGTGTATTTGTGCGGAATAACAGCTACTCCGCCTCATAGAGAGATTTATAAAACAGCATTAGGAGCATCTGAATCAGTTGATTGGGAGTATTATGAAAGTACTCTTAATGCAGTTTCTGAGCTTCAGAATAAGGGATTTAAGGTTCTTTCGTTAGAGCAGGTGGAAAATAGTTTGATGCTTGATAAGTTTAAACCAATCAAAGAAACTCGATATGCTTTGGTAGTTGGAAATGAGGTTCAAGGAGTGCAGCAAGAGGTCATCGATACTAGTGATGTATGCCTTGAAATCCCCCAATATGGTACAAAGCACTCCTACAATGTATCTGTAAGTGCTGGAATTGCACTCTGGGATATTACTGGAAAAATAAAAAGAGCTTAATTTATTAAGCCCTTTCCATTATTTTATACAAAGTTTCAATTATTTTTCGGTACAAGTCCAGCCGTTTCGATCGTGCATTTCTAATACGTGATCATACTGCTTTCCTTTTTGGCAAACATCATCGCTTACCAATTCTCCTTGTTCTGGATCGTTAAATGTACAAGTGGAGCATTTTTCACATGAAGAAAGGCTAACTAAACTTCCAACGGCAAACAAAAACAATAATTTTTTCATAATTCTTTTACTGGAGGGACAAATATAGTAATATAGGTTTTGTTTTTGCACGGGGGCAAAAAAAAGGCGCCTGAAGCGCCTTTTTTTAATAAGTATTCAATATGCTATTTTGCTGCAAAATCAGCATCCGTTCTGAATTTCAAGAATTCTGCGTCATTCATAGCTTTAGTTTTCAAGTTCGAATCTTTAGCAATTGCAGATTTTAAGTTATTGTTCATTAACTCCTTATTAGCTGTTCGAGCTCCGATAATAGCTTTTAGGTAATATCCCTCCGCACTATCTTTTGCTTCAGAAGCTTCAATTGCTTTAAGCGCTCCTTCGTTATCACCGTTCAAAACTTTCGCTAATGCTGAATTAAAAGTGTTTTCAGAGCCAAATTTACTAACAGCGTCGCTATAATCAGCTTGTTTGACAGCAACAATTCCTTTGTTATAGTTAACCTCAGCACCGGCACCAGAAGCTGCGCTAAACATTTCTTTAGCTTCAGAAACAGCTCCACCAAATAAAGCCACAACACCTTGGTTGTTGCTTACCGTTGCATTTTTGTTAACTCCAGCGGCCGCATCAAACTCAGTTTTAGCAGCAGTCATGTCATTTTTTAGAACATAGATATAGCCAACATTGTTATGACCTCTCCAATCTTTTGGATACTGTGTCTTGGCCAATTTGTAAACTCTCATTTTTTCTTCTAAATCATTTGATAGAGTAGCAGCATAAAGCAATTCTTCTATACTAAGCACTGAAGGATCAGATTTAGTCAATTGAGTAATTTCTTCATTAGTTCGCGCCATTTCGTCAGCGTTAATTGTGATGTTAGACCTTCTTAACTGAGGTAGAATTTTATCAGCGATTTCCACATATGTTGCTGCTAAATTTTTGATTTCAGTTTCGCGCTTTTCGCCATCACTTGACATACTAAGAATTCTAATTATTAACTCCTTGTCCTTTATGTCAGAAGCATTCATTGCGGTTTTAAAGCCTTCCCAATCTTCGCCTTTTCCATTTTCAGTAATAAAGCCTTCGGTTTTAGCAGCCTCAACTTTGTTTTTCTTTAAAATTTTGCCAATTGAGTTTCCGGCTGTTTTTGCACGTTTATTAGCAAGGTTATCATTAATCGTTAATTCTCCATCTGGAGAAGCATAAGCATCAATAGTTACACCTTTAAATACAAATTCATTTGCAACTGCATTTTCAACAAAAGCCTTAAGAGCTTTCATGTCTTCATCAGAAAGTTCAGAAGAACGAACGTTTGATTGTTGAATCAAATAATTGATATCAGCTTTTACAGAGCGAGGAATTACTTTTTTGAAGTTGTCTTTTCCTAAAATAGGACGTGCATCAGTCTGCGCCATTGTTGAAGTGGTAATTGTACCATCGGCAATTTTTACCGTTTCAAACTCTTTGGTTTTAGTTTTATAACCGGCAACAGCTACAATTGTCATTGTTACATTTTCCATTGCTGCATCATATGGGATTTTGTCGGTATAACTAACTGTTCCACCTTTTTCAAAATCTACTTTTTGACCATCGCCGTCAGCTTCGACTCCAATCATTTTTAATTCTTTAAACTCTTTTACAACCTCACCGTCTGAATTCTTAAGTACAGGTTTAGCAGACATAGTAGCCAGCTTGTGAAAGAAATTTGGTGGAAATTTCGCCGATATGGACAATTCAACACTGTCTGCGTGAACCTCTAGCGGGTTGGGCACAACATTGTATTTAATGTTTTCAGCGTATTTACTCATTTTATTTAATGGGTTACATGCCATTAAACTTGTAGCTGCGATGGCTACTATCGCAATACTTTTTAAACTTAGTTTCTTCATGATGTAAAGCTTGTGATAAGCGTTGTAGATTTCTTTCGAATTTTATTAAGGTGCAATAATAATTAAATGTTTCGGTTCAAGCTATATGTTAGCCTTTTAGCTATTGCGTTTTATCGCAAATTTATTGGGTGTAAACCAATTTTGAACGGCTTATTTATTAATTCCACAAAATATTCGATTAAAGTTGGGTCTTCTACGAAATCAATTTCGTTTGTATTTATGAATAAAACTGGATATTGGTTTTGTTGCTTGAAGTAAGTAATGTAGTTGTTGTAAATATCTTCTAAATACTCTGCCTTAATATCTTGTTCATAGTCTCGTGCTCTTTTCCCAATGTTTGAAAGCAAGTGTTTTGAATCTTTATGAAGATAAATTATCAGATCGGGCTTAGGAATAGACTTTTGGATAATGTCATATAATTTCCTGTAAAGCTGAATAGATTGATCATCTAAGTTGTTTTTTGAGAATATTAAACACTTTTCAATCATATAATCTGAAAACATGAATTCTTGAAATAAATCACGGTTTTGAATTTCTGTTTGAATTTGTTGAAATCGCTCGGCTAGAAAACTAAGCTCCAATTGAAATGCGTATCTGGAAGGATCTTTATAGAATTTTTTCAAAAATGGATTTTCCTCAAACTCCTCAAGCATTAGTTTTCCACCCAACTTTTCACTCAGCAACTTTGCAAGGGAAGTTTTACCACTTCCAATATTCCCTTCTATAATTATATAATTGTTAGTCATTAGTTATTCAAGAATCTTCAAAACTACTTTATCTTCAAGCGAGTTGAGGATTTTGGATACTGATTTTGAGCAATTGGGAAGCATAAGATTAGGCGCAATGTCTGCCAAGGGCTCAAGTACAAATTGTCTCTTGTGCGCATAAGGATGGGGCAGAATTAATTCATGGGTTGAAAATACTAAGCCATCAAAATCAATAATATCGAGATCGATAATTCTTGGTCCCCATTTTTCTGTTCTAATTCGACCTAATTGATTCTCAATATTTTGCAGAGCAAGCAAACACGATTGAGGTGATAATTCAGTGTTAATTTTGATGATTCCATTTTTAAAATCGGGCTGATCAGTTTTACCCCAAGCCGGCGTTTGGTATGTTTTAGATTTTTGAATAATACTTCCTACAGAGTTTTCAATTAAAAGAAACACTTTTTCTTTAACCTCCTCCCAGTTTCCCATGTTAGATCCATACGCGATATACACCGTTTGTTTCTTTTTGTTTTCCATAAATCCTATTCTATCCTACTTCATAAAGAGTAATTTCCTCTGATGTAATATAGTCAACTACTAATTGCAAAGCTGCAATACCTTTGGCTCAAAATTAAATTGAAAAAAGAATGAAACAGTTTTTTAAAATAGTATTTGCTTCAATGATTGGATTTGGAGTTACATTGTTTTTAGGAATAATGATAATAATTGGTGTTGTAGCTGCAATGTCAGGAGGTGATAAAGATGAAAAGAATTTAGAAGTAAAGGAGAACTCCGTGCTTCATCTTGATTTCAGTGGTGGGCTAGTAGATCGAGGATCAGATAACCCTTTCGAAACATTTGATTTTAATACGATGCAGTCAAACAAAAAATTGAGTTTGAAAGAAGTATTAGATAATTTAAAAAAGGCTAAAGCTGATGATAAAATTGAAGGTGCTTTTTTGGATTTAAAAGGTGTAAGTATGAATATGGCCAACCTTGATGAAGTAAGAGAAGGATTGGAAGACTTTAAAACTTCAGGAAAATGGATTGTTGCATATGGTCAAGATATTAGCCAAGGCACCTATTATTTAGCAAGCGTTGCAGATCAAATTTATGTTTACCCAGAGGGTGGTGTTGAATTTAATGGCCTTATGTCTGAAATTATGTTCTTTAAAGGAATGTTAGAAAAGCTAGAAGTAGAAGTTCAAATTATAAGAGGTAAAAATAATAAGTTCAAAAGTGCTGTTGAGCCATTCATGTATGATAAAATGAGTGACCCAAACCGCGAACAATTGAATAAACTGCTTTCAACGATTTGGGAAAACTGGACGGAGAAAATTTCTGAATCAAGAGGAATTACTGTTGCGTCTCTTAATGAGTATGCGGATAGTCTAAGAGCTTTTGATCCTTCAAATGCTATTGCATATAAACTTGTTGACGGACTGTTGTTTGGAGATCAGGTTTTAGATACGCTGAGAGCTAAGCTGGATGTTAAAACCAATGATGATATCAACTTTGTTTCATTATCCAAGTACACACGCGCTCCAGAAAAATTTGAAGATGGAGCCCCAAAACCATGGGAGCTAAAAGATAAAATTGCTATAATTTACGGCGCAGGCGAAATAAGAAGTGGCAAAAGTGACCAACAAACAATGGGTTCTAAAACCATTGTAAAAGCAATAAGAGCTGCAAGAGAAGATTCTTCAATTAAAGCGATTGTGTTTAGGGTAAATTCTCCGGGCGGAAGCGCTCTTGCAAGTGATGTAATGTGGAGAGAAACTCAATTGGCTAAAGCCGCAAAACCATTTGTAATTAGCATGGGTGGTTTAGCTGCTTCTGGTGGTTATTATGTGAGTGCTGGTGCAGATAGAGTTTTTGCTGGTGCAAATACGATTACTGGTTCTATAGGTGTTTTTGGGATGATTCCTAATGCTAAAAATATGTTGAATAATAAGTTGGGTTTAACCTTTGATGGCGTTCAAACCAATGCCAATTCAGATATTGGAATGCTAACTCAGCCACTTACCCCATTTCAATATGGCAAGATTCAGCAATCTGTTGAAAAAGTTTACGATACATTTCTTGGACACGTATCTGAAGGAAGGAACATGACAAAGGAAGAGGTTGATGCCATTGGGCAAGGAAGAGTTTGGACTGGTGAAGATGCTTTGGAATTGGGATTGGTTGATGAGCTAGGAGGACTAAATGATGCTATTGCTTATGCTGCCGAACAAGCAGGCTTAGCAAATTATAGATTAAAAAGCTTTCCTGAAAAGAAAGATGCTTTCCAAGAATTGATTAAGGAGATAACGGGAGAATCTAGTAACCTATTTTTAAGGTGGAAATTGGGAGATTTTTACTCTTATTATCAAACCGTTAATCGTCTTACAAACTCGGAAAGAATTCAAGCTCGAATACCATATGATATTCAGATTCGATAAATAGTTTTACTTGCAGAAATGACATAATAGCTCCTCAATTTGAGGGGCTATTTTTTTATAAGTTTTTTGCTGATTTGGTTAACTGGATCAACATAAAAATATATACCAGATTTAAAGTTTGTCATGTCAAAAGTAAATTCAGGTTCGGTCTGATTAAGCTCTTCAACCACCTGGCCCGAACTATTGAAAATTTTTATTTTAGAAGAACTAAAACTAGAATAGCTAACCTCAACAATGTTGTTTGTTGGAATTGGGAAAAAAGTTGTTTCGCTTATTGTTTCTACTTTCTTGATAATTGAAGGGAAATTAGGGGTTATAGAGAGTATTTGAGTTGATACTTTTCCATTTTCTAAAATTCCACCTGCTAAATAGGTAATTGAATAATTTGAAGAATTGCTTGATAATACAAAAGAGATATCGCGCTGAATACCCCAATCCCTTATATCCATTGGAATTTTAATGTTTTTATCTTGAAATAGAAGCTCGGGGTCATCATAGGTGGTAATGGAGTTGTCTAATACAATTGACCTTTCCAAAGGCTTAAGAAGCGCTCCAGTGCTATAATCCCGTGCATTATAATTGTAGCTTCTTCGACATCCGCCAATTATTGCTGGATTTTCACTTCCATCAAAAACAATTGCCGATCGATAAGATGTAACAGAATCATTACTTGTCTTTGTTTGCCAAGATATTTGCGAAGGGAAATTAGGGTTAATGGTACCTTTGTAATAAGCACTAATCGAAGGAAAAGCATTTCTGTCACTTCGTGCTCCGCCTTGAATGTATATGAAATCCCCATTAATTCCGCCACTGGCTCCAAATGTGGGAATCATTGTACTATTGTAAGGAGTACCAATACTCCAATTATTTGAAACTGGGTTATAGATCTGGGTTCTTCTGACATTCGTTGAGTCATACCAACCATTTATTATATACAATAATGAATCCCTCCAAACATCTTGCACATGGTCATCGATTGGAACAGGCAATACTATGTTTTTACTGGTAAATGTGTCTCCAAGAATATCAAATTCGTGAACCAAGTTTGAACTTTTTTCACTTCCGTCAGGAAAAACATAATAACCTCCAACAATGTATATTTTGTTTTTAATTCTACTAGCAGATAAAGCAATTCTTCCTAAGGTGTCTGGTAAGTCTTGCAGGCGCTTCACGTCACCCGGATTAGTGATGTTAACTTTATAGCATCTCCTATGAATTCCTGATGAACTTAAGCTACTATCTACACCACCAAAAACATAAATATAGGTTTCAAACCCTACAGAACTTAACGATACTGCACCGTTGGTAAATGGTTCAGGTAATTCGGCAACTTTATCAACCGACCATTTATAATCTGTATCTGAGCTGCTTTGGGCAAGGCTTTGAATTGAAAAAAGAAAAAAACAAAAGATAATTCCAAGGTTCAAAACCAATACCTTTCTTTGTTGGAATATTGAAAATAAACTATGGAACTCGTAAATTCTATTGCTTCTTGGGTGCTGAAAAAGCGAATGCATCAAATTGAATTGTTTCGAAAATACCCTCATGAGGTTCAAATAGAGTGGTTTAATAAACTAATAAACACGGCTAAAAATACAGAGTTTGGGAAGAAATACGATTTTCACAGCATAAAATCGCGCGAAGACTTTCAAACTCGAGTGCCAATTTCCGATTATGAATCGCTAAAGCCATATATCGAGCGCGTTAGACAAGGTGAGCAAAATATAATTTGGCCAACTGATATTAACTGGTTTGCAAAAAGCTCTGGCACCACCTCAGATAAAAGCAAGTTTATTCCCGTTTCAAAAGAGAGTTTAGAATACTGTCATTATAAAGGTGGTAAAGATTTGCTTTCGATATACTTCAATGCTTTTCCTGAGAGTAAATTATTTGTCGGGAAAGGGATGGTCTTGGGCGGAAGTAGCGAAGTTAATGAGTATAAGAAGAACTCGTATTATGGAGATTTGTCTACAATTATCATAAAAAATTTACCGTACTGGGCAGAATATGTGAGGACTCCTAGTATTGATATTACCCTTTTGCCAGAATGGGAAACTAAGATTGAAAAAATGGCTCAAGCAGGGGCTAAAGAGGATGTTACAAATATTAGTGGCGTTCCATCATGGAACCTTGCTTTACTTCAAAGGATTCTTGAAATTACTGGAAAACAAAATATGTTGGAGGTATGGCCCAATTTTGAAATGTATGCTCACGGTGGAGTTAGCTTTACTCCTTATAGAGATAAGTTTAAAAAACTATTTCCGAGTGATGATATTTGTTATTTAGAAACCTACAATGCCTCTGAGGGTTTTATTGGTTTACAAGATCAATTCAGCGGTGAAGAAGCTGATTTGTTGTTGATGTTAGATTACGGTATTTATTACGAATTCTTGCCGCTTAGTGAACTGGGAAGCGACCACCCTAGAGCTAAGTTATTAGAGGAGGTTGAACTTACTCAAGAGTATGCAATTGTAATGAGCACCAATGCAGGGCTATGGAGGTATATGCTTGGAGATACAGTTCGTTTTACTTCAATAGATCCTTTTCGGATTAAAATAAGTGGCCGAACTAAATACTTTATTAATGCGTTTGGAGAAGAATTGATGGCAGAAAACGCAGAAAAAGGCTTACAGATTGCCTGCGAAAAAACTGGTGCTTCGGTAAAAGAATATACAGCTGGCCCTTATTTCAACAAAGAAGGAAATGGAGGAGGTCATGAGTGGATTATCGAGTTTGAAGAAAGGCCCAATGATATAGAGTATTTTACAGAAGCTTTAGACAATGCTCTTAAATCCTTAAATTCAGATTATGAAGCCAAGCGCTATAAGGATATGAATATGCATTTACCTAAATTGACCTCGGTTAAAAGTGGAACGTTTTATGATTGGTTGAAGTCAAAGGGCAAATTAGGTGGCCAGAATAAGGTTCCCAGGTTGAGTAATCACAGAAAATTAATTGAAGAAATTCATGAATTGGTTGAAGTTAATATGTAGTGTTTTAATAGTTGGTCTTGGCTTTTTGGCAAAAGCACAAGAACTAACACCAAAGGCAACGATTCCTACTAATGCTGAATTGCTGCGAGTCGATAATTTTGGTAAACTGTATTTAGTAGGGCTAAATGAAATTAGTTTGCTGGACCCCGCTGGTAAATTTATTGTTCGGAATAGCAATAAGTTATATGGGGATATTAGTGATCTTGATGCGAGCAATGGATTAGAGTTGCTCTTGTTTTTTAAAGACCTTTCTCAAATCATTTTCTTAGATAACCAGCTTGCAGAAAAAGGAAAAGAACTTTCGCTGGAAGAAATCGGATTTGATCAAGTGACGCTAGCTTGCACTAGTCATGGCTTGGGGGTTTGGTTGTTCGATCAAACGCGATTTGAGTTAACAAGGATAGATCAAAATGGAAAATTTACTAGTAAAAGCGGAAATTTAATGCAGGTGTTAGGGTTTGCACCTCAGCCTAATTTTATGCGGGAAAACAATAACTGGGTATACTTGAACGATCCTAAAAGAGGAATTTTAGTGTTTGATAATTTTGGTGCCTATTACAAAACCATTCCAATTTTTGGGGTCGATTATTTTCAAATTAAAGAAAATCGCATTTTCCATTCCAAAGACCAGTACTATATCAGTTTTGATACTAAGGAACTGAAGTCTGATACCTTGTTCAAATTTGAAGAAAAAAACAACGGTGTTTTTATAACCAAAAATCAGATTAATATTCTAAACAACAAAGAGTTAAACTTATTCGAGCACAAGCGCTAATTGTTAAGAACTTTTCCCCGCTCTAGCTGCCAGTTTTTTTAATTTAGTGTGCTTTAAAAAGAAGTAAAATGCATATTGCGGTCGCAGGAAATATAGGGTCAGGAAAAACAACGTTAACTACACTTTTGTCGAAACACTATAAGTGGGATGCCCATTTTGAAGACGTTGATGATAACCCATATCTAAATGATTTTTACAGTGACATGCAGCGTTGGTCGTTCAACTTGCAGATTTATTATTTGAACAGTCGCTTTGCTCAGATTCAGGAAATTAAAGAATCGGGTAAGTATGTAATGCAAGACAGAACTATCTATGAGGATGCCTTTATTTTTGCTCCAAACTTGCACGCAATGGGTCTAATGACCACACGCGATTTTGAAAATTATTTTTCTCTTTTTAACCTTATGGAGACATTCATTGCGCCTCCAGATTTGTTGATTTATTTGAGAGCTTCTGTACCAACATTAGTAAGCCAAATACAGGCTCGTGGCAGAGAGTACGAAGAGCAAATAAGATTGGATTATCTAAAGCGATTGAACGAGCGTTACGAAGCTTGGATCTCAACTTATAATAAAGGTAGAGTAGTGGTTGTTAACGTTGACGATAACAACTTCAAAGAAGACAAGGAAGATTTAGGTAAAATCATCTCAATGATTGACGCCGAGTTGCACGGATTGTTCTAAAACAATCGGGCGGTATCATCTGCACCTTCTTCTTTAATCCAATACCGATAAATCAAACGTATTTGAAATATTAGTCCATCTTTTAAGTCGGGGTTAAGTTGTGTGCGATTATCTCCGAAACGAAAGGCGCTAAATCCCCAATCGACGTTATCCCCGTCGTTGTAATGTCTAAATGAACGTCCAATTGAGTGCCCAACTTTGGTTTGAATAATAAAACTTCTTTTGATGTTGAATTGGGTGTACAGGAAAGTCTCGTTTGAAGCTTTTACCATGTAGTGGTCAGGCGACCCTGAATTTGATCCGTAGTTAGAATAATAATTTGGTGCATAAAATGAACGTACAAAAGATTGGAAATTAAGACCTGTTGTGAACCATGACTTCCATGTATAGTTCATGTCCGCCCACACAGGTAAAGTCCAGTTCATTTCAAACTTTTTATTCGGACTGCGATACCAAATACCTAAAAGAGGCACGAAGAATGGGCCTAATATTTCTGAATTATAATACGCTCCGTACCTAAGGAAAAGATTTTCTTTTTTCTTTTGTTTGATTAAAGCAAGAGCAGCAAGTTGGCTGTTTTTATTATTGATGATGTCAAGTCTTCCAGTTGTTTTTGGAATCAATAGATATTGACCAGACCATGTATCGTTATGCTGCCAAGACAGGCCTGCTTTGAGGCTATGCATTCTGTAGTGCCATTCAGCTCCTGTTTGGTATTGGGGAAAAGGGAGAACTTCAAGTTGATCAAATGAGTATCCAGTAATAATTACAAACTTTTCATTAAGCTTAATAGGAAGGGTGAGGTCAACTCCTAGTTCCTCAATGTTCGATCCTGAAGATGAAACTGAGTCTGGTTTATAATTGTTTAAGGGTGTGCCGCTATACTGCACCCGAAACAAATCCACGTAATCTTGACCAAATCCATTGAAGGAAATCAAAATCAACCACAAAAAAAAGAGCCATGAAGAATATTTCCGCATGGCTCAAATTTATAATTTCTTTGAGTCCAGATTAATTATCGTTAAATTCTTTCAAAACAATACTAAAATCAAGCTTGATTTCATCATTAATAAACTTATCCCCTAAATCACTAAAAAATGATTTTGACTTGTACTTTATATCATAATTCGTCCTATCAAAACTGCAAAAACCGTTTATTACGACCTGCTTTTCTTCGTATTCAATATTATATGGAATTTCAACAGAAGTTTGAATTCCTTTTATGATAAGGTCTACCATCATTATATTTTGATCTGGGTCCACTCTGCTTTCTAAAACTACTAAGTGAGCTTCAGGGTATTTCTCAACATTAAAAAAGTCTTCATTTTTTAAGTGACCCAATAACTTCGCATTTGATTCCTTATCTTCAATGTCGCTAACAGTCATTGACTGCATATTAACGGCAATATCTCCATGTACTATTTGCTTACCATTTAATTCAACTATGGTAGGAAGTAGGTTTAGCGTTCCAAAATGTTCTTCTGTGGGTTTACTGCCAGTCCATTTAATAGAAGACAATGTTGTATCGATAATGTACACCTTGATATTTGCTGAGTCAGCATTGATTTCGCTCGATTCAGTAACTTCTTCCTTTTTTTGTGCTTCATCTCCACAAGAAATTAGTCCAAAGACTACAATGGCTGCAACTAATAATTTATTCAACTTCATTTTCTACTTTTTCTATTACAACTTCTTTTACTACTTCCTGCTTTTCTTCACCATGAGCATTTCCTGACATTTGAGCCAAGATAGGAGCAATCACTAAACCAACTAAACAAGTAAGTTTAATCAGAATATTCATTGAAGGTCCAGAAGTATCTTTAAAAGGATCGCCAACTGTATCACCAGTTACCGCAGCGTCATGCGCAGGTGAACCTTTGTATGTCATTTTTCCGTCGATCATTACACCAGCTTCAAATGATTTTTTAGCGTTATCCCAAGCTCCACCAGCATTGTTTTGGAAGATAGCCCACATAACACCTGAAACACAAACTCCAGCCATATAGCCGCCAAGTGGTTCAGCACCAAATAATAAACCAACAACTATAGGAGTAATTATAGTTAATAAGCCAGGCATAATCATTTCTCTTAAAGCCGCTTTAGTTGAAATGTCTACACATTTGGCATATTCAGGAGTACCTGTTCCTTCCATAATTCCAGGAATTTCTCTAAACTGACGTCTAACTTCTTGTACCATTTCCATAGCAGCTTTACCAACTGATTCCATGGCAAGAGCAGAGAAAACAACTGGAATCATTCCACCAACAAATAACATTGCTAATACATCAGCTTTGAAAATATTAATTCCGTCAATTCCTGTGAAGGTAACATAAGCGGCAAATAATGCTAATGCCGTAAGTGCAGCAGAAGCAATTGCAAATCCTTTTCCAACTGCAGCAGTAGTGTTTCCTACTGAATCCAAAATATCAGTTCTTTCACGTACTTCTTTTGGAAGTTCACTCATTTCAGCAACTCCACCAGCATTATCAGCGATAGGTCCAAATGCGTCAATTGCTAATTGCATAGCTGTAGTCGCCATCATCGCTGAGGCGGCAAGAGCAACTCCGTAAAAACCTGCTAAAGCATAAGAACCATAGATTGCTGCGGCAAATAAAATTACCGATGCGAATGTAGATTTCATACCTACTGCTAAACCTGTAATAATGTTTGTAGCTGCTCCAGTAGAAGAACTTTGTACAATGTCCATAACTGGTTTTTTGCCCAATGAAGTGTAAAATGCGGTTACGTAAGAAATCAATCCACCGACAGCCAAGCCAATTACCGCTGTGTAAAATACGTTAATAGAAGGAATCTCTTTGACTCCTTCTCCAAAGAAGTTCATTTGAATAGTTTCTGGTAACATCCAGTCAATTAAGAACCAACATGCTAATAACGTAAGTCCCATAGAAACCCAGTTTCCAGTATCAAGAGCTTTTTGAACTTGAGCTTCTTTTGCGTCATTGCTAGAAATCTTTACAAAGAAAGTTCCTATTATGGAAGCTATAATTCCTATTCCTGCAATTAAAACTGGAAGTAGGATAGGTCCCATATTATTGAATGCATCGGTGTATTGAACAGTTGCAGACATGTCTCTAATAATATAGTTTCCTAAAACCATAGTTGCTAAAACCGTAGCAACATAAGAACCAAAAAGATCGGCACCCATTCCAGCAACATCACCAACATTGTCGCCAACGTTATCTGCAATTGTGGCAGGGTTTCTTGGATCATCTTCAGGAATTCCAGCTTCTACTTTACCTACTAAATCAGCGCCAACGTCAGCAGCTTTGGTGTAAATACCTCCACCAACACGAGCAAAAAGTGCAATAGATTCTGCACCTAAAGAAAAACCAGCTAACGTTTCAAGAACAATCGTCATGTTATTGTAAAAGTCAGCACCACCGTTCATAAACTGACCTAAGAATATCATGAAAAATAAACTGAGTCCAATTACAGCTAAACTTGCAACACCAAGACCCATTACTGTTCCTCCAGAAAATGAAACCTTAAGAGCTTCAGGAAGACTGGTTCTCGCCGCCTCTGCTGTTCTGGAGTTTGAAGCTGTTGCTATTCTCATCCCGATATTTCCAGCTAACGCAGAAAATATAGCTCCGAAAATAAATGCTGGGACAATCATCCAACTTGTAGTTGATACTATCATTGATATACCGAAAAGTGCAACTGATGCAATTACTACGAAAATCAATAACAATCTATATTCTGCATTTAGAAACGCTAAAGCTCCTTCTTGGATAGCCTTAGATATTTCTTGCATTTTTTCATTACCAGCCGATTGCTTTTTTACCCAAGCAGACTTTACCAACATCATTACTAAACCAATTATTGCGCAAATTGGTGCGATATAAATTACATTCTGAGTTAATGCATCCATTTTATATGTATTTGTTCATATTAATAATAGCAAGAACTAACCTCGCTAAAAAAGCTGCAAAAGTAGTTATTCGGTTGATTTAACCAAGAGGATTTTTTTGGTTGAAGTTATTTTGACTTTATCATGTCAACAACAATTTTTCCTGTGTACTTGAAACCATTTAAAGTGGTATCAATGGGTAGAGACAATTGCAATATTTGAAGGTTAGCACTATCGTATTCTGTAAAAAATATTTCTTGAACATTCCCTTGATTCGCATAAAATGTTAATTGCTCATCTGATTTCAATTCCCATGTTCCAGCATCGTTATCATCATAATCATAGTCTTGGGTTGTGTTTCCATTTTTCCCAAAACGCAATTGCAAAAGTGTCTCAATATCGTAACTGTAGGAATTTTCATTTTCTCCAACGCTTAAAATGTAGTAACCTTTTGGAGGAGTCAAGTTTGAACCCTCGGCTGGAAAACTAGAGTTTCCAACTTTGACATTTCCTATAGCTTTAGTTTGAATAATGTTCCAAGTTCCTTCCAGTACTTTTTCTGGTGAGGGAATTGGTATCGGATCAATAGTAATATCATTTTCCTTGCAAGAAAGAAAAAATAGAACCAAGGCAATTGAAATATTTATAAGAGAGATTCGCATATTTCAAAGAAACGAATAAAACGAATTCAACCAACAAAAAATCATTTATACATCAAAGCCTTAATTGCTTCAACTACATCTTTTGCATGAGGTAAGGCCTCATCTATCAGTGTTGGAGAAAAAGCAAAAGGAGTGTCAGACTGAGTTAGTCTTTTAATTGGAGCATCTAAATAGTCAAAAGCTTCACGTTGCACACGATAAGTTATTTCCGTCGAGATAGAAGCAACTGGCCAAGATTCTTCTACAATAAGAAGTCGATTTGTTTTTTTAACTGAATTAATTACGCATTCTTCATCCCAAGGTCGAATAGTTCTTAAATCAATTATTTCTACATTAATCCCCTCTTTAGCCAAGACATCGGCCGCCTCTTCGGCGATTTTGATAATTTTCCCAAAGCTAACTATGGTACAGTCGCTTCCTTCTCTTTTTATGTGGGCCTTGCCAATCGGTAAAACATATTCACCTTCAGGAACTTCACCTTTTTCACCATACATTTTTTCAGACTCTAAGAAAACAACTGGATTTTCATCTCTAATAGCCGCTTTCAATAAGCCTTTTGCGTCGTAAGGGTTTGAAGGGGTGATGACTTTAAGTCCAGGAACATGAGCGTAAAAAGCCTCAAAACTCTGAGAGTGTGTAGCTGCTAATTGCCCGGCAGTGCCATTCCCGCCTCTAAACACGATAGGCACGTTGTACTGACCACCAGACATTTGCAGCATTTTTGCTGCACTGTTGATTATCTGGTCTGCTGCTAAAATTGCAAAATTCCAAGTCATAAATTCAACTATCGGTCGTAACCCATTCATAGCAGAGCCTACTGCAATTCCAGCAAAACCTAGTTCCGCAATTGGTGTATCGATAACTCGTTTTGCGCCAAATTCATCAAGCATGCCTTGACTCACTTTATAAGCACCATTGTACTCAGCAACTTCTTCACCCATTAAGTAGACGTTTTCGTCTCTTCTCATTTCCTCGCTCATTGCTTCGTTAAGCGCTTCTCTGAATTGAATTACCCTCATAGTTATTTTGAATTTTTCAACTCACAAAAATAGGAATATCGTATTAGGTGTCCCCAACTTTTTGCACCTATCAAACTCAAAATGATTACTATTTTCTAAACAATGCCTTTTATGTACTTTTGCAGCTATTAAAAAGGTGCTTAAAATAGCTGATATATGAAGATTTTAGTATGTATAAGTAAGGCCCCAGATACAACGTCAAAGATTGCGTTTACTGAAGGAAATTCTAAGTTTAATGAAGCTGGAGTTCAGTTTATTGTTAATCCTTATGATGAGTGGTATGCACTGGTAAGAGGGTTGGAGTTAAAAGAACAATTAGGTGGAACTGTCACAACAATAACCGTTGGTGGTGCAGAAAACGATCCGATTATTAGAAAAGGACTTGCGATTGGCGCTGATGATGCCGTAAGGATTGATGGTCAATCTGCGGATGCGTTTGCGATTGCAAAAGAAATTTCAAATTTTGCAACCGATGAAGGTTTTGATTTGATTTTGTGCGGTAAAGAAACCATCAATTATAATGGCGCTCAAGTTCCTGGATTAATTGCTGAGTTTTTAGACCTTCCGTTTGCTTCGCAAGCAACGAAATTGGAAGTTAACGGAACGACGGCAACTGTTGAATGTGACGTTCAAGGAGGAAGTCAGGTTTTAGAAGCTAACCTACCCTTAGTGCTAAGTGCAGCAAAAGGCATGGCTGAGCAGCGTATACCTAATATGAGAGGAATTATGGCTGCTAGAACTAAAAAATTGGAGGTCGTTCCAAGTTCTGGAGCAGCTAACAATAGTGAAGTAGTAGGCTACAGTTTACCTCCAGCAAAGTCAGAATGTAAATATGTTGATGCTGATAATGCAGAAGAATTAATTAATCTATTGAGAAACGAAGCTAAAGTGATATAAAATGAGTGTTATAGTTTTTGTAGATAATAAGAATGGAGCGCTAGTTAAATCATCGCTCGAAGCAGTAAATTATGCGGCTAATATTGCGGCTGCCAAGTCGGTAGAGTGTATTGCGGTCTCTTGTGGGAATTTATCCAATGAAGCCTTGCAGGTAGCTGGTAATTATGGCGCCATCAAAGTGATAAGCAATAACACCGAAAATGCTGATAATTCGCAAATTGCAACATTGGTTTCAAATTTAGTTGAGGCTAATTCAGCTTCAATCATTGTGTTTAGTCACGACTTTTCGGGAAAGGCCATTGCTCCAAGGGTTGCAGCTAAACTGGATGCTGCCATAGTTTCTGGAGTTGTTGAATTACCAAATTTTGATGCTGGATTTACTGTCAAGAAAGCTGTTTTTTCGGGAAAAGCTTTTGCAAATTATAAAGTGAATACCGATAAAGCGGTTTTGTCCTTGCTTCCAAATTCGTTAGATGTAACAATCACGGATAATGTAGCTGAAGTTATTACCGACAATTCCGACCTAGGAGTTTCAAAGCTTGTAATTAAAGAATTTAAGAAAAAAGGTGGAGAAGGTGTAATTGACCTGAATGAGGCAGAATTGGTTGTAAGCGCAGGTCGTGGGCTCAAAGGTCCTGAGAATTGGGGAATGGTTGAAGATTTGGCATCAATACTTGGAGCAGCTACAGCATGTTCAAGGCCAGTTGCGGATATTGGTTGGAGACCTCACCACGAACATGTAGGTCAAACTGGAGTTGCAATTAGTCCTAATCTTTATGTTGCAATTGGAATATCGGGCGCTATTCAGCATTTGGCTGGAGTAAATCGCTCAAAAGTAATTGTCGTTGTTAACAAAGATCCTGAAGCGCCATTCTTTAAAGCGGCAGACTACGGTATTGTAGGAGATGCTTTCGAAGTTGTTCCTAAACTCGTAGCAGCAGCAAGAGCACTTAATTAAGACTAATCCTGAAAGGTAGATGGAAGACAAAATCAGATTAGAAATATCTGGACTATCATATAGTCAAGCTCAGACGGGGGCATACGCCCTCGTCTTGAGTGAGACCGAAGGAAACAGGAGTCTTCCCATCATCATAGGTTCGTTTGAAGCACAAGCTATTGCTATTGAACTTGAATCCATGAAGCCAAGCAGACCATTGACACATGATGTTTTTAAGACCTTTGCCGATGAGTTTAAAATCGACATCAAAGAAGTTATTATTTACAACCTCAAAGAAGGGGTCTTTTTTGCAAGATTGATTTGCATGGATAAGCACGGCCAAGTGTCAGAAATTGATGCAAGAACCTCAGATGCGATTGCCCTGTCTGTTCGTTTCAAATGTCCTGTTTACACACATGAGTTTATTTTGAAAGATGCCGGTGTCATTATTGATGAAGATGCCGAAATAAGACCAGCTCATTCTAATGTTGAGCAAGATATTGCTGATGCTATGGATGATACTGAAGGTGAAACTTCACCAAGTAATCCCATAAAAAGTAAAACAGCAAAACAACTTGAAGAAATGCTTCAAGACGCCTTGTTAAAAGAAGACTACGAGTTTGCTTCGAAAATACGGGACGAAATCGATCGAAGAAAGTAGTACTTTGGCTCGATGACGTTACTAGCAATAAGCATTCAATCTGTTGGTAGAGGACTGCTCGGCCTTGTTGTTATCTTGATATTGGCTTGGTTGTTTAGCAGCGATCGCAAGGCAATCCAGTGGAAAGTAGTTGGGGTTGGAATCGGAGCTCAGCTTTTATTGGCATTGGCAATACTAAAAGTTTCGTTTGTTCAATCTTTCTTTGAGTTTTTCGGTAAAATTTTCGTTAAGATTCTAGATTTTACGAGAGATGGAAGTGTATTTCTTTTTGGTGATATGCTGAAAGTAGATTCGTTCGGATTTATTTTCGCGTTTCAAGTGCTTCCAACTATAATTTTCTTTTCAGCGCTGACATCTGTGTTGTTTTATTTTGGAATAATTCAGAAAGTAGTATACGGATTAGCTTGGGTTTTTACAAAAATGCTAAACATCAGTGGTGCTGAGTCACTTAGTATCGCTGGTAATGTGTTTTTAGGTCAAACCGAGGCGCCCTTATTAATTAAAGAGTATTTACCAAAAATGAACAAGAGTGAAATACTTTTGGTCATGATTGGTGGAATGGCAACGGTTGCTGGAGGTGTTTTATCTGCATACATTTCATTTTTAGGTGGAGATGACCCGGCAGCTAGATTAGAATTTGCCAAGCATTTATTGGCGGCATCAATAATGGCGGCTCCAGGGGCAATTATTATTTCTAAAATATTGTTGCCGCAAACTGAAGAGATTAACTCCAACATAGAGGTGTCAAGTCAACAAGTTGGAAGTAACTTCCTTGATGCTCTGTCCAATGGCACCACCGAGGGTTTAAAGTTGGCTGTTAATGTTGGCGCAATGCTATTGGTGTTTTTTGCATTTATTGCGATGATTAATTTTATTTTTATTAAAATAGGAGATCTAACTCATATTAATTCTTGGGTTCAAGAAGTAACTGAAGGAAAATATAGTAGTTTGTCTCTGGAAGCTATCTTAGGCTACACTTTTGCGCCATTGATGTGGTTAATTGGTGTCGCGCAAGAGGATATTGCGCTAGTAGGGCAGCTCTTGGGCGAGAAAATTATAGCCTCGGAATTTGTTGGGTATACAAGCTTAGCCTCTTTAAAAGAAGCTGGTGCTTTTGCTGAGAAAAAATCAATTATTATGGCAACCTATATGTTATGCGGTTTTGCAAATTTCGCGTCAATAGGCATTCAAATTGGAGGGATTGGCTCACTTGCACCTTCCAAACGAGAGATGCTAAGCAGATATGGTGTAAAAGCGCTAATAGGAGGAACCTTAGCTTCTTTAGTTTCCGCAACCATTATTGGAGCAATTTACTAGGGCGCAATTTATTTGTGGTTGTGCATTAACTGTTAGTAATTCTAGAAGCATTTATCGACTTTAACTAGCGGTTCGGCCTTACTTTGTTTGCACTAAATAAATAGTTACATGCAACAGTATTTAAAGCTTCTTGATCATATTTTAGAAAACGGCACCCAAAAAGGAGACCGCACGGGTACAGGCACATTAAGTTGTTTCGGCTACCAAATGCGCTTTGATTTGAGCGAAGGTTTTCCTGTATGTACTACCAAAAAGCTCCACTTGAGGTCAATTATTCATGAATTATTGTGGTTTTTGAGTGGCGACACCAATATAAAGTATTTAAAGGAAAACGGTGTCCGAATTTGGGACGAATGGGCTGATGATAATGGTGATTTGGGGCCAGTTTACGGTTATCAATGGAGAAGCTGGCCAACTTCTTCTGGAGAATCTGTTGATCAGATTTCTCGTTTAGTGGAAATGATTAAAACAAACCCAAATTCAAGAAGGTTAATGGTTAGTGCATGGAACTGTGAATTTATTGAAGATATGGCCCTACCTCCATGCCATACGATGTTTCAGTTTTACGTAGCCGATGGAAAGCTTTCCTGTCAATTGTACCAAAGAAGTGCAGATACCTTTTTGGGTGTACCATTTAATATTGCATCATACGCATTGTTAACAATGATGATGGCTCAGGTCTGCGATCTGAAACCCGGAGAATTTGTACATACTTTTGGTGATGTTCACTTGTATAATAATCATATAGAGCAGGCTAAATTGCAATTGACACGAGAGCCCAGGGCTTTGCCTCAGCTTAAAATTAATCCAGAGGTAAAAGATATTTTTGAGTTTAAGTTTGAAGATTTTGAATTGCTGAATTACGATCCGCACCCTCATATTAAAGCGGAGGTTTCGATATGATTTGTTCCATAATTGTAGCCGTTGATGAAGAAAACGGAATTGGAAAAGATAACCAGCTGTTATGGCACTTGCCAGCAGATATGCGATATTTCAGAGAAACTACAACTGGTCATTGCATAATAACAGGCAGAAAAAACTACGAATCTATCCCAAGTAAATACAGGCCATTGGCTAATAGAACCAATATTATTGTCACCCGGAACAAAGATTACTCAGTCGAAAATGGGGCTATTGTTGAACATAGCATTGAAGAGGCTATAGCTTATGCTAAAGGTACAGGTGAAGAAGAGGTTTTTATTATTGGAGGTGGTCAGATTTACCAAGAGTGTCTGAAAAAAAACTTGGTGGATAAAATGTATGTAACTCATGTTACCGCGTTGTTTGAGGCGGATACTTTTTTTCCTGAAATTGAGACTGGTGCATGGAGGGAAGGCGATAAAGTTCTGCTTGGAGCCGAGCCTTTTCCGGCTGAAGTTACGGTATACACAAAAAAATAAACTTAGCATGGTTGGTTTAGCACAAATTGTTAAATAGGCGTGGCCAGAAATATCATTCTAATGAATAAGTTTGGTTCCTTTATTTTGGCTCGTTCTTTTATTATTTTTTATGCTAGTCCGCATGTATACATAAGCTCGAAGCCAGCGCAATTATGATTCTATCGAAAAGCCTATCTCCAAAGTATCTTCTGTTTAGTTTATAGCAAAATTCGTCTAAATAGCATTGCAGATTTACTCCTATAATTTTATGGTACACACCTAGTAAAGTTCTTTTGGCGTTGCTTATAGCCATGTGAACCCATCTCAGCGACTCATTTGTTGATTGCTTGTCTGACTTTATTTTCACATGACCTTCTACATACTTGGCAATATCAATATAATTTGTGGCTTTATCAGAAAATACAATGGCCTTTTCATTGATACTTTCCCGTAATTCTTGGTTTATTGAATCGGCTGTGCCAGTTTGAAGCACTTTCATTTTGAAAAACCTACAATGAGAACTCTTTTTACCTGTATTTACGTTTTCTAATGGTGTGCTTTCTGCCATTACCAACACATTTTTCTTTCGTTGACTGCCTTTACCTCGTTTAAGTTTTATAGCGATGGGCGTAGCTTGTGGGAAATACCCCTCATCTAACTCTACACTATTGAACAGCTCATACCGCTTGTCTCTTTGTCCCATTGCCTTTCGTATTTTGTGCATCATAGCCCAAACAGGTTCATAACGTTTCATGTCCAATTGTCGTCTCATTTCATGGGCACTCATGGCTTTTTTTGTCATTCCCATAAATGCCATACACAAGTACCATGTTCGCAACGGTAGTTTACTATCATGCATTAGGGTTCCACTTCGAAGAGTTGTTCTAAAACCACATCCCTTACAATGCCACTGATACCGTTTGCTTAGCCAAGTATGTTCTTTGTGGCAACATCTCTTGCAAATTACCCCTTCTTTTTCTCGCTTGAGCTTAAAATCTATACGACAACTGTGTTCATCTGGAAACCGATCTTTGAATTCTGTTATTTTCATGTTTGTTATTTTACTGTAAAACAACAACTTGAAAACATAATCTATTTACGGTGTGCATACAAGCGGATTAGCATATTATTTTTTAATCGAGGCAACCATTTAGAAAAAGTAAAGTCTAAGTATTTGGGAAAACATTGAAAAACTATATTTATGAAAAAGTCAGCAGTCTTTATTTTTATGTTAATCATCGGATTAACAATAAGTCACGATACTTATGCTTCTCACCTTGCTGGTGGCAGTATTCGTTATGATTACGTCGGTCCAACACCTGGTTCTTCCACCTCTTGGAGGTATAAGATTACCGTTTTTGCTGTACGTTTTTGTGGAGGGATAACTTATAATTGTGGAAATAGAAATGAGCAAGTATTTGCAGAATGTACTCAGTCAGGTGCAAGGCTTGGTCCTATTAATTTGACAAGAATTCCTTATGTTCCAAAGCCAGGCGATCGCCCTAATTCTAGAGGTGCAAAAGATGTCTCAGATGTTTGTTCAACTCGCCAGTCAAATTGTGAAGTAGCGGGTGGTGTAAACGGTTATGAAGTTTTTATCTGGGAGGGTACTATTGATTTACCCCGTTGTAATTCGTGGAGAATTATCAACCAGAGCTGTACTTGTTGTAGAAATGGAGTTCAAAACTTTACTGGTTTAGGAAATACAGGTTTAGAGACTTTTATTAATACGGCATGGTCCCCAAGAACTAATCCTGGAGGAGCACCTGCTAATAGCGCACCCATATTTGCGGATGAAGCAAAGCCGTTTCCATCAGTTTGTGTAGGTCAAGATGTGTTTTACGGTATTGGTACTTACGATAGAGAAGGTGATAGTTTACGTTTTGAGGCTGTTTGCCCTTGGGCTAGCAATGGCACGAGTGGAGGGGGTGTAAGGCCCACCTTGGTGAGAATGACACCGAGAAATGGTGCTTCATGTACTAGACCTATCCCCAGATTGGTGTTAGACCCTGCAACGGGATTAATTTCCTTCACTCCTTCAGCGACAGGCTCCTATATTGTTGCATTTTATGTTAGTGAGTATGAGCGTTGTACAGGAATTTTGAAAGGTAAGACCTATCGTGAGGTTCAGTTTCAAGTTGCGTCCTGTACGAACAAGGTCCCTGTCGATAAGAGTGGTATTTCTAATATAACGGGTCGAGCAACGTTGCTTTCTTCTTATAAAATGGAAGTTTGTAACGGAGACTTAATTTCCTGGGAAGATACTTTATTTGATCCAGATCGAGGAGATACGTTAAAGGTATTGACGAATCTGAATAGAAGTATGCCTAACGCTACAATGGATATTGTATCAATTGGTCAAAGAAATTCGATAGTAGTTCGATTTACATGGCGTGCAGTAATGGGTACTGACCCGATTAAAAGTTTCTTTATTACGTTTTCAGATGATAAATGTGATATTCCTGGAAGTGGTTTCTCAGTGTTTGAGTTGGATGTAAAACCATCAGCGGCATTAGATCCTGATCAATACGTTTGTAAAGGCGATACTGCTTTTTTAACTGGATATGGAAGTAACACCTTTGAGTGGACGAGTCTTTATGGCGATCCATTGTTACCAGGAGTAAACTGGTTTCCAGACACAAACAACGGAGTTGACACGAATAAATTTGTAAAGTTCTTACCAAGTCAAACATCAGCTCTGGCCATTAGAGTACCTAATGTTAGAGGCTTGTGTGGCGAGGTAGTACAAAACTGCTTTGTGAGAGATACAATAAAAATATACGTACCAGAGTCCTATCAAATTACTATGCCAAATGATACAGTAATTTGTAACCCAGCTACAGGTCCTTTGGATGTTACCACATCAAAGTCTAACTTGAAGTACACTTATAAGTGGAGCCCAAGTAGAACATTAAATAACGATGCGATGAAGAACCCAACCTTTAGCAATGTATTGAAAAACACAAATTATAAAGTAACGGTAACGAGTGATTCGGGTTGTGTTCGAGAAGGCTCTATGCAAGTAGATGTAACGAATCCGTTTCCACAGAACATGCGAGCAATGGCAACCGATACGTTGATATGCTTGCAAGACACAATTGGGATGTGGGTAAACACAGGTTCTATCAACTATGGTAGTTGTGATACGAGTATCTACCCCTGTTTAGGTAGTTCACAAGATAAGATCTTTGGATCGGGAAGTATACGAAGTTCAAATGGTCAGGCGAATGTACCTGCGATTTATGCAAGTAGAAACCGATCACTTCGGGCACAATTTTTATATACCGCTGCAGACTTAAAAGCAAGAGGAATAGGAGCAGGTCCAATCACATCGATAGGATTTAACATTTTCCAAATGGGCTTTCAGGGCGCAAATCCGTTCAATGGATTTACGATAAAGATGGGTTGTACTTCGTCAACAAAAATGGCCACGGCATTTGCCGGCGGATTAAAAGTAGTTAGTGACCCTAAGGCGCATGTACCCGTTGTAGGATGGAATACACATGTATTTGACCGTGATTATGTTTGGGATGGCGTTTCCAATTTATTGGTAGAGATTTGCTGGGACAACGGTCCAAATCGCTATGCATGGGATCATTTAATGACCTTTGATGCGACCACTTATGCAAGTTCAATACGCTATTATTCAACAACAGCGAATGCAGCATGTAATGCAGCTATTCCAACAGGAGCTGCGATGTTTATATTACCACGCACTAAGTTTGGAGTATGTTCAGGTATTAATACGTCAAATTACAGATTCCAATGGTTGCCAGATCCAGTAACCTCAAATGGTGGATTTCTAGCGGCTACCAATACAGACAGCACTAGTGCGAGTGTAAACTTAACAACAGCAGGCAACTACAAGGCATTTGTATCCGATACAAGTGGCGTGTGTTTCGATACCTTAGATTTAAAGATAAACGTAGTATCGAAGTATCAAGTAAAGCCCGATAGTTTAGGAGAGCAATGTTTAACCAGTGGAATAATACGACTGACATCACCTACGCCTTATAACATATCAAACCCAGGTGGAAAGTGGACAGGAACAGGAATCATAAATGATTCCTTGGGTCTATGGAATCCATTGATTTCAGGAGCAGGAAGTTTCCCAGTAACGTTTAATGTAAGCGGAGATGCTTGTGCAAACTCAGGAACAACTACATTGAACATAGTAGGATTACCAGACTTAAGCCTAGTAACCCCGGATTCAGCATGTTCCTTGTATCAGTTAGACAGTTCCAATGCCGATCAGCAAGAGTTGACCGGTTTATACACAAACACACCCGGAGCAAAGTGGTACTTTACAGGATTAAGTGCAAATGGGGTAGACTCAGTTGAGAACCCAAAGGGCAGCGGAAACTGGCGTTATTATATAAACGGACCTTCGTTTAATCCAACGGTAGGTAATCCAGATACAGCAAGGATACGTTATAGAGCTTTTAAAGGCTGTTGGCACGATACGATAATCAAAATACCAGTAGTAGCGCCATTCGATCCTACTTATTTAGGAGTTATGAGTAACGGACTACCAATTTTCACGACAGAGTTTTGCTCAACAAGTAAGTCAGATACCTTAGGTTCAGTAGGTAAGGGCGGAAGTTGGATGGCTTATAGAACAGCAGACATGCAAAATGACAGGACTCCAGTACCCGGAGTGGTTGACACAGCGCGAGGAGTATTTAATCCAACGCTTGTAAATAATGGTTCAGGCGGTCAGGTATATGTGGAAGTTAAGCGACGAGGGTTTTGTGGAGATAGTGCACGATACCGAGTAAATGTGCTATTGGCACCAGAAGTGCGCATATTAGCAGAGAACTTCTGCTTCAAATCGCCAGGCGATTGTATAGACAGTGAGATACCTGCAAACGAACGTAAGAGGACAATAAAAGTTCGAGTAGCTACCTCCGGTACAAAGCGAATAGACGATCAAGATCCAAGCACTTATGCAGATGTAATAACAGCAGACAAGACCAATACGGGATTGGGTAATGTTATAGAATCAGATAAAATAACAAAGTGGGATGGAAATCCATGGATGATATTCCCTTACAAGTGTGAGTATCCATTCTGTCAGTTAACAGAAGGTAGATATCCTATAAGCTATACAATGGCAACTGCGTATAGAAAAGGGACGAATCATCCAGATTCGATATGTGCCTTTACACATGACACGGCAATATTTATATCTAAAACTCCAGAAGCACCAATTGCATCAGATGGTGATTATAGAATATGCTTAGGAGATAGTTTGCCAGAGTTGAGATACGAAGATTTTGCAGGCAATTTGACCTTAGAGTGGTACAATGATGATTTCGAGCAAGATGGAGCTAATGCTATATCCAAAGGAAATCCAATAGGAGCAGATACTTCATTTGCTGGATTTATACCAGAGACAGATGGCGAGCTTTACGCAAGGTTGCGAGATCCAGCAGGATGTTTAGGTAGGGCAACCCCAATAAGCTATAGTGTATTTGGTTATCCAGAGGTGTCTTTCACTTCAGAGTCGGATACAATTCGGGCGAAATCAGGCGAGCAGACAAAATATACGAATACTACACAGTACGACTTATTGCCAATAACTTATGCATGGTCTGTAGTAGGATTAACTTCACTATTTCCTGATGAGCCAGTAAGTGTAGATCCATTAACAAATCTAATTTTAGGTTCAGATTTAGAGTGGATGTCAAATTCAGGGACGGTAAATTCGGCAGATGCGTGGCATGAAATCACTAACGGTGAATTCAGCCCATTGAGCTTTGAGATCGATGAGTTTGGAATGCGTTTAGTGACTTTGTATGGAAAGAATGAGATAGGTTGTGCAGACACGACCTCAAGATTGTTGTACATAGATCAGATCATCGATCCAAAATTCCCTAACGTGTTTACACCAAACGGAGATGGAATCAACGACTGGTGGTCAGCGATAAGCCCAATAGAAAATGGGGACTATAATGAGGAGTTGTTGCGTAAAGCTTACAAAGAACAATTCACAGAAATCGAAGGCTACATTTACGACAGATGGGGCCGGAAGGTGATAGAGTTGACTATAGATGATCCATTCTGGAAAGGCGATAATAAAGCTGGGAATGATCAGCCAGATGGCATCTACATGTACATAATAGAGTTGAAAAGTAGAAGTGCTTCAAACGAAGTATTTAAAGAGCAAGGAACGATTACTCTAATTCGAGGAAAGTAGTTTGTAAATCGTAAGTCTCTAATGACAAATTTTGAAAAGCACCCTGCAAATGGGTGCTTTTTTTGTTTGTAATCAGTTGTTTTTGAGTGTTTTATATAGTTAATACAAAATGAAGAATCAAACTCTAAATCTTGAAACAGCTAAGCATAGCTTCCTTGACCTGGAATCAGATAGATATTGGTTTTGGAAAAGACATTGAAATTCATTGCAGTTAAAAGTACTAAGAGTATTAATGCACTTACTTGTAAATTGATTTTCACATTGCAAATTTTACAATTAATTTTAACTCGTTAAAATCATTCGAAGTTATGTCACTTCTTTGCCCAATGAAATCGCAGTTAAAAATGGGGGCAATATTAATTGTTGCAATTCAAGTTCTTGCCGGGTGTTGGGTAGTAAACCCTCGCTTTGCAAGGGAACCAAGGAAAGACGCTAAGCCAATAAAAGTATCCAAAGAATTTGAAGCTTTAGGCAAATACAATGCTCTGCGCGCGTGTTATGGTGTGATACACTATGCTATTGAAATTGAACCAAATCCAGATACAAAAACTATAACAGGGTCAGTAGTGTTTACTTGCAGATTAGACAGTGTATCGGACAGCTTGCAATTTGATTTGCATAAAAATCTGGATATAAAAGGTATTTATATAGAGGATGATACTGAGCCAATTGCATTTTTTAGAACATATAGAGCTATTCAATTTTCGGTTAAAGATTATAAAATTAAGCAAGGAGATGTTTTTAAATTTAGAGTAGAATATGGAGGAAAACCACTTAAAGCAAAAAAACCACCCTGGAAAGGCGGTACGGTTTGGAAAAAAGATAGTAACAAAAATCCTTGGCTTGGAGTTGCCTGTGAAACTGACGGAGCTAGTATTTGGATGCCATGCAAAGACCACAACTTAGATGAACCCGATTCAGTGTCGGTAAGTGTGGTTTGTAAAAACACAGTTACAGGAGTAAGTAATGGCCGGCTGATAAGTGTGGATACTTTGGACAATCAAAAATTGAAATTCAATTGGGCAACATCGTACCCAATAAATAATTACAACATAACTTATTATGTGGGTGATTTTGTGGAGATAAAGGACACGCTAAATGCAACTCGCGGTTTGGTAAATGTGAGTCATTATGTGCTTCGAAACAATGAATCGAAAGCAACTGAGCACTTTCAACAAGTACACGATATTTTCCATTTTTATGAAAAGACATTTGGCCCTTATTCTTGGGTGAAGGATGGTTTTAAACTAGTAGAGGCGCCTTACGCCGGAATGGAACATCAAACGGCGATTGCATATGGAAGTGGTTATAAGAATAGAGCCATTGTACATTCTGATTATATCATATTGCATGAAGCTGCTCACGAATGGTGGGGCAATTCAATTAGTGCAACCGATTTTGCGCACATTTGGATTCATGAAGGTTTGGCAACATATTCTGAGGCTTTGTTTGCAGAGCATTTAGGAGGGGAGGATAGTTATTTTAATAAAATCCGTTACGATAAAATTTTCATTCAAAACAAACGGCCAGTTGTAGGGCCGGAAGATTTAATGTATTTCAATTTTAAAGAATCTGATTGTTATATGAAAGGCTCGGTGGTTATGGCTACTTTAAGGTCGGTTTTAGAAAATGATTCGTTGTTTTTTAAAATTATAAAAACGTTTTATGCTGAAAATGAAAAGCAGTTGGTTAACACCACCAATTTTGTAGATGCGGTGAATAACATCACAGGTAAGAATTACGAATGGTTTTTTAATCAATATTTATACGATAGACATGTGCCAACCTTAGAGCAGTTTGTCAGTTTCGATGGATTTATATACCACAGGTGGACGAACTGTAATACGGACTTTAAAATGGAACTTGATGTTGAAGTAGATAACGTAAAGTACCGCATTAAACCGACAACTTCCTTAAGCAGAACAGAAATACATAAAACGGGAACTGAGCACACCTATAGTTTTGATAATTATGCCAAGTATTATCGCTGGGATAAGGAAAATGAGGAATTAAAAGCAGAGTTTGAGGAATCAATGATTGAATTCATAAACCCTTAAAATATCAAATTCTTCATTGAAATAGGATTGCCTATTTCGTGTCGATAAATTAATACTCGATTTCCTTCTTTATCGCTGCAATCCAAGCACAAAAAATTATCGTTGTTAAATTCAGGGTGATTACTAAAATTATAGTGGCCTATAAATAGAGGTTTCTCTTTTTTAGAGTAGCTTAAAGAACGATTTTCAAATGATGTACTGAAGGGTTTGTTGGGCCATTTTGAATTCCATTTCGTGGTAACTTCTTTAAGTGCTTTTCCTTTGTTTTTTTGCCACCATTTGTAACGCATTCCTGATCTTGTATTTCCATCTGAATCAACGCTAGCATATTCTTCGGGTAAATTAAGTTCTGGGCCTTTTAGTAAACGTTCAATGCAAAAAAAAGATTTTTTGCCAGCTTTATAACTGTTGCTGAAGAAGCGTTCATTCCTTAATCCATCGGGATATTTGGTCGTTAACCACTTAATCCATTTAGGGTCCCAACACGCATGCACCGCTCTAAAGCTGTCGTTTTCAAAAAATAAGGGGAGGCTTTTAAGCCAGGATAAATGAGCTTCCAAATCATTTTTATGCCCTTTGTAACTCTTTAATGTGGCTCTATGTTGTCTTAGATTTTTTAGGGTGTGCCTGCGCAAGTACGAACGTTTATCCAATCGACTTAAATATCCCAGAAAATTGAATTCATGGTTTCCTAGAATCACATCTGCTATTCCTGCTTCGTGGAGTTGTTTGGCCAGTTCAACAACTTTCCGAGCATCTGGTCCTCGATCTAGTAAATCTCCTAGTAATAGTATTCTTCCAGTATCAAAGGAAAACTTTCCATTTTCCGTTTTTAAACCTACTGATTTTAATCGTCGTAAAAGGCGGTGATATTGACCATGCACGTCACCTATGATATAATATACTGGAGATTCCACTAGCTTCAAATATTGGAATTAATCCGCTTGAATTCGAAAAAAAAGCTTGTTTTTAATAAACAGGCTTTCAATAGTTTTTATGACTAATAGAAAATAGCGAGCAGCTCTTCTCTCCAGTTCAAGCGGGGGCTTACAAAACCATTAATTTAACATTCCATCTTTGTATTTCTCCATTTTCAATTCTTCGCCATTCTTTTTGTACCAAATGCTTTTTCCATCCCGCACTCCGTTTTGAATTTTAAACTCTACTCGAGGCCTTTCTGGGCCATACCAAAGCACATATTCGCCTTTTTCAATTTTAGCTCCTGTAGATTTGTCAACAAAGACCTCCCCTGTCATAATACCATTGTTAAATACTTTTTTCCACACTATTCTGCTATTGTAATAATAAGACCAATCACCATGTTTTATATTGGTAGAATATACTCCTTGATACTCTACACTTCCAGACTTTGTTACTGAGTAACCCCCATGTCTTTTAAAAACAGTGGTATCCTCTCCAGACTTTAAGTAAGTAGTTAAAAAATTCTTAGTGTCTATTGTATCCCCTTTTGGTCTGTATATTAAATCAACCGATATGGAACTATCCATAAACTGTTCTCCTGCGGTGATTTTTAAATAATTATCTGGGCTGTAATCAAATTCGAGCTTCAATATTTCATCACTGTTTTTATCAAATCGATACAATTCAACAACCTTATTAGCATCATATACCATCGAATGAGTCAAGACTTTATTTGAGTTGTAAAAATTCCATTCGCCTGTTTTTTCTCCGTTTTCGTACATTTCGTCTCTTGTTAAAACTCCTTTTTCAGAATAATAGCTCCATGTTTTATTTTTCTTATCCAAGGCATAAGTTCCTTTAATAACGGCAACTCCAGCTTTATCCATTTGATATGGGCCGTTGAATTGGTTGTTTAGATAGGTTACTGTTTCGGTAGTATTTTCAAGCGGATTGTGATAGGTCCATTTTCCAATTTTTATATCCTCAGAATACATTCCCGATTCAAGTACAACATCATTCGCATTTTTTTTTGAGTAATTACCACTCAATTTGCCCATTTGCCAAGGAATGGTTTCTTGTTCTTCTATTTTCTTACCGTTTTTATAGCTGAAATAAACAATTTCATTACCAGTTTTTACCCCCTCAAAGTATTGAATATCGCGCATTAATTTTTGTGGGATTGGATTTATCGTATCGTAAATTTTCCAATGTAAATGATATTGGTTGTTTTCGTAATTACCTACTTTGGACAAGTTTCCATTTTTTAAGAATGTCCAAAGCCCGTATTTAATTCCCATTTTGAATTGTCCAGAATCTACTGGAGTGAGTATAAAATTCAGCGTGTCATCTGTTGAAACAAGCTCTTCCTTATATTGGCCATCTAATGTGTCTCTTATGAAACTTCCAGTTATTAATAGAGAATCATCACGTTTTTTAAAAGGCCCGTTCAACGTATCGCTTTTATAAGTAAAAAATTGAGCTATTAATTTATCTCCCAATGCGTTGTATTGATAATAATTCCAAACGCCTACTTTTTGATTGTCTTTGCTTTTACCCTCTATAATCAGGCTTCCTGATTCAAGGTCAAAACCCTTTGTAGTGCCATTAACTTGCCCTCCCTTAAAAGGAATTTCAAGTTTTAAGTTTTGTGCAGAATCGATGTAAACAACTTTTCCATTGTCCACTGTGTCAACTTGGGCAAGAGCTAATGCCGAAGTCATAAAGAGTACAATTGCTGAATAAAGGTTTTTCATAGTTTCAAATTTGAAATCAATACCAAAGTACAATTTCTAATTTGGGAAAAGGCCGAATGCTTAAATTAAATGGTTGAATTTGAACGAATTATTTGGGAGTTGAAAAAACACTCACTTTCATAGAATTTAGTAGCAGTTTGTTTGGCCTGAAAGATTGGCATTTTATGAAATGCTTAGTTATATGTGCTAATAAAAATGGATTGAATACTGATTTATGGTTAATCAAATATAATTTGTGGTTTGAAACCTTTTGAAGCTTACGAAAACGAGTCATTAATTCATGAAAACCCTTACTTTTGCAGCCCCAAATTCTTATTGGAAGAATTGATTGGGTATTGAATGAAATAAAGGCTTTTAGCAAAGAAAATACATCTTGAAATGGATATTAAACAAGACAAAATAGACGACCTTAATGCTGTAATTAGTATTACAGTGACTCCAGAAGATTATCAAGAGAAAGTAAATACCGTTCTAAAAAACTATAGAGCAAAAGCAAATTTGCCAGGGTTTAGAAAGGGGAAAGTTCCTTTTGGAGTAGTGAAGAAAATGTACATCGACGGCGTTATGGCCGAAGAAGTGAATAAGATGTTGGTTGACAGCTTATATAAATATATCGAAACAGAAAAACTACAAGTTCTAGGAAATCCAATTCCTGGAAAGGATGAGGAAATTCGTGAATTTCTTACAGACGGAGAATCTTTTGAATTTAAATACGACATAGGTTTATCCCCAAAATTAGAAATAGGTCTATCTAATAAATTCAAGATAGACTTTTATAAGATTAAGGTCGATGATGAGTTGATTGATAAATACACAAAAGATTTAACGCGTCGATACGGTTCTATAATGGAAGTTAAAACTGTTGGTGAAAGCGACATGGTCAACGCGGTTTTAAATGAGCTAGATAGTAAAGGAGAAAAAGTAGAAGGTGGAATACATAACCACGCTAGTATTGCCCTAGAATACTTAGAAAAGGAAGCAGCAAAAAAGGCGTTATTAGGAAAGGGCTTAGAAGATAAATTGGTGGTAAACCCCAGAGATTATAGTAAGGGTGATGCTGATTTGGCGGCAATGTTAAACGTAGACAAAAAGAATCTTGATTCCGTTGGAAAAAAATTCGAACTGATCATTAAGAAGATTCACCAAGTAACTCCTTGTGAAATCAATCAAGAGTTTTACGATAAACTTTTTGGACCTGGAACTGTAAAAACGGAAGCAGAATTTAGAACGAGATTAGCTGAAGATCTAGAAAAGACATTAGAAAGTGATTCGGATAAATTATTGGTAAAACATTTGTTTGAAAAATTAAACGATAAGCATAAGATTGACTTACCAAAGGATTTCTTAAAAAGATGGTTAGTGCTAACCAATAAGGATGTTGCCGCTGAGGATATCGAAAAAGACTTTGATGGTTTTGTTGAAAATATGAAACGTCAGTTAATTGAGAATCAAATCATTACTGAGACAGAAATAAAAGTTGAGTTTGAAGAGGCGCTGGAAAGAACTAAGTCACTTTTCGGTCAGCAAATGGCGCAATATGGCAGTGAAGTAACGGAAGCTGACATTGAAAGTGCTGCAAAAAATTACCTTTCTAAGAACGAAGAATCGCGTCAGATTTATGAGCAATTGATGCAAGAAAAGCTGTTAAATGTATATAAAGAAACCTTGAACTTAAAAACCAAGGAAGTAAGCTTTGATGATTTCGTTAAATTAGCAACTGGCAATAACCCCAAAAAAGGTATTCTAGATAGTTTATCTAACTTGGTAAAAATGTAATAATGGACGGAAAAGAATTTAGAAAATACGCCACCATGCACAAGGGTATGAGCGGCATGGCGATTGATCAATATATTGAGTCTAGTGTTCGACCTATGCGTGGAATGACTCCATATATTTTAGAAGAACGCCAAATGAATGTTCAGGCAATGGACGTTTTTTCGCGTTTAATGATGGATAGAATCATTTTTCTTGGAACGGGAATAGATGATCAAGTAGCTAATATTGTGCAAGCGCAATTGTTGTTTTTAGCTTCTGCTGATGCAACAAAAGACGTGCAAATTTATTTGAATAGTCCAGGGGGATCAGTATATGCAGGTCTAGGGATTTACGATACCATGCAATATATAGAACCAGATGTAGCTACAATATGTACTGGTATGGCTGCATCAATGGGTGCTGTGTTATTATGTGCTGGCGAGAAAGGTAAGCGATCAGCATTGCCTCATGCTAGAGTAATGATTCATCAGCCTATGGGCGGAGCTCAAGGACAGGCTAGTGATATTGAAATTACAGCACGGGAAATTCAAAAATTAAAGAAAGAATTGTACGAAATTATCGCTAAACATTCTGGTCAGACCTATGACAAGATTTGGGAAGATGGCGATCGCGATTACTGGATGACGGCAGACGAGTCTAAAGCTTACGGTATGGTTGACGAAGTACTAACAAAGTAAAACAATGGCTAAAAATGAACCAAGGTGTTCGTTTTGCGGAAAGAGCAAAAGCGAAGTAAACATTCTGATAGCAGGAATATCAGGTCACATATGTGATGGTTGTATTTCGCAAGCTCAGCATATTGTAGAAGAAGAGGTTACCCAACGGGTAGAATCAACGATTTCAAAATCGTTGAATTTACTGAAGCCAAAGGACATTAAATCTCACTTGGATGAGTTTGTAATTGGTCAAGAACAAGCTAAAAAAGTACTTTCTGTTGCAGTATACAACCACTATAAAAGAATAACTCAAAAGGATGATAACGATGACGTTGAAATTGAAAAATCAAACGTTATTCTATTGGGAGAAACTGGAACTGGAAAGACGCTTTTAGCGAAAACTGTTGCTAAAATCTTAAATGTTCCATTTGCGGTTGCTGATGCTACAGTAATTACTGAAGCTGGTTATGTAGGCGAAGATGTAGAAAGTATTTTGGCGAAGTTGTTACAAGCAGCTGACTTTGATGTTAGTGCTGCGGAGCGAGGTATTGTTTTTATTGATGAAATCGATAAAATTGCTCGCAAAAGTGACAATCCATCTATTACGAGAGATGTTTCTGGTGAAGGTGTGCAACAAGCGATGTTGAAATTGCTGGAAGGTGCTGAAATTGGAGTTCCACCAAAAGGGGGGAGAAAACACCCAGAGCAAAAACTCGTAACCATTAATACAAAAAATATCCTTTTTGTAACCGGAGGTGCATTTGTTGGAATTGATAAATTAATTAGTTCTAGGCTTAATACATCTGCTGTAGGTTATGCCTCTAAAACAAAGCGTGTAAGTAAGGTAGATAGCGATAACATGTTTCAATATGTTACTCCCCAAGACTTGAAAAAGTTTGGATTAATTCCAGAGTTAATTGGACGTTTTCCAGTGCTTACTTACTTGAATCCACTGGATGAATCTGCATTGCGTAGAATTATTACGGAGCCAAAAAATGCGCTTATCAAACAATATGTTAAGTTGTTTGAAATGGAAGAAATCAAGCTAACAGTGGATAAGGATGTTCTAGACTTTATGGTTAAAAAGGCAATGGAGTTTGCGCTAGGAGCTAGAGGCTTGCGTTCGATTTTTGAGGCAGTAATGATGGATGCTATGTACGATCTTCCTTCTGAAAAGGATACTAAAGAATTCAAACTTACTCTGAGCTACGCTAAAGAAAAGCTGAAAAACTCGAGTATTCAGAATTTGAAAGTTGCATAGAATTTAGTCAACAGATCTAAAATATTTAAAAAGGGCACTAAATAGTGCCCTTTTTTATTGGGTCTATTGCAGTCAAAGCTGATTTCCAACCTTCCTTTAACTGTAACGATAATGATTGAACGATAGACTCATATTTGTTGCTATTTGCAACATTTTCATTCTCCTCTGGATCATTGGTGATATCGTATAGTTCTGCTGTAACAAAGTCACCGCGCACGCCCACTTTATTATCCCAATAATACCATTCAACATAGTGATGTGTTTTGGTTCTAATGGAATACCCCATGTATCGTTTTCCATCTGGAGTAACCTTTGGTCTTCTTTGAAACTGGCTAAAAGCTGCCTGTTTCCATTTCCTTTTTGGATTTTCCACAAGGGGAACAAAACTACTGCCTTGTAAATACGCTGGTTTATCTATTCCAGCTAAATCACAGAGAGTTGGGAACATATCAATCAATTCAGTAATCTCAAAACTTTGTTGCCCTGCATTTGGCTGGCTGGGGTAATGAATAATCATTGGTACATGTATGTCAATATTAAAGTTGGATTGCTTGCACCACCCATTATGTTCGCCTAGCTTCCATCCGTGATCGCCCCAAAGTATCACTACAGTATTGTCATAAATGTCTAGCTCTTTTAAGTGTTGTATGACTTGACCAAAGAGTTCGTCTACATAACTAACACTAGCATAATAGCCATGTTTTAAAATTCTTGCGGTGTCTTCGTTCATTACGTTTTCGGTCGGATGTTTAAGATTTGAGAATCCATCATACCCTCTTAATTCATACATAGAATTCATGGACATAATAGGCGACTGCTCGGGAATAAAAGGGTTACTGGCTAATGGAATACTGTCACGGTTGTAATAATCCCAATATTTTTTAGGAACAGCAAAGGGCAAGTGCGGTCTAAAATATCCCAAGGCCAAATAAAAAGGTTCATTCTTTTTACTAAGTCTAGTAAGCGTTCTTTTAGCAAGTTCAGTTTGCGCTCCGTCGAAATATAAAGTGTCATTAACGTCTTCCATTTCCCAAGCAGGGCCATTATTCCAGCCATCAGCATAATAATTTGGACGTTCTGCTATTTTCTTATCTCTCTTTATTTTCTGTAGGCGTTGCGTTTCTTCATTAACGTAAAACGTTTCACCATCTCTTTTTAACCACTCTGGCTTTAAATACTGGGCTGGGCGCAAATCGGGTTCGTCCCAAGAAACCGAGTCTGGCATATAGTTGTGAAATATTTTACCGATACAAACCGTGTGATAACCGTTCTTATTGAAGTGTTGAGGCATCGTAACAATTTTAGGATGAAGTTTTCGGAACTTATCACCCAAGTGCCAAACACGAGTTGAATCTGGTCGTAAACCTGTCATTAGACTCGCTCTGGAAGGCGCGCAAACTGCTGCTTGACAATAGGTGTTTCTAAAAGTGGTTCCTGTTTTAGCAAATGCATCAATATTAGGAGAAACAATAACATTATTGTCGTAGATTCCCAAATTGGGCCCTAAATCGTCAATGGAAACAAATAAAATATTTGGACGTTTTTGAATTCTATTCTCTGCTTTTGGAGCCGATGAGTTTTCACAAGCGCTAAAAAAAACAATTCCAATTAGGCCAGTCAGTAACCAATTAAAACTTCTTTTCATAGTTTTCATTTTTCTAAATTTTAGGTTGAAACATGTATTCCTCAATTTTAAGAAATTGCATCAAGAAGTTACAAAATTGATTTTGACAAGTTAAGTGAAGTTGATTAAACATGAGGTCAAAAATAGAGACCTTCAAATAAATGAAGAGTCTTTCTATTAAGTCAAGGCCCCGATTTTCATCAGGATAAACTCCGAGACTCACTTCGGCTTCCTTTGTTCGCTCAGTATAAACTTCTCGTCTCTCTGTTTCAAATAATAAAAATAAAGAGCAAAAAAAAAGACCTACCACTTTCGTAATAAGTCTTCTCTATAAGTACAGGCGGAGAGACTCGAACTCTCACACCTTGCGGCACTAGATCCTAAGTCTAGCGTGTCTACCAATTCCACCACGCCTGCATTTTTTTAGAACAATCCAATTAAACATCGCGTCTAAATCGGGCGGCAAATATATAATTTTCCTTTTCTTATTAATTCTCTTTTTTACAACTTAATTATGAAAGGTTTTTATTGACAAATCCTTTATAAGTTGTAGAAAAGTAGTGCATTAAATTTCCGTGCTTCGATATTCAAAAAACTACATTTGAATATAGAAAAATGAGCTAATGTTAAGTATAGACCCAAAGGAAATACCAGTTCCTAAATTACATGGATATTTATTGAGTGCTGTAGCCCCAAGACCCATTGCCTTTGCTAGCACCATTAACTCTAAAGGAGAGGTTAATTTGTCTCCGTTTTCCTTCTTTAATGTATTCAGTGCAAATCCTCCTATTGCGATTTTTTCTCCAGCGCGAAGAGGCAGAGATAACACTACTAAGCATACTTACGAAAACGTAAAAGAACATCCAGAGGTGGTTATCAACATTGTGAATCACTCTATTGTTCAGCAAATGAGTTTGAGTAGTACGGAATATGCTAATGGGGTGAATGAATTTGAAAAAGCAGGGTTGACTATGCTTAAATCAGATTTGATAACGCCTCCAAGAGTAGCTGAATCACCGGTTCAGCTTGAATGTAAAGTTTTGGAAGTGAAAGAGCTCGGTTCAAACGGAGGAGCTGGCAACTTGGTTATTTGTGAAGTAGTTCGAATTCATATAAAAGAAGAGTTTTTAGATAGCGAAGGAAAGCTGAGTACTGAAAAATTGGACTTAGTTGGAAGAATGGGCGCTAATTGGTATGTTAGAGCAAGTGGTGCTGCCTTGTTTGAGGTTGCAAAACCATTGACAACCTTAGGAATAGGCATAGATCAAATTCCTAATGATATCAAAAACTCTAATATTCTAACGGGGAATAACTTAGGTCAATTAGGAAATGTAGAGTCGTTGCCCAATGAAACCACGGTGAACGAGTTTAAACTAATTGAGCTCAGTGAAGTTTTTCAGGAATTTGAAGATAATGCGCCTAAATTGGAAATAGAATTGCATAAATTGGCTAAACAGTATTTAGAAGAGAATAAAGTAGAGTCGGCATGGAAAACCTTGCTTGCTTTTAATAACGATTAATAAACGAAAAATGAATGAGGATGCATCCTCAAAAAATTAAAACAGAAAATGGAAGTTTCAGGAAAAATTAAAATGATTGGGGAAACTCAAGAATTTGGAAGTAATGGGTTTAAAAAAAGAGAAATGGTAGTTACTACCAATGAACAATATCCTCAGTCTATAATGATTGAGTTTACTCAAAACAATACAGCCTTACTCGATAGTTACAAGGAAGGTGAAGATGTCACTGTTCAAATCAACTTGAGAGGTAGAGAGTGGACTAACCCTCAAGGAGAAGTAAAGTATTTTAATAGTGTAAATGGTTGGAGAATTGCTAAAGGCGGAAGTCAAGCCGCTCCTGCTTCGGCACCAGCTGCAATGCCTAATATCCCTGCTCCAAAAGCGGCGGATGCAAAAGGGAACAGCTCTGAAGAAGAAGATGATTTACCGTTCTAGAGTAATTCTATAGCTAAAACTAATACTGTCGTCATTCCCAGCTTGACTGGGAATCTCAAGTTCAATTAAAGGTTCCCATTTTTATGTGTATGACGTGTAAATAAACTGAAATTAAAAAGGGTGCAGAAGCACCCTTTTTAATTAGGCCTCCTCGCATGGGTCATGCTGAATTTATTTCAGCATCTCAATTAGTATCGGGGTCTCAATTTTAATGAAAGAGAGATTCTGAACAGCTGTTTCACGAAATTTTCTTGAAAATTGGTTCAACATCGCTTCCAGAATGACGGCACATATTTAAAGGGTTGAACTACTTTAGCAACATGACATTCAGCGATCGGTTTATTAATGTGGTAAAGGCAGTTTTACCTGCACCATTTACAATTGCTGTAATCCTCACGGTGTTTACCTGGTGTTTAGCTTTCTTTTTAGGGAATTTTGAAGGCAATCTTCTGCAACGCTTTGTAGCAGTGGCTAACTCTTGGGAATCTGGTTTGTGGAATAACGGGTTACTCGTTTTTGCCATGCAAATGATGCTAATGTTGGTTTTAGGCCATGTTTTAGCGCTATCAAAACCCATTGACAAGGTTATCCAAAAGGCACTGTTTTATTGCAAAGACACTGCGTCATCTGCCGCTACAGTTGTTTTTCTCACCATGGCCGTTGGCCTTTTTAATTGGGGCCTCGGATTAATCTTTGGGGCCATTTTTGCGCGAAAAGTAGGAGAAAAGTTTTCTCGATTGGAGCTGCCACTTAACTACCCTTTAATTGGCGCTGCTGGGTATTCGGGAATGATGGTTTGGCATGGAGGTTTGAGTGGTTCTTCACTTACAAAGGTTGCTGAAACAGGGCATTTAAAAAAGCTAGTTGCTGACTTTAATCCCGACCTTGCAGTCTTGTTACCCAATCAAATCACTTTTGCTGAAACAGTGTTCAGCCCAATGAATATTGTAATATCTGCAGCTTTGTTAGTCATACTTCCACTTGCCTTGTATCGATTGGGTAAAAATTCAACTTCAGTAATTCCAACATTGAACAGTGTTGAAAAGCCCATAGAAGAAATTATCTCTAGTGGAGCAGAGCGCTTAGATTACTCAAAATGGGTGGGGATAGCTTTTGGGTTGATTGTGTTATTGGTTGCCATGCTAAAATTGCTTAACCAAAACAGTGGTCAGCTTCTTTCTTTTTTTACTGCAAACAATATCAACCTTCTTTTATTGAGCTTAGGGCTATTATTTCACCAGAGTTTTTCAGCATTTCTAAAAGCACTGGAATCTGCAGTTGGTGGAGTTTCGGGAATTTTGATTCAATTCCCATTGTATTTTGGAATAATGGGAATGATGAAAAGTAGTGGGTTAGTTGATGTCTTCTCTCAAGGTATGGTTGGTATTTCGAATGAAACAACTTATCCTATATTCACTTTTATTTCTGCTGGAATCGTAAACATTTTTGTACCAAGTGGAGGCGGACAATGGGCAATTCAAGGCCCTATTATAGTTCAGGCGGCAAGTGACTTGGGTGTTTCACTTTCAAAAAGTATTATGGCATTGGCATATGGAGACCAACTGACGAATATGTTGCAACCTTTTTGGGCCTTGCCATTATTGGGGATTACTGGATTAAAAGCAAAAGAAATTTTGCCTTATACCTTATTGCTATTTGCTTTAGGTTCAATAATTTTCCTTATTGGGTTATTGGTTTTTTAATAAAGGAAGCTTATTTGATCATCTACTCGCTGAAGAATCATGTTCGTAATGCGTTTAGAAACCTCTTTAGCATTCGCGTTATAAAATTGCAATTCTTCGATAGTAAAGAATGAAACTATCGCTGATGTAAGGTGATTTTTGAAACGAAGATCTTCTTTCATTATTTTTCGAATTATCCTTTTTTGTTCAAGCAAGTTGTATGCATTAAAAAGAGGCTCCTTAATCTTTATGTTATTCTTGAAATTGAACAAGATAAATTGATTTTGAAATTTTAAAATAGGGCGCAGTGTTTTGTTCTGGAAAGCCTCAGTCTCTTTAATGTTTTTAGTGTTAAATTGAACTTGAGGTCGGAGCTGTATTAAGTCAAAATCTCTATTCATCTTTAATTTTTAAACAAGACAATTCATTTGAAAATTTGGTTCCTTTAAATATTCGTTCTTTTTGATTTTTAACGCTTAGAATAAGGCTACTTTTGCAGCCAATTTTAGAAAAATGGAAGCAATTAGAAATGTGGCAATTATCGCCCACGTAGATCACGGAAAAACAACGTTGGTTGACAAAATACTCCACCACTGTGAACTCTTTAGAGAGAATCAGGAAACAGGAGACTTGATATTGGATAATAACGATCAAGAAAGAGAACGTGGAATTACGATTTTCTCAAAGAATGTTTCAGTAAACTATAAAGGAACCAAAATCAACATTATTGATACTCCTGGTCACGCCGATTTTGGTGGTGAAGTAGAGCGCGTATTGAATATGGCCGATGGTGTACTTTTATTAGTAGATGCTTTTGAAGGTCCCATGCCTCAAACGCGTTACGTACTCTCTAAATCTTTAGAATTGGGATTGAAACCAATTGTTGTAATTAACAAAGTAGATAAGCCAAATTGTAGACCAGAAGAAGTGCACGAAATGGTTTTTGATTTAATGTTTAACTTAGATGCTACTGAAGAGCAACTAGATTTCTCTAGTGTTTATGGTTCTGCAAAAGATGAATGGATGAGCAATGATCCAGACGTTAAAACGGACAATATTGAGCCTTTGCTAGACATGATCTTAGACAAAGTTCCAATTCCTGTATTTCCTGAAGGAACGCTGCAAATGCAGATTACTACCATTGATTATTCATCTTACGTAGGACGAATTGCGATTGGACGTGTAAGTCGCGGAATTATAAAAGAAAATATGCCGGTTAGTCTTGTTAAAAGAGACGGCAGTATAATTAAATCACGCACAAAAGAGCTATTCACCTTTGACGGCCTGGCTCGTAAAAAGGTAGAAGAAGTACAAACGGGTGATTTATGCGCTTTAACTGGAATTCCCGAATTTGAAATTGGCGATACAATAGCCGACTTTGAAGAGCCAGAAGGAATGAAGGCTATGTCTATCGATGAGCCTACAATGAGCATGATGTTTACTATTAACAATTCACCCTTCTTTGGTAAAGAGGGAGAGTTTGTTACTTCTCGTCACTTGAGAGATCGCTTGATGAAAGAAATGGAAAAGAATTTAGCCCTTAAAGTTGAGGATACTGCTTCTCCTGACCAGCTAATGGTTTATGGACGCGGAATTATGCACTTGAGCGTTTTGATTGAGACAATGCGTAGAGAGGGTTATGAATTACAAGTAGGGCAACCTCAAGTAATCATTAAAGAAATTGATGGAAAAAAATCTGAACCAATTGAACTGCTTACCATTGATGTTCCTGACACTGCTTCTGGAAAAGTAATTGAATTGGTAAATCAGCGAAAAGGCGAAATGGTAATCATGGAGCCTAAAGGTGATTTAGTGCATTTAGAATTCAATATTCCTTCAAGGGGTATTATTGGATTAAGAACTAGTATTTTGAATGTATCTGCAGGTGAGGCAATTATGGCTCATCGTTTTACGGGATACGAACCTTGGAAAGGAGATATTCCAACACGTAAAAACGGAACATTGATTGCCTTAGAAACTGGAATTGCGATTCCATTTGCATTGGACAAGTTACAAGATCGAGGTAAGTTTTATGTTGCTCCAGGAACTGAAATTTATGAAGGACAAATATTAGGCGAGCACATTAGAGCTAATGATTTAACGATAAACATTACTAAAACAAAGAAGCTTACGAACATGCGTACACAGAGTACTGATGATAAAGTAAGGTTGGCTCCTCCAATTATTTTTTCGTTAGAAGAAGCATTGGAATACATTCAAAAAGATGAATATTGCGAGTTTACTCCTAAGAGTATTAGAATGCGTAAAATCAAATTGAAAGAAAACGAAAGAAGGAAGAATAACTAAGGTTATCGAAATTTTTACAATATTAAAAGGGCTTTTCGAAGCCCTTTTTTTATGCTTAATTTTAGGGCTTACCTCAATCTTGATTTATGTTCAAAAACAAAACAGTATTTATCACAGGCGGCGCACGTGGAATTGGAAAAGCAATAGGGCTAAAATTAGCTGCACAAGGAGCTAATATCGTAATAACGGGTAAATCCACTGAACCACACCCAAAATTAGAAGGAACGATATTTACCAGCGCTCAAGAGATGAGAGACGCAGGTGGAGATGGTTTGGGTATTGGCATGGATGTTCGGGATGAAAATCAAGTTAAAAGTGCCTTGGAAAAGGCTGCGGCGCATTTTGGAGGAATTGATATTGTGATCAATAATGCTAGTGCAATAAACTTGAGTGATGTCCAACACTTAGATATGAAACGTTTTGACCTTATGCACCAGGTAAACGTTCGAGGAACGTATATGACCAGCAAATTTGCAATTCCATTTTTAAAAGAATCAGACAATCCACACATTTTGAATCTAAGCCCACCATTGAATTTTGAACCTAAATGGTTTGGACCACACTTAGGGTATTCAATTGCGAAGTACGGAATGAGTTTGTGTGTTTTGGGTTTGGCTGAAGAATTAAAACCTTTGGGAATAGGAGTAAACGCGCTTTGGCCTAAGACTGTAATTGCGACAGCTGCTGTTCGAAATTTATTGGGTGGAGAAGAGGTAGTTAAGCGGTCTAGAAAACCACAGATTGTTGCTGATGCTGCTTTTGAGATATTGAGTAAACCCAGTAAAGAAACTTCAGGAAAATATTTTATTGATGAAGAAGTGCTTAAGGCGGCTGGTGTTTCTGACTTTAGCAAGTACTATGAGGTGCCGGGTAATGAACTGTTACCTGATTTTTTTATTTAATAAACCGATTGATTACGTTTTTTACAATCATTGAGCTTTTTTCATCCTGCTGCAAAGTCCCAGTAAAGCTTATGGAGCTTGCTGAAAACACTTGTCCGCCATTGCTTCTCTTGTAATAAATCATATGAGCGCCACCATTATTAGGGTTTGTACCTACTGCAATGGTATCAACTTCGGGTGAGTAGATGTCGATTTTATCTGTTTCATGTCCGGAGCCTCCAGCACAATTGAAACATTCGGAACTAAAAGTATCACCGTTTTTTAATCCTGTGTTCTCTAATATCCAATGATCTTCATTATATACCTCAAATGGATGGTATGTTCCAATCCCATAACTGGTGTAGCTTACACCAAGAATTGTGGATTGAGGAAACCCTAAATTCTTCCAAAGCCCGCCAGTTGAGGCGTTGAAGTAATGTAAATCCCCTTTTTTCCTTACCTCTAAAATATTAAGGTCTGTATTGATTACTACTTTCCAGTATAATCCATTTCCACCTAAGTACATTAAACTTCCACCGTAATCCAAGTATTCTTTCAGGTATTCCAACATACGTTGACTCCAGTATTCTGGGTGGGCATGAATTATAAGTAATTTGTATTTTGATAGTATGGATTGGTCATTGTGTATGTCTATATCAGCATAAGAATGATAATTGTAATTATTTTTTTCCAACCATTGGTGCATAAATAACTCAGCATCAGCTAAGTGCATGCCAGCCTTATTTTGTTCGGGATTGGCTTGCGGGTTTGGACGCAAAAAACTGACATTTGAAGATGAAGGAACATCGCTATTTACTCTATTTGAGTAAAATGATCCACCACCCCAATTATTATAGGCTTGCCAAGTATTTGTGGATGCTAGTAGTAAAATATCTCCTGAACTTCCTATTGGTGGTTTTACTATAAATGTGACCCAAAAATAACGACCTGCATTATCAATAAGCTTGGCGGAATACATACCACTAGTGCTATTATCAGGTAATTTGTAACTAAAATTATTTTTCCATTTACAGCCCCAAGAGTAACTATAACATAGGTAGTCTTGGGTAAAGCGTGGCAGATTAACAGATCTACTTATCAGCTTGTTTTCTTTTCTAAGCCTATAAATTTCCACCCGGTAATTCACCTCTTTACAATGAATGTAATACCGAATAGTTTCTCCGGGAAAATAGCTTTGTCTGTCAGAGTAACCTTCAATGTAACTCGAATTGATAATGGTGTCTATTTCGTTACAATTTACATAGGTATTCGTATAGTTTTGTTGGGATCTTGTGCATTAATTGCAGCTATTCTTGGGTCTACAATTAATGTTTCTTTATTACATGCGAATAGCAGAGTTGAACCAAAAATTAAAACAAAAACCTTTTTTCTAGGAAACATCTGAATAGTCGTTTATTCAATATCTGGCATCCAACCTGGTGTATAACTCACCCCGGCAGCCTTCAATTGATTTTGAATATCTATTAATTGTGTTTGTATGCTCTTCAATTCATCTTCAATAAATGTCAATTCTGCTATTGCAAGTTGAACTTGTTCCCGCTGAGTTGAAGTAGGTTCAGATGTTGTTCTCCATAAATAATAAACTACCGTTCCCAATCTAGAATTAACAGAAGGCAAAGTTTCAAATTCTCTTTTTGAGATACTTCTGTCTCCAAACAACCGGATATCAATATTTGCCAATTGCTCATAAATTTTAGTCAAATCTTCCATTAGTTTTTTGTCTGCTTTTGGAGTAGCAATAACAGCTTCCTGCAAATAGTTGTATCGATTTATAAAGTCTTTTCTAACATTATTCATTTTACCCATTTGGTTTCTAGCCTCTGCAACTTCTTTAGCAAATTGTTCGATACCACTGCGGTCGTAACCCATTTGTTTGTTGATTTCTAGAAATTTCAATGAAAATTCTTGAGGGCCAACTAATTTGGAAACTTTGCCTTGATACATTTGAAAAATACTCACATTATACTTTCCTGGTAATGCCATTCTACCAAAATCATAACCTTGATAAATGTTTTTTGGTGCTTTATTCTCAGTCGTAACAGGGGATTGCGAATCATATCTTAAGTCCCAAATTACAGATTGAATTCCTGCTTTTGCGGGTTGTTTAATTCTGCGAATTACAGTTCCCGAGTTGTCACTTATTTCTAAAATATAGAAAGGATCTTTTTCGGTGTCCTCTGCTCTTATTTCTTCATGGGTTGGATAAGGAACATTAGCATTGTTTTTAATTAGTTCTTTTTCTTTTTCTATCCGTTGTTCTTTTAACGTTTTAGGAGCTTCTTTTACGAAAAACCGAATTTCTGCTCCAATTCTTGGGTTGGGAGTAGTAAAGTAAGATTCACCCTGAAAAGTCTTTCCTCTTCGACCAAGCCTTGAGCCTTCTAAATACATTTCAGCATCTTTAATAGCGAAGATTTTTGCCGATTCACTTTCTAACACTTCTTCAGTAATTTCTCTGAGCGGAGCGTAATTATCCAACACATAAAATCCTCTTCCAAAAGTGGCTAATACCAAATCGTTTTCACGTTTTTGAATTTCCATATCTCTTACAGCTACTGTCGGTATGCCCGATTTTAACTGAGTCCATTTAGCACCGCCATCAACGGTTACAAAAACGCCAAACTCAGTACCTACAAACAATAAATTTGGATCTACATGATCTTCAGCAATGCAATAAACAGAGCCTCTTTCAGGTAAATTACCAGTTATTGACGTCCAGGCAGCTCCTTTATCTCTTGAACGATAAACGTAGGGTTTGAAGTCGCCATTTTTATGATTGTTGAAAACAGCATATGCTGTGTTTTCGCTATGTTGCGATGCCAATAGCATATTCACATAGGTTTTAGAAGGAACTCCAGAAACGGACTCTATTTTCTTCCAAGTTGTTCCAGCATCTGGTGAAATATGAATAAGACCATCATCGGTTCCTACATAAAGTAGATCTTGCATTTTTGGGGACTCTGAGAGCGCAACAATGTTTCCGTAGATGGTCGTTGATTTGTTTTTTGCTACTGCGTCAATACTCCATACTTTGCCCATAACCGGTAAGGTGTTTCGATCAATTTGTCGTGATAAGTCGCCACTAATCGCTTTCCATGTATTTCCTTTATCATCAGAGCGGAAAAGTTTATTTGCAGCAAAGTATAGTCGCTCATTATTGTGCGGCGATATAATCAGTGGTGCATCCCAGTTCCAACGAAAAGCATCTTCATCTTTTTTAGGCTGAGGTTTTATATCCACAGTTTCTCCAGATGCTTTATCGTAGCGCACTAAGTAGCCGTATTGACTTTGAGCATAAACTATATTTGGATCTTTCGGGTCAATCGCCGATTCAAATCCATCACCACCTTTTGTTACAAACCAATCGGAGTTTGCAATTCCACGTTTGTCATTAGTTCTTGAAGGACCCATTAAAGAGAAGTTATCTTGAGTTCCTCCAGCAATATTGTAAAATGGTTCTGCATTGTCCACTGCAACCTTATAAAACTGTGTTATCGGTAAGTTTGGTTTGAATTGCCATGTTGCCGCAGCGTCAAAAGTTTCATATATTCCACCGTCACAACCCATTAAATAATGGTTTTTGTTAGTTGGATTAATCCACATGCAGTGATTATCTACGTGCTTATTTTTTTCTCCAAGTTTTTTCCAAGTAGTCCCGCCGTCGTTTGAGACCTGAGCCCAAGTATCCATGCTGTATATTCTTCCTTCAATGTGCGGGTCACAGACCAATTCGACGTAATAGTTTCCACTAGAAGCATACTTATTTACTTTTTTCCAGCTTGCTCCACGATTTTCAGAACGATATAAGCCCTGAGTTTTCTCTGTTGCTTCAATCATGGCGTAAAGTACATCGGGGTTTTGTGGTTCTATGGCCAGCGCAATTCTTCCAACATCACCCTTTGGTAATCCATTTTCTAGTTTATCAAAGGTTTTTCCACCATCCGTCGATTTGTAAATTGCAGATTCGGGACCACCACTGATGTAGGTAAAAACATGTCTTCTGCGTTGATGAGCAGTTGCATAAATCACATCTGGATTTCTTGGATCAAAATGAATTTCATTGAAACCGGTATGTTCACTTACTTCTAAAATGTTGTTCCAAGTTTCTCCGCCATCTTCAGTCAGGTAGAGTCCACGGTCTCCGCCAGCGCTCCATAGCGGCCCGTATGCGGCAACAATAACACGGTTGGAATTTCTAGGATCAACTTTAATCATTCCGATATGCTCAGAATTTTTTAGTTCTACATTTTTCCATGATTTTCCGTCATCCATTGATTTATACAGACCGTCTCCGTATGCTACTGAGCGTTGGTTGTTATTTTCACCTGTACCAACCCAAATCGTATGTGGATTATTAGGATCAATAGTTATACAGCCAATAGAGTAGGAGCCTTCGCCATCAAAAATGGGTTCGTATGTAGTTCCCCAGTTTTCTGTTTTCCAAACACCACCAGCTGCTGATGCAACATAGTACGTTCCAGGAATTTTTTCATTGATTGCAATATCTGCAACTCTTCCAGAGGTTAAGGCAGGGCCAACTGCTCTGAATTTAAAAGTAGAAAGCGCGCCACTGTTGAGCTTTGATTCGTCTTTTTTTTCTTCCGACTCTTTTTCTTTTGCAGAAAAGGAATTGAAGCTAATGGCAACGGATAGAATAAGGGCAAAATATTTTTTCATGAAAAAGCGTTTTAATACAAAGTAAGATTACTCAATTTGGAAATTTAATGAGCTAGAAAATTGATAACAGGTCAAATAAAAGTATCGATTTACTCTTCAATTTTCATAACATAAGCATCTGGCTGTAGATTTTTAATTGCAGGCAACATGCTTTCAGCTTCTTGAGCCGATTTATAGGGTCCAACGTAAACTTTATACATTTCACTTCCTCCAGGAAAGTACTTTGGAATCCAATAAATTCCAGCATCATAACCCAAAGCTTCAAGCGTACTGTAATTTGTATTTGCGAGAGGCTTTTTAGAATTAGCGCTAAAAGCAATGATCCAACTGGGGAGTTCAAACTCACCTTTTTTACGGATAATTTTAGTTTTAATGGCCTCTTTTTCTTGATCAGTAGAAGATTTCCCTGAATATTCTTCTTTAGCTTCTTCCATTTCAGACTCCATGTTGTTATCCTTCGAAAGTTCTGTTTCTTTTGAGGATTCAGTTTTGTTATTACCTTCTGATTCTAACTCTTGACCAATAGCTCCTTCTTGAGGTGCTTCAGCTGTACTTTCACTTTCTTCATCAGATGTTTCGTCGCCGCTTATGGCATTTGTAGTCTTTTGTCCAGTAGACTTCGGGCCATCGTCGGTGAAGGAATCATCTAGCTTTTCTATGGATTCTTTTTCCATGATTGAGGTTACAACAGTATACCCAATTGCAATTATTCCAATCAGAAAAAATATTGCGATGAGTATACCTATAAGCTTACTCTTTTTGCTTGTTTTATGTGGATTGTGTTTTTTTGTTTTTGGAGTTACAGGAGGAGGCACAGGTTTGCTTTCGGTTTTCTCTTCCTTAATTTCAGTTTCCTTTTCTAAAGGTTTAGATGTTGATTCAGGGGCCGAATTTGGAATATTCTTCTCAGAGGGTACCGGAGTAACAACTTTAGGTGTTTCAGCATTTGCTGGGGCAGGAGCCGCTGCAGGTTTACTTTCAGGCTCTACTTTTTTTGTAGGAGCAGGCTTTGCTGCAATAGGCTTTTTTGCAGCTGGCTTTGTTATCTTCTTTTTATTATACCCCGGATCTCTATCCCTTCCAGATACCATTTATGTTGCTTTTGAATTAAGCTTGCAAATTAGGCTAATTGAATAAATTAAACAAGATTAATAGACTTATACATTTACTTTTCGTCCTTTCCATTTTGGATTAATCAAAGTAGGTCCAACTATAAGAGTTGATAGATAGATAGGCATTAACAAAGCGGATAAAGCAAATAGACTAAATGAAGTTTTTTCTTCATTGTGAAGACGGTAAGTTTTGATGAAATAATAATCAAGTACAATTTTAAATACTAGGAATACAAGTCCAATTGATAAGTTAAAAACGCAAATGATTAAAGGCATAAACTGCAATATTCCTAGGTAGATCATGACGGATTTATATTTTGGGATTGATACGTTTTTGTTTTTTCCAGCCCAACGTAATCGTTGATGCATAAAATCGGTTAAGCGCTTGGCTCCATGCGTTTTTGCAAAAAGATTACGCGAGTAGGCATATTTTATATTTCTGTTTTTCTGCATAAAATCTTGCAGTAAGAATATATCGTCTCCAGAATCGCCGTTTCGAATGGCCCCAAAAGATGTTATCCAATGGCAATTTCTATACACGAGATTAGCACCATTACAAAGAATCGGAAAACCGTTTCCTGCCATTCCAAACGTTACAAATTGTAAGGCGCTAAATTCAAGTTTTTCGAACCATTGAGCACTACCTTCAATACTAACCGGAAGAACTAATAAGTCAGTGTCTAACTGCACGTTGTGCATTATAGAGTTTAACCAATTCTCTGTTAGAATTGTATCTGCATCAATTTGAATAATAAACTCACTAGTTGCTTCATTATTCGCTTTGAGTAATGCATTTTTTTTACCAGAACCTTCATGCTCTAAAAGGCTTAGGATTGAAGTTTCGAAAGGAAAGTTATCTTCAATGAGGCTTTGTAAGTTGGATAATGAGCCATCATTAGAATGATCGTTTACAAAAATGATTTTGCTTGAATAATCTTCTAAGCGTTGATTTCTTAGCGATTGAATTAGTAAATTAAGGTTGTGTTTTTCATTCCGAATAGGAATTATAATTGTGAAATCTTTGGGTTTATAAATGGTAGGGAAATTGTTCCCTTGAGTAGATTTAATAACATTTCTTACACCTTCATTTAACTTCCAAAGCAATAGGAAGTGCATTGCTATTAAAACAGTAACAAAGAGAATCATTTAGCAATTTTAGATTGATATTTAAGTTGAAGAAGCACTAAACTGCCAAATAAAGCCGGTATTGCTATATTTATTATCCACAATGTAAAAGAAGCCGATATAATACCCAATGTATTGTCTGAAATTCCAGATAAAACAGCGATTGAAACACCTTCCCTTATTCCAAGTTCAGATAAAGCGATGGTTGGCACAATTGCTAGTGTTAGATAAATTATGGGAATATAAATAAGACTAAAAAATCCGTTGAGTTCTACTTCGTAAAAAGTAAGAATGGAAACAAATTGAAGAAAGAAAACAGTGTATCTAACGACACTATTACCAAGTAGCATTGGCAATATTTCTTTTGGTATTTTGACTTTGAGTGCAGGTTGATTTAGGATTTTTTTAAGCCATTTTATTTTGGAGATTAGCTTTAACAATCGTGTAGATCGAGTATAAAACAATAACACTAGAATAGAGAAAGTGGCTAAGATCAATTGCACTAGCGTAACGATGAGATTAGTTTCAAATATTAAATAATTAGGAATAAGTGCAATGAGACTTATTGATCCTATGACTAGCGTTGTTGTAAGTTGCGATAAGCTGCATATTGCATTTGAAAAAATGCCTTGTGTTCTGTGGCCTAATGGAAGCGTCAATACTCGTCCTGCAAATTCTCCAATTCTGTTTGGTGTAAATATTCCAAGAGCAACGCCCGCAAGAACTGATTTGAAAGATGAAATGCGTGAGATTTTGTAGACCCCTTTCAAAGAAATCGACCATTTTTTACTTTCTATGAACCAGTTTAATGGCATTAGAATAAGTACAAAAGCTAACCAAAGAAAATTTCCACCATTATTAAAAATAGAATATTGAAAATCAATAATTTCCTTGGAAGAGTAGTGGTAGAGCGATTTTGATAGGACCCAATAGAATACAGCAAGGACCACTATTATTTTGAATGCAAAAAATACGTATGTGCGATTTGATAAATTCACGTCCTCTTTTAAAATATTATCTTGACCGCTTCAAAAGTATAGCATGAAAAAGTAAATGGAGGATAAAATAATTCTAGGTATGGATCCCGGTACAACGCTCATGGGATATGGAATAGTTCATGTGAAGAGCAAGAAGCTCCACTTGGTCACTATGGGGGTGATACACCTAAATAAGCTTCCAGAGCACTCTGATAAATTAAAAAGAATCTTTGAGAGGACATTGCAGTTAATCGATTCGTATCATCCTGATGAATTCGCAGTTGAAGCACCTTTTTATGGAAAAAATGTGCAATCGATGCTGAAATTAGGAAGGGCTCAAGGAGTATCTATGGCCGCGGCATTATATCGAAATATTCCCATAATGGAATATGCGCCAAGAAAAATAAAGCAATCTATAACAGGAAACGGAAATGCAAGCAAAGAACAGGTGGCTGCGATGCTAAAATCCCTGATGAAAATTGAAGAAATGCCTAAACATTTGGATGCAACAGATGGCTTAGCTGCAGCGGTATGTCATTATTTTCAAGGTGGTGTAAGTAGTGGAGATAAGAAGTATTCGAGTTGGGAATCGTTTGTAAAGAACAACCCTAAAAAAGCACGCTAAAGATTAGCAATAATTTTGGAGGCAATTGATTCAAATTCTTCACTAGTTAAGCTTTTTTTTGGTTGACTGAAGTTCATATCGTTTTCATGGTTTATTGGGATAAGATGTACGTGAGCATGAGGCACTTCAAGCCCAATGACCGCCATGCCTACGCGATTACAGTTAAATGATTTCTTTATAGCCGAGGAAATCGTTTTGCTCAAAGAAAACAATTCAAAATAAGTTTTATCTTCTAAATCAAAAAGTTGATCTACTTCTTTTTTAGGAACAACTAAAACATGTCCTTTTTGGAGAGGGTTAATATCTAAAAAGCTAAAGCAAAACTCATTTTCTGCTATCTTGTAGCATGGAATTTCGTTAGCTATAATTTTTGAAAAAATTGATGACATTATCTAGTAATATCCAATATTTTGAACTTTAATTGTCCTGCAGGGATTAATACCTCTGCTATGTCATCTTTTGCCTTCCCTAAAAGACCTTTTCCAATCGGAGAGTCAACACTAATTTTTCCAGCTTTAAGGTCTTGTTCGTTTTCAGCTACCAAAGTATAGGTCATTTTGGTTTTATTCGCCTGATTTTCTATCGTTACTTTAGATAAAATGCGCACTTTAGAATTATCCATGATACTCTCATCTACAATTCTTGCATTAGATATTAGTTCTTCTAGTTGACTAATTTTAAGTTCAAGCAGCCCTTGAGCTTCTTTAGCAGCATCGTATTCAGCATTTTCAGATAGATCACCTTTATCTCTGGCTTCTGCAATTTGTTCCGAAATACTGGGTCTTTCTACAGTTTTTAACTGGTAAACCTCATTTCGTAATTTTTGCAACCCTTCTTCCGTATAGTAAGCAACTTTTGACATATTACTTGCTTTTAGTATGTGTTATAAATGAAAAAATGGAATCCTAATAAATAGGATTCCATTAATTTAATAGTATTATCTTTTTAAGTATTATAGATTCAAACGTAACCCAAACATATGGTTTCCTCCATATGGATTTGTAAATACATATGAGTAATCAATTGCAATGGAAGTGCCATTTTCATTAATTGGATATACAAAGCTTAATCCAGCAGAAGGTCCCGTATACATTGTTGTTCTATCGCTAGTAGAGAAAATACCCTCTTGATATAATAATCCAACTCTGGCCATAACCATTTCTCTCCAAGCATATTCAGCACCTACCCTCAATTCATCCTTACCGAATGATTTCGAAACAAATGTTCCAGCTGGTGTTATTCTATGTTCTGTTTTGCCACTTTTACCACTTGTATCACTAGCTGCTCCAACATATATGTCATATGCTACGCCCATGTTTAATTCAGCGGGCATTTCAAATGCTTCAGACCTTTGATTAAAGGTGAATTCATTTCCATTAAAATCAGTTTTGACAGAAAGACCATTTCCTTCAAATTTTAGTTTAGGTCCAATATTCCGTAAAGCAATACCAAATTTTAAGTTATCGTCCTTGCCAGTTACATATCGAATTCCAATATCAAAAGCTACACCTTGTGTTTTGACGTCCGTAATAGCTTCTGAAATCACTTTAACTGCTACACCAGCATAAATACTATTCGAGAATGCTCTTGCATATGCAAGATTCAAATTAAGGAATTGCGGAGCATAAACTCCAATTCCACCTTCGGGATTGTCTTCAGTTGTGACATTAATATCTCCAAAAGCCATATTCATTATTGAAAATCCAATCACATTTCCTTCCCCTACTTTTTGAGCAAGGCCAAAAGTATTAATGTTTGAAGCACCACCCATAAATCTTGAAAATCCATATTGAATTTCCGTTTTCGGAGTAAATGCTAACCCCGAAATATTAGAAGCTATTGACTCAAGTCCAATTACAGAAGTAGAATTAGCATTTGCAAATCCAGAACTCCGAGTCCAAGGATTAATAGATAATTCATTGGCCCCATTCTGTCCAATTCGGTCTTTATTACCTGCAAAAGCTGCACTTGATAATAACAAACCAAAAAACATTAGTAGCAATAAAGTTTTATTATGTCTATATCTCATCATATTTCGATTATTCTCCCTAAACAATAATTCTAAAAGTTATCTAAATCAATGGGTCTCATTACAGCCATCCATTTAAGGATAGTTTCTCCGATTCCTGGTGCATCAATGTGGTATATGTACATTCCCGATGCAATTGGAACTCTCGATTGATTTTTAAGGTCCCATTCTAAGAAAGTTATTGTATCGTCATCTTTCTCTAAAGTTCTTACCAGTGTTCCGTTAATGGTATAAATACGAACGGTAACAGTTTGAGGCCCAGCATTGTCTTGCGCTATATCATAAATCTCATTACTGGATAACCCTTCTGATTTTCCGTAGTGATTGAACAAAGCATCTTGAGCAGTCAATAAATTTGACGTTAAAAGAAAAGCAACTATGAAAGCTAGAATCCTCATTGGTGAGATTAAAGTATTATAAAACCAACTCCTAGAAGCTGAATAAAATCAGAAATTGATTTTTAATAAATAATCGGTTGATTTATGGAAGTAAGTGGAAATTACTTTGGGCGTTTGTAAACTGGCACCGTGCTGCAAGGCTCTCCATACATGAGAGACTTAGCAAAGGGTTGTAACTTATTTGTAATTTCAACCCACGCAGCTTCAGAAACGGTTCTATCTCCGCAGCCTTTTATTACAATTCTTGTATCTTGATATTCATTAGAATTGATCGATCGAATAGCTTGCAATAACAGCTGCTGTTCTACCTCTTGCTTACTTCCAAAATGAATCGTTACTGCAAATTCTTGCAATGCAGAACTCAATAACATGTATGCCCAACTTGGAATAATTGCATCAACCGAACAGGTCAGTGCTACATGCTTATTTTGATAAGTCGACCAATCGTTTTCTTTAATAAAAGCTCTGAAATCTTTTTCTTTTAACGCAATTTCTTGCCAAAGATTTTGGGCAATATCGTACTCAATTATTTCTTCGATTGGAAAAAAATCGGCCATATCTAGCTGAATTAAGCCAGATTTTGCAACTTTATTTATTATTTCGTTATTCATAATTTTTCTCCCGCGGAATACGCAAATCTCGCAGATTTTTCCGCATATTAAGTTTTGTATGGATATTCAAATCTGCACGTATCTGCAAGAATTGCGGGCAATAAATCACATAAAACCTAATTCCAATTGAGCTTCTTCAGACATCATATCTTTTTCCCAAGCAGGCTCAAAAGTGATAGTCACTTTAGCATCGCTTACAATTTGAATTCCTTTTATTTTTTCTTCCACCTCAGCCGGCAAACTCTCTGCAACTGGGCAACTTGGCGATGTTAAGGTCATTAAAACATCTACTTGTGCAGTATCGCTAACAGCAATATCATAGATCAATCCTAACTCATAAATATCCACCGGAATTTCTGGGTCAAAAATCGTTTTTACCACCTCAATTACTGTATTCTCAATTACTTTTTTATCCATCTTAAATTGCTTTTGCTGAATAAGCTAAGGCGTATGTTTTTATTTTTTTAATCATTGATACCAATCCGTTTGAGCGTGTTGGTGAGAGGTGTTCTTTCAATCCAATTTTATCTACAAAATATAAATCTGATTTCAGAATTTCATCTGCTGTTGAATTACTCAAAACACGAACAACCATCCCTACAATTCCTTTGGTAATAATAGCATCAGAATCTGCTTGGAAGTGCAAAGTTTCTTTTTCTTTAGAAGGAATCAACCACACTCTACTTTGGCATCCTCTAACTAAATAATCTTCAGATTTATCCGCTTCAGCAATTCCTTCAACGTCCTTACCCAAATCAATGATGTACTCATACTTTTCCATCCAGTCATCGAACATGGTGAATTCCTCAATAAGTTCGTCTTGTCTTTCGTTAATCGTCATACTTTTTTCCCGCGGATAGCGCCAATTGCGCAGATTTCACCGCAGATTCTTTATTTAATATGTCTATTTCAACTTGAATCATTCCTTTAACCCATTTACCTTTCTAAAAATACCATCCTTAATATTATTCTCATTAAAGTTTACCAGAATACCTAGTTGCAAATTTGTCAATTTTAAATAGGTTAGAACTTGTTTATGGTGAACATCCATTACAACTTCAACTGATTTTAATTCAATTAAAACTTTATCCTCTACCAATAAATCAAGCCTGTAACCTAAATCCAACTTTTCGCCTTTTTACTTAACAGGCACAGGAACTTCTTTTCTAACATTTAACTCTCGTTCTAATAACTCAAACATCAACGCCGCTTGATAAACAGACTCAAGCAGGCCGGGCCCAAGCTCATTGTATACATCGAAAATTGCTCCTCTAATTTCATATGATATTTCGTTCTCAGTCATCTGCGATTTTCTGCGAAATCAGCGGGCAACTAATTGAACATTTTTTTGACTCTTAATAATCCTTCATACAAAGCATCAATCTCTTCTTTGGTGTTGTAAAAAGCGAATGATGCTCTTACAGTTCCTGGAATACCAAACTTGGTCATAATTGGCTCTGTACAATGGTGACCCGTTCTTACCGCTATTCCTAATTTATCTAAAATAGTTCCTGTGTCGTATGGATGAATTCCATTCAATAAAAATGAAATTACGGAAGCCTTATGCTTTGAGGTTCCATAAATGGTAAGACCCTCAATTTGACTCAGCTTTTCCGTTCCATATTCAAGCAGCTCTTGCTCATAATCGGCAATAGCATCAAAACCAATTTGGTTTGCGTAATCAATTGCAGATTTTAACCCTAAAACACCGGCAATATTTGGTGTACCTGCTTCGAACTTAAATGGCAATTCGTTGTAAGTAGTTTTCTCAAAAGACACCGACTTAATCATGTCTCCACCACCTTGATAAGGACGTAGTTTATTCAACCATTCTTCTTTTCCATACAAAACACCAATGCCTGTAGGGCCGAACAACTTATGTCCAGAAAATGCATAAAACTCACAATCTAAGCGCTGGACATCAACTGCCATGTGAGGTACCGCTTGAGCACCATCTAATAAAACAGGAATTCCTTTTGAGTGCGCGGCTGCTATAACTTCTTGAACAGGATTTATTGTTCCTAAAGCATTAGAAATATGATTTACCGCAACCAATTTTGTCCGATCAGAAAGTAGGCTATGAAAAGTCTCCATTTCCCATTCACCTGAATTAGTAATAGGAATAACCTTGAGTATTGCACCAGATTGTTCACATGCCATTTGCCAAGGCACAATATTGGAATGATGTTCTAATTCAGATACAATGACCTCATCTCCTGCAGTTAAAAAATCTCTAGAAAATCCGTTTGCTACCAAATTGATTCCGTCCGTAGTCCCTTTCGTAAAAATGATCTCATGATCGTAAGACGCGTTAAGGTGGCTTTGCACTGTTTTTCTTGCTAACTCATATTCCTCGGTAGCAGCAGCCGATAGTGAATGAACTCCTCTATGAATATTGGAGTGCTCATTGGAGTAATAATCAGCAACTCTATCAATTACCACTTTTGGCTTTTGAGTAGAAGCTGCATTGTCAAAATAAACCAAAGGTTTGCCGTTCACTTCTTGGTGAAGCACAGGAAAGTCCTTTCTTATTTGCTCTATGTTCAACTCTGTTTTTACCACTGTTAAACCTTAAATTTTTCGTCGATTAAGTCCTCAATGTGCGTTCTAAAGGACTCTAATTTTATTTCTTCTAAAACCTCGAAAACAAATGCTCTGATCATCATTTTCTTTGCGCTAATTTCACTTACACCTCTAGTTCGTAAATAAAAAACGGCTTCTTCATCCAATTGCCCAGTAGTTGAACCGTGCGAGCATAAAACGTCATCTGCGTATATCTCTAATTCTGGTTTTGAGTTGATGGTTGCATCGTCGCTCAACAAAATATTTTGATTGCTTTGAAAAGCATTAATCTTTTGAGCGTCAGGCTGAACCATTACTTTTCCGTTAAAAACCGCAGTTGCTTTATCGTCGATAATGCCTTTGTAGTTTTCGCTAGAATTACAATTCGGAGCAATGTGATCAACATAAGTATGATTGTCAAAATGCTCTGAACCAGAAGCTAAATAAACTCCATTTAATTTGGTTTCGCAATTCTCTCCTTCAACAGCAATATTCAAATTGTTTCTCAGGATTTTACCTTCCAAACAAATGGTATGAATTGCAAATCGACTATCTCTTTTTTGCTGAACCGTAGTTGTATTCACCAAGAAATTTTCATCTCCACCTTGTTGCAACTGATGAATGTTCAATTCGGCATTTTGCGCAACTTTCATTTCAGAAACTACGTTCCAGAAATTACCGGTATTTCCATGGTTTTGAAAATTCAAAATGAATTGTGCTGAGGCATTTTTAGCCACTTTAATTTCAACTCTGGGTTGAGCTTGTAAGTTACTTGCACTATTTGCAAAATTCAACTGTAGCGCTTTTTCCATAACTACTCCAGAATCAACCGTAATCTTGATACCGGAAGTAAAATATGCAGTATTTAATGCCGCAAAAAACTCATGCTGATACTCAATTAAAGAAGTATTAACCTGCTCAAGTGGAGTAATAGAAACTCCCTCTGGTAACTCCCCAATCAACTCTCTAAAAAAACCATTGATACAGTTTAAATGAGCTGCGTCTTCATTAATAGATTCAATAGCAATATCCTCAGTTGATTCTTCTAAAGAAAACCTACTGTTTTGGATTTTTGTCAATCGTGTGTATTTCCAATACTCGTCTCGAGTAGAGGGAAAATCAAGATTGTGCAATGCTTTTTGGGCAGCAATACTTTCTCCCGATAGGCCTTCTGAAACTCTGAATTGCTCTAAAAACAATTCTTTTTTGTCAATTACAGCTTCCATTAAACCAATTCTTTTGTCAACCAATCGTAACCTTTTTCTTCCAGTTCTAGTGCCAATTCTTTTCCTCCAGTTTTCACAATTTGGCCTTGATACAATACATGCACAAAATCAGGAACTATATAATCTAACAAGCGCTGGTAGTGTGTAATTACCACTGTTGCATTTTCTTTAGTTTTCAAACGATTAACCCCGTTTGCAACAATCCGCAATGCATCGATATCTAATCCTGAATCGGTTTCATCTAGAATTGCCAACTTAGGCTCCAGCATTGCCATTTGGAAAATCTCGTTTCTTTTCTTTTCTCCACCAGAGAATCCTTCGTTAACCGAACGACTAGCCAAATTGTCTTTCAATTCAACCAATTCTTTTTTCTCTTTTACTCTTTTCAAGAATTCTTTAGCAGCCATTTTCTCTTCGCCTTTATAAGCTCTGATTTCATTGATTGCCGTTTTCAAGAAATTGATATTGCTTACTCCTGGAATTTCAACTGGATATTGAAAAGCTAAGAATAACCCTTCTGCAGCTCGTTCTTCTGGAGCTAAATCCAACATGTCTTTTCCGTCAAAATCTACTGTTCCACTATCGACAATATAGTCTTCTCTACCTGCTAATACTGAAGCTAGAGTACTTTTTCCAGAACCATTTGGCCCCATGATAGCATGCACTTCACCAGCTTTTACTTCTAAGTTTAAGCCTCTCAGGATTTCTTTTCCTTCTACACTTACTTTAAGGTCTTTTATTGATAACATAGCTTTTATTTATCTCCCGCAGGTTTCGCTGATTTCGCAGATTCAACCCGCAGATTTTTATTTTTCACAGTAAACTATTTACTTGAGAATTGATCGTCTTTGTTTTTAAATAAAATATTGAAGGTGGTAAGGCTGCCATAACTCCGTGTTATATACTGCTGCATGTGCACCTTGTCTTCGTCCGATAACTTATCGTGACTGTTTAAATTTTGTTCTAGTACTCTTAATCTATCGCGCACCATCACTATTTTGTGAAAGAATTGCTCGATAGGAATTTCTTTTGATTGCAAATCAGGATTTCCAGGATTAAGCACCATAGTTCCACCTTCCCACTTTTCGCCCAATTCAACGATTTCACTTATGCCATTGAATTCTTCTAAAACGTTCTTCAGCAATCCAACGATTTCATCTACCGATTTTCCATCAGCAGTCGGAGCTTCTAAATCCCCTTCTTCAAGAATCTCGAATTCCTCGGTCAATCTTGAGAAATCCATTTTTCCAGAACGTTCGAATATCACAGTAAAACCAGTAATACCACTAGCAGTAATTACTCCTTCTCCGTAGCGTTCGTGATCGACTTTTGTTCCTGTTTTAATATCCATAATACTTTCCCGCAGATTCCGCTGATTGTGCAGATAAAACCGCAGATTTTTTTCTTTTCCTCTTAAACTTCTAATTCAACATTCAAAACTTACAATTCATCATTCGAGCGCAGCGAGTCTATCCTACAGAACCCTCTAAAGAGATATCCAATAATTTTTGAGCTTCCACTGCAAATTCCATTGGTAATTGATTCAAAACATCCTTACAATAACCGTTTACAATTAAACCAATTGCTTTCTCAGTATCGATTCCACGTTGGTTGCAGTAAAAGATTTGGTCTTCACCAATCTTAGAAGTGGTAGCCTCATGCTCCACTTTTGATGATTTATTTGAAGTTTCTATGTAAGGAAAAGTATGTGCACCGCAAGTATCTCCCAAAAGCAATGAATCACATTGTGAGAAGTTACGCGCATTGGTTGCGCTCTTATTTATCTTCACCAACCCACGATAAGAGTTGTTACTTTTTCCTGCAGAAATTCCTTTTGAGATGATCGTCGACTTGGTGTTTCTACCAATGTGAACCATCTTCGTTCCTGTATCGGCTTGCTGGTAATTATTGGTTACTGCAACACTATAAAACTCTCCTACAGAATAATCACCTTTCAATACACAACTTGGATATTTCCAAGTAACTGCTGAACCTGTTTCAACTTGAGTCCAAGAAATCTTTGAATGATCACCTTCGCAAAGCCCACGCTTGGTAACGAAGTTAAAAACACCTCCTATACCTTCAGCATTTCCTGGGTACCAGTTCTGAACGGTAGAATATTTAACCTCAGCACCTTTGTGCGCTACAATTTCTACAACTGCAGCGTGCAACTGATTCTCATCGCGCATTGGAGCTGTACAACCTTCTAGGTAACTTACGTAACTATCTTCATCGGCTATGATCAACGTTCTTTCGAACTGACCCGTATTTGCTTCGTTAATTCTGAAATAGGTAGACAATTCCATTGGGCATCTGATGCCTTTAGGAATGTAACAAAACGAACCATCTGTAAATACAGCAGAATTCAAAGCAGCATAGTAGTTATCGTTTATTGGAACTACAGAGGCCATGTACTGTTGCACCAAATCGGGATGATTCTTAACTGCCTCAGAAAATGAGCAGAAAATAATTCCCTTTTCAGCCAATGTTTCTTTAAATGTTGTTGCTACAGAAACTGAGTCCATAACAATATCAACAGCTACGTTAGTCAGACGCTTTTGCTCATCGATCGATATTCCTAGTTTTTTGAAAGTATCCAACAATTCTGGATCAACCTCATCTAAGCTATCTAACTTCTTCTTTGGCTTTGGAGCTGCATAAAAAATAAGCTCTTGTAAATTCGGTTTAGGGTATTCAACATGGGCCCAATCTGGCTCTTCTAAAGAGAAAAACTTTTCAAGTGCTTTTAATCGAAAATCGAGAAGCCACTTAGGCTCGTTTTTCTTTGCCGAAATAAATCGAATGATATCTGCATTCAATCCTTTTGGGGCATTGTCAGACTCAATATTGGTGGTAAATCCATATTTGTATTCTGACTTTATGTGTTCGTCAAGCGCTACGTCTTGTTGTGCTAATTTATCTGCCATTTAGTAACGGTTTAAAATTGAATAAAATGAACCCCTTCCGCCTGCGGCACCTTCCCCGTTGGGAAGGACAAAACGAATGAGCCCCGTAATTGCGAGATGAGTTTTTTTAATGAGTATAACGCCGAAATCGAACATTTAAACAAATATTAAATTGAGAAACTTTCACCACAACCACAAGTACGCGAAGCGTTAGGATTGTTAAAAGCAAAACCTTTACCGTTAAGACCACCGCTGTATTCCAAAACAGTTCCTGCTAAATACAAGAAACTCTTTTTGCTTACCGCTATCTTAATGCCTTGATCTTCAAAAATTTTATCGTCTTCTTTAGATTCGGTTTCAAAATCCATTTGGTAGGTGAGGCCACTGCAACCGCCACCTTCAACACCAACACGAATTACGGCATTTTGAGGAATCTTATCTTCTGCCATAAGGCGGAGGACTTCTTCTTTTGCTTCTGCTGATACTTTTATCATAATTATAAAACAATTAGGCAAACTACTTAGTCCGCATGATTGCAAAGTTATTTAGATTAGTTCTAAATAAAAAGAAAATAGGTTAATAATATACCTACTATTAGGTAGGAACTAAATCATCTAAAAATAAAATCCCAACTATTGATTTTGGCTCAGGTCGTTTATATGTAACCTAAAAATATATAACTATGAAGTCGATAAGAAAAATTACCCTAAGCCTATTAGTATTAATGTCCATCACAGTTCTTTCCTGTAAAAAAGAGGGCTGTACTGATTCAACAGCAACTAATTACAATTCGAAAGCAAAAAAAGATAACGGCACTTGTTTGTATCCGACGAAAACTGATCCTGATGATCCTATAGACCCTGTTGATCCTACCGACCCAATTAATCCAAAAGACTCAACCGATAAGGAAAACGTCATAACAGAGACTTTTGCATCTCTTGATGCTTTTAGAAAAGCTAACGCAATACCATTCGAGACGTTTAGCTTCGATGCATCTGTAGGTGGAAATTTTAATACTACAAAAGGTATGATAATAAAAGTTTCTCCAAATTCACTTGTCGACTACTCAGGAAATGCAGCTGTTGGAAACATTGTAGTACGTATAAAAGAAATTTACAGCAAATGGGATATTATTACTTCTGAAGTATATACGGAATCGTATGGAATTCCTTTAGAATCAGGTGGCGAGTTTTTTATAGATGCCAAAGCCAATGGAGCTCCTTTAAAAGTGGCGCCAGGTAAATCCTTAGCGATTTCAATGCCTGCACAATCTACAACGGCAGGAATGCAACTTCTTACTGGTGGACAAAGTGCAGATACCACCGCAAGATGGACACCTGTAGATTCAACGGATACCACTTCTCGTTTTAATTACCCACCACCTTCACCCCCATCGCTTTATGAAATAAAACTTGGGATTTTAGGCTGGATAAACATTGATCGATACTTACATAATGGCCAAACTGTTACCTGTGAGTTTGAGGTTACAAATCTTCCTAAACTAGATCCAAGAAATACAAGATTTGTTGGAATAGTGAAAGGTGTTCATTCTGTTTACCAAGGAGGAGCTCAGTACTCAGAAGCAGGAGGAAAAGCTAGAATAACTGCCAACAGAATAATACCATCGCTGCCCTCATTGCATTTGGTTTATACTATTTCAGATAGTAAACTGTATTTTGTTTTGTTAGAAGATGCACCAAATCCAAATGCATTAAATTCTATATTTATGAAACAGATTACTAGCTCAGATTTAAATGAAATAATCAATGATCTAAAATAAGTTGAAGAGTTAATTCAAAATTTTCAATAATTTTTAAAAGGGCGAAATGACGACAGAATTTAAGGTTGTCTTTTCTCTCTTTTTTTAGCGTTCAAGAAATGTGTGAAAAGCGTTATAACAAAGCGCTAACAATAAAGCAAATCAGCTTGAGACGTGGGTTCTTAATTTTCAACCTATACTCCTTTTTAGAGCAGTTCTTGAAAAAGCGAATCTTTAAAACGAGCTAAGCTTATTTAATGCGGCAATCTATTTTTGACTAAGCCGTATGTAAACGTCCCAATAGTTGCTCCAATTATGGCTAAAATCATTATGGAATAACCCGCACCCGTTAATGCAAACAATGGAGCTGGACAAGCACCCGTAAGCGCCCAGCCCAACCCAAAACAAATTCCTCCAACAAGGTTTCCAACTTTCTTAAGTGGCTTTGGTTTCAAAACTATTGGCTCTCCATCGATCGACTTTAGGTTGAATTTTTTAATGATTTGTATGGAAATAGCACCCACAACAATGGCACTACCAATTACACCATACATGTGAAAAGAATCGAACAAAAACATTTCTTGAATACGGAACCAAGAAACAACCTCAGCTTTTATCAAAAGAATCCCGAAGCTAATACCGAGTAATAAAAATTTTGCGTACTTCATTTTTCTATAGTGATAAAATGGTTGGGAGCATAAAATAGGTCATAAACAAACCTCCAATAAAAAATCCAATGACAGCAATGAGCGAAGCCAACTGAAACAAAGACAGCCCCATTATAGCATGGCCTGATGTGCAGCCTCCTGCATAACGAGCACCAAACCCGACAAAAAAGCCACCCACGATGGCAATTATAAATAAGCGAAGCGTAAAAACATCATCCCAGTTAAAAACCTCTTGAGGCAATAGCGAGCTTAAATCTGTTATTCCCATACTAGACAGGCGCTCGACTGTCGCTTCACCCAATACAATCGGACTTCCATCAGTCATAAAGTTTCCTGCTACGATTCCTCCGATGAGTATTCCTGCTAGAAAAACTAGGTTCCAAATGTCGTTTTTCCAGTCATTTTTTCGATACAAGTCTACATTTAAAGGAACGCACATTGAACACATTGATCGCAATGTTGAAGACACGCCAAAAGATTTGTTTCCAATGTATAACATGGCTGGAACCATCAAACCAATAAGAGGGCCTGAAACGTACCAAGGCCATGAAGAAAATATAAAATCCATGCGTACTTATTTTGAGCGCGAATAAAGAAAACCTTTTCCTTATTTCTTGCCATAATTGTTACAAAGACGTTAAATACAACTAACACGCTTGGTGCATTTTAGAACACTCAACTGCCAAATTTGTTTCAGATCCTTCTTATAAGAAAAGCAGGCTTAAACTGTTTAGCAAAAACACAATCAAAACGTATTAAGAATGAACGATTTAACTATTATCTTGTCCTGTAAGTATGGTAAACAAAAGACAAAAAGTAAGAGTATATTTAAAAAAGCTAGGAGTTGTAATCGCTAGCGTAACTGTAATTTCCATTTTCTTTTTGCTGGCCTTCTAATTTTAGGAACTAAATATCTATTGATTACAAGCCCTCAATTTTCCTTTTCCTAGTCTAAATGGTGTCCCAAAAAATTTATTTAGCAAATTATTAAAGGTCTATAAGTTATACCCAATCGTAGGTATTGCTAAATTGAGGAATGCAATGCACATTTGCACCTGTAATGATTTTAACCGAAGCGCCTTTTGGCAGACACCTCATTTTAACTCAAGTGCTAGATGCTGATCTAGAAATTAAGTTATTGGAATTAGGCTTTGATACACAAACCAAATTCAGCGTGCTGCGTCAAGCTCCCTTTAATGGACCATTAACGCTTAGAAACGAAAAAACTCAAATCATTTTACGAGGTGAAGATGCCCAGATGATTGAAGTTTCAATAGTCTAGCCCATGGAAGTTGTTTTAACAGGAAACCCCAATTGTGGCAAAACTTCATTGTTCAATCGATTGACTGGATTGAATCAACAAGTAGGAAACTATCCTGGAATTACGGTTAGCAAGAAAGTAGGATCAATTGCAATTGGAAGCAGGCAAAGTAAGATAAATGACCTTCCTGGAATTTACAGTTTGTATGCTGGTAGCGAAGATGAAGTTATCGCAGTAAATGCATTATTGGATTTCCAAAAGCAAGAAAAACCACCGCTTACGCTGTGTATGGTCGACATACAAAACCCGCATAAGAATTTACTGCTGCTTTCACAAATTATTGAACTTGGTCTTCCTGTAATTGGGGTTTTTAACTACCGCAAAAAAACAACCGATGCAGAAGTCGATAATTGGATTGCGAAATTAGAAGCTAAATACAAAATTCCTTTTCGGGCTGTAAATGCAAGCTCTGGTGAAGGTGTAAATGAATTAAAGCAAACGTTAGAGAAAAGCTTCGGTGAACAAGCGCAACTGGGTCAAAAAAATGAAACAATTGCGGCATTTACTTCTTGGATAACAGACGCAAATGCCACTACCGGTAGTGGGTTGGTTTTAAAAATCACTAAGGATTTACGCGCAAGATTAGAAGATATAGATCGTAGTTTTCCATTGCAATCCAATCAGGAAATTGAGGATAAAAACTCATCCAAAGACTCTGATAACAAAACCTCAAATCTTGACCAATTGCTCATGCATAAATTCTGGGGTTATATCATCTTCGGGATTCTGCTTATCCTTATTTTCCAAGCAGTTTTTACTTGGTCGGCATACCCTATGGGTTGGATAGAAGATGGATTTGGCGTTTTATCCAGCGTTTTTCAAAACAACCTGCCCTCTAACTTCTTTACTAATGCTATTAGCGACGGCATTATACCGGGACTTGCCGGTGTCTTGGTTTTTGTACCTCAAATCACATTTTTGTTTCTGTTTATCGCCCTCTTTGAAGAATCGGGCTATATGACTCGTGTGGTTTATCTAATGGATAGACTTGTTCGTCCTTTTGGACTTTCGGGCAGAAGCGTTGTTCCGCTTATATCGGGATATGCCTGTGCAATACCTGCAATTATGGCTGCACGAACCATAAAACATCCAAGAGAAAAGCTCATTACCATGCTGGTCGTTCCATTCATGACCTGTTCGGCACGAATTCCGGTTTACACCACACTTATTGCTTTAATGGTATCTTCAGAAGCCACTGTTGGCATATTCAATACGCAAGGTCTAGTGCTGTTTGCGCTTTATTTGTTTGGAGCATTCATGTCTTTTTTAACCGCGTTGGCTGCTAATACAGTTATGAAAAATAAAGGCCGGTCCTTACTCATTATGGAATTGCCGAATTACAAGGTTCCGAGTTTCAAAAACGTACTAATTACGATTTACGAAAAGAGCAAATCCTTTGTGCTTCAAGCTGGTAAAATAATTTTACTGATTTCAATTGTGCTTTATTTATTATCTAATATCGGTTTTAACGAAACCTTTTCTAAAATTGAAGCCAATGAACCCGAATTTGTAGCTCAGTTTACTCCAAATGAACTGGCTCAGATTAAGCTAGAAAATAGTCTCATTGGCCAAATGGGTAAGTTTATCGAGCCTGCTATAAGACCTTTAGGCTACGACTGGAAAATTGGAATTTCGTTAATTACTTCATTTGCTGCCAGAGAAGTTTTTGTTGGCACCATGAGTACGATTTATGCGCTAGAAGATGCTGGCGATGACACCAGTTCTATCGTTGAAAAAATGCAATCGGATAAAGATGAATCTGGCAATCCTCGATACGGACTAGCTGTAGTACTTTCTTTGTTGGTGTTTTACGCTTTGGCTATGCAATGCTTGAGCACTGTGGCGGTAATGCGCAAAGAAACTGGAGGTTGGAAATGGCCAAGTATTCAGTTTGTAGTTTCTACTGGAAGCGCCTATTTATTAGCACTTATAGTGTATCAAGCGCTCAGCTAAATCCTTCGTTTTTTGATTACTTTGTTTCTTTAAATCATAACCCCTATAACGCAAACGTCATCAACTTGCTCTAAATAGTTTCTCCACTGTTCAAATACCTCATCTAGAATTTTTTGCTGGTTCTGATTAGGCTCTTGCATTACTTCAGAAAGTAGTGCTTTAATGCAGTTTATATCCCCTAACGAATATATGTAAATCAAAATTTTAGTTAGATTTTGTTCACTTAAATCAAAAACAGTACACCCCATTTGTCGTTTCAATAGAAGATACTTTAAATAATATTTGGCAGAACTCTTCAGGTTGCTCCTTCTATTACTTTTGCAAACGCAAACTTGACGGAAATGATTGAACAAAATTCAGAACGCACAGAATTAGAAAATTTAGGTGAATTTGGACTTATAGACCATTTAACTAAGGATCTTGAGAACAAACAGGCAACCACCAAAATTGGTGTGGGTGATGATGCCGCAGTTATAGATGCTGGAGATAAATACTTGCTTGTTTCTACGGATATGCTAATGGAGGGTGTTCACTTCGATTTGAGTTATGCACCATTAAAGCATTTGGGGTACAAATCAGTGATCGTAAACCTTTCTGACATTTATGCTATGAACGGAAAGGCTACTCAAATTACCATTTCGATAGCCGTAAGTAATCGTTTTTCTCTTGAAGCAATAGATGCTTTTTATGAAGGCGCAAAGCTTGCTGCCGAAATTTATGGCGTTGATATAATTGGTGGTGATACTACCTCCTCTCTTGCTGGTTTTTGCATTTCTATTACCGCAATTGGAGAGGTAGAAAAAGACAAATTGGCCACTCGATCTGGTGCCCAAGAAAACGACTTGATCTGCGTTACTGGTGATTTAGGCGCTGCGTACGTAGGATTGCAACTGTTAGAAAGAGAGAAATCTATCTTCAAAGAAGACGATAAAGTTCAGCCTGATTTTTCTGGCAAAGACTATTTATTAGAGCGTCAATTAAAACCAGAAGCTAAAAAAGGTCTTAAAAAAATGTTGGAAAATGCTGGAGTTGTGCCAACTTCTATGATAGATGTGTCGGATGGATTAGCATCAGAGCTTATGCATTTGGGAAAAAACTCCGATAAAGGAATGACCATCTACGAAGACAAATTACCGATTGACCCATTGACCGTTTCTACATCGGAAGAATTGGGATTAGACCCAACAATTTCAGCCCTGAATGGTGGCGAGGATTATGAATTGCTTTTTACGGTAAAACAAGCCGACTTTGAGCACGTAAAAGCCCTTGACGGAGTTTCAATTATTGGTCACGTAACAGAATTAAGCACTGGATTTAATATGGTGGGTAAAGGCGAAAACATTATTAAACTGACTGCGCAAGGTTGGAACGCTTTTACAAATTAACAATGCCTTGTAAATCAGCGATTTAATACTTAAGTTTTTTTATTAAAAATTGTGGGTTTTATGTAGCAATACATCTAAAAAACCTGCATAATCTTGCAAAAAATTTAGGGCTATGAGCGTGCAAGAAATTCTATCGGTTACGTTAATTCTTTTTTCAGTTATTGACATTGTCGGATCCATTCCAATTGTGATTGATTTGCGTAAAAAGGAGGGCGAAATTCAGTCCTTAAAAGCAACCATTGTTTCGGGTATTTTAATGATTGTTTTCCTGTACGTGGGAGCAAGTATTCTTAAGCTATTTGGGCTCGATCAACATTCATTTGCCATTGCCGGAGCAATTATTATGTTTTTTATTGCTGTTGAAATGATATTGGGAATAACCCTCTTTAAAGCAGAACAAGCAGCCAAAGGAATAGGCTCTATAGTGCCTCTAGCATTTCCGCTAATTGCTGGGGCCGGAACACTAACTACAATACTGTCATTGCGGGCGGTGTATGAACCTAGCAATATTCTAATTGGAATTATCCTCAACCTCATTATCATATTCGCAGTGCTAAAATCAACCAATTTTTTGGAGCGAAAAATTGGGCCCGGCGGATTTATGGTGCTACGCAGAGTTTTTGGAATAATCCTATTAGCAATTTCAGTTAAAATCTTTAAGGAAAATATTTTACTCACTTTTATTGAGTTTCAGTCTACAATTTCATTATAACTTGCTATAATTAACTACTTTAGACAACAAATTAAAAAACTCTACTCATGAAAGTACTCAAAATTATTATTGGAATAGTTGTGCTTGTTATAGCACTGGGCCTTGGTTACCTGGCTATGTTACCATCTACTTACACTATTGATAGAACCGTTACCATTGAGGCACCGCAAGAATTGGTTATGCAACACTTGGCAAATTTTTCTGAATGGGATAATTGGAGCCCTTGGAAGGCAAAAGACCCTGATGCTAAATACACTTACGAAGGCGAAGATGGAGCTATCGGCTCTAAAATGAGCTGGGTTACTAGCCTTCCTCCAGACGATGAAAACCAAATTGGTGAAGGAGGAATGACACTCAATGAACTAACGGCTGATAAAGCAACCTTTGAGCTCTGGTTTGTGAAGCCTTGGGAAATGACTTCCAAAAACGGATTTGATGTATCCAGCGTTGATGGGCAAACAACCGTTCGATGGTACGATACTGGAGAGCTTTCCTTCTTTGCTCGACCAGTTGGAAAAATGATGGACAGCATAGTTGGGCCAGATTTTGAAAGTGGACTTGCAGACTTAAAGACTTTGGTAGAAAAACGTGCCGAAACAATGAAGACAAGCTACACTGTTGAAAAAGTATCAGTTGAAGCAAAGCCCTATTATTCAATGATAGACAGCATTGCTAAAGAAGAAATTGAAAACAGCACTGGAAAAATGATGGGCGCTTTAATGGCTTTTACCAGCTCAAACGGAATAGAACCCGATGGCGCACCGTTCACTATTTACCATGCTTGGGATGGAAAAACGGCTAAAATGGAATGTGGCATTCCAGTAGCCGATAATTCTAATGCGAGCACCGATGGTATTTTGAGTGGAGCAACCTACGCAGGTGCTGCGCTTAAAACAATACTATTAGGAAGCTACGATAATGGCGAGGAGCCCCACAACGCAATTGCAGATTACGCCAAAGAAAATGACATTGAAATTACCGGTGTTCCTTGGGAAGTATATTTGGTGGGTCCAGGAACAGAGGAAGATCCAACTAAATGGGTTACTGAAATTTATTACCCAATAAACTAAAAGAAACTTATTTGTGTAAAAGCCTCTATTTCTCGAAATAGGGGCTTTATATTTTCAATCCAACCATTAATGTGACAGGTCATGCTGATACTTGTGCTGAATTTAATTCAGTATTTTCATCATCGCACTACTCTTTATGAACGAGATTCTGAAACAAGTTTAGAATGACACTAGCACAGAATACCATGTAAAAGAATTAAAAAGTTACTTTCTTTACCAGAATGAATTTACCATCTCCTATTCAAAAATTAGAAAGTGAATTGCTTTCCGAAAAGCAGATTGAATTATGGATAAAACGCGATGACCTTATCCATCCCGCCATTTCAGGAAACAAATGGAGAAAACTGAAGTGGAATATCGAAAAAGCCAAAGACAATAAAAAGTCGACAGTGCTCACTTTTGGGGGTGCTTTTTCCAACCACATTGCAGCAACGGCGTTTGCATGCAAACAAGCAGGTCTAAAGTCGATTGGGGTTATTCGTGGTGAGAAAGTAGAACCACTCAATGCCACCCTTGTAAAAGCGCAAAAAGACGGCATGCAATTGCATTTCGTATCTAGAGCAGCTTACGTACTCAAAAAAGACGACGATTTCATTCTTGGTTTGCGTAACCAATTTGGAAACTTTCATTTGGTGCCAGAAGGTGGAGCTAATTATTATGGAGTAATGGGATGTATGGAAATTGCAAAAGAACTCGATGTTCAACCTGATTTTTTCGCTACTTCGGCCGGAACTGGAACTACAGCAACAGGGCTTTTACTTTCTGCAACCCAACATCAAAAAGTGATGGTTTTCTCAGGATTAAAAGGTGGGGAATTCCTTAAAGATGATATAAAACATCTCATAAACTACACTACCTATAATTCGGAAGATACCGACGATATTCTGCAACACCTCAACCTAATTACCGACTACCATTTTGGAGGTTTTGCCAAAATAACTCCGGAGTTAGTCGAGTTTGCAAATGCATTTTACCGACAATTTCAAATTCCACTAGACCTCATCTACACCTCCAAACTATTCTACGGATTGTTTGATCTGATTCGTAAAAACCAATTTAAACCACACTCTAAAATTGTTGCTCTGCATACCGGTGGGTTACAGGGGAATAAAGGGTTTTCAGCGCAAATGAAGAAATTGGGGGTAAAGTTAGATTATTAAATTTTATCCGAATACCTCATTGTTTCACCACCTTTAGCACCTTACTGCTGTTTTCTTCTTTTACTTCCACCACATAAACCCCAGCTTCCAAATCGCTGATATCAATAATATTGGAGTTAAACTCTGCTTGCTGCGATTTTACAATTTGCCCATTTAAATTACGCAACGTTATGCTGGCTTTTTGCTGATGGGAAAGCAACACGTTTATTTTATCGGTGGCAGGATTTGGAAACACCTGAACATTCAGTTCGGGTACTTTTACTTCTGAAACCCCCACCTTAAAATCTTTGCAATCGCAAATAATATCGGTGTTGTAAACTAAGCCGAGTGAGTCGGTTTTTGTAAAGCCAACTTTAGTTTCTGGCCAAATAGTAGCTGTGGCAGACGCTAGTAAACCATTATCATTTGTTGCACTATGGGGGGTAATACCAAAGGTAGACAAGTATGTATAACGACATTCTCTAGTTTTCTCTCCTTGAAAATTATAAAACTCTAATCGCTCATCCAGCCAATTGTATGACGAGTTTTGATAAAAACTTTGAAGACAGATTTTGGATCCAAGTTTAATTGCACCGGTTTGTGTTAATGAACTCAAACTATCTTTTGACGGAATCATCTGCCAAACTTTATTGAAATCCCAATCTAATTGAGTTATTTTAAATCGAGGAAATATCAATTCACCTACATTTTCATCTATCAATACTCCCTGATCCGATAACAAACTAGAATTAGTATACCTACTTCTATATTGCCTCTTCAACTTAAAATCTTTATCAAAAGATGCAATTTTAGTGTCTTCCAAATTTTGATTGGATAGAAGAAATACAAAATTTCCTCTATACAGCTGAATATCCAAAATAAGTGGAGTGACTATACCACTATCTAACAACAGTTGTTGATACAAATTATCGTATGGTTTAGACCAGTAAATTCTTCCATTGAAATCTAGTCTTACTAAATTAATTCCTTGAACCAAAATACCCGTATCTTTTGACGAGTGTAATTGCGCGAAATAGTTTGAATCAGTTTCTTGGTGAATTAATAAAATAAATAGTGAATCGTTAAATGACCAGTTAATGGCTCCAGTACTATCAAAACAATAACTAAATCGTCGGTTTCCTTTATCGGTTTCGCCTACACCACTTACAAATACTTGTTTGTTTTTAAATACCTGTGTAAACCCAATTTGCGGATTACCGTAAGGTAAACTAGGAATAAACTTTTTTTCGTATTTACCATACTTACCAAAGTACTCATAAGCTAGTCTTGTTCGAGTGCGGTAATCAACCTGATAACCAGAGACAAAACCTCCATAAGGAAATTCATGTAAAAATTCATGACGTATTTTATCCACTCCAAAATCGTTTTGATTTTGAGAAAAAAAGGTAATAGACTGACTACTTGCCGTACCTGAAAAAAACAGATAAAGAAGTAAAATGAGCCTTTTCATTGTTTTACCACTTTGAAGGTTTCTACTGAATTCTCTTCCGATATTTCAATAAAATAAATACCGGGTTTGAATTCTATTAGGGACAACTCGACTGTGTTTTCTGTGCTTATTTTTTGAAATTGTAGTTTGCCCTTAATGTCGAAAACCGAAACCTGGGCGTTTTTTTGAAGTCCGTGAATACTTAATAGATCAGTAGTTGGATTGGGTTGAATAGATTTTGCACTTGAAACCGTTTGAGCGACATCAATAATATTGTTGTCCTCTAGAGTTTTATTGGGCGATACACGGAGTAATAATGGATATACCGGGCACTCATTTAGGTCGGTATTAAAAAAAATCAAACTTTCCAGGCAGGTGTACTTAAACCAACCAAATCCTGAGAGTTTTACATTGTCGATATACTGGTTAGAAGTATCGTACTTCATACCACTGTATTGATAGATAAAGGAATCTTCTACATGGTGAAAATCATTATCAAAAAGCATATTATCTCGAAAATAATTGCCTAAAAAATTAGTTTCTAAACCATCGCCACACGAATCAGGAAAGTTATAATATTCACCTGAGAATAAGGGCAATAAATATGTTTTGCGCGTGTTCTGCCCAAAAAATGAAAGTCGTTTGGTAAACCGCTTTACGGTTGAAGAAGTTGAGTCATAATGTAAAAATCGTAAACTTTTATAACTGCTGCTGTGACCTCTTTAGTGAGATAAGAATATTGCATTTGTTCGTTTCTCGAGTTCTTTAGCTTTTAATGATCTTGCAATTTCATTTGTATCTTTATAATGATTTAATGTTGAATTGGTATCCCAATTAAAGAATAGACGATCAATATAATCGTAAACAGCAAGTACATTAGCATCATTAAAGCGGAAGGTATTCAGTGTGTCAAGGAAATTTTTGTGGTCATTATATACGGACGTAAAATGTGTGTTACGCATATTTCCTGGAATCGAACTTAGTGATTTTTCATCGTAAATTGCTGTTGGGCCAGATTTTGCAACTACACCATTCGCATTCCAAAACTCATGTTCCAACTGGAAATAGTCGATTTTTCCTGCTTGCTTGTAGTTGTTATGAATCACAGATAGCTTTAAATTGTACAATCCTGCCGAGTGAAAAGTACTTGTACCAGTGTCAGGGACACTCATCATTGCACAACTTATTCCTTCTCTTGCCGCATAAGTCAAAAATTCATTCAATAAAGAGTCGTATCGTGATCCACCTCTGGTTGCATTTGCATTACCGGGTTCGAATAGATAATTAACACCATACAAGCATAGATGCCCAACATTATGATATTTAGCATCTTGGATAAGGTTATATTCTTTTGTGACATCTCCCAAAATAGTATTGGCATCATCAATTGACACTCTATTTCCTGAAACAAACCCATCCACAAACAAAAACCTTGGCAATTGACAAGGAATCTCGCCATATTTAATGGCCTTAATTAAATACCCATTTCCTCCAACTCCAAGCGATTGCCCTCCTGCTAAAATACCTCCTGTGGGTTGAGTGCTTTGGGTAGCGGTCATGAGTACATCATCTAATGCTCTTCCCAAAGTTTCGGTCATTACAGAGTCGCCTAATGTGTCTAAGTGTACTATAAAACCATCAAAACCACCTTCACCCATGTTTTCAGTTGCTCCTACGGCTATGGCTCCAGTACTATCTACTATTACATCTCTAAAATACTCGTCGTCGGCATTGTCCCGTTCAAAAACATAGTCTTCGATAAATGCGTCGTCTGTTTTTATAACAATTGCCCCTAAGTCGGCACCATTATCAAATTCTCCTGCAAAAACGTAACCTCCTTGTGGTAATTCGTCTAATCCAAAGGCGCGAGTTGGGTGGGTTTGTGAGTAACTGTAATTGGCTATTTCAGCACCAACATCATCCAACTCATATAACATTGGTGTGGCTGTGCCATTTAGGTCATTTGCCAAAAACACCATGTCATTATCCTTGTTCTCTATCAATTCATAGGCATACAAATCTCCCGTAGAGTTACCGTGGGTTGCAGTGGTGTGGGTGTTTCCCACACTGTCTATTTTGCGAATGCGTACTTGGTTGCCGCTTTGGGTGTTGATAATATTGGTGAGTAACCAAAAGCAGCCATTGCCTGCATCCAACAAGTTCATTCCCACTTATGCTTCATTGGTGTTTTTGTACTTCTGCTCCCACAATATACTTCCAGTATTGTCTATTCTAAAAACCCAAGCGGTATCGCCAACATTCATTTCATCGATATCGGCATAACTTAAGGAACTTCGTCCTGCTATATAATAGCCTCCATCACCAGCTGGAAAAATAGAGTTTGCAATTTGCTCGCCACTAGTGTTGTAAGTGTATTTGTTTAGGAGTACTCCAATACTGTCTATTTCATAAACTACTGCTCTTTTGTTTCCGGTAGCATCTTCTTCCCAACCACAAGCAGCGATCCCAAAGCTGGTATTGGTTAGCCCAAGAATAGTTTCGTCGTATTCGCCTCCATAACCTTGTTCAAATACTTGGCCTCTTTCGGGCTGTATGCCACCTAATACTTCGGGTTCGGGATGTTGATTTTGACCTAACACAATCGCACTATTTGCTAGCAATAAAAAAGTCAGTAGGGCTGGTAGTTGGAGTATGGAAATTTCATAACGATTTGATTTTGAATAACTAAAAGTAGTTAAAATCACTACATCAAATCTGTGTTTTAAGTAAAAACCTTACTTCCCTTTTCGGTTTCCCCAGAAAGAATAACTAACGCCACCAATAATCGTAAGGCCTTGGGTATTGTATTCATTATAGAACTGGTAGTTCTGGTTGGCTAAATTGTAGCTTCGTATAAATGCCGTAAATCGCTTGGTAAATAAGTATTCAATGCCAAGGTTTAAATCCACCAAACCATCTAATTGTTTAGAATAAACTCCTCCTCCTAAATCTGTTCCTTCAGTTGGGTTGATGGTAAATGCTGAACGAGCAGAAACGGCTATCACATCAGCGGTAAAAACCAATTTATCGCTTATGTCATACCAACCACTCAGGGTAACTTTAAAATCAGGCATGTTCCACGCTGCTTTTTGGTTTTCAAGATTGTACACAAAATAATCTCCTCTAATTAACCCGTTGAACTTATTAATGCGCTGCAAACCAAATTCAGCTCCCAATTGAGTAATTTGACCGTTGTCATAAATTACATCAAACTGATTATTTACAAGTGTATTCCCATAAAAGGCAGGAGTATTAATAAACAGCGGCATATTATCCACCACCTTATGACTTACTGTGATATTATATGATGAATTGGAACTAAACTGCCCTCTAACTCCACCATAAGCTTCTATTCTATTGATCCTATTGTTGGTCAATGGGTCTTCTCGCAAATAGGGATTTGCTTGGGTAAGCGATTTATAATTATTACGCTCCAATCCCCCTCTTAATCCAGCATAGGGAATAAGCAAGCCTTCCACCAAATCGTATTTTGCATATAAATGCGGATAAACATAAAAATCAGTAAGCGTATCTGAACTAATATTCCCCTCAATGCCCACGGTAACTTTCCATTTGTCTTGTCCGGCAGTTATTTGTGGTTTAAAACCAAAAATGGTATTGGCAAACTCTGGAATTACACCACCTACTAATGGGTTAAACTTAAACTGATTGTAATCTAGAAATAGGCCTAATTCCGCAAAGTTATCTTCAAAATAGCGGTCAAGGTTTGCGTCAACCCTTACATTATTTTCGATAGAACTAGCGCGGTTTGTGTAGTTGGTGAACTTTAAATTGACCTCAGAGTTGATAGCAGAAGAATCTTTAAAATAGGTTTTGAAGTTAACCTCTGGTGCAATATTCTGATAAGATGTTGCAATGTTATCTTTGTCCAACACATTTTCATTAACAAAAGCCGGATACAGAGCGGGGTCGAAACCGTAATAATGCAATGTATTTAATCCATAATTGAGGTTAGCACTTAGTATTTTGTTGTAGAAAAATTTCTTCCCATACACATCCACCGAATTGTCACTAAAGTTTGACGCACCTCTTTCAGGCACATTTCCGTTCGAGCCGTGATGCCAAGCTTTTAAACCATAATCCCATTTTCTTGATCGAGTTGAATTCAATACAAATTCTCCACGAGTAGAAAGGTTGTTTCCAACACCTGCCAAAACATAAGCTCGATATAATTTGTTCAACGGCTCTCCTTTCATTTTAGCAGGCTTTATTGGCTCAGTCTGAAATTCTGTTTCGGCTTGAACATCTTTTACCTTGTATGCTGCTTCTTGATTGATATTGATAATGGTATCCAAAACTTTTGGATTGTCACTCAGTTTAAATGCATCAGAAATTCGCGGCTGATACTCTCTAACGATATATACATCGCTTGATTTCAAGGTATCTTGACTGGATCGCTGAGCGAAAGCTCCGAAACTAACAAATGACGTTATTGTAAAAACGAGAATTTTATTCATCTTCAAATTCCTCCTCTTCATCATTAAATAGTTTCTCTAATTCATCGTGATCGATATTAAACTCATCCAACTCAATTTCCATTTCAGGAGCTTCTATTTCTTCTTCTTTTGGGTTTTCAATAGCATCAATTTCTTCTAGCTTGGTATTTGCAATTTGCTTTAAATCTTCACCATCATAGTTTTCAATGATACTGTTCAATGTAGCTTTTGCTTGAAAATAATCTTCACGCGATAAATACACATCAGCTAAAAGTATGAGCGATTTTGCAACCCAATAGCCGTATGAAGGAACTTGATTTATTAACTCGAAAACTTGTGCTTCGGCATTAGTCAAGCTGTCTTTATCGAAATTAATTTTTGCCAAAGCATACTTGGCTTCAGCTCCAATTTCTGTTAATACCGTATCAGCTACAAATTCCAAATAAGTTATTGCTTCTTCCGACTTATTGGCCTTAATCAATGCTCTTGCGGTAAACATTTTAGCCATTGCTATATATCTAAGTTCACTAAATCCTTGAGCCAAATACTTATCACCCAGTTGAGCACCAAGTGCATTGGTGTCGAGCTCAGAAGCACAATCCAATTGACCTTCAATAGCAGTTTTTACACTTCGTCCGCTGGTTGCTGCCAATTCTAAATCCATATAATAAGAAAGCGCAATACCATATTCTTCTTTATCGAAATACGCATCTGACAATTTAGACAAAGCCAATTCACTGTATTCGTTGGGTGGCAGTTGAGCTAATCGCTCATAATATCGGAGCGTAGAATCCATTGGCAATTCTTTTTCAGCACAATCTGCCAAGTAATAATTTGCTTTTACGTTGAATATAGCCGGCTTAAACTTATCCAGGTAATTGTTCAAAGAACCAATTGCCTCTTCACACTTGCCTTCGAAATACTTAGTCCTTGCAGCGTCAAAAACTGAAGAGTCTAGGTTGGACCTTGAAATATCAACGAAACTTAGGCCTGCCACTAAGTTGGTATATTCATCAATCTGTCCGCGCTCGATGTAAATACTTTTTAATACGGTGAGCGCTTCTTTAGTGTCCTCATAAGTAGGGTAATCTTTTACAATTCTTGTAAAAACCTCTACCGCTTTATCGTTCTTTCCGTTATTGTAATGTATTAATCCAGAGCTGATTAAAGATTTTTTCAAATAAATATTATTGGCATTGGAGGTAATAACCGTGTTAAACCGCTCTAGCGCTTTTACGTCATCACCTTGTACATTATAAGTTCGTCCCAATTCATAATAAGCCGCATCGATATAGGTCGATCTCGGGTTATTTGTAACTAGCTTTTCAAGACTCGCAATTTTACCATCAAAGTCTTTTACTATTCCTAAACATACTGACTTTTGAAACAGAGCATAATCGCTCTCGAATTGATTCAATGTTTCGGCTTTGTTGTAAAAATTAATAGCCTGGTCGTATTGTTTTAAAACATAAAAGCAATCTCCTATTCTCAAGAATGCGTCATTCATTTTCAAAGTATCAATGCCCTTTGTTGAGTAGGTAAATTTCCTGAACCAAGTGGTGGCCTCTGCATATTTTTTTAATTTGAAATAAGCATAGCCCACATTATAATTTGCTTCATTAAAATGCGGCGTTAGAATTGCGCTAGGTTGAAAAATAAAAGCATTGTATCCCAATATTGCTTCATCGTATTTCCTCAATCTATAATTTGCTTCTGCTCTCCAATAAGTTGACATTGCAGCCAATTTCATGTCCAATCGGTAGCGTATTGATTTATCGTAATAAGCAATAGCTGTTGAATAATCTCTATCGGCATACAGCGTAGTAGCTTTATTGTAGCTAATTTTCTGATACGCCTCTCTTAGCTTTGGAGTCTTATTTTCAATTTTTTCTATTGAACTTAATGCCGCGTCAAAGTTTTTGGTGGTCAAATAAACTGCTAGCAAATATTGATAGGCCTCATCAATTCTTTCAGAATTAGGGTACTTATCGATATATTCTTTGAACGCTTCAATTGATTTTTGGTAAGGATCCAGAGACAACTCGTAGCTTAACTGAGCATAATTGAACATTGCATCTTCTTGAATCTTCTTGTCAAAACTCAAACCGCAAGCAGTTTTATATGCAGAACGTGCGTAAACCTTTTGATCTGTTTTCATAAAACAATCTGCCAAATGATAAGCCGATAGTTGCGCCATGGTATCTTTCAAGCTGCTCAAGCGACTAAATAATTTAGACGCTTTTTCATAATCTTTAGTTTTATAGTAGGTATACGCCAACTGATAACGATCATCATTGTTCAGCATTCTAGACTCCTTTTCGTAGGTTTCTAAAAAAGGCAGAGCCAACGCGTAGTCTTTCTTGTAATAATGTGCTTCCCCAATAAGCCTTGCCACTTCAGGTTTGCGTTTCTCAATTACCTTCTCATAAAGTGGCGGCGCATATTCCAAGAGCTTGTCGTACTTTTTTTGATTGTAGTAAATCTGAGTAATATAATAAGGAACGATGGGTCCGAATTTCTCATGACTTTCCAATTTCTGAAATTCTTTCAGCGCCGTTTCGTGCTTTCCGTCTAAGTAGGCAATGTGGGCGAAATAATATTTAGCGGGGGTGGAGTAATCGTTATTAATGTCTTTAATTTCAAAAAAGGCACGAGATGCTTTTTCATTATTCTTTTCACGCAAATTGGCATATCCATATTTGAAATAGTACTCATATTTCTCTTCGGTAGTTAAATCATAAGGATCTACCTTGTCTAGCCAATCAATAACATCTTGGTATTCTCTTTTTCTGTAATGATATATACCCAATTGAAAAAAAGCATCTTTTACCTTCGGACTTTCGGGATGATTGCGAATAAAGTCCCTCAAGCGCATTGCCGCATCTCTATGAAACAACTGAATTGCACACAAAGCGGCCATGTAATCGGCATTTACAGCAATTTCACTGTTTGGGTATTCTGCAACATTAATTGCGTTTTCAAATTCTTTTTGAGCAGCGCTGTACTTCTCTTTGTCGAAATATTCAATGCCAAGGCGGTAAAACTGAATCGGATTTCGAAACAATTGCGTTTGCTGTGCAATGGATGCCACTGCAAATCCGAAAAATAAAATACTAGTAATTAGGTGTTTCAGCACGCCGTTTATCCTCGCTATTAAAGTCTTTATAGGAATAGGTAAAAGTATAGCGCTAGCTTCGCAGCCTCGTTTGAAGCAACCAAAGTTTTCAACCTAAATCTGTTGACACGAAAATGTATGAGTTGGGTTCCAAAGGAATACAAAGACCACTTTTGAATATTAACGGTGTAATTCGTATTTACTACCTTTGAATAACATATTTTACTATGAGCGCAGAAACCATTTTAGAACTGAAAAATGTAAAAGTTTATCAAGGAGACAACCTAGTGCTTAACGACGTTAATTGTCTGCTAAATAAAGGTGAATTTGTTTATTTAATAGGTAAAACCGGCAGCGGAAAAAGTAGCCTATTAAAAACTCTTTACGGAGAATTACCATTAATTGAGGGGGAAGGTATAGTTGCTGACATTGCACTACAAAAAATAAAACGCAGTAAAATTCCTTTTCTAAGGAGGCGTATTGGCATAGTTTTTCAAGACTTTCAATTGCTTTCGGATAGAACGGTAGAAAAAAACCTGGAATTCGTTTTACGTGCTACCGGTTGGAAAAACAAAAAAGAAATAAAAGCTAAAATTGAGGATGTTCTGGAGCAAGTAGGCCTGCAAACTAAAGGCTTTAAATTTCCACACCAACTTTCTGGTGGGGAGCAACAACGTGTTTCCATTGCCCGAGCTTTGCTAAATGACCCTGATTTAATTCTTGCCGATGAGCCCACTGGTAATTTAGACCCAGAAACATCTGAGCGAATTATGAAGTTATTGATTGACATTTGCAAAAAAGGAAATACCGTTTTAATGGCAACTCACGATTACTCCTTAATGAATTTGTACCATGACCGAACCCTCAAATGCGAAAATGGTAGTTTGATTGAATCAAATTCCATAGAAAGCCTTTAACCCTTAACCATGATTTCGATTCTAGTTCCAATTTACAATGTAGATATAACGGAATTAGTTACCGAACTTTCAAAGCAAGCTAAAAACCTTAAGGAAAGGTTTGAAATACTATGTATTGACGATTGCTCGACCTCGACTTCCATAAAAGCAACTAACGCGTTGCTCAGCAGTTTGGAACTCGTTAATTACTCTGAGTTGAAGAAAAACGTTGGCAGAGGAAACATTCGAATGCTCTTGGCCAAAAAAGCAAAGTACGAAACCTTGATTTTCTTGGATTGCGATATGAAAATTGTTAACCCTAATTACCTTGAAAAATTTGTTCAACACAAAGATAAAAAGGTTGTTATTGGGGGAATCACCTACTCGACTCCACCACCTAAAAATCCCAATTTTTTATTGAGGTGGAAATATGGAATCCTAAGGGAAAAAAAATCTGCATCCGAAAGAAATAGAATGCGATTCAGTCATTTCGTTGCCAGTAACTTACTCATTAACAAGGAGGTATTTCTTTCTCTTCCGGTTGACAATGACATTGTGGGATATGGTCATGAGGATACTTTATTGGGGCTAAAACTGCTTAAAATGGGCACACCACTTTCTCACATTGATAACCCACTCGAACATTTGGGTTTAGATGATGCTGAAACGTTTTTGGAAAAATCAAAATCGGGAACTTCCAATCTGGCTACCTTATTTGCTAAGGGTATTTGCGGGTCTGAAATACGACTGATCAGTGTTTACAAATCAATGCACGCTTTGGGACTTTCCTCGCTGGCTTTCCACATTATAAAACCTTTTATTTCACCAATTGAGAAAAACCTAAAAGGCAGCAACCCAAATATTCGGCTATTTGATATTTGGAAACTATTCTACTTTATGAAAATGTACAAATACTAAGCGAATAATTCCTTATAAACCGAAACCAAACGCGCTTCCTCATTCTGCCAATTAAATTCCTTGCGAGCTTCAAGTGCCTGTTCTCTTAAAAATTGATAGTGGTTTTCGTTTTTCAAGAGATGATTTAAACTACTTGCTATCGTAAATGCATCCAAATCGTCCAATAATTTAGCCACTTCATATTTCTGATTGAATAACTGATATTCGGGATAATTCATAGCCAATTGTGGAACTCCAGCGTGCATGTAATCGAAAAATCGATTCGCCATTGAATATTTATTACTTAGCCCTTTAGCTTCAAAAAGTGTTAGTCCAATTTTTGCAGATTTTGTATAACGTCTCAATTCTTTTGGCTGAATATAGCCTAGCAATTTCACTTTTTTTTCGAGATGTTCTTGATCTATTTTTTCTTTTACAACTTCAAATAAATCTCCATCACCGCATATAATGAGGGTCCCCTCTACTTTGTGCATTGCCTCTATCAATGGAATTAATCCCCTTCCATAATTCACTGCACCTTGATAAAGAATAATATTCTCTTTTGGTGTTCCGGGGATTTCATCTATGAGCACCGTGGCGTTTCGAACAATTTTATAATCAACTCCATATTCCGATTTAAATAACTCTGCGTAACCCTCAGAAACCGTATAACCATGCTTAATAAATGGAACAGTAATTTTTTCTATGAATTTCCAAGCTTTTTTTACGAGCTTTCTATCTGCAAGTTCTTCCATTTCGGTAAAGTACTCATGTGCATCATACGTCTGTTTGTAGCCTTTAACCAAACAAGCCAACCTCCCAGCTAAAATGGTATCTAAATCAATCGAGCTTACTGCGTCAGTTTTATGATTAATGAGGTATAAAAACAAACGAATATTAAACTCCAAATAAAATAAAGGACCTTTTTCGAACCAACATTCAATTCTATGCTGACTGTGCTTTTCATTTGTAAGTTCGGGAGATTTTTTCTTTTTCCTTCCAACAAGAAGCACCTCATAACCTACACTTGAAAGGCTTGTACAAATCCTTCTCATTCTTTGGTCAAAGACCAAATCAGTGGTGACGGTGCAAATTATTTTTTTCATTTCAATTGGTTATACCAATCTAAGGAAAGTTGTTTTTCGCCTTCTTCTGAAACCAAAACTGGCGGTTCAAAAGCTGGAAAAAATGTTGCGCGAAAATATCTTTTTTGTTTTTCTAATGGCCAAGAGGCATCAATCCGTTTTAATTGCTCAATTTCATTTCGAAAATGAAAACTTGTACCGCGCTCATCAAATAATTCTGGCTGCGGTGTTAATTGAAAGTCTCGATTTAGCATTGCCTCAAGTTTCTCTTGGAACAATAAAATGGAAAAGCCTAAAGTTCGGTTGTACAAATCGGTAACAAATTCATTTTCTCTGATCTTAAAACGCTTTTCAAAAATAATTGCACCAGCATCAGTTCCCGGTTCAAGTACATGCAATGTAGTTCCGAATTCCTCTGCCTTATCTATTAACGCAAAAGAAAACTGGTTACAACCGCGATACTCCGGAAGTGGCGCCATGTGAAGATTCACAGCCAGTAATTTAGCCACCTCAATTTCTTCGGGCGTTAGGATTTGATTGTATTGAACAGAAAAAATAAAATCCACATTTGGAATCTGAATCAAATGAGACTTATCGCTGTATTGAGGAATATTGAATTGATCTGCTAAAATTTGAAGACTGTGTTCTTTATTGGATAAAGGAGAGTTTGAGTTTTCAAATACCGCCACAACCTCTGCATTCAACTTTTCAGATTGCTCTAACAAAAAAAGCAAGCTGGAGTAACCAACTTGCTTTCCGCCCATAAAAACTATTTTTTTCTTCAATACAAATGCTTTAGCACAAATGTATAACTACCATAATGCCGATTTATTTTATTACGAACTTTTCAATAATTAAATCTTGCCCAACCAAAATTTCGAGAATATACATGCCTGGAGCAGAGTCTAAAAGATTGTATAAAAACTCATTTTTACCAGCAATTAATACCGTATTAAAGCCTGATATTTTTTGACCATGGGTATTCCAAACTGCAATGTCTACTTCTTGTTCTGTTCCAGTGTTGATTATTAATGCAAAGTTTCCATCGTTTGGGTTTGGCATTGCTTTTACCGAAAACCCACACAAGGAAGAGTTTACTCTCACCATTACTTCTGAAGCACATCCGAGAGAATCTATACCCTTTAACTTAACCAAGTTCTCGCCCAAAATCATATCCTTTGGATTTAAAAAATACTCTGAAGAAGCGGTATCGCCATTCCAGATATAGGTAACTAGTTCTTCTTTTACTCTAAAACGCGCAGAATCACCTGCACAAATGGCTTTATCGCCGACAACTGTAATCTCTGGGTTGGAATAGTATTCTATGGATGCAGAGGCTGTATCTGTACAACCCGATGCATTAGTTAATACATAATCCACATTGGCTCTTCCTAGTCTTGCTGTAATTATAGTCGACTCCACACCATCAACAAAGTAAAGTCCACCAGCAGGCTTGCCTTGAGTAAGCGCCAAGCCCTCTTGAGCGTCGCAAATTCTACCATAAGGCGGTAAATCAACTTCAGGTGCAGCAAGCACGTTAAACTTAACTTTCAGAGAGTCAATGCCGCAACGACTTTCTAGCACGTAGAACAATGAGTCTATCCCAACGGAAACAGATTTAGGATCAAACTGACCATTGGATTGAATTCCCAAACCTTCATAATTACCTGTTGCTGGGTTACCTTTTGTCAAGGTCAACAAGCCAACATTTTGACAAATGTCTTCTACTGCAGCAGATACAATTTGAGGCAAGGTGTCTACTATTATTGGCTTCATCAAGGAGTCTTGACATCCTTTTCCATCAATGAACTTATAACCAACTTGATAGTTTCCATAGCCAATTGAAGGGTCAAATTGGTTTGACCCAATTATACCGGTTCCATAATAAACACCACCTATCGGTGAGCCGCCAGTCAAGTTCAATAGTCCCTGATTTCTACAAGCAAAAGCAAAAGAATCTAAGCTAACTATTGGAACTGTATCCACGGTTAATGTAAAGTTAATGGAGTCTGTACAAGCATTTGTATCCTGCAAAGTGTAAGTTATAGAGTGCATCCCTATCCCAGCCAATGTTGCAGAGAATGTGGTGTCATTTACAATCCCCGACCCTTTATATATTCCTCCAATTGGACTTCCTGCTGTTAATAAAAAGTCACTTGTGTTTTCGCAAATCAAACCTACAGAACCTAATGTCAATTTAGGCTTAGATTTAACTAAGATATTCGAATCGACAGAGTCAATACAACCAAATTGATTTGTATAGGTGTAGCTGATTCTCCATGTACCACTAGTATCTCCAACATATTGACTTCCTATTACATTTAAACCCGAATAAACCCCACCCAATGGTAATCCATTTGTTAAGTTAATGGTATCGTCCTCACAAATAGATCCAAAAGAAGACAATGTAACTTGTGTAACTGAATCAACTCGAACATATTCAACAGTAGAATCTATACAACCAAACGCATTTGTATAACTATAACCTATAGTATCCACTGAATTTGCCATTAATCCTGAATAATTGGTATTTGTATAACTATTTCCGTTCAAACTATACATACCTCCCATCGGAGTACCATTTAATGGAATTGCAGGAGAACCAAAACAAATCGAGTCTGGAATTGCAAAAGCAACAGCTGTAACTGAATCTACTCTTATTGTATCAGCAACACTATTAAAGCAGCCATTTGCACCGGTATACATATAGTTAATTCCAACTCTTCCATTTAATCCAACTGGACTAAATTTACTACCAACCACTCCGGCTCCACTAAACACTCCACCAGCAGGAGTAGATAATAAGTTGAGGCTATCGTTATTCACACATATACTATCTTGAATAGTGAATGAAACGATTGGAATTGTATCTACGCCAATTGTTTGATTTGTCGAGTCTGAACACCCGAATGAATTTGTAAATACATACCTTAAAGTAAATGTTCCTGTTCCAGAAAGAACTGGATTAAATAAAGTGTCATTTACGACACCAACTCCTTTATATATCCCTCCTATTGGAGTAGCAATATTTATTGCTTTTCTAGCTGACCCACCACATATATTAGCAAGTGCAGGGAAGGTTAAAGTCGTTACGCTATCAACAACTATATTGCTTGATGCACTGTCAGTACAGCTGTTAGCATCAGTAAATTTATAAGTAATACTTTTTATTCCGTTGCCAGCTGCGCTAGGGTCAAAGCTTCCTGAAGAAACACCTGAACCAAAGTATGTTCCGGATAGTGGCAATCCACCCGATAATGTAAAGCTTGGAGCGTTTGCACAAACTGCTGTGAAGTTGCCTAGAGTTACCGTTGGTTGTGCGTTTACCGTTATGTTTTGAGTAGCGGTATTGCTGCAACTGTTGCCATCGGTATAACTGTAGGTAATGGTATAGGTGCCTGCTGTGGCACTTGATGGGGTGAAGATTCCGGTTGTACTGTTTACGCCTATTCCGCTGTAGGTTCCGCCCACTGGACTGCCACCTGATAAACTAAATGCTGGTGCACCAGCACATACTGCACTTAACGCTGATAATGTTACTGTTGGTAAGCCATTGACCGTAATCATTTGGCTGGCTGTATCGGTACATCCATTGGCATCGCCATAAGTGTAGGTTATTTTATGTGTGCCTATTCCTGCTGTCGTTGGACTAAATATGCCTGTGGTACTGTTTACGCCTGTGCCACTGTAGGTTCCGCCTGTTGGGCTGCCACCGCTTAAAGCAACTGCACTGGCATTGACACATACTGAACTTAATGCTCCTAAGCTTACACTTGGTAAGGCATTTACTCTTATCGTTTTGCTTACACTGTCCGTACAGCTGTTGCCATCGGTGTGTTTGTAGGTGATGGTATGGGTGCCCGCGGTAGCTGCTATGGGGTTGAAGTTTGTTCCACTTACCCCTGTTCCGCTATAATTTCCTGGGGTTGGTAAACCTGTTGTTAATGCAACTAATCCGTTGTCGATACAAACTGCTGTGAAGTTGCCTAGAGTTACCGTTGGTTGTGCGTTTACCGTTATGTTTTGAGTAGCGGTATTGCTGCAACTGTTGCCATCGGTATAACTGTAGGTAATGGTATAGGTACCTGCTGTGGCACTTGATGGGGTGAAGATTCCGGTTGTACTGTTTACGCCTATTCCGCTGTAGGTTCCGCCCACTGGACTGCCACCTGATAAACTAAATGCTGGTGCACCAGCACATACTGCACTTAACGCTGATAATGTTACTGTTGGTAAGCCATTGACCGTAATCATTTGGCTGGCTGTATCGGTACATCCATTGGCATCGCCATAAGTGTAGGTTATTTTATGTGTGCCTATTCCTGCTGTCGTTGGACTAAATATGCCTGTGGTACTGTTTACGCCTGTGCCACTGTAGGTTCCGCCTGTTGGGCTGCCACCGCTTAAAGCAACTGCACTGGCATTGACACATACTGAACTTAATGCTCCTAAGCTTACACTTGGTAAGGCATTTACTCTTATCGTTTTGCTTACACTGTCCGTACAGCTGTTGCCATCGGTGTGTTTGTAGGTGATGGTATGGGTGCCCGCGGTAGCTGCTATGGGGTTGAAGTTTGTTCCACTTACCCCTGTTCCGCTATAATTTCCTGGGGTTGGTAAACCTGTTGTTAATGCAACTAATCCGTTGTCGATACAAACTGCTGTGAAGTTGCCTAGAGTTACCGTTGGTTGTGCGTTTACCGTTATGTTTTGAGTAGCGGTATTGCTGCAACTGTTGCCATCGGTATAACTGTAGGTAATGGTATAGGTACCTGCTGTGGCACTTGATGGGGTGAAGATTCCGGTTGTACTGTTTACGCCTGTTCCGCTGTAGGTTCCGCCCACTGGACTGCCACCTGATAAACTAAATGCTGGTGCACCAGCACATACTGCACTTAACGCTGATAATGTTACTGTTGGTAAGGAGTTCACTTTAATAGTTCTAGTTGCGGTATCTGTTCCACAAGTATTGGAAAACGCATATTTTATCGTGTATGTCCCTGCTCCAACTGCAGAAGGATCAAAAGTTGTTGCCGTACTTCCATTGTATAAATATACTCCGCCAGCTGGAGCGCCTCCAGTTAGATTAAATGAACCCACATCGACACATCTATCCGAAAAAGCCGTCAAAGATGCAACTGGAACTGGGTCGACTATTATCACCCTTGTGGCAGTATCCTTGCACGAACCACTAGTTATATAAGAAATGGTAAAACTTCCAGCTCCTGAGATTATTGGATAAAATGTAGAACCAATAACTCCAGTACCAAAGAAAGAACCCCCTCCAGGAGTCCCATATGTAGATAAGTTAACTGAAAACGTACTTGCACATTGCACTGGAACAGCAGAAAAACCTGCCGTTGGCGCAGCATTAACGGTAATGTTTTGGTAAGCGGTATCGCTACAGCCAAATGTTGTATAAGCATAGCCTAATTGATACGTACCAACAGCAACACTAGCTGGATTAAATTGTCCCAAAGAAACTCCAGACCCAAAGTATACTCCACCAGTTGGATTTCCACCACTCAAATTAAAAGTGGCCTCATTTTGACATACTGAGTTCTTTATAAGTGTAAAAAAAGCACTTTGCCCTCCAACCCCAATATTTTTATTTGTAGAGTCTTTGCAGCCGTTAGTGTCTGTATAAACATAATTGATATTAAAAGATCCTATTCCCGAGGTGCTAGGGCTGAAGACGGTATCGTTCTTTACTCCTATTCCGCTGTATATTCCACCAGCAGGAGTAGCAGAGGTTAAGGTAAAGTCTGCATCTCCAACACAAGTTGTTGGGAAAGAGGTTATCGTAGGCTTTATAGGCTTGTTAATGGTAACTTTTATAACCGAGGAGGTGTCTAAACAGCCTTCATCAGAAATTGCCAAACTATAATTATCGGTTGCAAATGCTTTAAAAGTAGAATCTGTAGCTAAAAAGAGCCCAAAGCCTGCTCTCAACCAACGGTACTCCAAGTTTGGGTCATTGTTAGACCATAATTTAACGGAATCTCCTTGACAGGCTGAAGCAGGTGTTCCGCTAAATATTTTTGCTTTTGTGGCTTCGCTGCAGTCAGCGAATTTTACAATATACGCATCGTTTCCTCCACCTCCCGAAGCTAAAGAAAATATTTTATCTCCAAAAAACAAAGGCGGTTGAGCAAGTCCTGTACAGTATATATTCTTGGAAGTATCGAGAGAAATACCATTTGCTTGATTGGCAAAAGATTGTCCTGAGGTTCCTCTAACCGTCCAAATAAAGTCTCCAGTACTATCTACTAATGACACATAAACTGCTCGAAAGCCAAGACTTCCTGACACGGTATCCTTACCAAATATTGACTTATCACCGCCAAACTGACCAGTAATTCCGACATTGCCTCGATTATCTATTTCTAAGCCGTAGCAATAGTCTTGATTTCTCCATGTGCCGGTATAACCTCCATAGGATTTCCCCCAAATGTACTTACCAGCTGTATCCAGTCTAACTATATAACAATCTATTATGTTACTTGTTCCGCTTATCGTGCTTAGAGTTGAATCTCCAACTTTAAAAGAATTGTAAAAACGACCGCCTAAATACAAGTTATTGAATTTATCTATTGCCAAACCATAAGCTTCGTCCAAACTAGTTCCTCCATATGACTTCAACCACTTTAAACTACCTCCAGTATCAATTTTAGCTAAAAAAATATCTCTAGAGCCAGCAGTGTTAACTGTTTTAGAATCAATTGTAACGGAAATAGAGTACATACCAGAACAATAAATATTACCATTATCATCTAAAGTCACTCTTGTTCCAAAAGAAGTTGAAGGAGAACTTACATTTTTAACCCAGTTAAACTTACCACCAATACTATAGCTAGCCACAAATGAGGCAATCACATTTGAGTTAGTAGAAATAGTGGTGGTATCGAATTTAGCAGACGTTCTATAGGAACCACCTATAACAATGTCCCCACTGGAGTTTACATCTACAGTCGGTGTGTAAAAATTATTGTTTGTACTCCAAAATATATTCCCTAATTCCGCAGTTTTTGCCCATTTAACATTTCCCGCGGTATCCAGCAAACCAACTACTAAATTATAACTGAACGACTGGGGCGTAGCCAATGATGCTGTATCTAATTTAACACCACTGGAACGATAAAGACCAACAACTACAATACTTGTATCTCCGATTGTTTTAATACCCGTTAAACCATCATTACCTATTGCTCCAAAACTTTTAACCCACTTCTTATTTCCTCTTACATCATGCTTGACAATAAACCCGTCGTAAGCGTTATTCTTACCTTTAGAAATTGTATCCGTTCCAAATCGGGGGTTTGTTGTCGTTCCAGTAAAAACAAAACCAACGGTGTAATTATTTCCGTTCTGATCGGTAGAGATAGCAGCCCCCCCATCATTACTTGTTCCGCCACCTGTAGCAAGCCAGTCTACTTGTTGAGAAAAGCAGGTAAGGCTTGTTATCAATAAAAGAATAAATATTGCAAGTATATTTTTTAACATAAACCTTAGTTAATCTGCGAAATTACTGAACATTCCACCATTAAACCCTTTGTCTTATCAATTAATAAGACGCTTTAACACACTATAAAGTTTGGCTAATTTCTAGCCTATTTAGAATTAGATTAAATACTTTTGCTGTTATGAAAGTTGTTGTTACCGGAGGGGCAGGTTATATTGGATCTCATACTATAATTGATATTGTAGAATCTACTAATTGGGAAATAGTTTCAATAGACTCATATATCAACTCTACCCCCGATACTTACAGAAGAATTAAGGAGGTAACCGGCAAGGAAATTGAACATTACAAAGTAGATTTATGCGATAAAAATGCATTGAAAAATGTATTTAATGAAATTGGGGCAATTGCTGGGGTTATTCATTTTGCGGCACTAAAGGCGGTTGGCGACTCTGTCGAAAACCCTCTTTTATACTATCAAAATAATATTACAGGACTTTTAAATATTTTAGAGTGTTGTGCCAATTACAATATTCCAAATCTAATTTTTTCATCCTCCTGTTCCATCTATGGAAATGTCGATGTTTTACCAGTGGATGAGACGACACCATTAGCCAAATCAGAGAGCCCATATGCAGCAACAAAGGCTATTGGTGAAGAAATACTAAAGGATTTTTCTAAGGTTTCAAATATCAACCTTATAGCTTTGCGCTATTTCAATCCAGTGGGAGCTCATTCTTCGGGATTAATTGGAGAGAACCCGATAAACAAACCAAGCAACTTATTTCCAGTAATTACGCAGACAGCTGTTGGAATTATCGAAGAGATGCAAGTATTTGGAGCTGACTACAAAACAAGAGATGGAAGTTGCATAAGAGACTATATACATGTTTCAGACATTGCGAACGCTCATATTTTAGCCTTAAAATATGCAGTTGAACAAGGGAAATTGGAAAACCTCGAATTTTACAATTTGGGATCAGGAAATGGGATGAGTGTTTTAGAGGCAATTTCTACTTTCGAGGACTTAAGCAATATTAAGTTGAATTATAAACTGAGCGCTCGAAGGCCTGGTGATGTTGAATCCATTTATAGTAATAGTAAAAAGGCCAAGTCACAATTAGGTTGGGAAACAAAATTTGCACTCACCGATATGATGAGTTCAGCTTGGAATTGGCAACAGCAACTTGAAAAAGAAAAAAATGAGCAATCTTAAAATTTTAATAACTGGCGGGGCCGGATTTATCCCAGGTTCATTAGCAGCAAAACTTGCTGAAGACCAATCTAATGTTATAGTCGTAGTAGATAATTTTCTAACTGGAAAAAAGAAGAATATTCCGCAAGGAAAAAACATTCGATTTATAAAGTGTGATGTAAATAATTACTTGGAAATTGCTCCTGTTATGACTAGCCATCAGTTTGACTATGTTTTTCATTACGCGGCAGTTGTTGGAGTAACAAGAACGTTAGCAAATCCTGCAATGGTCCTTGAGGATTTAGCAGGAATAAAAAACATTTTAAGTTTATGTAAAAATACTGGGGTAAAAAGGGTATTCTATTCTTCTAGCAGCGAAGTATATGGTGAACCAGTGGAATTACCACAGCACGAAGAAACCACCCCATTAAACAGTCGACTGCCTTATGCAATCGTAAAAAATGCGGGTGAGGCCTACTGCAAAGCATTCAAGCAAGAATACGATTTGGATTACACTATTTTTCGGTTTTTCAACACCTATGGCCCTTTACAAAGCACTGATTTTGTAATGTCAAAATTTATTCGAGCTGCGTTAAGAAATGATCCCATAACGATTTATGGAGATGGGAGTCAAACTAGGACATTTTGCTACATCGATGATAACATTGAATTCACATCAAGGTGCCTTTACGAGGACATGTATGTAAATGATGTTGTAAACGTTGGAAATGATGAACAGACCACAATTCTAGAATTGGCACAAATAATCATCGAAGAAACTAAATCAACTTCTAAAATTGAATTCCTCCCACCTCTTGGTGAAGGAGATATGACAAGGCGGCAACCGGATATCGAAAAAATGAAATCTTCCTTAAGTAGAGAATTATTGGATATGCGGTCAGGAATTCGCCTATTACTGCAATAATCGAGAGATTAATGGTGATAGGGTAAATTGTGCTTTATAGAATATGCTCTGTAAATCTGTTCAATTAATATAAGTCGGATCATTTGATGAGAAAATGTCATCTTAGAAAAGGATATTTTCTCATTGGAGCGCTGATAAACGGAGTCAGAGAAACCATAAGCCCCGCCTACAACAAAGGTAATTGAGGAAATTCCTGTCAAGGCTTTTTTCTCAAACCAATTGTAAAACCCCTCACTTGAATATTGAACTCCTTTTGCATCAAAAAGAACAACAATATCTGATTGCTTTAACTTTTTCAAAATCAAGTCACCTTCTCTTTCTTTGAGCTCCATTGTGGATGTCTTACCCCTACTGGAAATATCTGGAATTTCATCCCAACTAAATGAAATGAATCTTGAGAGTCTTTTCTCGTACTCCTTAATACCTGTAATCAAGTATTTTTCGGCAGTTTTCCCTATTGTAATTACCTTAATTTTCATATCAATGTGCCAAATGTAAACAATACATTTGCCTTTAAATATGCCAAAAATGAACGCAGAAATAGAAAAACACATCCAACTTTCAATTAATGAAGATATAGGATCTGGTGACCACAGCGCATTGGCCAGCATTCCAAGAAACGATGAATCATCTGCAGAATTAATAATTAAGGAAAATGGCGTATTGAGCGGTGTTGAAATTGCGAAAACAGTTTTTCATTTAATAGACTCAAAACTAGAATTCCAGCAACTATTAAAAGACGGAACGCCTATTTCAAAAGGTGAAATCGCTTTTAGAATATCTGGTTCTTCGCAGTCTATTCTCCGTGGTGAACGACTTGCGCTAAATTATATGCAGCGCATGTCAGGAATAGCTACTACAACAAAATTATATGTAGATAAAATTACAGGATTAAAATCCAAAATATTAGATACTCGTAAAACAACACCCGGCATGCGGAAATTTGAAAAAATGGCAGTGCTTCACGGTGGAGGGCTTAATCATCGGTTTGGGCTGTACGATATGATAATGCTAAAAGACAATCATATTGACTATGCTGGCGGGATTGACAAAGCTATGAATGCCACCGAAAATTACTTAAAAGCAAATAACTTGAATTTAAAAGTTGAAGTTGAAGCTCGTGATTTAAATGAGGTGCAACAAATACTCACCAATGGAAAAGCCGATAGAATTATGTTCGATAATTTCAACTACGCAGATACTAAAACAGGAATTGGAATGGTTGGTGAAAGAATGGAAACAGAATCTTCTGGCGGAATTACATTAGATACAATAAGGGGGTACGCTGAGTGTGGAGTAGACTTTATTTCTGTTGGAGCTCTTACGCATCAAATCCAATCTTTGGATATGAGCCTGAAAGCTATATAGAGCATGTAGCAGCCGCTGATGAAAGTTTACTGAAATTGAATTCGTGAAATCTACTATTAGTTTTAAAGAATTTACACCAATCTAACCCTTGCTATTGGCACGGGCAATGATCCACTTATTATCTACAATCCTTTCTAGGGTAGCAACTCTTTTTAATTCGTTATTCGTATTTTTAAATATGCTTTCAGGAAGTTCATCTAGTTTCAATGGCTTGTAAGGAATCACTTTATTGTCATGTGTTTCGCTCAATTGATCCAAAATCATTTGTGTTATTCTCTTATCGATATAGTCATGTGTTTCAACTATTACATCACTTATGCCAATAGATGAAATGAAATTTTCATTGGTAAATAAACCGTATTCAAACCCATCAACGTCGCAAACTACTAGATTTCTTTTTTGTTTAAACTCATCCATAGTATCATCCAGAAAAACACCTCTAATATCTAAATTAGTGGCATTGTTTTTCTCTTTGAACTCTTTACAAAAATTAAGCGCTTCCGGGTTAGCATCGTAACTAACTATCTTAGCTTGAGGCATTAATAATGCAAGGCCTACTGCATAATATCCATCTGCCGCTCCAATTACTATTACATTATCATATGAATTGTCCTTAGCTAAGGATTCAATATCATTGTAAATTTCTGACTCGTAGGTTCCTATTAATTTTGGGATTATTGTACTTGTAAAGGATTTAAAACTTGGGTATTCCATTCCTTTAAAAGGCCCACTAATCACTTTTAAGTTATTGTGAAGGTAGTTTTCCAGAATTAACCGCTCTAGTTTTTTTCTTCGATCCAAAGTATAGTTAATTCGTTCTTTTCTCAATAAATTACCAAAGGCGATAAATGGAATTGATATTAACCGAATTACCCCAAATTGCATTAAGAAGTACGTTGTTTTTCTAATTATTGTAACCATCAGTATTCTTGCTTTTATTATAAAGAATTTAAATCAAGATAAGGCCCTCATTCTTGGATAATTCCTTTGTGTTAATGTTTGCTTTGAGCAATATCAAAAAATAGTTCAAATTGCTTCCTTGTCATAATATCTGAGGAAAGCATTCTTCCCCTAGCCCATGGAACGTCTGTTAAGTGACCATTGACCGCATTGGCTAAAAAGATTGCATTGTCGAGCTTTTTATCAAACTCTTGGCCGTTATTTTTGTACAACTTTGTCAAATATTCGATTAGAGTATCTCTTGTGTAATCTTCTCTTAATTGCCTTTTTAGTGACTCAACATCTATAGAGAAAGATTCATAGTTTTCCACTGCCTCAATCAGAGCTAGATGTGCATCATCATAGTTATCGAATAGAACTGAGTTTTTAGGGTTCAAATTATCAAGCCCAACTCCTCCTGCCTTAATGTGCTTATTCATAACAACGGGTAAATTGCACAAAAGCGCTTCAGAAACAGCTCGAGGCTCTCCTTCTTTTTCCGAAAAAAGTGCAAATACTTTAGACAGGTTGTAAAAATCAGCTATACATTGAGTTGGTAACCCCAAAAAGCTCAACGATGTATTGAGCCGTAACAAGCTAAAATACTGTCGCTCCTCATGCGAAAACATTGAATTATAATCCTCTTCTATTTCCGTGTAATGTCGCTTTTTCGTTTCATTTACGCTAGCGTTATTTATCAATAGTATCTTATACTTTTTCCCCGAGTCGAAGAGCTTTCTTACGCTTTTAAAAAAGGATTGAAGTCTTTTGTTATTTCCATTATGCGACACGCAAACAATATCCCATACTTTGGTGTATTGTTTTTCGCTGAATGATTGATTAATAAAGCTGCTGCTACTTAAAGGAATTCGAAAAATGCTTGCTTCATCTTTAAAAGAAACCGTGCTATCGGTAGCTAAATAAAAGTCTATCATAGGCATAGTTGGGTAATCTTCGTGATACCAGCCAAAATGTTGCCCAAAAAAATATTTTTCATGCAGCTTAATAAGGTCCTTTTGATATTGAGACTTATACACATCAAATGGAAATAATTTCGAAGTAATTTTATTTACAAAATCATATCGAATTGTTTTTACCCCATTTGAAAAAAAAGCAATTTCCTTGTGGGTAAATAATATAACTCCTTTGTTATTTTTTGTTGGATTTTTTAAAATATGAGCCATGGATATGATAAATAATTTCGCGCAAATTTAACTTTATAAAGGAAATTTTCAATCTAAAGAAACTGTTTCTAAAGCTTTATCACATTGCAAGTCTTACAATAACTAATAGGCCATATTATAGTTCAGAAAACAGATTCAAACTGACAACAAGATGAGCAACAAACACTCAAATTTAGTGGTCTACATTTTGCCACTTACAAGTGCAAGGCTTTTCCTAATTAGTGCATTCATTTCCTCAGAAATATTCAATTTGAATGCAATAAAGATATAAAGTAGTCCAATCAATCCACTTCTGATTGCTATATCCACAATGAAATGGTCCATAACTGGGATTACTAAATTAACCATGAAACAAATTAATGTAATTCCAATAATTTTAACATGGACGATTCCGAAAGGCTGAAAACTGAACTTTCGATAAACATAAATGACCCTTAGGAGACTGTATATTGTTACCGAAATAAATGAGGCTAAAGCAGCTCCAGCAATTCCATAAATAGGAATTAGCAAGTAATTTGTTATTACTATTAACGTACAAAAAATCAAAAGAAAATAAGTTATTGACCTATAATAGCGAGACAAATGAATGATTTGGAAATTAATGCCTAACGATAGATTCACCAGGTTAGACAATCCAATAAATAAAATTACGTATTTACCTTCTTCAAATTCTCTGGGTAAAATGCGAAAACAGTTATCAATGTTAGACCAAATACCAACCAATAAAAGAGCACCTATTAGAAATTGATTTATTGAACTTTTTACATAAACTGATTTAATTCTCTGAAAATCATTCATTTTTAGAGCATCTGCAACAATAATGCTTGAGATCCTGCTTAGGGCTCTGCTCGGAACTAAAATAATCGTCCCAAAAAAGAAGGTGGTCGTATAGATACCAACAGCGGATACATTAACAAAATACCCTATCATGATCGCATCAATTCTTTGGATCACAACATTACCCAGCCCAGCAATAACACTGTATAGGCTATAACTAAACATTACTTTTCTCAATTTTTTCTTTAAAAAAGAAAAATGAGGCCTTAAGAAAAGCTCTTTTTTGTATTTCAGGAAAATAAAAAGGATAATACTTGAAGAAGAAAAGGAAGCAACATAAAACAAGACCAATTCATCAAAGTGAATAAATGAAAAGTACCAAAAAAGAATTGCCGAAATAAAAATGAAAACTCTCTGAGTTATTTCCTTTATCAAAGACCCCGTAACGGCATTCCCTAATGCTCTATTATAAGCATCTACATGCATAAAAGCAATCACAAAGAACGATAGTGGGTATACGAACCAAGAATATTTTAGATACAGCAAATTTTCCAGATCGGGAACAATAAACAGCTGCTCAACGAAGGAATAAAGAACTGCTCCAATTGTAAAGCCAACTCCTAACACCAAAAGAACTAAAAAAAGAAGGCCATTATGTCCTTTTTGCTTGTTTTGGAAATATGGAAAGAAACGTATGACTACAGATGGGAAACCTAGGTTTCCGACAACTGAAATTAGTTGTGCATAGGCAACCAATAGACTTAGCACACCAATCTGTTCAGTAGTTAGAAGTCTTGGAAAAAGAACAGCTGTTGTAACAAAACCAATAGCAACCCCAATATAGGAGTACAGAGATCCTTTTATTGTTTGCCTTTCTATCTGTCCCACTTCAACCTCACTGCTATTAGTTTATTATAAATGACCTATTTAACCTTGGAATATTGAATTTATTCAAATAACTCACGTTGAGCAGGTTTTAACGAAACATTATCACCCCTATTCTACAATTTCACAAATTCGAAATCTTTGTCAATTCCGTTAACCATAAAACAAAAAAATGTTCCAAAAAAGAATAAGTATAACAAAAGTAGTTCAAAGGATGAAATAGGTGCTGAACGCAAAAGGGTTAAAACCAGCAGAATTAATACGGGGTACTATAATATAAAATGCCCTAAAAGCGGGATTAGACAATTCAATAGCAATGCTGAAAGTGAAACCAAATCAACAAATTATTAATTCCCGTTTGACTACTTTACAATTAAATTAAGGGAAATAAAAAAGAAGCATTTCAAAAAATAGAGAGCTAGCCATAAACGAGATTTAATATGCCGAATTATATTTAATTAGGTTACTATTGACAATTTATTTGAGTAGATAGGTGTAAAACATCTATTACTTTTGTTAAACTAAAATCACTGAATGTTTGAAAATATAGATTTAAACGGAAAAAGCATATTAATCACTGGTGGTACTGGCTCTCTTGGTCAGGAATTGGTGAGTATTATTTTTGAAAAATGGCCAAATGTTAAACGTTTAGTTATTTACTCCAGAGATGAGCAAAAGCAGTTTCAAATGAATCAAAAGTTCAATGTAGAAACTAATCGAGCAATTCGATACTTTATTGGAGATGTTAGAGACTTAGATCGACTAAAAAGAGCAATGCAAGGTATCGAGTATGTTATCCATGCTGCCGCTATGAAGCACATTCATATTGCTGAATACAACCCAACTGAATGCATTAAAACTAATATTACAGGTGCTGAAAACGTTATTCAAGCAAGTTTAGAATGTGGTGTAAAAGGCGTTGTTGCTCTATCTACAGACAAAGCCTGCGCGCCTATAAACCTTTATGGCGCTACAAAACTTGCTTCTGACAAATTGTTCGTAGCTGCTAATAATGTTAAAGGTGCTAACCCAATCAGATTCTCAGTAGTTCGTTATGGAAATGTAATGGGTTCTAATGGCAGTGTAATTCCTTTCTTTATGAAAAAGAAAAGCGAAGGTGTAATTCCTATTACGGACCCAAGAATGACGCGTTTTAATATCTCTCTCAAAGAAGGCGCTGAAATGGTGCTGTTTGCTTTAGAAAATGCATGGGGTGGCGAAATTTTCGTTCCAAAAATTCCGAGCTATAAAATAACCGATGTTGCAAAGGCTATTGCACCAGAATGCGAGCAAAAGATTGTAGGAATTCGACCTGGAGAAAAAATTCATGAGGAAATGATAACTTCTTCTGATTCTGAAACAACATACGATTTGGATAAATTTTATGCAATCCTACCTTTTCAACATACATGGAATTTGGAAGAGTATGTAAAGAAAACAGGGGCTAAAAAAGTAGATTTTGAAGAAAATTATAGTTCTAGCAACAATAGTGAGTGGCTTTCAGTTGAAGATATAAGAGAGTTAATTAAATCTCATCTTTATCCCGATTTTTCTGCCTAAATAATTTGAAATCCATAGCAATCATACCAGCAAGAGGCGGGAGTAAAAGGATTCCTAAAAAAAATATTAAAAAATTTTCAGGAAAGCCTATCATTAATTATAGCATTGAAGCTGCGCTCATAAGCGGACTTTTTTCTGAGGTTATTGTTTCTACAGACTCCGAAGAAATTGCGCAAATAAGCAGAGCGGCAGGTGCAGTGGTTCCGTTTTTACGATCCAAAGAAAATGCAAATGATATTGCAACTACTGCTGATGCATTAAATGAAGTGACTCTAGAGCTAAGAAAAATAGGCAAGGATTTCGACTTCGCATGTTGCATTTACCCAACGGCACTATTTATGGCAAAGGGGGATTTAAAAAAAGGCCTTGACCTACTTCTAGAAAATGACTTTGATACAGTTCTGCCAGTGGTAGAATTTAGCTACCCCATATTGCGCAGCTTTAAAATAGAAAACGAAAAACTAAAAATGAATTGGCCAGAACATTATGACAGTCGCTCACAAGATTTAGAAGCAAGCTATCATGATGCAGGGCAATGGTATTGGTATAAACCAGAAAAACTTCTGGAAAACCCAACTTTGTTTACCACAAATACAGGAGCTGTTCAATTGACTGAGGATAGAGTTCAAGATATTGACTCAGAAACTGATTGGCAAATTGCCGAATTAAAGTATAAAAGTTGGAAAAGTCGAAACCAGCACTAAGTAATTGGGTTTTTCTGCGCGGAGATGGAAGTCCTGAAATTGGCATGGGCCATATTTACAGGTTATTAGCAATTGCTGAGTATTTAGAATCTAATTGTCAAATCGGTTTCATTTCTTATAATTCAGAAATCGAATCCATATTACCCGAATACGTTAGATTCTTTCCACTTGAAAATAACGTTGGTAATATCGAAGCTGAACTCTCTCAGATTAAGAATATTCAAGGTATTAAAGACAGTTCTATTGTAGTTGATAGCTATACTTTCAAAAATGAATACTTCAAAAAGCTGAAATCATTAGTGCATAAACTCATTTACATTGACGATCTTTTTATTTCGAACACATCCTTCGATATAGTTGTAAACCATTCTATTTTTTCAAAAAAAGAAGATTACACAAATACCAACAATTGCACTTATTTACTTGGTACTAAATACGCTCTTTTGCGAAAGGAATACTTACAAAGAATGCAAAGCATTACTGCCCCTTCTCCGCAATCTACATTTAAAACTATATTCATTTGTTTTGGAGGGTCTGATATACATTCCTTTTCAACTAAAATGGCTGAAATTTTAAGCTTGATGCCAGAAATTAAAACCATCAATATTGTTACCGGTGTGTTTAATCATAAAAACAATATTTCTGAAAGTATCTTTCAGAATCCCAAAATAAAATTTCATCAAGGTATCTCGGCAACAAAAATGATAGAGGTTATTGAGCAGTCTGATTTATGTATCTCATCAGCCAGCACAATCAGCTATGAAATATGTGCATTAAGAAAACCTCTCATAATTGGTTTTTATGCTGAAAATCAAATTAATCTTTACAATGGTCTTATAGATTGTAAATTAGGTCTTGGTTTAGGCGATTTAAGATTACTAAGTTCCAAGAAAATAGCGGCTTTTTTAGAAACTTACATTAAGCTTGATTTTGAAAGTTATATTGAAAATCAAATTAAATACTTTGATGGCCGCAGTGCTGAAAGAATTTCAAATCGTATATTGAGTGAATAATGAAACAAGCCTCAAAACAAGACTGTCAATTACTTTACGATTGGGCAAACAATTCCGAAGTAAGAAATAATGCTTTTAATAGCGGAGTTATTAAATGGGAAGACCACGTGAATTGGTTTGAACACTCAATAAAAGATCCAAATACTTTTATTTTTCTTGGTCAATTTAATGGAGAGGATTACGGCCAAATTCGTTTTAATTTTGAAAATGACACTTATTTAATTACTTATTCAATTGCTTTAGAATACCGAGGTCAAGGATTGGGTTCAAAACTGATAAATGATGGTTTAAAAATGCTGAAATCTATTGTACAAAAGCCGATCAGAGTGAAAGCTTTGGTAAAAACAAGTAATATAGCTTCTGCAAAAATTTTTAAACGCTTAGGCTTTTCAAGTAGAGATGATATCTATGAAAATAACCCAGTACTAATCTTTCAGAAGAACCTATGAACTATATTATCCTTTCAAAACAAAAAGAGCTTGGAGAAAGCTTGGTTGAAAGCCTGACAGTCAAATTCCCAAGTCACGCTTTCGTTCTTGCTTGTGATAATAAAAGTTTAAAAGAAGAACTGGCTAAAGAAAATAATATTTCCAAGGTTTTCATACCCCACTGGTCATCTATTATTCCAGCCTCAATTTACAACAACGTTGAGTGTGTTGTCTTTCATATGACCGACTTACCATTTGGCAGAGGAGGAAGTCCACTTCAAAATTTAATATCACGCGGAATAAGCGAAACTAAAGTTACCGCCCTTCAAGTAAATGCTGAAATTGATGCTGGAGATGTCTATCTCAAAAAAGAACTAAACTTAACTGGTTCAGCGCAGATAATCTTTGAAAGAGTCTTCAAAATTATAGAAGAAATGATTGGTGAAATCATTCAAACCAACCCTAAACCTCAACCGCAAAAAGGTGAACCAACATATTTTAAACGAAGGACTCCGGATATGAGTAAAATTGAGGCTGAGGATTCAATAGAACTAGTCTATGACAAAATTCGAATGTTAGACGCTCCTGATTATCCTTTAGCGTTTATTGAAAACAAACACTTTAGATTTGAATTTTATAATGCGAACAATGAATCTGAAAAAGAACTAAACGCAAATGTTAGAATCATTAAGAAATAAAAAAATACTACTTGTTGTTGCACATCCTGATGATGAGCTTTTGGGAGTGGGTGCAACTATGAATAAATTAATCTTAGAATACAATTGTGAAGTTAGAGTGGTAATTCTTGGCGAAGGAATTACCTCCAGATCCGATACAAGAGATACTAAGCTATGGGAAAAAGACTTACAAACTCATAGAGCCAATATTGAATCGGCGCGAGCTAGTATTGGGTATAGCAGCGTTGGAATTTATGATTTACCAGACAATAGATTTGATTCAGTTGATTTACTTGATATTATTAAGATTATAGAAAAAGAAAAAGCTGAATTTAAACCTGAGGTCATTTTTACCCATCATGGTGGTGATTTAAATATTGACCATCAACGCACCTTTGAAGCTGTGATTACTTGTACAAGGCCAATGGCTGATGAAATTACAAAAACCATTATTACTTTTGAAACCCCAAGTGGAACTGAATGGAGGTCGAATACTGATCCCAAACATTTTCTGCCAAACTTTTTTGTTTCTGTTTCTGAACAGAATATAGAAGCAAAAATTAAGGGTATGGAATCCTATGAATTTGAAAAAAGAAAATTCCCCCACCCTAGAAGCCCTGAAGCACTAAAGATTTCCAGTCAAAACAGAGGAATTAGTGTTGGAAAAGAATTTGCAGAAGCATTTTGTATCGTTAGAACTACATAATTAAATGGATTTTTTAGAGAAAATTACGGGCAAGAGCTCTTGCTTTATTATTGCAGAACTATCAGCAAATCACAATGGTGATATTGAAATAGCAAAAGAAACAATTAAGGCGGCTAAGGAGTCAGGTGCAGATGCTATCAAGCTTCAAACCTATACAGCTGATACTATGACCTTGGATGTTGACTCAGAGGATTTTATAATTAATCAAGGTACCATCTGGGATGGCAGAAAATTACATGAATTGTATCAAGAAGCCTATACGCCCTGGGAATGGCATCCAGAATTGTTTGAGTACGCTAAAAAAATGGGATTATTAATTTTTTCCTCACCTTTTGACTTTACCTCAGTAGATTTTTTGGAGTCTTTAAATGTTCCATTATATAAGGTAGCCTCCTTTGAAATAACCGATCTTCCTTTAATTAGTTACATAGCGAAAAAGAAAAAACCAATCATACTTAGCACAGGGATAGCCAGTAAAGAGGACATTGAATTGGCATTAAAAACGATACATGATGAAGGGAATTTTGAAGTTGCTTTATTAAAATGCACTTCTTCCTACCCCGCTCCACTTAATGAAGCTAACCTGCAGATGGTTGAGGACTTTAGAACAAAATTCAATGTGATTTCTGGTTTGTCAGATCATACGTTAGAATTAATTGCTCCCATTGTAGCAGTTACTAAAGGGGCTCGAATTATTGAGAAACACTTTATTCTTGATAAGAAAATTGGAGGACCTGACGCTTCTTTCTCACTTGAGCCTAAAGACTTTACAGCAATGGTTAATTCTGTAAGAAGTGCAGAAAGTGCATTGGGGAAAATCGACTACGTACCAACAAAAAAAATGATTTCTGCAAGGGCGTTTAGTCGATCAATTTATGTCTCTAAAGATGTATCCAAAGGGGATACTGTTAGTGATTTAAACGTAAGGATTGTAAGACCTGGTTTTGGACTTGCTCCTAAACATTACAAAACTGTTCTTGGTAAAAAATTCAACGGAAATTTCAAAACGGGAACTCGATTAACTTTTGACATAATTGAATAATAGTTACCAACAGAAACTAAAAGAAGTTATCGACTTTGGTCATGAAAAAATTGGCAATAAAACGGTAATTGAACAACTTACTATAGGGAAATCTCAACTCTGGTTTTATATCCGATTCATGATATTCAACCAAATTCGAGTTTCATCAGTAGCTGCTCCAACCAAAAAACAGAATAAAGGATCTACGTTTACATTAAAAATTAGGTTTTTACTTATTTTCCTAAAACGTGCAATTAGCGGCGCCTTTGTTTCAATACCTCAAAACAAACATTGGCTAATGGTAAATCCAAATGCCGTTTTACCATTACTCGGCATGAATGGAAAAGAAGTGATTTTTGGTGATGGATACATGGAGTACCTTACCAAGAAAGCACTAAAAGATGATCGCTTTATGCTCATTTCAGAGTTTTACCCCCCTAAGTTTGAAGCGGGTATAAGTCATCTGAACATTAGAACCTATGCGCCCTCAAAAAAAGAAATAAAACTAGAATGGACATTGCTAAAAGCACTATGCACTCCGTCAAATTGGACGAAACTTTATAGATACTCAAATCAATTAGAAAAATCGATTGTTACGATTGAAAAAGGCACCAACATTCCTCTTTCAAAAAAGATACGTCAATACAAAAAGCTTTTATTATTCAGTTTGTTTAGAGAACTGGCTTTTGAAAAACTAATAGTCGAAAATAAACCAAGTTCAATTTCGGGAACCAATGAACATGACGTTAAGTTAAAGTCAATGCTCGAGCCTGCAAAACGTTTAGAAGTAAAAACTGTAGGAATACAGCATGGAATTATTCACAAGCAGCACATTCATTACATATTCTCTAAAGAAGATGCTCAATACAGTCCTTTCCCTCAAATGACTTTAACCTGGGGAGACCAAGCAAAAAGAATATTGCATGAAGCTTCTTGCTATCCGATTGATTCCGTTCGTACTGTTGGACAAATTAGAACGGATGTAGTCCCCACATTACTCGAAACAAATCAGAATTTAGATTATATATTCTTTGCTGGACAAATGTACCATCAGGTGGATTATGGGTATAGATCTCTTATTTCTAAAGACATTCTTGAATATTCAGCCAATCATCCAACTGAAAAAATTATTATTAAGCCACATCCTAGACAATCTGATGTAATTGGTTTTTGGAAATCCCTTGAAGAACCAGGAAAGGTTTACAACTATGAAATAGTAAATGACGATTTATACAAAATTATTGCAGGTGCTAAGGTTGTAATTACCCACAATAGTACAGCGGGTGGAGAGGCAATTTATTTCAATAAGCCACTTATTCTTGCTGATTACTCAAAGGATGATTTAGCAAATTTTATTGCCGAGGGTATTGGGAAACCTGTTTACAATTACGCTGAATTAGAAAAGGCTTTAATTACTGTCAGTAATTGGAGTTCAAGCTTACAGCCTATTATAAATCAGTTTATAGAGGAAAGGGCATATAAAATTGATGGCAAAGTTTGTGAACGTATTATTCGCTCAATTACTTCCTAAAAGGGCTTACTTCCAAAAATTTATTCTTCAACTTTTCATTTATAAAATAATCTTGGTAGAAATAATTTGTGAGAGCATATCGCTCTCCAGACTTTAAAGGCCGACCTCTGTGAATGCCCGATGTATCCACTAACAAACAGGTGCCCGCTTTAGCTGTAAATTGCACTTTGGGATATTTCCTATCCTCAGAAATCAACGCAATTTCCTCTTCTGAAAGTCTATTTTGATTTAACTTAATGCCGTACTTATTTAACTCAAATAATGTACTCTTCTTCTGAGTTCCTTCCAAGTATTCAAAAGGTCCAGTTTCCTCAGTAACATCTGTTAAGTACACTATGCTTTTAAACTGGTGAATCATATTCGTATCGCGGTGCCACCCACCTCCTGAACCTTTATTATCTCCTTTTGAACGGATTCTACCAGCTAGGGTACTCAGCACAGAAGTCTTTGTTTTTAGGTATCGGTTAGAAAGATTATGAAATCTTGAATCTGTACTAAACCCTTTGATCTGATCGCTTAATCTTTCGGCAAAGTATACGCGATTATCGGCATCTTCATCATCCTTCCAAATTAGTTGCTGATTCTCAGTAATTAATCGGTCAATTTCAGACCTAATCTCGCTGCATTCTTCAGAGCTATAGTAATTCTCCCAAACATAATAACCTTTTGTTCTCATGCTTTCCAGTGCCTCACTTGGAGCGTCTGCGAGAGGTTCGAAATTTTTTTGATAAAGTACCTCTTGGGTCCTTGCCTTATAGTATTCTAAAACTGATTTCATCTTTTAACCTTTAAAAAACAATGGTATTTACTTTAACTACCCAACTTGTCTAACAAAGTTACAAGCCTTTTTGTCAAGTTCTCACGATTATACTTTTCAACGGCATGATTCTTATCAGTCATATTTCGTCGCTCAAAAGCAGCAAGTATTGCCTCCTTAACTGGTATTAAATTCTCCAATTCATATTCAAAGCAATTCCCATTTCCCACTTCTTGAAATATATCTGCAACATCACCATCTTTATGCCCAAAGGCAATAATTGGTTTGTGCATCGCTAAGTATTCAAACAATTTACCTGGAATGTTACCTTTACCTATCTCACTATTGAAAGTAAGTAATAATAAAAGTGATGATTTATTATACCACTCTAAAACTTCTGTATGGGTTATATAGCCATGCATTGTATGCTTTTGGCTAACTATATCTAACTTATTAAGTTCCTCAATTACTGCCTTATCAACAGTTCCCCCAATATGGATTTCTAGCAAATTTACTAGTTCTTTATTTTCACTGCAGGCGGCTTCCAAAGCTCTCCAAAAAACTCCTGGATTTCTTAAATGGTTTAATAATCCAAAGTGACTAATTATGAACTTATTATGAGCTTTTGAAGCTTTAGGGGCAACAGGTATATCGTCGTAGTCGTAACCGTTGGTTATTACTTCAACACTCTTTGCGCCTAGCTCTTTAAACATTTTAGCCCAGTTATAGCTAACCGTAAGGCAAAAATTTGAGTTTTCAAGGACGGCTTTCTCCAGCACTTCATATTTTTTTCTTGATCGAGCACTAATGTTATAATCGTCAAGCAAGTCAAGCTTTGACCAAGGATCTCTAAAATCTGCTATCCAAGGTAAGTTAGTTCTTCTCTTTAAAGCTAATCCAATAAGATGCATACTATGTGGAGGTCCTGTACTTACTATTACATCAACTGGGTTGTCCTGCAAGTATGTTTCAAGATATTTCACAGACTTTTTGACCCAAAATACCTTGGGGTCTGGAATAAAGACGTTCCCTCTCACCCATTTCGAGAAATTTGATATAAAGCTTTTTAAGGTGGATTTTTTAGAATTAGATTCTAATAATCCATTATTGATATTCTTCTTTGCTGAGCCCTTGCCTAATTTTTTATAAAAACTGTAAGGTTCCCATATTTCTGATTGCAACAGTTCGACCTCCTTTGGAATATCTTGCAAAAGAGTCAAATCTTTTGTGGAAAAATCAGGGTTAGACGGGGTATATATTATCGGTTGCCAACCATTTGAAGGAAGATACTTTGAAAACTTCAACCAACGTTGAACACCGCTACCGGCACTTGGTGGCCAATAATAAGTTATTATTAAAACGCGTTTCACGCTTTTTGTTCGGGTAGATTTTTGAGTTGTGAAAACAAAAAACCAAATAATAACAACATCAACAATCCACTAGATGCTAAGCTAACCATTGAGCTTCTTTTAAAGCTTTCAGGTTCAAATTTGAACACTATTTCTTTAGCACCAGCAGGCACATTTAAACCACGCAATATGTAATTGACTTTGGCATGAGGAGTCAGGTTTCCATCGATATATACGTTCCATCCGTTTTCATAAAATATTTCTGAAAATACTGCAAAACCGTCTTTATTTGCTTTACATGAATAAATCAATTCATTGTCCTTATAAGATATAAGCTCAATTGCACCATTACCACCAGACTCTATCCCTCCAATTTTATCCGCAAATTCACTTTGAATAACAGCCTGTTTATCCAGATTCAGTTCTTTTAAGGCCAATATTTCCTCATCAGCACTCTCAACTAGTTTTACCGATTGAACGAACCAAGCGTTACCATAAGCATAAGGGTTTTCAATTGCGGGCGCGTCTGGGTTGTAAATAATGTATTTCGTATTCATCATATTCAAGTACTTTCTTTCGCTTAAAACCTGAATAATGTCTTGCCCACGATTTTTTAATGACCCTATTATCGATTGCAATTCTTGATTGAGGTAAAAGTCAATAAAATCTTGATAATTACCCATTTTTACAGCAGAATACCCGCCTACACTCTTGTGAAAGAAAGACGTTCTTGATTCATTAAAAGGGTTATTAATTTGAAATACTCTAAAGTTGGTATTTTGATTATATACCCTATAGCGCTCATTATTAACAATATAATTTAAATTGGATTTCTGCTTGACTGAGAGACCCTTACGTTTTTCAGAAACTGATTGTTCTATTATTTGACCTAAATCAGGCTTCAATGCTACAGTTCCATTAAGGATTGACTCATCAGCAGTATTTGGCAAATGCTCGTAATAATATGGTTTTAGTTTAACCCAGCGTTCATATTTACCGCGTTTCTTTTCATTGCTTACATAGCGTTTGTCAATCATCCATAAATCACCAATAATTAATACCGCAAGACTTATTGCTAAAATCTTTAGTTGCTGCTTCTTTATAAAATACCAACTTATAGCTCCACCTAGCAGAATGATGAAAATTGACCTAAACGCATCCCCGCGAACAACTCCAATTCTATATTCTTCTATTTGCTCCATCATTTTTGAACCTTGACTTGCATTAGCTCCAGCTAACATTTTGTCAAATTGTTGCATCTCTTGCGGACTAAAAAAGTCAAACAAGGTTCCCGGTATAAGCCCTATTATTAAGACAACGCCTATAAAACTTCCACCAGCAATAAGTAGTTTCTTTTTAAGGTCTTTGTCTTTTAATAGTTCTGGCTTCTGATAAAATTTATTAAGCACTAGCATTGCGCTCATAGGCACCATTAACTCGATAATTAACAGCGCCATTGAAGGTGTTCTAAATTTATTGTATAGAGGTAAATAGTCAACTAATAATTCAGTGAACCACATTGCATTTCTCCCCCATGCTACCAAGAAAAATAAAATTGTTGATATGAGTATTGGCCAACGATAGACTCCGTCTAAAACAAAAAAGCTAATTAAAAATAAAAACAATAGAAACGCACCAACATACACAGGACCAGAAGTAAAGGGCTGGTCTCCCCAATATGAATTAATTTGACGTCCTCGCTCATACTCTGCTGCACCACTAGCTCCTCCTTTAATTTCCGGAACAATTAGAGACCAAGTTTCACTTATTCCATATGACCACTGCGTCAAATAATCTATATCTAAACCACTCGTTTGGTTTTCATTTTTTTGACCATTAGGAGCAATAGTAAGTTCGCTTTTACCTCGCATAGATTCTTTAGTGTACTGATAAGTATTCCACAACATATCAGCATTGCAAAGAATTGCAATTACTCCTGCAATAACTATAACCGAAGTGCGCTTTACAAAATCTGGGATTGTTTTATTTTTAATTGCATCAACTAGAAAATAGCACCCAAATACAATCAACATCATTGCGAAATAATAAGTAACCTGAATGTGATTACTCAATATTTCAAAAGACATGAATACTGCAAAAATTAACCCACCCTTCATCAATTTACCTCTGTAGGTTAAAATAAAACCAGCTAACGCAGCGGGTAAATAACCTATCGCATGTAACTTCGAATTATGTCCCGCCTCTATCAAAATCGGGAAGTATGATGATAACATAAATCCAAAAGACCCAAGGATGGCGAGCCACGGCCCAACACCCAGCACCAACATTAATATGTAAAAGCAAATTCCCGCAACAAACAACAGGTTATGAGGTCCGTTTATGAATAGCTTATTTATGACAAAACGATCAATATGGTAAAATAGATTACTCCCATAAACCACTGAAACCTGATATGCCGGCATACCACCAAACAGGGCATTGGTCCAAAGTGGTTCCTCTTCGTATGTTTCTCTATGATCGTGGGTTGATTTTGACATACCCTTAAAAGAGCTTATGTCACCTTGAACTAATGAGTAACCTTCAATAGCTGGACTAAAGTAAATTAGTGGAACTATGTATAAAAGCAGAACCGCAATTATATGAGGGATCCATGCTTTAAAATCAATTTGCTTTAACATGCTTGTTGTTTTTCTGAAGGTACAAACCTAGAAAAATATATACCTCCACTATTCTACCTCTTCGAAGTCTACATATTCACCACCTTTTGGTTCAATGTTACCTTTATTCTTTTTTGGTGGCGGCTTCACAAACACATCACCCGACTTTTGAAAACCAGGGTCTTCTCCCTGATTATTTTGATGCTTCATTTGATCAGCCATTTTATTCTGAACCTTTTTAAAAAAAAATTTTATAGCCCAAGGAAATATGACCCGCATAATAATCCGAACCCCGAAATAAATTAGGCCAATAATTAAAAGTGTTCTTACTAATCCCACTATTTCTGCTTTTTCCACTAACGACTAAGGTAAAGATTACGCTCAGAAAAAATCTTTCTGAAATAACTATCTCTCAAATCAGGTATGAAACGTATTGCTTCCCCAGTGGATTTCATTTCTGGACCTAGTTCCTTATTAACATTAGGGAATTTATCAAAACTAAATACTGGAATTTTAATTGCATAACCCTCTTTGTGAGGTTTCAAGTTAAAGTCTTTCACCTTTTTATCACCAAGCATAACTTTAGTAGCATAATTCACATAAGGCTCTCTATAAGCTTTAGCAATAAACGGTACCGTTCTACTAGCTCGCGGATTCGCTTCAATCACGTAAACAATTTCATCCTTAATCGCGAACTGGATATTTATTAAGCCTACTGTATTCAATTCAACTGCTAAAGTATTCGTTATATCTTCAATTTGAGACAACACAAAATCGCCCAAGTTATAAGGAGGCAGTACCGCAAAAGAATCCCCCGAGTGAATACCAGCAGGCTCTATGTGCTGCATTATTCCTAAAATATGAACATCCTTACCATCGCAAATCGCATCAGCTTCAGCTTCTATTGCTCCTTCTAAAAAGTGATCCAATAATATCTGATTGTCTGGCATTGCCCGCAGAATATCAACAACATGGTGCTCTAAATCCTCATTGTTTATAACGATTTTCATTTTTTGACCACCCAAGACATAACTAGGCCTAACCAATAATGGGTAACCAAGTTCGTCTGCTAATTCCAAAGCTTGTTCTGCAGATTCAACTACACCAAATTTTGGATAAGGAATATTTTTCTCTGCCAATAATTTTGAAAACCTACCTCTATCTTCAGCCAAGTCCAATGCATCAGAAGATGTCCCCATTATTTTTATTCCATAACGGGTAAGTTTCTCAGCTAATTTTAATGCAGTCTGACCTCCCAGCTGAACAATAACTCCTTCTGGCTTTTCATGCAAAATAATATCGTAGATATGTTCCCAGAATACTGGCTCAAAATAAAGCTTATCAGCTGTATCAAAATCAGTAGAAACTGTCTCTGGGTTGCAATTGATCATTACAGTTTCATAACCCGCTTCTTTAGCAGCTAAAACCCCATGCACACAGCTGTAATCAAATTCAATTCCTTGCCCAATTCGGTTTGGTCCAGAACCTAGGACTACAATCTTTTTCTTATCCGTTACTTTAGATTCATTCTCTAGTTCAAAGGTTGAATAGTAAAATGGAGTTTTAGCAGGAAACTCCGCCGCACAAGTATCAACCAATTTAAATACACGGTTAATACCTGCATTTGATCGTTTGGTAAATACTTCGCTTTCCAAACATTTAACCAAATGTGCTATTTGTCTATCAGCATAACCTTTTTGTTTTGCTTCGTATAGCAATGCATCTGGCAACGCATTAATAGTGTACTTTTCAATCTCATTTTCGAGCATAATCAATTCTTCGATTTGCTTCAAAAACCAGAAATCTATTTTCGTTCTGTCGTGTATTGTCTTAAAAGGGATACCAATTTTTATTGCGTCGTAAATATGAAATAATCGATTCCAACTAGGGTGTTTTAATGAATGTAAAATTTCATCTTGATTAGTGATTCCTTTTCCATCTGCGCCAAGCCCATTTCGCCCTATTTCTAATGACTGGCAGGCCTTTTGAAGCGCTTCTTGGAAGCTTCTACCAATACCCATTACCTCTCCAACCGACTTCATTTGAAGTCCTAGTTCTCTGTCTGAACCTTTGAATTTATCAAAGTTCCAACGTGGAATTTTTACAATCACATAATCTAAAGTCGGCTCAAAAAATGCCGAAGTTGATTTTGTAATTTGATTTTCTAGCTCATCCAAATGATATCCAATAGCCAATTTAGCGGCAATTTTTGCAATGGGATATCCAGTTGCCTTTGAAGCTAAAGCTGATGACCTAGATACTCTAGGGTTAATTTCAATGGCAATAATATCTTCATTTTCATCAGGGCTCACGGAAAACTGAACATTACAGCCTCCAGCAAAATCGCCAATTGCACGCATCATTTTGATAGCCATGTCTCGCATTTTTTGATAGGTTTTATCAGAAAGGGTGAGAGCTGGTGCAACTGTAATGCTATCGCCAGTATGAATGCCCATTGGATCGAAATTCTCAATAGAGCAAATGATGATTACATTATCATTTTTATCTCGAAGCAGCTCTAATTCAAATTCTTTCCAACCCAATAGAGCTTTGTCAATCATCACCTCGTGAATTGGTGATTTGTGCAATCCTGAATCTAAAAGGCCTTCGTATTTATCAGCATCCCAAACAAAAGAAGCTCCAGAGCCTCCCAATGTAAAGGATGGCCTAATGCATAGGGGAAAGCCGAATTCCTGTGCTATTTCTTTTCCTTCAAGAAAAGATTTTGCAATTTTTTGAGGAGCCATTGGAATACCTATTTTATCCATTAGCACTCTAAATTTTTGTCGATCTTCAGTTATATTTATTGCGTCAATATCCACCCCAACAATACTCACTCCATGTTCTTCCCAGATACCCATTTCATCGCACTCGATAGCTAAGTTTAGAGCCGTTTGCCCACCCATAGTTGGTAATACTGCATCGATATCTGGATGTTTTTTTAATATGAATTCTATGCTTTCTGGATCCAAAGAGCGTAAATAGACATTGTCAGCTGTTACCGGATCAGTCATAATAGTAGCCGGATTGGAATTTATTAAGGTAACAGTAATTCCTTCTTCACGCAATGATCGTGAGGCCTGGGAGCCGGCATAATCGAATTCACATGCTTGGCCAATTACTATTGGACCACTTCCGATAATCAAAATATGCTTGATACTTTTATCTCTTGGCATAATATAAAACTTGAAAAATTAATGAAGAATTGGAGTAGAAAAAGCAACAAAAAGGTGTTGTTTGGCATTGTTTGGGCTTGAGGAAAAGTGCAATCATGGACGTTTCTAAAATCACCTTAATTTTAGGCTGCAAATTTAAAGCAAAGCTTTCGTTTTGAACTTGAACGCATAACATTAGTTTTGAACGGTTGTGAATAACTTAGAATATTTGGAGTATAATAACTTAAAACTATCCTATTTGGTAAAAGGATCTGGTTCAAAGGGATTAATTTGCTTTCATGGGTTTGGACGAAATGCAACAGATTTTATGGCTCTTAATCTGAGTTCTGACCTAAAAATCATAAGTATTAATTTGCCCTTTCACTCCGAATCTAAATTTCTGGAAAAAGATCTAGAAAAAACATTTCGTAAAGAAGATTTGAGGTACTGCGTTTCAAAATTGATAGAAAATGAAAAAATCGAATCGACCTTCATTGTAGGATATAGCCTGGGAGCTAAAGCAGCTTTGTGCCTTTTAGAGTCTAACACGATCAAAGTAAATGGAGCTGTATTATTTGCTCCTGATGGCTTTAAAAGCAATCCTTGGTACTGGTTTGCCAGTCAAACTAAAATTGGCGAGTCGCTTAATAAAATGAGTATTAGAAAGCCTTGGATATTTAATGCTTTTTTAAAGCTGAGTAAAACTGTCGGTTTTGCTTCTGAAAGACAACTAAAATTCGCCGAAGAACAGATGTATACAATAGAAAAACGCGAATTAGTATATAATATCTGGAGGGCTCATCGAAAATTGAAAGCCAACCTAAATGAAATTAGTTCTAGAATTAAACTCGAACATATACCCCTTAAAATTGTTTTAGGCAAGTTCGACAAGATTATTCCCGCAAGTCAAATTAAAAAATGGTCATCAAGTTCTCCTCCTTCAGTATTAATTGAAGAGAAGTGCGGACACGTAATACCCGTTGAAATAATGGAGAGACAAATTTCTTTGCTTATTTAGCAACCGTAGTTGGTTTTGACCAATCATGTTTAGGCACAAAATACAATAGTATTAACCCTATGACAAAGAAAGCCGCCAATGCAAAAATTGAATTCCTTAAAGACCCTGTTAAACCTTCAATAAGGCCATAAGATAAGGTACCTATAACAATTCCTATCTTTTCTAAAACATCGTAAAAACTGAAGTAAGAGGCGTGGTCATCTGTTACCGGCAACATTTTTGAATATGTACTTCTAGACAAAGCTTGAATCCCTCCCATTACGAATCCAACAATACTTGCTGTAATGTAAAAATCTACCGGTGTTTGTATAAAGTATGCCCAAAAACAAACAAAAATCCACATCAAAACTGCGACTTTTAGCACTTTAATATTTCCAAACTTCTTTGACATCCGGCTAAAAATTCCAGCACCTAATATTGCAATAAACTGAATCAACAATACAGATATTATTAATCCCGTTTTTCCAGCATCATCGCTTCCCCAGTCTACTTCTTTTGCAGCAAACAAAACAGCCATTAGCAAAACGGTTTGAACTCCCATACTATAAACGAAAAATGCACTTAGGTATCTTTTAATCAGCGTAATGTGCTTCAGTTCATTCCAAACTTTTTTAAGTTCTTGAATACCTTTCCATAAGTTAGCTTTCTCATGGTGACTCTCATTTGTATAAGTCGGCAATTTCAAGAAGGTATATTGAGCAAATCCTATCCACCAAACCATTACGATTGGAAATGAGTATCGTGCATTCATTCCCCCAATCATTATTAATAAGAGTATCCCAATAAGTAATAGGGCCGACCCAATGTAACCCATAGAAAACCCTTGAGCACTTAGTTTATCATGATCCTCTGGTTCGGCAATTTCAGGCAAATAAGCATTGTAAAACACTAAGCTTCCCCAAAATCCAATGCTAGCAGTGAAGACGGAAATCATGCTTAACTCCAAATAATCAACATTAAAAAAGTACAATGAACCACATGAGATAGCACCGACATAACAAAACAGTTTTAAAAAAAACTTTTTGTTCCCCCAAAAATCTGCAAGTCCGGATAACAGAGGAGATAAAAATGAAACAACCAAAAACGATGCTGATATTACGTAGGAGTATAACTCTGTATTTGAAAACAGGTAACCAAAAAACTCAACTTTATCCGTGATTAAGGTGCCATCTTCTCCCTTTTGCGAAGTTACAGCCTCATAGAATGTAGGGAATATTGCAGTGGTAACAACAAGTGGGTAAACGGAATTTGCCCAATCGTAAAATGCCCATGCCCACTGTAGTTTTTTATCGTTTTTTTCTCTCAAACCCTTGAATACTTAATTGAACACAGCGATTTAATTGCTTCCCTTTTTCGATTGAATTATCGGCCAATGGCTTTAATTCCCCATTGTTCTCAACTTCAATATTTTTATCACCTAAAACATTGCCCAAGATAGATAAAATGTAATCCGAACGTCTAACCGAGAGCAAATAATTATAATCATTGCTTGCATTTGAGTCTGTGCCTCCTATAACCGTTGATTGAAAAACATCCAAATCTCTCAGTTCAATTTTCCATTTAACTAATCGTTCAAATTCACTTTTATCCAACTCAAATTTATCGCTATCAAAATAAAAGGTGTTCGCCATTGTAATCGTATCTAAACTAGGCTTGTTTGCACTATAATTTTCTTGCCGATTTACGTCTTTGCAAGTTTGATCTGTTTTAATTTCAACAACTGATACATCATCCAATAAATAGTAAGAATTCCAGCCTAAACTTCCACCAGTGCTAAACTCATTGATACTTTTTACATGACGATCTGGTTCGAGAAAATTTCCAATTGTTAAGAATCGCTCATTTCCTTGAGCAACAAATTCTTTACTCACCTTTATCCAACCCAATTCTGGCACAATGGGTTCAGAATAGTTCGATAATATTTGAGGCGATTTATACATTGCAGCAAACATTTCTACGTATTCTTTATTTTCCGAGAGGAACATTCCAATTTGATCGATATATTGATACGAATCTGCAGCTCGAATGTGAAAGGTGCCGCAATAAATGTGGTTTTTTATAAGAGTATCTCTTAACTCAACGCCAATATATTCAATAACGTCAGGATAACCACCAAAAAGAATTAGCCCTACATATCCTCGGCCTGAAAATGAATCGCCATTAGTATACTTACAGTCGGTTCTAAAATATTCTGGAGTGCCCGTATTTCCAGCATACCATTTTTTAGTTTTATTCAATTGACGAAGGCCAGTTGGGCAATCATAAAAAAGCTCAAAACCTGGATTTGGAACCAAGTTTTGAGCTAAAATATTTATTGGCGCAAGCCAAATAATACAAAGAGTTATTTTGTACAATTACCTTACAATAAATTCCACTCTTCGGTTTTCTGCATTTGCTTGCGCATCCATACCGTCTACTTTTGGATTGTTGTATGCATCGCCCTTGTGATTTATTCTGTTAGCGTCAATTCCTTTTTCAGTCACTAAGTACGTATATACAGCTTTTGCTCTTTCTGCGCCAACTTCTTCCAATTCTGTTTGAGCTGCGTGACCGACTAATTCAATATTCATATTAGGGTTTTCAGTTAATATGTCAGCCACTTTATCTGCACTTGATCTGTCTTGGTCACCAAGAATCGCAAGGTTCTTTTTGAAATGAATAACCATATGTGCTAATCTTTCCTCTGGAGTACCTTCGATGTCTGTACTTACATTTTTTGTATAAACGACATCCAACTCTGGTCCCGTCTCAGGTATAACTTGGCAGTCGCATGGCACTTCTAAGTGGCCTAGGGCAATTACTGAAACTGCATCAACAAAGTAGTAACCATCTCTTGTCTGTGGAATTTTGAATTCACGAGGTCTTCTCATTTTCTTAGTTTTCACTGCAGTTTGGGGAGCAAAGTTTCCTATAGTTACATAACGCTCGGTTCCGTCAGCAGTAAAAGGTTGACATACTTCTACCCAATCAAACATGTCCTCTACAATTAAGTTTCCACTATGCGTCAGTTGTGGTGTGATATCATAAGCTTCGATGTCCTTTGCTCTAATTCCTTTTGAACTTACATACATTCCAATGTTATCCACAGCATATTTAGAAATATCACTTAATTGGACATTCATTTTCAAGCAGTACCTTTTGCCTTCTACTAATTTCTTAGGGAGCTTAGTTTGCAAATACGTCCTTGGACTAGCTTCTCTTTCTGAATATGCTAAAAAACCCGCGTAGTGTTCGCCTTCTTTTGTTTCACATCTTCCTCTTACATTAAGCGGAATAGATACTTCTTCCTTTTTCGAACCAACTTCATACAAATCCGCTTCTGGAGTTCCCTCAGGAGAATACCACTCTAAAGCCAATGTTAATTGTCCTGGACCTTTAATTTTTTTCTCGACATTATCAAAATTTGGGTTTCCAATTTTATTCACCTGAGCGGCTCCTGTTGCCCCAAGGATAAATGTCATTATTACTGCTACAATTGAATTTTTCATAGTTCTAAAATTTATGTTCTTTAATAGTATTAATAAATAGCTTCACTTTCTCAGGGTTGGTATCTGGATAAACTCCATGTCCTAAATTGGCGATGTGCTTTTGACCGCCAAAGTTATTCAACATCGATTTAGTTTCCAAAACCAACTCTTCATTTGAAGCATAAAGTAAACAAGGATCTAAATTACCTTGCAATGTTTTTTCCTTTCCAATCAATCTTCTTGCCATTTCTGGAGAAGTATGCCAATCAAGCCCTATTGTATTGCAGTTAAGCCTACCAATTTCTTCTATTGCAAACCAAGCACCTTTCGCAAATACTGTTATTGGAACTTCGTTTACTGCATCACATATTTGACGAAGGTAATTCAATCCAAATTCCAAGTAATGCACTTTTGGCAAAATTCCCGCCCAACTATCAAATAGCTGCACCATATCTGCTCCAGCTTCAATCTGTGCTTTCAAATAAACAATAGTACTGTCAGTAATTTTTTGCAACAAATCATGGGCCGCCTCCGGTTCTTGGTATAAAAACTTTCTCGCCTCAGAAAACGTCTTTGAACCTTTTCCTTCAATCATGTACGAAAAAATGGTCCATGGAGCGCCAGCAAAACCAATTAGAGGAACCCTTCCATTTAACTCTTTTTTAGTTATACTGATTGCATCCGTCACATACTTGAGGTCAAAATAGGGATCAGCAATTTTTAATTTTAGAATATCAGAAGCACTTTTAATTGTAGTATCGAATATTGGCCCTACTCCCTTTTCCATCCTATAAGGCAAGCCCATTGCATCTGGAATCACTAGAATATCAGAAAAGATTATCGCTGCATCAACTCCTAGCAAATCCACGGGTTGAATAGTAACTTCAGCAGCCAATTCTGGTGTTTCTACTAATTCCTTAAATCCTGAAAGTGAAGCTCGAACAGCACGATACTCAGGCAATATTCTACCTGCTTGACGCATTAACCAGACTGGAACACGTTCTACATTTTCGCCGTTAGCGGCGCGTAAAATCAAATCATTCTCAAAATTCACGGTGCAATAATAATACACCACATTGAGGAATCCTAAGAAAGAATCTTTAAGTGTGAATGGGGTTCTAAATTAATAGAAAATAAAAATGGGACTAAGCTTGTGGCGAAGTCTTCACAGGCTGTTGACTATAAGCTGGACATCTTTCATGACTCTTGCACGAAGAAAAAACTAAACCTAAAATCATTACAAAAGCTGCAAAAGTTGCTATCTTTTTCATATTATTACATCTCTAAATGCCCTGCAAATGTATTTATATTAGAAACTTATATTACAATTACCAAAAATAAAAATACTAACAATCGAGTATTAATGAAGCTTAAATATGCTCCATTTCTTCTAATTTCCACCTTTTTTTTAACTCTTTTCTGCAGCTGTAAAAAAAGTCAAGAAGAAAAAAATACCATTCCTGAAGTTTACTGGGCCTCGCCTGAAATAAATAAAGAATTAACTGCAGGGTCTGAAGTTTACGTAACCTTATGGTGCACATTCTCAAGTAAAATAAACTCAATAACTGTAAGCTTAATTTCTCCGGAATCCGATCTAAACAAAGAACTGTACTCTAAACAAATTAACAGCCTAATTTCGAAAGTCGATTTTAAATTTGTTATTGACTCTGGCATTCAAGAGTCTAAATTGCAATTGAACGCAAGCATTATAACTGGTGCTGGTGTAAATAACTTTAAAAGGGATATAAGAATCGCAGGCAACTCTGATAATACCTCGTTTGGTTTAGTAAAAATTCTAAAAAAAGAATTCGGGAAGTTTACTTTGCAACAACTTAGTTCCAATTTATTGAATATAAATTCTTCTAGAACTTATAATCATGAATTCGAATCATCAATTTCAATAAATCAAAAGATTTTTATTTCAACAAAAAAAACAGGCGGGTTGATTGAAATAAACTCCAATCTGGAAGAACAAACTTTATTAGAAAATAAGTTTGGTGCTTACCCATTTATTCGCTCAATGGCTGAATATTCTTCAAGTGTTTACGCCGCAATTTCTAACCCTAGTAATCAGATAATAGGATTTAATAGTTCAGGGCGAGAAACCGTTCGAGCCGGACTCCAATTGGACGTCTCTGAAGAAATATTAATAATCGACGACCTTATTTATAGTATTGAGCGCTCAACTAATGGTGGCTCATTCATTATTGCTAATTACAACCTTAGAACAGGGGGCTATATTTCAAATCAAAATTTACCGCGCCTGATTCAGGAGCCTCATTTATTTGATTTTGAAAACAAAAATCAAGTTTACTTTTATCATAATGTGAATGGTCAAGTTCAAATTGAACGCTTATCTCAAAGCGAAAACAATGTATCAATTATTGACAATATAACGGGAATTTGCATTGATCAGAAACCGCTTAGAATATCAAATTCAGAGGTTATTATTCCTTTGGAAAGAGTGCTGTACTTGTTTACAAAAGACCACCTAAAAAGTAAGCTATTCAGCTTAAATGATAAAATTAAAGTGGTTAAACTTAATGCTTCAAAAGACCGATTAGCGATCTTAACCCAAACTTCCTTGATTCTATTGAACTACCCAACTCTTGAGGAAATTTCGAGAACTAGTGCTATTGAAGATATAGTGGATATCCAGTTTCTTGACTAATTACCTAACCTTCAACAACACCCATTTTACTAAACTTTTCAATCCGTAAATTGACACGTTCTTCGGCATCTAATTTCCAAAGCTCGGTTAAGTTTTGTTTGATGGCCTTGCGCACAAATGAAAAGGCCTTTTCTCTATCTGCATGAGCTCCTCCAACTGGTTCAGAAATTATTCCATCAATTAACCCATTGCTTAACATATTCTCTGCGGTAAGTTTCAACGCATCAGCTGCTGTTTCTTTATGGTCCCAATTTCTCCATAAAATTGCAGAACAATTCTCCGGAGAAATAACTGAATACCAAGAATTTTCAAGCATCAACACTTTATCGCCAACCCCTATTCCTAATGCGCCACCGGAAGCTCCCTCTCCTATTACAATACAAATCACTGGCACAGTGAGTTGTGCCATTTCAATCAAGTTTCTTGCAATTGCCTCACCCTGCCCGCGCTCTTCAGCTTCCAAGCCTGGATATGCGCCTGGTGTGTCAATTAAAGTAACAATTGGCTTATTGAATTTCTCCGCCAATTTCATTAATCGCAAGGCCTTTCTATAACCTTCTGGGTTTGGCATTCCAAAATTTCGATATTGACGCATTTTAGTGTTTTCACCTTTTTGCTGACCAATAAACATAACCGATTGTCCCTCGAACAATCCAAAGCCCCCTATCATAGCTTTATCATCCTTTACATTTCTATCACCATGTAATTCAATAAAAGTGTCTTTGGTTAATGCTTTTATATACCCAAGGGTATAAGGTCTCTCAGGGTGTCTAGAAGTTTGAACACGTTGCCAAGGAGTCAGTTCCTTATAAATTTCCTTACGTGTCTTTTCAATCTTTGCCTCAAGATCGATAATAGTATCTTTTACGTCAACTTTTCCCTTTGCTTCTGTTTGCTGCGCTTTTTCAAGCTGCTCAAACAAATCAGCTATCGGCTCTTCGAAATCAAGAAATACAGGCATAATTCATATTTTAGATCGGCAAAATTAGCATAATAGAAGTAAGAGCAAGTATTCTAATTATGTTTGTCTAACATGATTTGTTTCCCAAACTGTAAAATAAATATTGGCCTTAATATCCTGAACAAAAGAGATGATGGGTTTCACGAAATTCAAAGCGTATTTTATCCTGTAGGTATCAGAGATGCCTTAGAGATTAATCGTTCTAAAGAAACAACTGTTGCAATTTATGGCGCGAAGATTCAAGGTGAAGCTAAGTCCAATTTAATTTACAAAGCTTGGGAGTTATTAAATGAAGAATATGATATAGCTCCAGTTGCTATTTCGTTACTGAAAAAAATACCTACTGGAGGAGGACTTGGTGGAGGTTCAGCAGATGGATCATTTATGATTAACCTATTAAATGATTTCTTTGAGCTTGCCTTGCCAGCGGAAAAGCGTTTAAAATATGCAGCCGTTCTAGGCAGCGACTGTCCGTTTTTTATAAATAATAAGCCTTCAATAGTAACTGGCCGAGGTGAATATTTACAGCCCATTAGCTCGGACTTAACAGGCTATCATTTACTTCTTGTAAATCCTAAAATTCATATTTCTACTAAAGAAGCATTCCAACTTGTTAAACCGGAAAACAGATTACCCTTTAACATAGAGTCTATCGAAAACTTAGACTTTAATTATTGGAAAACTCATCTAACTAATGACTTTGAAAAACCTATTCTAAAGAAATATCAAGAAATTGAAAAAATAAGAAGTAGGCTAATAAATATGGGCGCATTTTTCACCTCATTATCAGGAACTGGAAGCACATACTATGGTTTGTTTGAAGACAAACCAAATTATAAAGGCCAATTTCATAATTGTGAAGTATGGGACGTTCAACTATAAATTACTTTGGTGCAATTCGATAGATATAAAATGACATTATACCATAAAGTATGTTAGGAATCCAACAAGCATAAAACGGAGAGAGCCCGGCATTAGTTGCATAGACTGTAGCTACCTTTATAGCAAAAATATAAGTAACGGCAATGAGAAGCCCAAGAGCTAGATGAGCTCCAATTCCTCCCCTAACCTTTCTGCTGCTCATACAAACACCTATAAATACCATGATAAAGGTTGCGAACGGCACCGAAGTTCGCTGATGTTTTTCAATTAAATGATAAGTAACATTCTCTGATCCACTAAGAATTTCACGATCTATATATCGATTTAACTCGGGTGTACTCATCATTTGCGTGGTATATTCTAGACGTTCTTCAAATTCGGAAGGGTGCAATTCAAGAATTGTATCTAACGATCTACCGCGTTCTAAACGTTCTTCATCTCCAACAATAAATCGCTTGACATAGTTATGTATAACCCAGCATTCTTTAGTCGTATCCCATTGCGCATAATCAGAGCTAATTTTAAAAATCATTTCTCGACCTTTATAATGCTCTAACGTGAATTTATATCCAATATCGCTTTGAACATTGTATTTTTCGAAATAGACAAAATCATTATCACCGATTTGCTTGTGAATATCATTGTCGTAGTTCTTATAGGCCATTTTAAAATAATCTTCTTCAAATTTTATTCTGACTTTATTCGCATTTGGAATTAAATAGTGATTGAGCATGAGTGACATAGAAGCCAATATTATAGAGCAAATCAAATAAGGAAAAAGCATCCTTTTAAAAGAAACTCCACTGCTTAAAATAGCTACAATTTCAGTCTGACTAGCCATTTTTGAAGTAAAGAAAATTACCGTTATGAAAATTAAAAGAGGGCTGAACATATTGCCATAAAACAGAACGAAATTGAAATAATAGTCGACTATTAACCCAATAAAAGGCGCTCCTCGTTCCGTAAAATCATCCATTTTCTCGCTGTAATCGAAAATGCAAGCGATGAGCATAATAATTCCAAGAATAAAGAAGAATGTTGTCAAAAACTTCTTGATTATATAGATGTCAATAATCTTCACCTATTTATAATTTTCTTGAAATCTTTGGTAACATCATTTTTTTCCAATCGGCAAAAGTACCCGCCTCTATTTGCGCTCTAGCTTCTCCAACCAGCCACAAATAAAAACCTAAATTATGAATTGATGAAATCTGAGCTCCTAACATTTCTCTAGATGTTACCAAATGCCGCAAATAAGCTTTAGAGTACACCGTATCTACATAGGTATTACCAGCAGAATCTATTGGAGAAAAATCGCGTTCCCACTTTTTATTTTTGATGTTGATAATACCCTCAGAGGTAAACAGTTGACCATTACGTGCATTGCGTGTTGGCAATACACAATCAAACATATCCACACCTAAAGCAATGCATTCCAGTAAATTAGCAGGAGTTCCTACTCCCATCAAATACCTTGGTTTTTCTTTTGGTAGAATATCACAAACCAATTCAGTCATTGCGTATAGTTCTTCGTGAGGCTCTCCTACGGATAGGCCGCCAATCGCGTTTCCAAAAGCATTTTTACTTGCAACGTACTCTGCGGATTGTTTTCTTAAATCGTTGTAAACACTTCCTTGAACAATTGGAAATAAAGCTTGTTGGTGTCCGTATTTAGGTTCAGTGGATTCCATTTGCGATATACACCTGTCCAACCAACGATGCGTCATATGCATTGAGTTTTTTGCGTATTCATAATCGCAAGGGTATGGAGTACATTCATCAAATGCCATAATGATATCAGCGCCAATAGATCGCTGGATATCGACTGCTCGCTCTGGAGAAAAAACGTGTTTTGATCCATCTATATGAGAAGCAAATTTGACTCCTTCTTCAGTAATTTTTCTAGTTCCCGACAGAGAATATACTTGGTAACCTCCACTATCTGTAAGTATTGGCTTTTCCCAACCAATAAATTTGTGCAATCCTCCAGCCTCTTCCAAAATAGATGTTCCTGGTCTTAGAAACAGATGATAAGTATTTCCTAAGATAATTTGGGCAGCTATTTCATCCGTAAGTTCTCTATGATGGACTGCTTTTACAGAACCTGCAGTTCCAACGGGCATAAAAATCGGTGTTTTGATTGTTCCATGGTCAGTTTCCAAAACCCCTGACCTTGCCTTAGAATGAGGGTCTGTCGCACTTAGTTTAAATTCCATATCTTGATAAAGTGTGCAAAGATACATCGGACATGCTTGTTTAAAAGTTAATCCGGTTTTTCTATGTTAAGCACTCATTTTTAAAACCTTTGCAACATGGAGCAAATCACAGCATCGCCTTTATTTTGGCCACTATTCGGTTTTTTTTTATTAAAAATGGGGATACTGTTGTTCATTAATCTTCGATTAAGTTTAATGAAACCGTGTAATGGAGTTTTCAAAAAAGCAATTTCTATAATTATATGTGCTAGAAACGAATCCGACAATCTTCAAAAATTTCTTCCTGATATTTTAAATCAAGATTACCCAGAGTTTGAGGTAGTAGTTGTAAACGATCGTTCTTCAGATGGCACAGAGGATATTTTAAGAGCATTTGAACTAAAACACTCAAACTTAAAAGTAACGTTAATACAAGAAAATAACAAATTCAATTTCAACAAAAAATTTGCACTTACCATTGGAATAAAAGCTGCTTCCAATGACCATATCCTGTTAACAGATGCGGACTGCAAGCCCATATCAAATCAATGGTTAAAGAATATGGTAGCCCCTTTTGAAAAAGGCAAATTTATTGTAGTGGGATACGGAGGATATTTGAAAGAAGCTGGTTTTGTGAACAAAATGATAAGAGCAGAAACACATTTGATTGCTCAACAGTATTTTGGTCTTGGCCTATTAAACATTCCATATATGGCGGTTGGAAGAAACATGGCTTACAACAAAAATTTATTTTTTAAAAATAAAGGCTTTTCAAGTCATCAACACTTGAATAGTGGTGATGATGATTTATTTATGAACGAGAATGCCACGAGAGGCAACACTGCCTTTGTTTTCGATAGCAATTCATTTACATCGTCCATTTCAAAAAACACCTGGAGGGATTATTTAGAGCAAAAACGAAGACACTTAACGACTGGTATAAGATACAAACCTTCAACCCAATTTTTTCTGTTTTTTGCAACACTTATCAATTTGACTTTTTATCTTTTTTCATTTTTTTGCTTGTTCTTCTATTCGGTTAACCTTGCTGCAGTAGTTGCATTGTTGTTAGTATTTTTGACAAGTATGGTTGTATCATTTAAAGGACTAAAAACCACCAATTCACTTGACTTACTACCTTGGATATTTATATCCGATATCTTTATACTATTGTTTCATCCTTTTGCATTGTGCTATAATTATTTGCAGAGCGGCAGTTTATGGAAGAATTATTAAATAGCAACCTTTCTGATAAGGCCAAATATGACTATACTTTGGTTCGTAGAGCTCTGGATGATAACGATGAAAAGGCGTACACCCAAATCATGGCGCGCTATAGAGAGCCTATTTACTATATGCTCCTAAAAATGATTCGAAGTGAAGTTGATGCTGAGGATTTGACTATCGAAGCTTTTGGAAAAGCATTCAAAAAGCTGGATCAATACGAGCCTACCTATGCGTTTAGCACTTGGCTTTATAAAATAGCATCTAATAATTGCATCGATTTTATTCGCAAGAAAAAAATGAAAACACTTTCGCTCGATGCTACTTTAGAGGGTGAAGAAAATAGCAGAAAATATGAACCGGTTGCTGATACATTAACTCCAGAAGAAGAGGCTATAAAAAGTCAGAAAATAATAGTGATGCATAAAGTTGTAGATCAATTAAAGCCACGTTACAAATCTTTGATTGAACTTCGTTATTTCAAAGAATATTCCTACCAAGAAATTACCAAGGAATTAAATCTACCCCTTGGAACAGTAAAAGCTCAATTATTTAGAGCAAAGGAGTTACTCTACGAAATACTTAAAGATCGTAGAAGCAGTATTTAAAACTATGTCGATTCGAACACTAGAAAAGTATTTTCCCAATCTTACGGATTTACAAAAGCAACAACTTGGTAAACTTCAAGGCTTGTACTCGGAATGGAATGAAAAAATCAATGTTATTTCCAGGAAAGACATCGATGAACTTTTGGAACGTCATATTCTACATAGCATAAGTATTTCATTGTTTTATGATTTAGATAATGCGCAAGATTTACTTGACATTGGAACGGGCGGCGGGTTCCCTGGAATTCCTCTTGCAATTATAAATCCAACTTCAAATTTTGTATTAATTGATAGCATCGGCAAAAAAATAAAGGTAGTCAATGAGGTATGTAAATCAATAGGACTTAAAAACTGTATTGGTCTGCATGAAAATGCAAAGCACCATAAATCGATTTATGACATCGCCGTTAGCAGAGCTGTAACAGCATTTGACCCATTTCTAGAGTTTACTTCTCCCCTATTAAAAAACAATGGGAAAATCCTCTACTTGAAAGGCGGAGATCTAACTGAAGAACTGAAAAATGCATCTAAAAACATTCAACTCTTTTCACTTTCCGAGAAAATTGAAGGTGAGTTTTTTGAGACTAAAAAACTGGTACTTTACTCAAAATAAATGCTTTAAAAAAACCTTTTAATATATAGGCATTTGAGTCTTTTAATAATTGAAAATTTATTTGAATAAACATTGATAATACATCCAAAATAATTTTACTTTTGCGGCTCGTTTTTCGAAACAAATAATAGACTACAATGAAAAGAACGTTTCAACCGTCGAATAAGAAGAGAAAGAACAAACACGGCTTTAGAGAAAGAATGGCAACTAAAGGTGGACGTAAGGTATTAGCTAGTCGCAGAGCTAAAGGAAGAAAGAAACTTACTGTTTCTGACGAATTACCTAAGAAATAATATTGGGGTTTCCCATTTATAATATTAAGAAAGGGCGGTTTAACCGCCCTTTTTTTATGTCATAGAATGTAACTTTGTTTTTTAATTATCGATTATGACTTATGATTTTTGTGTAGTGGGCGGTGGTATTGTTGGACTTGCAACAGCCTACAAGCTGCAGTGTAAATTCCCTGATCAAAATATTCTTGTTCTAGAAAAAGAAAATCGATTTGCTCCACACCAAAGTGGTAACAATTCGGGAGTTATTCATTCTGGCATATATTACAAACCAGGCTCTTACAAAGCAAAAAATTGTGTTGATGGCCGTCGTGAGTTAGTAGCTTTTGCAAAAGAGCACAATATTGCTCACGATATTTGTGGAAAAATTATAGTCGCAACCAACGAAAGTGAATTCCCTGTTTTGGCACAAATTCATCAAAATGGAATTGAAAATGGAGTTGAAGATATAGAAGAAATTGGCCCAGATAGAATTAAAGAAATAGAACCTCATTGTGAAGGAATAAAAGGACTGCGCGTGGGTTGCACCGGTATAATTGATTATGTGGGCGCTACCGACAAACTAGCTGAATTACTTGAAGGGTTAAACCCCAATTCGAAGGCTTTAATTAACCACGAGGTACTAGGCATTAAAAAGCAGAATGGCATCAGCGTTATCGAAACTAATAATGGAGACTTTAAATCTGCACGAATGATTTTCTGCGCTGGCCTCCAAGCGGATAGATTAGCGAGAAAAGATGGTGTAAACATTAAGGAAAAGGTTGTTGGATTCCGCGGTGATTATTACGAATTGACCGAACAAGGCAAGCATAAGGTTAAACATCTTATCTATCCAGTTCCAAATCCTGACTTTCCCTTTCTTGGAGTTCACTTTACACGTATGACAAACGGTGAAATAGAATGTGGGCCAAATGCTGTTTTCACCTTTAAACGAGAAGGGTATGGAAAAACTGACTTCGACCTAAAAGACACCATAGATGCCTTAACTTATGGTGGAACTTGGAAATTATTCTTCAAGAATATCTCCTTTGGAATAAATGAATACAGAAGAGCTTTTAGCAAAAAACTATTCTTAAAGACACTTCAGCGACTGATACCGTCGCTAACAATGGAAGATCTTAAACCAGGCAGAGCCGGAGTAAGAGCGATGCTTTTATCGACAAATGGTGATACTAAAGATGATTTCAGGATTGAATATAAAGACAATAGCATTCATGTATTAAACGCTCCAAGTCCGGCGGCAACTGCTTGTTTAGCAATTGGGAATGAAGTCGTTAATATGGCTACTAAGCACTTCAAATTAGAGTCTAAATAAAAAGAAAGCTCGACATTATTCTGTTGGAGGATCTTTGATTAAATAATGAGCTCTGCTATTTGGATTAATCATTGTTGTATCTATCGGACCATATTTTAATAAATGATGCATTAACTTCATTTGACATTCCGTCATCCCATTCCCACCATCATTTGATTCCATAAAATTATTACACGCTTTTAAAGGACAAGGCTTGTAGCCTTCGCAACTGGTGCATGGACCTAGGCGATGCTCATAGTGCCCCAATCCCAAACCATGACCTACTTCATGGGCTATATGGGTTCCTATTCCCCAAATATCAAATTCCTTTGTATAAACTTGATACATTCCTTCGAAATACAAAACGTTATTTTGGAACCCAAAACCATCTTTACAGCCTCTTGTCATACAAATATTACGTCCTCCATAAGCTCTCGGCTTAATTCCCGAAAGCAGAATGTGAACACAGTGCTTTTTCTCAAATTCACTAAGCAAGTCGTTTTCTAAAACAAATTCACTGTAAAGGTCTTTATGGTCGTATTCGCCATAAACCCTAGCCTTGGACCCGTTATTTGAATTCCAAAATTTAATATCAATAATCCGAAAGCGTATTTTAGAGTCCTTAATGTAGTTGCCAACCAAAGGCACCGGTTTTTCCACATTACTTAAAAATTGATTAGCTCCACGAATTTCACCTCTTAGCCATTCTATATCTGGTGCCGTATCTTGAAAATTCCCCTTCCCAAGAGAATCATTAAAAACATGAAAAATTAAATTCAATGATTTTATATTCTCTTTTTCCAAATCAATTTCCTGAAATGAGTATGGTATTCGCTCGGTAGACTCCAAAGGTGTTTGCAAAATAGAGCAGCCCAAAAGCACGCAAAATGAAATTGCTAGAAAAAAAAGTAGTTTGAAATTCATTGGCTAAAAATAACCAGAAAGGCAGTTAGACAAATATTACTCTACCAACTTATATTTGGCCTTTATCTCCTCCCAGTTCCAAATGAAATGCTCCACTATATCATCCATTCGCTTTAAAAATAGCGGGTTTGGTGCGTTCATTTTTCTAAAATAAGCATCTTGGTATTGGTTCAATTCGTATTTAAAAAATACTGCTTTACTCATTCCATAATGAATGTTTTTGGAAGGCATATTTATTCGATTCATGTAGCTTTGATATGAAGCAACCAGTTGTCTTAATTTTTCTTTGTCAATATTCAAGGCTGTAGAGAGTTTGTTATAAATCCCCTCCATCAAACGAATGTCCTGATAGCTATTGAAAAGTTTTGGCACATAGGCCAGGTTTCCAGCTATTACAATAAGAAGGAATTTATCCGCTGCATTTGCAGAAATAGCTGGTGCTATTTCAAATTCAGGGTCTTCGTTTATTAACTGTGCAACCTCCGGAAAACCACTGTCTACTAATTGCAAGATTCCAGCAGTAAAACACTCTGCTAGTTTTTCTTCAGAAATTTTTCTTTTAGTTAAAAATGATAGCACTTTACTTTATCCCTTTGGGTTTGAACAAAGCTATACCTTATGACAAAGGACTTTTTTGGGCAGAGTTTTTCACTTGTCAACAAAGTTATTAACGATTTTAAGAAATTGTTAATAACCTTTCCTGCGGTTTAAAGCATTGATTAACAGATAATTAAACGGTTTTGATTTTGCAATCTAAGAACGAAAACGCCTTTCTAAATAAATCTACTCTTACCTATTTAACCTAACCAAGCAGTCGTTTTCTAATACGGGAATTACATCCGTGTAATCCCTTTGAAGGCAAAACTCGATATCCTTTTCAAGGTTCAATTTATCTAATCGCCTTCTATGCGAAGAGTCTTTTAAAAAGTCATTTAGATCATTCTTCGACGATTCGAAAAGCAAATTAGCTGAGAATGCCGAGTCAGACAAATCATAAGAGTTTTCGTCTAAAGTTAAAACATTCACAACTGCACCTGCAAATAATGAATCCTCTAAATTATAGCGCCCTTTCCAACCTGCACATAACAATAGGACATCTCTATTTTGCGCTTTCAGATAGTTACAAATCGCTGAGATATTTAAAAATGAGCCTATAATTACTTTATGGGCTTCTTTCGATACTTCAATAGCACGGGTGCCGTTTGTAGTAGTAATTACAGTAGTTTCACCTTTGAGCTTTTCATCCATATAATGAAACGGAGAGTTTCCTAATTGAAAACCTTCTACGACCTCTCCTTTGCGCTCAGCAGCAACTAAATAACCTTGCTTCTTATACTCTATAGCTTGTTCAATATGTTCTACAGGAATCATAGACTTGATTCCATTCTCAAAAGCAGTACACATTGCAGATGTAGCACGAAAAACATCAATAACTACAACAATAGCGTCGTCGTTTCTATAAAACGGATAAAGGTCTGGCGAAAACGCCACTTCTAACTTTGGCACAACCTAGCCTTTATAAAATGGAAGTTTAACCACGGACGCTTTTAGAGACTTATTTCGCACAGAAATAAAAATTTCATTACCCACTTTATTTGTCGGTAAATTAACGTAACCCAGTCCGATTGCCATTTTCAAGGAAGGTGACATGGTTCCAGAAGTTACTACTCCTATTTCATTTCCCTCGGCGTCGACTATAGGGTAACCTTGTCTTGGAATTCCTTTATCCACCATTTCAAAAGCACAAAGCCTTCTACTCAAGCCAGCTTCTTTTTGATTGGCCAAATAGTCTTTATCAATAAATTCGCCTTTGTTCAGTTTAGTGATCCAACCAAGTCCAGCCTCCAAAGGAGATGTGCTGTCGTCTATATCATTTCCATACAAACAAAAACCCATTTCCAATCGCAAAGTATCTCTTGCTGCTAATCCAATGGGCTGGATATCATTTGAAGCGCCTGCCTCAAAAACTGCATTCCAAATATCATTAGCATTTTCATTGGGGAAATAAATTTCAAAACCACCAGCACCTGTGTATCCCGTTGCCGAAACGATCACATTGTCAATTCCAGCAAAAGATCCAATTTTAAAAGTGTAATATTCCATTTCCTTAAGGTTGATGTCAGTCAAACTCTGCAATGCAACTGTTGCTTTAGGCCCTTGAATTGCCAAAAGTGAAAGTTCATCACTTTTGTTTTCCATAGTTGCCTTAAACGTGTTTTGAGATGAAATCCAATTCCAGTCCTTCTCAATATTAGAGGCATTTACCACCAACAAAAACTCTTGGCTAGAAATTCGATAAACCAACAAATCATCAACAATCCCACCTTTTCCATTTGGAAGGCAGGAATATTGAATTTTACCGTCAAAAAGCTGCGAAACATCGTTTGTGGTAACTTTTTGAACCAGCTGCTCCGCTTCTTCTCCTCTTACGTAAAACTCACCCATGTGAGAAACGTCAAATACTCCAACTGCAGATCGAACATGAATATGCTCTTGGTTAACTCCAGTATATTGAACTGGCATATTGTAACCAGCAAAAGGAACCATTTTGGCGCCCAATTCTATATGTTTATCAGTAAGTGCAGTGTTTTTCATTATTTTTCAGTTTTCAAAAATGATGGCCGCAAAGTTAATCATCTAGCACTATCGTTCATTCTTGATTTCTTGTAATTTTGAACCCAAACAAGCACCCATGGTAATCTTCAATAATGAAAACACTCCTAGATGGATTATCTTTACGATAGACCTAGGAATTTCTGTTTTCTCTTTGTTATTGGCATACCTCCTGCGTTTCAATTTCAATATTCCACCGGCTTACATAGAGACGTTTGTATACATTTTTCCCATCATGTTGTCCTTAAGGGTAGCCAGCTTTTTTATATTTAAAACGTACTCAGGAATCATTCGCTACACTTCAACAATTGATATGCAGCGCATATTTGTTGTAGTTACCGGTGTTAGTATTCTAGCTGCAACTATTAATGGTGTCTCGTTTTACTTTGTAAACCAGTCCTTTCTTATTCCGTTTTCGGTAGTAATAATAGAGTACTTGTGCACTATGTTCTTGATGATTGCATTTCGAATAACCGTTAAGTTGATTTATTTCGAGTTTAAAAATGCTTCAAAGGACAAAAAACGAATCGTAATTTATGGAGCAGGAGACGAAGGAATTGTCACTAAAAGAACTCTTGAGCGAGATGAAGAACACAAATACAAAGTGGTTGCTTTTATTGCCGATAAAAACACAAAAATAGGAAAGAAAATTGAAGGTGTTACCATACACCCTATCGAAAGACTCGAGTACCTAATTGAAAACCAAGAGATTGACGAAATAATTATTGCGGTTAATAACTTAGCCAAAACAAGAAAACAAGAAATTGTTGAACGCGCTCTGACTAAAAATGTAAAGGTGCTTCATGTTCCTCCTGTTAAGAATTGGATCAATGATGAATTAAGTTCTAACCAAATACAAGAAGTAAAGATTGAAGACCTGCTTGGGCGTGAACCAATTCACTTGGATTCAATAAATATCAAAGGTCAATTGAGCGAAAAAAGAGTTTTAATTACTGGAGCTGCAGGATCTATAGGTGCTGAAATAGTTCGACAAGTCTCTCATTTTTTTCCATCTAAACTTATTCTGCTTGATCAGGCGGAATCTCCTCTTTACGAAATAGAAAATGAAATCAAAGAACAGTTCGGAGAAAACCTGTGCGAAATAGTTGTGGCTGATGTCGCGAATAGTTCTCGAATGGAAAATGTCTTTAATACGTTCCGACCTAATGTGGTATACCATTGTGCCGCATACAAGCACGTGCCTATTATGGAAGACAATCCTTCAGAAGCAGTTTTAACCAATATTTTGGGAACAAAAATTATGGTTGATTTATCGGATAAGTATGAAGTTGACTCTTTTGTAATGGTTTCTACCGATAAGGCCGTCAACCCGACCAACGTTATGGGTGCTTCTAAGCGCGTTGCAGAAATATATGCTCAAAGCAAAAACATGGTCTCAAAAACAAATTTCATCACCACTCGCTTCGGAAATGTTTTGGGCAGTAATGGTTCTGTTATTCCACTTTTCAAACGGCAAATTGCGAATGGTGGTCCAGTGTGTGTTACACATCCAGAAATTACGCGTTATTTCATGACTATTCCTGAAGCCTGTCAATTGGTGCTGGAAGCTGGAGCTATGGGAACTGGTGGCGAAATTTTCATTTTTGACATGGGTTCACCCATAAAAATCATTGATCTCGCTAAAAAGATGATTAAACTTTCTGGCTTTAAGCTTGGAAAGGATATAGAAATTAAAATTACCGGACTGCGATCGGGGGAAAAACTATACGAAGAGTTGCTGAATAATGCGGAGAATACAATTCCAACGCACCATCCCGAGATAATGATTGGAAAAGTTAGAGACTATAAAATGGAGGATATAGAAGCTGATATAAACTCTTTAATTGATGCTCCAAGCGAGAAAGACAATTTTGAACTTGTTGGAAAAATTAAAAAATTGGTTCCCGAATTCATTAGTCAAAATTCAGTTTACGGAAAGCTGGACAAAAATTAACCGTGAATATGTTCTTTGGTGCCCAGTTTAGAAATGATGTTAGCTTCAAAGTCTAGAAACTCGCTCCATACTTTATCTACGTCAATAACTCCTTCTCCGTATTTCCTCGCAAATTTTAAAAACAGCGTGTAATGTTCCGCTTCACTTTTCATCAATCCAAAATAGAATTTCTTCAGGTCTTCATCTTGGATATTCTCAGATAACACTTTGAATCGTTCGCAACTTCTAGCCTCAATCATTCCAGCAAAAAGTAAACGATAAACCAGAGATTTTTTTCTATCAATTCCTTTAGGAATAAATTCAAAAAGCTGATTGACATAAGCATCCTTTCGCTTCAACCCTAATTGATAGCCACGTTCTTTTAACTTCTTAATTACCATTTGAAAATGAGACAGTTCCTCCATGGCCAGCTCAGACATTGCCTCAACCAAATCCAAATGTTCTGGAAAATTTACAATTAAACTAATTGCAGTTGAAGAAGCTTTTTGTTCGCAATAGGCATGATCTATCAAAATCTCTTCAATATTTTTTTCCGCAATATTGACCCATCTAGGGTCTGTAGGTAATTTGAGTTTGAGCATAATCTTATTTAATAGGACAGCAAATTTAGACAACAGCGCCTAAACTTTGACTTAATTTGCAGAAGTGGTAAAAGTAATTGCACATCGAGGGGCATCTGCCTATGCGCCGGAAAACACCTTAGCAGCTTTTGAAAAAGCTATTGAACAAAAAGCCGATATTATTGAATTGGATGTGCGCCCTACTCTAGACCAAAAAGTAGTTGTTTTTCACGATGCTAAACTGAACAGAACTACTGACAAAAGGGGTTTTGTGCGAATGAGAACACTTGGCGAACTTAAGCAAATTAATGCAGGTCGTTGGTTTGGATTTACTGAGTTCAAAAACGAAACTATACCAACTTTTGATGAGGTTCTTAATCAGACAGAAGGTAAATGCGAATTGCTAGTTGAGATAAAAAGCGAAGGAACAGTCGTTCGAGTCAATTTTATTAGGAATTTAATGAATTCTATAATTATTGCAAAGGCAAAAGAACGTGTGATTGTTCAATCCTTCGATACTAGAATTTTAAACTTGCTGCATAAGTATTACCCTGGCTTTAGATACCAAAAGCTTATCGTTGTTAAAGTTCCAGGCTTTAAAATTCAATTGGATAAAAGAGTAATGGTTGAAAATATCCTTCGTAAAAATCATTACGAATCCATAAATGTTGATCATCGTTTTCTGACTAAAACATTTATTGATAAAATTCACAGAAATAGAAAGCAAGTATATTGTTGGACTGTGAACGATCCCAACAGAATGAAAAAACTTATTGAGCTGGGTGTTGATGGCATCATCACTAACCATCCAGATATATTACATTCTGTTATCGCAGAAAAATTCAGTAAAGAATTTAAAATAATTTTGCCGCCCAATTAATTTTGATAATAAAGCTTTCATTATGAGAAATCTATTAATCGTTTGGAACGTAATTCTAACTGGACTAGTGGTGTATTTGTTCACCATGAAAACCAATACACTGGAATCCAAAATCGCCGAGAATGACACGACTCAAACAAGTATTGATACGACTAAAAAAGCAGCTGTAACTGGTAATGTTTATTACCTCAACACAGATAGTTTGTTCAAGGGCCTAGACATGTATAAGGATATGCAGGAAGAATTGGTAGCTGAGCAATTGAGGTTAAAAAAACGATACGACAACGAACTTGGAAAACTTGAAACGGAGTATAACGACCTTAAAGAAAGAGCACCTTACATGACGCAAACTCAAGGTGAAGCTGCTCAACAAAAATTAATGGCCAAGCAACAAGACTTGGCTAAAATGGAAGAGAGTCTTGGGAATCAATTGGCAAAAAAAGAGTCTCAAATGGTTACGAAAATCAAAACTTCACTTAATCTTTATCTCGAAGAAATTCAACCAAACAAAGGCTACCAATACGTCCTCGGAAAAAGCGAAATTGGTGGAGTATTACATGCAAACAAAGAGCTAGACATTACCAATGAAGTACTCGAGGGTTTAAACAAAAAATACAAAGAAGCTAATCAAATAAAAAAATGATAATTGCACTTCAAAAAAAGAAAGAGAACATTGTTGAATACCTTCTATACATGTTTAACATAGAGGGTATGATTCGGACGTTGAACTTTGACTTAAAGGAAATTGAGCCCGCTTTAATTGCTCAATACGATGTTGATGAACAGAAAGCTGAAGAGATAAAAAAATGGTACGCCGACCTTATTGCTGAAATGCGAACTTCTGGCATTCAAGAAAAAGGACACTTAGAAGAACTTCATGAAATAATTACTGAACTGAACCTTTTACACAGTACTCTATTGAATATCTATCAGGACGATCAGTATAAAAGCTTAAATGAAAAAGCAAATGAAGCAATTATCGATTTGATAGACAAATCGGGTAAAAAAAATATTGGTCCTATTGAAGCTGCCATTAATGGACTATACGGCCTGTTGGTTTTACGAATGGGAAACAAACAGGTGAGCCCTGCCACTGAAGCTGCATTCGTAAGCATATCAGAGTTACTGGCAGTTTTGGCGCACAGGTATAAGGATATGAAAGCGGGTACTCTCGACTTGCCTATGCATCAGAAGAATTGATAGTTTAATTGTGCGTCAACTTATGCATAATTGCCACCCAAAAAGGACTTAAAATAAGCGAAATAGAAATAATGGATACAATAAGTTGATAGGTGAAATCAGTAATCAATCCGCTTGTAAAACCAGTCATTCCAAGAATAAAACTGAACTCCCCTATTTGAGCTAAAATTGCTCCTGCATAAATTGCGTTCTTCCAACTTTGTCCAAAATACTTTGCAACAACAGCATTAATCAAATTATTCGTAATGAATACAAGTCCAACAAATTGAAGTATTAAGATTATGTTCTCTTTCAAAAACTGAACATCGATCAACATTCCAACGGACACGAAAAACAACGCAACAAATACAACACGAAAAGAATGTAAACTCTCGTGCACCCAAGCGGTAGATTTTGCTTTAGACACCAATATACCAGCGATAAAAGAACCAAGTGCAGCAGATAAGCCAAAAAATGCAGTAATAATGGCAAAGCCAAAACACAAAGCAAATGCAACAAAAACTTGCAATTCTCTATCTTGTTCAATCGTTTCATGAAAAGGAAACTTCACCTTATCTTTTTTGATTAAAAAGAACATGGCTACAACTAATACCACTCCACCAGCAAGCTGCAGCAGCATTTCAGATAGTTCTGGCTTTTCTCCAGTCAAATAACCTAAAATGATAAGCATAGGCACTACAAAAATGTCTTGAGCAAGCAGAATTGCAATTACAGATTGTCCAATTTTTGTAGTGGTTTCGTTTCGATCCTGCAAAAGCTTTACCACTACTGCGGTGCTACTTAAACTGATTACGAACCCCAACATAACTATGCGATAAAATGGCCAGGACAGTGCAGCACCAATCAACCAAACCGCACCTATACTAAAGATGACCTGAGCTAGAGTACCAAAAATTGAAATCCGCCAATTAGCAATAAGTGAGGGTAAACATATTTCCATTCCAATAAAAAAAAGCAAAAGAATTAATCCAAATGACCCCAAACTAGTAATTAAAGATTGGTCGGTTACAATAGCTAATCCGTCCGAGCCTAAGAGTAGACCTGCCAAAATATAAGCTATGATATAGGGCTGTTTTAATTTTCGCAGAACTAAACCCACTACAATAATGCTAACCGCCAATAGTACAAGTGAAATTAATATTGGATCAACAACTGCACTTACTATAATCATTGGACTATGTTCTTTATAAAATCATCAAAAATAAGGTTTGAAAATTAGTGAAACCAGCATAAAAAAAGGGATCCAACTTCTTGAATCCCTTTTTTAATGGGTGGAAGATCGGTCTCGAACCGACGACCCTCGGTACCACAAACCGATGCTCTAACCAACTGAGCTACAACCACCATTTTACGGGCGGCAAATGTAAAATAAAATCTTTCTGAATGTCAAATTATACAAGCAATAAAAACCAAATTCTTAGGTTTGTGGTGAATCTCCTCTATTAATGAGCAAAACACTTAAAATTCTAGCCTTAACGAGCTGGTATCCGAACAGCAAAGATCCGCAACTGGGTGTTTTTATAAAACAACAGTTAAGCGCTATTGGATCTATGCACTCGGTGGTTTTGCACACACTTGAAGCCTGCCAATCATTCAAAGAAAAGGAGATCTCAAGAAGCAATGGATTTACACACGTTGCACATTACTATAAAACGAGTGGTTCATTTATGAAGCCAATTGAATGGTATTTGGCTTGGCAAAAAATACTGCGGACCTTAAAAAAAGAAAATTTTGATTTAATTCATACACACGTTGCCTTTCCAATTGGAATAATAGCACTTCAAGCAAAAAGGAAATTAAACCTCCCGCTTCTTTTAAGCGAACACTGGTCTGGCTATAGGTCAACCAAAGAGTATAAAGGTTGGTTGCGAATAAAGGTAACGAAATCGCTTGTCAAATCTTCTACTGCTGTTGCGGTTAACTCGAATTACCTTAGGGAATTAATGGAAAAACAACATTTACTGTCAAAATATTTCATTGTGCCCAACATAGTTAGGTTTAGTGAAGCAAAAAATGATTCCACTACCCTAGACCAAAAAAAAGTGTTATTCATGAATATCGCTGATCATATTGATTCAGACAAAAACATATCTGGACTTCTAGAAGCATTTGGTTCGGCAAAAAAATCGAACCCCAACATTAGATTAATTCAAATAGGAGATGGACCTGATAATAAAATACTGCATTTGAAAGCTAAAAGCCTAGGTCTCGAAAAAGAAATTGTTTGGAAGGGGAGATTAGCTAATGAGGAAGTTTTGGATGTAATTAATAGTTGCGACTGCGGAGTTATAAATAGCAACCAAGAGACGTTTTCTATTGTTGCTTTTGAGTTTTTAGCGGCTAAAAAACCAATTATAATAACTGAATGCGGTGGTCCTATTGAGTACTTGCCCGCTGTATTCGGCATTAAAATTCCTGTAAACGAACCTACTGTGCTTACAAAGGCAATTGTTGAAATAAGCAAAACGCATGCATCAATACCTCTTGAAACAAGTGCCACTGAAATTCGAGCAATATTTTCGCAAGCTACTTTTCTAAGCAAAATTGAAAAGATGTACCAATATGCAATAAATCCATGATTAACAAAATTATTGGAACGACCTTTTCAAGGGGGCTTATGGCAATCTTTGGGCTGCTTACTCTCATTCTAAATACGCGCTATTTAGGAGCTGAAAAAATGGGTGAATTGGCCGTCTTACTTATTACAATTGCATTAATGGTTCAACTATCGGAGTTTATTGGTGGGCCTTCATTGGTATATCTTCAAAAGAAATTTTCTACTCCACAAATAATAACTGTTTCACATTTATGGTCACTTGGCATCGCTTTGGCAACTTTTGGGATACTTATTATATTTAAATCGGTATTTAACTTTCCAGCGCTATTGATTTCGCTTATAATTCTAACACAAGCAATCAATCACACCCACCTGCATTTATTGGTGGGCAAAGAAATGATAAGCGGTTACAATTTATCCTCTGTCATTCAATCTTCAGTTGTTGTTTCTGGAATTTTTATATCCTATCAATTTATAGGTGCAACTCAAGTTTGGGACTATTTGCAAATTTATTTTCTAGGACAAATTATTATGCTGTTTTTTACCAGCTGGTTTGTTTCAAGAATTCCAAAATCTATTTCAAATAATATTTCAAATTGGAAAATGGCAAAAGATATCTTTAATTATGGAGCAATTATTCAAGGAACTAACTTGTTGCAATTTGGCGTTTATCGTTTCAACTATTTAATATTAGAGTCCTTTACTTCTTATAGCAATTTGGGAATATACTCGGTAGGCAACCAACTTAGTGAAAAGGTACTTATTCCTGGAAATGCAATAAGCACTGTCCAATACTCAAGAATTGCAAATTCCGAAGAAAAGGAAAAGTCAATCGATCTTACATTTAGTTTAATTACAATTAGTGCAATGATTACTTTGCTAGCAATTATTGCATTGCTGATAGTTCCTCAATCTGTTATTTCTTTCATTCTTGGCGGCGAGTTTAGCACGATAAAAAGTCTCTTCTTTTTTTTAGCGCCGGGAGTGTTTTTCATGTCTATATCGACAATATTTAGTCACTATTTCGCTGGGTTAGCTTTATACAAATACAACTTCCGTACTAGTGGATTTGGATTAATCTTAAGTTTAGTTTTAAGTATTTTACTGATTCCTTTATTCAATTTACAAGGAGCTGCTATTGCAACTTCAATCGTTTTTGCAGGTCAAACTCTATTTCAAATAACGCTGTTCAAAAAAGAGACTGAAATGAGTTGGGGTGCTATCGTTGAAAGATTTATCGCGTCTTCGTCTAAAATAAAAGACATGCTATTAAACAGGTTTAAATAATGTGCGGAATTACTGGCTTAATTTCTACTTCAGGCATCGATACTAAACAATTCGTTAACGAGTTGCATCAAATGAACCAACTCATTAAACATCGTGGTCCAGATAATGAAGGGATTTCTATTTTTAAAACCGATGGTACTTTAATTCCAAATAATTCTGACCAAAAAGCCAGCTTTGGTTTTGGACATCGCAGACTCTCAATAATTGACCTAACGCCTGAAGCCAACCAGCCCATGTTTGATGAAAAGGGGGATTTCTGTATTTCATACAACGGTGAAATTTTCAATTACATTGAAATTCGCAATGAACTAAAAGCTAAAGGGCATATTTTTCAAACGCAATCCGATACCGAGGTTTTAATTCATGGATATGATGAATGGGGCACTGAATTATACGAAAAACTTGAAGGAATGTGGGCTTTTGCCTTATTCTCAAAAAAAGCGAACAAGATTATCCTAAGCAGAGATAGAACTGGAGTTAAACCGCTATTTTATGTTTCGTCGCCAACTGCATTTCGTTTTGCTTCCGAGATTAAAGCACTCTTGCCTTTTACCGACAACAGCATAAACACGGACTCCTATTCTAAATTTATTCTTGAAAATAAGTTTGATTTTGGCGCCAACACTTTCTTTCGTTCAGTAAATGAATTAAAACCGGGAACAGAGCTAATTATTGATTTGGCTACCTTTAACACTTCTGTGCATAGATATTTTGATCCATTGACTTTGTTAAACCAAGACAGCGTTATAGTAAAAAGTGATAATGAATTGAGCGAAGAATTATATTCCATTTTATCCTATGCAATTAAAATTCACTCAAGATCAGATGTTGCAGTTGGCTCTTGTCTCAGCGGCGGATTGGACAGTTCAACTATTGTTTCTTTTTTACGAAAATTAAACCCCAATATCTCAATTCCGGTCTTTTCAGCAATTTTTCCAGGTGAAAAAATGGACGAATCAGAATTAATATCAGCTTCAGTAGATAAACATAACCTCGAGTGGAATTCAATTTACCCAACTTCAAATGCACTGAACGAGACACTAGAAGATGTTGCCTTTACTCAGGAGTTTCCATTAATTTCTACCAGCACCTTTGCTCAATATGAGGTTATGAAAGCAGTGAATAAAAAAGGAATAAAGGTATTGGTAAATGGTCAAGGCGCGGATGAATTGCTAGGTGGGTACATTAAATATGGTCAATTTCAGCAATTAAAATCATTGCAGTCTTTCAATATTAACAGCGGGCTTATAGGGCCTTCCAGCCTAAATAATCTAATTAAAGAATTTGGGAAAAATGTGTTAGCTGATGCACCACGGTTAAAAAAAACATTGCTCTTTAGGTTTAAAAATGATACTAAATTTTTATCGCCCGATATCCTCTCTCAATTCGAATTTTCGGTAAAAGCCAACCCGAGAAACCTAAACGAATTCCTCATACAGGATTATTACCAAGGTTTTCTATCTGGTTTGTTAAGGGCTGAAGATAGAAATAGTATGCGCTTTTCAATTGAAAGTAGAGTGCCTTTTGCAAGTAGTCATGCACTTGCAAAGTGGACTTTTTCCTTGCCTTCTCACTTTAAGTACAAGCATTCAACCAATAAGCCTCTGTTGCGAAATCTTCTAAGAAAAAAGGATTTAATTCCACCATCAGTCCTTAATAAAAAGAATAAACTCGGTTTCAGTACTCCCATGAATAATTGGATCTCTGCATCTAAGCATGAGCTTTTAGACTATATCGATTATATACCCTCAGAATTATTGGCCAATAAAAATTTGAAAGAACAGCTTTCTAAATCCATTTCATTAAACGCCGAAAGCCTAGAAGAAAAGCCGGAAAGTTACAAATGGATAACCTTAGGAAGTTGGTTTAAAGTTTTTAAACAGTAAATAGTTCAGCCAACCGCTTATTAATTCTCTGAATCTTTGTTGGAAAGTCAAGTTCTTATGGTTAACTTTGATCCAAATTTTTAATATTCAGATAATAATCATTTAAATAAGTACAGACTATGAAAAAACGATTAAGTCTTATTTCTTGCTTTTTTGTTGCAGGTTTTGGAGTAAATGCTCAAACCTCAATTGAAGAAAGTAAGAACATTGCAATCCCAGCTTCTATTGAAGAAACTATAAAATGGGATAAATACGGAATTTCTTCTGGAAAAAAACAGAGCAACGTTTTGTCTCCAGTAAACTTTGGTTCAAGAGCTTCCTCTAGTAGCGGCATCGTCTTGGGTGAATCTCAATATGACTTAATGACCAACGCATCTATTGATAACAGATTTGTTAGTCATCCTGATGGAAGCTTTTCAGCAGGTTTTATGTATTCAAATACTGCTGCGTGGACAGATCGTGGAACTGGCTACTTATATAACAATGGTACCACATGGACTGTAAAAAATCCTACAAAGGAATTAGAGTCTGAAAGATGCGGATGGCCTTCAATTATGTACACTGGAAATGGTGATGAAATAATTATATCACATTCTACTGTTACTAATCAATTAATAATGTTGAAAAGAAGCGGTAAAGGAACTGGTACTTGGACAGAAACGAAAGATCCAACGGGCGCTAATTCAGCTCCTAAAGTAGGGTCTGGGTATCTTATTTGGCCGCGTGCTGTTATTAGCGGTCCTAATAGTAATATCATTCATTTAGTTGCGCTTACAGAGCCTGTTGCCGTAACTGGCAGCGCTTTCAATGGCCAATTAGTCGGCGGAATGGACGGCGCTTTAGTGTACAGTCGATCTGATGACGGTGGAGCTACATGGGCAGTGAAAAACCAAATCCTTAAAGGTATTGACGCAAGCGTTTATACTGGAATTGGAGGAGACTCCTACGCTATTACGGCTAATGGCAATAACGTCGCAATTGCCGTATTTCACAGGTTTGGTGATGTTAGAGTATTGAAATCTGGCGATAACGGTAAAACTTGGGCAACTCATATTCCTTTAGATTTTCAGCGTGATGCTTTTGACCTAGGAGACTTTGCAGTTACTGATACACCTACTACATCTGACAATACTGGTGACGTTATTATTGATAACAAAGGAATGGTGCATGTATTTTTTGGAACATGGAGATGGAATGATGATGACATTACTGATAATCCTCCAATGTATAATACATTTCCACTTGCTAATGGATTAGCATATTGGAATGAATCTTATGGCGACAATAATCACCAACGATTATTTAATTATCAAGATGTTAATGGTGACGGACTTATTGGTTATGTTGGTTATCCTAATAACTTTGACGGACTAACTAATTACGGTGCCAAATCAATTGTATCCTACCCTTCAGTTGGTGTAAATGCAGGTGGTGACCTTTTCTTGAAGTTTACCAACCTAATGGAAGATGGTTCTGCTACTGGTGGAAAATTGTACAACAATGGATCTCGTCATTTCCGTCACGAATGGGTAACTCGTTCAAATGACGGTGGATGTACATGGTCAAACCCTAGAGATTTGACTGATGCTGGTGCTGGATTTGAAGAGTGTGTTTACGGAGTTGTACCTAAGAAAGTGGATAACAAATTCCGCATGATTTATATGGAAGATGGTTCACCAGGGACTGCTGTTGGCCCTGAGGCTCATACTCCAGGAAAAAACGAAATGGTTTATTTGGAGTTAAATGCCTCTAGTATTTCGTCGTCTAGTGATATCTGCGTTACAACCATTGCTGGTTCAAATGAACTTTGCCCTGGTGACAGTGCAGTGCTTACAGCAATCGGCTGCGGTTCTGCTTATGCTTGGAAAGATCAATTTGGAAGTAACTTGGGTTCTAACGCTGAATTGAACATCGTTACCACTGGAGTTTACACTTGCGATATTACAACTGCTTGTGGTGTGCAACAAGAGTCTTTCGAAGTTGTAAGACCTTCAAGTGGTCAAGGTCCAAAAATCAGTGTTTCTTCTTCAGTGGCTGAACTATGTGCAACTGGATCGCAAGCTGTTCTTAGAGTTAATGCCTCTTCTTTTGGCTCAAATGGAAGTATTATTTGGGATAGAGGAATACCTGGAACGATTGATACTTTTGTTGTAACTGGACCTGGAACCTACATTGTTGAGGTTGCTAACTGTGCAGGAAGTACGATTGACACTTTAATTATCGGTACGGTTTCCTCGGTAAACGCTACTATTACGGGAGTCCAATTTCTTTGTCCAGGTGAGCAATCTACACTTACAGTACCTGAAAACCCAGACGGAACGTATACATGGAAAGATGGTGGTGGGTCTACCATTGGTTCTGCAAGATCGGTAATGGTAAGCTCTACTGGAACTTATACTGTTGACGTAACAGCATGTGGTGGATCACTAACGGGATCAAATTCAATTAGCGTAAGCGCTGAACCAGATCCAAGTGCTTCTATTTCAATCGTTAATGGTGGCTCGAGAATAGTTTGTCTTGACCCTGATGGATCAGTAGATCTATTAGCAAGAGATACTGCTAACGTTACTGCTACTTTTAAATGGAGCAATGGTAGTACGGGATCTTTAATTAGTGTTCCTACAGACAACATTGGCACACAAAGTATTACTGCATATTCTTACAATTCATGTGGCGATTCAGCTCTATCAAATTCTATAACAGTTGAAGTAGTTGCGTTACCAAACAAACCTGTATTGTCTGAAAGTAATAATGTCATTACATCTAATACAAGTACAGGTCTTAAATGGTATTTTAATGATAGAAGACCTAATAGATGGCAATTTGCCAATGAAACTGGCGCCACTTTCGACGTAACTGGAAAAGGTTACCCTTCAGGAACACTTATTGGTGCCTCTATTACAGACCTAGCTAGTGGCTGTGAGTCTGAAATAGGTGAGCTAGAAGGTTTTACAGTTAGTGTAGATGCACTTTCTGCAAACAATGAGTCAATAGCTATTTTTCCAAATCCAAACTCAGGTGAATTTAATATTAACCTAAGTGGAATCACAGGAGATACAGCAGTTGAGTTAACAATCAACAACAGCGTTGGTCAAGTTGTCTACAACAACGTTATTGATGTAAATTCAAATCACTCTGAGCCTGTTAGTCTGAAAGGGTTAGATAAAGGAGTTTACTTCTTAAACGTTTCTAACGGATCTGAAAAAACTACACATAAAATCGTAGTTCAGTAAGAAATATTATCTGAATAATGAAACGCCCTTCCGGTTTCCGGAAGGGCGTTTTTTTTTGTGAAAACTAGAAATTAAAAGAATTTAAAACAGCCGAAACGCCATACCATATGGCGCATGTGTTCAAATCAAGTCTAATACATTTGTTACGCCAATAGGTCTTTCAATAGTAAAACCTTCTCCAAATTCAACACCAATCATTCTGCCGTGCTCTCTGGCTCTAGCTTCCAGAAAATCTTTGAACTCTTTAGAACTAATTGGAGAATCTGGTTCTTTTGAATTGGGGTCGTAAAACTGACTAGAGTAGGCCATTATACTTTCCATTTTTTTTGACCAGTATTCCGTTATATCTATCACAAAATGAGGCGTTAATCCTCTATCTTGTATATAATTATATACTGCTTTTGGTCGCCACGGTTCTTGATTGGTGTCTGCTTTTACCAAACCACTCAAAAAACAGGCACGAGAAACTAAGGAAGCCCCTCTCCCATGATCGGGATGACGATCGGAAACCGCATTTGCAAAAACAACTTCTGGCCGATATTTTCTTATCATTTCTACAACTTTCATTAAGTTGGTTTGGTCAATTTCGAAAAAACCGTCTGCTACTCCAAGGTTTTCACGAACGGAAAGACCTAGAATCTTTGCTGCCTTTTCTGCTTCTTGCATTCTCAATTCAGCGCTTCCTCTTGTGCCTAACTCCCCCTTGGAAAGGTCAACAACTCCAATTTTTTGTCCTAAGCCCTGGTGGTATAATAAAGTACCCGAAGCTGCTAGTTCGATATCGTCAGGGTGAGCTCCAAAAGCAAGAATGTCTAATTTCATGTTCAATAAGTTTCTCCGATTAACTTTGCAAAAGTGAGTATTTAAAGCTTAACAACTATATAGTGCAAATTAATCGTATTAAATCATTGATTCATAAAGAGTTCCTCCTAGACTGGAAGGAGAAAAACAGCCTTGCGAGTATTCTCATTTATGTCACTAGCACCGTATTTGTTTGCTACTTGTCTTTTCAAACAATAATTGAAACCACTACTTTTAATGCCTTGCTTTGGATTATAATCCTATTTACCTCAGTGAATACCATCACAAAAAGCTTCGTGCAAGAATCAGAAAATAGATTACTGTATATGTATTCACTAGCCAATCCACAAGAAATAATTGTTGGCAAGTTGATTTACAATTCCATTTTGTTACTATTAATTTCTCTAGTCACCTTTTCTGCTTACGCTCTTTTTTTAGGAAACCCCATTGTTAATCTCCCCGGCTTTCTTGGAGCCCTAGTATTAGGTTCTTTAGGCTTATCGATTCTTCTGACATTAATGGCTGCTATTGCTTCAAAATCATCAAACAACCCAGCACTAATGGCAATATTAAGCTTTCCAATTATCATCCCTTTTTTAATAACCATTATCGCATTATCACTCAATTATTCTCAAGGTGTTAATGATACTCAAAATTTGAAGTATTTCTTCGCAATTGGAGGCATTATGGCCATTGGGATAACTATGGCCTACCTATTATTTCCATACCTTTGGCGCGACTAAAATCAAGGTAAGATTATGGGCAAAAATTGGTGGAAAATATTGGGCGTTGTGCTAGTGAGTTACAGCATAGTTGGTGGGTTTTTAATCCCGGTTCCTGAGCTTCCGATCTTAAATGAGACCATCAGAAATACTTACTTTCATATACCTATGTGGTTTGCAATGATGGCTTTGCTTACCTATTCTCTTTTTCATTCTATCAAATATTTATCTGGATTTGAAATAAATCACGACACTAATGCCGATCAAAGTGTTCAAGTAGCATTGGTCCTTGGTGTATTTGGCTTGCTTACCGGAATGGTTTGGGCCCAATATACTTGGGGTAGTTTTTGGACCAACGATGTTAAACTTAATGGAACAGCTATTTCAATGTTAACTTATCTGGCCTACATTATACTTAGAGAATCTATTGAAGATGAAAATCGCAAGGCTAAGGTAGCCGCTGTCTATAACATATTCGCATGGGTGATGATGATATTGTTCATTATGATAATTCCGAGACTGAACGATAGTCTGCATCCTGGAAATGGAGGTAATCCTGCTTTTGGAAGCTACGATATGGACAATACAATGCGTCTCGTTTTTTATCCTGCCGTTATAGGTTGGATACTTATTGGAGCTTGGATTACCAATATAAAAGTTAGAATTAAAAACATTGATGACATTCAGAAATATGCTTAGAAATAGCTCTTTTTTCTTAACCGCAGCTCTAGTCCTTATAATGAACGGGCTGAGTGCTCAAGGGGTTGATATGGCTGCGGGAATGCGCTCGGAAGGCAAAATATACGTTGTAGTTATTGTAGTGCTTATCATTTTTATCGGTTTGGCTATTTATTTGTTTAGTATAGACAAGAAAGTTAACAAATTGGAGAAAAAGAATCCTAAATGAAAAAAACTCACATCATAGGTATCATTCTTATTGCCATTTCAATTGGAGTAATTTTTGGCTCTATTAATGACTCTAGTACGTATTCGAACTTCACGGCATCTTCAGAAAATGAACAAGCTGAGTTCCACATTGTCGGATATTTAAACAAAGAGAAACCGCAAGTGTACGAACCCGAAAAAAACCCAGATTTATTTCAATTTTATATGTACGACAAGGACAGTGTAGAACGCAAAGTTATTCTGCATAAATCAAAACCTCAAGACTTTGACCGATCGGAACAAATTGTAATAATAGGGAAGTCAAAAAACGATGAATTTCATGCTGATCAAATTTTAATGAAATGTCCATCAAAATATGAAAATGGGTCGCCAGAATTTCAAACACCTGAAGAACTCGAAAAAGAACGCACTGCGAATTCATGAAGTATATAGGTGAGCACCTCTTTTTAGGTCAATTAGGGAACTTCTTTGTTATTACCAGCTTTTGCTTTGCATTACTTGCAATGATCTCTTACTTCTATGCTGCTAAAAACGAAGATAAAGCTTGGGGAAAATTAGCTAATTTTTCGTTTATTGGCCACACTGCAAGTGTTTTTGGAATAGTTGCAGTGCTATTTTACATGTTGCTCAATCAGTACTTTGAATACTATTATGTGTGGCAACATTCGAGCAAAGCGCTTCCTCTACGCTATATTTTCTCATGCTTCTGGGAGGGTCAAGAAGGAAGCTTTTTACTTTGGACTTTTTGGCACACCGTTCTTGGCTCAATAATTATTTGGAGAAATGGTAAACTGACCAATAGTGTAATGGCCATTTTTTCTTCGGTGCAAGTATTTCTATCTAGTATGCTCTTGGGGATTTATATCTTGGAATACAAAGTTGGGTCTAACCCTTTCACTGTTTTTCTGCGTGATCATCCAGAATTTGTAAATCTTCCACTATTTGAAAATTCAGATTATCTCTTGCATCTTGACGGGAGAGGTTTAAACCCACTATTACAAAATTATTGGATGACCATCCATCCCCCTACTCTTTTTCTTGGATTTGCATCAACCCTGGTTCCATTTGCATATGCACTTGCTGGACTTTGGAAAAAACAATACAACGAATGGATAAAACCAGCAATGCCATGGACCATTTTCAGCGTTATGATTCTAGGAACCGGAATTCTTATGGGTGGTGCTTGGGCATACGAAGCGTTGAGTTTTGGTGGATTTTGGGCTTGGGATCCCGTTGAGAATGCCTCGCTAGTTCCTTGGTTAACGCTAGTAGGCGGCATGCATTTAATGGTAGTTCAAGAGAAAAAAGGTGGTGTATCTTTTACCATGTTTGGTTTAGTGCTTATCTCTTTCATTTTAATCTTATACTCAACTTTCCTCACAAGGAGTGGTATTTTAGGAGACTCTTCAGTGCATGCGTTTACCGATTTAGGAATGTCTGGTCAGCTATTGATTTATTTATTATCCTATGTAATTATCGCAATCATTGCTTTAATCGTAAATTACAAATCACTTCCAAGAAATAAAAAGGAAGAAGATTTATGGACACGCGAATTTTGGATGTTTACCGGTTCCCTCGTGCTGTTTATTTCATCTTTTCAAATATTGATTAGTACTTCAATTCCAGTAATCAACAAAATATTTGGCAGTTCGCTAGCTCCGCCAGCCGATGCTATTTCGCATTACAATAGTTGGCAAATTCCATTTGCAATATTGATTTTACTCTTTATGAGTTTCAGTCAATTTTTGAAATATAAAAAGTCAAGCTTCAAAGCTTTTTCTAAAGCCATTTTTCGTTCCTTACTTGCAGCGCTTATTATTACCATTGGTATTGGACTTCTCATTAAAATGACCAATCCTTTTGAGTTGTTTCTCTTGTTCGCAGGGTCTTTCTCAGTTTTGGGCAATCTTGATTATTGGGTTTCTATTTTAAAGGGTAAATTCCGACATGCAGGAGCTTCTGTTGCGCATATTGGTTTTGGAATAATGATGATAGGCGCACTCATTTCGATGAGTCAACAAAAAAACATAAGTAATAATACTTCCAGTTTTGATGTTGAACAACTCGGCGAGGAATTTGAGAATAAAGAGAATATTCTGCTTATGCAGAATGATACCCTCCCCATGGATGATTATTACGTCAGCTACCGTGGAAAGGAAGAAGAAGGGGTTAATATCTACTTCTTGGTAGAATATATGAAACGATTGCCCAGTGGTGAATTTGAATCTGCTTTTACCTTAAGACCAAGGGTGCAAACCAACCCAAGAATGGGTAATGTTGCTGAGCCCGACACACGTCATTTTTTAGGTAAAGATATTTATACCCACGTTACTTGGGCTATCTTAGAAGAGGATAAAAAGGAAGAAGAATATGGTGAGCCCGAAGTGAAAAATGTAAAAGTTGGAGACACTCTCTACTTAAAACAAAGCATTGTTATTTTGGATAGTGTAAGACGTATTCTGCCCATCGATATTCAACAAGTAGAATTGCAGGAAAGCGATATTGCTGTGGAAGCAAAATTAACGGCTTGGGATTTTAATACTAAAAAACATACCCTAAGACCGCTTTTCATTGTAAAGGATACCTCTGAAATTTATGGATTACCCGATGGAATTGAAGACATCGGTCTAAAAGTTTCGTTTAACAATATAAACCCTAAAGATGGTTCGGTTGAACTTACGTTTATTCAAAAAAATGTTCAACGTGATTTTATTGTAATGCAAGCCATTGTTTTCCCTTATATCAACCTGCTTTGGTTGGGCTGTTTTATAATGATAATCGGAACGATTATAGCGATTTATTCACGCCTTAAATACGGCAAATAGTGAATTCTGCGTCTACTGCGCCAACTGTATTAGTAGTTGGGTCTGGCAACGTAGCCTGGCATTTATGTTCGGCATTTGAAAAAGCAAAATTACCAGTAGTTGGTGTTGCCAACAGAACGGTAGAAAAACTGCATGAATTTAAACAGCACTTTTCTATTCCAGTTTTCGATTTAAAAACCCCTCCTGAAGCGGATATCATTGTGTTAGCAGTTTCAGACAATTCCATTCATTTGGTTTCAGAGCAGTTTATAAATAGCGTTTCAACCGTTGTGCACACTTCAGGAGTTTTTGGAATAAAAGAACTCCATACTAAAGTGAAAAATAAAGGCGTTTTTTACCCCTTTCAAAGCTTCACTAAAGGAAATACCTTGGACTACTCGTCTATTCCACTATTTGTGGAATCGGATACTGCTCAATCCAAAAAACACCTAAGCTACCTTGCAAGCGCCTTCGGCTCAGCGCCCTATTGCATTGACGCGGCTTCAAAAAAAAGCTTACATATATCCGGTGTATTTGCAAATAACTTTATCAATAAATTACTTCAAGAATCGATGCATTTATTGGAAGAAAACCAAATACCTCAAGAAGTGATTTGGCCGCTGGTAGAAGAAACAATCAAAAAAGCAAAACACATCGGGCCGGCTAAAGCTCAAACTGGACCTGCAATTCGCAACGATCAAAAAACAATTAACGAGCATTTAGAATACCTCAAAAATCAACCTGAATTGCAAAATGTCTACGCTAAATTGACTCAACTTATACAAGAAAAAAAATCTTAACAACTCCCCCTTCGGTTTAATTTATCTTCGCAAGCCATGAGCAAAAGTTATCTAGAAATTCTTCCAAACATTAAAGCGCTCTTTTTTGACGTTGATGGCGTGCTAACCGATGGTTCGGTGCGAATGATGACCGATGGAAGTATGGTTAGAAGCATGCATTCAAAAGATGGCTATGTTTTGCACTTAGCTGCTAAAATGGACGTCCCTATTACCATAATTACTGGAGGAAATTCCCAAGCAGTAAAAGACCGTTTATCGCATCTTGGTGTTCAGCATATTTATTTGAAATCTGCAAATAAATTAGAGGTATTTGAAGAGCATTTGTTAGGCTACGATATTAAACCAGAAGAATGTATGTACATGGGTGATGACATCCCCGATTATGAGGTAATGACAAAAGTAGGGTTGGCGTGTTGTCCAAATGATGCAGCCCCAGAATTAAAAAAAATAGCACATTACATTTCACCACTAAAAGGCGGTGAAGGTTGTGTACGGGATATCGTAGAACAATATCTTAAAATTCATAACAAATGGTTTAAACCCGAGTATTTAAACACTCCGGAGGCCTCAAAATTTACGTGGTAATGCATCCAGTAATCGCTTTTCTCAAGGCTATTAGAAGCCCGAATTTGTTCATCATTGCCTTAGTCATGTATTGCTTGCGATGGCTCATTCTGAAGCCCCTCATTGAACTGCATGAACTTAAACTGCAATTATCAGAATTAGATTTTAGCCTTCTGTTACTATCAGTTGTTTTAGTTGCCGCCGCAGGAAATATTATAAACGACTATTTCGATTTAAAAATTGACCGTTACAACAAGCCAGAAAGAGTATTAATTGGCAAATACGTAAAAAGACGCATTGCCATGATTTCTCACATTGTAATGAATGGCATTGCTTTAATAATTGCAATTTATGTTTCTTATAAATGTGGAGTTATGGAACTGGCTTTAATTCATGTAATTTGGATATCCTCTCTATGGTTTTACAGTACCAATTTCAAACGTAAATTTCTTTGGGGAAACATCGTCATCGCATTTTGTACTGGACTTGTACCTTTTTCCATTGCTCTTTTCGAAATCCCACCACTGGTAGCTAACAATCAAGACTTTCTTGCTGAATATCCACAAGCATACCCTTATTTTAAAGGGCTTATTTACAGTATATTTTACTGGAGCCTTGGGTTTGGTGTTTTCGCATTTTTAATGACCTTAGCTCGTGAAATGACCAAGGATATAATTGACATGGAAGGCGATGAAGTATTTGGCTGTAAAACACTGCCTGTTGTTTTAGGCATTAAAAAAACCGCATGGATAATAGTCGCTATTTATGCTTCAATTTTAATTGCCATATTTTCTATTCAGCAAACTTTCTTAGACGATAAGTATAGCTTGGCTTATTTGGCCTTCATATTTTCTCCTTTGGTATTATGGGCCATGTATCTAACCATTAAAGGAAGCCACAAATCGCATTTTAATCTACCTGCATTACTCAACAAAATAGCTTCAGTTGTTGGAATTTTATATGCAGTAGTTGCGTTTTTAATTCTTTCTGGACGTATCTAATTATTATGTCGTTCAAGATTATATTAGCTAGCAATTCTCCTCGACGAAAAGAATTACTTACTAAAATGGGACTAGAATTCGAGCTTAGAACCAAAGCAGTTAACGAAGACTATCCTAATGATTTATCTCCAATACAAGTAGCTGAATATTTGGCAAAGAAAAAGTCGAGCGCTTATCGCGATTCAATTTCAAAAAACGAACTTATAATTACAGCCGATACCATCGTATCACTCAACGGCAAAATATTGAACAAACCAGCTTCAAAAGAGAAAGCAATCCAGATGCTTACTCTTTTGTCGAATAAAAAGCACGAGGTAATTACTGGCGTTAGCCTAATGACTACTGAAAAGCAACTCGTTTTTAGTGTTATTTCCAAGGTTTATTTTGGAGTATTAACCAAGGATGAAATCAACAAATATGTTGATTCAGGATTACCTATGGACAAGGCAGGCGCTTATGGAATTCAAGACTGGATTGGAGCTATTGGTGTCAAGAGAATTGAAGGCAGCTACGAGAATATTGTAGGGTTTCCGACACAGGAATTGCATCGTCAACTCAACGTTTTCTAAAATTTTACAATAGGTATAACTGCCGATTCTTCTTCTCCGTTCAGTTTTAAGAAATAAGTGCCATTCGGTAGTTTTTGTACATCCAGTTCCTTAAATTCTTCCTCACGATCAATTTCGACTTGTATTAGGTTTCTTCCTGCCATATCACTTAAGATTAATGTGCTAATATTTGCATTGCCAAATTCTACATGAATAGCCGATTGTGTTGGGTTTGGATATACTTTAAATTGTGCGTTTACGATGGGAGAAATACCCACGCTCAAATCTTTAACTTCAAACTCAAAGCTTTTTTCGCAACCGTTTTTATCCTGTACCACCAAACTATAATTACCCGCTGGCAATTTAGTTGCATAGAAGCAACTGGAATTATTCGAGAAAACCACCCAAATTCCAATATGGTAATTTTTGCAGTATCGGCCAGCTCGAAAGATACCATGAAACAAAAATGCAAGGGTGTAGATTTCACTGGCTTCATTGCTAAACCTATTGATAGAGCGGAGTTAATAAAGTCGGTAAATCAATATTACTAGAGAATTTTCTTCACAAATCGCAGGAAGAAAAAAGAGCCAATAGAGCCAACAAATAACCAAATCCCCATCTGTTGCCATTCCGCAAAAATGAGATAACCCATTACAAACAGCAGCGAGTATGTGCTTATGAGAGCAAAAAACCATGTTAACATCATGTTTTTAAAGTACCCGTCCTCTTCTCCTTTCGAAAATTTAGACCACCAGCCTCCAGGACGAACTCTAATGTAAAATTTCTGAAGTAATTCATCTGATTCAGGTCGGGTAAAATAGGTAACCAAAATCCAAACACAAGTAGTTAAAAAGATGGTCGCTAAGAAGTTATAAGGGTACTCCAACACGTAAACGGAATTGAAAAAATAATACCCAAATAAAGGAGCTAAACTTGCCGCAATTTCTGACCAAGCATTTATTCTCCACCAAAACCATCGTAAAATCAAAACCAAGCCAAGCCCTGCTCCAGCTTGTATCAGAAATTTAGCCGCAGCATCAATGGTCTCAATTTGAGCAGTGACATAAATTGCAACTAACATTATGCCTAGTGTAAAAAAACGAGCCGCTAGCACGTAGTGTTTTTGCGCTTTTTCTTCAGATTCGAACTCCTCTGACGGTTTTATAAAGCGTTTGTAAAGGTCGTTGGTTAAGAAACTCGCTCCCCAATTCAACTGAGTCGATATGGTACTCATGTATGCACTTAAAAACGCGACAAGTAATAGTCCTTTTAATCCAGCAGGAAGCACATCACGCATGATGAGCACAAAGCCCTGACCTGTTTCATCTTTGGGTAAATCAGGATACAAAACCAATGCGCAGAGTCCAATCAAAATCCAAGGCCAAGGGCGCAAGCAATAATGCATAACCTGAAATAACAGCGTCGCTAAAACTGATCCACGTTCATTTCTTGTACTCATCATTCTTTGAGCGACATAACCGCCACCGCCTGGTTCCGCGCCTGGATACCAGCTGGCCCACCATTGCACTAATGCAAAAGTTAAAAAGGAAGCCAAAGAAATACTGTACACACCCTCTGCACTAGAGTCTCCATCTAGCACTGGAAAAAAACTAAATCGCCAATCGGGCAATTGTTCCTTTAAGCCAGATATACCTCCGATTTTCGGCTCGTTCAGCACAAAAATGGCCATGATAATGCAGCCGCCCATAGCAATTACAAATTGAATCGTATCGGTTATAGCAACTCCTTTTAAACCGGATAATGATGAATAGAAAACCACAATCAACATTGCTCCAATCAAGTACCAAATGATTTCATTGTCAAAAAATGAAATAGACGAATCGAATGCTGGAATTCCGAAGAATACTTGCAAAATGGTCATCATAGCGTAGTTCACCCATCCGATAATAACAACATTGAGTAGGAGCCCCATGTAAACTGCCTTAAACCCGCGCAAAAAACGAGCAGGTTTTCCACTGTAGCGCAGCTCAATAAACTCTAACTCGGTAAGAATATCTGCCCTTCTCCACAGCTTGGCAAAGAAGAAAGTAGTAAGCATTCCACCGATAAGCATATTCCACCAGAGCCAGTTCCCACTTATTCCATGCTGTGCAATTACTTCAGTTACCCATAAAGGAGTATCGGCCGCAAAAGTTGTAGCCACCATAGAAATGCCAGCAACAAACCAGGGCATATTTCTCCCACCCAAAAAAAAGTCGGAAAGGCTTTTTCCCGCTTGATTTTTATAACGGTATCCAATGTAAAGAGAGAGCAATAAATAAGCTCCTATGATGACCCAATCAATGGTATCGAGCATAATTTTAATTTTTGCACAAATTACAGATTCTTAGTTCCTGCAAACCGAATATACTCATCTTATACTGACAATAAATCGTGAAAAAAATTCGACCAATTCTATGCTTACTTTTGAAATTCAATGAAAGGAAGTTTAATAAATAATGCAATCTTTTTTATTGTACTGTTGGTAGCATGCTCACTTGGCCTCAAAGAGCTTATCGAGCCCGACCTATGGTGGTATATGCGAACTGGAGAGTGGATTCTAGAGAATGCTCAAGTACCCTCAACCGACTTCCTTTCCTATACGCACTTTGGAGCTGAATGGATCAATGTAAAATGGCTGTATGAGGTTTTAATCTATGCATTTTCAAAAATTGGAGGGCCAGAGTTTGTATCTGTTTTTCAGTCGATAGTAAATATTCTTATTGCTTGGACTCTTTATGAGGTATACAAGCAATTCACCTCAGCACGAAAAACTGGTGTATGGGCATTTGTCACTATAACTGCGTTTGCAATTTGCAGCTACAGAATGACGGCACGCCCAGAAACTATCAGCCATTTATTCAGCCTGCTAACGATTCTGATTTATTTATTTGGAAAAAATAAAAACGCAAAATGGTTCTTTTGGTGGATTCCATTGCAAATACTTTGGACCAACCTACACGAGGCATATGCTACTGGTATAATTTTAATGATTTCGCTTTCAGCATGGGAATGTTACTTAGCCTACAAACAAAAACGTCCTATTCTAAAGGCTCCAATCGTTTATTCTGCAGGATTAGCAACATTAGCAATTTGCATAAATCCAAGGGGATACCAGATGTTGCTGCATCCTTTTGAAATATTCAACCAGCTGAATACGAATAAATTTACTACTGAACTATTAAATTATCAAAGCCCTATTTATTGGAACAAATGGCAGTCTTATGCATTTATTGTTTCAATTGCATTATTTGTTTTTTTCTTACTGTTTTCGAACGGAAGGCAAATTAAAAATTCACTCAACAACGCGTTTACTAACCTTTCAGGTGGCTATATTTTAATTCTTTTTCTTTTTATTTACCTGGGCTTATCGGCTCAACGCAACATTCCCTTTTTCATTCTTGCCGTGTCTCCTTTTCTTGCAATCGGCTTTGCTAAAGTTTTACCCAAAAAAACTGATAAAATAATACCTATCGTGGCGTTACTTGTAGGAGTTGTTTCCTATTGTTTAGTGGTGAGTGGTCAATTCTATTCCCTTACAAATTCGAAGTATAATTTTGGTCTTAAAGTTGACACCTATTCAAATCCGATTGGATTAGGAAATGAGCTCCAAGAATTGGACTATAAGCAAGCGCATTTTTCAGATTACCTAACCTCCTCATACATTCTTTGGAAGTATAAAGATTACCAGTCATTCATAGACTTAAGAGATTTGGATATTTTTCCAGCCAGTTTTTTTGAAGAAGTTTTAATGGTTTCTCAGAATTATAAAGCGTTTAAAGAATTAGATGAAATAAATAATTTCCAATATGTCTATTTAAAGCGGTTGGATTTTACTCCCTTGATTAGCAATTTAAATGCTGACTCAAATTGGACAATGGTCTTTGTTGACCCTATCGCCTGTTTATTTATAAAACAAAAAAAGCTTTCTACAATTGACGTTTTCAAGGCTCCTGAAAAATTAGAAACATCTAACCTATCAGCTGCAGTCAACTTCATTTTTAACCCTATAAGAAAAGAGGAATCCTTCTCAATAAATATAGACTTTATGGCTGCCTCGTTTTACGACGCAATCTCCGATTATGAGCTAGCCTTGAATCGTCTTAAAAAATTAAATTCAAACGCTGAATTTGAATATCGTTCACTTTGTATGCAGGGAAGAATTTTAACCGAGTTGGGATTAAATGCAAAAAGTGATTCATTATTAGCTGAAGGTTTTGCAAGAACTTCAAAAGCTAAAAAATTATTCCCAAAGAAAAGTCAAGCATATTACACAGCAGGTTTGCAGTTCTATAAACAAGGATTGCTTATCGAAGCTATAACAGATTTTAAATTGTGCTTAAAGCGCGATAAGAAAAACACAGATGCATTAAATCAGTTAGCCTTATGCCAAAATGCCTTAGCCCAAATCGATCCGAAAAACAGTGCAATTTACATTGCAGATTGGTTCAAATATATGGAGCAAGCTTATGAAATTGACCCCAATAACCTGATGTTTGCCTACCAGCTTGGCGTATCGTATTGCGACCGAAATAAATGTGAGGAAGCAAAAAAATATCTTGAAAAATTGGGAGAACTGCCTTTTCTTGATAAAGCAGAAAATGCTAGTATAATGAGGTGTAAAAAGAAATGCTTGAGCGAATAAATATAACTGTCTAAGCTAATTTCTTAATTGCCCAACCCGTAATGTTCCCAGTTAATGTACCTATTAACACCCCGAGTAGAGCACCTGCCAAAATATCTGCAGGGTAATGAACACCCAAATAAATTCGACTGTAAGCCACTGCCAATGCCCAAATGAACAAACCAAGGCCTAACTTCTTATTCGAAAACAACAAACACAAAAAACTTGCTAATCCAAAGGTATTTGAAGCGTGACTCGATACAAAGCCATATTGTCCGCCGCAATGGTTTTTAACTAAGTGGACTAAGTGTTGGATTTCCAAATTATGACAAGGCCTGTAGCGCAGAAAAACCTCCTTGAATGCCTTTACTGACAGCTGATCGGTTAATGTTATGGTGAATGTTACTCCCAAAACTACAGGCAGTAAACCTTTCCAACCGTATTTTTTGTAAAGTCCAAATAAAAGTACAGCATACAGGGGAACCCAAGTAATCTCTTCAGAGAACCAAAACATGATTACATCCCAAAAATTGGTGTGTATACCATTTAAAAATAGAAAAAGTTGAACGTCAAGCTGTTCCAAGTACTCAAACATGACTCAAAGAAAGGGAATTTATTCTACGTCAAATTTACTCCACAGTAAATCTTTCAATTCCATGAGGCCTTCCTGAACGAGCGCTGAAATAAACATCCACTCAATATCCAATTTCATTTCTTTAGCAATCTCATCACGAAGCTCCTGATCGAGCATATCGCTTTTGGATATTGCTAAAACTCTATCCTTGTCCATTAACTCTGGATTATATTTTCTGAGTTCTTCGAGTAAAATATGATACTCTGCTAAAATATCATCGGCATCAGCAGGAACAATAAACAGTAAAACAGAATTTCGCTCAATGTGTCTTAAAAATCGAACACCAAGTCCTTTTCCTTCAGCAGCCCCTTCAATTATCCCTGGAATATCGGCCATTACAAAACTCTTGTGGTCGCGGTATTTTACAATTCCTAGATTGGGAACCAAGGTAGTAAACTGATAATTTGCAATTTCTGGTTTTGCTGCAGAAACGACTGAAAGTAGCGTTGATTTTCCAGCGTTTGGAAAACCTACTAAACCAACATCAGCCAAAACTTTCAATTCAAGAATTCGCCAATGCTCAGTCCCCTCTTCTCCTTCTTGCGCATATCTCGGCGTCTGATTAGTAGCTGTTTTAAAGTTCCAATTGCCAAGTCCTCCACGACCACCTTTAGATAAAATATATTCTTGCCCTTCTTCTGTTATTTCGATGATTGCCTCGTCGGTTTCAGGGTCTTTTATAATTGTACCCAGCGGAACATCTAAATAAACATCTTCACCTTGTTTTCCGCTTGCACGCTGTTTTAATCCATTGTCGCCGTCCGTTGCTCTTACATGCTTTCGGTATTTAAGCGGAAGTAAGGTCCACATTTGCTTATTACCACGCACAATGATATGGCCTCCTCTACCACCATCGCCTCCATCGGGTCCTCCCTTAGGCACATATTTTTCTCGTCGTAAATGAGCGGACCCGTTACCACCATCGCCAGATTTGGCACAAACTTTTACGTAATCTACAAAATTTGAGGAAACAATTTTTCGGTTAAATGACATTCGTCTTATCGTGCGTCTATCGCTCGTGTTAATCGGTCAAATATTTCTTCAATTGTTCCGACACCATTAATTTCTACCAACTTATTTTGGTTTTTATAAAATTCCGCTACGGGAGCAGTACTTTCATTATAATTGGCAATTCTTGTTTTAATAATTGTTGGATCCGCATCATCTGCCCTACCCGACACTTTAGCCCTTTGAAGTAAGCGTTCTTTTAATTCATCCTCTGGAACAACCAAAGAAAGCATAAGAGTAACTGCCGTATTCTTCTTTTCTAAAAACTTATCTAAGGCAACTGCCTGATCGGTTGTTCTTGGAAATCCGTCATAAATTACTCCATTAATATCTGAATGTTTCTGAACTTCAGACTCTAATATTTCAATCGTAGTTACATCTGGAACCAAGTTTCCTTTGTCAGAATAGCTTTTTGCTAATTTAGCTAAGTCCGAATTTGGATCTAATGCTCTAAATACATCTCCAGTTGAAATGTGCACCAAATCATACTGCTTCTTAAGCAAATCAGATTGAGTTCCTTTACCCGCTCCTGGAGGGCCAAATAATACTAGATTCAGCATAACTATTGCTTTTTCAATTTATATATTTTACTAAGGTTTCGCCCCAGACCATCGTAATCTAACCCGTAACCTAAGACAAATTCATTGGGTATTTCTATCCCCACGAAGTCAATTGGCAAGTTCTTTTTATACGCTTCTGGCTTATAAAGCAAGGTTGCTGTTTTTATTGAATTAACCGACTTGTGATTTAATAATTCGTGCAGTTTTACTAATGTATTTCCTGTATCTACAATATCCTCTACTATTACGACATCAACTCCCTTTAAATCTTCAGTCAGTCCAATAAGCTCATTTACTTTCCCGGTAGTTTGCTGACCTTCGTAGGATTGCATTTTGACAAAAGAAACCGTGCAAGAAATCGTAATCTTTTTCAACAAATCGGCGCAAAACATAAAAGAACCATTCAAGACAGCTATAAACACTACATGTTGGTCCTGATATTCAACATTTATAGCCTCAGCGACCTTCCCAATCGATGAATCTATTTCATTTTCAGTAATATAGCTTTCAAATATAGAATTATGAATCTCTACTTCTTGCATGAAGCGCAAAAGTAAACAAATGGCTTATTTGAAATCACATTAAATAGGGTATAAAACTATCTTCAATCGACTGAAAGTTTAATTTTGATACACTATGAAAAACTCATTCCCTACTATTTTCTCGCTACTAGTGCTTACAACACTTATATTAGGTCTCAGAGCTAGTAATTCCCAAGACAGCCTTTTAGCCGTTTACAATCAAAGTCAAGACAGTTCTAAAATTTCGATTGGTATACAGCTTACTCAATCGCTTTCGAGTACAGACATGCCTCAAGCTATTAACTTAGCGAACGAAATGTATGCTTTTGCGCAGCAATCGAAGGATACAAAGAGTATTGCACGGTGTCAAAATCTTTTGGGCATTTTGTATGGAAAAAATATGGAAAGTGATATATCGCTTACCTTTCTCAATCAAGCTGCTCTTAACTTCGGAAAAATTGGAGCTTTTGAATCACTCGTTGCTGTGCAGAATAACATTGGGCAAGTATATTTTACAGACGGCAATTTAATAGATGCCCTAGATTATTTCTTCAAGGCCGACTCCATTTCCTCCCGTCCAAGTTATGCTGGAAAACATAAAACTGAAACTGCTGTTAATACAGCTACTACGTTAACTGAAATCGGCTTATTCGAGTTATCAAATGACTTTTATAAAAAAGCGTTAACGACTTCTGGTTTCCGTTCAATGGAAGTGATTATTTATGAAGGGTTATTACTAAATTCAATAGAGCAAAACCAATTGTACTCATCCAATAAATTCGCTGAAAAACTAAAGGATATTGAAATTCTGAAATCATCAACAGATTATTTAGAAAAAGTCCTTTTTTTAGCCTACTACGACTTTCTTTCTGGCAATGATATTATTGGAGAAAAAGGATTAATTGAAGCTGATGAAATTCTTCATGAAATCAAGGATAAACAAATTAGTGCCAATACCTATCTTCTATTTGCTAAAGTGCTATTAGTTGCTGATCAAAATCAAAAATCACTGGAATATGCTCTTCTATCAAAGCAAAAATTGAAAGAGGGTAAAAATTTATATCGGCAAAAAAAGGCCCTTAGTATTGCATTATTGGCTGCTACCAAAATTAACTCACCAAATTCACACAAACTCGCAACTGCACTTGATTCTATTGACCAAGTTATTATTCAAGAAACTGGGTTAGATATTTTACGCATAGTCAATTTACAAACTGAATTTGAGAAAATGTCTGTGGTAAAAGAACAAATTACTGAAGAAAGTAATGAGTTAACCGAAGAAATATCAGCGCGGTCAAAAGCTGAAAAAATAGGCATTATGCTCATTTTCGCTCTCGTTATGCTGGGAGCGATGTTATTTATGGCCATTCGCCAAATGAAAACTCGACAAAAAGAATTGGAAGAACACAAAAGACTGCTAAAAGAAAAGCATGAACGCGCCAAAAAATCGCACAAATTAAAAATAAACGAGAAGGATAAACTACTGGATATAGTTTTCACAAAAGCAAACGATCTAGTGGTTCTTTGTAAGGTTGAGCAAAATGGAGACGTTATTGTAAAATCTATAAATCAGGCGCTAGAGCTAATTAATTTCAATTTTGGACTAAACCTAGAAAAAAGTCAGTTCATTGGCAAAAGCCTCATCAATATTGTTAAGGACTTCCCCTTCTTTAATGCTGATTCAATTGAAAAAAAGTTACTTGCTGCTAAGGAAGCGTTGAGCACTAAAAAAGCTGTTATTTATGAAACGACTTCTAAATTAAATTCAACTATTATTAATATGGAAGTGACTATAGAACCTATAGTTAGTGATGATGGGACTGCTAATCATTTGCTTTACACATTAAAAGATATTTCCAAAAGGGTAAAAAAAGAACGCCAACATATTCAAGCCTTGTTACAAGCCGAAGATCACGAACGAGAAAGAATTGCGAAAGAATTACACGATGGGCTTGGGCAAAACTTAACTGCCGCACAACTGTACTTGGACGGATTTTTGGCCGATAAAGAAGACCCGAATATTTACGATGGATTATTCAAAACTCGCAAGTTTCTGAACCTGGGATTAGATGAGTGCAGAAACTTATCCCATCATTTAATTCCAAAATCTATTGGAGATATCGGATTAAGTGAAACTTTGCTGCAGTTGATCACTGATTTAAACAAATTGAATGATGTTCGTATAGAATTCAACAGTAACCTCACTAAAACCAAAATACCTGAATCGATTTCCCTTAATTTATACCGAATTGCTCAAGAAGGAATAAGCAATGCATTAAAATATTCGGCAGCCACTAAAATTTCGGTTCAACTCCTCTTGTTTGAAGAAATTCTTACACTTTCTATTGAGGATAATGGCAAAGGATTTGACGCACAGCAGATGCTAGAACGTAAAAGTTTTGGATTGCATAGTATCTTAAATCGCGGTGAAATTATTGGGGCTGATGTAAATCTCGATAGTAAAATTAATGAAGGAACCTTAATTTCTGTGGAAATCAAAAAACCTCGCCTAGGTTGAAAAAACTTAATCTACTGATAGCTGATGACCATGCAATATTGAGAGAGAGTTTACTCAATTCTTTGCTCCATCATCCAAGCATTGAATCCATAGAAACTGTTGAAAATGGACAGCAGTTGCTGGATGCCTGTAATATTAAATTACCGGAATTAATTCTCCTAGATATTAATATGCCCGTAATAGATGGTTTGGGTGCGTGCAAGGCGATTAAAAAACTGTACCCTTCAGTTAAAGTTGTCTTTCTTACCATGCATAATAATCCACAATATTTCTATGAAGCGAAAGCAGTGAATTGTGATGGTTACATTTTTAAGACTGCCGGTTTAGACGAAATTATTAAAAGCATTCATAAAATACAAGCAGGAGAAAAGTACTTTTCCCCTGCAGTGGTTGATGCATTGCTGTCCAATACTGGTAATGATAAAAATGGGAAACCCAATTTAACAGAACGTGAACACGAGGTACTAAAGCTCATACTAGATGAGTTTTCAAATAAAGAAATTGCTGAAAAACTGATTATCAGTCAGCGAACCGTTGATGCACACAAAAGAAACCTATTGGCTAAAACCAACTCTCGCAATATAACTGGACTAATAAAGTTTGCATTAACTGAACGTATTCTGTAATAGGTAATTTACCTAACAGAAATTAGGCATTGTACCAATTTTAAATTAATGTATATACATCTATTTTTGACACATGGAAAGTAACACATTTAATATTTCGATTCTTGGTTATAATGCTAACCTAAACGAAGCACTGGCTGATCTTTTTCCAATAGACTGCATTACTCAATCCGTTCAACTTAACGCTGACAACCACATCAGTAATGACTTGAAACAACTAATTCATTCTTCAGGAATCATATTCTTAGAGCTTTCAGACGCAATTGACACCAACTTAGGGATAATAGGAGCATTGCTCCTGATAAAATCAGACCTAAAAATTATCGGATTGAATGAATACACTCAGAAAAGTTATTCAAAGCGCATTTTAGATTTAGGAGCTAAAGGATACATTCCAATTCATTGCTTTCCCTCAGAATTTAAAAATGCGCTAGAAATAGTAGGAAACGGAGGAGTATATGAATCTAAATTCATCCGAAAATTCGAGGTTTAAATGCAAAAACATTCCGTATTAGTAATTGACGACAACCAAATCGACGTTCTTATTGCTACTAAATTTCTAGAAATGAGTAACTTGTTTAGCGCCATACACGTTGCTCAAAATGGTGCAGATGCACTGGTTGCCTTAAAAAACTTAAGCCCAGATTACGTATTACTGGATATCAACATGCCTATACTTGACGGATGGGAGTTCTTAGATGCTTTTGACTCACTTTTTAACCAAACACAAAATCAGCCCAAAATAGTTATGCTAACCTCCAGCATAAATATAGATGACGCTAATCGCGCTGTAAACCACCCCAGTATTACTGAATTTCTGGTAAAACCTATAAATGCCACAAAAATCGAACAGTTTATAGGGAATCCTTAAAACTCCTAAACTTACTCTTCAAAATATTCAATCAAACAGAGGTTTTCATAGTTTTACCTTCTTAAATATTTAAACTATGTACCGTCTTCTTATTCTATTTTCAGCAGTTCTTTTTTTAACATTTAATTCGACTGCTCAAAAAAAGGAATTTACCTTATCCGATGCCGTTATTGGTGGTTATTCCAAATTCAGGCCTGAAACAAAATCTCAGCTTCAGTGGCTACCCACTGAGAATTCGATTTCTTGGGTGATCACAGACTCTAATAAGGCTAGACTTGTAAAGAGAAACGTTGAAGAAAAGGAGGAAATCACACTTACTACATTAAGCACTCTAAAGAAATACGAAGAGTTAAAAGAGTTAAGTCGATTTCCAAGAATAACATGGATGACCAACACGCAATTCCGGTTTCAGGTAAAGGAAAAAAATTTCTTATTCGACTTTAAGAAAAATGAACTGGATAATATTGGAACATTACCCATAAATGGAAATAACGTAGATGTTTCTCCTAACAATTCTCTTATAGCTTTTACCTACGAGAATACTTTAATCGTAAACGAAATTCCTGTGGGAGTTCCTGAAAAAGAAGATGAAGTATTTGGGCAGTCTGTTCACCGATTTGAATTCGGCATTTCGAAAGGAACCTTTTGGTCAAACAATGGAAATCTATTGGCCTACTACAAAAAGGACGAAATTATGGTTACGGATTATCCTTTAACCAACTTTATTACCAAGCCTGCCGAATCAAATATTATTAAATATCCAATGGCAGGAATGCCTAGCCACGAAGTGACGGTTGGGATTTGGAACGCCGACACAAAGGAATCTATTTGGCTAAACACTGAAGGCCCGAGAGACCAATACCTTACTAATATTGCTTGGAGCCCGGATGATAAGGCTATATATGTAGCAGTATTAAACCGAGATCAAAATGAATTGAAATTAAACCAATACGATCCGATAACTGGAGAATATGTGCGCACGCTTTTTACAGAAAAACACGACAAATATGTGCAGCCTCTTCATCCCATGGAGTTTATTGGCTCGAATGGAGAAAACTTTATTTGGCAAAGCGAAAGAGACGGGTTTAATAATCTTTACCTCTATAATAAAAAAGGCAAAATGGTGAAGCAACTCACCAATCATAAGGCTCCTATTACAAGTGTTGTACAAGTTCATGGAGAAAACTCAATAACGTATATCGTCGCTGACAATAATGGCTTAGATAGAATTGCTTATCAACTAAACATTGCAACAGGAAAAACTGAAAAAATAACACCAGAAAGTGGAGTTCATTCTATTAAAATGAGTAATGATGGCAAATATTACATTGATGTATTCTCAAGCCTTTCGACCAGAAGAAGCACGAATGTCCACAACCTTAAAGGGAAAAAAGTCATAGCTCTTATTGAAAATAAAAACCCATACAAAAATCATAATGTAAGGTTACCAGAATTGGGTACTATAACAACGAATGATGGTGTAACTCTTAATACTAGAATGTTCAAGCCTGTAGACTTCGATCCATCCAAAAAATACAAAGCATTACTCTATGTGTACAATGGACCAGGGGTGCAATTGATAACAAATAGTTGGATGGCTGGTGGCTCACCATGGATGGCCTACCAAGCAAATAAAGGTTATATCGTTTATACGGTTGATGGCAGAGGTTCAGAAAATAGAGGTCGAGAATTTGAACAAAAAATCTTTAGAAACTTAGGGGAATTTGAAGTTGTAGATCAACTTTCAGCAGCTGAGTATTTAATGAATTTGGACTATGTTGACCGAAATAAAATGGCAGTTCATGGTTGGAGTTATGGAGGATTTATGACGACTTCATTAATGCTTAAAGCTCCAGGCATATTTAAGGTTGGAGTTGCAGGTGGGCCAGTAATTGATTGGAAGTACTATGAAATTATGTATACAGAAAGGTATATGGATACACCCGAACAAAACCCTTCGGGTTATGCAAAAGCCTCGCTTTTAGATAAAGTTCAAAACTTAAAAGGTGATTTATTGCTTATTCATGGAGCTGACGATGATGTAGTTGTTCCTCAAAACAGTATTGATTTATTAAAGCAATCTGTTGATAAGGGCGTACAGTTAGATTTCTTTCTTTATCCAGGACACAAACACAATGTTCGAGGAAAAGATCGAGTGCATTTGATGGAAAAGGTACTCAGCTATATTGATGAAAAATTGGACTAGGTCCTAGACAAAATAATAAATACGTATGTCCGAAGAACTGCACGACTACGAAGCTTTAATCGGTAGTTTTTATTCGTCATTTAGCAATTTAAATCGTACTGGAATGACAAAGTGCTATCATAGAGACATTCATTTTTTAGACTCAGCTTTCGGAAACCTTCATGGAGAAGATGTTTCAAAAATGTGGGAAATGCTTATCGCGCGATCGAAAGGAAATTTAGAAATATCATTTTCAGACATTTGGGTAGATGAAAATTATGGTGGTGCAAAATGGGTAGCTAAATACAAATTTGGAAATCGACCTGTTACAAACTTTGTAACTGCTAGATTTAAATTTTCTGAAGGCAAAATCCTTGAGCATTCTGACCATTTCGACTTATGGAAATGGAGCCGGCAAGCAATTGGACCAATAGCATATTTGATTGGTTGGACTGGCTTTTTTCAAAAAAGAGTGAGGGCCAAATTCAGAAATTCACTTTTCCACTAAGGTTATTTCTATTAAAGGTATACTCTTTCTATACTCACATACTTAAACCTCTTCACCAACACCAGCTACTGGACTATAAGTTGAAAAGGTTCTGTCCTAGTACCTTGTCTATTTGTTAAAACTACTGAATACATTCCATTATTTAAGTGGCTGACATCTATTTCATTATGTTCATCGGATAGTTCATATTCCATAACAATACGTCCAGTAAGATCTACAACCTTAATTGCTGAAAATTCGACATTATCAATCCTTAAATCAACATTTAGAATTCCACTTGCTGGATTTGGATACAATCTAAAACTTTCGAATTTGTCATTTTTACTAAATCCAACCGTAGAATAATCGAACTCATCTGAGGATTCAGATACACAACCTTCAAGATTGGTAATTACTAAAGAATATGTTCCGTCTCGTTTTGGGTTAAAATCCTTTTTCGTCTCACCGCTTATCGCCCCATTCCTATCATACCACTGATAACTACTTGAATTGGGAGAAGACAAAGTATTTCCGTTTTGTGAGATAATTGGTTTCGCCGGTTTAGCACTCACTTCAATGGTATCTGTTGCCATATTTGAACAGCCAGTACCTCTATCTGTAAATACATAGTTAATAGGATGCGAACCTACTCCTGACACTTTTGGATTAAAATTAAACCCAACAACTCCATTTCCTGAGAAAACACCTCCAGTAGGATTGTTACCATCTAGGCTAGACAATGGATCTCCTTCACAGAATTTTTTTCCTAATAACCGTAAAGTAACTGTTGGCAGTGGATGAACTATTGTTGAAATAGAATCGCTTGCAGAACATGAATTCGCATCAGTGTAAGTATACTTTATTGTATGTGTTCCACTTCCAAGTGTTGCTGCATCGAAATTAGTACTAGTAGCACCATTTACCCAATATGAGCCACCCAAAGGCATTCCTCCTGTTAAAGGATGTGAGGTTGAATCTTCACACAAAGCACCTTTGTTGGTCAGTGATACCTGCGGCACGGTATCTACTCTTAAAAATTGTGATGCCGTATCTGAACAGCCAACAGTATCTATGTAGGTGTAGGTAACTTTAAAAAGCCCTGCACCCGAGTTATTTATTACAAACAGATTTCCTGAACTATAATTAGAAGAATAACTTCCTCCTGCAGGCGCGCCGCCACTCATTTGAACTGAAAACTCACTTGCACATGCTGCAGGAAGCTGTGTCAAACTCGCGGATGGGTTATTAAAATACTTTACAACCAGTACGTTGCTGGTATCATTACAAGTAGTTCCATTACTTAAAATCATCGAATAGTTACCAGCCGTTACCACCTTTATCGTCGACATTGTGTCACCATTAAGTGTAAGGCCATTTCGCAACCATTGATAGGTAAAACCACTGGTTGCATTTGATAAAGTAACTGAATCTCCATCGCAACTTGGTACGGTATCCTTCCCTGTTTTTGAAGTAACTACTGGTTTTCCACTTACGGTATAGCCGAGTATATACTCGCGTGCTGGTTGCCCAGATAATGTGAGGTCTCCGTTTGTGATACTGGCAGTTGAAGCCAACCACGTTGCGCTAGCATTACTTGCTCTATACAGTAAATCATTACTACAGCCACCGTAATTTTTGAAATGGCTATTTGGTGAATAGTGATAACTTAAATTATATCGGCTATTTGAACCGCCAATTACATGAACTCCCCAATGTCTACTAGTATCAATGGCAGAAAACCCAGTCGGAAGGCCCGTCTTATTAGGTATCCCAGATCGATAATAAACATGAATTCCACCAGCACCACCTGTAACATTTGTAACCTTAACCGAGTCACCATCAGAATGCTTTAAAAAGGCGGAAAGGCCAGTCCCATATTTTTGAGCGCTTTCAGTTCCTACAGGGCCTCCATTATCTTTCCATGTTGCACCAGATCGTGTTCCTGTTCTTCCATTTCCAGAATAATCACGGACAACGGTTCCTCCTAAAGTATCTAATTTATAGTATGCGTGTAGTGTACTAAAATTGATATGGTTAGAATTAATTTCTTTACACATCCAATCGCGCAAAGAACTTGGTGCAAGTGCAGATGACCAAATACGAACCTCATCCATTGCCCCTTTATAATAATTTATGTTGTCATTGCGCCTTCCTAGCAAAATAGGTGATGATTGCGTATTAGTGGAAACCGAAAAATTACCTGATACATCTACAATTCCATCGACATATATTTTGGCTTTTGGGTTTGCTCTATGATCATAAGTTACAGCTACATGATGCCACTTACCATCAGCAATATTTGCTGTTCCATCAAATCCATTACCTCCAATTTCTATTCTTAAGTTTCCATTTCTTCTAATGTTAAAAGTAAAGCGACCACCTGTTGCCATATTACCCATATCAACCAATACTTGCTGTGTACTTTGAATTTGGGTGGTATTAAGCCATAATTCAACAGTTCTATTTCCTATACCTGTTATACCAGCACTTGTTGTCGTAACTACATCATTTATACCGTCAAAATCTATTGATTTTTGACCATAACTAGTTGTACCAAATAGCAGTAAAAAAACCAAAATCTTAGTAATTTTCATAACGAATATTTTTCACAAATGTAACGATGCCATGATTAAGTTGACAATACTACATTTGTCAACCGCAAAACGGGATGTAGCTTAGTCCGGTTAAAGTGCTGGTCTGGGGGACCAGAGATCGGAGGTTCGAATCCTCTCATCCCGACTTTTTTACTTTTAAAGTACTCAATATCAGTGAATTAACTTCACTGGTATTGTTTACTCCCCATATTACTCCCCAAAATCTATAAATTTCATAAATTTGGGTAGTGAATGTTTCCCTCAAATTAGACTCGTCCAATAACGGAAAAGAAAAACCACTTTACATCAGGTTAAGAGTTAAGTCGGTTAATGGTAAAACTGAAGAAACATCCATTTCAACAGAAATGAATAAAAGTGTAGTCGTGATTGAACGAAAAATTTAATGATACTCCTTTTTTGTTAAAAGGAATGATAATCAGTAATTTTATAAACCTTTAAAAACAATTTAATTTATGAAAAATATACTTCTTATTTTTTCTGTCTTGTTAACTTCAATCAACTCGTTTTCACAATGTCAGAAGTATTACATTCAAGAAGAATTCCAAAACAATGCTTGGTTTCCCCTTTTATCAGCAATTTATAACGGTGGTGATAATATTTTGGGTTCTGATGATTATATCTTATCGTGTATTAATTTAAATAATTCAATCTGTGAAAGTCCGGTTCCATGTAATATTCAAATTGGAGATTATTTGAAAGGATGGACAAGAACAGTAGATGTTAAACACAAATCATCTTTTCATTCTGCAAATGAGTTATTCGGATTTGAGGTTATTAGTGGTGACCTGCAGATTCCATTGTTCAGAGGGTTAATAGTGATTTATGAACCATTAAAAAAATTAATGATCGCTGAGATTGATAGATATGGGAAGCTAACAGGTATAAAGGATGTTTTTACATATTACACAGATGAAGATATCGCTGGGGAAAAAATGTTATGTGAATCATTCTTAGAAAGTATAGATAGTAAAAGTTACGAAGAAACAATTGATTTCATCAATAATCTAAATTTTAATAGGAAGTGGATAGAGAATGAAATTGATAAAAAAGGTATATACAAAGATTTATTCACAGGTGATATCGATAGGACCATTTTGTATTCAGAGTTAATCGAAAAAAATATTATTCAACCGAATAATACATACAGTATTACTCTGGTCAATGAAAACGATACTATTTGGAGGTTGAGTGTGAATGATAGGACTTACAATACAAAACTAACTCCTAAAAAAGGATTCATCACTTGTCGCAAAGTTGAAAGTTTGTCGATAGAGACAAAGGATTTCGACAATCAAGACTTCAAAGGATTTGTTGGATCAAAGTTATTATGGAAATCAAGAACACATCCCAAGTATGGAGATGTGTATTTCTTCTCGGTTACCAATAAAAAAGGGAAAAACCTGTTAAAGTATGGATATGGGGAAGTTGTTTTTGATAGAAATATCGAAGGTGTCGAAATAAAAGGATTTGAATCAAAAAGAAACAAGTTTAAATCCTTTGAATACATAGAACTCGCGGGAATGGATGAAGAACTAGGAATTTATGAGTGTTACCCAATTAATTCAATCCCAGTTATTGGTGATCCCAAAAGAAAGAAATTATATTTACCCAACACTAAGAATAGGTATAAACTTCGTCCAATAAGTGGATTTGAGTAGTTAATAGGTTTTTAGATTAAACTTCAGGTTGCATCACTGAACCGTTTCTTGAGGTTGATTTACCATTTTAGTGTTCAAATATCTATTGAGGTCTGATAACCTCATATACCTCTTATTTTGAGTTATCTTAATTATTGGTAGGTTTCCCCCAACCCTAAAAACCTGACTTTGATATAAAAACCCCCCATATTCAAACTCAATGAAAAGGTTTGAATGAGATTACAAGAAAATACCCCATCCCCTAGGTGGTTTCACTTATAAATCGAAGAGTTTATTTGAGGATTTGTTAAGTTTGGTATTATAATAACAGTAAAATAACTCACCACTTGATGAAACACATCTTAATCATACTATTCCTAATACCTCTAACCTCCTATTCTCAGAAGGTGTTCTCAGTTAAGTATTCAAATCAATCTGACGTAAAGGTGTTTGTAGTTGAATATGAAAATCAATGTGATTTAAAGGTGTTCAAAGTAGAATACCCAAATCAAGTAGATAAAAATAAAGGGTTATGGTATTTTGTAGAGTACCCTAACCAATCTGATAAGAAGATATATTTTGTTGAATACTCTAATCAAAGTGATTTGAAGATATTCTTTGTGAAGTATAAAAATCAATCAGGTTGGAGAGATAAATCCAAACAACATCTGATGTATTAAATACCCCACCCCCCTAATGGGTTTTACTCATAAATCCTCTACTTCTATTTATCCTCTGGATTGTAGATTTAAATATCATTTTGAGTTCTATTGAAGAACAATCTTTCTTATATCAGTTATATTACCACTACCATCAATAAGATGAAGAAAGTATAATCCGTTCCCATTCCATCCATTCATATCAATACTGAATGGAGATTGAGTAACTGGTTCGTCAAATAAAGATTGACTTAATGAATTGATGATTTTAATAGAATATCCATTCATTGTAGAAATATCACCACAATCTATTTGAAGGAAGTCTTTAGTTGGATTTGGATAGACCTTTATTGTATTTTCAAATACTAGTGGAATGGTAGATGTGAGATTAACATCTATGTAAAGAGTGTCTGTAACTGAATATCGGATTGTATCTAATATTGTAATGGTATCATATACCTGACAAGAACCTCCGTATAAGTTACCTATTTCAGTGATATCTAATTCTCGATTCCAGATTCCGATATCATCTAATTGACCATTAAAACTACCTGGATAATTTGGGTCATTGTACCAATTTAATCCAAAATGTAAACCAGGTCCAACAAAAGAATTTGGGTAGGGGTGTTGGTTATTAGTTACCCACACTAAAGAAGAGTTAAGATATAATCTAACGGAATCCAATCCGAACGTATAAATTATATTGTTCCAATTCTTCATGTCATTACTAATGGTTGTACTCATACCGGTTGATTGACCAAAATGTTGTATTACAAACCCATTGGTGTTTGGGGAAGTTTCACCACCTGTAGGATAAAACTGTATCCCTCCCCAGGTCAACATCCTTGGACCATAACAAGACTGTAAGGAATCTTGTTTAACCCAAAAACTTAATGTGAAACCATCATACATCCCCGAGGTATCAAGTTGTGTAACTACCAAACCAGTATTACAATTCGTATCAGGTTCCCAAATCCCAACCTGATTGTTTGGGTTGTCACGATATCCTCCAAATGTTACACCATAGTTCGTGGTTGGGGTTTGATTAGGTGAGGAATCTAAATGTGTTCCATTCATCGTCCAAAACCCAACAAGACCATTAGTCGGAACGTATGAAG